>ERZ511473.24-NODE-24-length-432992-cov-13.451082_pt1 | contig 432992 bp, 422 predicted proteins | sample MGYA00374947_ERZ511473 | MGnify/ENA primary metagenome ERZ511473 (study PRJEB26303, sample SAMN06343854) | sediment metagenome | isolation source: hot spring sediment | place: Canada: British Columbia | collected 2012-09-26 ...
AGGTGCGGGTGCTGGTCTCGTTCTTCGGGCGAGACACGCCCGTGGAGCTGGACTTCATGCAGGTAGAGCGGCTGTAGAGGCACCGAGGCGAGGAGTGCCCTCCGTCAGGTCAGCCTGAGGTGCTATCTGGTCGGGGCGAGGAGCTATGGCCAAGAAGGTGCGTGCGGTAGTCAAGCTGCAACTGGAGGCGGGCAAGGCCACGCCCGCCCCGCCCGTGGGGCCCGCCCTGGGCCAGCACGGCGTCAACATCATGGCCTTCGTCAAGGAATACAACGAGCGCACCGCCTCCCAAGCCGGCAGCATAGTGCCGGTGGAGATCACCATCTACGAGGACCGCTCCTTCACCTTCGTCCTCAAGACCCCGCCCGTCTCCGACCTGATCAAGAAGGAGCTGGGTATCGAGTCGGGCTCGGCCAACCCCAAACGGGACAAGGTGGGGCGCCTCACTCGCGAGCAGGTGCGCCGCATCGCCGAAGTGAAGATGAAGGACCTGAACACCGCCGACATCGAGGCCGCCATGCGCATGGTGGAGGGCACCGCCCGCTCCATGGGCGTGGAGGTGGCCGACTAGGAGGGGCAGCATGGCCAGGCGGGGCAAGAAGTATCTCGCCGCCCGCTCGCGGGTGGACCGTACCCGCACCTACACCCCCCAGGAGGCCATCGCCCTGTTGAAGGAGATCGCCTACGCCCGCTTCGACGAGACGGTGGAGCTGCACGTGCGCACCACCCTCGACCCCCGCCACGCCGACCAGCAGCTGCGCAGCTCGGTGGTGCTGCCCCACGGCCTGGGCCGGCAGGTGCGGGTGCTGGTCTTCGCCGAGGGCGAGGCGGCCCGCATCGCCCAGGAGGCGGGGGCCGACCACGTGGGCAGCGACGACCTCATCCGCCGCATTGAGGGGGGCTGGCTGGAGTTCGACGTGGCCCTGGCCACCCGCGACGTCATGGGCAAGGTCTCGCGCCTGGGCCGCATCCTGGGGCCCAGGGGCCTCATGCCCAACCCCAGGGCGGGCACGGTGGTGGAGCCCGAAGACCTGCCCCGGGCCATCCGCGACGCCAAGCAGGGGCGGGTGGAGTTCCGCCTCGACCGCACGGCCCTGCTGCATGTGCCCATCGGCAAGCTGTCCTTCCCCACGGAGGCCCTGCTGGAGAACCTGGCGGCGGTGGTGGAGGCCATCCAGCGGGCGCGGCCGCCGGGGGCCAAGGGGCAGTTCATCCGGGCCATGACCCTCACCAGCACCATGGGCCCGGGCATCAAGCTCGACCTGTCGGCCACCCTCTCGCTGCCCCAGGCCGTGGCCGTCTAGCGCCGTTGAGCCAGGGCGGGGCGACGGTTATAATTGCCCTTGCGTTCCAGGCCGGAGAAAACGGGCGCCCGCGAGGGCTCAATTCCCGCCGTCGGGCGGGGGCCCGTCGAGGCTGAAGGAGAGCGTTCAGCGCCTGCCGCGCCGAGCAGGGCGGCGCCCTTTGCCTCGATGGGCCAGGGGGCGCCGCCATCGCTTTAAGGAGGGAGCAGCCCATGCCCAGGCCGGAGAAGGTGCGGGCCGTGGAGGAGCTGAAGGAGCGCCTCCAGCGGGCCAGCCTGGCCATCAGCACCGGCTTCACCGGCATGACGGTGGCCGAGATGAACGAGCTGCGGCGCCGCCTGCGGCAGGCGGGGCTGGAGTTCAAGGTGGTCAAGAACACCCTCCTGCGCCTGGCGGCGGAGCAGGCCGGCCGCCCCCAGGTGATGCAGGTGGTGGAAGGCCCCACCGCCATCGCCTTCGCCTACGGCGACCCGGTGGAGGCGGCCAGGGCGCTGGACGAATACGCCCGCACCGCTCCCGCCGCCTTCGTCGTGCGCGGGGCGGTGATGGACGGCACGGTGCTGCGGCCCGAAGACCTGAAGGAGCTGGTCGCGCTGCCGCCCCGGCCCCAGCTGCTGGCCGAGGTGGCCGGGCGGCTGCAGTCGCCCCTAGCGGCCCTGGTGGGGCTGCTGGAGGCGCCCTTCCAGGAGCTTTCCCTGTGCCTGCAGTCGCTCTTGGGGGAGCTGCCCGCCCTCATCGAGGCGCGGGCGCAACAGCTGGAGCAAGCGCAGTCGTAGCGAGGAGGTGCGAGGATGGTCACCACCAGCTCGGAGCGCGTGGAGCAGGTTCTGGAGCTGATCAAGCAGATGAACCTGCTGGAGCTGCGGGACCTGAACAAGCGCCTGCAGGAGGAGTTCGGCATCGCGCCGGTGGCGCCGGTGGCCGTGGCGGGCGCCCCCGCCGCTGCCCCCGGGCCGGCCCCGGCCGCCGCCCCCGCCGAGGCCCCCGCTCCCGCCGAGGAGAAGACGGAGTGGACCGTCTTCCTGAAGGAGATCGGCCCCAACAAGATCAACGTCATCAAGGCGGTGCGGGAGGCGGTGCCGGGCCTGGGCCTGAAGGAGGCCAAGGACCTGGTGGAGAGCGCCCCCACCAACATCAAGGAAGGGGTCTCCAAGGAAGAGGCGGACGCCATCGCCAAGAAGCTGCAGGAAGCGGGGGCCGTCGTCGAGCTCAAGTAGGGCGCCTTCCCGGCCCCGGCCGGGGCTGCTATACTCCCTCTGACCGATGGAGTGCTACTCCTGCGGGCGGGCGGCGGAGCGGCGCTGCGTCCGCTGCCACCGCCCCTACTGTCAGGCCCACGGGGGAGGCCCGCGTCCCTTCTGTCGCGACTGCCTCAGCCCCCTGCGGGCCGCCCCCTCCGGCCTCCCCTACCGGGGCTCCCTGCTGGCGCTGCTGGTGGGGGCGGGCATCGCCGTCTGGCTGCTGGTGCGGCCGCCCTCGCTGCCGGGGGAGACGGAGACGGGCGAGCCCCTCACCAGGGAGATGCGTCCGCCAGCGGCGGCCGTCAGCGAAGGCCCGACGCCCACGCCCACCGTCGTCCCCTCTCCCACCCCCACCCCGACGCCGCCGCCGCCCACGCCGACGCCGTCCCTGCCCAACTTCGTGGACTACGAGGTCCAGCCCGGCGACACCCTCCTGAGCATCGCGGAACGCTACCCGCGGCCCGGCGTCAGCGCCCTCGAGCAGGCCCAGGCCATCGCCTTCTGGAACAACGTTGACTTCTACAACCCTGCCATCAGGCCCGGCGACCGTCTCAAGATCCCGCAGTAGCCCATGACGGGGCCGGAATACCGCCTGCGCATCCGCGACCTGCCCACCAGCGAGCGCCCGCGCGAGCGGCTGCGCCAGCACGGGCCGGGCAGCCTCTCCAACCCCGAACTGCTGGCCATCGTCCTGCGGGTGGGGTCGGGGCGGGAGAGCGCCATCGCCCTGGCCACGCGGCTGCTGGCCCGCTGGGGCGGACTGGCGGGGCTGGCGCGGGCCTCCTTCGGGGAGCTGTGCGCCGAGCACGGCATGGGCGAGGCCAAGGCCGCCCAGGTGAAGGCGGCCCTGGAGCTGGGCAGGCGACTGCTGGCCAGCGCCCCCGAGGAGCGCCCCGTCGTCCGCTCCCCCGGCGACGTGGCCAACCTGCTCCTGGCCGATATGGCCCTGCTGGAGCAGGAGCACCTGCGGGTCGTCCTCCTCAACACCCGCAACCACGTGCTGGGGGTGCCCGAGGTCTACAAGGGCACCGTCAACAGCGCCCAGGTGCGGGTGGCCGACATCTTCCGCGAGGCGGTGCGGGAGGGCTGCCCGGCCATCGTGGTGGTGCACAACCACCCCTCGGGCGACCCGGAGCCCAGCCGCGAGGACGTGGAGGTGACCCGTCAGATGGTGATGGCGGGGGAGCTGCTGGGCATCGAGGTGCTGGACCACCTGGTGCTGGCCCGCAGCGGCTACGTCAGCCTGCGGGAGCGGGGCCTGGGCTTCCCCGCCTGAGCGACACCCGCAGCGGGCGGAGCGAGGAAGGCACCCTGTCGCCGCGGCGATAGCGATGTCCACTCAGGCCGAAGCCGGGCCATCGGTCCAGCGACCGTATCGCCGAGATGACGCAGGTCTGCGGAGTTCCGTGACCAGCGCCGCCGACTGGGATTGGTGGCGTGAGCAGCGAGGGGACGAGCCGTGGCGGGGGTGCGGTGCAGGCCCACCCGCCGGAGGGGCGCGGCGCCGTTTGACGCTGGCATCGGGCAGGACTTAACATGGCCATGCGTCCATAGGGGCAGTCCATAGCAGGGGGAGAGGATGGCCCTCGAACTGAAGGTACGGTCGCTGCGGGTGCGCCAGGCCGTGGCCGCCCTCAGCTTCCTGGTGGCCATCGCCCTCATCCCGGCGGTGGCGGCCATCGCCGTCATCGCCGCCGGCGAGGGCATGGGCGAGGCCACCCGCCAGGTCTTCTTCAACATCGCCAAGTGGGCGCGGATCTTCGTCTACGCCCTCACCGCCCTCATCCTGCTGGTGCTGGCCTACGGCCCCCTGTCGCGACTGCGCCTGTGGCTCCTGGGGAAGAAGGAGGCGCGCTGGGACCGGCCCTGGGAGCGGGTGCGCTTCTTCCTCCTCTACGGCGTGGGGCAGGGGCGGCTGCCCAACGACCTCTACGCCGGGCTGATGCACCTGCTCATCTTCTGGGGGTGGACGTTCCTGTTCATCGGCACGGTCATGCTGGCCTTCCACGACGACTTCGTGGAGTTCCTGGAGGGGCACGTCTACCTGGGCTATTCGCTGGCCCTGGACCTGGCCGGGGTGGCCGCCGCCGTCGGCATCCTGATGGCCCTCTACCGGCGCTATCTGTGGAAGCACCCCAAGATGCGCCTGGGCAGCCTCTGGGACGACGTGGCCCTGCTGTGGCTCATGCTGGCCATCCTGCTCACCGGCTTCGTCATCGAGGGGCTGCGGGTGGGCATGACCGAGCTGCAGGGAGCGACCATTGACGTCCACGGCGGCATTCCCTCCGACCCCGACTGGGCGCCGTGGTCGCCCATCGGCTTCCTCATCGGCAAGGCGTTCCTGGAGTCGGGGTCGAGCCAGGGGTTCATGGAGCTGTTCCACAAGAGCCTCTGGTGGCTGCACCTGGGGCTGGCCACCGGCTGGGTGGCCTGGGTGGGCTACGGCAAGCTCTCGCACATACTGCTGGGGTCGGCCAACATCTTCCTGCGCAAGCTCTCGCCCACCGGCGCCGCCCTGGCGGGGACGGCCCTGCCGCCCATCGCCGACTTCGAGACGGCCGAGCGCTTCGGCGCCGGCTACCTGCGCGACTTCACCTGGAAGCAGCTCATGGACGTGGACGTGTGCGTCCGCTGCGGCCGCTGCGAGGCCCATTGCCCGGCCTACAACACGGGCAAGGAGCTGACGCCCATGGGCTTCCTGCAGGACATCAAGCGCTACCTGACGGAGACGGGGCCGCGGCTCCTGGCCGCCCGGCGCCGGGGCGAGGAGGTGCAGGACGAGCGCCCCGTGGCCGGCGACGTGGTCTCTTTCAACACCATCTGGGACTGCGTCACCTGCGGCGCCTGCGAATACCAGTGCCCGCTGTTCATCGAGCACATCCCCAAGCTGATGGACATGCGCCGCTACCTGGTGATGGAACAGGCCAACATGCCCGACACGGCCCAGGCCACCCTCATGCAACTGGAGCAACGGGGGCACCCCTGGCGGGGCACCCAACTCACCCGCACCACCTGGATCGAGGAGCTGGCCCGGGAGGGCATCGAGGTGCCCCTCTTCGACGGCTCCCAGGAATACCTCTACTGGGTGGGCTGCACCGGCGCCCTGCAGGAGCGCAACGTGAAGGTCACCAAGGCCATCGTGCGCCTGCTGCTGCAGGCGGGGGTCTCCTTCGGCGTGCTGGGGGCGGAGGAGACCTGCTCCGGCGACCCCGCCCGCCGCCTGGGCAACGAATACCTCTTCCAGATGCAGGCCCAGCAGAACATCGAGACCTTCAAGGCCAAAGGCGTCAGGAAGGTCATCGCCAACTGCCCCCACTGCTTCAACACCATCCGTCACGAATACCCGCAACTGGACGGCCGCTTCGAGGTGATACACCACACCCAGCTCTTCGCCCGGCTGGTGGCGGAAGGGAAGCTCACGCCCGCGACCATCGAGGAGCTGTGGGGGTTCCCCGTCACCTATCACGACCCCTGCTACCTGGCGCGGCACAACAACATCATGGGCGAGCCGCGAGCGGTGCTGGCCGCCCTGGGCCTGGAGACGGTGGAGATGGAGCGGCACCGGGGCCACACCTTCTGCTGCGGGGCCGGCGGCGGCCACATGTGGGTGGAGGAGTCCAAGGGGCAGCGCATCAACCACGTGCGCACGGCCGAGGCGGCCGCCACCGGTGCCCGGGTCATCGCCGTGGCCTGTCCCTTCTGCCTGCAGATGTTCGAGGAGGGGGTGGGGTCGGTGCCCCAGGCGGCCAAGCAGGGGATGCAGGTGCTGGATGTGGCCGAACTGCTGGAGCGTAGCGTTGCCTACTCCCGCCGCGCCCTGGCCCGCTAGGGGGCGGCCGGCTTGCGCCCCCAGGGGCGAATGGTATACTCAAGGTGAAGTTTTTCACATGAGCGGGGGGCTGCCATGGCTCTGCACATCGTCTGCTGCGTGAAGCAGGTGCCCGACCCCGAGACGCCCGCCTCCCAGTTCCGGGTGGACGAGGCGGCCAAGAAGGTGATACCCGCCCCCGGCATCGCTCCCGTGCCCAGCCAGTTCGACACCATCGGCGTGGAGGCGGCCCTGCGCATCCGCGACGCCCTGGGCGACGTCAAGATCAGCGTCCTGTCCATGGGGCCCGACTCCTTCCGCGATGCCATCAAGCACTGCCTGGCCATGGGCGCCGACGACGGCTACCTGATCAACGACCCCGCCCTCTACGAGGCCGACCACTGGGTGACGGCCCAGGTGCTGGCGGCCGCCATCCAGAAGCTCGCCCCCTACGACCTGATCATCACCGGCCGCCAGGCGGTGGACTGGGACATGGGCGTGGTGGGGCCCACCCTGGCCGAGCTGCTGGGCATCCCCTGCGTCACCATCGTCAAGGACGTGAAGGTCCAGGACGGCAAGCTGGTGGCCGAGCGGGTGCTCCTGGACGGCTTCGAGACGGTGGAGGCGCCCCTGCCGGCGGTGGTGACCGTGTCCAACGAGCTGGGCGAGCCCCGCTACCCCCAGCTGCGCCAGATCATGATGGCCGCCCGCAAGCAGGTGACCGTCTGGACGGCGGCCGACCTGGGCCTCGACCCCGCCCAGCTCCGGAACCGGGTCAACATCGAGGCCCTCTACATCCCTCAGACCAAGGTGGAGACCGAGTTCATCGAGGGCGACACGGTGGAGGAGAAGGTGGACAGGCTCCTGCAGCGGCTGCGGGAGGCCAAGCTCATCTAGAGGGCGAGGAGTAGGGAAGATGGCCAACGACATCCTGGTCTTCGGCGAGCTGACGGAGGAGGGGCGGCTGGCAGCCATCACCCTGGAGCTGCTGGGGGCGGGGCGCCGCCTGGCCGACGCCCTGGGCGGGAAGGTGCTCTGCGCCGTCCTGGGCTCGGGGCTGGACGGCCAGTCCGGCGACGCCATCGCCCAGGGGGCCGACGTGGTGCTCCTGGCCGACGACCCCCTGCTGCAGGACTGCCAGGCCGATGCCTGCGTGCCGGTGCTGGCCCGCCTGGTGCAGGAGCGGGGGCCGGCGGCGGTGCTCTTCGGGCAGACCATCGTCGGGCGCGACCTGGCGCCGCGGCTGGCCGCCCGCCTGGGCACCGCCGTGGCCATGGACGCCATCGAGGTGGCGGTGCGGGACGGGCGCATCCTCGTCACCCGCCCCTGCTACGGCGGCAACGCCCACGCCCGCTACTCCTTCAACACCTCGCCGGTGGTCGTCACCCTGCGGGCCAAGTCGCAGGAGCCCCTGGAGCGCGACGAGTCGCGCCAGGGGCAGGTGGAGAAGGTGGAGGTGGGCCTGGACGCCTCGGCCGTGCGTACCCGCGTCCTGGGGCGGGTCAAGCAGAAGGCGGAAGGGGTGCGGCTGGAGGACGCCCGCATCGTCGTCTCGGGCGGACGGGGGCTGGGAGGGCCAGAGGGATTCAAGCTGCTGGAGGAGCTGGCCGAGCTGCTGGGCGGGGCGGTGGGCGCCTCGCGCGCCGCCTGCGACCTGGGCTGGTATCCGGTCTCGGCCCAGGTGGGGCTCACGGGCAAGGTGGTGACCCCCGACCTCTACATCGCCGTGGGCATCTCCGGCGCCTCCCAGCACATGGCCGGCATCTCCCAGGTGAAGAACATCGTGGCCATCAACAAGGACCCCGAGGCCAACATCTTCAAGGCGTCCCGCTGGGCGCTGGTGGCCGACTGGAAGGAGGCGGTGACCCTGCTCATCAAGAAGGTGCGGGAGCTGAAGGAGGCCGAGGCCAGGAGGTAGCCGACGGTCTGGCCAAGCGCGGCGACGGGGATGCAGGCGTGGGGGCGGCGCTGCCCGCAACCGCCTTGACGTGCCCGTCAGCCCACCCTACAATGGGTGCGTAGCCCCGACGGCGGTCGGGGCGTTTATCTCATAAGGGATGGCCCGGAGGGGTGTTCGTCATCGGCCTGACAGGTGGCCTGGGCTCGGGCAAGAGCACAGTAGCGGAGATGTTGCGGGAGCTGGGGGCGGTGGTCCTGAACGCTGACCAGATCGGCCACCAGGTCTACGCCCCGGGCGGCCCCGCCTACCAGGAGGTCGTCGCCGCCTTCGGGCCCCAGGTCCTGGCCGCCGACGGCAGCGTTGACCGCCGCCGTCTGGCCGGCATCGTCTTCCAGGACCCTCAGGCCCTCCAGCGCCTCAACGCCATCACTCACCCCCGCATCCGCGAGGGCATCCGCCAGCGGCTGCGGGAGCTGGCCTCCCAGGGCACGCGGGTGGCGGTGGTGGAGGCGGCCCTGCTGCTGGAGGCGGGCTGGGACGACCTGGTGGACGAGGTGTGGGTCACCGTCTGCCCGCCGGAGGTGGCCGCCCGCCGCGCCGCCGAACGCAGCGGCATCAGCCTGGAAGAGGCCCTGGCCCGCGTCCGCGCCCAGATGTCCAACGAGGAGCGGGTGCGCCGGGCGCAGGTGGTCATCAACACCGACACCGACCTGGCCAAGACCCGCGAGCAGGTGGAGCAGGAGTGGGCCCGCCTGATGGCCCGCCTCGCCCCGGAGGGAAGGTGAACCAGGGCATGGAAGAGCAGCGCCTCACCTACCGCCAGTATGCCATCGAGGAATACGTGCTGGAGGAGGAGCCCTTCTACCTCCCGGTGGCGGACGAGGTGGAGCTGTTCACGGCCGCCTACCAGCAGAAGATACCGGTGCTGCTGAAGGGGCCCACCGGCTGCGGCAAGACCCGCTTCGTGGAATACATGGCCTACCGCCTGGGCCGGCCGGTGACCATCATCCGCGACGTGACGGGGAAGGAAGGCGCCCGCACCGGCCTGCCCCTGGTGACGGTGGCCTGCCACGAGGACCTGACGGCCTCCGACCTGGTGGGCCGCTACCTGCTGGAGGGGGAGACCACCCGCTGGATAGACGGCCCCCTCACCCGCGCCGTCAAGGCCGGGGCCATCTGCTACCTGGACGAGATCGTCGAGGCACGCAAGGACACCACCGTCCTCATCCACCCCCTGACCGACCACCGCCGCATCCTGCCCATCGAGAAGCTGGGGCAGGTGGTGGAGGCCCGCGACGGCTTCCTGCTGGTCATCTCCTACAACCCGGGCTACCAGAGCGCCCTCAAGGACCTGAAGCACAGCACCCGCCAGCGCTTCATGGCCATCGAGTTCAACTACCCGCCGCGGGAGGTGGAGGCCAGGATCGTGGAGCACGAGGCGGGGGTGTCGCGGGAGGTGGCCGAGGCGCTGGCCAAGCTGGGCGAGAAGGTGCGCAACCTGAAGGAGCACGGCCTGGCCGAGGGCGTCAGCACGCGGCTGCTCATCTACGCCGGCAAGCTCATCGCCAGCGGCATCCCGCCGCGGCGGGCCTGCCAGGTGGCGGTGGTCTGGGCGCTGACCGACGACCGGGACGTGCAGCGCAGCATCCAAGAGGTGGTGAACTCCATCTTTGAATAGGAAGGGCTTCCCGGCGGGCTTCGACTACCTGGAGAAGGAGCTGGCCGCCCTCTCCCCCTCCCTGGCGGCCGACTTCCGCCGCGCCCTGGCCAAGATGCCCCCGGACTGGGGGGCCGACGAGCTGGGCCGCTGGGCCCAGGAGGGGCTAGAGCTGGCCCGCCTGGCCTGGCGGGCCTGGGAGGCCAGCGCCGAATACTACCTGGCCTCCCCCCAGGTGCTCTCCTTCCTGGGCACGGGCCAGTTCTGGGACTGGGCTCGCCACGGGCGCGAGCTGACCTCCGTCTCCTCGGCCCTGGCCGCCGCCTACTATAGGGCCAGCCCGGGGACCCTGCCCATCATCGGCGCCGAGGGGCTGGGGCGCTGGGTGGGCCTGGGCCGCCACCTCTACAAGGGCTCCTGGCGCTCCGCCTCCCTGGCCGTCCAGTTCTTCGAGCACAGCCCCGTCCTCTTCACCGCCCTCTCCCTGGGCGAGGCGACGGTGCTGGTGCGCTTCCTCGACGTCCTCTGCGACCGCTCTTACGACCTGGCCTCCCACTGTCTGGGGGTGGCCCCCCACGTGCTGCGGCCCCTGCAGGGGGGCGACCGACTGGCCTTCCTGCGCTTCGCCGAGGAGCTGGCCAGCGCCGGCTGGGCCGATGCCCGCGCCTACCTGGAGCGGGGGCCGGCGCTGCTGGCCCAGGTGGAGCCCTCCCAGCGGGCCCGCTTCCTGTCCCTGGCCGGCCGCATCATCAGCGAGGAGGGGAGGCAGGCCTTCGCCTACTTCGCCGAGGCGGGCCGTGCCCTCGCCCAGGTGCCCCCCGAGCGCCACGGCCAGCTGCTGGACCTGGCCGAGGAGCTGGCCGGCCCCTCGCCGGTGGCGGCCATGGAGTTCCTCAAGACCCTGCCCAAGGTGCTGCCCCGCCTGAAGCCCGGCGAGCTGCAGTCCTGGCACCGGGAGGGGCTCTTCGTGCTGCAGACCAACCAGGAGGGGGGCGAGGCCTACTTCCGCCTGGAGTCCAGCCGCGCCGAGGAGATGCTGGACGCCCTCTCCTCGCGGCTGGAGCTGAGCCGGGTGAGCGATGTCCTGCGCCTCTACTGCAAGGCGCTGACGGGGGCGGACGTGGCCATCCACTCGGCCGAGGCGCTGGCCCAGAAGGGCATCGGCTGGGTGCGGGCCGAGACCCCCACCACCGAGGGGACGGCCATCTTCCTGCCGCCGGCGGTGGACGAGTTCGAGGACAAGGAACGCAACTTCAGCATCTACAAGGTCTACGCCACCCACCAGGCGGGGCACCTGGAGTTCGGCAGCTTCCTCTTCCGCTTCGAGCAGCCCGGGCGCATCTTCCCCACCCTGCGCTTGGAGCGGGAGCGGAAGCGCCTGCAGGAGCTGGCCGACGGCGACGGCCACCGCCAGCCTCTCACTGACATGGAGCGCTTCTTCGACCTGTTCGAGCACCGTCGCCTGGCCGCCGACCTGTTCACCATCGTCGAGGACACGCGCATTGATGCCTGCATCCTGCGCGAATACGCCGGCATCCGCGCCGACTACCGCCTCACCCAGGAGCGGGAGCTGGAGCGGCGGCCGCCGGTGGAGGAGATGCCCCTGGTGGAGGCCTTCATGGAGAACCTGGTGCGGGCCTCCCTGGGCGGCCGCGGGCGGCTGGCCTGGCCCCCCTCCCTCATGGGCACCCTGAAGGAGGCGCTGGCGGTGCTGGCGGCGGTGCAGCGGCCCGAGGCCACCGTCGAGGACGCCGCCGAGGCCACCATCCGCCTCTACGACCTGGTCACATCCCTGCCCAACGTGGCCATGGACCAGGCCGCCGAGGAGTGGCAGGACCCCGAGCAAGGGGAGACGGGCCAGGTGGCCCCCATGACCGGCGAGGGCCAGTCCCAGGCCCAGCAACTACAGGGCGAGGAGCAGCCCTACCACAGCCCCCAGCCGGTGGATTTCCGGGGCGAGTTCAAGCCGGAGCTGGTCCAGCTGCTGGGCCGCCTGCGCCAGGAGCGTCAGGGCCAGCAACAGCAGCAGCCGTCGCCCCTCTCCCCCGAGCAGATCAAGGCCCTGCTGGAGAAGAGCGTAGAGATAGACCTGCAGGACGGGGGCGAACAGGACCTGCAGCAGTCCTCCAACCTCTTCCTGACCAACCTGAAGCGGGAGCTGGCCCAGGAGGAGCAGGAGGCCCAGAAGGAGCGGCAGCGGCGGCGCACCTCCGGTCTGAGCACCCCCGACACCGCGGAACAGCCCCTGACGCCGGAGCCCAGATACTTCTATTACGACGAGTGGGACTTCCGCGCCGGCGACTACAAGCCCCGCTGGTGCCGCATCGTCGAATACACCGTGGCCGAAGGCACCGCCACCTACTTCGACCAGACCCTCAGCCGCTACTCGGCCCTGGTCAACCAGACGCGCCGCCAGTTCGAGCTGCTGAAGCCGGAGCTGTTCCGCAAGATCAAGCGGCTGCTGGACGGCGAAGAGCTGGACCTGGACGCGGTGGTGGACTACCTGGTGGAGCGGGAGGCGGGCGTGTCGCCGCCGGGGAAGGTCTACTGGCGGCGCAACAAGGTGGAGCGGGACGTGGCCGTGGCCTTCCTGCTGGACATGAGCGCCTCCACCGACGAGGAGATCGTCAAGCACAGCCGCCGCCTGGGGCCCGACGATTTCGACGACGACCCCCGCAAATACTTCGCCTGGTGGATGTCGCGCCGCGCCCAGGAGCTGCTGTCGCCGCCCAAGCGCATCATTGATGTGGAGAAGGAGAGTATTGTCCTGCTCATCCGCGCCCTGGAGACCATCGGCGACACCTACGGCATCTACGGCTTCTCGGGCTACGGGCGGGAGAACGTGGAGTTCTACGTCATCAAGGAGCTGGAGGAGCCCTTCGGCGAGCGGGTGAAGCGGCGCATAGACAAGATATCGCCGGTGCGCTCCACCCGCATGGGGCCGGCCATCCGCCACGCCACCTACAAGCTGGAGCAGGTGGAGGCCAAAGTGCGCATCCTCTTCCTGGTGTCCGACGGGCGCCCCCAGGACCACGGCTACGGGCGCGACCGCACCGAGAAGGAATACGCCATCCACGACACCCACATGGCCCTGCTGGAGGCGAAGCGCAAGGGCGTGGTGCCCTTCTGCCTGACGGTGGACCGCTACGGGCACGACTACCTTAAGCAGATGTGCCAGGACGTGGGCTACGCCGTGGTGCCCGACGTGGAGTCGCTGCCCTCGCGCATCACCCAGCTCTACCGCGAGCTGACGCGCTAGGCCCGCCGCCCTTCAGCAGGGGGCGGCCGTGCAGTCCCACATCTTCCAGCTCACGTGCACCGTCACCGTGGCCGCGCCCGGGTTCTGCACGAAGATGGTGCCGCAGTAGCCGCTGGCGGTGCCGCTGTTGCCGCTGGCGATGGTGGTGGGACCGCCGCCGGTGGAGGCGGCCGTCTGGATGTTCACGCTGGCCCCGGGCGGCAGCCACACCTGCCAGCCGTGGGTGCTGGTGGCTCCCGCGCAGGGGATGTTGACTCCCGCCAGTTGCTGGGCGTTGACCTGCGACTGTCCGCCGGGCGCGACGGTCAGTATCACGCAGCCCTGGCCGGCCAGGGTGCCGCTCTTGTTGGGCGCGGCCGGGGCGGTGCAGGTGGATGGGGCGGTGGGGGTGGGCGACGGGGGTGGGGGAGCGGGAGTGGGCGTGGGTGTCGTTGTCGGTGCGGGCGTGGGGGCGACGGTGGCGGTGGGCGTGGGCGAAGAGGCGGCGGGGGTGATGCCCGCCACCGCCTGGGGAGTGGGCGAGGGCGCCTCCTCGCCGCCGCAGGCCATCAACGCCAGGGCGCCCGCCAGGGCGAGCAGGGCGTAGGCCGGGGGCCTCATGAGCGTCCACCTCCCGTGTGGCATCGGGGGGAGGCGGACGCACCGGCCGCACGCCCTCCTGCCCCCTTCGTTCAATATAACGTCGCAGGTGCTATGCTGGTTGCTGTCGGAGGGAAGGGGAGATGATCAGCGACGGCTACACCATCACCGTCAGGGCCGAATACCCCAACCGCCCGGGGATGCTGGGCAAGGTGGCCTCCATCGTCGGCCAGACGGGGGGCGACATCGGCGCCATCGATATCGTCCAGGCGGGGGGCAGCACCATCGTCCGCGACTTCACCATCCGCGTGGACGACGAGGAGCACGCCCGGCTGGTGGTGCAGGCCATCGCCGCCCTGCCCGACGTGCGGGTGCACCAGGTCAGCGACCGCATCCTCGATCTGCACCGGGGCGGCAAGATCATGGTGCGCAACCGCATCGCCCTGGCCACCCGGCAGGACCTGGCCGCCGTCTACACGCCGGGGGTGGCCCGGGTGTGTCGCTACATCCACCGCCACCCCGACAGCGTCTGGGACTACACCGTCAAGGCCAACACGGTGGCCATCGTCACCGACGGCTCGGCGGTGCTGGGGCTGGGCAACCTGGGGCCCGAGGCGGCCCTGCCGGTGATGGAGGGCAAGGCGATGCTGTTCAAGGAGTTCGGGGGCGTGGACGCCTGGCCCATCTGCCTGGCCAGCCAGCGGGTGGACGACATCGTGGCGGCGGTAGAGGCCATCGCCCCGGCCTTCGGTGGCATCAATCTGGAGGACATCGCCGCCCCCCGCTGCTTCGCCGTCCAGGAGCGGCTGCAGGAGACGCTGGACATCCCCGTCTTCCACGACGACCAGGACGGCACGGCGGTGGTGGTGCTGGCCGGCCTGCGCAACGCCCTGCGGCTGGTGGGCAAGCGGCTGGAAGACCTGCGGGTGGTCATCTCCGGCGCCGGCGCGGCCGGATACGCCTGCGCCCGTCTCCTCCACTCGCTGGGGGTGCGGCAGATGCTGGTGGTGGACCGGGCGGGGATCATCTACCCAGGCCGCGAGCAGGACATGGACCCCTACAAGCGCTGGCTAGCCGAGAACACCAACCCCGAGGGGCGCCGTGGCAGCCTCTCCGACGCCATGGAGGGGGCCGACTTCTTCCTGGGTCTGTCGGTGGGGAACCTGCTCACGGCCAGCGACCTGCAGAAGATGGCCCCCGACCCCATCGTCTTCGCCCTGGCCAACCCCGACCCGGAGATCCGCCCTGAGGAGGCGGAGCCCTACGTGCGGGTGATGGCCACCGGTCGCTCCGACTTCCCCAACCAGATCAACAACGCCCTCTGCTTTCCGGGGCTCTTCCGGGGCGCCCTCGACGCCCGCGCCCGGGCCATTAACCTGGAGATGAAGCTGGCGGCGGCCGAGGCCATCGCTGCCGCCGTGGACGAGTCGGAGCTGTCGGAGGAATACATTATCCCCAGCATCTTCAAGCGGGAGATGTTCCAGGCGGTGGCCCAGGCGGTGCGGGAGGCGGCCATCCGCACCGGTGTCGCCCGGGTGGGCTAGCCCGAGACTGCCTCTAGTTGCCCGAGAGCGCCCCTAACTGCCCCTCGGCCCGCCACAGTTCCGGCCCCACAACTGTGGCCAAACTGTGGCCTCCCCTGGGCGGGAGGGGCCTATGGCTGGTCGCAGGGCCAACCACGAGGGCACCATCCGGCGCAGGGAGCGGGGCTGGGAAGGGGCGGTGATGCTGGGCGGGCGGCGCTACTGGGTGCGGGGCAGGACCAGGGCCGAGGTGGTGGCGAGGCTGCGGGAGCTGGCGGGCCGCTACCAGGCGGGCCAGCTCTCCCCTCCCTCTCGCCTGACCCTGGAGGAGTGGGCCAGCGAGTGGCTGCGGCAGGGGGAGGGCAGGTGGAGGCCCACCACCCTGCGGGCCCACCGGCTGATGCTGGCCCCCCTCATGGAGAGGCTGGGGCGGGTGCGGCTGGTGCGGCTGGAGCCCCTGCACATCGCCCATGCCCTGCGGGGGCTACAGGAGGGGGGCATGGGCAGCCGGGCGGTGCAGATGGCCTACGCCTCCCTGCGGGCCTGCCTGGGCGGGGCGGTGAAGGTGGGGCTCCTGGCCAGCAACCCCTGCTCCAGGGTGGCCAGGCCCGCCCATAGGCCCAGGGAGGCCAAGGACTGGGGCCTGGCGGAGATGCGGGCCTTCCTCGCCGCAGCCCTGGAGGACGGGGGCCCCCTCGCCACGATGCTGGCCCTCATGCTCATGACGGGGCTCAGGCCGGGTGAGGCGGCAGCGCTCCAGTGGGGCGACATTGACCCAGCGGCGGGCACCCTCTCGGTGAGGCGGGCCATCGCCTGGGAGGGCAACAGCCGCTGGCACCTGGGCCCGCCCAAGAGCAAGGCGGGGCAGAGGGCCATCGCCTTGCCCTCTCTGGCCCTGGGGCTGCTCTCCAGGCTGGAGCGCCGGGGCGTCTACGTCTTCTGGGCCGAGAGGCCGCCCACACCCCAGGCCATCTCCCAGGTCATGGGCTACCTGTGCGAGAGGGCGGGCGTCCCTAGGCGTCCCGCCCACTACCTGCGCCATGCCCAGCCACCTTGCTGGCCGCCCAGGGGCTGGACATCAAGACCCTGCAGCGGCGGCTGGGTCATGCCCAGGCGTCGGTCACCCTGGACATCTACAGCCATGCCCTCTCGGAGATGGACAGGCGGGCGGCGGAGATGGTGGACGGGGCGCTAGGGTAGGCCCAGGCCCTCGTCCAGGCCCAGGAAAATGACGTTTCGGCATTTTAGAAAATGACGGTTCGGCATTTTCTGGCCCAGGAGGGGGGCAGGCAGGGGCGCTGGCCCGTCTCCCCCTGCCTGCCCCTGTCTCCCTAGACCCTCACCCCTCGCTCCTGGACGGGCAGGGCACAGTGCCTGTCCCTCACCTGGCGGCCCCCGCAGAAGGGGCACCTGGTGGCGGTGGGCCGGCAGGTGAACTCCTTGTGGCAGTCAGGGCACCACTGGACGTAGAGGCCACCGGGATGGCACCAGCCCAGCCCGGGCAGGAAGGTGAGGGGGCAGCCGCACCAGTGGCACTTGGCCGTCGTCATGCTCTCGCCTCCTTGTCTCTGGCCTCGATGGATGGCTGGGGGGCGGCCAGGGAGGGGGCCTCTCTCCCCAGCCGCCCCCTTGGGCCTGCTAGCCCAGCTGGACGACGCCCAGGCAGTCGGGGCGGGCGCACATCCAGCCGTGGGCGCCCTTGGCCAGGTCAAGCCAGTAGGCCAGGTGCTCCTCGCCGTGGCCGGGGCACCACGTGGCCCGCAGCCACCTGCGGTTGGCGTAGCCCAGGGCCAGGGCTACGGGGTCGTGGTCGCCAGCCAGGGTGGTGGGGCCTCCCAAGGCGTCCACCAGGGCGATGGCGTAGGGCAGGAGCTCCCTGGCCTTCCGGAGCACCTGGGCCCGCTCCTGGGCCTGGTGCCGCTCGTGCCAGCACTCCCGGCAGCCAGCGCCGTCCACATAGCCGTGGCCGCAGTGGCCGTCGCCCATCTCATCACCTCCTCTCTCGCTTGGACTTCAGGGGGTCTGAGCGAGCGCCGCAGGCGTGAGCATGGGAGGGAGACGGCCCAGGGGGACAGGGAGTGGGGCCTGGCTCCCTGCCCCCTGGGCTTGGGGTGGTGGCTAGAACTCGGGCTCGAAGGGCTCGCCCTTCAGGTAGGCCAGGACGCAGCGGGCGGCCTCCACCAGGGCGGGGATGTCCTGGGGCCTGATGTAGGCCACCGCCCGCAGGCATAGCTCCAGGGCCTTCTCCCGCTCCTGGGCATCGCCCTGGGCCTGCTGGCTGGGCTGGGGGCCGTTGGCGCTGGCGATGGGGCGGGCGCCCTTGACCTTGGGGAAGCGGCCCGACTGGTCCACCTCCAGCTCGTAGGCCAGGCCCGGCTGGAGCGAGGGCCCCAGCTTCTTGTCGAAGCAGTAGAGGGGCCGCTCCTGCCCCGCCAGGTAGATGGCCCAGTAGGGGCCGTTGCCGTTCTTGCCCTGGCGCTCCTCGGTCTTGACGACGGTCGCAATCATCGGCTACACCTCCTGTTGCGTTGGTCTTGCGTCTGGGGCGGGTGACTGGCCCCTCGTCACCCGCCCCGTTGTCGTTGGGCTAGCGCCGCCAGGCGCTGGCCTGCTAGGACAGCTCCTTCAGCGCCGCCCAGTGGGAGACGTTGCCCGGGTCGAGGGCCCGGGCGATGGCCGTCTTGACCTCCCGGTAGCGCTCCCGCTCCAGGCAGGGGGCCACCAGCTGCAAGAGGTGCCAGCTCTCCTGGGGCCCGAGGAGCACCCCCAGGCGGCAGCACTCCACCCTGGCCCACCCAGAGCGGTAGAAGGCCACCTGGAGGCAGCCCAGGGGGGCCACGGCGATGGTCGCCTCCTCCCGGGCCCGCTCGATGGCCTGCCGCTGCATCGCTCGCCTCACCTCCTTCCTGGGCAGGTCGCCTCACCTGCCACGGGCCTGCGCCGCAGGCGCAGGCCAATGACCCTGTCCTCAGGCGTAGGGAGTCCTACAGGGCCTACAGGGGCGCAGGCAAAGGGGGAGCTAGGGCGCAGGCGCAGGGGCCGTCCTACGGGCCTCTCAGGCGCTCTGGCGGGGCGCCTGGAGCGGGGCCAGGACGGGGCCTAGGCGGGCAGGGATTTGGGAGCCACGACTGGCCTCTCTCTTGGGACGTGACTCCGCCCCCAAAACCTAGTCCCAACCTGGCGGACGGGTTGCGCCAAGGGGTGTGCCGGCGTCTACGCTGGCCTCAGATGCGACTGCGTTCGCCCCCTGCCTGCCCTCACGACCACGGCTTCGTAGCTGCCGAAAGCGGTGACTGACTATGTGTGACCTTAGGCCAAAGCCCGAGCGTCCCCCTGAACCCCCGCTCGCCCTGGACGTGGTGGACCTGCTGGACGACCTGGTGCAGGCGGTGGGGAGACGACGGCAGGGGCAGGGCCAGCAGAGGCCCAGGCGGAGACGGCGACGGCTCAGGCGGGTCTCGATGGCATCTCGCAGAGGGATTCGGCGGGTGGTCTGGCGCTTCTAGCTCACCCGCCTACCCTAGAAGAAATTTCCGCCTTCCAGCCCTGTGCGTCCCTATGGACAGGGGCCGGTCATGGGCGTGGCCAGGCCAACCGTGGGGGACAGGGGGGCCAGGGCCCCCTGGACTAGAGGCGAGACGGCTAGGGGGCCCTGTGGGTGTCGGCCTGCCCCAAAGAATGCTCCCTTGTCATTCTTGAGAATGACGACCTGGTATTCTTTGCCCGCCACGTCCGGTCGGAGCCCCGGATTCCTGCCCCCTCGCTCTCGACCAGGCCCTCGGCCTGGAGCCGCTCCAGCGACCGCCTGACGGCCCAGCTGGGGATGTTGATGTCGTGGCGCAGGAGCCACCTGCGTAGGTGCCGGATGCTGCTGCCCCGCTCGCCCACCGCTCGCAAGGCCCCGAGCAGGGCTATGTCCAGCAAGGTCAGGTGCCAAGCCGTCTCCTCGAAGTGGCAGGCGAGCAGCTCCAAGAGGAGGCCCAGCTTAGGCCGACGGAGGATGGCCCGGATGGTGGCCTGGCAGCTGGGGCAGGCCCGGAAGCTGACCTCCTCGACGGCCAGGGCGGGCCCCCTGCAGGCGGGGCAGGCAACGAGCGGGGGCAGGTCGAGGCTCTCGTGCTGGTCCGTCATGCTGTCTCAGCCTCCTTCCGATGCCCATTGCGTGAACTCAAGGCGTTGACCAGGGCCTCCACCTCCGGCAGGGCCGGCACCCCCTTCACCCGGCAGACGTAGAGGCCCTCTCGCTCCGGCACCTCGATGAAGAGGCTGGCCACCAGCGGCAGGAGGGCCCCTTCAGGCAGGCGGACGGGGGCCAGTCGCAGCCCCTCCGCCTCGTCCATGACTTGCTGGCCCAACTGGCGGAGCTCACAGTCGCCATCGTGTAGCTCCCCATCGACAGGCTCGGGGGAGCGGCAGCTCTCGCAGGGGGCCACCCGCCGGATGCGGGGGCCAGCGATGGCCACGGCCAGGACAGCGACGACGGCCTGGGCCCGGCGGCAGAGGGAGGCCACGTCCTCGATGAACCCCTCGCACTCGCCACTGGAATAGCGGGCGCCCTTGGCCGACTCCTTGAGCCAGGACAGGAGGCCCTCCACGTCGCCCTGGCCGGTGACGCTGATGGCCAGGGCCTCAGCGATGCCCAGGTGACGGTCAAGCTGCCGGAACCGCTGGACTAGGCGGGAGGCGCTGGCGTAGACCTTGCCCACGTGGTGGCGGCGGTGCCGCCAGTCCTCCAAGTCGCTGGCCTGGGCAGCCTCGATGGCCTGGAGCAAGGCCGTGGGGGGCCGGCCCGTATGGCCTCCCGTTGGTGGACACCGGCCCCGTCTCTTGAAGTTCCGCCGGAGGCAAGTCCTGGCGAAGCCCTAGAGGGAGACCCTCCCTCCCCTAGTCCATAGCCAGTGGCGGTGGCGGGGCCTACTTCCACCTCTGTCGTTAAGGGCGTTATGGTTGACACTATATGGTTATGGCCATCATCTGTGATGGCACCCCCCATCATCTGTGATGGCACCCCCCCCATCATCCGTGATGGGGGTGGCCATCATCGGTGATGGGGATGGCCCATCATCCGTGATGGCCCTGGTGGGCGGGAGCACCCTCTTGATGGGTGTCCGGCCTGGGCCCCGGCTGTGGGAGGCGATGAGGCCCCGCCGCCGGAGGATGCGAAGGGCCCTCTCGACGGTGGGGACGGACAGGCCCAAAGCAGCGGCCAGGGTGCCGTTGCTGGGGAAGCACTTGCCCTGCTTGTCGGCGTAGGCGGCCAAGGCCAGGTAGACCCTGAGCGCCGTGCTGTCCAGGCTGGGGTCGAAGACCAGTGCGGTGGGGGCCCGCACCCATGGCCTCCCGAGACGGGGCTGCTGCCGGGCTTGCCCCGCCCCGCCTCGCTGTGCTACAATTTGTTCAGGTGGCAAAGCGTTTTCGGCCTCCTTCCTCGTGGCGGCCCAGGGCGTGGCGGTGGTGCCCGGGCCGCCTGTCTCTGTCTAGATGGCCATTGCTAACTGCTTCGGGTAAGCGTGAGCCGAGGGCCCGATGCGGACCGTCTCGGCGCTGGCCAAATATTCCCACTCGGGGAAGTCCCTCTCTCGGAAAACGCTCAAGGGCCAGAACAGTTCGGGCTGGCCCTCGATGCGGGCCAGCTGGCCGAGGCGGAGGGCTTCGGCGATGGTCAGCTCCAGGGCCGTCCGCTCTGGCTCGAATCTGATGATGAGAGATTCGATGCCCCGTTTCTCGGCCAGCCGCACCAGTTCCAGTGGCAAGCTGACCCGGGCCCTGAGCCTTGGCCGCCTTCGGTAGGCGACGCCCAGGGCCCACTTGCCGTCCACCTGCACCTGCTTGGCCAGCACGACGTCCCTGCCAAGATGCGGACGGTAGCAGATGAAGATGGCTGGCTTAGACATCGTGGCCCCCCTCGCTGGCCTGGGCCCGGCGGCGGGACTCCCGCCACAGCCGGAGGGAGGTCTCCAAGGCGGCCAAGGCCGGACTGACGTAGAGCTGGAAGGCCAGGAGTTCCTGCAGGTCGTCGGTGCCCTTGAACCGCTCCCGCTGCCGGTAGCTGCCGGAGCGGGTGTCCAGCGTTATGGAGATGGAGGCCATGAACAATCACCCCTTCCTGGGTGGTCTCACCCAGGAAGGGGCAGCAGGCAGCGAGTTTTATTCAGGCGGCGGGGCTAGCCGAGGCGCTGGCGCAGGAGTTTCAGGGCCTCGTTGAGGCGGCGGGAGACGGTGGCCTGGGAGATGCCGAGCTTCCTGGCGGCCTCGGCTTGGCTTTTGCCCTCGATGAGGCAGGCGTGGACTAGCTTTCGATGGAGGGCAGGCAGCTCTTCGAGCGCTCGGGCCAGGTCAACGGCCAGGGTGACCCGCTCCTCGAAGCTCTCCTCGGGCCGGTCGGCCTCCAGGAGCGGCACCAGGGAGCGCCGGGCCCGGCGGCTGTGGACGCCGTGTCCGTAGGCCATCTCCTCGCTCACCCGCCTGAAGGCGTCCCGGACGTCCCGGGCGGGCGGCAGGTCGGGCTGGGGCAAGCCCTGGATGAGCGAGTAGCGCAAGGGGATGCCCGCCCGATGCAGCCGCCCCTTGCTCTCCAGCACGCTCACACCCCAGTCGGAGGCGATGTCTGCGTCACCTTCTGCCCCGGCGGTAAAGGGCAGCCGTCGCAGCCGCTGACGTAGCTCCTGCCCTGCTTCGTCCTCCCACAGGGGCGCCAGTGCCAGGTAGCGGCGGACGTCCCAGCAGATGACGCCGGGGAGCTCTACCAGCAGCCGTCCCCAGAGCGAGACCCGAATCGAGGCGATGTCCAGGTAGAAGGAGACGAAGGGCGGCGGCGGTTGCAGCCGTTCCAGGGCCTCGTAGCCTCGGAGGGCCGCTGCCAGCTGGAGCTCTAGGGCCGAGCGCTCCCTGCCGTCCAGCACCAGCCGCACCTCGGAGTCGAAGGCCCAGGCGGGGCCGTGCTGGGCGTGCAGCATCAAGCTGAAGGCGTGCGAGCGCCGGATGCGCTCCTTGAGGGGCCGGGCCTCCTCGGGGGTGTCGGGCTGCTCTAGCCGCTGGTCTCGGATGAACTCGCCGATGGGGTCGTAGATGTCCACGGCTGACCCCTCCCGTGGCTGGCCCCCGCCAGGCCCTGGGGGTCAGACAGGGCAGGGCCTGGGGGAGCCTCTAGGGACATTGTCGCACGAGTCAGGGCTGGTTAGAACACCCGTTTGTCTGGACTGGGGCCCCGGGCCCTGGCATCATGGCAGCGCCTGGGGGGGCGGCGGCCTGCAACTGTGGCCAGACTGTGGCGGCAGGTTCGGGGCCCGAATCTGGGAGCTGTCGGAGGAATACATTATCCCCAGCATCTTCAAGCGGGAGATGTTCCAGGCGGTGGCCCAGGCGGTGCGGGAGGCGGCCATCCGCACCGGTGTCGCCCGGGTGGGCTAGCCCTGCGCCTGGGGGCGCCGCACCACCATCCCGGCCAGGAAGTAGATGGCGGGGGTGGCCAGGGCCACGGTGGCCGCCCCGGCCACCAGCAGTATGGCCCCCAGCCCCAGTAACAGGTCGGTGATGCCGAAGCCCATCACCGCCAGGTTGAGGGCGGTGCGCAGGGCCACGCCGTCAATGAACTGGGCGCGGCGGGGGTCGTCGCGCGGTAGCTGGCTGAAGGGGCCCCAGCGCCCGAGAGTGTGCTCCTTGATAGCGTCGGCCTGGGCCTTGGCCGTGGCCGCGTCCTGCACCAGCACCCCGGGGATGCGGGCGTCCTGGCTGGTGACGATCTGCTCGTCGCGCAGCTCGTCCCGGATCTCGGCCCGCACATCCAGCGCCCGCACGAGGGTGTAGATGCCCGCCACCACCAGCACCAGGCCCAGGGCTAGGGACGAAAGCCAGGGGGAATGGCGCAAGAGAAAGTAGACCATCCGTCGCCTCCTGCTGGGTGACTGCAGGCCCATGATAGGCGACGAGGCTGGGAGGTGTAAGACCCGTCACCTGGCCAGGGGCGGGCCGTCCCGGCGCAGGTGGCGCCAGAGCATGCCCAGGGCGACGGTGACGGCGCGGCGCTTGGTGGCCAGCCGCCCCTGGTAGAAGGTCATGGACTGGACCTGGGCCGACTCGCCGTCGTGCAGGCCGATGTGGACGGTGCCGGGCGGCTTCCCCTCCAGGGGGTCGGGGCCGGCCACGCCGGTGATGCCCAGGCCGATGTCGGCGCCGGCCACCTCGCGGGCGGCGCGGGCCATGTCCGCCGCCACCTCGGCGCTCACCACCCCGTGGGCCTCGATGAGGCCCCGCTGCACGCCCAGGGAGACCTTCACCGCGGGGTCGTAGGCCACGTAGCCGGCGCGGAAGTAGGCCGAGGAGCCGGGCACGTTGGTGATGGTGTCGGCCAGCAGGCCGCCGGTGCAGGACTCCATGGTGGCCAGGCTCAGTCCTCGCTCCTTGAGCAGGCGCCCCACCACCAGCTCCAGGGTCTCGTCGTCGGCGCCCCAGATGTATTCGCCCAGGATGGCCCGCACCCTCTCCTCCATGGGGGCGATGAGGGAGCGGGCCGATTCCTCGTCGGCCGCCTTGGCCCCGATGCGCACGTGCACGCCGTCGGGACGGGCGTAGACGCCGATGGTGGGGTTCCGGGAGCGGGTCAGCTCCCCCAGCATCTCGTCCAGGTGACCTTCGCCGATGCCGATGGTCTTGAGGGTGCGGGTGACCAGCACCGCCCCCCGCGCCCGCTCGCGCAGGCGAGGGGCCACCTCCTCGTTCCACATGCGCTCCATCTCCGGCGGGGGGCCGGGCATGGCGACGATGATGCGCCCCTCCTTCTCGACCCACCAGCCGGGGGCGGTGCCGCGGGGGTTGGGGATGGGGCGGGCGGAGGGGATGAGCCAGGCCTGCTTCAGGTTGCGCTCCGGGAAGGAGACGCCGCGGGCGGCGAAGAAGGCCCGCAACTGCTGCTCCAGTGTCGGGTCCACGCGCGGCTCCTCCCTCAGGACGGCAGCGATGGCCTCCCGCGTCAGATCGTCGTCGGTGGGGCCCAGGCCGCCGGTGGTGATGACCAGGTCGGAGCGCCCGTAGGCGCGGCCGATGACCTCCTTCAGCCGCTCTAGGTTGTCGCCCACCACCGACATGTAGTAGAGGTCTATGCCCAGGGCGGGCAGACGGGAGGCGATGAACTGGGAGTTGGTGTCCAGGATCTCCCCCAGCAGGATCTCGGTGCCGACGGACACGATCTCGGCCCGCATTCCGGCCCCCAGCCTAGGGCAAGCCCGGCGGCCCGTCAAGGCATGGGCCGCAGGACGAGCGACCCCTCGGCGTCCCGCTCCAGGGCCGGCACCGTGTCCCATTCGTCCAGGCGCGCGCAGTAGGCCACGTCCTCCCCCAGGCCCAGGGCCACCAGGGCGCGACCGTGGCGGGCGGCGGCCAGGGCGCCGGGCAGGTCGTGGCGGGCCGCTCGGAAGGCGAGGAGGGCCAGCCGCGCCCAGTCGTCCAGCGGCAGGTCGGGGGCCATCTCCAGGGCGGCGGCGGCGATGGCGCCGGCGCCGATGACGTCCTCCAGCGCCACCTCCTTCCCTCCCCGCTCGCCGGCGCAGACGAGCACCAGGGGCAGCCCCAGGGAGTGGGCGCGCTCCAGGGCGGCCGCCGCCACCGCCCGTCGGTTGAGGAGGCAGCCCACCAGCACGGCCGGCATGGGGGCCAGGCGCTCCAGCAAGCGGGTGCCGTTGGAGGTGGTGAGGACGAGGTCGCGACCGGAGAGGGGCGCCCGCAGGAACTCCAGGGGCGAGTTGCCCAGGTCGAAGCCGGGCGGCGGCAGGCCGCCCCGCTCGCCTGCCAGCAGGTGGTCGGGCAAGCGGCGGCGCAGGCGCCGCGCCCGGGCCAGGGACGCGGCCACGACCACCCGGCGGGCGCCCCGGCCCAGGGCCACTACGACGGTGGAGGAGGCGCGCAACACGTCAATGGCTACGGCCACCGCTGGCCCGCCGCCGGCCAGGGCGGGCAGGGGGGCCACCGCCAGGGGAGGGGGTCGCCCTTGACCGTGCCCCATCGCGCGCCTATTATCCCCCGCAGGGGAGGACCGATGCCCGATGACCTTTCGGGAGCGGCTGCGGGCCGCCCAGGAGCGCAACCGGAGCCTGCTGTGCATCGGGCTCGACCCCGACCCTGACCTGCTGCAGGGGCGTCACGTCGTCTCCTTTCTGCAGGCCATTGTCGAGGCCACCGTAGACCTGGTCTGCTGCTACAAGCCCAACCTGGCCTTCTTCGAGGCCCTGGGGCCGGGGGGGATGGGCCTGCTGCAGGAGGCCCTGGCGCCCGTCCCGCCCGAGGTGCCCATCATCGCCGACGCCAAGCGGGCCGACGTGCCCAACGTGTCGCGCCTCTACGCCCGCGCCCTCTTCGAGGTATACGGGTTCGACGCCGTGACCGTCCACCCCTACGGCGGCGGCGATTCGCTCCTGCCCTTCCTGGAATATGAGGACAAGGGGGTGTTCGTCTGGTGCCGCGGCTCCAACCCGGGGGCCACCGACCTGCAGTCCCTCGTCCTGGCCGACGGGCGCCCCCTCTTCCTGGCCGTGGCCGAGATGGCCCGCGACCTGGACCGGGCGGGCAACGTGGGGCTGGTGGTGGGGGCCACCGCCCCCGAGGACATGGCCCTCCTGCGTCGCACCTGCCCTGACCTGCCCTTCCTGGTGCCGGGCATCGGCCCCCAGGGGGGCGACCTGGAGGCGTCGGTGCGGGCGGGGCTGGACGCCCGCGGCGAGGGGCTCATCGTGGTGGCGGCCCGGCAGGTGCTCTACGCCTCCCGCGGCGACGACTTCGCTCAGGCGGCGCGGCGACAGGCCCAGGCCCTGCGCGAGGCCATCGAGCGGGCCCGCGCCCAGGCCCTCGCCGCCCGCAGGGGAGGCGCCTAGCCCTTGCCCTGGCAACTGGAGCCGGGCCAGGTGGTGCAGCTGCGCAAGCCCCACCCCTGCGGCAGCGACCGCTGGCGCGTGGAGCGGACGGGGGCAGACGTGCGCCTGCTCTGCCTGGGCTGCGGCCGCCGCGTGCTGCTGCCCCGCGACCGTCTGGAGCGGCGCCTGCGGGCCATCCTGGTGGCTGAGGGGACGGCAGGCCCCGCCAGGGATGCTGATCGGTAGGGCACCGGGACGGCCGGCGCCGCCGGCCGCGTCCCTCATTCTCCATCGCCGCTTCCTGCCCCTGTGGCTGGCCCAGGGGCTCTCCCAGGTGGCCTACAGCGCCCTCCTCTTCACCCTGCTCATCGTGGTGCTGAAGGCCACCGGCTCCAGCACCCAGACCAGCCTGCTGGTGCTGGCCTTCATCGCCCCCACCCTCCTGGTGGGCCCCCTGGCGGGAGTGATGCTGGACCGCTGGCCCAAGACGCGAGTGCTCGCCCTGACCAGCGCCGTGCGCGCCCTGGTCTGCCTGGGGCTGGTGGCGGCCCACCAGTGGGTGGGTGCCATCTACCTGCTGGGGCTGGTCTTCTCGGCGGCGTCGCTGCTGTTCAACCCGGCGCTGGTGGCCCTGCTGCCCTCGCTGGTGCCCAGGGAGCGGCTGGTGGACGCCAACAGCCTCTACAACCTGACCATCACCGGCGGCCAGTTGCTGGGGATGGTGCTGCTGGCGCCGCTGGTGCTGAAGCTGGCCGGGGCGCAGGGGGAGGAGGCCATGTTCGCCACCGGCGGGGCGATGTTCGCCGCCGCCGCCTTCCTCTCGCTGCTGGTGCCGGGGGAGGGGCCGGCGGGGCGCTCGGCCCCCCACCTGACGGCCATGCCCGGGGAGCTGCGCGGAGTCCTGGCCGCCCTGCGCCACGACCCCCAGGCGTCGCTGGCGCTGGTGCACCTGGTGACGGGCAACACGCTGGTGCTGCTCTTCGCCACCCTCATCCCGCGCTACATGAAGGACATCCTGGGCATCTCGCCCGACAACGCCGCCTTCGTGTTCGCCCCCACGGGGTTGGGGGCACTCCTGGGGCTGCGGATGCTCCCCTGGCTGGCGGTGCGGTTGCGACGGGAGCGGCTGGTGCCCCTGGGACTGGGGGGCATCGGCCTCTGCCTGGTGGGGCTGGCGCTGGTGCAGCCCCTGGCCGCCTTCATGGACAGGGCATCGGGCCCCCTGAACCCCGAGAACCTGCTGGGGCTGTCGCTGCTGCAGTTCCTGACCATGGCCCTGGCGGGGCCACTGGGCTTCAGCTATGCCCTGCTCAATGCGCCCGCCCAGACGGTGCTGCACGAGCGGGCGCCGCCCCACATGCGGGGGCGCATCTTCGCCGTGCAGGCGGTGCTGGCCAACGCTCTGGCCCTGCTGCCGGTGCTGTTCATCGGCGGCCTGACGGACATCCTGGACAGCCTGGGGGCGATGCCGGGCATCACCCTGGTGCTCCTGCTCATCGCGGCGGCGGTAGCCTCCCTGGCCGTCCTGACGGTGCGCTGGAGTCGGGTCGCCCCGGACCTGTCCCGCTAAATAAAGGCTCGCGCGCCGTCCCCACGGAGGAGGGGGGCGGGCACACGACGTTGACAGAGGGGGCAGGCTTGGCTAGAATGCGCTGTGCACTGTGAGGACGGGGGGCGGTCAGGCGTGATCGAGATGGTGGTTGACAGCGTCCGGGTGAGCCTCTCCACCTATCAGCGGGTCGTCATTCTCAAGGAGAAGGAGGCCGACCGCTACCTGCCCATCTGGATCGGCCCCGCCGAGGCCGATGCCATCGCCGTGCGGCTGCAGGAGGTGGCGGTGCCCCGGCCCCTGACCCACGACCTTCTGCGCAGCGTCATCGAGGCCCTGGGCGCCTCCGTCAGCTACGTGCTGGTCAACGACCTGGCCAACGACACCTTCTACGCCAAGATCTACCTGGAGGTGAACGGCCGCCTGCTGGAGGTGGACTCCCGCCCCAGCGACGCCATCGCCCTGGCCGTGCGCGTCCAGGCGCCCATCTTCGCCGAGGAGTCGGTGCTGGAGCGGGCGGGGGTGCGGCTGGACGAGGAAGGGCAGCTGGTGGAGGGGCCCCAGGAGTCGCCCCAGGAGCCGGAGAAGGGGCGGGGCGTCACCGCCGAGGAGCTGGAGAAGCTCTCCCCCTTCCGCGAGGTCATCGAGAGCCTGAACCTGGAAGACCTGGGCAAGGAGCAGCAGGACTCCTAGCCCGGGCTGGAGACGAGGAAGACCCCCTGCGCGGAGGGGGTCAATTCATGTCGGCGGGGCGGTTGGCCACAACCCCAGGTTGTGATACAATTCACGCGGCGGAGGGCGGGAGGTCCTGAGCTTGGGCGGCCTCCCCCCCACCGTGCGCCTGATCGGCATTGGCTGGTACGTGGCCCTCTGCATCGGCCTGGGAGCGGGCCTGGGGGTGTTCCTGGACGAGCGGCTGGACACCCGCCCGCTCCTGACCATGCTGGGGCTCTTCACCGGCCTGGGACTGGCCTTCTGGGGTGGTCTGCGCATGCTGCTAGACCTGCTGCGGGCCCAGGGCCCCAAGGGGGGCAAGAGGCCATGAGGGGGAGGGGCCGGCTCCTCCTCCTGGGCGCCGTCCTCCTGGCCGTCTTCGGCTTCGTCTTCCTGCGCGGCCCCAGCCCCCACATCCAGATACGCCCCGAGGTGCTGGCCGACTTCGGCCTGGTCAAGATCACCAACACCATGGTCACCTCCTGGCTGGTGGTGCTGCTGCTGGTGGGCCTGGTGTTCCTCCTCACCCGCCGCTGGGAGCTGGTGCCCAGGGGGGCGCAGAACTTCATCGAGGCCATCATCGAGGCCTTCTACAACCTGGTGACCAACGTGGCCGGCGAGAAGCACGGGCGGCGCTTCTTCCCCGTCGTGGCCACCATCTTCTTCTTCATCCTGTTCGCTAACTGGTTCGCCCTGACGCCCCTCTTCAACGTCGTCGGCCTGGTGAAGCAGGTGCCGGCGGACGCGGTGGCCGAGCACCCCGAGGGCAAGGCCTTCGTGATGGAGAAGGTGGACGTGGGGCCGCTGCCGGTGGGCCTAGTCCCCTTCCCGGGACTGGGCCAATGGCAGGGGGAGGCCATCGAGCTGGGCGAGCCGGGTGCGCAGGAAGAGGTGCGCCACGCCGAGGAGGAAGGGAAGCTGGTGGGCGAGTTCCTGCCCTTCCTGCGCAGCATGAACACCGACGTCAACATGCCCCTGGCCCTGGCCTTGGCGGCCACCATCGCCGTCGAATACTGGGGCATCAGCAGCCTGGGGGTGGGGCTCTACGCCAGCAAGTTCTTCAACTTCGGGCGGCTGCGGCGGGGCCTCCTGTCCTTGAAGCCGTCGCTGCTGTTCGAGGGGATCATAGACGCCTTCGTGGGCTTTCTGGAGCTGGTGTCGGAGCTGGTGCGCATCATCAGCTTCACCTTCCGTCTCTTCGGCAACATGTTTGCCGGAGAGGTGGTCATCCTCATGTTCACCTTTCTGACGCCGCTGCTGCTGACGCTGCCCTTCTACGGGCTGGAGGTGTTCGTGGGGGTGATCCAGGCGTTCATCTTCGCCATGCTCACCCTGGTGTTCGGGGTGATGGCCGTCTCGCATGGCGAGCACGCCGGCGAGGCCCATGAGGCCGAGGCCGGTCACGGCGCGGAAGCGACAGCTGTGGCAGTCCATACACCACGCTGAGGAGGTGTTCCATGGACCTGTTGCTGGCCATTCTGCCGCCGGTGGTGGAGGCCCTGCGGGCCGCCGCCCAGGAGCAGACCAACTTCACCATCTCCAACGAGGGTCTGCGCTTCCTGGCGGCCGGTCTGGCCATGGGCCTGGGCTCGGTGGCCCCGGCGCTGGCCATCGGCAACCTGGTGGGCCGGGCCATGGAGGCCCTGGGCCGCAACCCCGAGGCCCAGCCTGCTATCCAGACCAACATGATCCTGGGGCTGGCCTTCGCCGAGGCCATCGGCATCTACGCCCTGGTCACTGCCGTCATGATCGGCTTCGTGTTCTAGTCCTGGGGGTGTGAGGCGATGCCCTTCCTGGCCGGCATCACCGAGGGGCTGAAGGCCCTGGGTATCAACCTGCCCAGCCTGCTGGCCCAGCTCATCAACTTCACCGTCCTGCTGGTGGTGCTCTACTTCCTGGCCTACAAGCCGGTGCTGCGGCTGCTGGACGAGCGGCGTCGGCGCATCCAGGAGGGGCTGGAGGCCTCCGAGGAGGCCAAGCGGCGCCTGGCCGAGGCCGAGCAGGAGGTGAAGGCGCAGCTGGACCGGGCGCGGCAGGAGTCCCAGGCCATGATCGCCCAGGCACAGCAGGTGGCGGCCCGCATCCAGGAGGAGGCCCGCGCCCAGGCCCGCCAGGAGGCGGAGCAACTGCTGGCCCGCGCCCGCAGCGAGATCGAGATGGAGCGGGACGCCGCCATCGCCCAGCTCAGGCAGGAGTTCGCCGACCTCACCATCCGCGCCGCCGAGCGGGTCATCCGCCGCTCCCTCGACCGCGAGGCCCACCGCCGCCTCATTGAGGAGACGCTGGCCGAGGCGCCCCTGGGCGACGGGGGAGGGGACACCAAGGCGTGATCCGGAACACCGCCGCCAAGCGCTACGCCGAGGCCGCCCTGCAACTGGCCAGGGAGCAGGGGCGGCTGGACGAGTGGGGCGAGCAACTGGACCTGGTGGCCCGGGTGCTGGGCCACCCCGAGGTGGCCGATGTCCTGGACAACGCCCGCCTGCCCGTCGCCCAGAAGGTGCGGCTGGTGGAGGAGTTCCTGACCGATCTGGACCCCCTCGTCCTCAACCTGGTGCGGCTGCTGGTGGCGCGGGGGCGGGCGCACCTGGCCCCCGACATCGCCGAGGCCTATCGCGAGCTGGCCGACCGGGAGAAGGGCATCGTCCACGCCCACGTCACCACCGCCGTCCCCCTGAGCGAGGAGGAGAAGAAGGCCCTGGCCCGGCGGCTGGAGGAGGTCACCGGCCGCCGGGTGGTGCTGCACGCCGCGGTGGACGAGGACATCGTCGGCGGGATCGTGATCCGCATCGGCGACCGCCTCATAGACGGCAGCACCAGGAGCCGGCTCCTGGCCCTCAAGCGGCAACTGCAGGAGGCCCGCGCCTAGGGGGAAGCAAGGAGGAAGGGTAGAGATGGCTGTCAGGCCCGACGAGATCGCCTCCATCATCCGCCAGCAGATCGAGCAGTTCACGGCCGGCGTCACCGCCACCGACGTGGGGGTGGTGGTGGAGGCGGGCGACGGCATCGCCCGCATCTACGGCCTGCGCAACTGCATGTATAACGAGGTGCTGGAGTTCGAGGGCGGCACCCTGGGGCTGGCCCTCAACCTGGAGGAGGACACGGTGGGCGCCATCGTCCTGGGCGACCACCTGCACATCAAGGAGGGCGACCAGGTGCGCACCACCGGCCGCATCATCGAGGTGCCGGTGGGCGAGGGGCTGCTGGGCAGGGTGGTGGACCCCCTGGGGCGCCCCCTGGACGGCAAGGGCCCCGTTCGCTACGAGCGCACCCGGCCGGTGGAGCGCATCGCCCCCAACGTGGTGGTGCGCCAGAGCGTCAACACGCCGGTGCACACGGGTATCAAGGCCATTGACGCCATGATCCCCATCGGCCGCGGCCAGCGAGAGCTGATCATCGGCGACCGCTTCACCGGCAAGACGGCCATCTGCCTGGACACCATCATCGCCCAGAGGGGCGGCGACCTCTTCTGCATCTACGTGGCCATCGGCCAGCAGGCCTCCAAGGTGGCCGAGGTGGTGGCCACCCTGGAGGAATACGGGGCCATGGAGCACACCATCGTGGTGGCGGCCAACGCCTCCGACCCGGCCGCCCTGCAGTATCTGGCCCCCTACGCCGGCTGCGCCATGGGCGAGGAGTTCATGGAGCAGGGGAAGGACGCCCTCATCATCTACGACGACCTGACCAAGCACGCCTGGTCCTACCGGCAGATGTCGCTCTTGCTGCGGCGTCCCCCCGGGCGCGAGGCCTACCCGGGCGACGTGTTCTATCTGCACTCGCGCCTCCTGGAGCGGGCGGCCAAGCTGGCGCCGGAGTTCGGCGGCGGCTCCCTGACGGCCCTGCCCATCATCGAGACCCAGGCCGGCGACATCTCGGCCTACATCCCCACCAACGTCATCTCCATCACCGACGGCCAGATCTACCTGGAGACGGACCTGTTCAACGCCGGTATCCGGCCAGCCATCAACGCCGGCCTGTCGGTGTCGCGGGTGGGCGGCGCCGCCCAGACGCGGGCCATGCGCCGGGTGGCGGGGGGCCTGCGCCTCTCCCTGGCCCAGTATCGCGAGCTGGCTGCCTTCGCCCAGTTCGGCACCGGCGAGCTGGACGTGGCCACCCGCCGCCAGCTGGAGCGGGGCCAGCGCCTCACCGAGGTGCTGAAGCAGCCCCAGTTCCAGCCCCAGAAGCTCTGGCAGGAGGTCACCATCATCTACTGCGGCATCCACGGCTTCCTGGACGACGTGCCGGTGGCCAAGGTGCGCGACTTCGAGGTCGCCTTCCATCGCTTCCTGGAGGCCCAGCACCCGGACATCGTGCAGGCCATCGAGGAGAGCAAGGACCTGACGCCGGAGCTGGAAGAGAAGCTGCGGGAGGCCATCCGCCAGTTCAAGGAGACGGTGCCCTACTAGGGGTCGGCCATGCCCAGCCTGCGCCAAGTCCGAAGGCGCATCCGCAGCGTCCAGAACATCGCCAAGGTGACCAGGGCGATGGAGCTGGTGGCCGCCTCCAAGATGCGGCGGGCCCAGGCGGCGGCCCTGGCCGCCCGCCCCTACGCCGAGCGCATGCGCTGGGTGCTGGCCGACCTGGCCGAGACGGTGCCCCTGCTGGAGCCGGAGCAGCTCCACCCGCTGCTGCGGCGCCGGCCCGAGGTGCGGACGGTGGAGCTGGTGTTCATCACCCCCGACCGGGGGCTGTGCGGCGGCCTGCCGGCCAACCTGAACCGCCGCGCTGCCCAGTTCGTGCTGGAGGCGGGCAAGCCCGTGCGCGTCGTGGCCGTGGGACGGAAGGGGCGCGACTTCTTCCTGCGCACGGGGCAGCAGGTGGTGGCCGACTTCATTGGCCTCGGCGACCGCCCCACCTACGATGACGTCCTGCCCATCGCCCGCATCGCCATGGACGACTACGTCTCGGGGGCGGCCGACGAGGTCTACCTGCTCTACGCCCGATTCGTCAGCACCACCGTGCAGCGGCCCGAGGTCTTCAAGCTGCTGCCGGTGGAGCCGCCTACCGAGGCCGTCACCTGGCGCTACGACTACATCTACGAGCCCGAGCGGGAGACGGTGCTGGCGGAGCTGTTGCCCCGCTATGTGGAGCGCCAGATCTACGAGGCGGTGCTGGAGGCGGTGGCCAGCGAGCAGTCGGCCCGCATGGTGGCCATGCGCAACGCCACCGACAACGCCAACGGCCTCATCCGCGACCTGACGCTGCTCCTGAACAAGGTGCGCCAGGAGGTCATCACCAAGGAGCTTCTGGAGATCACGGCCGGGGTGGAGGCCCTCAAGGCCGCCACCACCTAGAAGCAGAGCCGGGACGGGAGGTAAGAGGCGATGGCCAAAGGGACGGAAGGACGGGTGGTCCAGATCATCGGCACGGTGGTGGACATCGAGTTCCCGCCCGACGAGCTGCCCGCCATCTACAACGCCGTGGAGATAGACATGGGCAACGGCCAGCGGCTGGTGGCCGAGGTGGAGCAGCACGTGGGCAACAACTGGGTGCGCTGCCTGGCCATGGGCAGCACCGACGGCATGCGCCGGGGCGCCCGGGCCGTGGACACCGGCGAGCCCATCGCCGTGCCGGTGGGCAGGCCCTGCCTGGGGCGCCTCTTCAACGTGCTGGGTGAGCCCCTGGACAACCTGGGCGAGGTGAAGGCCGAGGAGCGCTGGCCCATCCACCGTCCGCCCCCGCCCCTGGAGGAGCGCACCACCAGCCCCCAGATGCTGGAGACGGGGCTGAAGGTCATTGACCTCATCTGCCCCTTCCGCAAGGGCGGTAAGGTGGGTGCCTACGGCGGCGCCGGCGTGGGCAAGACGGTCATCATCATGGAGCTGATCCGCAACATCGCCACCGAGCACGGCGGCTTCTCCGTCTTCGCCGGCGTGGGCGAGCGCTCCCGCGAGGGCAACGACCTCTGGCACGAGATGCGCGCCTCGGGGGTCATTGACAAGACGGTGCTCGTCTTCGGCCAGATGAACGAGCCGCCGGGCGTGCGGGCGCGGGTGGGCCTCACCGGCGTCACCATGGCCGAATACTTCCGCGACGTGGAGGGGCAGGACGTGCTCCTGTTCATTGACAACGTCTACCGCTACATCCTGGCCAACATGGAGGTCTCGGCCCTGCTGGGGCGGATGCCCTCGGCGGTGGGCTACCAGCCCACCCTGGCCACCGACATGGGCGAGCTGGAGGAGCGCATCACCTCCACCAAGCGGGGCTCCATCACCTCCTTCCAGGCCATCTACGTGCCCGCCGACGACTACACCGACCCGGGCATCGTCACCACCTTCGGCCACCTGGACGCCGTCATCGCCCTGGAGCGCTCCATCGCCGAGCAGGGGCTTTACCCGGCGGTGGACCCGCTGGCCAGCTTCTCGCGCATCCTCGACCCCCGCATCGTCGGCGACGAGCACTACCAGGTGGCGCGGGAGGTGCAGCGGGTGTTGCAGCGCTACAAGGACTTGCAGGACATCATCGCCATCCTGGGCATGGAGGAGCTTTCCGAGGAAGACAAGCTGACGGTGATGCGGGCGCGCAAGATCCAGCGCTTCCTGTCGCAGCCCATGTTCGTGGCCGAGGCCTTCACCGGGCGCCCGGGCCGCTACGTGCCCATTCGCGAGACGGTGCGCGGCTTCAAGGAGATTTTGGAGGGCAAGTGGGACCACCTGCCGGAGCAGGCCTTCTACATGGTGGGCACTATAGACGAGGCCGCCGAACAGGGCGAACGCTTGCTGAAAGAGGCGGCCGTCTAGCGACGGGAGGCACGCATGGCCGAACGAGCGTCGCGCACCCTGCCCCGGCCCTTCAGCCTGCACTGGGGGAGCGGGTGGATCGTGGAGGAGGCGACCTACGCGGGCCCCCATCACGAGCCGTCCATCCAGCTGCTGCAGTTCGACGACGGCTCCCTGGCCGTGCGCTTCTGCTACTATGACCACGCGGGGCGCTTCCAGCGCAACCCCCTCGTCCTGGGGCCGGACGAGATCGCCGGCCTGCGCGAGGCGCTGGCCGGCACGCCGCGGCTACGCGCCCTTCTGCAGGAGATGAGCGGATGCCGCTGAAGGTGGAGATCATCACCGCCGAGCGGGTGGTCTACACCGCCGAGGGGGTGGACGCGGTGACCCTGCCCGGGGTCATGGGGGAGCTGACGGTGCTGCCCCGCCACGCCCCCCTCATGACCATGCTCCAGCCGGGCATCGTGCGCGTCGTGCGCGGCGGCCAGGAGGAGATGCTGGCCGTCCACGGCGGCTTCCTGGAGGTGATGGGGGACAGGGTGACAGTGCTGGCCGATGCTGCCGAGCGGGCCGAGGAGGTGGACGTGGAGCGGGCCGAGGCCGCCCGCCGTCGCGCCCAGGAGCGGCTGGCCGAGCGCCGCGCCGAAGCGGTGGACATGGCCGTGGCCGAGGCCGCCCTGCGCCGCGCCCTGGTCCGCCTCAAGCTGGCCGAACGGGCCCGCCGGCGTCGCCCGCCCCCCTAGGGGGTCGTGTCGTATGCCCCCGCCCGCCACCGGCGAGAAGGAGAAGACCAGCAGCCGCCTGCTCATCGAGGGGCGGCGCGCCCTGCGGGGCGCCGTGGATGTCTCTGGCTCCAAGAACGCCGCCCTGGGCGCCATGGCCGCCGCCCTCCTCACCGCCGACGACTGCTACATCGAGAACGTCCCCGACATCGGCGACGTGCACTTCATGGCCGAGGTGCTGCGTAGCCTGGGGGCCAGGGTGGAGTGGGCCGGGCCCGACGTCCTGCGCATCAACGCCGCCCGCATCCACAGCTTCGCTCCCCCCAGCGAACTGGTGTCCAACCTCCGTGGCAGCTTCCTGGTCATGGGGGCGCTGCTGGGGCGCTTCGGACGGGCGGCCTGCGCGCCGCCCGGCGGCGACGTCATCGGCCAGCGGCCCATAGACGTGCACCTGAAGGGCTTCGAGATGCTGGGCGCCCGCGTCTGGCGGGAGGGAGAGAAGTTTGTGGCCGAGGCGCGCCAGTTGCGGGGCGCCCGCATCTTCCTGGACTACCCCAGCGTCCTGGGCACCCAGAACCTGATGCTGGCGGCCGTCACCGCCCCGGGCCGCACCGTCATCGTCAACGCCGCCTGCGAGCCGGAGGTGGCGGCCCTGGCCCAGATGCTGGTGCGCATGGGCGCCCGCATCGAGGGTGCGGGCACCCACTTCGTCCAGATCGAGGGAGTGCCGGAGCTGAGGGGGGCGACGCACCGCAACATCCCCGACCGCATCGAGGCCGGCACCTTCGCCATCGCCGCCGCCATCACCGGTGGGGAGGTGGAGGTGCGGGGCCTGACGGTGGAGCACCTCTGCTCCCTCGTCCAGAAGCTGCGCGAGACCGGCGTCGAGGTGGAAGAGGGGGAGGACTGGCTGCGGGTGCGGGGCGGAGGCCCCCTGCGAGCGGTCACCGTGCAGGCCCTGCCCTATCCCGGTCTGGCCACCGACCTGCAAGCCCCCATGGCCGCCCTCCTCACCCAGGCCGAGGGCGTCAGCTACGTGCACGAGCGGGTGTTCGACAACCGCCTGCTCTACGTGGCCGAGCTGCGCAAGATGGGGGCGGAGGTGGTCACCACCGGCACCACCACCGCCATCGTGGCCGGCCCGACGCCCTTGCTGGGGGCGCGGGTGCGGGCGCTGGACGTGCGGGCGGGGGCGGCCCTCATCCTGGCCGGCCTGGCCGCCCACGGCCAGACGGAGATCACCGACATCTACCACGTGGATCGGGGCTACCAGCGCATAGACGAGAAGCTGAACGCCCTGGGCGCCCGCGTGGAGCGAGTGGATTAGGCCCGCCCCTTGGTGCATCATGTAGGGGCCGGGGGCGGGAGCGCCCGCGGCGCAGACCGTGCAGCCCGAACAAGGGGGGAGTCGTGCTAGGCAAGCAGTTGGGCGTGGACCTGGGCACCGCCAACGTTCTCGTCTACGTGCGGGGCCGGGGCATCGTCATCAACGAGCCGTCCATCGTGGCGGTGGCCCGCCACAGCAACAGCATCGTGGCCGTGGGCAACGAGGCGGCCGAGATGGAGGGGCGGACGCCCGAGGCCATCCAGGTCATCCGGCCCATGCGCCACGGGGTCATCGCCGACTACCTGACCACCGAGGCCATGCTGCGCTACCTCATCGCCAAGGCGGTGGGGCGCCTCTCCTTCGTCAAGCCGGAGGTGGTCATCTGCGCGCCGGTGGGGGCCACGGGGGTGGAGCGGCGGGCGGTGCAGGAGGCGTGCGAGGCGGCCGGGGCCAGGCGCCCCGTGCACGTCATCCCCGAGCCCCTGGCCGCCGCCCTGGGCGCCCGCATACCCATTGATTCGCCCCAGGGTCACATGGTGGTGGACATAGGCGGCGGGCGCACCGAGGCGGCAATCATCTCCCTCTACGGCATCGTCGTCAGCGAGTCGGTGCGGGTGGCGGGCGACCGCCTGGACGAGGCCATCGCCAACCACATCAAGCGTCGCCACAACCTGATCATCGGCGACCGCACCGCCGAGGAGATCAAGATCGCCCTGGGCTCGGCCCTGCCGCTGGAGGAGGAGCTGACCTACGAGGTGCGGGGCCGCGACCAGATCACGGGCCTGCCCCGCACCATCACCGTCACCGCCAGCGAGGTGTGCCAGGCGCTGCAGGAGCCGCTGCAGGCCATCCTGGGGGCCATTCGCTCCGTATTCGAGCGGACGCCGCCGGAACTGGTGTCGGACATCATAGACCACGGCATCGTGCTGGTGGGCGGTGGCGCCCTGCTGCGCAACCTGGACCGCCTCATCACCCAGGTGGTGGGCATCCCCTGCTATGTGGCCGAGAACCCTCTCACCTGCGTGGCCATGGGTGCGGGGGTGGCCCTGGAATACCTGGACCTGATCAAGCGGGCCATGCCCCCCGAAGAGGAGTGGGCGGTGGCCTTCTGAGGCGGGCTACTTGGCGGGGGGCGCGTTACTGACCTGGCGCAGATAGTAGGTCATGCTCTGCAGGGCCAGCACCGGGTCCACCCGGCGTATCTGCACGCCACGGGGCACGCGGGCGGTGATGGGCGCGTAGTTCAGGATGGCCCGCACGCCGGCCCGCACCAGCCGGTCTATGACCTCCTGGGCCACGGCGGCCGGCACGGCCACGATGCCGATCTCCACCGGCTCCCGGGCCAGGGCCTCCTCCAGTTCGCCCACGTCCCGCACGATCAGGCCGTTCACCTCCTGCCCGACGATGCGAGGGTCGGCATCGAAGGCGTGCACGATGCGGAAGCCCTGGGGGGCGAAGCCCTCGTATTGGACGATGGCCCGCCCCAGGCGGCCCACCCCCACCAGGGCCATGCGCCATTGCCGGTCCAGACCCAGTATCTGGCGGAGGGCGCCCAGCAGCCCCTGCACGTTGTAGCCGCGGCCCTGCTTGCCGAAGCGCCCGAAGTAGCTCAGGTCCTTGCGTATCTGGGCGGGGGTCACGCCCAGGCGGCTGCCCAGCTCCTGGGAGCTGACCACCTCCCTGCCTTCCTGGGCCAGGGCGTCCAGGGCCCGGGCATACAGCGGCAGGCGCTCGATGACCACCGAGGGTATCTCCACAGCCTTCCCCCGCCAGCTCCAAAAAGCGTTTTAAATTGGCGGCGCCTCGGGACGCTTGTGCAATTTATAACATTGCCCGCGGCGGCGGTCAATAGCGACCTGGCAGCGTCCGCTACCCCCTATATCTGGTGCACGTCCTCGATGACCCGCCGCACCACCTCGTCTTCCTGGCCGTCGCGCATCATGAAGCCCAGGGTGACGGTGGTGACGATGCCGCCCCAGCGCTCCTTGAGCTGGGGCGCTATCTCGTCGGGGGTGCCGATGATGGCGAACTCGCCCAGCATGTCGTCGCTGATCAGGTTGGCCATCTCCTGCCACTTCCCCTCCAGCGATAGCTGGTGCAGCCGCATCCCTACCTCCCCCCAGCCGTGCACCTCCAGCACCCCGTGGTAGGTGCGGGTGGAGCCGTAGAAGGCGATCTGGGCGCGGGTGGCGGCCTTGGCCCGCTCTATCTCCTCCCGGTTGCGGCCGGTGATGATGAAGCCGCCGCCCACGATGTCTATCTCCCGCAGGCTGCGGCCGGCCTTCCTCGCCCCCGCCTCCAGATTGGGCAGGATGACCTCCCTGGTGTAGCGCAGAGTGTTGAAGCCGGCGAGGCGAACGCCGTCGCACAGCTCGCCGGCCAGGCGGCACATGTAGGGCCCCACCGCCGAGATGTAGATGGGCACGTGCGGGTGCTCGATGGGGCCGGGGTTGAAATAGGGCGAGATCAACGTAAAGCGGTAATGGTCGCCCTGGAACCGTGGCGGGGCGTTGTTCTGGAAGGTGTCGAAGATGGCCCGCAGGCAGAGGACGTATTCGCGCAGGCGCGGGCCAGGAGGCCCACTCCAGGGGGTGGAGTAGCGGCGCTCGTTGTGACCCTTCACCTGGGTGCCCAGGCCCAGGAGGAAGCGGCCGCCCGAGAAGCGCTGCAGGTCCCAGGCGATCTGGGCGGTGACGAAGGGGCTCCTGGGGAAGGCGATGGCCACGCCGGTGCCCAGGGTGAGGCGGCGGCTGTGCTCGGCGGCGATGAGCAGGGGGAAGAAGGGGTCGTGGCCGGCCTCGACCGACACCACGCCGTCAAAGCCCAGCGCCTCGGCCCTACGCGCCGCCTCGGCCACCTCGGCGAAAGTGCGCCCCTGCAGGTCCGTCTCTGTCCTCATGGCGACCGCACCCCCCGGGAAGATTTGTCTTATCATCTGTTGTATGCCCCACGGCAGGCCAGGGTCAAGGGGCGCGGCCCTCTCTCCCGAACGGGCGATTCACCGGAACAGGCGGTGGCTTTCGGGCAGGCCGGGACGCCTGCACCTGCGCCCGTTTCGGGTGGCCGGCCTTCGCGAGGCGCCGCTTCCGCCCTGGGCGGCCCTGTGCTAACATCGAGGCACCTGGGGGCGGCGGGCAGCAGCATGAGGGGGCTCTCCTTCCAGCCCCAGAGCCGAGAGTGGCTCCAGGACCCCTTCCCTATCTACCACCGCCTGCAGCGGGAGGCGCCCGTCCTCTGGAGCCCCGAGCTGGGGCATTGGGTCCTGAGCCGCTATCGCCACGTGGTCTTCGTGCTGCGCGACCGGCGCTTCTCGGCCGCCAACCGTCCGCCCCAGCGGCGGTGGGGGCGCCCCACCACCATGGTCAACGCCGACCCGCCCGAACACGCCCGCCTGCGTCGCGTCGCCGCCCGCCCCTTTAACCACCACTCGGTGGAGGGGCTGCGGCCCCTGATTCGCGAGGCCGTCGGTTCCCTGCTGGACGGCCTGCAGGGGGAGGTGGACCTGGTCGAGAGGCTGGCGGCACCCCTGCCCCTGCTGGTCATCTGCCGGGTGATGGGCCTCTCGGAGCAGGCGCGGCAAGTGCTGGCGCGGGAGCTGATGGCCTTCAGCCCCGGCGCCGGCCGGCTGCGGGCGCAGATGATGGCCGAGGGGATGGCCTTCTCCCCCGACGACTCCTACTGGCGCTCGGTGGTGGAGGAGCACCGCAGCGCCCCGGGCGACGACCTGGTCTGCCAGCTCATCGCCGCCCGTCGGGAGGGGCTGCTGCTGGACGACGAGGAGCTGGTGGACACAGTGGTCCTCCTCTATGTGGCCGGCATGGAGACCACCGTCGGGCTCATCGGCAATGCAGTGTCGGCCCTCCTTCGCCACCCCGAACAGTGGCGGCGCCTCTGCGCCGACCCGACGCTGGCGCGGGGAGCGGTGGAGGAGTGCCTGCGCTACGACCCGCCCGTCCACGCCGTCAGCCGCCGCGCTCTGGCCGACGTGCCCCTGGGCGGGGAGACCATCCGCGCCGGCGACAAGGTGCTCTGTCTGCTGGCGGCGGCCAACCGCGATCCCGAGGTCTTCCCCGACCCCGACCGCTTCGACATCGGCCGTCGCGACGGCGACCACCTGGCCTTCGGGACGGGCATCCACTCCTGCCTGGGGGCGCTCCTGGCCCGGGCCGAGGCGGAGGAGGCCATCGCTGCCCTGGCTCGCCGCTTCCCGGGCATGACGCTGGCCGGTGAGCCCCGCGTGGGCGGCAGCCTCATCGTGCGCCGCGTCACCAGCCTGCCCGTGCGTCTGTCATGAGCAGCAGGCGCCCATCGCCGCTGAAGGCCATCGTCGGCGCCGGGCCCCGTCGCGGGTAGACGCGGGAAGGGAGAGGCGGGGGGTGGGCATGGTAGCGGCGAGGGGCCTGGCCCGGGCGCTGGTGGTCTTCCTCGCTCTGGCGGCGGCCTGCGGGGACGAGGGGCCGAGGCTGCTGATAGACCTGAGCGCGACGCCCCCGCCCACGTCCCCGGCCGCCAGCCCCACGGCCGTCGTCGCCCCCTCGCCCACGCCCGCCTGCGTTGACGCCGCCTCCGCCGAGGCGACGGCCGCCGCCGCCACCGTCCAGGTGGTGGCCGGCACCATCGCCGGCTCGGGGGTGCTGGTCTCGCCCCGCGGACACGTGCTGACGGCCCAGCACGTGGTGCGCGACCAGTCGCTGGTGGTGGTGCTCCTGCCCGACGGCCGCCGCTCGGTGGGGAGGGTGGTGGCGCGGGACGAGGCCAGCGACATGGCCCTGGTCTCGCTGCCCCTGGAGGGACTCCCTTCCCTGGACTGGGCGCCGGAGGAGCCCGAGGCGGGGACGCCGGTGCTGGCCCTGGGCTATCCGCTGCCCAGCCAGCGGGGGCTGGGCGGGCCGCCCACCGCCGCCGACGCCGTCACGGCGCCCACGCTGGAGGTCGGCGGGCAGAGGTTCCTACCTCTGCAGACGCGGTTGAACCAGGGCTACTCGGGCGGGCCGGTGGTGGACCTGTGCGGGCGGCTGGTGGGGCTGGTGCTGGCCCGACTGGGCGACAGCCGCCAGTCGGCCCTGGCCCTTTCCCTGACCGACGCCCGCCCGGTGGCCGAGCGGCTGCTGCAGGCGCGGCCTCCCACCGCCGGCGGCGAAGAGCAGGCGCTGGCCGCCAACATGACGGTGGCCCTGGGCGAGGGCTACCTGCCCAGCGGTCGCTACGTGGCCGTGGACGCCGGCGGCGGGCAGCGACTCTTCGCCCTGCACGGCATCTGCCTCGACTCCCCCGACAGCTACTGCCAGAAGGTGCTCTTCTTCGTCGGCACCAGGTATGTGGGGGCCGACACCCTGCGCCCCTCGCGGCTGGTGCTGGACGTGCTGCCGGGGGAGGTGCCGGCCGAGGTCATCGTCGTCTATCCCACCTACGAGCCCAGCGACCCCGCCTGTTGCCCGTCGGGGCCGCCGGTGCCCATCCCCTACACCTGGGACGGCGAGCGCATTCGCCCCGGGGGCGTCCCGCCCGAGCACTGAGCGCTCAGCCCCGGCTTCGCGGCCCGGGGAGGTCTGGGCTCTCGGGAACGACAGGCGGAAACGGGGCGCTATAGCGCCCGCGTCCGTATAATGATGGTGCCGCTTCCGTTCGCTTCCGGTCATGACCACCGGTAAAAGGGGCCTCGGCAGGACGCTCTTCCTCTGGCGGGGGGAAGGGCAGGAGCTGGCGGGCACCTTCGCCGCCCTGCGCGTGCGCAACTACCGCCTCTACTGGGCGGGGCAGGCCGTCTCCCTCACCGGCACCTGGATGCAGAACACGGCCCAGGGCTGGCTGGTGACCACCCTCACCCCATCGCCGGTGGCGCTGGGCACGGCGGTGATGCTCCAGTTCCTGCCCATCGGCCTCTTCTCGCTGCCGGCGGGAGTGCTGGTGGACCGCCTGCCCAAGAAGCGGCTGCTGCTGTTTCTGCAGGCGGTGGCCATGGCCCAGGCCACGGCCATCGGCATGCTGGTGGCCACCGACACGGTGCGGCTGTGGCACGTCTACCTGCTAGCCTTCGTCCTGGGCACCGTCAACGCCCTGTCCAACCCCACCCGCCAGGCGCTGATACCGGAGCTAGTGCAGCGGGAGCTGGTGCCCAACGCCGTGGCCCTGCACAGCGCCGTCTTCAACCTGGCGCGGGTGCTAGGGCCGGCGGTGGCGGGGCTGGCCATCGCCACCATCGGTCTGGAGAGCGCCTTCCTGCTGAACGCCGCCTCCTTCGGGCCGGTGCTGGTGGGTCTGCTGCTCATACGCGACCAGGAGATGTATGCGGCGCCGCGCCGGGCCGGCGCCCCCATGCTGGCTGAACTGGGCGAGGGGCTGGCCTACGCCTTCCGCACGCCGGCCGTCTTCCAGGTGGTCATCGTCATGGCCTTCCTGGGCACCTTCGGCTACAACTACCGCACCATGCTGCCCTTGCTGGCGCGGCAGGTGCTGCACGTGGGCTCCCAGGAGTTCGGGCTCATGGACACCGCTGTGGGGGTGGGGGCCATCGCGGCGGCGCTGGTGGTGGCCTACCGCCAGCGGGCGGGGGAGGGGCAACTGCTGGCAGGGGCGGCGGCCTTCAGCGCCCTGCTGGCCCTGCTGGGGCTGTCGCGCTGGTATGGCGCGTCGCTGGCGGTGCTGGTCGGCATGGGGCTGGCGGGCATCACCTTCACCACCACCGCCAACGCCCGCCTGCAACTGCTCTCGCCCCCGGAGATGCGCGGGCGCATCATGAGCCTCTACACCCTCCTCTTCGCCGGCACCACCCCCATCGGCAGCATGACGCTGGGCCTGGTGGCCGACCACGCCGGGGTGCAGGGGGCGGTGCTCCTCTTCGCTTCCCTGTGCGGCCTGGGGGTGGCCCTGGCACTGCTCTATCGCCTGGGGCACCGGGCGGCGGCCAGCGTGGTGAGCGACGCCCCCTGACGCCGACGACGGGGGTGAGGGGATGGTGCGGCGGACGAAGATTCTGGCCACCCTGGGGCCCGCCTCGTCCTCGGAGCCGGTGCTGAGGGCCATGCTGGCGGCGGGGCTCGATGGCGTCCGCCTCAACTTCTCTTACGGCACCCCCGAAGAGCACGCCCGCCTGGCCCGCCTGGTGCGACGCCTCTCGCAAGAGACGGGACGCCCCCTGGCTATCGTCCAGGACCTGCAGGGGGTGAAGGCCAGGCTGGGGCGCCTGGAGCGGCCGCGGCTGCTGCAGCGGGGCGAAGCGGTGGCCCTCTCCTGGGACCGGGGCGACGGCCTGCCGGTGGAGCACCCGGGGCTGGAGCTGGCCGTGCGGCCGGGGGAGCGGCTGCTGCTGGGCGACGGCGAGGTGGAGATGATCGTGGAGGAGGCGCGGGCGGGGGGCGCCCGCGCCCGCGTCATCCGCGGCGGCTGGGTGCGCACCGGCCTGGGCATCCACCTGCCCAGCGGCGTCGTCTCCCGCTCCATCACCGCCAAGGACGAGGCCGACCTGCGCCTGGGGCTGGAGCTGGAGGTGGACTACGTGGCCATGTCCTTCGTGCGCCGCGCCGCCGACCTGCGCGCCCTCAAGTCGCTGCTGAAGGTGCCCGACCGTCCCCAGGTCATCGCCAAGCTGGAGCGACGAGAGGCCCTGGCCCGCCTGGACGAGGTGCTGGGCGCCGCCGATGGCGTGATGGTGGCCCGAGGAGACCTGGGCCTGGAGGTCTCCCTGGAGGAGGTGCCTCTGGCCCAGAAGCGCATCCTGCGACGGGCCAACGAGCGGGGGCTCCTGGCCATCACCGCCACCCAGATGCTGGAGAGCATGGTGGAGCACGACCAGCCCACCCGCGCCGAGGTGTCCGACGTGGCCAACGCCATCCTCGACGGCTCCGATGCCCTCATGCTTTCGGCCGAGACGGCCGTGGGCCGCTACCCGGTGGACGCCGTCCGCACCATCGCCGCCATCGCCCTGCGGGTGGACCCGGCCGTGCGGGGCGAGCACCCGGAGCTGGTGCGGGTGGGGCGGCGGAGGGCGCTGGCCCGCTCCGCCTGCCACCTGGCCAGTGACGTGGGCGCCAAGGCCATCGTCGTCTTCACCCATGGCGGGCGGATGGCCCAGCTCATCTCCAAGGAGAGGCCGCCGGTGCCCGTCTTCGCCATCACCCCCCGCGAGAGCACCTGGCGCCGGCTGGCCCTCTGGTGGGGGGTGGTGCCCCTGCTAGCCCCCCGGCCCGCCAGCATGCGCCAGATGGTCATGGCCATGGAGAGGCTACTGGTAGAGCGCGGCTACCTGGGCCGGGGCGACCTGGTGGTGCTGGTGCGCTGGGCGCCCGAGATACGCGGCTGGGAGAACTCCCTCAGCCTGCACCGGCTGGGCCGCCGCTAGCCGCCGTTGAGCCTCGCCTTCAGCCCCTGCTACCATGGTGGAGGACCCTCGGGCCCCATCACCCCGCAGGAGGCACACCTTGAAGGCAGGGATCCTCTCCTATGGCGTCTACGTGCCCTTCTACCGCCTGGCCCGCGCCGAGATGGGCAAGGCCTGGGGCATCCCCGCCCTCCCCGGCGAGCGGGCGGTGGCCAACCGCGACGAGGACAGCCTGACCATGGCCGTGGAGGCGGGGCTGGAGGCGCTGGTGGGCACCGACCCCGCCTCGGTGGACGCCCTCTTCTTCTGCTCCACCACCGCCCCCTACCTGGAGAAGCAGTGCGCCAGCATCGCTGCCCTGGCCCTGGACCTGCGCCCGGAGGTTTACACCGCCGACTTCACCGGCACCACCCGCGCCGCCACCGTGGCCCTGCGGGCCGCGCTGGACGCCGTCGAGAGCGGCTCGGCCCGGCGGGTGCTGGTGCTGGCCGCCGACACCCGACCGGGGGAGCCCCAGACGGCCTGGGAGCAACTGGTGGGCGACGCTGCCGCCGCCGTGCTGGTGGACGCCCAGGCGCCGGTGGCGGTGCTCTCCCTGGCCTCGGTGGTGAGCGAGGTGGTGGGCCCCTGGCGCCGCCCCCAGGACCGCTACGTCCGCTCCTTCGAGCCCAAGCTGGAGACGGAATACGGCTACGTGCGCTCCACCGTCCAGGCCTGTCGCGCCGCCCTGGAGAAGGCAGGCCTGGGGCCGGCGAAGGTGGCCAGGGCCGCCCTCTACTCCCCCGACCTGCGCGGCGCCGCCGAGGTGGCCCGTCAGCTCGGCCTTGACCGCTCCCAGGTCCAGGACCCTCTGCTGCTGACGGTGGGCAACGCCGGCGCCGCCCACGCCCTGCTGGTGCTGGCCGGCGCCCTGGAGGAGGCGAAGGAGGGCGACCGGCTGTTGCTGGCCGACTACGGCGATGGCGCCGACGCCCTGGTGCTGCAGGTGCGGGAGCCCCTGCCCCGCCCTGAGGGGCGGCGGACGCTGGGCCAGTATCTGGCCTCCAAGCGCGACCTGCCCGGCTACGGCGCCTTCGCCTCCCTGCGCAACCTGGCCGGGCGCCCAGAGCCCCGCGTCCACTCCTCCCCCGTCACCTACTGGCGGGACGTGGCGGTGGAGCTGCGCTGGCACGGCGCCCGCTGCCTGGCCTGCGGCGTCGTCCAGTATCCCATCCCCCGCGTCTGCCGCGAGTGCGGCACCCGCGACCGCTTCCAGGAGGTGAAGCTGTCGCGGCGGGGCACCGTCTTCACCTTCACCCTCGACCACCTCTATGCCAACGAATACCTGGACACGCCCATCCCTCGGGCGGTGGTGGACCTGGAGGGAGGCGGCCGCGCCTTCCTGGAGATGACCGACTGCGACCCCCAGGAGGTGCGCTGGGGCATGGCCGTGGAGACAACCTTCCGCCGCCTGCACGAGGGGGCCGAGTTCCACAACTACTACTGGCGGGCGCGACCCATCAGGGCGTAAACTAGGGCCTGAACAGGGCGAAGGGGAGGCCCACACCCAGCGAGGGAGGAGAAGAGATGAGCGGCATCCGCGACCGCGTGGCCATCGTCGGCGTCGGCTGCACCAAGTTCGGCGAGCTGTGGGAGAAGGACCAGGACGACCTGCTGGTGGAGGCGGCCCACGAGGCCCTGGAGGACGCCGGCCTCACCCCCGAGGACGTGGACGCCCTCTGGGTGAGCAACTTCTTCAACTTCACCGGCCAGTCGGGGGGCACGGCCGTGGAGCCTCTGGCCCTCTTCGGTAAGCCGGCCACGCGGGTGGAGAACTACTGCGCCTCGGGCATGGACGCCTTCCGCAACGCCTGCTTCGCCGTGGCCTCAGGCGTCTACGACGTGGTGCTGGTCTGCGGGGTGGAGAAGATCCTCGACCAGGGCGCCCGCGGCCTGCCCCAGGAGAGCTACCATCCCGTGTTCCAGGGGGCGAGCGCTCCGGGACTCTTCGCCCTGGCCGCCTCCCGCGCCTTCCACGAGTGGGGCTGGACGAAGGAGGACCTGGCGCGGGTGGCGGTGAAGAACCACAAGAACGGCGCTGCCCACCCCAAGGCCCACTTCCGCCGCCCCATCACCCTGGATGAGGCCCTCTCGGCGCCCATGATCGCCTGGCCCCTGGGCCGCTACGACTGCTGCGCCGTCTCTGACGGGGCGGCGGCCCTGGTCATCACCCGTCCCGAGGTGGCCCTGGACACCCGCCACAAGGACGACTATGTGCTGGTGAAGGCCAACGCCCTGGCCGTCTACTCGGTGCAGCCCTTCTACCTGGGCAGCTACAACTGGCTGGGCTTCCCGGCCACCCGCGCCGCCGCTCGCATGGCCTACGAGGAGGCGGGCATCCGCGACCCGCGACGGGAGATCAGCCTGGCCGAGGTGCACGACTGCTTCACCAGCACCGAGCTGTTCAACATCGGCGACCTGGGGCTGGTGGAGGACCCCAAGGACGCCCCCAGGTTCGTTGCCGACGGCCTGGCCGACATCGAAGGGGAGGTGGCCATCAACCCCTCGGGCGGCCTCAAGTGCTTCGGCCACCCCATCGGCGCCACCGGCTGCCGCATGCTCTACGAGGTGACCAAGCAGCTCCAGGGCCGCGCCGACGGCTATCAGGTGCGCGACCCCCGCTATGGCCTGGCCCACAACCTGGGCGGGCCCGGGGCGGTGGCCTCGGTCACCATCCTGGCCCGCCGCGACTAGGGCCCGTCAGGAGCGAGGGTTGCTCCCCAGGGCCCATCGGCGGCAACGGGGCCCGGAGGTCGGCGGCCCCCGCGGCCGTCCCCTCGTCCTCTCCCTCTGCGGCGCCCTGATGGCCCTCGTGCTGGCCTGCGGCGAGGACGAGGCCGCCCCGCCCGCCGCCCCCGCCGCCGTCGGCACGACGCCCACGCCCGTGGCCACTGCTCCCGGCGACGCGCAGCAGGCCGCCCCCAGCCCCTCCCCCGCCCCCGCCTGGCGCACCCTTGCCCCCCTACCCACGCCCCGCAGCGAGGTGGCGGCGGTGGCCCTGAACGGGCGCATCTACGTCATCGGTGGGCTGGGGCCGCCCAATGCCGGCTTCCGGGTGGAGGTCTACGACCCCGCCCGTGACACGTGGACGGCGGCCGCCCCTTTGCCCGAGCCGCTGCACCACCCGGCGGCGGTGGCCCTGGGCGGCAAGATATACGTCATCGGCGGCTTCCGCGACGGCTTCTCGCCGGTGGCCAGCGTCTACGAATACGACCCCCAGAGCAACGCCTGGACGCGCAAGGCGCCCATGCCCACCCCGCGCGGGGCCCTGGGGGCGGCGGTCATCGGCGGGCGCATATACGCCGTGGGCGGCGTCACCGTCGGTGGGGCCAACACCGGCGCCACCGAGGTCTACGACCCGACCAGCGACCGCTGGGAGGCCCGCGCCCCCATGGGGCTGCCCCGCGACCACATGGCGGTGGCGGCCGTGGGCGACCGCCTCTACGCCATCGGGGGGCGACTGCGCCTCAACTTCCGTCAGAACCTGGACGTGAGCGAGGAATACGACCCGGCCGCCAACGTTTGGCGCCCCCGCGCCCCGTTGCCCACGGCCCGCAGCGGCATCGCCGCCGCCGTGGTGGGCGGCCGCATCTACGTCTTCGGGGGCGAGGGGGCCGACGGCACCTTCGCCGAGAACGAGGTCTACGACCCCGCCAGCGACACTTGGAGCGCCGCCCCGCCCATGCCCACCGCCCGTCACGGCCTGGGGGCGGCGGCGGTGGGCAGCACCATCTACGTGCTGGCCGGCGGGCTTTCGCCCGGGGGCGGCTCGCCCAGCGCCGTCAACGAGGCCTTCACGCCCCGCTGAACATAACGAACGCCGCAGCGGGGAAGCACTCCCGCCTATAATGGACGCCAAAAGGACGGGAGGCCCCGGCGGTGCCACGCCTGACCCTTCTGGGCGGGGTGGAGGAGGTGGGGGGCAACAAGGTGATGCTGGAGGAGGACGGCTCCGTCCTCTTCCTGGACTTCGGCACCTCTTACTCCCGCCGCGGCCGTTACTACGAGGAATACATCAGCCCCAGGTCGGGTTTCGGCCTCCTGGACCTGCTGACGATGGAGCTGTTGCCGCCCCTGGAAGGCCTCTACCGCCCCGACCTGCACCCCCGGCCCGATAACCCCGACAGCCTCTGGGAGTCCTACCGCCACCGCCGCGACTACCGCAACATGCAGGAAGTCGCGGTGCGGGGCGTCCTCTGCTCCCACGGCCACCTGGACCACTCGGGCTACATCTCCCTGCTGCGGGAGGAAGTGCCGGTGGTCACGACCCTGCTGTCGGCCCTGGTGATGAAGGCTGTGCAGGACTGTAGCCGCACCGACATCGAGACCGAGGTGGTCTACGCTGTCCCCAGGGTCCTGAACGCGGACCTGGGGGTGCTCGAGGCCAGCAACTACCGGACGGTGCCCGCCCGTCAGCGTCGCTTCCTGGTCTTCGGCCCCCAGCCCGGGCCCGAGGCCGATGCCTTCTGGCAAAAGACGCCCGGCAGCCGCGGCCTGGAGGCCCGCCCCTTCCAGCTAGCGGCCCAGGAGCTGCGCCTGGGCCCCTTCTGGGTGCGCTGCTTCCCCGTTGACCATTCCATCCCAGGCGCGGCCGGCTTCCTGATAGAGGTGGGGGGAATGGCCATCGGCTACACCGGCGACCTGCGCTTCCACGGCAGCAGCGCCAGCAACAGCCTGGCCTTCGTGGAGGCCCTGGCCGAGGCCGCCCGCCGCCACACCCTGGTGCTGCTGTGCGAGGGCACCCGCGCCAGCGACGACGACCACGGGCCGGTGACGGAGCAGCAGGTGGCCGAGCGCGCCCTGGAGTTCATGCGCGGCGCCCGGGGCCTCATCATCGCCGACTTCGGCCCCCGCAACCTGGAGCGGCTGGCCATCTTCCACCGCCTGGCCAGGGAGCTGGGACGGCGCCTGGTCATCATGGCCAAGGACGCCTACCTGCTGGACGCGGCGCGGCTGGCCGACCCCTCTCTGCCCCAGATCGGCCCCGAGCTGGACGTGCTGGTCTACTGCCAGCCCAAGGGCAGCTACGACCGCTGGGAGCGGGAGATATACGGACGCTATCGCTCCTGCCTCATCACCCCCGAGGAGGTGGGGCGACGGCAGGACGAGCTGGTGCTCTGCTTCAGCTACTACGACCTGAAGGACCTGCCCAGCATCCGTCCCCGCCCCGGCAGCCTCTACCTCTACTCCAGCCATGAGGCCTTCGACGAGGAGATACAGATGGACTTCCGCCGCCTGCGCAACTGGCTGGACCACTTCCAGATGCGCTACGTGGGGCTGCCCCTGGAGGAGCTGGAGTGGCGGGTGCCCGAGGAGGAGGTGGGCCTGCACGCCTCCGGCCACGCCCCCGCCCGCGACCTGCTCTCCCTGATCGAGCGCGTCCAGCCCGCGCTGGTGGTGCCCGTCCACACCCGCAACCCCTGGTGGTTCCGGCAGCGACTGGAGGGCAGCAGCATCGCCGTGCACCTCCCCAGGGAGGGGGAGGACGCCGAGCTGGAGGCGCTGCTGGACTGAGGCGCCCCTCCCCCCTGTATACTCGGGTCGGCGATGGCCCACGACCCGTCCCCCCGCCTGCACTACGAGGTCCACGACGGCCGCGGGCCCTACCTGCTGCTGGTGCACGGCTACCTCTCCAGCCGCGCCCAGTGGCTACCCAACCTGGCCGCCTTGGGGCAGGTCTGCCGGCCGGTGGTGGTGGAGCTGTGGGGGCACGGGCGCTCCCCCGCCCCCGACGACCCCTCGCTCTACCATCCCGACGCCTACCTGGAGCAGTTCGAGGCCCTGCGCCGACGCCTGGGCGCCGAGCGATGGGCTATCTGTGGGCAGTCGCTGGGGGCCGCCCTCACCCTGCGCTACGCCCTGGCCTGCCCCGAGCGGGTGCTGGCCCAGGTCTTCACCAACTCCAACTCGGCCCTGGCCGAAGAGGGCTGGGAGGAGCGGGTGCGCCCGCTGATGGAGGCCCAGGCGCGCCTGCTGCTGCGCGACGGCCGGCGGGCCATGCGCGAGCACCCGCTGAGCCCGACGCGGGGCTCGCGCCTGCCGCCGGAGGTGCGGGAGGCGCTGGTGGCCGACCTGTCGCTGCACGACCCCCGGGGCGTCGCCTGGACGGGACTCTACACGGTGCCGCCGTCATCGGTGCGGGGGCGCATCGGCCAGAACCGCGTCCCCTCCCTGCTGGTGGTGGGCGAGAGGGAGGAGCGCTTCCAGGAGCACCGTCGCTACGCCGAGGCGCACATGCCCCTCCTGGAGGTGGTGGCGCTGCCCGCCGGCCACGCGGTCAACCTGGAGGCGGCCGCCGCCTTCGACGCCGCCGTCGTCCACTTCCTGGCGCGCTTCCTCTAGCCGGCGGCCGGGGAGGTTATACTGGGGACGTCCCGGCTGACCGTCCCGGCTGCGCGGTAGCCCCGACACGGGGGAGGCAGGAGGCGGCCCTTGCGCTGGTGGTGGAACCTGACGGCCACCGGCAAGCTGCTGGTGCTGGCGACGGTGGCATCGCTGGCCGGGCTGGGCTGGGCGCTGGCGCGGGAGGCGCAGCAGCCGGCGGGATCGGCGCCCCTGGTGGGCACGCTGCCCACCCCCAGCCCCACCGCCCCGTCGCCCGTCCCCACCTTCCTTCCCACGCCCACGCCAACGCCCACCCAGGCGCCGAGCCCGACGCCCACGCCCAGGGCGTCGCCCACGCCGTCGCCCACCCCGCCCCGCAGCCCCACCCCCACCGCCCCGGTGCGGGTCATCGAATCGGTGCGCATACTCTACACCACCTGCGAAGGCGACGGCGCCTGCGGCACCATGGCCAGCGGCCTGCGGGTGCACCCCGGCGCCGCCGCCTGCAACCCGACCCTGGCCCCCTTCGGCACCCGCCTGCGCATCCTCGGCTGGGACCAGGAACTGGTCTGCGAGGACATACACCCCACCCTGCAGGGCTGGTATGTGGTGGTGTGGTTCGCCACTGAGGCCGAGGGGCGCGCCTTCCGCCAGCGGGTGGGCAACACGGCCACGGTGGAGGTGCTCTACATGCCTCCACGCTGAGGGGCCTATTGACACATGGCGCCCCGAACGTCTACATAGGCGACAAACGGGCACGCAGCGAGGAGGGACGACATGAGCTGGCGCCAGATGATCGCCGATAAGCTCACCACCCCCCAGGAGGCGGTGAAGGCCGTCCGCTCCGGCGACCGGGTCGTGGTCCACCCCTTCACCACCACCCCCTTCACCCTCTGTCAGGCCCTCTACGAGCGGCGGAAGGAGCTGCAGAACGTGACCATCGTCCACCCGGCGGGGCTCTTTCCCTGGGTGCGGGAGGAGGCCGACCTGCAGTCCTTCCACGTCATCAACAACTACGCCACCCCCTTCGACCGGGACGCCGTCAACAAGGGGCTGGTGGACTACCTGCCCATCGGCGTCTGGAAGGAGGCCGAGATTCCGCCGGGGGCCGTCCCCGAGCCCGACTTCTACCTGGTGCCGGTCTCGCCCCCCGACAAGCACGGCTACTGCAGCTTCGGCACCGGCGTATGGTTCGCCCCCACCTGGTGCCGCCAGGCCAAAAAGGTCATCGCCGAGGTGCACGAGGGCTTCATCCGCACCGGCGGCGAGAACCACATCCACATCTCGCGCATAGACGCCTTCGTGGAGGGACAGCCGCCACCGCCGCCGCCCATCCCGCCCCGCACCGAGGAGGAGGTGGCCGTCACCGAGGTCATCTGCACCCTGGTGGCCAGCGAGATCATCAAGGACCGGGACACGGTGCAGATCGGCATCGGCACCGTCTCGGCCGCCCTGGGCATGTATCTGGGCGACAAGCACGACCTGGGCATCCAGACGGAGATCATCACCGGCGGCATCGCCCGCCTGGTGGAGGCGGGGGTGGTGACGGGCAAATACAAGACGCTGCACCGGGGGAAGGTGGTGGGCAGCGCCTGCGTCGCCCTGCCCCCGGAGGAGCTGGCCATCATGGACGGCAACCCCGTCTTCGAGCTCTACGAGTTCGGTTATGTGGACGACGTGCGCATGCTGGTCCGCCACCAGAACCTGGTCTGCGTCAACAACGCCCTGATGGTGGACCTGACGGGCCAGGTGGCCTCGGAGACCATCGGCCCCCGCGTCTGGACGGGCGTGGGCGGGCAGACGGCCTTCATGATCGCCGCCCAGTATGCCCCCGGCGGCCGCTCGGTCATCGTGCTGCCCTCCAGCCACCTGGTGCAGGGGGAGCGTCGCACGCGCATCGTCCCCGCCCTGCCCGAGGGCTCGGTGGTGACGGTGCCGCGGACGTTCGTGGACTACGTGGTCACCGAGCACGGTATCGCCACCCTGCGCGGCAAGACGGTGCGGGAGCGCATGGGCGAGCTGATCGCCGTGGCCCACCCCGACTTCCGCGGCGAGCTGAAGAAGGAGGCCCAGCGCCTCTACGGCATCAGCGTCTGAGCCCCATGCCCCGGGCGCCCCTCTGGCTGGAAGGCGTGCAGGCCCTGGAGGCGGGCGAGGGGCTGGCCATCGCCTACGCCGGCCACCTGCTGGCCCGCCTGGGCGCTGTCGTCTGGAAGGTCGAGCCGCCCCGGGGCGACCCCATCCGCGCCCTGGGCCCCTTCCCCGACGACGTGCCCCACCCCGAGCGGGGCGCCCACCACCTCTTCTACAACGGCGGCAAGCGCAGCCTGGCCCTGGACCCGGAACGCCGGGGCGACCGCGCCTTGCTGGGCAGGCTGGCCCGCGCCGCCGACGTCCTGCTGGTGGACGCAGCCTGGGCCGAGGCGACGCGGGCAGGGGCCCTGGCCCGTCGCGGCGCCGTGGCGGTGGTCGTCACCCCCTTCGGCCTCACCGGCCCCTATCGCGACCTGCCCGCCTGCGACCTGGTGCTGCAGGCCATGATGGGCCTCGCCTACATCACCGGCGAGCCCGACCGTCCGCCCCTGCCGCTGGGCCTCCCCGTGGCCGAGCTGACGGCGGGGCAGTTGGCGGCGGGCATCGCCCTGGCCTGCCTGTGGCGTCGGCGCCAGGGCGGACGGGGCTTCTTGGTGGACCTGTCCTGCTGGGAGGCGGCCCTGACGGCCATGGAGCACTCGCCCATGGCCTGGTCGTATCAGCGGCGGGTCTGGCGACGGCGGGGCAACCTGGGCGGGCTGGCCGGCTGGGGCCTCTATCCCTGCCGCGACGGCTACGTGGGCGTCATCTCCGGCCTGGGCGACGCCTACCTGCGCTTCCTGGCGATGGTGGGGCCGCCCCTGGACGACCCCAGGTTCCGGAGCATGTCGGCCCGCAGCCGCCACGCCGAGGAGATGCACGCCGCCATCCTCTCCTGGCTGGCCGAGCGGGGGCGGGAGGAGGTGGTGCGGGAGGCGCAGGCGCGGCGCCTCCCCTTCGGCTATCTGCACACGGCCGCTGACCTGCTGGCCTCGCCCCAGCTGCGCGCCCGCCGCTTCTTCGGCGTCGTCCGCCAGCCGGGGCTGGGGCCTCTGACGGTGCCCCGCGCCCCCTTCCGTGCCCGTGGCGCCCGCTTGCGCCTCGCCCCGGCGCCGCGCCTGGACGCCCACCGGCCCCTGGCCCGTCGCCTCGCGCCACCGCCGCCGGCGCCCACCGGCCTGGAGCGCCGCCTGCCCCTGGCGGGGGTAAGGGTGCTGGAGATGGCCATAGTCTGGGCGGGGCCGCTGTGCGGTCGCCTGCTGGCCGAGGCGGGGGCGGAAGTGATCAAGCTGGAGGCGGCCCGCCGCCCCGACCTGATCCGCGGCCCGGCCCGCCCCCTGCACCCGGCCGACGGCGTCTACCCCGGCGCCCGGCCCGGCCCCGACCCCTGGAACCGCCACGCCTACTTCAACGACCGCAACCGCGGCAAGCTGGGCGTCTGCCTCGATCTGGACCGGGAGGAGGGGCGGGCGCTGGCCCGCGCCCTGGCCGTCCGCTGCGACGTGGTGGTGGAGAACTTCTCGCCTGGCGCCCTGGCCCGCTACGGGCTGGACTACGCCTCGCTGCGCGCCCTGCGCCCCGACCTGATCTACCTGTCCATGCCCGCCCAGGGGCTCAGCGGCCCCGAGCGGGGGCACGTGGGCTACGGCGCCACCAACGACCTGACCAGCGGCCTCATCAGCGTCACCGGCTACGACGACGGCACGCCCCAGAACGCGGGTATCAACGTCAGCGACCCGGTGGCCGCCTTCCACGGCTTCGTGGCCGTGGCCGCCGCCCTGCACTACCGCGCCCGCACCGGTCGCGGCCTGCACATAGACCTGTCACAGCGGGAGTCCACCGCCTACTTCATGGCCCCCCACGTGCTGGACTACCTCTGGAACGGGCGGGTGGCCGGCCCCAGGGGGAGCGCTCACCCCTGCTGGGCACCCCACGGCCTCTACCCCTGTCGCGGCGAGGACTCCTGGCTGGCCATCGTCGTCCGCCACGACGAGGAGTGGCGCCGCCTCTGTCGCCTGGCCCCTCCCCTGGCGCCCCTGGCGGGCCTGGGCGCCCCCGAACGCCTGGCCCGTCGCCAGGAGATAGACGCCCTGCTCTCGTCCTGGACCCGCACGCTGCCGCGGGAGGAGGCCTGGGCGCTGCTGCGCCGGGCGGGGGTGCCCGCCGGCCCCGCCTACGAGGGCCCCGCCCTCTTCGCCGACCCCCACCTGCGGCGGCGTCGCTTCTGGGTGGCGGCGCCGCACCCCTCGGCCGGCCGCAGGCTCTATCCCGGCCCGCCCTGGCGCCTGGGGGCCGATGGCGTCGGCCGCCGCCCCGCCCCTACCCTGGGCCAGCACAACCGCGACGTGCTCTCCCGCCTGCTGGGCCTCTCGGAGGGGGAGCTGGAGCGGCTGGAGAGGGAGGGCGTCCTGGCCACCCGCCCCAGGGACGCCTGAAGGCACACGCCGCCCGCGCCGTCGTGCTAGGATGATGGGGGCGGGCCGCTGCCGAGGCCCCGCAGCCAGGGGAAAGGGCGCGGTGTCGAACCTCCTGCGTCGTCGCTTCGGCTCCTACCTCGACATCCTGCACGCCGCCTGGGAGAACCGGGACCGCCTGGGCTACGCCTGGCGCATCCTGCGCGACGGCGTCTGCGACGGCTGCGCCCTGGGCACCTCGGGCCTGCGCGACTGGACCATGGACGGCGTGCACCTGTGCTGGATCCGCCTCAACCTCCTGCGCCTCAACACCCAGCCGCCGCTCGACCCCTCGGCGCTGGCCGATGTGGAGCGGCTGCGGGGGCTGTCGGAGCGGGAGCTGCGCGCGCTGGGGCGCCTGCCGCTGCCCCTGCTGCGACGACGGGGCGAGCGGGGCTTCCGGCCGGTGTCGTGGGACGAGGCCCTGGCCCTCGTCGCCGGGCAGCTGCAGGCAGCCGAACCCGGGCGCGTCGCCTTCTACCTCACCTCCCGCGGGACGGTCAACGAGACCTACTACGTGGCCCAGAAGGTGGCCCGCTTCCTGGGCACCAACAATGTGGACAACTCGGCCCGCGTCTGCCACGCCCCCAGCACCGTCGCCCTGAAGCAGACCATCGGCTACGGGGCCTCCACCTGCAGCTACCGTGACTGGCTGGAGAGCGACCTGCTGGTCTTCATCGGCAGCGACGTGGCCAACAACCAGCCCGTCTCCATGAAATACATCCACCTGGCCAAGAAGCGGGGCACCAGGGTGGCCATCGTCAACCCCTTCCGCGAGCCCGGGCTGGAGACCTACTGGGTGCCTTCCGCCTGGGACTCGGCCATCCTGGGCACCCGCGTCGCCGACGCCTTCTTCCAGATCAAGGTGGGAGGCGACATCGGCTTCTTCAACGGCGTCCTGAAGCACCTGCTGGAGAGCGGCGGGGTGGACGAGGGCTTCGTCCGCGAGCACACGACGGGCTGGGAGGACGTGGCGGCCTACCTGCGCTCCCTGCCCTGGGAGGCGCTGGAGCGGGCGGCGGGGGCGTCCCGCCAGGAGATGGCCGAGTTCGCCCGCCTCTACGCCCGGGCTAGGAGCGCCGTGCTGGTCTGGTCCATGGGCGTCACCATGCACCGCTACGGCGTGGACAACGTGAAGGCCATCGTCAACCTGGCCCTGGCGCGGGGGATGGTGGGGCGACCGGGCGCCGGGCTCATGGCCATCCGCGGCCACTCGGGCGTCCAGGGCGGCGCCGAGATGGGGGCGGTGCCCAACCAGTTCCCGGGCGGCCTGCCGGTGGACGAGGCCAACGCCGCCCACTTCTCCCGCCTGTGGGGCTTCCCGGTGCCCGACTGGCCGGGGCGCTTCGTGGCCGAGACCATAGACGCCGCCCACCAGGGCGCCCTGGACGTCCTCTACTGCATCGGCGGCAACCTGCTGGACGTGCTCCCCGACCGCCGCTACGTGCGCCAGGCCATCGAGCGGGTGCCCCTGCGCGTCCACCACGACATCGTCCTGAACCCGATGATGCTGCTGGAGCCGGCCGAGGCGGTGCTCCTGCTGCCGGCCACCACCCGCTACGAGATGGAGGGCGGCAACACCGAGACCACCACCGAGCGGCGGGTCATCTACAACCCGCCCATCCCCGGGCCGCGGCTGCCCCAGGCGCGGGACGAGTGGCGGGTGCTGGTGGAGCTGGGGCAGCGGGTGCGCCCGCACCTGGCCGACCGCATCGCCTTCGCCTCCACCGGCGAGATCCGGGCCGAGGTCGCCCGCGCCGTTCCCTATTACGACGGCATCCAGAACCTGCGCCGCAAGGGCGACCAGTTCCAGTGGGGCGGCGAGCGCCTGTGCGAGGGCGGGCGCTTCGCCACCCCCGACGGCCGCGCCCGCTTCAGCGTCGTCCCCCTGCCCGAGGAACAGGTAGCCGAGGACTGCTTCCGCCTCACCACCCGTCGCGGGAAGCAGTTCAACAGCATGGTCTTCGCCTCCACCGATTCCCTGCTGGGTGCGGGCCGGGACGAGGTGGTGCTGGCGCCGGAGGACATGGCCCGCCTCGGCCTGCGCGACGGCCAGCGGGTGCTGCTGCGCTCGGCGGCGGGGGAGTTCGCCGGGCGGGCCCGCTCCGGCCCCGTGCACCCCGGCACCGTCCTGATGTGCTGGCCCGAGGCCAACGTCCTCATCCAGCGCGGCGTCTCCGACCCCCAGTGCGGCATCCCTGCCTACCGCGATGCCTGGGTGCGGGTGCTCCCCGCCGACGGCGAGGGAGGCTGACGTGTCGGAGCCCGACGGCGTGGTGCGGCGGCCGGTGCTGCAGGTGCGGGCGGCCGAGGCGACCCGCCACGACGACCTGCTGGTGGTCGAGGAGCCCCTGGAGATACGGGTGGTGGTCGAGCGGGAGGGGCGCGAGGAGTCCCTTCCGGTGGCCGTCACCATGCGCACCCCCGGCCAGGACGAGGAGCTGGCCCTGGGCTTCCTCTTCAGCGAGGGGGTGGTGCGCGGACGCCGGGACGTGGCCTGGGTGGGCCACAGCCGCGACCCCCACGAGCCCCAGCCACAGAACGTGGTCGAGGTGCGACTGGCGCCGGGGGTGCCCTTCGACCACCAGCGCTTGAGCCGCCACGTCTACACCTCCTCCAGTTGCGGCGTCTGCGGCAAGGCCTCCCTGGAGCTGCTGCGGGCCGCCTGCCCGGCCGCGCCGGTGGGCCGCTTCCGCCTCCCACCCCATCTCCTCTACCGCCTGCCCGATGCCCTGCGCCGGGGGCAGGACGTCTTCGCCCGCACCGGCGGCCTGCACGCCTCCGCCCTCTTCGATGCCCGGGGGCGGCTCCTGCTGCTGCGGGAGGACGTGGGCCGCCACAACGCCATGGACAAGCTCATCGGCGCGCTGCTGCTGGCCGACGGCCTGCCCGCCTCGGACACGGTGCTCCTGGTGAGCGGGCGGGCCAGCTTCGAGCTGGTGCAGAAGGCGCTCATGGCCGGCGTGCCCCTGCTGGCAGCGGTGGGCGCCCCCAGCTCCCTGGCCGTCCAGGCGGCCGAAGCCTACGGCATGACCCTGGTGGGCTTCCTGCGCGACGGGCGCTTCAACGTCTATTCGGCGCCCCAGCGGCTGGCCCTGCCCGCCTGAAGCGCCCGCTCCAGGTCTTCGGGACAGTCCAGGTCGAAGAGGCCCAGGCCCTCGGGGTCTATGGCCGCTATCTCCTCCTCCGTCAGCACGCGCACCTGCACCCGCTCCAGCAGGGCGAGGGCCTGGCGCCGGCCGGAGTCGAGCAGCGCCGAGACGTGGGGCAGGCAGGAGCGGGCGTAGATGGCGTGCAGCGGGTGCAGATGCCCCTGCCAGCGGGGCACTAGCGCCTGGTAGTCCCGCTCCAGGCCCAGCATGTGGCGCAACAGCCCCCGGTGGAGGAAGGGCAGGTCGCAGGCGACCACCAGCGCGTATTCGTGCTGCGCTTGGCGCAGGGCCGTCTCCAGGCCGGCCAGGGGCCCTTGGCCGGGGCGCTCGTCGGCCACCAGGCGGGCGGGGAGCCCCAGCCCCAGGTAGCGCTCCGGGCGGCCCGCCACCACCAGCACCTCGTCGCAGAGGTCGGCCAGCGTCTCGACGACCCGCCGCAGCAGGGGGCGACCATCGCCCAGGTCGAGGAGGGCCTTGTCGCGCCCCAGGCGCCGACTGCCGCCGCCGGCCAGGACGACGCCGCTGGTGCCTTCAGCGCCCACGGCGCCTTCCCCTCCCCGCCAGCAGCCGCCCCTCCAGCAGGTCGGCCACCGCCGCCACGTCGTTGGGGGCGAAGACGGGGCCGCTCCAGCCGGGGGGCGCATCGCCCACCACCGCCAGGGTCTCCCCCGCCGGCTCCTCCGGCAGGGGGGCGAGCCCCGCCCGGTGCAGGAGGAGCTTGGGCGTGGGCAGGGAGCGGTAGCCCTCGGTCAGCACCAGGTCGGCGCGGCCGGCGAGCAGGGCCACCACCTGCGGCAGGGGTACCTCGGCGCCGGTCGCATCGCGCAGGGCCAGCAGCCCGGGCCCCACCAGGGCGGTGGCCTCGGCGCCCGCCAGGGCCAGACGGTGGGTGTCGCTGCCCGGCTGGTCGGGCAGCAGGCCGGTGTGGTGGCTGTGCTTCACGTAGGCCACGCGGTGGCCCCGGCGCCGCAGCTCTCGCGTCAGCGCCTGTAGGAAGGCGGTCTTGCCCACTCCCGAAGGCCCCACGATGCTCACTACCGGCGGCCCCGTCATCCCTGCCACCGCGCCCCACTATAGCAGACCGCCCGGCAGCGGCGGGGCCTCAGGTGAGGCGGTCCACCAGCAACGTCCCCGCCCCCAGCAGCATCAGGAAGCCCATCACGTCGGTGAAGGTGGTCAGCCAGATGGAGGAGGCCAGGGCGGGGTCTATCTTCAGGGCCTGCAACCCCAGGGGGATGAGGGAGCCCACCACGCCCGCCACTACCACGTTGCCCACCATGGCGCCGAAGACCACCGCCGCCAGCCAGGGGTTCTGGTAGAGACCGAAGGCCAGGGCAGCGGCCAGGGCGCCCGCCAGCACCCCGTGCAGCAGGCCGAAAGCGATCTCCTTGGAGACGATGCGCAGGGTGTCGCGAGGGGTGGCGTCGCCCAGGGCCAGGGAGCGCACCATCACCGTGGCCGCCTGGGTGCCCGTGTTGCCGCCGTGGCCGGCGATGACGGGCATGAACACGGCCAGGGCGGCCGCCTTGGCCACGGTGCCCTCGAAGGCGCTCACCGTCAGGGCCGACACGAAGGCGGTGAGCAGGTTCACCACCAGGTGGGGAACCCGCCGCTTCAGCGACTCGCGCAGGGGGCTGAGGGCCCGCTCCTCCACCCCCACGCCGGCCAGGCGGTAGAGGTCTTCGGTGGCCTCCTCGGTGACCACGTCCAGCACGTCGTCGGCGGTGATGATGCCCAGCAGCACCCCCTTCTCGTCCACCACCGGCAGCGCCCGCAGCCGGTAGCGCTGGATGAGGCGGGCCACCTCCTCCTGGTCCGTCTCCGGCGGCACCGAGATGACGTCCCTGGTCATGAGCTGGGAGATGGTGGTGCTGGGGGCGGCGACGATGAGCTGGCGCAGGTTGACCACCCCCTGCAGGCGGTTGGCGCCGTCCAGCACGTAGAGGTAGTAGCCCTCCTGGGCGAAGGGCTGATGCAGGCGCAGGTAGGCGATGGCCTCCTGGACGGTCATGTCCGGGTGCAGGGCCACGTAGCCGCGGGTCATCAGCCCGCCGGCGGTGTCCTCGGCGTGCTGCAGGATGGGGGCCACGTCGGCAGCGGTGCGCATGTTGGCCAGCACCCGGGCGGCGTCGGCCGGGGGCAGGTAGCGGATGATGTAGGCCGCCTCGTCCGAGTCCATGTGGTCCAGCACCCGCGCCAGGGTCTCGCGGGGCATGCGGGCCACCAGCGCCTCCACCTCCTCTTCGGGCAAGTGCTGCAGCAGGCGGGCCAGCCCCTCGGCGTTGAGGAGGGCCAGGAAGGCCTCCCGCTGCGGAGGCGTCAGGCGGCAGAAGAGCTCGGCCTGGTCGGCGGGGTGGATGGAGCCCAGCAGGGACGCGATCTCCTCCACGCGGGAGGAGTCGCTGGCCAGCATCTCCTCCACCTGGCGGACGATGACCTGGACTTCCTGCTCCGGCGCCACGGCTTTCTCGGGCCCCCGTTGTCTATTTGACCACAGGCGAGGGCGGGGCCACAACGCGGCCTTAGCGGCCTCGCTGGCGCGGTGTTACACTGTAGGGCGGGCGCCCCCGTAGCTCAACTGGACAGAGCGCCTGGCTTCGGACCAGGAGGCTGCGGGTTCGAGTCCTGCCGGGGGCGCCAGGCGCACTCCCTCCTGCGTCGCTTTCGCTGCGGCTTCCCCCAGTTCCCGTCCACGCCGCACCACGGACTTTCCCCCACGGCCTGTAATGAATGGCCGTCTGGTGCGTTTATGCTTTGGTGGCCATATGGACAATTCCTCTGGCCAGATGGTTGACCCTGGCTGTGGCCGAGTGGACAATAAGGTCAACGCCGGACGGCTAGTGGAGAGTCCATAGCCACCGGTGGGGCGCCCTGGGGGAGGCAGGGCAGCGCGTGCGGCCAGGGCTGCGCCTCGCAGCGGGCCGGAGCGGCAACGAGCGACCGACTCCGAACCGGCCGGGCGGGGGGCCGCAGGCAGGGTAGCGGCCACCGAAACGGTCCGCCGTGCCCCAGGAGGGCAGCGGGACCGCAGGCGGAAGCCCGCAAGGAGGGGAGAGAGGCATGAAGCAGAAGAGCCATGGCCCCCTGGCGGCAGTGAAGGCGTGGTGGCGGCTGCTGACCACCATGCGGGGCGAGGTGCGCCTGACCCTGGCCCTGGGCCTGTTCACCGTCGCCCTGGCGATAGCGCTGGCCGCCATAGGGATGCCACGAGGCCCCGGAGGAGGATCGGAGCCTGTATTGGCCAGCGGTGATGACAGCCCGCCCGCATGTATGACAGGGGTTAGCGTAGGCGGGGCTATCGTTGCCACCTATACAGCTCCAGAGGGGCAGATCATCAATGGAATATGTATAAAGTCGGGTGACCAGACGTTCGGCACTCTCAAGCACAGCAACGTGATCACTGCAGATGGCACTTATGGCAACGACAACTGCTACACTGTCGACTTCTCCAACGACCGCACGAGTGTGACCGTGACGCGTGGCCCTAGCCCCCCGTGTAAAGACATAAGCCACGTTGACATCATCCTCGGCGAACCGACGCCAACGTCCACCACCACGCCCACGGCGACGCCGACGGGCACGCCGACGGCGACCCCCACCGGCACGCCGACGGGCACGCCCACGGCGACGCCGACGGGGACACCTACCGCCACACCCACAGGCACTCCCACGGCGACCCCGACGCTCCCCCCGCAGCAGGAGACGCCGACGGCCACCCCCACCAGGACGCCGACGGCCACGCCCACCCAGACGCCCATCCAGCAGCAGGAGACGCCGCGGCCGCCCACCACCACGCCCACCCAGCCACCGCTGGTGCCGGCGGGCGAGACGCCCTCGCCCACCGCCCTGCCCAGGGGCGGCGACGGCCCCGTCGCCGGCGGCCCCAACCCCTTCTACCTGGGGCTGGCCGGGCTGGCCTTCCTGATGGGCCTGGCCGTGCTGGCAGCGGGCGTCCGCCGCGGGACTAGGGCCTAGACCATTCCGACCGCTGACAAGGGGGCGGGGCCGAGGCGGCCCCGCCCCTCCTTTTCCCCGCCCCTAGCGCCAGAGGACGGCGCCCGCCACCGACACCAGGGAGCCACCCTCGGGGTCAGCGGGACACTGGTCGTAGGCCACCACCTGCCCGCGACAGCCCCGCAGCAAGCGCAGGGCCAGGCAGAGGGGCGAAAGGCCGCAGATGCGGTAGCGGTCGCCATCAGCGGCCACCGCCTGCAGAAAGGCGTCCGCGTCGGCCGCCTCGATGGCGGCCAGCAGGCGGGCGTCGGCGGCCCGCAGGCGGGCGCGGGCGCCCAGGTCGTAGGGCGCCGGGTCGCCGAAGGCCGGCCCCACGTGGGCCAGGTCCGCCCCCGCCACCACCAGCGCCCTCCTCCCCTCCAGCCGCCGCGCCAGGGCCTCCAGCGCCGCCTCCATCCGCTCTCGCGCCCCTGCATCGGCCTGCAGGAGCCCGCCGCAGAGGACGGGCACCACCGGCAGCGGCTCGCCGCCGCGCAGGTAGTGCAGCCAGACCAGGGGCAGCTCGACCGAGTGCTCGCCGCGGTGGTGCAGCTCCTCGGCGAAGGCCGCCTCCTCCCCCAGGGCCTCGGCCAGGGCCGCCACCGCCCCGGCGTCGGTGGGCAGGACGCCGAAGGGGGTGGCGTAGCTCTGGCGGGTGAGGGTGAGTCGGCCGGGGCTGCCGCCGTGGTCGGTGCCGAAGACCACCGCCACCTCCGCCCGCCGACAGGCTTCAGCGGCGGCCTGCCAGGTCAGGGCGTAGGTGCGCCAGCCGCGGCCGTAGTCTATGTGCGGGCTGACGACGCCGGCCACCTGCGCCCCCGCTGGCAGGGGCGGCGGCGGGCCGGCCCGGGCGCAGTAGTCAGCCAGCGTCCGCGACAGCTCCTCCGGGTCGGCGGGGTAGACCTTGCCCGCCAGGGCGGGCGCACGGTGCGGCGCCGAGCGGTATTCGTCCAGGGCGCGGCGCAGGGCCGCCTCCAGCTGGGGGCCTTCCAGCAGCAGCCTCGCGTCCAGCTCCCGCACCAGCTCCTGCAGTCGCGGGAGGGGCAGGTAGAGCCCCGTGAGTAGCTGGAAGGCCACCTGCAACTGGCGCAGGTCGCGGGAGCCGTCCATCAGGGCCAGCAGCGGCCCCAGCCAGGCGGGCAGGAAGGTGTCCTCCGGCGCCAGTCCCAGGGGGTCGCGCAGGTAGTAGACGGCCTGGGCGCCCTGGCCGAACAGGCGCACGTCCAGGGGGCGCAGGCGCGGCGCTGGGGAGGGCGGGGCCTCGTCCGTCACTTCGGCGCCCCTCCCAGCAGTTGCTGCAGCCGCTCCCGCCGGTAGGCGAAGATGCGCTCCAGGTCGGGGCGCACCAGCAGCCTGTCCACCAGCCACTCCAGGAGCGGCCCGCCCGGGACGGCGTAGCGGACGCGGTCCTGGGCCAGGGTGCCGCCGTTGCGGGGCAGGAACAGGTGCTCGTGTTCCCAGAAGCGATAGGGGCCGCGGCGCTGCACGTCCACGAACCGCTCCGGCGGCTCCCAGACGGTGATCTCGCTCTGCCAGCGCAGGGGGACGCCCCGCAGCCGCAGCCGGTATTCGATGACGGTGCCGCGGCCCATCTCCGCCGGCCGCTGGGAGAGAATGCGAAAGTTGAGCCAGGGCGGGGTGATGGCCTCCAGGTTCCGGGCCTCGGCGAAAAAGGGGAAGACGTCCCGGGGAGGTAGGGGCAGCCAGACCTCGCTCAGGAAGGTGAAGACCCTCACCGCCACCGAGTTTAGCCAGGCCGACCGATAGGGGCCAGAGTCAGAGCAGGGGCTGCTGTCCCTCCCGCGCCTGCCCCAGGGCCTGGGCCATCTGGCGAGCGTTGCGCACCGCGTAGTCGCGGTAGCAGTTGTTGAAGAGCACGTGCACCTCCTCCGCCTCCCGGGCCAGCTGGCGCACGCGGGGCACCCACTCCCCCAGCTCCTCGGGGGTGTAGAGGTAGTTGAAGCGCTCGGCGGTGGTCAGCCCCCTGGCCTCCCAGGTGGCGGCGTTGCGCCCGTGGAAGCGGACCACGGCCAGGGGCGCCGTGACCTCGGCCAGGGGCGGCACGCTGGAGGAGAAGCCCTGGGGCTCGTCCACGCAGACCAGGGGCAGGCCGTGCTCGCGCAAGAAGCGCAGGGTGAGCTGGCGGTCGCGCTCCTCGGCCAGCCAGCGGGCCTGGCGGAACTCCACCGCCAGGCGGAACTGGGGCAGACGCTCCCGCAGGGCGGCCATATATTCGCGCGACTCGCGGCCCGGTCGGAACCAGGGCGGGAACTGGAACAGGACAGCCCCCAGCTTGCCGGCCGAGTCCAGCGGCAGCAGGGCTTCGGCGAAGCGCCGCCACAGCTCGTCCACCAGCTCCGGCGGCAGGTCGCGGTAGTAGAGGTTGCGCTTCTCCCTCAGCTGCGGCGGCAGGGCATCGTGGATGTCGCGGGGCAGGCTCCTGGGCGGCGTCGGGTGGTGGGTGAAGAGGGCGAAAGCCTTGACGTCGAAGACGAAGTCGTCGGGGGTGCGCTGGGCCCAGAGGACGGCGTTGCGCGGGCTGGGCAGGGCGTAATACGAGCTGTCCACCTCCACGATGGGGAAGTGGCGGGCGTAGTAGCGCAGGCGCTCCTCGGGGGTGGCGACCTGGGGCGGATACCAGCCGCTCTCCAGCAGGGTCTTGTCCGTCCAGGAGCACGTGCCCACCAGCACCCGTGCCGCCATCCCAGGCGCATTTTACCAGTTCCGCTGCCGGCGGGCGCTACAATGGCGGTGATGGCTGCCATGACGAAGGTGCTAGTCGCGGGCGATGATGGGCCGGCCCGGCCCCTGGAGGGCCTCGACGCCCTCCGGGAGGCCCTGGCCAACGGCCTCCGCCTCTGGGTGGACCTGGACACGGCCGCCGACGCCCACGAGGCGGAGGAGGTGCTGGCGGACGTCTTTCGCTTCCACCCCCTGACGGTCGAGGACGCCCTGACGCCCCAGCCCAACCCGCCCAAGCTGGACGAGCACGACCACTACATCTTCATCGTCTTCCACGCCCTGGGCGCCTACGAGCCCTTCGGCGAGGTGGCCACCCAGGAGGTGTGCCTCTACCTGGGGCAGCGCTACGTCGTCTCCTGCCACCACGGGCCGCTGCCCGCCCTGGAGGGCATCCGTCAGCGCTGCCTGGAAGACGGCCTCCCCCTGCGCCGCGGCCCCGAGTGGCTGCTGCACGCCATCCTCGACCGCCTAGTGGACGACTACCTGCCCTGCATTGACGACATGGAGGACGCCCTCGACCGGCTGGAGGCAGAGGCCCTGGCCGGCGTGCGGGCGGGGCTGCTGGAGCGGGTGCTGCGACTGCGGGGCAACGCCCTGCGCCTGCGACGCCTGCTGGTGCCCCAGCGGGAACTCCTCGCCCGCCTCTCGCGCCCCGAGTTTCCGGCCCTGGTGCGGCCCGAGGCCAACATCTACTTCCGCGACATCTACGACCACCTGGTGCGCACCGAATACCTCATCGAGGCCCTGCGCGACCTGACCGACAGCGCCCTCAACACCTACCTGTCGGTGGTCTCCAATCGCCTCAACGAGGTGATGAAGGTGCTGACGGCGGTGGCCACCATCTTCCTGCCCCTGACCCTCATCTCGGGCATCTACGGCATGAACTTCGCCCACCGCGTCTGGCCGCCCTTCGAGAGCGGCTGGGGCTTCCCGGCGGTGGTGGGGACGATGGCCGCCCTGGGTATCGGCATGCTCCTCTTCTTCCGCCGTCGCGGCTGGCTGTAGCCGTTGGCTTCCCCGGGGCCATTGGCCCATAATCCCTTATCGGGTGAGGCGAGATGCGCAGGGAGCTGGACGCCCTGGACGCTCTGCGACTGGTCATCGGCGGGCCCGTCTGCCTGGTGACGGTGCGCTGGCGCGACCAGGCCGACGTGATGCCGGCCATCTGGCTGACGCCCGTGTCGCGGCGGCCGCCCCTCATCGGCGTGGCCGTGCACCCCTCCCGTCACACGCACGAACTGATCCGCTTCGCCGAGGAGTTCGCCCTGAACATCCCCGGCCCCGACCTGATGGACCACACCCACTACTTCGGCGTGGTGTCGGGGCGGGACGTGGCCAAGCTGGACATCTCCCGCCTGCCCACCTTCCCCGCCTCGCGCATCGAGGCGCCCCTGCTGGAGCACTGCCTGGCCTGGATCGAGTGCGGCCTGGAGGAGGCGCTGCGCCTGGGCGACCACACCTTCTTCGTGGGGCGGGTGGTGGCGGTGCAGGCGGAGCGCGACGCCTTCGACGAGACCTGGCTGGTGGGCGACCGCCCCTACCGGCCCCTCCACTACCTGGGGGGCGAGTGGTATGCCGTCCTGGGGGAGCGGCTGCAGGCCCGCCTCCGCACCGACGAGGAGGGCACCGTCCAGCTGGGCGAGTCGCCCGAGGAGCGGGGGCGCCGGGAGGAAGAGGAGGCCCGCGAGCGGGAGCGCCGCCAGCGGGAGGGCGCCGAATAGGCCGCCGCTAGGTCTGCAGGCCGCGGTAGAGCTCTTGCCGCAGCTCGCGCAGGGCCCGCACCACGTCGCCGGCGAAGGCCGCCCCGTGCATGCAGGCCGCCACCCTGGGGCGGAGCGCTTCCAGGCGGTCGAAGGTGGGGGCGGTGTGCGGGCCCACCGGATAGTAGGTCGTGCGCCACTCCCGGCGCAGGAAGGCGTCGGCGGCCAGGGAGGGCCCCACCACGTCTCCCTCGGCCACCGGCGGCGGGTCGCCGAAGTGGGTGAAGAGGTCGCTGGCCAGCAGGATGCCCTCCGTCTCCTCAAAGGCCAGGATGGCGTCCCAGTTGTGGGGCACGTGCGGGGTCACCAGGAAGCGCAGCCGCCGTCTGCCCAGCACGAGCACCTCGTCGTCGTTGACCACCCGCGGTGGGCGACTGGAGAAGTCGCCCACGTTGACCACGGCCCCCACCAGCCCGCAGACGGGCTCGGCGTTGGGGGCCACCTGCAGGAACTCGTTCAGCGCCCCAGACTCGTCCGACTCCCAGTGGGACCAGGAAATGTAGCGCAGGCGGGCCGGGTCCAGCACCTTCCGCACCGCCTCCAGCGTCTCGGAGAAGATGCCGCGCGAGCCGGTGTGCCATAACAGCGGCTCCTCGTCCACGATGAGGTATTGGTTGAAGGTGATGCCGCCGTCGGGCACCGGCGCCCGCAGGAAGCTAGAGATGCGGTAGATGCCATCGGCGATCTCGTCCAGTCGTGCCATGACGCTCCTTTCCGCTCCAAGAGAGGGCCGAGGTCTCGCTCAGCTCGGGGCCACCCCCGCTACCACCCCTCCCGGCGCTACCTGTTACCGGTGGATGCCCCAATGCTACCAGGTCTGCGCCCCCCGTCAAGCCCGACCGCCGGCCCCCAGAGAGCGGCGCGGGTGTGCGGCCGGCCGTCGCGCGGTGGCCCTGGGGCGGCAGGGCCCTGTCGAAAACCCGACGTCCCGTCCCGGGGACGGGCCGGGGCGGGATACCCCCCGCGCCCCGGCTGCGGTAAGCTTAGACGAGGCCCAGGCCCCGCAATCCGCCGACGGAGGTGATGCCGATGCGGGAGCGACGCCCCCTCGCCACCACGGGCCACTGGCTGCAGCGGCTCGTGCGCCTGGACCTGGACGTCTTCCGCGACGTGGCCGGCGATACCGCCGCCACCCTGCCCATGCTGGCCCTGGTGACGGCCGCCAGCTTCCTCTCCGGCGTCGGTTCCTGGCTGTGGTGGCTCTTCCAGTCGCGACAGGCGGCGGGAGAGGTGTTCCTCAAGTCCTGTCTGCTGGGCGGGCTCCTGCAGGTGCCCGTCTGGCTCCTGTGGGTATACGTGGCCTACCAGACCCTGACCCTGGCCTTCGGGGTGCGGGTGGAGTTCTACGCCCTGGTGCGGGCCATGGGCCTGGCCTTCGCGCCCATGGCCCTGACGGTGCTGATGGCCGTGGCCCAGTTGGCGGTGCCCCTGGCCGTCATACCCCTGGCGGCGACGGTGCTGCTGTCGCTGGTGGCGGTGGAGGCGGCCAGCGACGCCGAGCCCGGGCAGGCCCTACTGGCCACCCTGTCCGGTTTCGCCGCCTTCGCCCTGGTGATGGGCATCCTGGCCAACATCGCCGAGGTGGAGGGGGTGGGCGGGGTGGCCCCAGGCCTCTTCTTCTTCGCCCTGGACTTCTAGGGAGGGGAAGCCTTGGCCCCGCCCGCCGCACGGGGGCTCCACGGCAACGTCTGGAAGCTGTGCCTTTACCAGCTCCTCTTCAACCTGGGGCTCTGGTGGCCCATCTGGGTGCTCTACCTGCAGGAGATGCGGGGCCTCAGCCTGGCCCAGGTGGGTGCCCTGGAGATCCCCTTCTGGCTGAGCATCGCCCTGGCCCAGGTGCCGGCGGCCGCCCTGGCCGACCGCTGGGGCAGGCGGCCCGTGCTGACGCTGGCCGCCGTGACCCAGGCGGCGGCGGTGGCCTTCTTCGGCCTGGCCGATAGCTTCCCGCTGCTGGTGCTCTCCTACCTGGTGTGGGGCATCTCCTACGGGATGGCCTGGGGCCCCGACGCCGCCTTCCTCTACGACACCCTGCGGGCGACGGGCCGCACCGCCCACTACGTGCGGCTGATGGGGGCGGCCACCGCCTGCAGCATGGCCGGCATGGTGCTGGGCACCTTCATCGGCGCGCCGGTGGCGGCCGCCGCCGGCATGCAGACGCCCATCTTTCTCAGCAGCGGGCTGGCGCTGGCGGCAGCGCTGGTTGCCCTGTCCTTCCGCGAGCCCCTGTCGGCCTTCCGCCACGAGATGTCGCCTTCGCTGGTGGCGGTGGCCAGGGACGGCCTGCGCCTGGTCCTGGGCGACCTCTCCCTGGCAGCGGCCATCGGCCTGCTGGCGCTGACCACCGTGGCCAACCTGGGGCCGGTGCTGTTCGTGCAGCCTTTCCTGGCCGGACACGGCGTCGAACTGGGCGAGACGGGCCTCTGGCAGACGCCCATGCGCATCGTGGGGATGGCCGGGGCGCTGGGGGCCTATCGCCTGGCCCACCTGCTGGGTCTGTCGCGGGGGGTGGCGGCCCTCCTGGCCCTGGGCGGGGCGGCCTACGGCGCCCTGGCCCTGTGGGACTCCCTCTACGCCGCCGTGGGCTTCTTCGCCCTGGCCTTCGTCTTCGCCGCTGCCCGCCCCCTGCTCAGCGATTACGTCAACGCTCGCGTGCCCAGCGGCCAGCGGGCCACCGTGGGCTCCCTGGGCACCCTGGGCGGGGCGCTGGTCTTCGCGCCGGCGGCGCCGGTGCTGGGACACCTGGCCGACCGCTCCTTCGGGCTGGCGGCGGGAGTGTTGGCCTGCCTCCTGGGAGGCGGCGGGCTGTGCCTCTATCTGCTGTGGCGTCGGCTGGAGGGTAGGCAGGCAGCCCCGGCCCCGGCGCCAGCGCCCACCCTGGGCGGCCCGGCGCCCGACTAGGGCACCACCTCCACGCCCTCGCCCGCCAGCGCCTCGCCCACCAGCCACAGCCGTCCGGGGGCCTGGGCCACGGCCGCCTCCGCCACCCGACGGGGCACCGCCAGGAGCAGGCCGCCGGAGGTCTGGGGGTCGAAGAGGGCCAGGCGCAGCGGCTCTGGCAGCGACCCGTCCACCTGCACGCGGGGGCCGAAGTAGCGCAGGTTGCGATGGCCGCCGCCCGAGTAGACGCCGTTGGCGGCGTATTCCAGGGCGCCGGGGAGCAGCGGCACCCGCTGGGCGTAGATGCGCAGGCGCACGCCGCTGGCCTGGGCCATCTCCCAGGCGTGGCCCACCAGCCCGTAGCCGGTGATGTCGGTGGCGGCGCGGGCGCCCAGTTCCCGTCCCATGTGCATGGCGTGACGGTTCAGCTCCTTCATGGACGCCACCGCCGCCTGCAGGTGCTCCGGCGCCGCCGTCCCCTGCTTGCCGGCGGTGGTGACGATGCCGGTGCCGATGGGCTTGCTGAGCAGGAGGACGTCGCCCGGGCGGGCGCCGCCCTTGGTGAGCACCTGGTCGGGGTGCACCAGCCCCAGCACGCAAAGGCCGTATTTGGGCTCCCGGTCTATCACCGAGTGGCCGCCGGCCACCACGCCGCCGGCCTCGCGCACCTTGTCCGCCCCGCCCTGGAGGATGGCGGCGATGACGGCGTGGGGCAGGTCGTCGGGGAAGGCGGCCACGTTCAGGGCCAGGGCCACCTCGCCGCCCATGGCGTAGACGTCGCTCATGGCGTTGGCGGCGGCGATGGCCCCGAAGTCGTAGGGGTCGTCCACCACCGGCGGGAAGAAGTCCACCGTCAACACCGCCGCCAGCCCCTCGTCCAGGCGCAGGACGGCGGCGTCGTCAGGAGACGCCAGGCCCACCAGCAGGTCGGGCCTGGCCCCCGCCAGGCCATGGTCGCTGAGATGGCGCAGGACCTGCGCCAGGGCCTCCGGCCCCAGCTTGCCGGCTCAACCGGCGCAGGACGCCATCTGGGTCAGGCGCACCGGTTCGCTCATACTTCCCAGTGTAGGCGGCGGACCGCCGCCCCACAAGGAAGCCCTTGTTGCCACCGCCTCCGCCGCCTACGATGGGCGACGAGATGAGCGAGGTGGCAGCGGCCCTTTCGCCCCGGGAGATAGTGCAGAGGCTGTCCTCCCTCTACGGCGCCCCCACCTGGCGGCCCCACGGCGACCCCATGACCGAACTGGTGCTGACCATCCTCTCCCAGAACACCAGCGATGCCAACTCGGGGCGAGCCTTCATGCGCCTGAAGGCCCGCTTTCCCACCTGGGAGTCGCTGCTGGCCGCCGAGCCCGCCGCCATCGAGGAGGCCATACGCGTCGGCGGGCTGTCGCAGGTGAAGGCGGTGCGCATCAAGGCCCTGCTGGAGGAGGTGCTGCGACGGCGCGGCTCCCTGGACCTCTCGTTCCTGTCGCAAATGACGCCGGACGAGGCCCGCGCCTGGCTGGAAGGGCTACCCGGCGTCGGCCCCAAGACGGCGGCCTGCGTGATGCTCTTCTCCCTGGGGATGCCCGCCCTGCCCGTGGACACTCACGTGCACCGGGTGGCCCTGCGCCTGGGCCTGGTGCCGCCGCGGACGCCCCCGGCCAGGGCGCAGGCGCTGCTGGAGGCGTGGGTGCCGCCGGAGCTGCACTACCCCTTCCACGTGCTGCTCATCCGCCACGGGCGGCGGCTGTGCCGGGCGCAGCGGCCCCTCTGCCCCCGCTGCCCGCTGCTCCAGTGGTGCCCCTACGGACGGAGCGTCGTCGCCTCGTCGCCTCACTCCAGCGAGGCGACGTAGGGGTAGTGGGGCTGGCCGCCGTAGACCACCTCCACCTCCAGGCCGGGGCGCTCCCGCTGCAGGGCCTCAGCCAGGGCATGGGCGACCTCGGCGGTCACGTCTTCGCCGTAGTAGAGGGTGAGGAGGCCGTCGCGCCCGTCCAGCAGGTCGAGGGCGCAGCGCAGGGCGGCCTCCGCGTCGTCGGCGCGGGCCTTCAGCTCGCCGTCCACCAGGGCGATGTAGTCCCCTTCCTGCACCTCCAGGTCGCCGATGCGCACGGCCCGCACCGAGCGGGTGACCTCGATGGTGCGCACGGCTGCCGCCGCCTCCTCCATCGCCTGGAGGTTCTCCTCCAGGTCGCGGCTGGGGCCGAAGGCAAGGATGGCGGCGATGCCCTGGGGGACCGAGGTGGTGGAGAGCACCTTCACCCGTTTGCTGGTCATGCCCGCCGCCTGCTGGGCGGCCAGGACGATGTTCTTGTCGTTGGGCAGGACGATGACGTCCTGGGCGGGGGCGGCCTCGATGGCCTCCAGCAGTTGGCCGGCGCTGGGGTTCATGGTGGGGCCGCCGCCCACCACGATGGCCCCCAGGCTGCGGAGGGTCTGGGCCAGGCCGTCGCCCGGGGCCACCGCCACCACCGCCGCCGTCGGCTGCAGCGACTCCTGCAGCTGGAAGAAGAGCCCCGCCTGCTGGCGGATGTTCTCGATGCGCACCTCCAGCAGTTCGCCTACGTCGGTGCCGACGCGGATGGCGCCGCCCGGGTCGTTGGTATGGACGTGGGCGCGCACCAGGCGCTCGTCGCCCACGGCCACCACCGAGTCGCCCATCTCCTCCAGACGGGCGCGGATGGCCTCGGGCCGCAGCGCCTGTCCGGCCACCAGGAACTGGGTGCAGTAGCCGTAGAGGGAGGGCTCGGCGGCGTGCAGCTCCTGGGTCTGTTGCAGCCAGTCGCGCTGGACGTGGGCCGGGGCCAGGGCGGGCGCCTCCTCCAGCGGCTCCCCGCGCAGGTGCCGGGCGATGGCGTCCAGGAGCAGCCAGAGGCCCTGGCCGCCGGCGTCCACCACCCCTGCCTCGGCCAGGATGGGCAGCAGCTGAGGCGTCCGCTCCACCGACTCCCTGGCGACCTCGGCGGCGGCGGTCAGCAGGGCCACCAGGTCGCGCTCGCCCGCCTGGAAGCGGGCGCGGACGGCCTCGGCCGTCTCGCGGGCCACAGTGAGCATCGTCCCCTCGCGGGGGTTGGCCACCGCCTGGTAGGCCAGGCGTGCTGCCTCCTCCAGGCCGGCGGCCAGCGTCTCGGCGTCCAGCTCGCGGCGGTGGCGGGCGGCTTGGGCCAGCCCCCGCACCATCTGCGAGAGGATGACGCCCGAGTTGCCGCGGGCACCCATCAGGGCGCCCCGCGACAGCGCCTCCATCAGCTCGCCCAGGGTCACCTCGCGGCCGGTGGGGTCGAGGCGCGACGCCTCCTCCAGGGTGGAGCGGAGGGTGAGGAGCATGTTGGTGCCGGTGTCGCCGTCGGGGACGGGGTAGACGTTGATGGCGTTGAGGGCCTCCACCTGCCCCTCGAAGCGGCGGACGGCCGCCTCCAGGGCCCGGAAGACGTCGGCAGCCGTGAGGGAGGCGACCGCGCCGGCCTCACGGCGCCGCGAACGGCTTCGCTGCTTGCGGGCGCCCGTGACCCTTCACCTTGCCCTTGACTGGCGGAGATGGTAGGATACCACCTGCGCATTCTAACAGCGGGCCGAGAGAGGGTAAAGCGAGGGTCGAAGGGTGGCCAGGTGCCAGATCTGCGGCAAGGGGACGCGCTACGGGCGCAACATCCGCCACCAGCACTCGGGGCGCTGGGAGCGGCGCGCCCCCAGGACGTCCCGCCTCTTCAAGGCCAACGTGCAGAAGAAGACGCTCCTCATCAACGGCCGCCCCCAGAAGGTCAAGGTCTGCACCGCCTGCCTCAGCGCCCTGCTCAAGAAGACGGCCAGCCTCTGACGGCATAGCCCTCGTCCTCCCGCCGCCGGTCGCACCCCCCGTGGCGTTCGGTTGCCAGGCTCCCCCTGGCGGGTGCTTGACCTTGCCGTCGCTGGAAGGTGTAGCGTCGGCAGCGGGGCCAGCCCCCGCAGACCGACGCGAGGGAGGTGACGAGATGGAGCCTGTCGTCCGCTACAGCCTGTGTCCGGACTGCGGGGCCTGTCCGGAAGTGGCCATCTACCCCGACCGGGTGCTCATCGGCGAGGAGGGGAACCAGGTGCGCCTGACGCGCCAGGAGTGGGAGCGACTGGTGGCGGCCGTCCGCTCGGGCGAGCTGGACGCGACGGCCGACCCCTGCTGCCCCGACTGCCCGCCCGATTGCTGCTAGCACGCCAGGGAGGCAGACTGATGGCGGGGGCTGGCCCCCGGAGGCGATAGCATGGGCGCCATGGTCATCGGCGAGCTGGCACGACGGGCGGGCGTGAGCCCGCGCACCGTCCGCTTCTACGAATCGTTGGGGCTGCTGCCGTCGCCGCCCAGGAGCGAGGGCGGCTACCGCCTCTACAGCGAAGACGACCTGCGGCGCCTGCGCTTCGTGCGGCGGGCGCGGGAGCTGGGGCTGTCGCTGCGGGACATACGCGACCTGCTGGCCCAGGGCTGTCGCTGCGACGACGCCCGCCTGCTCCTGGAGCGCCGCTTGCAGCGGGTGGAGGAGGAGATGCGGGCACTGGCGGCGCTGCGCGACCGCCTGCGTCGGCTCCTGGACGACTGGGACGGCCTGGAGGCCCAGGACAACCGCCTCTGCTACTGCCCGCGCATCGAGCAGAGCGCCTAGGCCCGCAGTTCGGCCAGGGCGGCCCGCAGACGGGCCATGTTCTCGGCCACCGACGCCCGCTCGTTGAAGACGGCCGAGGCGGCCACCAGCGCCGTCGCCCCCGCCGCCACGCAGCGGGAGGCGTTCTCAGGCGTCACGCCCCCGTCCATCTCGATTTCCGCCTCCAGGCCCAGGTCGTCCAGCAGGCGGCGCAGGCGCCGCACCTTGTCCAGCACCCCCTCGATGAACGGCTGGCCGGCGTAACCCGGGTTCACGCTCATCACCATCACCTGGTCCACCAGGGGCAGCACCTCCTCGATGGCGCTCAAGGGGGTGGCCGGGTTCAGGCAGACGCCCGCCTGCCGGCCGCGGGCCTTCACCTGCTCAAGGACGCGGTGCAGATGGGTGGCCGCCTCCACGTGCACGTTGATGATGTCCCCTCCCGCCTCCATGAAGGCCTCGATGTGGCGCTCCGGCTCCACGACCATGAGGTGGATGTCCAGCGGTAGGCGGGTGACGCGGCGCACCGCCGCCACGATGGGGAGGCCCATGCTGATGACGGGCACGAAGCGCCCGTCCATCACGTCTATGTGGATGCGGTCGGCCCCCGCCGCCTCCGCCTCCCGCACCTGCTCGCCCAGGCGGGCGAAGTCGGCCGAGAGGATGGACGGCGCCAGCTTGACCGGCCTCATTCCTGCGCCTCCAGCAACCGCCTGGCCTGAGCGATGGCCTCCCGCACGCGGCGGCTGGCGGTGCCGCCGGGCACGTCGCGGGCCTCGATGGCCCCGCGGGCGTCCAGCTTCAGGGCGTCCTCGTCGAAGTGAGGGCTGAAGCGACGGTATTCCTCCAGCGAGAGGTCGCCCAGCCCCTTGCCCTGGGCCTGGGCATGGGCCACCAGCTCCCGCACCGCCTGGTAGGCGCGGCGGAAGGGCACCCCCTTGCGCACCAGGTAATCGGCCAGGTCGGTGGCCAGCAGGAAGGGGTCGGCGGCGGCCGCCTCCAGCCGCTCGCGACGGAAGCGCAGGTCGGGCAGCATGGCCGCGAAGACCTCCAGGGTGCCCAGCAGGGCATCGGCCGCCTCGAACAGGGGCACCTTGTCCTCCTGCAGGTCGCGGTCGTAGGCCAGGGGGAGGCCCTTCAGCAGGGCGAGCATGGCCGCCAGGTGCCCGGAGACGCGGGCCGCCTTGGCCCGGGCCAGTTCGGCCAGGTCGGGGTTGCGCTTCTGGGGCATGATGGACGATCCCGTCGCGAAACGGGGCGGCAGCTCGATGAAGCCGAACTCGGGGCTGGCCCAGAGCACTATCTCCTCGGCCAGGCGCGAGAGGTGCACCAGACAGGTGGCGGCAGCAGCAATGAACTCGACCACGAAGTCGCGGCTGGAGACGGCGTCCACCGAGTTGGCCGAGACGCGGCTGAAGCCCAGCTCCCGCGCCAGGAAGTCGCGGTCTACGGGGTAGGGGACGCCGGCCAGGGCGCCGGCGCCCAGGGGAAGCTCGTCGGCCCGCTGGCGGCAGTCCAGCAGCCGCCCCCGGTCGCGCTCCAGCATCCAGAAGTAGGCCAGCAGGTGGTGGGAGAGGAGGACGGGCTGGGCGTGCTGCAGGTGGGTGTAGCCGGGCATGACGATGCCCAGGTGGGACTCGGCCAGGGCGACGATGGCCCCCTGCAGGCGGCGGACGGCGGCGGCCGCCTCCCGGCAGGCGTCCATGACGAACAGGCGCAGGTCGGTGGCGACGAGGTCGTTGCGGGAGCGGGCGGTATGCAGCCAGCCCGCCGTCTCGCCCAGCTTCTCGTGCAGGCGCGCCTCGATGTTCAGATGAATGTCCTCCAGCTCGTCGCGGAAGGGAAAGGCGCCCGCCTCGATCTCGGCACGTATCTCCTCGAGGGCACGGGCGATGGCCTCGGCCTCCTCGGCCGGCACGATGCCCTGTCGCGCCAGCATGCGTATGTGGGCCAGCGAGCAGGCGATGTCGTAGCGGTAGAGGCGGCGGTCGTAGGGGAGGGAAAGGGAATAGGCCAGGGCCCTGGGGTCGAGACCCTGGGCGGTGGGGCTCTGGGGAGGCTGCTCGCTGCTCATCCTGGCCCTAATATAGTCGGCCAGCGCCCCTTCCGGCCAACGCCAGCCGACCGCTCACCGTTCCCCGAAGGCGAGATGAACGTAGGCCGTGGTCCAGACCGGGTGCCTGCATCCTGCCAGGTCGGTCAGGTCCTTGGTCCAGATGGGCGCGTCCAAAGCCATTGCCAGCGCGAAGTAGGGCACGTCATCAGCGGGGACCGCCCTGGCGCGGGCTTTGGCCATGTGAGCGGCGTAGACAGGTCCCGAACATATCCAGGCCAGCGCCGGCGACACCTCCTCGACCACGCCCCTGAGGCGCACGTGCAGCAATTGGCGGAGGGCACGCTCGGGGGCGCAGGGCAACACGCCCGCGGATACGGCGCGCCGCCATACGTTCACTACCTTGGTGGGCGGAGGCGGAGCCACACCCCGGCGCAGCGCGACGGCGTGACGCAGGAACCAAGCGAGCAGCTCTACCAAGACGTCGCCATCCAGGACAGGGTGGCCCACCCTACCCTGCGACGTCGCTCAGGGCGCGGGCCACCTTCTCCAGGGCGTGAAGGCCCCTCTCCCCGCCGATGCCCCGCTCGCGGCGCGAGGAGAGCCACGCCTGCAGCACTTCTCCGGCCGAGGCCAGGGCCCCCGCCTCGGCCGCCTCAGCGTCCAGGGCTACGGGCACCACGACGGCCACCGGCCGACCGGCGCGGGTGGGGAGACAAGGGACGCGTCCCAGCGCCGTCTGAACGACGGGCCCCAGCTCTTCGATGGGCGCCTCGGGCAACCGGCCCTCTTTCAGCGTCAACGCCCCCGCTCGAGCGACACCAGTTTAGCACGACCCCGGCCGCCCCGATGCTACTTTCGGAAGGGGGGCAGGTGCAAGAGCTGGCCGATGGCCTCGATGGTGTAATCGGGCGACGGCCCGCCTTCGCCGTCGGGCGGATCGGTCGTCTCCTCCACCGGCTCGTCCCCGGGCGGCCGCCGCCAGATGGCCAGCATGCCCAGGGCCTTGGCCCCGGCCACGTCGGCGCGGAGGCTGTCGCCCACCATGGCCGTCTCCTCCGGCCGCAGGCCCATGGCCTCCAGGGCGACCTGGAAGATGCGCGGGTGCGGCTTCAGGTAGCCCACCTCGCAGGAGACGGCCACCGTCTCGAAGAAGGGCGTCAGCCCCAGGTCGTCCAGCTCCTGCCAGAAGCGGGGCCCCGACCAGCCGCGGTTGGTCACCGCCCCCAGGCGGAAGCCCCGCTGCCGCAGCGCCTCCAGGGTGGGGATGACGTCGGGGAAGAGCTGGCGCCCCAGGAACTGGCCGCCCAGGTTCCAGGTGTCCCAGAGCGCCTCGGCCTGCTCCCGCGACAGGTTCAAGCCGTGGCGCGCGGCCACCTGCCGACACAGCTCCGGGTAGTCGGGGCTTTTCAGGTCGCCCCGGAAGGCGCGCTCGGTGGCCTCCTCGATGGTCAGGCGGATGTCGCGGCCCAGGTAGATGCGGTCGCCGTCCATGTGGTGGCCCCAGGTCGCCAGCAGGCGGCGGATGCGCTCCACCGTCTCGCCGCGCACCACCTCCTGGGGCGGCATGTTGGGGAAGTGCCAGAGGGTGTCGCCCAGGTCGAAGAGGACGGCCTTGATGCCCATAGCGCGTCGCTGCGTAGGCCCTCGAGTTCGACTATAGCGCCGGCAGGCATTAGCGGGAAGCGCCGCCTCAGGGGGCGATGACCTCGGGCACGGTGCCGAAGCTGTAGCCCGCCCGACGGAGCCCGTCAATGATGGCCTGCAGGGCCAGGGCGTCCTGGGAGGCCGACCCCACGTGGAAGATGTAGATGGCGCCGGGCTCGGCCAGGGAGAGGCAGCGCTGCACGATCTCCTGGGCGGGGATGCCCCGCCAGCCCCACGAGTCCACCGTCCACATGACGTTGTAGGTGTAGCCGCGGGCGTAGACGTCGGCGTTCACCGAGGCGTCGTAGTCGCCGTAGGGAGGGCGGAAGTAGGGCTTGGTGCTGGCGCCGGTCAGTCGCTGCACGATCTCCTCCGTCCGGTCCAGCTCTTGCCAGCGCTGGGCCTGGGTCATCGGCGGACGGCCGGTGGAGCGCCCCGTGAAGGAATCGTGGCTGTAGGTATGGTTGATGAGGTGGTGGCCCTCGGCCACCATGCGCCGCACCAGGTCGGGGTTCTGCTCGGCCCAGCGCCCGGTGATGCCGAAGCTGGCGCGGATGCCGTTGGCGCGCAGGATGTCCAGGATGCGGGCGGCATAGCCGGTGTCGGCGCCAGCGTCGAAGGTGAGGGCGACCATGCGCCGGGCGGCGTTGCCGCGGCTGACCACCGTGGCGCTGCCGCCCGGCACCGGCGTGGGCGAGGGCGCGGGGGCGACGGCGGTGGGGGAAGCTGACGGGCCGGGCGCGGGCGTGGGGCTGGGAACGGCGGTGGGCGTCGCCGTCGGCGTCGGGGAGGGCGAGGGGGCAGGCGAGGGCGCCGGGCCGCTGGCCACGGGCGCCGAGGAGGCGCCGCAGCTCGTCAGCGACAGCGCCAGGAGGAGGAGCGTCCCGACAGGCAAGGCACGGCGAAGGCTCAAGGCGGCCCCTGGTCCCTGCCCACGCCCTCCCCCTCCTCCAGGGGCTGGGCCTGGGCCTGGACGCGCACCGGCAGCCCCCAGATGTGCACGAAGCCCGGCGAGGCGCGGTGGTCGAAGGCGTCCCCCGCCTCGTAGGTGGCCAGGGAGAAGTCGTAGAGGCTGCGGGGCGACTTCCGCCCCACGGCCACGGCCCGCCCCTTGTGCAGCTTCAGCCGCACCGTCCCCGTCACGTGACGCTGGGTGGAGAGGACGTAGGCATCCAGGTCCTGGCGGTGGCGGCTGAACCAGAGGCCGTTGTAGACCAGCTCGGCATACTCCTGGGCCACCCGCGCCTTGAAGCGGCGCTGGTCGCGGGAGAGGGTCATCTGCTCCAGGGCCTCGTGGGCCATGAGCAGCGCCACCGCCGCCGGCGCCTCGTAGACCTCCCGCGACTTGATGCCCACCAGCCTGTCCTCCAGCATGTCTATGCGCCCCACGCCGTGCTCGCCGGCCAGGGCGTTCAGGGCCGAGACCAGCTCCACAGGCCCCATCTCGCGGCCGTCCAGGGCCACCGGCACCCCCTGCTCGAAGGTCACCTCCACATAGGCGGGGGCGTCGGGCGTGCGGTCGAGGGGCCGCGTCCACTCGAAGGCGTCCTCGGGCGGCTCCTGCCAGGGGTCCTCCAGGGGCCCGCACTCCACCGAGCGTCCCCACAGGTTCACGTCCACCGAGTAGGGGCTGGCCTTGGTGACCGGCACGGGGATGCCGTGGCGCTGGGCGTATTCGATCTCCCGCTCCCGGTCCATGTCCCACTCCCGCACCGGCGCCACGATGCGCAGGTCGGGCGCCAGGGCCTGCACCGACACGTCGAAGCGCACCTGGTCGTTGCCCTTGCCGGTGCAGCCGTGGGCCACGGCCGTGGCCCCCTCCTGCCTGGCCACCTCCACCAGCAGCCTGGCAATGAGGGGGCGCGAAAGGGCCGTGGCCAGCGGGTAGTGCCCCTGGTAGACGGCCCCGGCACGGAGGGCGCGGAAGGCGTATTCGCGCAGGAAGGTCTCGCGAGCGTCACGCCAGACGAACTTCCGGGCACCGGCGGCCAGGGCGCGGGACTGGAGCGTCTCGCGGTCGCGGTCCATGCCCACGTCCACCGTCAGGGCGATGACGTCGTAGCCCCGCTCCTCCTTCAGCCAGCGGACGGCCACCGAGGTGTCCAGTCCGCCCGAGTAGGCCAGCACCACCTTCTCGCTCATGGCTCCTCACTCCATGCGGGACTCGATGCGCCCGATGACCCTGTCCAGGGCGTCCACCGCCCAGTCCAGCTCCTCGCGGGCGATGGTCAGGGGCGGCATCAGGCGCAGGGCATTGGGACGGACGTTGTTCACCAGCAGGCCCTCCTCCAGGGCCAGGGCCACCGCCTGTTCGGCGGCGTCATGAGTGAACTCCACCGCCCAGAGGAGGCCCAGCCCCCGCACCTCCCGCACCAGGGGATGGCGGTCGGCCAGGGCCAAGAGGCGCCGGCCCAGGTGGCGCCCCAGCTCGGCGGCCCGCCCGGGCAGGTCTTCATCGAGGATGTAGCTGAGCACCCGCTGGGCGACGCGGCAGGCCAGGGGGTTGCCGCCGAAGGTGGAGCCGTGGTCGCCGGCCACGAAGGCGGCGGCCCGTTCGCGGGCCAGCAGCGCACCGATGGGGAAGCCACCGCCCAGCCCCTTGGCCAGGGCCATCACGTCGGGCGGGGCCTCGTATAGCTGGTGGGCGAAGAGGGCGCCGCAGCGGCCCAGCCCCGTCTGCACCTCGTCCAGCATGAAGAGGATGCCCGCCTCCCGGCACCACTCCCGCACCCGGCGCAGGTAGTCGGGCGGCGGCACCACCACGCCGTTCTCGCCCTGCACCGGCTCCAGCAGCACGGCGGCGGTGCGCTCGCCGGTGGCGCGGCGGACGGCCTCCACGTCGCCGAAGGGCACCCGCACGAAGCCGGGGGGAAGCGGCTCGAAGGGGGCGCGGTAGCGCTCTACCCCGCTGGCGGTCACCGTGGCCAGGGTGCGCCCGTGGAAGGCGCCGTCGGCCACGATGATCTCGTAGGCGCCGTTGCGGTGGTCGCGGCCCCAGCGCCGGGCCAGCTTGATGGCCGCCTCCACCGCCTCCGCCCCCGAGTTGCAGAAGAAGGCGCGGTCCATCCCCGCCGCCCGGCAGAGGAGTTCGGCCAGCTCCACCTGGGGCACCGTGTAGAACAGGTTGGAGACGTGCATCAGGGTGCGGCCCTGTTCGGTGAGGGCCTCCACCACCACCGGGTGGCAATGGCCCAGGCTGACGGTGGCGATGCCCGCCACCAGGTCCAGGTAGCGACGGCCGCGGTCGTCCCAGACGTAGCACCCCTCGCCCCGCACCAGCACCACCGGCTGGCGCCGGAAGAGGGGGAACATGAACTGGGCCTCCAGGGCCCGCCAGTCCTTCATGGGGGCGCTGCTCCCAGTCTACTCGACGACGGTGCCCACGGTCTGCCCGTCCACCGCCGCCAGCAGGGCGCCGGCCCGGCGTCCGTCGGCGATGAGGGCGGCGACGCCCGCCGCCCGCGCCCGCAGGCAGGCCTCCACCTTGGGCACCATCCCCCCGGCGATGACCCCCGCATCCATCAGCCTGGCCGCCTCCACGGCCGTCAGCCGCTCCCGCACCCGCCCGTCGCCGTCCATGACGCCGGCGACATCGGTCAGCAGCACCAGCAGGCGGGCGGAGAGGGCCGCCGCCACCGCCCCGGCGGCCAGGTCGGCGTTGACGTTCAGCAGGCGACCGGTGGCGGCCTCCCCCCACTCGATGGCGATGGGCGCCAGCACCGGCATCCGCCCCTGCTCGAGGAGCGAGAGCAGGAAGGGGGCGTCCACCTCCGTCACTTCGCCCACCAGCCCCAGCTCCGGCTCGAAGACGCGGGCGCGCAGGACGGCGCCGTCGGCCCCCGACAGGCCCAGGGCCGGCACCCCCCGCCCCTGCAGGGAGGCCACCAGCTCCTTGTTCACCAGGCCCGCCAGCACCGCCGTCACCACCTGCAGCGTCTCGGCGTCGGTGACGCGCTGCCCGCGGTGAAAGCGGACGGGGGCGCCCAGGCGCGTCAGCCAGGAGGAGATGAGGGCGCCGCCGCCGTGGACCACCACCGGCCGCAGGCCCCGGCGCCAGAGGGCGGCCAGGTCGTCCAGGGAGGTGTCGTGCTCGCCCAGGGTGGAGCCGCCGATCTTGACCACCAGCGCGTCCACGGCCCACCCCCTAGGTGGTGTAGAGGCTGTTGAGGCGCACGTAGTCCTCGGTGAGGTCGGAGCCCCAGGCCACCGCCGTCGCCTCTCCCAGCCCCAGGTGGGCGCGGAAGCGCACCTCCCGCTGGCGCAACAGGGCGCGGGCGCGGGCCTCGTCGAAGGGATGGGGCGCGCCCAGGTGGAAGAGGCAGAGGTCTTCGCCTTCGCCGTCCAGCAGCCAGAGGGTCAGGCGGTCCAGGGCCAGATCGCAGCCCGAGTTGCCCAGGGCGGCCACCACCCGCCCCCAGTTGGGGTCGGCGCCCTTCACCGCCGTCTTGACGCCCAGGGAGCGCACCACCTCGCGGGCGGCGCGGCGGGCGTCGGCCAAGGAGGCCGCCCCCTCCACCGTCATCTCGATGAGGCGGCTGGCGCCCTCGGCGTCCAGGACCATGGCCCGGGCCAGGTGCTGGCAGGCCAGGACGAGGGCCTCCCGCAGGGCGCCGGCCAGGGGGTGACCGTCCTCGATGGCCTCCCCCCCGCCCAGGCCGTTGGCCAGCAGCACCACCATGTCGTTGGTGCTGGTGTCCGAGTCCACGTCTATCAGGTTGAAGGAGGCGTCCACCGCCTCCCGCAGCGCCGCCTGCAGGAAGGGCTGGGCGACGGGGGCGTCGGTGGTCAGGAAGCAGAGCATGGTGGCCATGTTGGGGTGGATCATGCCGGCGCCCTTGGCCACCCCGCCCAGGCTGTAGGGCCCGAAACGGACGGCCAGGTGCTTGGGGCGGGTGTCGGTGGTCATGATGGCCAGGGCGAAGTCGCGGCCCCCTTCCCGCTCCAGAGCTATCCGCTCCACCGACAGGGCGATCTTCTCCATGGGCAGGTAGGTGCCGATGACGCCGGTGGAGGCCACCACCACGTCCTCGGGCGCCACCCCCAGGCGACGGGCAGCCAGACGCGCCATCTGGCGGGCGTCCTCCAGGCCGCGGGCGCCGGTGGCGGCATTGGCGCAGCCCGAGTTGGCGATGACCGCCTGGGCGCGGCCATCGGCCAGGTGCTGGCGGGTGACCAGCAGGGGGGCCGCCTGCACGCGGTTGCTGGTGTAGACGGCGGCCGCCGTGCAGGGCGCCTGGGAGTAGAGGAGCCCCAGGTCGTATTTGTTGGGGTTGTAGCGGATGCCGGCATGGGCGGCCCCGGCCAAGAAGCCGGCCGGGGTGGTGACGCTGCCCGATTCCAGCACTTGCAGGTCGTCGCTCACGGGCGCCTCCTTCAAGGGTACAGGGCGGGCATCTCCAGGCCCATGCTCTCGGGGAAGCCCAGCATCACGTTCATGTTCTGGATGGCCTGCCCCGCCGCACCCTTCACCAGGTTGTCTATGGCGCTCACCACCACCAGCCGCCCGGCCGCCTCGTCCAGGGTGGGGTGGACGAGGCACAGGTTGCTGCCCAGGGTCTGCTTGGTCGAGGGCGGCGCCGACACCACCTGCACGAAGGGCTCGTCGCGGTAGAAGTCGCGGTAGAGCTCCCACAGGGCGCGGCGGCCCGCCTCCCCTTCGGGCAGGGCGCCCGGGCGCAGGGGGGCGTAGCAGGTGCAGAGGATGCCCCTGGTCATGGGCACCAGGTGGGGGACGAAGGTCAGGCGGGGGCGGGCGCCGTCGCTGGAGAGACGGGCCAGCTCCTGGGCCATCTCCGGCTGGTGGCGGTGGCCGTCCAGGCCGTAGGCGGCGACGCTCTCGTTGGCCTCGGAGTAGTGATAGGGGAGACTCAGGGTGCGCCCCGCCCCCGAGATGCCCGACTTGGCGTCCACCACTACGTCCGCCTCGACGATGCCGGCGCGCAGGGCGGGCGCCAGGGCCAGCACGGCGCCCGTGGGGTAGCAGCCGGGGTTGGCTACCACCCGGGCCGTCCGCACCGCCTCCCGGTGCAACTCCGTCAGGCCGTAGGCGGCCCCCTCCAGCAGCTCCGGCGCCGGGTGCTGGACGCCATACCAGCGGGCGTATTCCTGGGGGTCGCGCAGGCGGAAGTCGGCCGACAGGTCTATGACCGGCAGGCCGGCCCGGACGTAGGGCAGGAGGGCCTCGGCGCTGGCGGCGTGGGGCAGGGCGGAGAAGACCACCTGCACCCCGTCGTCCAGCTCCTCCTGCACCGTCAGGTCGTAGCAGGAGAGATGGGGGAAGACCTGGGCGAGGGGCCTGCCGGCGCCGGAGCGCCCCGTCACCGACACCACCCGCGCCTGCGGGTGCAGATGCAGGAGGCGGGCCAGTTCCGCCCCGGCATAGCCCGTGACGCCCAGGATGCCCACCTTCACCATGGCTGCGCTACCTCCAGTAAAAAGGACGAGGCCCCACCACTGGCGGTGGGGCCTCAGTCACGTCTCGCTCGCTACTGCTGGGACCGAAGGCGCGCTAAAGCCCCCCGCCGGCGCGTCGGACGCGTCGTCGCAGGGGGCGAAAGGCGCCTTCCGTGCCCATCACAGGCCAAAGCCTAACCATAGCCGAACCTGCTGTCAAGAGGCTGGCGCCTCCCACCACCGGAGAGCCTTACGCGGGGGCGGCGCTGCGTCAATTTGGGCGAGGGTCGCCCAGCGCTGCCCCTGCTCCCCCAGCTAGGGGAAGCAGGGGCGACAGGGATGGTGGGGGGTGGCGGGGTTGTGAGACCTTTGGCGACCTCTTGACAACTGCCCCGTCGGCTCGCATAGAATGCTTGCAGCCCAGAGCGGAGGACACAGATGACAGAGCCGCCTCTGCTCGAAGTGCAAGATGTGCACCTGTCGTTCGGCGGGGTGCACGCCCTGCGCGGGGTGAGCTTCCAGGCCCACCGGGGCGAGATCCTGGCCATCATCGGCCCCAACGGCGCCGGCAAGACCTCCCTCATCAACGCCGTCTGCGGCCACTACCATCCCCAGCGGGGCCGCATCCTCTTCAAGGGGCGGGACATCACCCACCTGCGGCCCCACCGCATCGCCGCCCTGGGCATCGCCCGCACCTTCCAGAACCTGGCCCTCTTCCGGGGCATGAGCGTGCTGGACAACATCATGCTGGGGCGGCACGTGAAGATGCGCTCGGGCGTCTTCGCTTGCGCCCTCTACTGGGGCCTGGCCCAGGCGGAGGAGATACGCCACCGCCAGGTGGTGGAGCGCATCATTGACTTCCTCGAGATCGAGCACATACGGAAGGTGCCCGCCGGCGCCCTGCCCTACGGCCTGCAGAAGCGAGTGGAGCTGGGCCGCGCCCTGGCCCTGGAGCCGGAGCTGCTGCTCCTGGACGAGCCCATGGCCGGCATGAACCTGGACGAGAAGGAGGACATGGCCCGCTTCATCCTGGACATCCAGGAGGAGATGGGCATCGGCATCATCCTCATCGAGCACGACATGGGGGTGGTGATGGACATCTCCGACCGGGTCATCGTGCTGGACCTGGGGGAGAAGATCTGCGAGGGCAGGCCCGACGAGGTGGCCAGCGACCCCCGCGCCATCAAGGCCTATTTGGGCGAGGCCGTGGCCCAGAAAGGAGGCTAGTCAGGCGTGGACACCATCCCCAAGCTGCTTCTGCACAACGCCCGTAGCTTCCCCCGCAAGGCCGCCGTGCGCGAGAAGGAGTTCGGCATCTGGCAGACCTACACCTGGGCCGACTCCTACGAGAACGTCAAGGCCCTGGCCCTGGGGCTGGCCGTCCTGGGCTTCCAGCGGGGCGACAAGCTGGCCATCATCGGCGACAACCGCCCCCAGCTCTACTGGGCCTTCGTGGCCGCCCAGTCGCTGGGCGGAGTGGCCGTGCCCGTCTACCAGGACGCCATCGCCCGCGAGGTGCAATACGTCATCCACCACTCGGAGGCCAAGTTCGTCCTGGCCGAAGACCAGGAGCAGGTGGACAAGCTCCTCTCCCTGCGGGAGGAGCTGCCCTACGTGGAGAAGGTCATCTACGACGACCCCAAAGGGATGCGCCACTACCGCGACCCCTGGCTCCTGAGCCTGGCCGAGGTGCAGGAGATGGGGCGGCAGTTCGATGCCAAGAACCCCCACTACTTCCAGGAGCAGGTGGAGCAGACCCGCCCCGAGGACGTGGCCATCATCTCCTACACCTCGGGCACCACCGGCTTCCCCAAGGGGGCCATGCTCAGCCACCGCAACCTCCTCTCGGTCTGCGAGGGGCTGCTGCAGGTGGACCGCTACCGCCCCGACGACGAGCTGATGGCCTACCTGCCCATGGCCTGGATCGGCGACACCTTCTGGTCGCTGGCCCTGGCCCACAAGGTCGGCTTCGCCATCAACATCCCCGAGGAGCCCGAGACGGTGCAGCGCGACCTGCGCGAGATCGGCCCCCACTTCATCGTGGCGCCGCCGCGCATCTGGGAGAACCTGCTGGCCTCCCTGCAGGTGCGCATCGAGGACGCCGACTGGCTGAAGAGGAGCATCTACCATCTCTGCCTGCGCATCGCCCAGGCGGTGGAGGCCCGCCGCGGCCAGGGCAAGGGCGTGCCCCCCTGGCTGCGGCTCCTCTACCAGATCGGCGACTTCCTGGCCTACGGGCCCATCCGCGACCACATCGGCCTGCGCCGCATCCGCTTCGCCTACACCGGCGGGGCGGCCATCGGCCCCGAGGTGCTGAGCTACTTCCGCTCCCTGGGCATCAACCTAAAGCAGGTCTATGGCTGCACCGAGTGCTCGGCCCTGGCGACGGTGCAGCGGGACGGCGAGGTGCGCCCCGACACGGTGGGCCGCCCGCTGCCGGGGGTGGAGGTGCGCATCTCCGACGAGGGGGAGGTGCTGATCCGGAGCCCCGGCGTCTTCCAGGGCTACTTCAAGAACCCGGAGGCCACCGCCGAGGCCCTGGCCGACGGCTGGCTGCGCACCGGCGACGCCGGCTTCTTCACCACCGACGGCCAGCTGGTCATCATAGACCGGCTCAAGGACGTGACGCGCCTGGCCGACGGCACCACCTTCGCCCCCCAGTGGATCGAGAACAAGCTCAAGTTCAGCCCCTACATCAAGGAGGCGGTGGCCCTGGGGCCCGACCGTCCCTATGTGGCTGCCCTGGTCAACATTGACGGCCAGACGGTGGGCAAGTGGGCCGAGAAGAACGGCGTCGCCTACACCAGCTACATGGACCTCTCCCAGAAGCCGGAGGTGGGCCAGCTCATCTACCGCGAGGTGGAGCGGGTCAACCGCGAGCTGCCGCCGGAGACGCGCATCCGCCGCTTCCTCATCCTGCACAAGGAGCTGGACCCCGACGATGAGGAGATCACCCGCACGCGCAAGGTGCGGCGGCGGCTCATCGCCCAGAAATACGCCGCCCTCATCGAGGCCCTCTACGGCGCGGCCGCCCAGGTGGAGGTGACGGCCACCATCACCTACGAGGACGGGCGGCGGGCCGAGATCCGTGGCATCGTCCCCATCTTCGATGTGCGGGAGCCGGCCGAGGCGACGGCCGGCGCCCAGCCGGGGAGGTAGGCCGTGGACTTCTTTCTGTCGCTGCTGGTGAAGGGGCTGACCCTGGGCTGCATCTACGCCCTGGTGGCCCTGGGCTTCGTGCTCATCTACAAGGCCACCAGCGTCATCAACTTCGCCGTGGGCGAGATGATGATGCTGGCCGGCTTCCTGGTGACGGGCTTCGCCGGGGCCACGGGGCTGGGGCTGCCCCTGGGGGCGGCCATCGGCCTGACCATGCTGATCATGGTGCTGTTCGGCTTCGCCCTGGAGCGGGGGGTGCTGCGCCCCATGATCGGCCGGCCGGTGGTGGGCATGATCATGGCCACCCTGGGGCTGGGCATCTTCCTGCGCGGCTTCGCCCCTGTCCTGTGGGGCACCGACAAGAAGCCCCTGGACCTGATGCTGCCCAGCCAGCCCCTGCGCCTGGACACCATCCTGGTGACGCCGGTGGACCTGACTGGCGTGGGCCTAACCCTCTTCCTTCTGGTCTGCTTCGCCTACTTCTTCCAGCGCACCCGCACCGGCATCGCCGTGCGGGCGGTGGCCGACGACCAGCAAGCGGCCATGGCCATGGGCATCCGGGTGAGCAGCGTCTTCGCTCTGGCCTGGGCCCTGGCCGGCATAACGGCCGTAGCAGGGGGGGTGATATGGGGCAGTAAGCTGAGCGTGGACCAGTTCCTGGCCCTGATGGGGCTGAAGGTCTTCCCGGTGGTCATCCTCGGGGGCCTGGACTCGGTCGCCGGGGCCGTCATCGGCGGGCTGGTGGTGGGGGTCACCGAGAACCTGTTCGGCGGCTACTTCGACAAGTATGTGGGCGGCGGCCTCAAGGACTTCGTGCCCTACGTGCTGATGCTGGCCGTGCTGATGATCCGCCCCTACGGCCTCTTCGGCCGCGAGGTCATCGAGCGGGTGTAGGGCCATGATCAACCGCGAGTGCGGCGTCTTCCGGACCACCTACCAGGCGGACATGGCCCTGTATGCGGTGCCTCTGGCCCGCATCAGCGTGGCCGCCTTCTTCCTGCTGTTCACGCTGGTGGTGCCCTTCGTGGTGGACACCAAGCACCTGCTGTGGCTCAACTTCGTGGGCATCTCGCTGGTGGCGGCCATCGGCCTGAACCTGCTTACGGGCTTCACCGGCCAGATATCCATCGGCCACGCCGCCTTCATGGCCACCGGGGGCTACACGGCCGCCATCATGACCACCCGCGCCGACGTGCCCTTCTGGGTGGGGCTCATAGCCGGGGGAGTCTTCGCTGCCGTTTACGGCCTCATCGTGGGGCTGCCCTCGTTGCGGGTGAAGGGCTTCTATCTGGCCATCGCCACCCTGGCCGCCCAGTTCATCACCGAGTGGGTCATCAACCACGTGAAGTGGATAGGCGGTGGCTTCCAGGCCAGCATCATCATACCGCCCATCAGCTTGGGGCCGGTGCGCTTCGACACCGAGATCGAGAAGTATTACCTGATCCTGGCGGTGGCGGTGCTGGCCATCGCGGTGGGCCTGAACATCGCCCGCAGCCGCCTGGGGCGGGCCTTCGTGGCCATCCGCGACCGCGACGTGGCCGCCGAGATCATCGGCGTGGACGTCTTCCGTTACAAGCTGATGGCCTTCATGATCAGCTCCTTCTACGCCGGGGTGGCCGGCGCCCTCTACGTCTACTACGTGGGGACGGCCAACATCGAGTCCTTCCAGATCGCACGCTCCATCGAGCTGCTGGCCATGGTCATCATCGGCGGCCTGGGCAGCATCCTGGGCTCCATCTTCGGCACCTTCTTCGTGGTCCTGCTGCCCTTCGTGCTGGAGGACGTCCTGGAATACTTCCGTGGGCTGCTGCCGGTCACCGACATACACACCTTCGTGTCTCAGCTAAAGCTGATGGTGTTCGGCGGCCTCATCATCCTCTTCCTGATGCTGGAGCCGGAGGGTTTGAACCGTCTCTGGCGCAACGTGAAGGACTACTTCCGGGTGTGGCCCTTCTCGTATTAGGAGGCAGGAGAGCACAGAAAGGAGGGGGTCAGGTCATGAGGACGACAGGCAGGTTCTGGGCGCTGGCAGCGCTGGCGGCCGTGGCCCTGTTCCTGGCCGCCTGCCGGGAGGAGCAGCCGGCCGGCCAGACGCCCGTCGCCCAGCAGCCCACCAAGGAGCCCATCGTCATCGGCATGATGTATGACGGGACGGGTGCCACGCAGCTCATCGGCGTGGCCTACAAGGCCGGGTTCGAGGACTACATCAACCTGGTCAACTTCAAGGGTGGCGTAGACGGCCACCCCATCAGGGTGGAGTTCTGCGAGCACGGCTACAGCGCCGACAAGGGCGTGGAGTGCTACGAGCGCCAGAAAGCGGCCGGCGTCATCGGCACGGTCACCTACGGCACGCCCATCACTGCCGCCGTCATTGACCGCTGCAACCGCGACCAGATAGTCTGCACCTTCCCGGGCTACGGTGCGGCGGCGGCGGCCAACGGCGAGCGCTTCCCCTACGGCTTCCCCATGGCTGCCAGCTACTGGTCGCAGGCGGGGGCAGCGGTGCGCTTCGTCCTGGACGAGTGGCAGCGGGAAGGGCGTTCGGGCAAGCCCAAGGTGGCCTTCCTGTACTACGACAACCCGGCCGGCAGGGAGCCCCTGGACGTGCTGCGCAGCATCGCCCAACGGGAGGGGCTGCAGATAGAAGAGGTGGCCTGTCCCGCCCCCTGCCCGGAGATGTCCACCCAGGTCACCCGCATCGTCCAGAGCTTCCGGGCCGACTGGGTCATCACCCACCTGTTCGGGGCTGCTCCGTCGGTGTCCATCAAGGCCTTCAAGGAGGCGGGCTTCCCTCTGAACCGGGTCATCTCCTTCGTGTGGGGCTCCGGTGACGCCGACGTGGAGGCGGCGGGCGGCTGGGCCTTCGCCGAGGGCTACTACGGCCTGCAGTTCACCTCCATCGGCACCGACCTGCCGGTGCTGCGCGAGATCACCGAGATGTATCGCAGCCAGGGCAAGCAGCCTCCCGACCTGATGACCAAGAACAACGTCTACTACCTGCGGGGGGTGGGCAACGCGGCCGTGTTCGTCGAGGGCATCCGCAACGCCCTGCGGCAGAAGGGCTTCCCCATCACCGGCGCCGACCTCAAGGCGGGCATCGAGGGGATCCGCGGCGAGGTGGCCGGGGTGGTGAACCTGAACCTGAGCGCCCGTGACCACGAAGGCGGCGGCTCGGTGCGCGTCTACCAGGTGCGGGGCGGCCGCTGGCAGCTGGCCCGCGACTGGTTCCAGGGCTACCGCGACGTCATCGAGTCCTTCGTCTACCGCTAGGAGGCGCGGAGCGATGGTAGCGGCGCCGGAGCGACCCCTGCTGCAGGTCAACAACATCGAGGTCGTCTACAACGGCGTGGTGCTGGTGCTGCGGGGGGTGTCGCTGCAGGTCCCCCAGGGGGGCATCGTCGCCCTCCTGGGGGCCAACGGCGCCGGCAAGAGCACCACCCTCAAGGCCATCTCGGGGCTCCTGCGCCCCGAGCGGGGCGAGATCACCAAGGGCAGCATCGAGTTCCAGGGCGAGCGCATAGAGCACCGCGACGCGGCCGAGATCGTGCGCCTGGGCATCGTGCAGGTGATGGAGGGGCGGCGCGTCTTCGAGCACCTGACCACCGAGGAGAACCTGGTTGCCGGTGCCCACATCCGTCGCGACGGCCAGATCCGCCGCGACCTGGAGATGGTCTACCACTACTTCCCCCAGCTGAAGGCCCGCCGCCACGTCAAGGCGGGCTACCTCTCCGGCGGCGAGCAGCAGATGCTGGCCATCGGCCGCGCCCTCATGAGCCGGCCCAAGCTGATGCTGCTGGACGAGCCCTCCCTGGGGCTGGCCCCGCAGCTGGTGGCCGAGATCTTCGACATCGTGGTGCGCCTGAACCGCGAGGAGGGGGTGACCGTCCTCCTGGTGGAGCAGAACGCCATGATGGCCCTCCAGATCGCCGGCTACGGCTACGTCATGGAGGACGGGCGCATCGTCCTGGACGGCGACCCGGAGAAGCTCTTGAACAACGAGGACATTAAGGAGTTCTACCTGGGCCTGAGCGCCGTGGGCCAGCGCAAGAGCTACCGCGAGGTGAAGCACTACAAGCGCCGTAAGCGCTGGCTCTCCTGACGGGGCAGGCGCAGGCAGAGGCGAGGGGAGGCCGGGGGCCTCCCCATCATCTCCGGCGGAGGTAGAGCATGGGCGTGGTCCCGTCCTGGCACGAGCGGCTGGCCCCCAGGCTGCGGGAGCACATCGCCTACGCCTACGAGCGGGCGCCGGCCGTGCGCCGCAAGATGGACGCCGCCGGCCTGCGCCCCGAGCAGGTCCAGTCGGTGGCCGACCTGGAGCGGATCCCCGTCACCAGCAAGGAGGAGCTGACGCGTCTGCAGCGGGAGGAGCCGCCCTTCGGTGGCTTCCTAGCGGTGGCGCCGACGGAACTGGGGCATGTCTTCGTCTCCCCCGGCCCCATCTACGACCCGGCCGCCGCGGAGAGCTTCTACACCGGCGACTGGGCGCGGGAGCTGGTGCGCTCCTTCGGCCTGGGGCCCGGCGACCTGGCCCTGAACACCTACTCCTACCACCTGGTGCCGGCGGGGCTGGGGCTGGACGAGTTCCTGCGCTCCATCGGCCTGACGGTGGTGCCGGGGGGTGTGGGCAACACCGACGTGCAGGTGCAGGCCCTCAGGGACCTGGGCGTGAGCGTCTACTGCGGCACCCCCAGCTTCCTGATGACCCTCCTGCGGCGGGCGGAGGAGATGGGCCTCGACCCCCGGCGCGACCTGCGCCTGCGGGCCGCCCTGCTGGGGGCGGAGATGCTGCCCGCCTCCCTGCGCCGCGAGCTGGAGGGCTACGGCATCGCCCCCATCGAGACCTACGGCACCGCCGACCTGGGGCTCATCGCCGTCGAGTGCCCGGCCCACCAGGGGCTGCACCTGAGCGAGGAGATGGTCATCGAGGTGGTAGAGCCGGGCAGCGGCCGCCAGCTACCGCCCGGCCAGACGGGGGAGGTGGTGGCCACCACCTTCAACCGCGTCTACCCGCTGGTGCGCTTCGGCACCGGCGACGCTTCCTACCTGATAGACGACCCCTGCCGCTGCGGGCGGCCCACCCCCCGCATACCCCGCATCCTGGGGCGCGTGGGCGAGGCGGTGAAGGTGCGGGGCATGTTCCTGCACCCCCACCAGGTGCGGGAGGCCCTGGAGGGGGTGGCCGGCCTGGCCCGCTACCAGGCGGCCGTTGGCCGCCACGAGCACCGCGACGAGCTGGTGCTGCGCCTGGAGCTGGCCGCCGGCGCCGACCCGCCCGACCTGGAGTCCCTGCAGGCGCGCCTCCAGTCCCTCTGGCGGGTGCGGGTAGACCGGGTGGAGGTGCTCTCGCCCGGCTCCCTGCCCGAGGACGCCCGCGTGCTGGTGGATGAGCGCTCCTGGGAGTGAGAGGATGGGAGCATGAGCGCTCGCGACGGGCTTTTGCGCGACAAGGTGCTGCTGGTGACGGGGGCCGCCTCGGGCATCGGCCGGGCGGCGGCGCTCCTCTTCGCCCGCGAGGGGGCGCGAGCGGTGGCCATCGCCGACCTGGACGAGCGGGGGCAGGAGGTGGCACGGCAGGTGGAGGAGGCCGGCGCCAGCGCCCTCTTCCTCCCCTGCGACGTCTCCCGCAGCGACCAGGTGGAGGCGGTGGTGCGGGAGACGGCGGCCCGCTTCGGGCGGCTGGACGGGGCCTTCAACAACGCCGGCATCGAGGGGGCCACCGCCCGCACCGCCGACTACCAGGAAGCGGACTGGGACAGGGTCATCGCCATCAACCTGAAGGGCGTCTGGCTGTGCATGAAATACGAGTTGCAGCAGATGGTGGCCCAGGGCGGCGGGGCCATCGTCAACACGGCCTCGGTGGCGGGCATGATCGGCTGGCGGGGCGCCCCCGCCTATAGCGCCGCCAAGCAGGGGGTGGTGGCCCTCACCCGCACCGCTGCCCTGGAGTATGCCCGGGCCGGCATCCGCGTCAACGCCATCTGTCCGGGGGTGGTCCACACGCCCATGCTCGACCGCGTCCTGGGCGGCGACGCCGAGCTGGCCGCGCGCTTCGCCCGCCTGGAGCCCCTGGGACGCTTCGGCCAGCCGGAGGAGGTGGCGGCGGCGGCCGCCTGGCTGCTGTCGGATGCCGCCTCCTTCGTCACCGGCCACTGCCTGGTGGTGGACGGCGGCCTGACGGTGCAGTAGCGGGCGGGGGCGCCTAGGCTGCCCGTGCGCTATACTGGTGCGCGGGCACCGCTGCCCCACACCGCGCCAGGAGCCGAGACCTGACCCGCCGCCAGCGCCGTCCGCGAGCGAGGCCCGCACCCCGTCGGGTGGGGCCGCCCTTCCCCCTGAACCTCATCTTCAGCGTCCGCGCCTTCTACATCGCCTTCATCGCCCTCATCATCGCCAGCATGGCGGCGGTGGGCTTCGGCGGCCTCACCGGCGGCCAGAGGCCGCCACAGCCCCAGCCCACCCCCGGCGCCAGCCCCACGCCCACCGCTCAGGCGCCCGGCATCAAGACCTACTCGGGCCCCCAGCAGGTAGTGGACCCGTCCAAGAGCTACACCGCCGTCGTTCGCACCACCAAGGGTGAGATACGCATCCGCCTCTACCCCGACCGGGCGCCGCTGGCGGTAAACAGCTTCGTCTTCCTGGCGCGGGAGGGCTTCTACGACGGCCTGGTGTTTCACATCGTGCGCCGCGACCCGGCCTACGCCTTCGCCCAGGCGGGCGACCCCACCTGTCGCGCCGATGGCTCCCTGACCTGCACCGGCGCCGGTGGCCCGGGCTACACCCTGCCCCTGGAGCAGAGCGGCCTCCCCCACCGACGGGGGGCCGTGGCCCTGGCCCCCATCGCCGGCGGCACCGACCTCAGCGGCAGCCAGTTCTACATCCTGCTGGCCGACCAGCCACGACTGGACGGACGGGACACCGTCTTCGGCGAGGTGGTGGCGGGGATGGAGGTGGTGGAGGCGCTGACGGAGCGCAATCCCTGCTTCCAGCGGCCGAGCAAGGACAACCCCTGTCAGGAGCAGCCCCCTGCCGGCGACGCCATCCTGGGCATCGCCATCCAGGAGGGCTGAGGTCTCAGTGGCGGTAGTCGGGCCTGTCTTCGTGGTAGGGCTCGGCGCCCCGCACCTGCGGCCTCTCTCGCTCCTGCACCTTCGCCCGCGGCTCCTCGGGCTCCCGCACCTCGCGGCGGAACTCGCGGATGGCCCGGCCGATGGCGCCGCCGATGTCGGCGATGCGCGAGGCGCCGAACAGCACCACGATGATGGCGAAGATGATGAGCAGCTCGGTAGGCCCCAGACCCTGGAACAGCAAGAACGGCATATCCGCCCTTCCCCCTTCGCGCCCAGCATAGCACGGGCCACCGCCCCTGGCAATCGCGCCTAGCGGCCCCGTTCGATGAAGAACATCAGGAAGATGAACAGGAGCGTGGCGGCCAGGAAGCCCGCCCCCAGGTGCCAGACGCCACCGATGAGCAGGAAGACGCCGATGGCCGAGCAGAAGCCCACCCCGGTCACGGCCAGGATGCGCGCTATCACCAGCGACAGAGGGACGGGGCCCTGTCCCATGACACCACCGCGCATTATCGGCCAGAGGCGCCCGTAGCTTCAACCACCGGCGCCGACGCAGCCCCCGCCGCGGCCCCGCCTTTCCCGAGCGAAGCTGGCCAGGGCGTTGCCAGCCTGGTCAGGTATCACCATAATGGGGGCGGGTCGTCGCTAACGCCAGGAGGGGGGCTATGGACTGGCGCGAGCAATACCAGCGTAAGCTGACCAGCGCCGAGGACGCCGTCCGCTGCATCCAGTCCGGCCAGAGGGTTGCCTTCCCCCTGGCCGGGCCCCGCGTCCTGCCCGACGTCGTCTTCCGTCGCGGCCAGGAGCTGGGGGGACTGGAGCTGCGCCTGTCGGCCCCCCGCAGCGACCCGGGCTGGCTGCAGCCCGGCATGCAGGACCTCTTCCGCGTCGAGTTCGAGCTGTTCATCGGCGACTTCGCCCGCTCGGCCCACGACGAGCGACGGGCCACCTACCTGCCCAACCTGTTCAGCACCCAGTTCAAGCCCCTGGACGAGGGGCGCCCCGAGTCCCAGCCCATAGACGTGGCCCTGGTGAGCGTCTCCCCGCCCGACGAGCAGGGGCGGGTCTACTTCGGGCCCCACAACTGGAACAAGCGCGCCTACGTGCGCCGGGCGCGCACGGTCATCGCCGAGGTGGACCCGGGCATCCAGCCCGTCCACGGCCTCAACTACGTCCACGTCGCCGACATTGACTGGTTCGTGGAGGTGCCGCCCCTGGAGGTGAGCAAGGAGACCCTCAAGGCCGCCCTGGGCCAGGTGGAGGACGTCGCCCTGCGGGCCCAATACGAGGCGCTGGTAGACCAGCTGGAGCAGGTGGAGCCGGAGCACCTGGCCATCCTGCGGGCGGCGGTGCGGCGCCTGCTGCCGCCAGAGGTGGTGCGGCGCAACCTGGCCCGCACCGAGGTGCCCCCCGAATACCGCCCCATCGCCGGCTACCTGTCGGAGCTGGTGCCCGACGGCGCCACCATCCAGATCGGCGTCGGCGAGCCGAGCATGTATATGGTGCGGGCGGGCGCCTTCGACGGCAAGCACGACCTGGGCATCCACACCGAGATGGCCTGCCCGGGGCTGGGCAACCTGGTGGAGCAGGGCATCGCCAACGGCCGCCGCAAGACGCTGCACCCGGGCAAGGCGGTGGCGGTGGCCTGGACGGGGCTCACCGGCCCCGAGCTGCGGCGGGTGGTCTGCAACCCCGCCTACGAGGTCTACGACCCCGAATACGTGCTGGACATACGCAACCTGGCCCGCCTGGAGCGCTTCTACGCCATCAACAACGCCCTGTCGGTGGACCTGCTGGGCCAGATCAACGCCGAGAGCGTCTTCGGCCCGCGCATGATCAACGGCACCGGTGGCCAGCCGGAGGCCCACCTGGGCGCCTTCCTGTCGCGGGGCGGGCGGGCCATCACCCTGCTCCCCTCCACCGCCCTGGGCGGCACCGTCTCGCGCATCGTGGCCATGCACGAGGCGGGGTCGCTGGTGACGGTGCCCCGCTTCTTCGCCGACACGGTCGTCACCGAATACGGGGTGGCCAGGCTCCTGGGCAAGAACCATCGCCAGCGGGCCGAGGAGCTCATCGCCGTGGCCCACCCCGACTTCCGCGCCGAACTGCGGCGCCAGGCCCAGCGGCTGCTGTGGTGAGGCGGCCCTATAATGGAACGGGAGGGCACATGCGCATCTACTGGCGGCGCCTCTTTCACCTGCCCCGCACCAGCGTCCTGGGCTGCGAGGGGGAGACGGTGCGCCTGCGCATCGAGGGGCTGGCCTGCGACCTGTGCGCCGCCCGCGCCCGGCGGGGCCTCCTCTCTCTGCCCGGCGTGAGGGAGGCGACGGTGGACCTGGCCACGGGCACCGCCAGCGTGAAAGCCGACGCCCCGCCCTCGGCCGAGGCCATCGAGAGGGCGGTGGGGCGCACGGTCATCTTCCCGCGGCTGCGGCGCTGGCTGGACGGCCTGCGGCGGGCCCTGGGGCGCCAGCCGCTCGGCCGCAGGGGAGGTGCCACGTGAGGATCGGCGCCCACGTCTCCACCGCCGGCGGAGTGGACAAGGCCATTGACCGCGCCCTGGAGATGGGCGCCGAAGCGGTGCAGATCTTTGCTTCCGCCCCCCAGAGCTGGCGCCGACGCGAGTTCAGTGCCGAGGAGGTGGAGGCCTTTCGCGCCCGCGCCCAGGCCGAGGGCATCGGGCCCAACTACATCCATGGCCCCTACCTGGTCAACCTGGCCAGCCCCGACCCGACCCTGGTGGCCAAGTCGGTGGAGGCGCTGGTGACGGACATGGAGCTGTGCCACCGCCTGGGCATGAAGGGGGTCATCTTCCACCTGGGCAGCCACAAGAAGGTAGGGCTGGAGCAGGTCTTCCCCCGCCTCATCGAGTCGCTGCTGCAGGTGCTGGAGCGGACGCCCGCCGACACCTGGCTGGTGCTGGAGAACTCGGCCGGCATGGGCGACGCCGTGGGCTCGCGCTTCGCCGAGCTGGGGCGCATCGTGCGGGCGGCCGGGCACGAGCGTATCCGTGTCTGCCTGGACACCCAGCACATGTTCGCCGCCGGCTACGACGTGCGCACCCGCGAGGGGCTGGAGGCGGCCATGGAGGAGTTCGACCGCGAGGTAGGGCTGGAGCGGCTGGTGGCCGTCCACGCCAACGACTCCAAGTGCCCCCTGGCCGGCGGCGTGGACCGCCACGAGAACATCGGCCAGGGCTACATCGGCAACGAGGGCTTCCTCAACATCCTCTCCCATCCCGCCTTCCGCGACCTGCCCTTCCTGCTGGAGGTGCCCGGCTCCGACGGCAGCGGCCCCGACCGCCCCAACGTGGAGGCGCTGAAGGCGCTGCGCAGCGTGGCGCTGGGCGCCTGAGGGCGACATCGGGCCGCTGGGCTGCCATTCACAGTTTTTTCATCCAATTGATGTCCGTAGCAGTTGGCAAACGAGCGTCCAACGGTTATCTTACGTCCTCGGAATGACCGAGGACGGGCCTGCGTTGCCCTCAACGTCCCTGGAAGGATTCGAAGACCTGTATCGTCGCCACCACCAACGGGTGGTGGCCTACATCCGTCAGCGGGTGGGCGACCCCGAACTGGCCCAGGACCTGGCCGCCGACGCCTTCCTGCAGGCGCTCCTCCACTTCCACTGTCTGCGGCAGCGGGAGGCGGGTCTGGGCTGGCTGTTGACCATCTCGCGCCGCACCGTCAGCGCCCACCTGCGCCGCCGCAGCCCGGTGCTCCTGCGGGACGAGCCGCCCCCCTGGGCGGGCCAGGACGCCTGCGACCCCTTGCGCTCCCTGGAGGAGGAAGAGCTGGCGTGGGCCCTGCGCCAGGCGGTGCTGTCCCTGCCGCCGCGCCAGCGTCAGGCGCTCCTGCTGCGCTTCGTCCACGGGCTGCGGGGGCCCCAGATGGCCCGGCGCATGGGCATCGAGGCCGGCACCGCCCGCCTGCTGCTCCACCGGGCGGTGCGGCGGCTGCGGCAGGCCCTGGGGCGCTACGCCGAGGCCGGCTGAAGGCGGTAGATGTCCCCCAGCACCTCCAGGAAGGCCTGGACGGTGCGGGAGCGTCGGCGGTTGTGGCGGTGGATGAGGGCGATGGTGCGCCTGGGCGGCGGCGCGTCGGCGATGGGCACCTCCACCAGCGCCCCCACCTGCAGCTCGCGCTCGATGGTCACCTTGGGCACCATGGCGATGCCCAGCCCCTGCTCCACCATGCGCTTGGTGGCCTCCAGCGAGTCCAGCTCCATGGCCACGTGGGGCACCAGCCCCGCCTGCCGGAAGTAGGAGTGGATGAGGCCGAAGTAGCTGGAGCCCCGGTCGTAGAGGATGAGGGGCTGGGCGGCCACCTCCTCCAGGGTGACCCGCTGGCGGCGGGTGAAGGGGTGGTCGCAGTTCACCACCAGGGCGATCTCGTCCTCGTAAAGGGGGATGGTGTCCACATCGGGGTGGTGGATGGCCCGCACCAGCCCCACCTGCACCTCGTCACCCAGCACCATCTGCAGCACCTGCTCCGACCGCCCCGTGCGGATGGAGACGTTGATGCCCGGGTAGCGCTGGCGGAAGACGTGCAGGATCTTGGGCAGGACGTAGGTGCTGATGGTGAGGGCCGAGCCCAGGCGCAGGTGCCCCAACTGCAGGCTACGCACCTCCTCCACCGCGTCCCTGGCCTCCTTCACGATCTGCAGGATGCGCAGGGCATAGGGGAGGAAGGCCTCGCCGGCGTCGGTCAGCCGCACCCCCCGTCCGCCGCGCTCGAACAGCTCCTCCCCCAGCTCCCGCTCCAGCGACTGGATGCGGGCGGTGACGGAGGGCTGAGTGAGCTGGAGGGACTGGGCGGCCTTGCTGAAGCTGTGGAGCTGCGCTACCTGCACGAACGCTTCTATTTGACCCAGGTCCATGGCTATCCCCCGGCGCGCCGTATTGACGCCACCTATCATAACACACTTCCATGCGCCCGTGGGCGCCCCTATAGCCTCGCCCGATAACCGCCAATGTGGGCGGCGCCTAACGACGCTCGGTGCGCTGGCGGAAGCCCTTCCCCACCTCGTGGGTCTCGAACCAGCGGCGGTTCAGCTCGATGTAGTCCCGCCACTGAGCCGGCAGGTCGTCCTCGTGGAAGATGGCGCTGACGGGGCAGACGTCAACGCAGGCAGCGCAGTCTATGCAGAGGTTGGGGTCTATGTAATACTGGTCGTCCTCGTCGCTGGTGTGGATGCAGTCCACGGGGCAGACGTCCACGCAGGAGGCGTCCTTGACCCCCTTGCACGGCTCGGCGATGACGTAGGCCACGGCCCTTACCGCCGGCGAAGGTCGCTCCTCGGCCCAAATTCTAGCATTCGCTCGGCCAAGGCGCCAGGTCAGGCGGGGCGGACGCCCCGCTTCTGCACCGCCACGTCGCCGCGCACCCGCGCCTGGCAGGCCAGGCGCAGGCGGCGGGCGCGCACCTGCGCCTCGCCGAACTCGGCGTAGAGGGTGCGGCGCTCGCTGGGGCCCATGGGCTCCAGCCCCTCCTCACCTTCGGCCACGGCGCAGGTGCAACTGGTGCAGATGCCCTGGCCGCCGCAGGTGGTGGGCCAGTAGTAGCCCTGCTCCCGCGCCGCCTCCATGATGGTCTGGCCGGGGCGGGCGCGCAGCACGGGGCCATCGGGCAGCACGCGGACGGTGGGCACCTCGCCTCTCTCCTAGGCCATTCTAGCACCGGGCGGCATTGCTCTTAGCCTGGGGCGGTGCTCTATACTATCCATAAACGCGCCGGGGGAAGCCATGAGGCCGCTGCCCGCCGACCTGCAGGAAGAGATGACCATCGCCACCACCCCCGAGATGGGGACGACCCACCTGGGCCCCCGCTCCTTCTACTCCACCCCCTCGCTGGTGGGGCACATCGAGGCCCTCTGCCTGCGCGCCCTCTCCCGTTACCTGGACGAGGGCGAGAACTCGGTGGGCTACCGGGTGGAGGTGCGGCACATGGCCCCCACCCCCATCGGCCAGAAGGTGACCATCCGCGCCCGCCTGGTCGAGGCCGAAGGGAGGCGCTTCGTCTTCGCCGTGGAGGCCCACAACGAGACGGGCGTGAAGATCGCCGAGGGCCTGCACGAACGCCGGGTCATAGACGTCTCCCGCTTCGTCGAGCGGGCGGCAGGGGAGCGCTAGTCAGGGCCATGTCCCTGCCCGGTCTCGACCAGCTACCCCGCGGGCACCGCTTCGCCCCCGCCTCCCTCCCCCTGGCCGACGACTGGGTGGACGCCTACCTGCAGGCGGTGGAGGACGCCACCACCCCCGCCCTGGCGCCCGAGACGGTGCCGCCCCTGGCCACCCTCGCCCTGGCCGTGCGCGCCCTGCTGGAGCAGGCGCACCTGCCCGAGGGCACCCTGCACCTCTCGCAGGAGATGGCCTGCCACCGGGCGCCCCGTCGCGGCGAGACGGTGACCGCCGAGGCGGCCATCGTCAGCCGCGGCGAGAGGCAGGGCTGGCTGCTCCTGGGCATCGAGCTGACGGTGCGCGACCAGCGGGGCGACCCGGTGGTGTCGGGGCGGGCGACCCTGGGCGTGCCTTCGGGGGGTGCCCGACCGTGACGGGGGAGCCCGCGCCCCTGCTGGAGATGGCCCGCCACCTGGACCAGGCCAGGATAGACCGCTATGCCCGGGTCAGCGGCGACCGCAACCCCCTGCACGTGGACCCCGCGTTCGCCGCCCGGACCCAGTTCGGCGGCACCGTCGCCCACGGCATGCTCGTCCTGGCCTACGCCTGCGAGGCGCTCCTGCGCGTCTACGGGCGCCCCTGGCTGGCGGGCGGCCGCCTGCGCGCCCGCTTCCGCGCCCCCGCCCGCCCGGGCGAGACGCTCACGGTGCGGGTGCTGCCCAGGCGGGGCGCCGCGGGGCAGACGGCCTGCCTGGTAGAGGTGCTGGACGGGAAGGGGCAGGTGCTCCTAAGCGTCGAGGCGGAGGCGCCAGCCCCTGCGGGCAGCCCCGCCACCCTGCCGCAGAAAGGAGGCGATACCCCTGGCTAGGGCCGTCGTTACCGGACTGGGCTGCATAACGCCCATCGGCCTGCGGGTGGACGAGTTCTGGCGTAACCTGGTGGCGGGGGTCTCGGGGGTGGGGCACATAACGGCCTTCGACCCGTCGGGCCTGGGCTGTCGCATCGCTGCCGAGGTGAAGGGCTTCGACCCCCTGGACTACATGGACCTGCGCACCGCCCGCCGCTGCGCCCGCTTCAGCCAGTTCGCCATCGCCGCCGCCGCCCAGGCGGTGGAGGATGCCGGCCTAGAGATGGAGCGCCTGGACCCCTACGCCGTGGGGGTGGTCATGAACACGGGTGGTGGCGGCGTCCCCGACATCGCCGAGGGGGAGCGCACCTACCTGGAGAAGGGCCCCGGACGGGTGAGCGCCTTCCTGGTGCCCATGCTGGCGCCCAACATGCCCTCATGCCAGATCGCCATGCGCTACGGGATTCGGGGGCCGGTGATCACCTCGGTGGCGGCCTGTGCCGCCGGCACCTACGCCTTCGTGGAGGCCAAATGGATCCTGGACCGCGGCGAGGCGGACGTGGTCATCGTCGGCGGCAGCGAGGCCAGCCTCCACCCCCTGACCATCGCCGCCTTCGACAACATGCGCGCCCTCTCCCGCCGCAACGACGACCCCCAGGGCGCCTGCCGCCCCTTCGACCGCGACCGCGACGGCTTCGTCTTCGGCGAGGGGGCGGTGGCCCTGGTGGTGGAGAGGCTGGAGCACGCCCTGGCCCGCGGCGCCCGCATCTACGCCGAGCTGGCCGGGGGCGCCCTCACCTGCGACGCCTACCACATCACCGCCCCGGAACCCTCGGGGGAGGTGGCGGCCAGGGCCATGCGCGGCGCCCTGCGAACGGCCGGACTGCAGCCGGAGGAGGTGGACTACATCGTCGCCCACGGCACCGGCACCCCCCTGAACGACGTGACCGAGACGCTGGCCATCAAGCGGGCCCTGGGGGAGCATGCCTACCGTGTGGCCATCAGCTCGCCCAAGTCCATGGTGGGGCACCTGCTGGGGGGCGCCGGCGCCCTGTCGGCCCTGACGGCCGTGCTCGCCATCTACGAGGGCATTATCCCGCCCACCATCAACCTGGAGAACCCCGACCCGGAGTGCGACCTGGACTACGTGCCCGCCGTCGCCCGCCGCGCCGAGGTGCGGACGGCCCTGGTCAACGCCTTCGGCTTCGGGGGACAGAACGCCTCGGTGGTGTTCCGCCGCTATGACGGCGACGCCGGAGGGCCTTAGCCCCCGCGACCTCTGCTTCGGCTGCGGCCCCGCCAACCCCTACGGCCTGGCCATCGCCTTCGTCCCGCAGGGGCCGGAGGTGGTGGGCACCTTCACGCCCAGGACGGAGCACCAGGGCTTCCCGGGCTACGTCCACGGTGGGGTGGTGGCGGCCGCCCTGGACGAGGCCATGGGCTGGGCCGTCTACAACGCCGGCGCCTGGGCCATTACCGGCCGACTGGAGGTGCGCTTCCGCCATCCGGTGCCGGTGGGAGGGCCCCTGCAGGTGCGCGCCCGGGTGAAGGAGGTGCGGGGACGCCGCCTCCTGGCCGAGGCCCACCTGCTGGGCGCCGACGGTCAGGTGCTGGCCGAGGCGGTGGCCCTCTTCCTGCGGGTGGGGCCGGCCGAGGCGGCCCGCCTGCGCGCCTTCTACGGGCTGCCCCCCGGCGAAGGGCCGGCCGCTTCCCCCTAACCGTCCCGTGCCCTAACATCGAACCTGGGAATGGCGCTGGCACGGGAGGCGCAGTTGGAGGGCCGGGCGCGCGGGTCGCCCGAGCCCTTCTTTCTGACCGCCCACCGCGCCCTAGCCTCCATCGTCCCCCTGGAGCTGGGCTACCTGGTCTCCACCCCCATCGCCGACCTGTTCTACCTCCTCTGGCGCGAGAAGCGGGAGTCCACCCGCCGCAACTACGCCCGCCTGCTGAACCGCTCCCCCGACGACCCGGAGGTGGAGCGCCTGGCCCGCAACAGCTTCCGCCACTTCGGCCGCTACATCGCCGAGCTGCTCTCGGTGCAGGGGTGGGACCTGGACGACCTGCGCGACCGGGTGACCATCCACGGCGACGACCACTTCGCCGAGGCCCTGGCCCATCGCCGGGGGGTCATCTTCACCAGCGCCCACATGGGCAGCATCGAGATCGCCAGCGCCCTGCTGCTTCTGCACGGCTACCGCGTTACCTCGGTGATGAACCCGCTGCGCCCTCGCTGGCTCCACTGGTGGGTGGTGAAGGTGCGGGAGCGCATGGGGGTGACCCTCTTGCCCACGGAGGGGACGGGGCTGCGATTGCTGCGCGCCCTGCGCCGCAACGAGCTGGTGGCGCTGGTGCTGGACCTGGGGGTGATGAACGGCGAGGGGCGGCCGGTGACCTTCTTCGGCCACCGCACCTACTTCCCCACGGCGCCGGCGCGGCTGGCGCGCCTCTCGGGGGCGCCCATCCTGTTCGGGCTGGCGGTGCGGCGCCCCGGAGGCCGCTTCGCCGCCTACGTTAGCCCGCCCATCTTCGCCGACCCCAGCCTGGAGCCGGAGGAGGACGCCCACCACACCACCCAGCGGGTGCTGGAGCACTTCGAGCGCTTCGTGGCCCGCTACCCCGACCAGTGGTATCCCTTCCGGGACATGTTCCCCCTGGACGGCACCCTCCCCTAGCCGCCCCACGACGCGGGTTCCCCCGGACACGGCGTCCCGCACTCGCCCCGTGCAGAACCTGCAGCGCGAGGCCGGCAGCGCTGGCCCCGGGCCGGTCGCAGGCCCGCACCTGCCTTCAGCGCGACGGGGGCCTCTGGCGTCCTTGACAGGTCGGCCGGCGCTGTGGTCATTTAGTGCCGACCGAGCGAGAGGAGGTGCGCCATGGCCCGCGTCCACGGCGGCGAGATGATCGCCCGCGTGCTGCAGGCGGCCGGCGTGCGGGAGCTGTTCACCCTCCACGGCGGCCACATTGACCCCATCCTGGAGGCCTGCGACCGCCACGGCTTCCGCATCGTGGACGTGCGCCACGAGCAGGCGGCGGCCCACATGGCCGATGCCTGGGCGCGCACCACCGGTCGCCTGGGGGTGTGCGCCGTCACCGCCGGCCCAGGGGTGACCGATGCCGTCACCGGCGTGGCCAACGCCTTCATGGACTGCGTGCCCGTGCTGGTGCTGGGCGGTCGCAGCCCCCTGCGCGACGAGGACACTCTCCCCTTGCAGGGCTTCCCCCAGCTGGAGATGATGCGCCCCATCACCAAGTGGGCGCGCTGCGTCTACCATCCTGAGCGCATCCCCGAATACGTGGCCATGGCCATCCGCCAGGCCACCACCGGCCGGCCGGGGCCCGTCTACCTGGAGGTGCCCATTGACGTCCTCTTCGCCGGGCGGGAGGAGGAGCAGGTCTCCTGGCCCGAGAGCCTGCGCCCGGAGCACCCGCCCGCCGCCCGGCCGGAGGCGGTGGAGGCGACCCTGGACTTGCTGGCCGGCGCCGAGCGCCCCGTCATCCTGGCTGGCGGGGGGGTCTGGTTCTCGGGCGGGGCCGAGCTGCTGCGCCAGCTGGCCGAGGTCACCTCGGTGCCTGTGTTCATGAACGCCAAGGCCCGCGGCGCCGTGCCCGAGGACACGCCCCTGGGCTACGGCGGCTTCGGCCTCTTCTCCTCGGGGCTGGTGCAGAGGGAGGCCGGCCCTCCCGATGTGGTGCTGGTGCTGGGGGCCAGGCTGGGCCTCTTCACCGGCGGCAGGCGCCAGAGCGTCATCCCGCCCTCGGCCACGGTAGTGCAGGTGGACATCGAGGGCGAGGAGATAGGCCGCAACCGCGACATCCAGCTCGGCATCCAGGCCGACTGCCGCGAGTTCCTGCGTCAGCTCCTGGAGGGGGCCAGGAGGCGACGCTGGCCGGAGCGAACGCGCTGGCTGGAGGTGCTGGAGCAGGCGCAGCGGGAGCGGGGGAGGGCCTTCGCCTCGGCCCTGGAGGGGGACGGGGTGCCCATCCATCCCTTCCGCCTGGCCCACGAGCTGGCCGCCCGTCTCGGCCCCGACGATGTGGTGGTGGCCGATGGCGGCGAGGCGGCCGCCTGGATCGCCGACGCCGCCGTCATGCGCCGCCCCGGGCGCTTCCTGTCCCACGGCTACCTGGGCTGCCTGGGGGTGGGTCTACCCTTCGCCGCCGCCTGCAAACTGGCCCACCCCGACAGCCGCGTGCTGCTGGTTATCGGCGACGGCTCGGTGGGCCTCAACTTCGCCGAGTTCGACACCGCCGTCCGCCACCGGCTGCCCTTCGTCTGCGTCGTCTTCAACGACAAGGCCTGGGGCATGTCCCGCCACGGCCAGCAGATCATGTTCCAGGGGCGGACCATCGCCACCGAACTGGGGCTGGTGCCCTACGAGAAGGCGGCGGCGGGCTTCGGCGCCCACCCCGAACTGGTGACGCGCCCGCAGGAGATCGGCCCCGCTTTGGAACGCGCCTTCGCCACCGGCCAGGTGGCCTGCATCAACGCCCTCATAGACCCGGAGGTGGTGGCGCCCGTCACCCTGGCCATGATGGGCCTCCCCGCCGCCCCCAGGCCCGAGGGCGCCCGCGAAGAGGGCAGGACGATCCTCCCTTACTACGGCCAGCGCGACCTGCAGGGCTAGACCGGGCCCGGATAGGTGACGCGGCCGCCCTCCACCCGCGCCACCGGGCTGAGGCGGTGGGGCTGCCAGCGGCGGGCGTCCAGGATGTGGCGCACCTCGACGCCCTGGGCCATCAGGTAGTCTGCCACCAGCAAGCGGTGACAGCGGGCGTAGGCCGCCTCGGCGCACATGATGGCCGTGGGGGCCTCCCGCGCCAGGGCCAGGAGCCTGGCGGCGGCGCGGGCGAACTCCTCCGTCAGCATGTGGTCGGCGTAGGCACGGAAGCCGGGGCTGCGCAGGCCGGCGTTGGGCGAAGGCCCCGGCGACGGATGCCTCCTTCCCCCATCTCGGGCAGGTGCAAGTAGTCCACACCCGCCCGCGCCAGGGCCCGGGCCAGGGCATCGCCGCCGAAGTGGGGATAGCGACGGGAGCTGGGGAAGCGGCGGATATCCACCAGCCGCCGGACACCGTGGGCAACCAGGGCGGCCAAGAACTCCTCCAGGCTGCGGGTGGAGTGGCCGATGGTGTAGATGACCGGCCGGTCTACCGGGCCAGGAACTCCTGCACCACCTCCAGGAAGCGCGGCAACTGGTCGTGGTGGACCCAGTGGCCCGCCCCCTCGATGACCACCGCCTGGTAATTGGGGATGACGGCCACCCGCCCGCCCTGGCGGGGGTCGGAGGCCCAGCTCTCGCTGCCCTTCACCAGCAGCACCGGCGCCCGTATCTGGGCCCAGATGTCCTGGGCGTCCTGCAGGTTGAAGCCGTAGGGGGAGCGCTGGCGCACGTAGTTGTCGAACTTCCAGGAGTAGGTGCCGTCGGGGTTCTGGCGCACGCCGTGGACGGTGAGGTGCCAGGCCATCTCGTCGGTCAGGTGGGGGTTGGCCTCCTTCATGCGCCGGGCGGCCGCCTCCAGGGAGGGGTAACGGCGGGGCACCCGCCGCTCTAGCTCTCGCATCTGGGCGATCCAGTTGCGCATGCGCTGGTGGGCGGGCGGCACCTCGATCATGGGCGGCCCCCAGCCCTCGATGGACACCACCTTGGCCACCCGCTCGGGGAAGACGCCAGCATACTGCAGGGCCACGGCGCCCCCCAACGAGTGGCCGATGATGGTCAGGGGGTCCCGGTCTATGGTGTCGGCCAGGGCGGAGAGGTCGAGGACGAACTCGGGCAGGCTGTAGGTGCCGCCGATGGCCCAGTCGGAATCGCCGTGGCCGCGCAGGTCGGGGGCGTAAACGGTGTAGCGGTCGGCCAGGGCGCGGGCCACGAAGTCCCAGCTGCGGCAATGGTCCTCGCCGCCGTGGACCAGCAGCAGGGGCGGCTTGGCGCCGTCGCCCCAGCGCACGTAGTGCAGGCGCAGACGTTGGGAGTAGTAATAGAAGGACTCGGGGCCTTCGGGCATGGGCAGCCTTCCTGCAAGAACGAAGATAGGGCATCGTCCCCCTAGGGACAACGGCGGGCCGCCGACCTACCCCTGGGCCGAGGGGAAGCGGGGCGGGCGCCGCTCGCGCAGGGAGGCCAGCCCCTCCCGCACGTCCTCGCCGAAGAAGGTCAGCATCTCCGCCGCCAGCGAGAAGTCGAAGGAGACCAGCCCGCCCAGCCGCAGCCACTGGTTCAGGGCCCGCTTCGTCCAGCGGATGGCCCGCTGGGGGCCGTCGGCCAGGCGACGGGCCACGGCCAGGGCCGTCTCCATCAGCTGCTCGTGGGGCACGCACAGGGAGACCAGGCCGATGCGCTCCGCCTCCCGCCCGTCTATGAACTCGCTGGTCAGCAGGTAATACTTGGCCTTGGCCAGACCGCACAGCAGCGGCCAGATGATGCAGGCGTGGTCGCCGGCGGCCACCCCCAGGCGGATGTGGCCGTCGGTCAATCTGGCCCTCTCCGAGGCGATGGAGATGTCGGCCATGAGGGCCACCGCCAGCCCCGCGCCCACGGCGGCGCCGTTAATGGCCGAGACGATGGGCTTGTCCAGGTTGAGCATGTTGTAGACGATGTCCCGCGCCTCGCTGAAGAAGACGTCCAGCACCACCTCGGGGCGGTGGAAGGACTCCTCGATCATGTCGTAGTCGCCCCCGGCCGAGAAGGCCTCACCGGCGCCGGTGATGACCACCGCCCGCACCTCGTCGTCCCGCCCCAGGTCCAGCCAGATGCGGGAGAGCTCGTTGTGCAGGCGGCGGTCGGTGGCGTTGAGGGCCTCGGGACGGTTCATGGTGACGATGGCCACCCCGTCCCGCTTCTCGGTGACCAGGTCGCGATAGGAGCCGTAGTCCACCATCTCTACCCCCCGTGGCAGGACTCGCCGTTGACCGGCGGCGCCAATATAAGGGCAGGCCCACGGCCCTGACAAGGCCCGGGCGGTGGGACGACCGCCTGGCGCCGGGCGGGGAATTTTGTTAACATTTTCGCGAAGACAAGACCCCCTGAACACGGCTGCCCGGGTTGAAGGAGGGGCGCACGATGCCACAGACAGCCAAGGCGGGGCGGGCCGCCCGCTGGGACGAGCGGCCGGTGGGCATCCGCGGCCACCGCGTCCGCAACCTGGCCCTGGCCGAGGCGCGCCGCCGCAGCATCCTGCTGGCCGCTGCCAGCGTCTTCGGCCGCAAGGGCTACGAGGCGGCCACCACCGACGACATCGCCCGCGAGGCGGGGGTCACCAAGGGCTGCCTCTACTACTACTTCGCCAGCAAGGAAGACGTCTTCGTCGAAATCCGCATCACCGCCCTGGAGGACGCCCTGGCCCGCCTACAGGAGATCGTGGCCCGGGGCGACCCTCCAGCCGTGACCCTGCGCCGCGCTCTGCACCACCAGGTCTGGCACGTGCTCAACAGCCCCCTGGAGCGCTACGCCACCGTCCTCAGCACGCCCGTCACCCTCAGCGAGGAGAGGCGGTCGCGCATCCGCGAGCTGCAGAGGCGCTACCGCGACCTCATCATGGCGGTGGTGGAGCAGGGGATGCGGGAAGGAGTCTTCGTGCCCCAGGACCCGAAGCTGGTCACCTTCACCCTGATGGACGCCGCCTTGGGGGTGGGCTGGTGGTTCCAGGAGGGGGGCGCCTGGAGCCGCGACCAGGTGGTGGAGCACACCGTGGACTTCCTGATGCGGGGCGTGCTACGCCCCTCCCCAGCCTCTTAGCGCCCGCGTCCCGTCCGCCTGGGCAGCCCACCGCCATCTCGTCTGGCACCTGTCAGCGCTGCTCGTTCGGCAGGCGACCGCCCCGTGCGGCGGGCTTGCCTCGCAGAAGGCAGGTGCAGCCTGGAGAGCGATCCCAGACTGGCGCCATCGACCTCGACCTCCGGCATAAAAAGCGAAGAGCGCGCTACGCCGCCGGTGGGAGACCCATGGCACAGGCCCCTTTCATCAGGCGAGCGGGCGGGCCGGTTGACAGAGACGGCGGCGAGAGCTATGCTGCAGCCAGACTTTTTGGGCGCGATGGTATGAAACGATGCGTCGGTCGCCCGAAGGAGGAGCCATGGGTCAGCCTCGCCCCCGCCCCGACCCCGAACTGCACTACACCATGCCCCCCATCGTCGGCCACCGCCCGGCCAGCGAGGGCACTTGGTATCGTGACGTCACCACCATCGGCGTCACCTACCTGGCCCCCGCCGACAAGGTAGCCCGCCTGCTCCCCGACGGCTTCGAGGTGGGCGCCGAGCCCCTGCACGAGCCCCTGGTCAGCGTCTTCTACAGCCGCAACCGGGGGGTGGACTGGCTGGCCGGCGGCGGCTACAACCTCGTCGGCGTCAATGTGGCCGCCACCTTCCACGGCGAGGTGGACCACGTCTCCGGCAGCTACTGCGTCATCATGTGGGAGGACCGCACCGAGCCCATCCTGGGCGGCCGCGAGCAGGCCGGCATCCCCAAGGTCTACGCCGACATCACCGACCTGATGCAGCGGGACGGCCACCTCTTGGCCCGCGCCAGCCTCAATGGCCACCCCATCGTGGAGGTGGAGGTCTGGGATCTGCAGCCCCTGCCGCCGGCGGAGACGGCCGCCTATCAGGAGCGGGCGCGACGGGGCAACTGGATGGGCTACCGCTACATACCGCGGCTGGGCGGGCCCGGGGCGGAGCTGGCCCAGCCCACCCTCTATCCCTCCGAGCCCGAATACGACCTGGTGCAGACGGGGCAGGGGCGGGTGCGCTTCTTCCCCTCCACCTTCGCCGACAACCCCACCCAGCACGCCATCATCAACCTGCTGTGCGAGCTGGAGCCGCTGGAATACCGCGGGGCCTACTACAGCCACGGGCGCAGCCGGCTGCTGGTAGGGCGGGTGAGGGCCCTGCGGTGACGCCCCCGCCACCCCATCCCCCCACCCCCTGTCCGGGACGCTTCGCCGGTCGGGTCGCCCTGGTGACCGGCGGCGGCTCCGGCATCGGCGAGGCCATCTGCCGGCGGCTGGCCGCCGAGGGCGCCCTGGTGGCGGTCAACGACCTCCAACCCCAGCGGGCGCAGGCGGTGGCCGCTGCCCTGAGCGCCCGGGGCGCAGTGGCCCTGGCCGTCCCCGCCGACGTGGGCGATCCTCGACAGGTGGACGACATGTTCCGCCAGGCCGAGGAGCGCCTCGGCACCGTCACCGTGCTGGTGAACAACGCCGGCATCCAGTTCCCCATCGCTGGCCGGGAGGTGGACCCGGAGACGGGCCAGCGCCCCCAGCCCCGCACCTCCCTCGACCTCTTCCGCCTGCTGACCTACGAGGAGCTGTCGCGGATGCTGCGTACCAACCTGGTGGGGACGTGGCTCTGCACTTGCCGCGCCCTGGAAGGGATGCTGGCCGCCGGTGGCGGCGCCATCGTCAATGTCTCGGCCCTGGCTGCCCTGGCCGGCCAGTGGTATGGCATCCACTACACGGCAGCCAAGGCCGGGGTGGTGGGCCTCACCCGCGCCCTGGCCCGCGCCTACTGCCCTCGTGGCATCCAGGTCAACGCCGTGGCTCCCGGCTACACCGACACCCCCATGCTGGAGCCGGTGCGCCGCTGGGGCGGGCTGCCCGGCTTTCTGGCCCACGTGCCCATGGGCCGTCTGGCCACCCCCGACGAGATAGCGGCGCTGGTGGCCTACCTGGCCTCGCCCGAGGCCTCGTATCTGGCCGGCCAGACCATCAACATCAGCGGGGGGCTGGTGATATGAGCGCCGCTCCCCTGCTGCTGTTGGGCCCCGGCTGGCGGACGGCGGCGGTGGCCCTGGAGCGGGCGGGCCTCGCAGTCCGGGGGCGAGACCTGCGATCTGCCGGCCCGCGCCAGCGGCTGGAGGAGGCCAGGGCGCTGGTGCAGGAAGCGGCCGCCGACGGCGACCTGCGCGGCGTGCTCTATCTGGCCACCAGCGACGACGCCGACGACGCTCCTTCGCTGGAGGACGCCCTGGCCGACATCTTCTATCCCGGCATCGGCGCCACACAGGGCTGTCTGCAACAGGAGCGACCCCTGCCGGTGCTGCACGTGATGAGGGCCGACATCGTCCAGGGCTACGCCTGTCTGCCCTTGCGGGCGGCGGCGGAGCTGGCCCTGGTGGGGGCGCTCCTCTGCCTGTGGCGGGAGGCGCAGGCCCGGGGCTGGCCGTTGGGAGTGGCGGTGCTGGCGCCGCCGCTGGCCGAGGCGCTGCCCGACGTGGCCCTTTCCCTACTCGAGGGGCGGCGGGGGCGGTTGCGCTTTCTGGTCAGCGAGGTGGCGCGGCTGCCCTAGGGGTGGTGGAGCCGGGGGGATTCGAACCCCCGTCCCCCTCCTTGCAAAGGAGGTGCGCTGCCCGCTGCGCTACGGCCCCACCGTAATGGCCGTGGCTGGGGGGGGTTGCCCCCAGCCACGTTCGGTGGGCGGGAGATGGTGGGCGATGGAGGACTCGAACCTCCGACCTCGGTCTTATCAGGACCGCGCTCTAGCCACCTGAGCTAATCGCCCGTGCACCTTAACCCCTGAATAGCGGAAGGAAGGCGTTGCCCGGCCGTCCGGCCGACCTAGGAGCCCGTGTAGGGTGCTCCCTAGAAAGGAGGTGATCCAGCCGCACGTTCCCGTACGGCTACCTTGTTACGACTTCGTCCCAGTCACCAGCCTCACCCTAGGCGCCTCCCTCGGGTTGCCCCGTTGGGCGAGCGACTTCGGGTAAGGCCAGCTCCCATGACGTGACGGGCGGTGTGTACAAGGCCCGAGAACGTATTCACCGCCGCGTGCTGATCGGCGGTTACTAGCGATTCCGGCTTCACGCAGGCGGGTTGCAGCCTGCGATCCGAACTGGGGGCGGTTTTTTGGGATTTGCTCCGGCTCGCGCCTTCGCTTCCCTCTGTACCGCCCATTGTAGCGTGTGTGTAGCCCAGGGCATAAGGGCCATGATGACTTGACGTCATCCCCACCTTCCTCCCCCTTTTGGGGGGCAGTCCCCTGTGACACTTGTAACACAGGGCGGGGGTTGCGCTCGTTGCGGGACTTAACCCAACACCTCACGGCACGAGCTGACGACAGCCATGCAGCACCTGTGCCGGCTCCCGGCTTTACGGGTCGTCACCCTTTCGGGCTCCTACTACCGGCATGTCAAGCCCGGGTAAGGTTCTTCGCGTTGCATCGAATTAAACCACATGCTCCACCGCTTGTGCGGGCCCCCGTCAATTGGTTTGAGTTTCACCCTTGCGGGTATACTCCCCAGGCGGGGTGCTTATCGCGTTAGCTTCGGCACTGACCCTAAAGGGCCAACACCTAGCACCCAACGTTTAGGGCGTGGACTACCAGGGTATCTAATCCTGTTTGCTCCCCACGCTTTCGTACCTGAGCGTCGGTTGCGGACCAGGAGGCCGCCTTCGCCGCTGGTGTTCCTCCCGATATCTACGCATTTCACCGCTACACCGGGAATTCCACCTCCCTCTTCCGCACCCAAGGCTCGCAGTCTCAGAGGCAGCTCCGGAGTTGAGCCCCGGAATTTCACCCCTGACTTACGAGCCCGCCTACGTACCCTTTACGCCCAGTGATTCCGGGCAACGCTCGCCCCCTACGTATTACCGCGGCTGCTGGCACGTAGTTAGCCGGGGCTTTCTAGAGGGGTACCGTCAGCCCTGAGTCCTATTCGAACCCAGGATTTTCTTCCCCCTCCACAGAGGTTTACACCCTTTCGGGCTTCATCCCTCACGCGGCGTCGCTGGGTCACCCTTTCGGGCATTGCCCAAGATTCCTCACTGCTGCCTCCCGTAGGAGTCGGGGCCGTGTCTCAGTCCCCATGTGGCCGACCACCCTCTCAGGCCGGCTACCCGTCATAGGCTTGGTGGGCCATTACCCCACCAACTACCTGATAGGACGCAGGCCCATCCGCAGGCGGTAGCTCTTGCGAGCCACCTTTAATCCCGGTATCATGCGATACCGAGACATCATTCAGCATTAGCACCGATTTCTCGGTGTTATTCTGAACCTGCGGGTAGGTTACCTACGCGTTACTCACCCGTGCGCCGGTCCACGACGTGTATTGCTACACGCCGTGTCCCTGACTTGCATGTGTTAGGCACGCCGCCAGCGTTCGCCCTGAGCCACCATCAAACTCTCCGTTGTAAATTAAATTTACAACCGAGAGTTGTGCAGCTCTAAAAGAGCCGCAAAGGTGAAACTCTGTTAAATTGACCTGGCTCTGTGCATGCCTTTTTTCAAAGAACATACTCAAACTTTAGGCAAATACAAATATAATAAATTTTTTTGTCTTTGTCAAGTTTAACTCTTCTCGTGAAGCTTACATAAGGCAGTAGTAAATTTAATAAAATTTTCAATTGAGTTCAAATTACCGCTAGGTGAGAAATACTGCGTTTCATTGACCATCCTGAACATACTTAAACCCAAGTTTAATTGAAAGCTCCGCTTTCATAAGCTCTTTTCCAAGATAAGCAGCGTGAGAAAGCTGCGTAACCCAACCGTTCTTGATAATTGTCCAATAAATGCTCCTCGCATCTTTCCCTTCTATCACCCGCAGTAGTTTGTTCTCGTAAGAATAATGTTCAACAATTATGATTTCCTTTTCACGTTGAGGTATTATCACAAAATAACCTGCTCTGTCCATCTCAACTCTATCGGGTTCCTGAGCTTTAATAACTTGCACACTTTCGGTAGATTTGATTCCCTCTGTGAACTCACATGAGCCACACGAAGTGATCACTTCACAAGAAATTTTCCTAATTTCATTAACAATTGTATCTATATCTTCACACCCGATCATGTCAATAACTTGAACTTGTTTACGAAACGTTTCGACTTCTTCAGGGGTTACATTTTTTAAAATAGGACGCTTTCCCGGGGAAGCGATAACCCTCATTTTTTCATCAACACCATTTTCTTTTAAAGCAAGAATTGTCCTACCACTGTAGTGACCTTCGGATTCCTTACCAACTAAAAGAAGAGCACGAATTGTAGGGTTAGTTATCGTATTCTTGATGATTTTATCGATCCCAATGTTTTCTGTTTCCGTTTTTCCAACAATGCAAAGTTCTTTGGGTCTTACCTTGGCAAGCTGTTCTGCGAGTTCAACACTTGCAAGAGTTGACACGGCAACTGGACATTCAGCACCGTCGCAGAAAGCAAAATATTCACCAGCAACAACGGGCCATGTTTTTTCTCTTACTTCAAATGTACAACTTAGGGCACTTGATTCAGCTTCGGGAAAAGCTTTATTAAATACATTCATTGCAACAGCTGGATAGCAGTACTCACATCCAAGGCAAGCATATTTTATTTGTTCCATTCCATTCAGATATTTTTCAATATTTTCAAGAATCGCAGAGTATTCAATTTGAGATGTCGCAAAGTAAGCTCGAAGTTTTTCCAATGTTTCCTTCATACAACCACATTTCCTACACTTTGCAAGATTTATACCTTCCTGCAGTTTAGATATAATCTTGTTGGTTGACTCTTCTCGTTTCATTTTGATCAACTCCTTTAAGTTAATAAGTTAAGTTTTCCTTTTAACCATCCTACTAACGGCGGAAGCCAACAAAGATTTATTGGGATCGTTTCCAATGCTGTATAGACCTGAGCGGTGGGACTAAACCCCATCAAGCGAGTTACAAGTAATCTAATAGGAACAATGAAAATAACTAACAAACTTGTAAGCATCACAGGATGACGAACATATTGATTAATAGCTTTTGACCATGAGCGTTCTTTTTTCCTAAGGAAAACTAAGCCTGAAATGTTAGCCCCCATCTGGGCACTAAGCGCATATAAATAGGGTAAGAATTTACCCCATCCATAAGCTTCAGCTATGGAACCACTTTTCCGATGGAATCGCCGACGAAGAGCATAAACTCTATCAAAGATACTTTCACCTTCTCCTGAAAGAGCGCGGACGATCCACTGTCCAATAGAACTGCGTTGGAGACCCAAAAAATCCAGCAAAACACCAACAAAGAGCCCACTAGCATATACCAAAACAGTATACTTGAGCAACTTACCAAATTCACTTTTTTCTTCTACACTATCCTTTACTCCCTCGCTCATAATTCCCTAATTAAATTTTGTTTTTACATTTTCCATCAATTATGATTTTGTTTAAAATTTCCAAACTTGGAACAAGCTTAACCGGATTCCTTAAAGTGAATACCACCGGGCATCGTTGCAATGCCAATTCTTCAGCCTGCTTTATTTTTTCTGCTGGCTCATCGCTCACAACTGTTAACTTTACACGAACTTCTTCCGTTATTGATTCATCGCTTAAACCCAATACCTTTGAAAAATTAATATCAGCTTCAACTTTTGTAGTTAGCTTTTTTAATTTGATACCGAGCATCGGTGCCATAGTAGCAAATGTTCCGGTATAGCAAGAAGCCAATCCAAAAAAGCAGTAGTGCATAGGTCCCGGCAACGAACCAGTTCCACCCATAAATGTCGGATTATCAACTTTAAATTCTGTTTCTCCTCCTTCAAATTTTATTTTGGAAACAAACTGCACATTGCCCTCCTCAAGAACCCATTCTCCTTCAATGACTTGGGTCTTTCTTGCCAGGGAACGATCCTTTTTTATTTGCGTTTCAAACGATCGAACGCCCTCGATGTTTACATTATTAATTTTGCTCATAATTACCTCCTGATTTTATTGTTTAATAAATGAATAATTTGTTCAAATCATATTGCTTCTTCGCCTCTCTCATTTGTCCTTATTTTAACAACGTTACTAACTTCTATAACGAATATTTTTCCATCGCCTGGATTACCGGTGTGAGCGTTTTCTTGAATCGTATTTACAACTGTTTCGGCAAGTTCATCTCGAACAACAATTTCTATTTTAATCTTTGGTACAAACTCATAAATGCCTTCGTTACTTAATTCTTTTTCTTTACTCCTGCGCGTTTTGCCAAATCCTTTTACCTCTGAAATAGTTACTCCTGGAAGTCCTTCAATCTTATGAAGAGCTGTTAACACTTTTGTTAACATAAACGGCTGTATTATTGCTTTTATCTCTTTCATACTTCCTCCTATATGTTAAATTTTTTATATACCATCCCTTCGGGCATTATAACTCCGGTTCTTCTTTCTGTTTTTCAAACCACATATAAAGTGTTGGAAGAACAAACAGTGTTAATAATGTTGATGTGATCAACCCACCGATAACAACAGTTGCAAGTGGCCTCTGAACCTCCGCACCAGCGCCTGTTGAAATTGCCATTGGAATAAAACCTAGCGATGCAACAAGTGCAGTCATAAGCACTGGTCTTAACCTTATCGTTGCACCTTCGATTACTGCTTCTTCCAAAGGCTTTCCTTCCTGACGTAATTTATTTATAAATGAAACCATTACAATCCCATTTAGCACTGCAACACCAAACAATGCGATAAATCCAACTCCAGCAGAAATGCTAAAGTGCATTCCCCTTATTAATAGTGAAAAAATACCACCAACAATTGCAAATGGAATCCCTGTGAAAACTAGCAAAACATTTCTTATCGAACCAAAAGAAATGAACAGCAATAAAAAGATTAAGAAGAGAGAAAGCGGAACTACAACTGCTAATCTCTCCCTTGCCCTTTGAAGCTGCTCAAAAGTTCCTCCCCATTCTAAATAATATCCAGGTGGGAGCTTCACTTTTTCATAAATTATCTTTTCAGCTTCTTCAACAAAACTTCCAATATCTCTTCCTCTCACATTGAGTTCTACGACAATTCTTCGCTGACCATGTTCACGGCTTATTTGTGCGGGACCTTCTTCAATGTAAACATCTGCAATCTGACTTAACGGAATGTTTGAACCATTTGGAGTTGGAACTAGAATATTTTTTATAGCATCAATATTATTACGTGCATCTTCTTTGAATCGCACAACTAAATCAAATCTTTTTTCGCCTTCAAAAACTTCTCCAGCGGATTTACCAGCAATTGCTATTTCGATAATTTGATTGACATCAGCTACATTAATACCATAGCGTGCAATTTTAGCTCTATCAGGTTTTATTACAAGCTGGGGCAAACCAGAGACCTGTTCAACTTTTACATCTGCAGCGCCTCTGATTTTGCTTACTACTTTTGCAATCTCTTCGGCTTTTTCTTTAAGGGTGTCAAGATCCTCTCCAAAAATTTTTATAGCAATATCTGAACGAACCCCTGCGATCAATTCGGCAACCCTTAATTGAATAGGCTGTGAAAAGCTAAAAATCATACCTGGAAATTTTGAAAGCTCCTTACTCATTGCATTAACAAGTTCCTCTTTGGTTCTTCCTGTTTTCCATTCCTCTTCTGGTTTGAGCATTACTAATATATCGCTCATCTCTACGCCCATAGGATCTGTCCCTATCTCCGCCCTTCCAGTTTTAGATACAACATAATTTACCTCAGGAAATTTCAAAATTTCTTTTTCAATTAAGGATGAAGTATTTACAGCAGTTGTCAATGATGAGCTTGGAAGTCTTAATACTTGTATTGCTATAGAACCTTCGTCAAGTTGAGGAATAAATTCGCTTCCTAAAAAGGGAAAGATTATAAGACTAATAACAACAAGTGTAGCAGCAACCCCAGCTACTATAACTCTTTTATGAAGAATCTTTCTTAACAATGGAACATATATCCTTTTTGCAAAAGTAATAATTGGACTTTCTTTCTCCGCCACATTTCCTTTTCGGAATATCAATGCATTCATAGCCGGCACATAAGTTAAGCTAAGAATGAGAGCTCCTATCAGAGCATAAGTTACTGTATATGCCATTGGTCTGAACATTTTCCCTTCCATACCAGTAAGGGTCATAATTGGCAAGTAAACGATAATGATTATTCCAACACCGAAAACAATAGGTCGTCCAACTTCAAGAGCAGATTCCAATAATGTTTCTTCTGTGGTTAATTCATTTCTTTTCTCGTTAAGCCTTCTTACGGCGTTTTCAACCATTACCACTGCTCCATCCACAATCAAACCAAAATCTATTGCACCAAGCGACATCAAATTACCAGATACGCCTGTTGCAACCATCATTATCACAGCAAACAGCATTGAAAGAGGAATCACTGAAGCAACTATAAAACCTCCACGCAAATTAAAAAGAAGAAGAATGAGAATAAGTATTACAAGTATCCCTCCTTCAATTAAATTAGTTGTAACTGTTCTTATGGTTTTATTCACCAATTCTGTTCTATCATAGAAAGGTTCAATTGTAACTGTATCAGGCAAAGCCCTCTTAATTGCTTCTATTTTTTCTTTTACTCTATTTACAACCACACGACTGTTTTCACCTTTAAGCATCATTACAATTCCGGCAACAACTTCACCATTGTCGTTCATTGTCACGGCACCTTGTCTAATTGCCCCATCAATTTTCACATCGGCGACATTGTGGACATAAATTGGGGTTCCGTTATTGTTTGTTTTGACAATGATGTTTTTAATATCTTCTATATTTTGCACCAGGCCAGAACCTCTTATTAAGTATTGTTCATTTGCATGTTCAATGTAAGCACCTCCTGCGTTGGCATTATTTTCAGCAATAGCGTTGAACACATCTCGCAGGGTAAGATTGTAGCTTAGCAACTTTTGTGGATCTACCAATACTTGATATTGCTTTTCAATTCCACCCCAGCTGTTCACCTCGTTAACCCCAGGGACAGTTAATAAATGCCTCTTGACAATCCAATCCTGAAGCGTTCTCGTTTCCATTAACCAAGTGGAATCTTGTTTAACTGATTTATCCTTAGGTCTAACGATATATTGATAAATTTCACCGAGACCTGTGCTGATCGGTCCAAGTTTTGGGGTACCAAATTCAGGGGGTATATTCTCTTTCGCCGTTTGAAGTCGCTCAAACACAAGTTGACGTGCAAAGTAAATATCAACATTATCGTGAAATACCACTGTCACAACTGATAGTCCAAACTTAGAGATAGAGCGTATTTCTTCCACCCCAGGTAATCCACTCATTGCAACTTCAATTGGGAAAGTTATATATCGTTCAACCTCAAGTGGAGCAAGTGTTGGCGAACTTGTAATAATTTGCACCTGTATATTAGTTACATCGGGAACGGCATCAATTGGTAAAACTCTAAGTGCAGCTATTCCGCCTGCGATAAGCAGGATAACTCCAAATAAAACAAGTAATTTCTGCTTCAGTGAAAATCTTAATATTCTCTCAATCACGGTTATTCCTCCTCTCCAAGTGTTTCTTTTAGCAGTTCAGATTTAAGGAAGAATACACCTTTCGTTACAATTTTATCGCCCTTCTTTAAGCCAGATGTAATTTCAACGAAACCACTGAACTCAGTGCCAGTTTCTACATACTGCTTAATGAAGGTAGAATCATCTTTAACTAAAAACACATATTTTTTATTACCTTCGCTAACTAAAGCCTCCGTCGGTATTGCTATACCTTTGATATTGGTGCTAATGGGAATAAAAAGTTCACCAAACATATTTGGCTTAAGTTTACCATCAATATTTTGAAGCGAAGCCCTAACTTTAATTGTTCTTGTATGCTCATCCACAATTTGTCCAATAAGAATTACTTCTCCTTTAAACCTTTCATTTGGATATGCATAGGTAGTAAATTCAACTTTTGGCTTGCCTGAAATTTTGGTTAAATCCTTTTCGTAAATCTGTCCTTCTGCCCAAAGATTGGATATATTCATTATCTTGAATGCAGTGGTGTTCGCTTCGATAAACTGTCCAATCACAACATTTCTTTCAGTGACAATTCCACTTATTGGAGCTTTGATTGGTAAAATTCCTGGGATATGCTCAGAACCACTCCCCTCAATATCTTTCTCTTCCAATCCGATTGAATGAATTTTTTTATCCGCAGCATTGAACTCGGCAATTGCCTTTTCATATTCCGCCTTCGCTTCCTGCAAAGCTTTTTGTGAACCAACATTTTGTTCAAATAAAATCTTTTGTCTTTCATAAGCGGATTTGTAATACTCAAGGTTTGATTTTGCCTGTAGATATGCTGCTATCACCTCACCGATATCAGATCCTTCAATGAGCATCAATACTTGTCCTGCTTTTACAAAGTCTCCTTCTTTAACAAAAACTTGAGATACCCTCCCTTGAATCAAAGAACCAACCTGTGCTTCATAATCTTGATTGGTAATTAACCTGGCTGGTACCCTCAGCATCCCTGTAATTGGTCTTTCCTTCACCTCTTCGAAATCAAGAACAATTTTACTTCTTACGTCAGATGAAAGCACTAACTCGTTTGTTTCATTTTTGCTCTTTGGCTCTTCTATACTTTCATTCGTGAATTTCTCATTTTTATTTTTGCCCAACACTACCAAAATCGCTAATGTAAAAAGGATCGCTGTTAAGAATGTAATAGCTATCTTTCCCTTTAATTTAAATTTGGCTTCTTTGAACATTTTCACTCCCTTGCTAAATTTTGATTCATTTTATTTCCATTAAACTTTGTCCCACTATTTCCTCAAGTTTGAATATGGAACGGTAATAGTTTAACAAGACATTTGTATAGTTAACATGTGCGTTTATCAATGTTTGTTTTGCTTGCAAAAATTCTATATAAGTAATTTCACCTGCATCATAGCTTGCTGTTGCCGAGCGATAAACTTCCTCCGCCTGTGGAAGAATGTCGCTTATGTAAAGCTCAACCTGTCTTAAGTTATTTTCATAATCGTTAAAAGCACTTTTCAACCTCAGATAAATTTCATTCTTTATTAACTGCAGTTCGGATTTTGCGATATTTAAATTTGCTGTTGCTTCCTGTATTTGACCTCTATTCCCAAATAGAAACCAAAGGGGAACAGACATACCAAACGAAACACCGTAAAATCCTTTATAACCATCCCGCATTTGCCTAAAATAGGCAACATTAAATACTGGCAACAAAGAAGAAAGAGCGAGCGATCTATTAATTGATGAAATGTTTACATTTAGTTCAAAAACTTTTATTTCTGGATTTACCAAAAGCGTTAGGTTATATAACTCTTCCAGTGTGTATTTTTTTAAAGGTACATAAGATAAGCTATCAGATAGGATAAAGATTTCATCTTCCCTCTTTCCATATCCAAGAGCGAAATTGAGTTCTGCAAATGCGATTTTCAATTCATTCCTTGCGATTTCGAGGTTATTTTTCGCTTCTGTAAACTGAACCTTCGCTGTTAATCTTTCAAGATTAGTTCCCTCGCCAACATTATACCTTATCTCTGCCTTTTTATAAAAATCTTCTGCTATTTTTAAATTTTCCTCTGCTATTTTTAATAAATTTTTCTTTGCGAGAACATTGTAATAGGCAGATTTAATTTGTGCTATTACGCTAATTTCAGTTTGCTTCAATCTATAAAAAGCGATCTGTTCCTCCTCCTTGAATCTAGAACCTCTTAAAAAATAGTTTGAAGGGAATTCAAAAAACTGTTTTGCTTCAAACGTCCTTTCGCTGAAACTTCTCAAGAAATTAGTGTTCAATGGCGCATATTCATAGCTTATGCCAATTTCCAGTGGTGGCAGTGAAATTCCGCTCCAGAATCTACCTTTAGCTGCCAAGATATTTTGTTGTGCTGATTTTATTAACGGATTATTTTTTAAGCCAATTTCAATTGCTTCTTTTAGCCTTAACTCTTTATCCATTCCCTGTGTAACTTCATCCCTTGGGGATTGAGCATTAAGAGTCGTTAGCGCAAATATCAAAATGAACGAAGCAAATAATTGCTTCATACTTTTCCTATATGATTTTTTTAAAATGGTGATGTGAGATTATATATCCATATAAGGGAACTAATGGAAAGGGGGAATGGAGGAGGTTTTAGATCAGGAGTGCTCTACTAAAGAGGTAAACCTCGGTTGATTTGTGTGGTGCGTGTAATTGCTCCGAATCAAATGTAAATATTTTAGAATATCGATTTATCTCATCTATACAATGAAAAATTATTGATGCATCAGCCTTTAATTTAACAACATCTTCTGTGGTCTTTTTGAAAGTTATAGTTGTATTAACAATCTTGCAGTAGTCATGCGTATCATGGTTCTTATTATTATAATTAAACAGTCCAACTTCGGAATGCAGAAAAGCAAAAACAATTGCCATCAGAGTTAAAATTGTAGCCACCTTTATCGTATGTCTCTGCAAGTTATTCAACATCTTTGGCTTTTTCCTTCGCTAATCAATTTAGTTTTACGAGCTATGTTGTTTTTATTCATAGGAAATATAATAAACAAAAAGTTTAATTCCAAATTACTTCATTATTTGCGTCTGCCTGCACCATTATTTTTAAGCGCTTTGCAAGTTTATTAATTTTGCTCCGCCTTGAGGAGAGTTTAAAAATGTTTTATTACGATATTAGCAGTTGGCATTCTTATTGACCAGAGAAATGCTTTTCAAGGAAATTAAGTATTTCCATGGCGTACTCAGTATCTTTTTCGGGATCGGTAAAATTTTCAGTTATAAAATGTATATCGCCCTCACGAACGAATGTTTCAACATGCGAAGGAGAATGACTAATTATCCTCTCAAAGTTGGAAAATGGCACCTGAGAATCCGCCCTGGTATGCATAAGTAAGGCTGGTCTGTTTCCCAGCTTTTTAATCTCTTTAACGGGTTTAATCGCCCATATGTTTACCTTATATTTTGCGAAGAGAACCAACGGAACAAATGGTTTTACCATTTTTGCCAAAAATGGATTTTGGTATGCCATCAGCTCACAAAAGACCTCCTCCCATGATGAATACGCTGAAAGGCTAATTAAACCATCAATTTCTGGTATTTCGCCAATTGAATTAATGGCGGTTACACCTCCCATTGATAATCCAAATACAACTACTGGAACGTTTCTGTACGTTGAATCATTCTTTATGTATTGAACAATTGCTTTTGTATCAAGAAACTCCTTATATCCCAAACAAATCATATTTCCCTCACTTTCCCCATGGGCTCTCATATCAAAAAGAATAGTTGCATATCCATGTTTTTTAAAAAAACGTGCGTGTCCAAAATATATGGTTGCAGAAGGGTTATACATTCCTGACAAACAGATAATAATTGCTTTAGGTTTTTCCACATCAACTTTATAAGCCGAAATCCTCAGTCCATCATCCGTCCTAACAAAAAAATGTTCCGCTTTTATTCCAAAATCTTCAGCTTTCCATATTTCATTAAAGTCAACATGCCTATTGACCATAGAGTTTATCACAAAAACAGGGATTGTGATTAAAAATCCAACAATGAACAGAATAAATCCAAGTATAATGCTGATAAGTATCTTTCTTTTCTTTTTCATATTATTTTTTACCACTTTTCTTTTAATTTCGTTACCTCACCTACTCTTAAACAGAATATATAAGCATCATTATTTGCCAAAGCTTAGAATCAGATGTTTTATCCCCTCGAAGCCCTGCGATTTCAAGCCCATATTTCATTTATAATGCTTGTTAATAATTATAGCCCAAAAATCCATATTCTCAAATTTTTTGAAAGGTCAGCCCTACCCTTATTGCTCAAGATTCTCTGGTTAATTCAAGAAAAAACCTCAAAGCATAAATGTAAACTTGACGAAAATCCTTTTCAAAAGTTAAAAATTCAAATCCTAAACAGTCAAATTCGTTGTTTTTATAAACCTGATTGGTTATCTTTTATAAAATTTCACAAAAATAAAACCCAAAGCGAATTATCATCATGGCAAACGATGAACTTATAAATGAACTCTATGAACTTGCCTATAATCTATGGTGGAGCTATAACCCCGAAGCACAAGAGCTATTCGAAAATCTTTCCCCAATGACATGGAAACTTTCAAACCACAATCCAATCCAAACGCTAAAATCAATCTCAAAAGATGAACTTAAAGCAAGGCTGTCAAACCCAAACCTTTTGTCGAAAGCAAAAAAAGTACTCGATGAATTTAAACAATATCTCCGCACAAGAGAAACCCTTGCCGAAAAGGACTATCCTGAATTTATAAACAACCCAATTGCTTATTTTACAGCTGAATTCGGTTTGCACGAATGCTTACCAATTTACTCTGGCGGGCTTGGAATTTTGTCTGGAGACCACGCAAAATCAGCAAGCGATATAGGCTTGCCATTCGTTGGGATAAGTCTATTTTACAGACATGGATACTTTGACCAAAAAATATCCGAAGACGGATGGCAGATTGAAGAGTATAACCCAGCTCAACCAAATTTTCTACCACTGAGACCAGTGCTGGATGAAAATAAAGAGCCCGTTAAAATTAAACTTAACATAGCTCATACAGAAATTTCAGTTAAGGCATGGGAAGTAAGGGTTGGCATCTCAAAAATTTACCTTTTAGATACAAATTTACCGGAAAATGACTTTCACTTTAGAGATATAACAAGCAAGGTTTACGGTGGAGATTCAACAACAAGGATCTTTCAAGAAATAGTTCTTGGGATTGGAGGTGTTAGATTTTTAAGAGCAATTGGGATCGACCCGAAAGTTTTCCATCTGAACGAGGGACATAGTGCTTTTCTTACGCTTGAGCTTTTGCGAGAAGAAATTAACAAAGGTAAAACAATAAAAGACGCAGAGAAAATAGTAAAAGAAAAATGCGTTTTTACAACGCATACACCCGTCCCAGCTGGACATGATAGATTTACCCCTGACCTAATTGAATATGCGCTTGGGGAATTTATAAAATCACTTGGGATTTCCCTGAAGGAATTTATGGCTTATGGAAGAGTTCATCCAGATAATGAACAAGAGCCATTTTGTATGACCGTTCTCGCTTTAAAACTCACAAGAAACGCAAATGCTGTGAGTGAATTAAATGGAATGGTCAGTAGAAAAATGTGGCAACCCCTTTTCAAAAGTAAGTCTGAGCAAGACGTGCCTATAGGGCATATAACCAATGGAATTCACACCCCTACATGGCTAAATAAAATTACATTTGAATTTTGGAAAAAGAAACTTGGGGATAAATGGTATGAAGAGATTGAAAATCCAAAGCTATGGGAAAATGTCCTTGATGAAAACTTTATAACGGATGAGGAGATATGGGCAATTAGATACGAATTGCGACGCAACCTGATAGAATTCACAAGAGAAAAACTTCTCATCCAGCTTTTAAAAATGGGGCTCGATTCAAGGATTAACATCAACTCTATACTTTCACCAGATGCACTAACCATTGGTTTTTCAAGAAGATTTGCAACATACAAAAGGGCACCCCTGATTTTTTATGATATAGAGAGGGCTAAGAAAATCTTTAACGATAAAACAAAACCAGTTCAAATCATTTTTTCTGGAAAAGCACACCCACGAGACGATGCGGGGAAAGAATTTCTTAGAAAAATCATCCACATCTCAAAATTGCCTGAATTCCACGGCAAAGTTATTTTTCTTGAAAACTATGATATGAACATCGCGCGACACCTTGTTTCTGGTTGTGACCTTTGGCTTAACAACCCACGCAGACCACTTGAAGCAAGTGGAACCAGCGGACAGAAAATAATTCTTAACTTCGGACTTAACTTCAGCATACTTGATGGCTGGTGGAGGGAAGCTTACAACGGAACAAATGGGTGGGCGATCGGAAAAGATGAATCCATCGAAGATCCAAACATTCAAGATAAACTTGATGCCGAATCCCTTTATCAAATCCTTGAAAACGAAATTATACCAGCATTTTATAACCGTGATGAAAATGGAATACCAAAAGAATGGATCAAAAGAATCAGATATTCAATTGCAACTATAACTTATTTTTTCAACACCAACAGAATGGTGCGTGAATACGCCGAAAAATATTATAAGTATCCCGTTTTTGCTTATTAACACTTTATTCCATATTTTATCTTAGATTCTTTAAATAATGGAGGCAAATTATTTCATGGGAGGTAAATTAGTCATGGCACGAAGCTTAAACAAAGTTATGCTTATTGGACATCTTGGCGCTGATCCCGAATTAAGATATACCCCAGCCGGTGTCCCAGTGGCAACATTTAGAATAGCCACTAACGAAACTTGGCGCGATGCCGATGGAAATCTACAAGAGCGCACAGAATGGCACACAATTGTAGTTTGGAGAAAACTCGCCGAGTTAACTAATGATTTGCTTAAAAAGGGAAGTAGGGTTTATGTTGAAGGTCGACTTCAAACTAGAACTTACGAAGATAAAAACGGAATAAGACGAACCGTGACGGAAATAGTGGCTGATGATATAATTTTGCTTGAACCAAAAGCAACAATATCTGAAACTGTCCCGCAGCCACAGCAAAAAGCAACGCCGGTGGAGCCAGATACTGAGATAGAAATACCAGAGATCTCTGAAGAAATTGAGAAAGATGTATCCAAAAGTTTTGATTCATCAACTGAATCCGAAGCTTCTGATGAATCAACCCCGGATAAATCAAAGGAAGAAAACGACGACGATTTACCATTCTAATAAAACTCCGTCCGGTTTTTTATGATGTCTTACGATACGATTATTACCCTACTTCTAATCTTTACACTGCTTATGCTATCTGGACTTGTTTCCGCATCTGAGGTTTCTTTTTTCTCCTTGCCAGCGGGGGCAAAGGAAAAATTTTCAAAAAGCAGAATAAAAGCGCACAAGCTTGTCGCAAAACTTTATGAGCACCCACAAAAATTGCTTATCACAATTTTGATCTCAAACAATTTTATAAATGTTGGAATCGCCTTACTTTCGACACTTTTCGCCTTGCGATTGAGTGAAGCACTTAATACCAATCCTGAATATGCTGTTTCAATTAGCATAATAATTGTAACTGCACTTGTTATCTTATTCGGTGAGATCTTCCCCAAATTACTTTCATCCCGAAATCCGGAAAAAGTAGCAGTTATAGTCTCCCCGTTGATAAATCTTTTTTCAATAATTTTTTATCCCCTTGTTGAACTTTTCCTGATCATCACAAACGCCTTCAAAAGAAAAATTCCCGTAGCAAAGCCAAATCTTCTAATTGAAGAAATTAAGCCCTTGATCGAGCTTGGCGGAAAATATGGCGTTATCAAAAAAGAGGAAGAAGAAATAATTAAAAATTTGCTCCAATTCCCCACCAAAACAGTTAAAGATGTGATGACATCACGAGTTGATATGGTTGCAATTGAAATTAACACAGAGTTAAGTCAAATAATCAAAACGATTAAAAAAACGGGATTCTCAAGGCTTCCTGTATATCAAGAGCAAATTGATAACATCGTTGGAATTTTGTATGCGAAGGATATAATCCGGTTTCTTAGAAATAGATCCGCAAGAAAAAAATTTGATATAAAAAAATTTTTAAAGGAGCCAATTTTTGTCCCGGAAACTATGAGGCTTGAAACATTGCTTCAAGAATTTAAACAGCGAAAGATGCACATTGCGATCGTGGTTGATGAATTCGGTGGAACAGCCGGTCTTGTAACTTTGCAGGACATAATAACTGAAATCTTCGGTGAGATAGAAAAGGAAAAAGAAAAAACCTTTGAAAAAATCAAAGATAATGAATTTCTCCTTGACGCTGGACTATCAATTGAAGAGGTGAACGAGTTACTCGGAATAAATTTAAAAACAACCAAAAGCGATTACGATACAATTGGGGGGTTCATACTTGATGTAACCGGGAAGATTCCAAGGGAAAAAGATGTTATAAATTATGAGAACTTAAAGTTTACGATTGAGAAAGTTGAAAACAGAAGAATCAAGAAAATAAGAGTTGAAAAACTAAAGGAGACAGAGGATAATGTTTAGGAAAATATCACATGTTGCGATAGCGGTTAAAAATCTTGACGAAGCAATAAAAACATTCTCAGAGCTTACAGGCATTGAAAATTATCATATTGAAACAGTGGAAGAGCAAAAAGTTCGTGTTGCTATCTTTAAAATTGGCGAATCGAGAATCGAACTGACCCAACCAACATCACCTGACTCCCCCGTTGCGAAATTCATTGAAAAGAGAGGTGAAGGAATCCACCACATAGCGTTTGAGGTTGACGATATCAATGAAGAAATGAACAGAGTTAAGGAGAAAAATTTTCAACTCGTTGACTCAGCCCCGAGACACGGAGCAAATAACTCTTTGATTGCCTTTATCCATCCGAAATCTGTTAATGGCGTCCTTGTTGAATTAACTCAAGAAAAGAAGGGAAATAAAAATGAGCAATGATAAATAATGAACTTGAAATAAAAATTCAAAACCTCCCACAGCTTCCAGGTATCTATCAATTTAAAGATGCAACTGGAAAAGTAATTTATGTTGGAAAAGCTAAAAACCTAAGGAATAGAGTAAGAAGTTACTTTGTCAAGTCGCAACCCCCAAATCCAAAACTTACAGCTCTTGTTTCAAAAATCCATGACATCGAAGTTATAGTAACATCGTCCGAGGTTGAGGCACTAATCCTCGAGGCAAATCTTATAAAAAAACTTAAACCACGATACAATGTAAACTTAAAGGATGATAAAAGTTATCCATACATTGCCATCACAAATGAACCCTTCCCACGGGTTTTCTCAACAAGGAAAATAAAGATGGATGGCACCAGATACTTTGGACCTTATACGGATGCTTATTCCCTCAAGCAAACCCTAAAGCTCATAAGAGATGTCTTCATGGTTAGAAGCTGCAAATATTACATCGACGAGGAGGTCATCCGAAAAAGAAAAATCAAAGTTTGCCTTGACTATCATATAAAAAAGTGTGGTGGTCCATGCGAAGGTCTTGTTTCAAAAGAAGAATATAACAAAATGATCGAGCAAGTCGTCCAGCTTATAAATGGTAAAATCGATGCCCTTGTTAAATCTTTAAAAGAACAAATGGAAAAACTTGCCAATGAATTAAGGTTTGAAGAAGCGGCAATTTTAAGAGATAAAATTAAAGCCCTCGAAATTTACACATCAAAACAAAGCGTTGTTAGCTTCGAGCCGATTGATAGAGATATCTTTGCAATTGCGCATGATGGAGAAGATGCATGTGCTGTCCTATTTAAAGTGAGAGATGGAAAACTTGTCGGAAGCCAACAATTCTTTATGACTGGGGTTGCATATAAAGAAGAAAAAGAAATAATCGAAACCCTCTTAACACAATACTACTTGAATTCGGAGTATGTCCCATCCGAAATTTTAATCCCTGAAGAAATCGAAGAAAAAAATCCAATTGAAAAGTGGCTTTCCGAACGAAAAAATTCAAATGTTAAAATAAGAACGCCCGAAAATGAAGATGAGTCCCGCCTTATGTCGATGTGTAAAATTAATGCGAGATACCATCTTGATGAATATAGAATCCAAAAGATTAAGGCAAAAGAGAAATTCGCACCAGGTGTTTTAATAGAACTCCAAAAGGAACTGCACCTTGATAGACTACCAAGGCGAATTGAATGCTTTGATATCTCAAACATTCAAGGTTCAGATATTGTTGCTTCAGTCGTCGTTTTCGAAAATGGCAAGCCAAAGAAAAGCGAATATAGAAAATTTAAAATCAGAAGTATCTCAGGTAAGCCAGACGATTTCGCAAGCATGGAGGAGGTAATCATGAGACGATATTCGCGGATTTTAAATGAAGGCGGGAAAATGCCAGATTTAATCGTCATAGATGGTGGCAAGGGACAATTATCATCTGCTTTAAAATCACTTGAAAAACTTGGCATAAAAAACCAACCGATAATAGCTCTTGCAAAAAAGTTTGAAGAAATTTATTTCCCAAATCTTGAATCCCCACAATCTCTACCCAAATCATCACCAGCACTTTACTTATTACAAAGAATTAGAAACGAAGCCCACCGCTTCGCAATTACATTCCATCGCGATGTTAGAGAAAAACGCGTTATCTCAACGCGACTTCTTGAAGTAGAAGGAATCGGAGAGAAAAGAGCCCAAATTTTACTTTCAAAGTTTGGTTCGATCGAAGGAATAAAACAAGCGCCAATTGAGGAACTCGAGAAAATAGTTGGAAAGAAGGTTGCAAGGAACTTAAAGGAGTTTTTATCAAAAGAATAAAATAAAAATTTCAAAATGACGCAACTTCAAGAAAACATCATCAAGACCCTGGCTTATTTTTCTATTTTTAAACATCCGCTTAAGATAGATGAATTACACAGATTTCTTCTTTTTCAAAGATGCACAGTTGATGAATTAAAGAAAGAAGTGGAAGAACTTAAAATGGCTGGAAAAGTTTTTGAGATAGATAATTTTTTGCTCATCGAAAATGATAAAAGCTGGATATTGAACAGAATTAACGGGGAAAGACTTGCCGTAAAATTCTGGAAGATAGCTCAATTCATGGCTCACATAATAAAAAGATTTCCTTTTGTAAGGGGAATTTTCATCTCGGGCTCCCTTGCGAAGTGGAATGTGTCAACTCAAACAGATATCGACTTTTTTATAATAACAAAACGAGGAAGGCTCTGGCTAACTAGAAGTGCCTTGATCGCATTTAAAAAGTTTTTTCTTCTGAATAGTAAAAAATTTTTTTGCTTAAACTATTTCATTACCGATGATCATCTTGAAATTGAGGACAGAAATATCTTCACCGCAATTGAAATCGCATCTGTTAAACCTATATTTAATCTTGAGCTATATTTAAAATTTCTTGAGGCAAACTCGTGGATGAAAAATTTTATCCCGAATTTTACCCCGCCATCAATCCCGAAGTTGATCTCAAAACGATCACCGTTCTCTCAATTTCTTTTAGAGAAATTCATTGAGATGCCCTTCAACGACAGTGAGCTTGACGAGCTTGATTTTGTTTTGATGAACAAATGGCAAAGAATCTGGCAAAGGAGATATCCAAACTTAACAGAAGAAGAAAGAGACTTAATGTTCAGATGCAGACCATATGCTTCAAAAGCGCATCCAAACAATTTTCAAAACTTTGTTTTAAGTGAATATGAAAACAAACTGAGGACATTTTTCAACGAGTCCGCAAAATAAAATTGACCATTTTAAGCAAGCTATTCCAATTTGACAATTGAGTGAATCTTTTCTAAATTTCTTTTGAAGATAATATAAATTCTCCCAAGGTTATGAAGCGCAAATTTATTCAAATAGTGACAATCTTCGCATTTGCCCTTTTCTTAGCGATCGTCCAGTTAAATCATTATTCAACAGCTCAAGAAGCATACCAACTAAAAAGCGCTTTTAAAATTGGGCGTTTGAAATATCGTGGAGGTGGCGATTGGTATAATGACCCATCAGCGGAGATAAATCTTTTAAAATTCATCAGGGAAAATACAAACATTGATGTGATACCAGTTTACGAATTCGTTGACATCGGGAACGATAACATCTTCTCTTATCCATTTCTGTTTATGACTGGACATGGAAATATAAGTTTCAATGAGGAAGAAGCCAGAAGATTAAGAATATATCTTGAAAACGGCGGTTTTCTCTACGCTGACGATGATTACGGCATGGATAAGTCCTTCAGACGCGAGATAAAAAAGGTTTTCCCAGATAAAGAACTTGTTGAATTACCATTTTCATATGGGCTTTTCAATTGTTATTTCAATTTCCCAAATGGAACTCCAAAAACACATGAACACGACAATAAACCTCCGCAAGCATTTGGAATTTTCCATAACGGTAGACTCGTCGTTCTTTACACTTATGAATCAAATCCAAGTGATGGCTGGGCTGATCCCGAAGTTCACCACGACCCTGAAGAAAAAAGGCAAGAGGCGCTAAGATTTGGAACAAATATAGTTGTATGGGCGCTGACAAATTAAACTTTAAATGAAGATGAATGAAATTTATTTGCAGATAAAATCAAAACTTGAGCGACTTAGGAAATCGCTTGACCGCGAGGAATTAAAAACGAGGTTCTCGCGCTGGTTCGTCTCGGTTATACTTTTTCTGATTTTAATTGGTTTATTCGAATCTGAATTTTATTTTGCTTCACCAGTTAGAAAATTGATTTTTTACATCGCTATTTCAATTTTTGCATTAAGTTTTTGCGTACATGTTCTACCGTCGATTTTAAAACTTGTTGGACTTTTAAAGTCAAAAAGCGATATTGAATTAGCAAAGCTGGTTTGGGCGAAGCATCCTGAAGTCAGGGATAAACTTGTGGATGCCTTGCAAATTTATGAGCAAAAATCAAAGTCTAAAAATTTATATTCAGAAGAATTAATTGATTCCGCTTTCGCTCAGCTTGCGAGCGAAGTTTTAAAGTTTGAATGGAGCGAGATCGATAAATCGGAATCAAACAGGAAAATTTTATCTTCTCTTCTAATTTTTGGGGTCTTCATCTTAAGCTTGGTCCTTCTCCCCGAGTTTAGAAGCTCTTTCGTCAGGATTCTAAACTATGATAAAAAGTTTTTAAAACCTGAAGATTACACAATCAAAATCGAACCTGGCAACGCAACCGTTGAAAAAGGTGCGAATGTTAAAATAAAAATTCAAACGATACCACAAAAATCAAATCTTCCGATACCTGGAGAGGTGGAACTTTACCTTTCACAGGAAGGGATGAAAAATTTTGAAATTAAAAGGATAAAATCGGATAGAAGCCACGCGGGTGAATTTGAGCATGAAATTTACAATGTCCGAACACCGTTTGAGTATTTCGTCAAAGTTAAAGATCTAAAAACCGAAAAATTTAAAATCGATGTAATTGACAAACCCATTGTAAAACTTTTAAAAGTTCAACTTCTTTATCCATCTTACACTGGTTTTTCGCCTGTTTATCTTGAGGATAACATGGGGGATATAACTGCGATAGCTGGGACAATCGCAAAGTTTGAGATTTTATCGAATAAATCGCTTGATTCGGCGAAACTCGTCTTCAATAATGGTTTAACTTCAGCCCTTGATGTTAATGAAACAATGGCAAAGGGCAATGTCAAATTAATGCAAAGTGGAACATATCACATAGAACTTAAAAGCAAAGATGGTTTAAAAAACGAACAACCCGTCGAATACAAAATTAACATAATTCAAGATGAGTATCCAAAGGTTCAGATATTAAGGCCCGAAAAAAGCATTGACATTTCAAGGGATATGCAGGTTGGGATTCTTGCAAAGATAAGCGATGATTTTGGCTTTACAAAGATGCGACTTGCGTATAAATTAAACTTTTCAAGATATGTTAAACCATGGGACGAGTTCAAATTTATTGAGATTGCAATTAATAAAAATTCCAAAGAGCAGGAAGTTCCATATCTTTGGGATTTATCTGAACTCGATCTTGCCCCTGATGATGTGTTAAGTTATTATCTTGAGGTTTTCGACAATGATTTCGTCAGCGGACCAAAGTCGGCACGAACCGAACTTTACACTATAAGATTTCCATCCCTACATGAAATATTGGCACAGGTTGAGCAGTCTCAAAATGAAATCTACCAAGATGTGAAAGATGTTTTTGAGATGGCGAAGAAATTGCGTAAGGAGATGGATGAAATTGAGAAAGATTTAAAGAAGGGCAATTTAAAACTTGACTGGCAAAGGCAACAACAGATCCAAAACATTGCAAAACAATATCAAGAACTTCAAAACAAGATAAAAGAGACAACACAGAAACTCCAAAACTTAGTTCAAAAGATGGAAGAAAATCGCTTGCTTTCACCCGAGACGCTTGAGAAATATCTTGAGCTTCAGAAGTTGTTAAATCAACTTGACATACCGGAGTTGAAGGAGTTGATGAAACGATTTGAGGAGGCGATGCAAAATCTTAACCCCGACCTCATAAGGCAAGCGCTTGAAAAGTTCCAATTTTCAGAGGAAAATTTCAGAAGAAGCATAGAAAGAACAATCAATCTTTTAAAGAGAATTCAAGTAGAGCAAAAACTGAATGAAATTTTAAAACAAACCGAGCAAGTTTTAGAGAAGCAGGAAGAGTTAAGAAAGAAAACAGCGCAAGCAAACCCAGAGAATAAATCTCAACTTAAACAATTAAGCGATGAGCAAAGGGAGTTAAAAGAGGAAGTAGAAAAAATTGAAGAAAACCTTGAGAATTTAAAGGAAAGGATGGGTGAGTTTAAAAATGAAATGCCATTAGATTCACTCGAAAAAATTTTAAACGAGATAAAGGAGAAAAAGTTTGGTCAGAAATTTGACAAGGCTGGAGAAAAGATAATGTCTGGGAATTTAAAGGAGGCTGGGCAGATTCAATTTGAACTTTCGGAAGGGCTTATGCAGATGCAAAGTGGTTTACAATCACTCCAACAGCAATTAATGCAGAATCAACAGCGTCAGATAATTTCAAAGATGCAAAAAATTCAAAAAGATCTGCTTACGCTTTCAAAAGAGCAAGAAGAGATAAAACGTGAAACTCAAAATTCATCGCCGGGCTCTTCAAAGCTTCATGACCTTGCACGTGAGCAAATGGATTTGCTCTCGGGGTTAAATTCGGTTGCAAGTGAATTGATTGAGCTTTCGCAGAAAACATTTGCAATAACCCCAGATATGGGCAGGGAAATTGGCTCCGCCTTAATGAACATGCATCGTGCGATTGAATCGCTCTCAACGAGGGACAACGCAAACTCTTCAAAGTTTCAAACTGAAGCGATGAACTCACTTAACAAAGCAATAATCCAGCTTGGAAATGCAATGCAGGCGATGATGCAAGGTGGAGCTGGAGGCGGATTACAATTTTTGCTTCAACAGTTAAATCAACTTGCGATGCAACAGCTAGGCTTAAATCAAGCAACCCAAGAGCTAATGCAACAACTTTCACTTCAGCAACAAGCAGAGATGGCAAGGTTAGCAGCTCAACAAGAACTTATTCGAAAGTCATTACAGGAATTGATGAAAGAAGCTGAACTTTCGGGGAATAAAGGCAGAATTCTTGGTGATATGAATAAGATCGCTGAGGAAATGAAGGAAGTTATAAGCGACCTTGAATCGGGAAATCTAAATGAGGAGACAATCCGAAAGCAAGACAGAATTCTTTCGCGCCTTCTTGATGCTCAGCGTTCAATTCATGAACGTGATTTTGAAAAACAACGCGAGTCAAGACCCGGACAAAACATAACAAGGCAAAGCCCCGCTGAATTAAAGTTTGAAGAAGAAAAGGAAAAAATCTTTCAAGACCTTTTAAAATCAATTCGAGAAAACTATCACAAAGATTACGAAGCCTTGATAAAAAAATATTTTGAACTTCTTCGCTCCATCCAACAATAAAATGCCTCACTTTGCCACTACTTGAATTTTTGAGACAAATTTACACCTCGAATAGATTCCAAAGTTATTATCTTGCAATTTTTTATGATTTGGCACGCTTTTTGAATTTCCTTTTCAAGAAAAAACAAAATTTAAGTCCGAAATTTTGCAATGATTGAAATAAGATGGCATGGTCGTGGAGGACAAGGAGCAAAAACAGCAGCAATGCTATTTGCAGAAACAGCGATTGAAGAAGGTAAATTTGCCCAAGGATTTCCCGAATATGGTCCAGAGAGAATGGGAGCACCTGTAAAAGGTTTTACAAGGATTGATGATAAACCGATAAGGATACATAGTGGAATTGAAAATCCACGAGTTGTAGTAGTTCTCGATCAAACATTACTTGAGACTATTGATGTAACAGAGGGAATGCCAGAGGATGGAATTTTAATCATCAACACAGAAAAAAGTCCTGAACAAATACGCAAACAGTTTGGGATAAAGAAAGGCAAAATCTACACAGTGAACGCAACAAAAATAGCCCTTGACACAATAGGTAGGCCAATTCCAAATACTGTTATGCTCGGTGCATTGATAAAGGTTACAGGGGTTTTAGACCTTGATACACTTTTGAAAAACATAGTTAAGAAATTCAGCAAAAAGTTTAGTGATAAAGTCGTTGAAGGCAACGTCCAAGCGATAAAAAAAGCATTTGAGGAGGTAAAAGGAGAATGAATGAACTAAAAAAATGGTTTGAGCTCCCAGTCGGAGCTGTAATTGATGAACCAGGAAACGCCATCAAATATAAAACTGGTTCATGGAGGACATTTAAACCAGTCCTTGATAAATCAAAATGTAACGATTGTTTAATCTGTTGGATTTACTGCCCCGATAATTCAATAATCGTTCAAGATGGTAAACTCATTGGATTTGATTATGAGCATTGTAAAGGTTGTGGAATTTGTGCTGAAGTTTGTCCCGATAAGAGCAAAGCTATAACGATGGTTCTTGAACATCAATAATCAAAAAATTTTATTTGGAGGTAAAAAATGAAAGTAATGGCTTTAACGGGAAATGAAGCCGTCGCAGAGGCAATGAGGCAGATTAATCCCGATGTCGTCGCTGCATATCCGATTACACCTCAGACGGAATTAATGCACAGATTCACTGAATTTGTCGCCGATGGCCTCGTTGATACCGAAATGGTTCTTGTTGAATCAGAGCATAGTGCATTGAGTGCAACGGTTGGAGCAAGTGCAGCTGGTGCAAGAGCAATGACAGCGACAAGTTCACAAGGACTTGCGTTAATGTGGGAAATTCTTTACATCGCAGCTGGGCTGAGATTACCAATAGTTATGCCTGTGGTAAATAGAGCTTTGAGCGCCCCTATAAACATTCACGGCGATCACTCAGACACAATGGGAGCGAGGGACTCTGGATGGATACAAATTTTTTCAGAGAATGCACAGGAAGCTTACGATAATACCATTATCGCAGTGAGGATTGCGGAACATCCAGATATCCTTCTCCCGGTGATGGTGACAATGGATGGTTTCATAATAAGTCATACTATGGAAAGGGTAGAAGTTCTTGATGACGATGTTGTTAAAAACTTTATAGGTGAGTATAACCCAAAATATAAGCTTTTGGATGTTAAAAACCCTGTGACGATGGGTCCGCTTGATTTACAGGATTATTACTTTGAGCATAAAAGAGCACAAGCGGAGGCAATGGAAAACGCGTATAAACTTATAAAAGAGATAGACGAAGAGTATTACAAAATCAGTGGAAGAAGGTATTCTTATGTTGAACCTTATGAGATCGATGATGCTGATATAATTTTAATTTCTCTTGGTTCAACCGCTGGGACCATAAAAGATGTAGTTGATGAGTTGAGATTGAAAGGTTTAAAAGTTGGAGGATTAAAAATAAGGGTTTACAGACCTTTCCCAAGGGATGAAATAAAAGAATTTCTTTCAAATGCGTCAGTGGTTGGCGTGATGGACAGAGCGATTGCTTTTGGCTCACCGTGTGGTCCAGTTTGTCTCGATGTTAAAGCATCTTTGCAGGGAACAAGTCTTTCAAATCTTCCAATTGTAAACTATATCTATGGGCTTGGTGGAAGAGATATCACTCCAAAGGATATAATAAAAATTTTCAACGAGCTTGAAAAGGTTAGAATTTCAGGCGAGGTTCCGAATCTACCTCGTTATGTTGGGGTGCGTGGTGAAGAGAATTACATTGAGCAAAAAGCTAAGTTAAAAATCAAAAATTAACATCGCAGGCTAAAATGGCAAATCTAAAAGAGTTATCACAAAGAACGGTAAAATTCACAGCTGGTCATAGAGCGTGTGCAGGTTGCCTGCCAGCTGTTGCATTAAGGCAGGTGACTTTATCCGCTGATTATCCAATTGTTGTTGGTTTTGCAACGGGCTGTATGGAGGTTGTTTCAACTATATTCCCCTATACTGCATGGAATGTCCCCTACATTCATGTTGCCTTTGAAAATGTTGCAGCGGTTATGAGCGGTGTTGAATCTGCTTATAAAGCATTAAAGAAAAAGGGCAAAATAAATGAAGAGATAAAATTTATCGCATTTGGTGGAGATGGCGGAACCTACGATATTGGATTTCAAGCTTTATCTGGAATGGCTGAAAGGGGACACGATGTGTTATATATTTGCTATAACAATGAAGCTTACATGAATACAGGAATACAAAGGTCAAGCGCAACACCATTTGGAGCTCAAACATCAACAACTCCAGTTGGTTCAGTTGAATTTGGAAAGAAACAATTCCCCAAAGATTTGACACAGATAATGGTAGCACATGGAATTCCTTATGTTGCTCAGGCGTCTGTGCATAATTGGAAAGATTTAAACATGAAAGTTGAAAAAGCTTTAAAAATCAAAGGTCCGAAGTTCATAAATATACTCGCACCATGTACACTTGGTTGGAGATATCCTGCTGAAAAGGGAATTGAAATTGCGAAACTTGCAGTTGAAACTTGCGTCTGGCCAATTTATGAAGTTGAAAATGGGAAGTATAAAATAAATTACAAGCCAAGGGAAAAGAAACCAGTTATTGAATGGCTTAAAACTCAAGGTAGATTTGCGCATCTTTTGAAACCGGAATATCAACATCTTGTAGAAGAGATACAAAAAGAAGTTGATAGAAGGTGGGAACACCTTCTTGAATTAGCAGGCACTTAATTTCCTCCTCCTTAACCTCCTTATTGGTCGCCGTTATTTCCCGGCGACCTTTTTATTTTTTCTACAGAAATAACCTTCGATTTGTCAAAGAAGGTGAATGTTAGGTTGTGCGTTTATAATATTTCCGTCTGGAAGCTTGTTTAGATTGTTTTTAAACTTTGAGTTGTTTAAATTTTTCAAAGCGAAAACACACTCGGTCTAAAAGAAAAATTATGTATAACTATTTCCCGCTTATTTCAAAGGAAAAGATTCTAACTGTTTCCGAGCTAACATATCAAATTAAAAAGTTAGTTGAACCAAATTTTCAAGATATATGGCTCCAAGGCGAAATATCAAATTATAAAATTCACGCATCCGGACATGTTTATTTCACGCTTAAAGATGAAAATGCATCGATAGATGCAGCGTTATGGAAGAGATACGCCGATATATATTTAAAAAATTACACTTATAAAGACGGCGACAAAGTTCTTGTTCATGGCAAAATAGAAATATATGAACCGCGCGGGGAATATAAAATTATAGTTGATTTCATTGAACCACTTGGAATCGGCGAGCTCCAGATAAAGTTTGAAATGTTAAAACAGAAACTCGCTGCCGAAGGACTGTTTGATGCCAGATTTAAAAAACCAATCCCGGAATACCCAAATAGAATTGGTATAGTCACAAGCCCGACAGGTGCAGCGATAAGAGATATGATAAATATAATTTCGCGTCGTTTCCCAGCGGTAGAATTAATTCTTTACCCTGTGAAAGTTCAAGGAGACGGAGCAGCTGAGGAAATAGCACAAGCAATTCGGGATTTAAATTTCTACGGCAAAGTTGATGTGATAATTGTCGGAAGAGGTGGAGGTTCAATTGAAGATTTATGGGCTTTCAACGAGGAAATTGTCGCCAGAGCGATTTTTGAATCGAAGATACCGATAATAAGCGCGGTTGGACATGAAATTGATTATAGCATAAGCGATTTCGTCGCAGACCTAAGGGCACCGACGCCGTCAGCCGCTGCTGAACTTGTTGTGAAAAATCGCGATGATGTTATTGAAAATATCCGAAATTTTTGGTATACTATTCATCAACTTACGATTGAAAAAATAAAAAATGCCAAAAAGGAGGTTGAACATCTAACGAAAAGTTATGCCTTTAACAGACCGATCGATTGGTTAAGACAATACACGATGAGGTTGGATGAATTAACACGAGCACTTGAAATTGCAATGTCGCATAGATTTGAATTGATAAAAAATAATTTTGAACAATGGCTTAAAAGGTTTGAATCGCTAAACCCTGAACTTGCCTTAAAAAGGGGTTATGCCATCGTTTATAAAGACGGAAAAATTGTCCACAGCAAAGAAGAACTTAAATTAAACGACGAGTTTAATGTAAAACTATCAGATGGAATAATAAAAGGGGTGGTGAAAGAATATGGCGAAGAAAAATGAAATAACAGAAAGTTCACTTGAAAACTTAACATTTGAGCAAGCGTTAAAAGAACTCCAAGATATAGTTGATAAACTTGAAACTGGACAAGTGACGCTTGAAGAAGCAATTGAAATGTATGAGCGAGGAATTAAACTTTCAAAATATTGTCTCCACAAATTGACGCAGGCAGAACTTAGGATAAAGAAAATAATTAAAGATGAATCTCAAGGATTTACGCTTATCGATTTTGATGATTTTAACAACAAAATTTAAGGGGGCGATAATATAAAATGGATTTGAAAAGTCCACAGGTTGAAGCAAATTACAGCGTCTTGCCAAGAGTAAACTCCCCAGATGACTTAAAAAGATTAAGTATACAAGAGCTTGAGATCCTTGCGAAAGAAATAAGGGAATTCATAATTGATACGATCTCAAAGGTTGGGGGACATTTGGGAGCAAGTTTAGGTATTGTCGAATTAACATTAGCAGTCCACTATGTATTTAACGCTCCAAGAGATAAGATAATTTGGGATACAGGGCATCAAGGTTATGTGCATAAAATAATCACAGGAAGAAGAGATGTTTTTCACACCATAAGACAATTCAAAGGGATAAGTGGATTTTTAAAAAGAAGTGAAAGCATTTACGATGTTTTCGGCGCAGGGCATGCTTCAACATCAATCTCAGCTGCTTTAGGGATTGCAACAGCAAGAGACTTTGACGGTGAGGATTATAAAGTGGTCGCAATAATTGGGGATGGTGCAATGACTGCTGGGCTTGCATATGAGGCGATGAACAATGCTGGGATGTTGAGGAAAAATTTAATCGTGATTTTAAATGATAACAATATGTCAATCTCTCCAAATGTATGGGCAGTTTCAAAATATTTTACAGAATTAATTGCAAGCACACATTACAATAAGTTCAAGTCATTTGTTTGGGACTTAACTGGACAACTTGATGGAATGGGAGATAGAATCCGAAAACTTGCAGCGAGAGTTGAGGGTGGAGTGAAGGCAATAATAACCCCGGGGATGCTTTTTGAAGCCCTTGGCTTTAGATATTTCGGTCCTGTAAATGGTCACAACATCCCGAAACTTATAAAGATTTTAAGTGAAATAAAAAACCTTAACGGTCCAATTCTTCTTCATGTTATAACTCAAAAGGGTAAAGGTTATAAACCAGCCGAAGACGACGCACCAAAATACCATGGGGTGACGCCATTTGATAAAATTACAGGAAAGATGTATAAAAGCGATAAACCCCAACCCCCAAGCTATACAAAAGTTTTTGGCGAAGCCCTTGTCCAGCTTGCGAGGAAAAACAGCAAAATTGTTGGCATAACAGCAGCGATGCCTGAAGGAACAGGACTTGACATTTTAAGAAATGAAATCCCCGAGAGATTTTTTGATGTTGGAATAGCGGAACAGCATGCGGTGACATTTGCAGCAGGGCTTGCAACCGAAGGATATATCCCAGTGTGTGCGATTTATTCGACATTTTTACAAAGGGCTTTTGATCAAATTATTCATGATGTAGCACTTCAACATCTTCATGTAGTTTTTGCTCTTGATAGAGCCGGGCTTGTTGGAGCAGATGGACCAACTCACCACGGTGCCTTTGACTTAAGCTACTTACGGCTTATCCCCGGAATGGTGGTAATGGCTCCGAAAGACGAAAGCGAACTCAGGGATATGCTTTATACTGCAACAATTTACAATAAAGGTCCAATAGCAATTAGATATCCAAGAGGAAATGGCATTGGGGTTCCACTTAAAGAAGAGTTTGATCTAATCGAAATTGGCAAAGCTGAGGTATTGAAAGAAGGTAAAGATATAGCGATACTTGCAATAGGAAGCATGGTGTATCCAACTCTAAAGGCTGCGGAGAAACTTAAAGAATTTGGAATTGATGCGATGGTTGTGAACATGCGATTCGTCAAACCGTTGGATAAAAAACTCTTAGATGAAATTTTTGATAAATTTGATAAGGTTGTGACCGTTGAAGAAAATACAATCATTGGTGGATTCGGAAGCGCCGTCCTTGAATATGCATCATTTAAAGGTGTTAAAAATGTTAAATTCTTGATACATGGAATACCCGATGAGTTCATTGAGCACGGGACACAAGCGGAGCTTTGGAAGATGTTAAAGCTTGATCCTGATGGAATAGTTGAAAAAATTCTTGAAACATTTAAATTTAAAAGAACTTTGATTTCTCAAAAAATACAGAAATGACTAATGGAGAAAGTTAGATTTGGAATAATTGGTCTTGGCGGTATAGCACAAGCGGTTCATCTTCCCATACTTTCAAAACTTGAAAACGCACAAATTGTTGCCCTGTGCGATACAGATAAAGCAAAGGCAAAGATGCTAGCAGAAAAATACAATGTGCCATACTTTTACACAGATTATGAGAAGATGCTTAAAGAGGTTGAGGAAATTGAAGCTGTTGAAGTGCTAACACCTACAAATCTTCACGCTGAAATGGCGATAGCCTGCGTTTCGGCTGGAAAGGATGTGTTCGTTGAAAGACCATTAGCAAGGGATTATAAAGAAGCTGAGTCCGTTGTAAAAGCCCTTGAACAAGAAAAAGATAGAAAAATTATGGTGGGGATGAATTTAAGATTTAGACCTGATTCCATGTTGTTGAAGGGTTTCATCGAACAAGGCGAACTTGGTTCGGTTTTCTATGTGAAAGCCGGATGGTTTAAAAGACCAAATGATAGAAAATGGGTTATGATGAAAGATAAAGCCGGTGGTGGGGTTATGCTTGACCTTGGTATAAGCCTACTTGACCTTGCATTGTGGATGGCTGGATATCCAGAGGTTAAAAGTATAAATTCAATCTGCTATAAACATCAAACCAAATCAGTGGAGGACAGCGCAATTGTTTTCTTGAAGTTTAAAAACGAAGCGACATTATTTATTGATGTAAGTTGGTCATACGAATTTGAAAACTCAATATTTTATTTGCATATATTTGGAACTCAAGGAACTGGGGAATTAAACCCGTTCAGAATTTATAAAGATATACAGGGAAACCTTGTCAATCTTGCACCCCAAAAGATGGATAGACCTGAAACTCTTTACTGGAAATCTTATGAAAATGAGCTGAAGCATTTCATCGGAGCGGTGCGAAATCTTCATCCCCTTGTTTCAAGCGCAAAGGATGCCCTTTATAGAATGAAAATTGTTGATGCGGTATATAAATCAGCCAAACTGGGAAAGGAAATCGTATTTAAGTAAAATAATCTCTTAAGCAAAAATGTTTATAACCTTTGAAGGAGTTGACCTTTGTGGGAAAACAACACAAGCTGAAATTTTAGTTCAAAAATTAAAAAATTCCGGCTTTGATGTTGTCTTCCTTAGAGAACCCGGGGGCACAAAAATTTCAGAACTAATACGAAACATATTGCTCGATTCACAAAATAAAGAAATGGATCCGATCACCGAACTTTTTCTCTTTTCAGCAAGCCGTGCTCAACTTGTAAGAGAGATCATAATTCCATCGCTTAATTCCGGAAAAATTGTCGTATGTGATAGATTCTATGATTCAACGCTTGCATACCAAGGTTATGGGCGCGGGATTGAAATCGAAAAAATAAAAATTGTAAATGAACTCGCATCCGGAGGACTTGTTCCCGATTTGACATTTTTAATAGACATTCCTGTCGATGAAATTTACAAAAGAAAAAAAGAAAAATATGGCGATTTTGACAGGATGGAAAGATCAGGTGTTGAATTTTACGAAAGAGTGAGAAAAGGATACCTTGAGATCGCCAAGATAAGTGATAGATTTTTCATCATTGATGGCCAGAAGAAAATAGATGAGATAAGCGATCAAATTTGGACAATCGTTTCAGAAAAATTAAAGGTCAAGGTAAAATGAGAAAAAAAATTTTTTTCTTCAGCTTTGGGCTATTTGCCTTTCTTCTGTTGGTAGGGTTCGAATTTTTTCAATCTCAAAAGGATGACATATTTTTCAAGATAGATAAAAGCATCGAAATTTTTGGCAAAATTTATAAAGAGGTGCTCTTAAACTATGTCGATGAGGTTGACCCAGAAAAGTTTATGAGAGCTGGGATAAAGGGAATGTTGAATCAGCTCGATCCTTATACAGTTTTCATAGATGAAAAACATAGAGAAGAAGTCGATGCCTTAACAACAGGAAAATACGGCGGAATCGGGGTATCGATATCAAAAATTGATACCCAAGTTGTCGTCGTCAAAGTATTGAAAGATTACCCCGCAGATAAAGCTGGGCTGAAAGTTGGGGATGTGATAATTCAAATCGACAGCATATCTGTGGATGATAAACCACTTGAAGAAGTAAGAACATATATGGTTGGCAAAGCGGGGACACCGATAAAGTTAAAGGTCTTAAGAGAAGGGTTCGAAAATCCGCTCGTCTTTGAAATGACAAGAGCTGAAATTGAAGTCAAAAATATCGCCTATTACAATTTCATCGACAATGGAATTGCATATATAAAGCTTGAGCGTTTTTCAAGGAACGCTGGCGAGGAATTAAGACAGGCGATAAAAAACCTGCAAGCAAAGGGTGAAATAAAAGGTTTAATACTTGACCTTCGAGATAACCCAGGTGGATTGCTTGACGCTGCAGTTGATATCGTTGAAAAATTCGTCCCGGAGGGAAGTTTGATAGTTTCAACTCGTGGTCGAAAACCCGATGCCGTTAGAAATTATTACTCAACCGAAAAACCTCTACTTCCTGATGTCCCACTTTGTGTTATTGTGAATAATTCAAGTGCAAGTGCAAGCGAAATAGTCGCTGGAGCAATTCAAGACCTTGACAGAGGAGTAATCCTTGGAACAAGAACTTTCGGAAAGGGTCTTGTACAAACAATAAGCTATCTCTCTTATAATACATTTCTTAAAATGACAACCGCAAAGTATTATACACCAAGTGGACGCTGCATCCAAGAAGTTGACTACTTTCACAAACCCGATGGTGTTTTCATAGTAAAGCCTGATTCTGAGAAAAAAGTTTTCAAAACCAAAAATGGACGGATCGTCTACGCACAAGGCGGGATAATGCCAGACACAATAATCCCGGAGATAACAAGAAGCAATTTTACCGAAACTCTTGTTAAAAGGGGATTATTTTTCAAGTTTGCAAATCGTTTCCTCGCTGAACACAAAACATTGCCCGAAAACTTTGAAATCAACAATCAAATCCTTGAGCAATTCAAAAAATTCGTCGAAAAAAATAACTTCACATTCAAAGACAGCTTCGAAATAAACCTCGAAAAAGCAATTGAATACGCAAAAAAACAAAGATATCAAAACGGTTATATTAGTGAAGTCGAGTTAACACTTAACAAAATCAAGTCAAATAAAATCGACTACTTTCAAATCTATCGTGATGAGATTGCTCGGGAACTTATGCGTCAGATACTCGCAAGATATAAGTATGAAAATGAACTTATAGAATGGGAACTCTCAAACGATGTTCAAGTAAAAACGGCTATTTCAATTTTAAAAGATGGAAAAACTTATAGCTCAATTTTGAAATCGAAATGATGTTTTGGAAAATCTCACTTCTTTTCGTCTCAGGACTTTTCGCAGGCTTTCTCGCTGGCTTTTTTGGAATTGGCGGTGGTATAATTTTAGTCTTAATTTTGATGTACTATTACTCTGGAATCGGGCTTCCGCCAGACTTGATCCCCAAAATCGCTGTTGCAACAAGTTTATTCACAATAATTTTTACATCAATTTCGAGCACGATAAAACAATATGAGAACAAAAATATCGAATGGAAATTAACATTTACGATGGGTTTTGCTTCACTCATCTCAGCTTTTGCTGGAAGCAAGCTTGCTTCAATTGTTTCTGGAAGTTTTATAAAAACATTTATCATCGTTGTTATAATTTTCGCCGGGATAAGAATGCTCTTAACCGGCGATTCAGAAGTTGACATAGATGACCTGACAAATTACAAAAGTAATGTTAATCCATTTTCAGCAGTGGTCTGGGGATTTATCACAGGAATAATTTCGGTATTTGCGGGTGTGGGTGGTGGAATTTTGCTTGTCCCAGTGATGAATCATTTTATGAAAATCCCGATAAAAAGAGCGATTGGAACATCAAGCTCAATTATTATTTTAACCTCGATCTTCGGGACAATTGGTTATATAATCAACGGTCTTGGAAGACCTGAGCTCGCAAATCTTGGAACGCTTGGCTTTGTTGATTATACGGCTGGAATTCCGATCATCTTGGGCTCTACTTTGACAGGGCGTCTCGGAGCCTATGTGTCTTATAAAACGAAGTCAAAACTTTTGAAAAAATTTTTCGCTCTACTTTTGATCACGGTTGCGATTTTGACGTTTTTCAAATAAAAAATCCCCTTTTAAAATGATTTTGAGATATCACACATTCGAACTCAAACTTAAATATCCATTCAAAATAACACGCGGTGTAAGAACCTCAAACTGGGTTGTATTAATTGAAATCGAACATGATGGAACGATCGGCTACGGCGAAGCATCACCATCGCCAAGATATGGCGAAAACATCGAAACAGTGCAAAATTTTTTAAACAAAGTTGACCTATCAAAATTTAACGACCCATTTAGTCTTGAAGAAATTTTAAATTATGTCGACTCAATTGAACCCGGAAACACATCCGCAAAAGCTGGAATTGACATCGCACTTCATGATCTTGTTGGGAAATTGCTTAACATCCCACTTTATAAATTTTTCGGACTCGATAAGGAAAAAACACCGATAACATCGTTTACAATCGGGATAGATGAGCCAGCCATGATTGAGCGAAAAGTCAGGGAAGCGGAAGAATACCCAATTTTGAAGGTTAAACTTGGACTTGAAAATGATGAAGAGATAATCAAAACGATAAGAAAAGTCACTGATAAACCAATTCGAGTTGATGCAAATGAAGGATGGAAAACGAAAGAAGTCGCACTGGAGAAAATAAAATGGCTCCAAGACGAAGGCGTTGAATTTGTTGAACAACCGATGCCAGCGGATGATCTTGATTCCGTGGCTTGGGTAAGAGATAAAGTTGATATTCCGATAATTGCAGACGAGAACTGCATTCGCCTTTATGATGTTCCAATTTTAGGAAAGGCATATGATGGAATTAATATAAAACTTATGAAATGCACAGGAATAAGAGAAGCGATAAAAATGATAAACACAGCCAGAGCGATGAAAATGAAAGTTATGCTTGGGTGCATGATCGAGTCATCGGTAGGGATAACTGCAGGAGCTCAAATTTCTCCGCTTGTTGATTTTGCTGACCTTGATGGGAACCTTTTGATAACAAATGATCCATTTGAAGGAGTTAAAGTTAAAAATGGTAAACTTATTCTCCCGGATGAGCCGGGGCTTGGCGTAAAAAAATTAATCTAAAACTATGCTTTTTAAAAGGCCTCAACATCTACGCTTTGAGTACATCCCAAGATATTACAACCCAGATAAAGATGAGGAGTTAAAGAGAAAGGAACGAATGAAAAGAAAACTAAAATTCCAAAGAATTGGAATCTCCGAGAGAAAAAGAAAATCTTTGTTATGGTGGTTGATAATAACTGGGCTTGTTTTCTATCTTTATCTAATGTTGTCAGGCATGTTGAAATGAGAAAACGCAATCAACTATTATAGAGATCAAGAATGGGACAAATAAGAATCTTACCTGAGGAAATAGCAAGCAAAATTGCAGCTGGCGAGGTAATACAGAGACCCGAGTCCGTAGTCAAAGAGCTTATTGAAAACTCAATTGATGCCGGTGCAAAAAATATAACCGTAATTTTAAAAGACGCTGGGAAAACGCTTGTGCAGGTGATCGACGATGGATGTGGAATGAGCGAAGATGATGCGGTTCTTGCTTTTGAAAGACATGCAACGAGCAAAATTCGAACTTATGAAGATCTTGAAAATATACAAACGCTCGGCTTCAGGGGCGAAGCACTTGCTTCAATTGCTGCGGTTTCAAAGGTTGAAATGAAAACTAGAACCCCTGAAGATGAACTTGCAACGCTTGTAAAGATAGAGGGCGGAAAATTAATTGAAGTCTCAAAAACATCGCACCCGCCCGGGACATCGATAGCGGTCAAAAATCTTTTCTTCAACACACCAGCACGTAGAAACTTTCTTAAAAGCAATTATACAGAGTTCAAACATGCCTACGAAGCTTTCATAAGGTTTGCTATAGCCTATCCAGATATATCTTTTGAACTCATAAGCGATGATGAACCAATATCAAAGTTTGAAGCAACAGATTTTGAAACAAGAATAAAACAAATTTTCGGCGATGAATTTTTTGAAACATTGATTCCAGTAAGTGAGAAAACCGAATACATCAGCATATACGGATTTATCAGCAAACCAGAGTTTTCAAAAAAGACAAAAGCTGATCAATTCGTCTTCCTAAATCGCAGATATATAATCAATCGCTCTATAAATCACGCAGTTTACAATGCTTACGAGCATTTACTTGAAAAAGGTAACTTCCCCTCGTTTATTCTGATGATTTCAATAAACCCAAGGCATGTTGATGTTAATGTACATCCATCAAAACTTGAAGTTAAATTCGACGATGAACAAGGTATTTACAATTTCGTCCGTGCCGTTGTAAAACACTCGCTTGCAAAATTTAATCTCATCCCAGAGGTTGAAATTGAACCAACTGGTGAAATAAAACTCCGCCCTTCATCAAATTTAATTGAGAAGCCAACTCAACAAAAGCAACAATTTTCACTGGATCTTTTAACCTCTACTTTCCCTGAAGCTATAATCGGAACCCGTGTGGAGAAGGATATTAAAAAGATTGAAAAAATCTCCAAAGAAATTCAATCTGAAATTTCCCAAACGGTAGATAAAACGGACACAAGCACCGAGGGAATTTCATTTATGCAAATTCACAACAAATATATAATCGCTCAAATTAAAACTGGCATAATGATAATTGACCAACACGTAGCTCATGAAAGAATTCTTTACGAAAGGGCTCTTGACAGTTTAAACTCAAACACCCCATTTACACAACAGCTTTTGTTTCCTCAAACAATTGAACTTACCCCAGCAGATATGGCAATTGTCAAAGAGCTTAAGGACTACCTCGAGGCTTTGGGATTTGATTTGAGAATTTTCGGGAAAAACACTGTAATACTTTATGGCGTCCCACCGGAGGTAAAGCAAGGCTCGGAGAAAACAATTTTACAGGAGATAATTGAACTTTACAAAGAAAACTCAAATGTGGAACCAAATTTAAGCGCGCGGGAAAATCTCGCAAAGGCTTTCGCATGTAAAACTGCCATAAAAGCCGGAAATAAATTAACACTTGAAGAGATTCAAGTTTTGATAGATCAACTTTTCCTGACGCGAAACCCCTATGTTTGCCCGCACGGCAGACCGATAATAATCAAAATTTCAATTGAAGAACTTGATAAAAGATTTGGAAGAACTTGAACTACTTTCTCGCAACAACGATCAACCCAGTGCCCTTCTCGTTTTTAACTTTTGTATCAAGCCACATTAAAAAGAGCCCCGGAATAAAAATTACAAAGTAATAAAGCGGTAGTAAAAACGCGAAGGCGAAACTCTTGCCAAGCAATAAAACAGGGATTTTTATCATCAATTTCCATGATAAATTACCCCACCTACCGTAGCTATACCTAACCCTCACATCTTTAAATCCAACCATCTCAAGTTTTGATTTAATTTCGTCAGCCCCATATCCACTTCTGACATGTTCCTCGATAAAACTCTCGTCCGCATCAGTGTGAACCTCTGAACCACCAAGATTTGACGGTGTGCTAATTATTAACATCCCACCCTTTTTCATCGCTCTATGAAAATTTTCAAAAACTTTAACATCATTCTCAATATGCTCCATAACATCAACCGCAAGCACAAGGTCAAATTCATCAGAATAGTTTAAATTCTCAAGGTTTGCGACATCAAATTTTAAATTTTCAATTCCCTCGCTTTCTGAAAACTTCAAACAATCTTTGATTCTTCGCTCGTTTATATCAATCCCAAGAACTTTCGAATTTTTAAATTTTTTCGCCATAAAATATGAATACTGCCCAAAACCACATCCCGCATCAAGGACTTGAACTTTTTCATTTTCACCTTTTGAATTAAAAAACTTTTTAACCTCACTTTTTACATACCATGCCCGCAAAAGAAAAATGTTTAAACCAGCGTAAAAAATTTTTCTCAAAAAATTTCGTCCCGAAATTATATCGTCAATTTTTGACTTTATCTTTTCGTACTTCATCTCTTTTTCTTCAAAACTATTCTAAAAGTTGAGCCCTTGCCGATTTTACTCTCTTTCAAAAAAAGTTTTCCCCCGTGATAAGTTTCAATTATCCTTTTTGACAAACTCAAACCAAGCCCCCAACCTCGTTTCTTCGTGGTGTAACCAGGTCTAAAAATATCCTTGCGATATTTCATATTTATCCCACGCCCCGTGTCAGAAACATCAATTATTATGTCCTTCTTTCGCTCCTGAATTTTAAACTCTATCTTGCCTTCGCTATTCTCAATTGCATCAAGTGAATTTTTAAGCAAATTTTCAACAACCCACTCAAACAGTTCACGATTTATAAATGCCTTTGCTTCAACATCTCCCCTGACAGATATGGTTATTTTCTTACCTGACTGCGGGATTCGTTTCTCAAAATATCTAACAACAGAATTTATGACATCAGCAATTTTCTCTTCAACATATTCAGGCTTCGAGCCAATTTTTGAAAATCTTTGTATCACTCTGTTAAGTTTGATAAGATCATTCTCAATTTCATGAATGACATCAGTTACATCTTCCTCATTATCAATTTTCGTTCTCAAAATTTCAAGCCAACCGTATAGACTTGAGACTGGTGTTCCCAATTGATGAGCAGCCTCCCTTGCAAGCCCAACCCAGATATTGCTCTGTTCAGTTTTCTTGATATAACTAAAACTCAAATACCCGATCAAAATGAAAATGCCAGCTGCAATTAAGATTATATACGGCAGAATTTTAAGCTGTTCGATAAGTTTTGAATTTCCGTAAAAAATATAATTCAAAACCAATGTATCCCCGTAAGTTATCTTTATCGGCTCAAATGTTTTCTCCATTTTTTTAATTTCTTTACGCAAAATTACATTCCTCTCTTTCTGGGACAGACTCGTGTCAATCTCAATGTTTCTGTAGAAAAGGGGATTTCTATCTGCATCGGTCACAATTACAGGAAAATCAATTGCAAGTATGATCTGATCAAAAATAAATGTAAATTCTGATGTTCCTGGCGATGTGGCTATATACTCAATTGATTTCGCATAAAGGTTTGCGATTTGCCTCTCCCTTAACTCAAGATTTTTAACTATAACATTGGTGTGATAAAGGAGCCCAAGTGCAATTAAAATGGCAAGAAGGACAAGAATCCTTTTTATATTCACAGTTTTTAATAACATTTCTAAGGCAAATTCATCTTAATATAGTTTGATTTCTATCTGCTCCAACAGATATAATTGAAATCTCGACCCCAGTTAATTTCCCAACCGCCTCAATAAATTCTCTTGCTTCGGATGGCAGTTCGGAATAAGATCTCAAGTTAGAAGTTTTCGTTTTCCACCCCTTGAAACTTTCATAAACTGGTTTAACTTTTGAAAGCGTCTCCGAATTCGTTGGGAAATTCTTAAGCTTTTTCCCATTTATTTCATAGGCTACACAAATCTTTATTTCATCGAGTTCATCAAGCACATCAAGCTTTGTCATAGCAAGTTTTTCAATACCATTTACCATTATCGTATAATTTAAACTTACAATGTCAAGCCAACCACATCTTCTGGGTCGACCAGTTGTAGCTCCATATTCATGCCCCTTTTCCCTTATATAATCCCCAATTTCATCTTTTAATTCAGTTGGGAATGGACCTTCACCAACTCTCGTCGTGTATGCCTTTATAACCCCGATAACACCATTTATTTTGGTTGGTGGTATCCCTGAACCAGTGGATGCACCGCCTGCCGTTGGATTGGATGATGTAACATAAGGATAAGTTCCATGGTCAATATCAAGCAAAGCCCCTTGGGCACCCTCAAGAAGAATTTTCTTGCCCTCCTTTATTGCTTTGTTAAGATATACTGCAGTATCAGTTACATATTCATCGATTTTTTTGTCAAATTCAATGTATTCATCAATTATTTTTTCAACTTCAAATCTTGTTACGCCATAAATTTTCTCTATAATTTCATTCTTTGCATCTATGTTCCTGCGAAGTTTCTTACAAAGTATATCCCTATCAAGAAGATCAACAACTCTTATCCCAACCCTTGCGTATTTATCAATGTAAGCTGGTCCAATGCCTTTCCCAGTGGTTCCAATTTTATCATCACCTTGTTCAAAAAGTTTATCGAGAAGCTTATGATATGGCATTATGAGATGAGCGTTGTGGCTTATGAGAAGTCGTCCTGAAATATCAACCCCTGCGGATTTCACCATTTCAATTTCTTCGATTAAAGCAACTGGGTCAAGCACAACTCCATTACCAATTACACAAACCACATTCGGATGAAAAATCCCCGATGGCAAAAGATGAAGGACATATGTCTTCCCATCAAAAGAAACTGTATGCCCTGCATTCGCACCCCCTTGATATCTGACGACGATGTCCGCATCCTCGCTTAAAAGATCAACTATTTTACCTTTGCCCTCATCACCCCATTGAGCACCAAGTATAACCCATACAGCAGAGTTGGGAATTTTGATTAACATTCCGAGTGTAATCTACCTTTTCTTTGTGCGCTTTTTATAACTTGCGACCGCTTCCTCGACGGAGTTGTAAGTTTCAAATACTCTTATAAGTCGTGTTATCATCAAGAGCGATTCAATTTTATCAGTTGGGTTAGCAATTTTGAGATCACCCCCACTATTTCTCATCGTGGTTAAACCACTTATCAATGTTCCAAGTCCAGCGCTATTCATAAATTTTACATTTTTAACATCAACTACAACTTTCTTTTTACCCTTGTCAAGAAGTTTATGTAATAATTCCCTAAACTTTTGCAAATCGGGACCGCCCATCAAATTCCCTTTAACCTCAATTACAACAACATCATCAAACTCCTTCGTCTTCAATCGCATAAAATTACTCCATCATTTAATTTTAAAAAGTACCTCAAACTTACTTTGTCATTACGGGTTGCTTTTTCAAAAGTTTCTTTTTCTCTTCCCTCTTCTGCCTTGAAAGCGTAATATCAACGACAAGTGAGCTTGCAACATAAATTGACGAATAAGTTCCAGTTATCATACCGATCGTCAAAGCAAAGGCAAATCCACGGGTGATCTCACTTCCGACAATGAGCAAAATAATGAGAACAACGATAACGGTCCCGCTTGTGATTATCGTTCTGCTAAGTGTTTCATTTATGCTTTTATTTACAAGCGAAATAAAATCCATAGATTTATGAAGTTTCAAATTCTCCCTTATCCTATCAAATACAACAACGGTGTCATTTACAGATAAACCAACGAGAGTTAAGATCGCCGCAAGCAAGGATTGATTCATTTCAATGTTAAAATAGGAAACTGAGCTGAAAATTGAACAAAAGCCCAAAGTAATAAGAACATCGTGAAATAGAGCCACAACAGCCCCAACGCCATAAATTGGTTTAAATCTCAAACCAATATAAACAAGCATGACAATTAGCGATAAAATAACAGTGTAAAACGCCTTGCGCCTTAATTCAGCTCCGATCCTTGGACCGACCTTCTCTTCGTTCAAAACCTCAACTTTGTTATCTCGAAATTTCGACTGTAAAGCAGAAAGAATCATCTCTCCTATCTTCGTTCCTTCCATCTGCTCCGATGTTCTTATTAAAATCTCGTTATGCGTTCCATAAGTTTTGATTTCGCTTTTCGCAAGCCCAATCTGTGCAATCGCGCTTCTTACATCACCAATTGAAACAGGTTTCTCAAACCGAACGACCACCTCAGTTCCACCCAAAAAATCAATCCCAAGTGGAATCCCGCGAAAGATAAGTGAAATTAAACCAGCAAGTATGAAGATTAAAGAAACAGCGTACCAAATTCTTCTTTTTTCTATAAACTTTATGTTCGTTTTGCCAATGAATCTCATTTTAAGACCCTTCAAATTAATTTTTAATTAACCAAATTTGACGATCTGTGGATATTTCTCAGCTATAATATCATATATAACCTTCGTGATAAAGACGGCACTGAAAAGATTAGCTATAATACCAATCATAAGCGTAAGGGCAAACCCTTGAATTGGTCCCGATCCAAAATTGTAAAGAATTAATCCAGTCAAAAAAGTCGTAATATTTGCGTCAAAAATAGCGCTAAATGCTTTTGAATAACCTTCATCTATTGCTGATCTCAATGTTCTCCCAATGGCAAGCTCCTCGCGAATTCTCTCATATATAAGAACATTTGCATCAACCGCAACACCAATTGTTAAAACAATTCCAGCTATTCCAGGTAGTGTAAGTGTAGCATTGAACCCAGCTAAGACAGCAAGTATGAAGGCGATGTTTAACACAAGCGCAAGATTGGCAATAAAGCCACCCGTTGAATAATAAATAACCATAAACAAGACTATAACTATAAAAGATAACAACGCAGCTTTTAGACCCTTTTGGATGGAGTCTTCACCAAGTGAAGGACCCACCGTTCTTTCCTCAACTATTTCAAGTGGGGCAGGTAAAGCACCAGCTTTTAAGACAACCTCAAGAAGTCTTGCTTCCTCAGGTGAATCAAGCCCTTCAATTTGAGAGCTCCCACCTATGATCTTCGTCCTCACAACAGGCCAAGAGTACGCTGTTCCATCAAGTATGATAGCGATATGTTTATTTATGTTTGCTCCTGTTATCCTTGCCCATTCACGTGCACCTTCGCTGTTCATCCTCATTATTACAATCGGTGCGTTGTTATCGGGATCAATTGTTGCTCTTGCTTCAGTTATAACCTTACCAGTGATCTCTGGATCTTTTTTAACCGCAAGAAGATTGTAATATTGGTTTCCATCCTGAGCTGTGAACGGTTTCGCAGACCAGACAAATTCAAAATCAGGTGGAATCAAATTTACGACATCTGGACGAGATAAAATATATTCAACCATCTTTTTATCTCTTGCTAAAACGAAGCCAATTCCAGTTTGCTCATCAACTCTGACATAAGCAAAAAATGGATGTTCTTTTTTGAACCTTTCGAATTCGCTTAACCCTGCAGTTGTATCTGCACCAAGCTCAGATGCTATGGTTTTTACAGTGTCTTTTTTCGTCGTATCCGAGCTTGCTGTAGTCCGTAAGGTATCAGTTGTATCGACAACGCCTTTTCCAGCAAGATAATTATCAATTGTTTGCATCACTTTAATAGCTATATCTGCAGGCTTAAGCAGTTTAAATTCAAGCACCGCTGTGCTTTGCAGAAGTTGCCTTACTTCCCCACGCTCCTTCACGCCAGGCAACTCAACAACAATTCGATTTGAACCCTGCTTTTGAATCGATGGCTCAGCAACCCCGTATTTATCAACCCTGTTCCTTATAACCTCAAGTGCTCTATCAACCGCATCTTCAGCTTGCTTTTCGAGCTCGGATATTATCTCGGAATCACTTTGGCGTATATCACCATAATATCGACTTAATCTAATTCCTCTCGATTGAAATTCTCTTAAAAGAATTGAAGTAATAGGTTCTTGTGAAACTACTGCCTTTTTCTTTACCTCGGCAAGTATTTGCCTAAATGTTTCATCTTTATTCTTTGCGAGATTATCAAGCATTTTAACTATATCCACCTCAAGCGCAACATACATTCCACCTTGAAGATCAAGGCCAAGCTTAATTCTCTTTTGCTTTACCTTTTGAATATCATCAATATGCTGTTGAACAAATTTTAAGCTATCCTCACCCCTCAACTCGGATAACTTCTTTTGATAATTGATGTCTTTATACGTTGGATAAAGATACCACAATGTAGCAACGATGGATATGATGATCAAAATTATTTTCCATCTGTTCTTTTTCACTTTTGCATCACCTTTTAATTTTATTTTGCAAGATAAAGTTAACCTTTGGCGATTTAAAAATCAATCTTCCTCAGACACAACACTTGCAACTGAGGCAATTGTGTCTCCGTGATTTAATTTTATAAGCTTAACTCCCTGAGCTTGTCTGCTCATAACTCTTATATCTTTGACATGATATCTTATCAAGTAACCTTTCGCCGTTACAACCATTATATCATCATTGTCAAGAACTTCCTTTATCGCAACCATGTCTCCCGTTTTTTCATTGACTTTGACCGCGATGATTCCCTTTCCACCTCTGTGAGTCACCCTGTAATCGTTCAAATCGCTTCTCTTCCCAAATCCTTTTTCGGTGACAACAAGTATTGTAGTTCCAGGCCTTTTAACAGTCACCATACCAATTACTTCATCTCCCTTTTCAAGCTTAACTCCTCTGACACCAGTCGCTTGCCTTCCCATTGGCCTTATATCTTTTTCGTTAAATCTTATCGCCATTCCTTTTCTCGTCCCTATTATTAAATCTTGGGTTCCATCGGTCAAGCGTGCGTCAACAAGGCGATCACCACGATTTAGATTGATTGCGATTATCCCAATTTTTCTTGGGTTTGAAAATTCTGAAAGTGCCACTTTCTTGACAAGCCCCATTTTCGTGACCATCGTGACAAAAAGATTTTCGTTAAATTCCTTAACAGTGACAAAAGCGGTAATTTTTTCATCGGGCTCTTTGTTAATAAGGTGAGAAATTGACCTGCCCCTCGATGCCCTGCTTCCCTCGGGAATTTCATGCACTTTTAACCAATATGCTCTTCCCTTATCTGTGAAGAAAATGATGTAATGATGCGTTGAAGAAACAAACACATGCTCAACAAAATCATCTTCGCTTGTAGCGGTCGCAGTAATTCCCCTGCCTCCACGATTTTGCCTTCTATACCCGCTGACAGGGTAACGCTTTATGAAACCATTATGCGTTATCGTTATAACAACATCCTCCTCTGCTATCAAATCCTCAATATTGAAATCCTCCTCGCCCTCAACTATCTGTGTTCTTCTCTCATCCCCATATTTCTCTTTCAGTTTAAGCAGTTCTTCCTTGATTAATTCTTTCTGCAATTCTTTGCTTCTCAGAATGCTTTTCAAACGCTCAATTAATTTTATCGTTTCTTTATATTCACTCTCAACTTTGCTTCTCTCAAGCCCTGTCAACCTCTGCAAACGCATGTCAAGTATTGCTTTCGCTTGAATCTCCGTAAGTTTAAATCTTTTCATCAAGTTTACCTTCGCAGTATCTGGATCTTTTGACTTCTTTATCAGTTCAACAATTTCATCGATGTTATCAAGTGCGATCTTGTATCCCTCAAGTATATGCGCTCTCCTTTCAGCGTCTTCAAGTTCAAACTTCGTTCTCCTAACAATCACATCAAGTCTAAAATTGATAAACTCCATCATCATATCCTTCAAATTCAAAATCTTCGGCACACCGTTTACAAGCGCAAGCATTATCACGCCAAATGTTGATTGAAGGTTCGTGTGCTTGTAAAGATTATTCAAAACAACTTCAGGCTGTGCATCACGCCTTAACTCAATGACAATCCTCATCCCATCTTTATCCGATTCATCTCTTATGTCCGATATATCTTCTATCTTTTTGTTCTGCACAAGCTCAGCAATTTTCTCAATCAGTGAAGATTTATTAACCTGATATGGGATTTCAGTTATAACGATCCTTGAACGCCCTTTATAATTTTCAATGCTTGCCTTCGCACGAACAACGATTCTTCCTCTGCCAGTTGTATAAGCTTCCTTGATTCCTGAAAAACCAACAATTACTCCACCAGTTGGAAAATCAGGACCCTTTACATACTTCATCAACTTTTCAACAGGAAGGTTGGGATCCTTAAGAAGCGCTATTAATCCATCAACTATCTCGTTAAGATTATGCGGCGGGATATTTGTAGCCATTCCAACAGCAATACCGCTTGAACCATTTACAAGTAGATTTGGAAGAACGGTCGGCAGAACCTCAGGTTCCTTCAATGTTTCGTCAAAATTGGGTCGGAAATTAACCGTGTTCTTTTCAATATCTTGGAGCATCTCCTCTGCAATTTCAGATAGCCTGGCTTCTGTGTATCGCATCGCCGCAGGTGAGTCCCCATCTATCGACCCAAAATTACCCTGTCCATCCACAAGGGGATATCTCATTGTAAAGTCTTGTGCAAGGCGAACAAGCGTATCATAAACCGCAGCATCCCCATGCGGATGATACTTTCCAAGCGCCTCTCCAACTATTCTTGCGCATTTTTTATAAGGTCTATTATGCAAAAGTCCAAGTTCATACATCGTGTAAAGAACTCTTCTCTGAACTGGTTTCAAACCATCTCTTACATCAGGCAAAGCTCTTGAAACGATAACTGACATCGCATAGTCAAGATAAGAGTACTTTATCTCCTCCTCAATCTCAACAGGTTGAATTTTTTCCTGAAGCGTTGCCATTTACTTAATTCCAAAATTTTATTTTTGATTACTTCAAAGTTAAATATCAAGGTTTCTGACAAACTTCGCATTCTTCTCTATAAATTCCTTCCTCGGCTCAACATCGCTTCCCATAAGTATTGAGAAAATTCGATCCGCCTCAGCTGCATTCTCAATTGTAACCTGAAGCAAAGTTCTTTTCTCCGGATTCATCGTCGTCTCCCAAAGTTGCTCCGGATTCATTTCACCAAGACCTTTGAAGCGTGTGATGGTAATTTCCCCTGGCTCTTTTTCTTGCTTTAACCTTTCTATTATTTCATCTCTTTCCTCATCGCTATACGCATAGAATTCAAGCTTACCTTTTTTAATCTTATAAAGCGGTGGTTGAGCAATATAGACTCTACCTGCTTCAATTAATTCTCTCATGTATCTATAAAAGAAAGTCAAAAGCAAAGTTCTTATATGGCTCCCGTCAACATCGGCATCGCACATCAATATGATTTTTCCATACCTGACCTTGTCCGGGTTGAAATCTTCATCACCGATGCCTGTCCCAAGAGCTTGAACAATTGCCCTTATTTCTTGATTTTCGAGAATTTTGTGAAGCCGTGCTTTCTCGACATTTAAAATTTTACCCTTTATAGGCAAAATCGCCTGAAATTGTCTATCCCTCGCTTGCTTTGCACTTCCACCCGCAGAATCACCCTCAACAATAAAAATCTCAGTAAGCTCAGGATCATTAATAGAACAATCAGCAAGCTTACCCGGAAGACCGCCCGAATCAAGGGCATTCTTTCTTCTTACAAGTTCCCTTGCTTTACGAGCCGCCTCCCTGGCTTCAGCTGCACGAATACATTTCTCAAGTATCTTCTTCGCTGTCGATGGATTCCTTTCAAGATACTCCATCAAACCATCAGCAACTATTGACTCCACAATGCTTTTAACCTCGCTATTTCCAAGCTTCGTCTTTGTTTGTCCTTCAAACTGCGGTTCGGGAACCTTGACGCTTATTATCGCAGTCAATCCTTCCCTGAAATCGTCACCTGTAAGTTCGATCTTTGACTTCAAAAGGTTGTTCTTCTGAGCGTAAGTGTTGAGCGTCCTCGTCAACGCCGACTTAAAACCACTTACATGCGTTCCTCCCTCAATAGTGTTAATGTCATTAACATATGAAAGAATTGTATCCGTATATTCATCCGTGTATTGAATTCCAACATCAACATAAACGCCTTCCTTTTCTCCAGATATATAAATTACATCTTGATGGAGTGGCTTTTTGGTTGAATTAACATACTTAACAAATTGAACTATTCCGCCCTCATAATGATAAACCTCTTTCTGCCCTGTCCTTTTATCCTCAAGCGTAATAGTGACATCTGGATTCAAAAACGCAAGTTCCCTCATCCTTTCGGCAAGTCGTTCGAAATCAAACTTTATATTCTTGAAAATTAATTTATCCGGAAGGAAAGTAACTTTCGTACCCCTTCTTTCCGTCGTTCCAACAACTTCAACTGGTGTGACAGGGATCCCACGCTCATATTTTTGCCTATAAATTTTTCCATCCCTATAAACCTCGGCAACGAGCCATTCAGAAAGAGCATTTACAACCGAGACGCCAACTCCGTGTAATCCGCCTGAAACCTTATAAACCCTCTTATCAAATTTACCTCCAGCATGTAAAACCGTCATCACAACTTCAAGTGCGGATTTCTTCTCCTCCGGATGAATGTCAACAGGAATTCCACGTCCATCATCAAGAACGCTGACCGAGCCATCTTTATTTATCGTAACCTCAATGTTTTTGCAATATCCTGCAAGCGCCTCATCGATGCTATTATCAACAACTTCATACACCAAATGATGTAATCCTCTAACCCCAACATCACCGATGTACATTGCTGGTCTTTTCCTTACCGCCTCAAGACCTTTCAAAACATGAATAGCTTCAGCGGTATAGTCGCTCACATTGCCATTTGATGGCGAAGCATTCGTAATATTCGTTTCTTTCTTTTTCAAATCAGTATCAAGTTTCTTTTTACCATCAACTTTAACTTGCGCCGTTTTTGAATCTTTTGTACCCTTTATTTTCTTCGCTGACTTAGATTTCGGCATTTTTAGAATCATACTTATGTTTTTAAAAAATCAGCCCCAGAATCGATAAAAACAATTTCACGAACAACATCAAGTTTAAGAGAATCGTTTAACTTTTTTATTATTTCACGCCTAAACATAAAAAGGTGATGTTTCCAAGATGGATTTATCACCTTGACATAGAGAACTCCGTTTTCAATTCTATCCGCTTTTGAAACCTTCGCTATATAAGGACCTACAACTTCATTCCACCGCTCAAGCACCATCCCTTCTTTAACCTTGCGTTCAACACCTATGTTTTTCAAAAATTCATCCAACACGGCACCTAATAAAACAGGACCTTTTCTACGCATCGTTCACCGTTCCTAATTTTACAATAAACTTTTTCATCTTAAATTCTCCTTCAATTCCTGATAACACATTAAGATCAGTAGCAGTTATAAAAACCTGACCAACATTACCAACAAATGAAATCAACTTCTTAGCTCTTTCAACATCAAGTTCATCAAACGCATCATCAAGCAGTAAAATAGGTGTTTCAGATTTTTTCTCTTTTAAATAAAAAAATTTCGCCATCGTCAAAGCAACTAAAAATGTTTTCATCTGTCCCTGAGACGCAAACCGTTTTACCTCATGACCGTTAATTTCAAAAACATATTCATCCCTGTGCGGACCAATCAACGTAACGCCTCGCCTTATCTCCTCAGATCTTAACTTTTTAAGCGCCACTTCAAATTTATTTTTTATTACTTCAAAATCATCCTGCACATCAACCTCAACTTGCGTCAGATACTTAATTTCTGCATCCTCACCTGCAGAAAAATTTGAGTAAGCCTTTTTGAAAAAAAGTATAAAGTCATTCATAAATTTAACCTTTCTAAAAGTCACCTTCGCCGCATAATTGATAAATTCTTCATCCCAAACATTAAGAAGATCAAGTCCCTGCTCAAGTTTCACCTCTTCACTTGCTATCGCATTTAAAATTCTATTCCTCTGCTTTAAAACTTTTTTATAGTTAAGAATATCGTCAACATAAACAGAGCTTAATTGGGCTATCGCAAGGTCAAAAAATTTCCGTCTATCCTCGGGGGTTCCCTGGACAACATCTTTGCTCCTGGGGGAGAGGATAACAATTGGAAATTTATGCACAACTATCGCAAACTTTTCTACATTCTCTTTATTTAAAAAAATCCTTTTACCTTGACCGTTCTCAAAATTCACCTTAACAGTCACCTCGTTCCCATTATCAAGCTCAAATGTCCCCAAGACCTCAAAAAACTTTGCATTGAAATTTAAAACATAAGAATCAGAGTTCGCATTAAAACTTTTGGTCAAACAAAGATATGAAATAGCTTCAAGTATGCTCGTCTTACCTTGGGCATTACCGCCGACAAATAAATTCAAGTTTTCAGAGAACTCAAGTTTAGTGTGTATATGATTTCTAAAATTTTTTATCTCTATCGATTTCAAAACCATTTCGAATTTCTTAGGCATTTAATCTCATTGGCATAACGAGCATCAACATCTCCCTGTCCTCCGAATCTTCATACGGCTGAACGATAGCTGCCCTTGTCGGGCTTCCAAATTTAAATAAAACCTTTTCAGAATCAATATGACCAAGAATATCGGTGATAAACTTCGCATTAAAAGCTATTTCCATCGGCTCGGAATTATATGCGCAATCCAACCTCTCTTTAGCAGAACCACCGAAATCAACATCCTCAGCTGAAACCTCAACAAACCCAGAAGGATCAAGTTTGAATTTTATTTGGTTCGTGGTCGAATTCGCAAATATAGAAACGCGCTTAACAGTCGAAAGGAACAAATCACGTTCAACGACGAGTTCCTTATTGTTTTCATATGGGATTACGCTTTCATAATTGGGATATTTTTCATCGATCAACCTTGAAATAATTGTGATCCTTTCAGTTGAAAATTGAATATGCTTTTCATTGATCATAATCTCACAAGTTTCCTCATCTTCAATTGACTTAGCTATTATCTGAAGCGTTTTCGCAGGCACTATAACACCAGAAAAATCTGCTCCCCCCTTCAAATTTACCACACCTCTACGGGCTATCTTAACAAGCCGATATCCATCCGTGGCAACAGCAATAAACTCATCCCCTTTAAACTGAAATAAAACCCCCATCGTCGCCGGGCGAAGTTCCTCCTTAGATGTTGCAAAAACTGTGTTTTCAATTATCTCTTTTAAAACTCCACCTGAAATAACAACCCCAAACCCTGCGGTTTCCCCAATTGACTCTGGTATAGCGGGAAATGAATCCGCAGGTTCAATGCTCATCTTGTATTCTCCGCCCTTGTTTGTAGTAATTAACACCCTGTTTGAATCAAGCGACTCAAACTTTAAAAGTAAACCTTCGGGCAATGCTTTAACAACGCTTGTAAGCTTATCCTCAGGGATCGCTCCAGCCCCGTCTTCCTCGCCATCCACAGGCTCGATCGTCATTCGAACCGATATCTCAAGATCGGTTGCTGTTAAGTAAAGTGCATTACCCTTTAACTCAAATAAAATATCCTGAAGAATGGGCAAGGTCGTTTTTGAAGGAACGACAGCAGATACCTTTGACAGTGCCTCTTTTAACCTGTCACTTGAGATTGAAAAGCGCATCTTACACCTCCAACTTTCCTATTTTAAATTTCAACTGAGTTAATTTACCAAAATATCCAATAAAATTCAAGTGATAAGGAATTTAAAACTGTAGTTTTTACAAAAAATTTTGATTGAAAATCAATAAAAAACAAAGTTTAAGGGCGTTATTAAAGAATTGTTCCAATTAGGGGTTAGCTTGGTCACAGTTTTTAAGCTCGATATTTTGCATTTTATAATTGCAAGGGTTAAATTAGTATACCCTCATTTGAATTTAAAGGTAAGTGGTTTAACCCTTGTTTTACCTGGATTAAAAACAAAATATGGGACTTTTTATGCTTAAATTTTTCGTTCAAAATAATAAATCCAAGCCCAAACGAGCAAGGAGAATTCGCAGGTTCGACAAAAAACTCTTAAATGAAGGAGGGCATAAAATTATTATTTTTCTTTTCAGTTTAACAATGGCAATGAGCTTCCATGGATTTAATTTCCAAGCTAAATCTCCTTCTACTCACCCTCTATATGCTGGCTACGTACAGTCTAATGACGGTTTATCCTCCGAAGAACAAAGCGAAGACCCCTCGTTAAGTCCCTCTAAAAACGCCACATTTATACCTATCCCGGAAACTATAAAAGAATATCTACCCCTGATTAAAAAATATTCAAAAATATACACATTTGACTGGAGATTGATTATAGCTACAATTCAACAAGAGTCAAGCTTTAGACACGACGCCGTAAGCCCGAAAGGTGCCTACGGATTTCTCCAAATTATGCCAGAAACAGGAGAAGAACTTGTTATAAATGTTTCACATATCTATGATTTCAGAACCCCTGAACAAAATATCATTGCCGGGATACACTATTTATGGATACAATTCAACCGATTTTATTCAAAAGGCATGGATTCAACCGAAGGCTTAAAACTTGCCCTTGCCGCATATAACGCTGGACCGGGGCGTGTGCTTGACGCACAACAGATTGCTATCTACCTTGGCGAAGACCCCAATAAGTGGGAAACTATTAAAACCATATTACCTCTGCTCTCGAGCAAGTACTACACACTTCACAAATACATCTGGCCCGCTGGAAGACCCCGGAGTGGATACTTTAACAATTATCAGGAAACTATAAACTATGTTGATAAGATTATGGAGAACTACAACAAATATAAAAAATTGTTCAAATAAGAATGAAGAAAGGGGAGACCAAATTCAAAAGGTCTCCCCGAGGTTTATCAAATATCAAGCACGAACTCGGCTCGCCAAATACCGCTTTCATTTCTAACATTAAATCTATACAAAGTCACAGCCTTCACATCGATCCGTAAAACATGCTTTTCCCTATCTATTTCCTCACCCCAAAATTTTCCCCTAAGATTAGAATCAACAATTTCAACCTCAAATTTCGAAAAGAGCAATCGCTCAGCGTCTTTGAAATAAACAACCTCGCTCAAAAAATCAAAGAGAAGCATCTCAATGGAATCAGAATTTAAAATAATCTCTCTCTCAATTCGGGGTTCAACTGTTTTCGTATCAACCATAACTTCACTTACAGCAAGTGCTGAATCTTTAAACAAATCTTCTATCGTATTAGCCCATACCTCAACCGCAATATCGGCAATTGCCACATCCTCGTTAAATTTAAACGGCATCACCAATGAAACTTTTATTTTAAACAATCATGATGATAAGACCAGCCAGCGCACCTGATGTTGTGCAGACAAAATTAACAAAATCGTTATTAATCCATACCTTCCCATGGATCAAATCTGTGACCTCCCCACAGTGAAATACTTTCTCAGTTATTTTTGAACAAACATTGCATTTATATTGCGCTTGAATCGTCGCACCAAGCAAGCTATCAACAAAACTTCCAATAAACCCAGCGAGAACAACTGACACAAGTTTAAACAAACTCCATTTGATCCAAATGGTTGCACTTAAAAATATGAAAATTGAACCAATTAGACCGCCTAAAGTCCCTTTAAGCGAAACACCACCTGAAACTCCTGGCTCGACAGGTTTTAAATTTGTGATAAGCCGTGGCTTTGAGAGAAACAATGTCCCTATCTCAGTTGCCCATGTATCAAATGTCGCTGCGGAAACAGAAGCAAGATAAACATAATAAAGTAGCTCCCTCGGATAAAAATGATAAATCAAAGCAATTAATCCAGCAACTCCACCGTTTGCCAAAACCTGATAAATATCCCGTGTGCTTGTTTTCTCAAAAATTAAATCAAATTTCTCCCTTCGTTTCCTTCCCATTTTTGAAATTATACTTGACAAAACAAAAAACGCAAGAATTGGAATTGTCCATTTCCACCCACCAACGCTAAAGATTATAACTGCAAGCAAAAAAGTCCCAACCGAACCACTCAAGGATAAAAATTTTAACCTGTACGATACAACGGCAATTAAAACAGCGAGACTGAAAGCTAACAAAGATTGATTTAATTTATCAGCAACCACAAGCAAATGAAGCATAAACGCAGAGCCAAGGGGAATAAATAAATTATCAAATCCATATGATCCAATCCCCTCAACCACTGAAACAAATAAAGCGGTCAACAAAGAGATCAGAATAATTTTTTCAACAGGAAGGTTTAAAACATCGCCCCACCATAATTTCGAATTATCCGTCAAAATTAAAAAAGTCAACACAACAAGGAACGAAGTAATAAACATGGAAAGCGAACCTTGAACAGACTTTCTATCGCCAGTTAAGTTATAAAGTTTTGGATTCTTTACACTTTCGCCCACAATTGCAGCAAAGGCATCCCCAAGCGCAAGGATTAACATTGAAATTGAAATTATAGCAGGATAGCTATTCCAAAAGGCTATAACAAGGATCAAGAAAGCAAGCGGATAATAAACAGTCCCATAAGTTTGCCTCTCAACGGAGTCCATGCCCTTAAAAACTTTAAGCTTCAAACTCAAAAAATTGAGAACAATGAAAAATAAAGCAATTAAAATAACTGGAAGCGAGCTTTTAAAAATAAGCGGTGCTGGAAAAACAAAAACACCAACAGCTATATGAATAACTTTCCTCGTAACCTCAGGATCAAATTGAAAAATTTTCCTTAAAATTTCAGAAACCCCGATAACCCCGAAAATCGCTAGGACAAGCAAAATTGCTTTTATCCATTCCAATTTCAACCCTCCACTTTTATGGGAAAGTTTTATTCAACTTTGAAATTAAATGTTACTACGCCACTTTGTTTAACATTTTCTTTTATCGGGTTGAATCTCCATGTTTGCAATGCTTCAAATGCAGCCCGTTCAAAATCTGGATTCGCCTTTTCAAGTGGGAAAATCCTTTCAATCGTCCCATCTGGAAGGACAACGACTCTAAATCTGACAATGGCGGATTCCTTTACTCCTTGCGGAAATCTTGGCAATTCTCCACCAGTTTTAATCCGATTTACTTTCCCTTCCCATTCAATGTTGTATGAAAGCCTCGGTGAAAATCCAGCCCCAAAGTCTCTTTTTATCTCACCAATCCCTGCTTTCCCTGAACCTGAGACGCCAACTTCTGGTTTTATTCCCTTACCCAAACTCGCATCCTCTCCAATTTTACCAACCCCTAAACCCAAACCTTTGATCTCACCTTCCCTTTCAATCACATCAATTTTTTCAGCAAACTTTTGCAGCAAAATTTCCTCTTCACTCAGAACAAATCTTGATGGCAAATTTATCTTGGGAAGATTTACTGTTCTTACCGCATTTGCTGACTTTCCAAGCCCTTGAAACCCCGACCCTCGGCTCACTCTTTGAACTTGCTCTTCAACGGGTGGAACGAAAACAACTTCAGCAAATTTAACGCTTTCCTTAACTTCAATTGTGATCTTATAAAGCAACATTAAAAGGAAAACCCCAAAACAAATTATCGCCGTATAAAGCAGAGCCCTTATTTGAATTTTTTCATCCATCATTATTTACCTCACCTGTGTTGCAACGACAAACCTTGTCAACCCAACCGACTTTGAAATGTCCATAACATCTATAACTTCCTGAATTGGGACATTTTTATCGGCTCGAAGAACAACGAGTTTATCCGTTTTCCCATCTGAAACCTCTTTCAACTTTGTAGGCAAATCTCCTTTTAAAACTTTTTCTCCAAAGACATAAATCTCGTTCTCGGCGGTCAATGTAATTATAATATGTCTATCACTTATCTGTTCTCTGGTTTCAGAAATGGGCAATTGAATTCTTATCCCAGATTGAGTTATAAAGGAAGATGTTAAAAGGAAAAAAATTAAAAGTTGCAAAATTATATCAGTAAGCGATGCGAATGTAAAAATTGTAAGTGGTTTATTTCTCAGCTCAAACTTCATTTTTCTGACTTGATCTGATTTTTAAATTCTTCTGAGCTTAAAATATCGATAAATTCAGTCGTTGCGATTTCAATTTCGTGGACAAGGCGATTTATTTTCGTGACGAAATAGTTGTAAAACCCATAGGCAGGTATGCCAACAATCAAGCCATAAGCAGTTGTAAGAAGTGCCTCCCATATCCCACCAGCAAGGTCAGAAGGAGATACGATTCCTCCAAGTGCTTGAATTGTCATAAATGCGTTTATCATCCCTGTAACTGTTCCAAGAAATCCAAGCAGTGGCGCAACCCCAGCGATAGTCGCAAGAATGCTTAGTCTTTTCTCAAGATTAAAAACTTCGCTTCTTCCAGCCATTTCGATCGCTTCACGAACTTTATCATCTCCAAAACCATGCTTCAGCAACCCTTGCTTAAATATCCTCGAAATTGGGGTATTATGAGAATTGCAATAATCTATAATTTCAGGAATGTTGGCGGATTTAACGAGCCCTTTAATGCTGACGATAAACTCCTTAACATTTGCCTTTGCCCTTTTGATGACCAGAAACTTTTCAATTATGACATAGATCATAATAACAAGCGTGATTGAAATCAAATGCATTATCAATCCACCTTTGAGATAAAGATCAAGAACTCTCATAGCTCTCGCCTTTTTGTTTAAATTTTGCCTTCGTTGTTTAGAACTTTTTTAACTTCTGTCTCTTGTGTAATTTTAATCTCTTTATCTGACTTTACAAAATTTTTCATTGTGATAATTTCATATCTGTCAATCTCGTCAAAAATTTGGTTTTGGGGCGAATCAACTCTATCAAGCTTAACACAATGTAATCTTCCAATTTCGTTACAAACAAAACAATGCTTTTTCCCTTTCTCAACGATAAGCTGACTCACCACTCTAAAATAATCCTTGAAATTTCTCTCGCCAGCAACAAAATCAATTAGATTCATATCTTTTTTAGTTGCAACTATATAGGAAAATTTAAGTGTCTTGCGATAATTCTTTGCAACAAGGTCAATTTGTCTTATAAATTCAGGGCGTTTCCACTCAACTTCCGTATGGCACCAATCTTTATCTGTTTCAAGTGCTGGGCAATTTGAATTTCTCAAACACGGTGAGTAAATATAAAAGCCTTGCTTTATCATTTTATCCCTGAAGTCGAGAAGATCACGGGATGTTATCATTAAAGCTGGCTCAATTAAAATTACAAAGCCATCATCTTTTATCCCAGAGTTTATAAGGCGAAGCAATTTATTTCTCTTTTCATACACGACCTCATTTAAGGTATTTGCAACCGTTATCAAATCAAACCTTTTATCAAACATTTCAAAAGCATGTTCAATATCAAAAATTGCTGGTTCAACTTCCACTTTTATCGTTTCCGGGTAGTGATTTCTAAGGTCATTCAAAAAGAACTCAAGATTCTCTTGAAATTTCCTGATGTTTTGCTCAACTTTATCAAGAGCAACAAATTTAACTTCGGTATTTCTAAAGTATCTAATATTCTCATGCATCCAGATTATCGTCCCCATTACAACCGTTCCAAGCCCTGTACCGATATCAAGTATTTCAAGCTTTTTCTTCCCTCTGAAAAATCCGGAATGAGAAATTTCATTTAAAGGCACATAAACTTTTAAAAGGTTTGTAGTTGTGAAATAAACAAGGTAACCTTTTTGAACCTCCCCATTGCTTAAATAATCATAAAAAACAAATTCCTTCCGAAGGTTCTTGCGGGTAAAGTATTCGGACATCGCAGCAACTATTTCCGCAACCTTCTTCAGCTGGCGCGGTGAGTTTAAATTGACACTCGAAACCTTAGAGAGAAAACTCTCATAAAATTTTGGTATCTCAAGCACGGCGCGATCACAACTTAAGCAGTGACTTTTTGTGATAGCTCATCAAGCTTTTGAAGAACTTCATCAGTGTGTCCATCAACTTTAACTTTTCTAAATATATGAGCAATTTTGCCATTCTCATCAATTATAAATGTAGTTCTTTCCGTTCCCATAAATTTTTTACCATAAAGACTTCTTTCCTTCCACACTCCATACTTTTCAAGCACTTTATGCTTTTCATCGCTTAAAAGCGGAAAGTTAAGATTATATTTTTCTTTAAACTTTTTATGTGATTCAACGCTATCAGCACTTATACCAATCACAACAGCACCCTTTTGAAAAATCCGATCTATGTTATCTCTAAAAGAGCAAGCTTCCTTAGTGCAACCCGGTGTATCATCCTTTGGATAAAAATAAAGGACAACCTTTTTACCACGAAAGTCTTTCAAGGAAACTTTTTCACCCGTGTCGGATGGAAGTGTAAAATCCGGAGCCTTCTGCCCAACTTTCAACTCTATTGCCTTTGCGGCTCTATTTCCAGTTTTAGCTGTCTTTGTTGCTTTCGTCTTTTTAGCCATATTCCCTCCATTTTATGTTTTTATGAACAACAAATAAAAAATCAGCGGAGAGGGAGGGATTCGAACCCTCGGTACCGCTTTTGGCGGTACAACCGCTTAGCAGGCGGCTCCCTTCGGCCTCTCGGGCACCTCTCCATTTTTTGTTAATATACTAAATAAATCCTTTGAAGTCAAACCAAAAACAAAGTGATTAAAAACACATGCAACTTTGATTTTTAACTATGTCTTACTACATTTAACTTGAAAAATTAAAACTTCCATACTAAATGAACATAAACGGCAAATTCCCCCGAAAATTAACTGAGCATGAAATAGATTGGATACTTTGGATGTTGCCAGAGAGCAAACCTGGGTATAGAGCTTATCGTGAAATGATAAAAGAGATGATGGTTATAGGTTATGGAAAATTTGAACCTGATAACCTGATCCTTGGGCAACCGGATGATAAACCAAACGAAGAAACATTTTTCATGCCCATTGTTTCGCTTGGACAAATTGAAACTGAAAAAGCCAAAATTCAAATCTTGATACACAAGCCATACAACAATCAAATCCAAATTGATATTGTAAACTTGCTTGGGGATTTCATTCCTGGCGAATTAAGAGAAATAAAAAGATGGTCTTACGCTTATTGGAACCCCGGTGAAAAATCACCCGCAACAGGACAACCAGTTCGTGAAGTTAAAATTTTCTCAAAAACCGAACACAATTTAATTCTTGTGATAGCTCCATTTGATAAAAAAATATGGCTACATGAAATAACGACCGGAATAAACTATATCATCCCTGTCACAAATTTCTTCAACGAGCTTTTGAGACAAAGGAAAGAGCTTCTTGATCGAACCGCTCCTTTAAATACTAACTTTATATTTGAAAACATCAATAAATTTTCAGATGCGGATATAAATAATGCATTCGTAAATTATAGCAAACTCTTCGCCAAAGTTGATACTAGTTCCTACGATGAGATAAAGGAGAAAAAAGGCTTCATTCAATTTTTAAAGCGAAAATTTAGAAAATAAAGCGCCACAATGTTATGGAAAAAGAGCAAGTTGTAGCGGAAAAAAATGTAATTGAAATTGGAAAACGAGTTATAAGAATTGAGTCTTCTGCAGTTGCTGAACTTGAGAAAAGAATTGATGAAAACTTTGCGAAAGTTGTGGATTTAATTTTAAACTCAAGTGGGAGAGTTATAATAACTGGCGTTGGAAAATCAGGGATCATCGCAAGAAAAATTGTTGCTACCTTAAATTCAACAGGTACACCAGCGCTTTATCTTCACCCGGTAGATGCACTTCACGGCGACCTTGGCGTTGTGAGAAAAGAAGATGTTGTAATATGTATTTCAAAAAGTGGGAATACGATTGAAGTTCTTCAATTAATCCCAATTTTTAAACGGATCGGCGTCCCAATCATCTCCATGGTTGGAAATATGAATTCGCAACTTGCTCGACTTTCTGATTATATCTTAAATGTTTCAGTCAAAGAAGAAGCTTGCCCATATAACCTTGCGCCGACTGCTTCAACAACTGCTACGCTCGCAATGGGTGATGCCCTTGCCATCGCACTTTTAGAAAAAAGAAACTTCACAAAGGAAAATTTCGCCCTTTTCCATCCGGGAGGAATTCTCGGCAAAAGATTACTTCTAAAAGTTGAAGAACTTATGGTATCTGGGAAAGAAGTGCCAATTGTAAATACAACTACACCGATGAAGGAAACAATCATCGAGATGACATCAAAACGACTTGGAGCAACATGTGTAATTGATGAAGATGGAAAACTTGTTGGCATAATAACTGATGGCGACCTTAGAAGATTGCTTCAACGCACTGAAAATGTCTTTGCCTTGACAGCTGGAGAAGTCATGACGAAAAATCCAAAGGTGATTAAAAAAGACGCACTTGCAGTAACCGCACTTCAACAAATGGAGACATATAACATAACCCAACTTGTAGTGATCGATGACGATAAAAAACCGATCGGAATGATACACATTCACGACCTTGTAAAAGCTGGATTAAGTTCATCAGAAACGGACAACGAAACAAGAAATGACGATTAAAATTTTAATATTCCTTGCATCGGTTTTGTTATTTTCTTCTTGCGAGGAAAAAGTAAAACCTTCAATTATTCAACTACCCCGTGAACAAATCCCAGCCCAGGAATCATGGAATGCGACGATAACTTTCAGTGATTCGGGCAGGATAAGAGCAATTTTGAAAGCAAATCACATCATGGTCTTTCAAGAACAAGAAGTTACAATCTTAAATCAAGGTTTCAGGGTTGATTTTTATAATGAAGCTGGCGAGCACACATCTTTTCTTATCGCCGACAGCGGACGAGTTATAGAAAAAAATAAAAATCTTGAGGCATACGGAAACATAATAGCGGTTTCAAACGAGGGAACGAAGGTTGAAACAAGCAGACTGTTTTGGGATAATGAGCGAGGTAAAGTAAGATCCGATGCATTTGTAAAAGTAACTTCACCAAATGAAATACTTCAAGGTTATGGGTTTGAAGCAGACCAAGATTTGAAAAATTATGTTGTCTATAGAGTAAGTGGTCAAGCCAAAGTGGAAGAGAAAAAATAAATGTTTATGAACGCATTCTTGCAATTTTTAAAATACAGAACGATATTTCTTTTGCTCAATCTTTTCTCAATCGCTCAAATGCTTTCACAACAATCCAAGCTCATCCAGCTCATTCATGCCGACAGCTTGGTCGGAAGAAAATACGACTCAAAAACAGTAAGAGAACTAATAGGTAATGTCCAACTAAAACATGAAAACATATATGTTTGGTGCGATAGGGCAATCCAATATGTTGATGAAAACAGAATTGAAGCTTACGGAAACTTAAAGGTTAAACAAGATACACTCTTACTTGAAGCGGATCAAGGAGTTTATCTCGGCGATAAAAAAATTGCGATATGCGAAGGAAATGTAAAATTAACCGATGGAAGAACAAGCCTTGAAGCTAAATATGGAAACTACGACACTCAGAAAAAACTTGCCATTTTTAAATCAAATGTAAAACTTGTTGATTCAACCACGATAATAACATCAGATGAACTTTTTTACTATCGCACAGATAAAAAATCAATTGCAGTTGGAAATGTTGCCATCAAAAATCTTGAAAACAACATTACAATCTATGGGGGCTACTTCGAGAACTACGATAGCGCAAAATATAGCGTTATAAAAACTAATCCAAAGCTTGTTCAAATTGATACTTCTTCTGATGGAAAAGTCGATACATTGATAGTTATCGGAAAATTTATGGAAGCATTCAGAGACACAAGTGTAAGTATGTTTTCAGCAACAGATAGCGTTGTGATAGTTCGAGGTGATCTCTCTGCAGTTTGTGGCGATGTCTTTTACTACGATAAAAAAGATTTAATAATCCTGTGGCGAAACCCAATTGTGTGGTATGAGAACAGCCAAATTTCTGGTGATTCAATTGTGGTTAAATTAATCGATCGGAAAATTGATGAGGTTTTTATCTATGGTTCTGCTTTCGCCATTGATCCAGCTGATTCCGCCTATCCGGAAAGATTTAATCAATTAAAGGGGAAAACAATGCGAATTAAGTTCAAGGAAAATAAAATTGACGAGGTTTATGTTGAAAAAAACGCAGTGAGTTTGTATTATATTTTTGAAACTGGTGAAACAGGTGAAAAAAAGCCAAATGGAGTTAACCATGTGAGCGGAGATAGCGTATGGATTAAGTTTAAAGATGGAAAAATGCAAAGGATAAAAATTGTCGGCGGAATTGAAGGGGTTTACTATCCTGAGGAGCTTATTGCTGGCAAGGAATCGAGTTTTAACCTTGAAGGTTTCAACTATGTAAAAAGAAAGCCGAAGAAAAATGCTAAGCTTGAAATCGTTTGGGCTAAATAAAAAAGACGAAGAAAAAACAAGCTCAAACAATAGTATTTTAAGGGCGGACTCTCTCTACAAGCGATACAAGAAAAGGTATGTCGTCCGCAATGTCAGTATAGAAGTAAAGCAAGGCGAAGTTGTTGGGCTTCTCGGACCGAACGGCGCTGGGAAAACGACAACTTTTTACATGATCGTCGGGATGATAAAACCAAATTCTGGCAAAGTTTTTATTGATGATGTTGAGATAACGAAAATGCCGATGTATAAAAGGGCACGTCTAGGGATAAGCTACCTACCACAAGAAGCAAGCATATTTAGAAAGCTGACCGTTGAAGAGAACATCATGGCTGTTCTCCAAGTGATGGATTTAACCCCCCAACAGAGAAAAGAAAAGCTTGAAATGTTACTTGAGGACTTTGGCATCGCACACATAAGGAAAAGCAAGGGATATATGTTGAGCGGTGGCGAAAGAAGAAGAACAGAAATTGCCAGGGCACTTGCAACGGATCCAAAATTTATACTCCTTGATGAACCATTTGCTGGGATTGATCCTATAGCAGTTGAAGATTTGATGAACATAGTGGCAAATTTAAAAAATAGAAATATCGGCGTTTTAATAACTGATCACAATGTCCATGAAACACTTTCAATTACGGATAGAGCTTACCTTTTATTTGAAGGACAAATTTTAAAAGAAGGAACATCAGAATTTCTCGCAAACGATCCCGAAGCAAGAAAATTGTATCTCGGGGAAAAATTCAGACTTGATAGATACTAAACATCGAGCACGCTTTCAATTATACCACCGCCAACAACAACATCACCATCGTAGAATACAACTGACTGTCCAGGGGTAATTGCACGTTTTGGTTTTTCAAACTTAACAAGTATTTTTCCGCCCTCATAATTTTCAAGTATCGCTGGGCTTCCTTCGTCAGAGTACCTTATCTTTGCCGTAACCCTCATCCCATCTTCAATTTTGTCAACTGAGATTAAATTAACATTTCCAGCTATCAAAGCATTATGATAAAGTTTTTCCTCGCTCCCAACCTCAATTATATTTCTCTCGGGATCAATGCCGATCACATAAACGGGATAGCCAAGAGCAACGCCCAAACCCTTTCTCTGCCCAATTGTATAAAAAGGATATCCTCGGTGTTTCCCAATAACCTTGCCATTCATAACTATATCACCACCTTTAACTTTCTCAGCAAGTCCCTCGACATTTTCTTCAAGAAACTTTGTATAATCATTTTCTGGAACAAAACAAATCTCAAAACTTTCAGGTTTATTTGCAGTTTTTAACCCGTACTTTTTAGCAAGCTCCCTTACTTCCTGCTTTGTCAATTCTCCAAGTGGAAAAATCGTCCTACTCAAACTTTCCTGCGTCAAACCCCACAAGGCGTATGATTGATCTTTTGACGCATCAACACCACGCATAAGGATATATCTACCGCTCTTTTCATCAAACCTTATTCTCGCATAATGACCCGTTGCAATGTAGTCAGCCCCAAGTGAGAGTGCTTTTCTTATCAAAGCTTCCCACTTTATCTTTCGATTACAAATCACACATGGATTTGGTGTTTTCCCCTCAAGATACTCTTTGATAAAATAATTTATCACCTCACGATAAAACTCCTTCGTAAAATCGATTACATAATGCGGGAACCCAAGCTTTGCCGCAACAATTCGAGCGTCATTAATTCCCTCAAGCGAGCAACAACTATGTTCATTTTGAACGCCGATATCCTCGTAATTGTATGTCTTTATCGTTATGCCTATTAAATTATAACCCTGCTCCTTTAAAATCCCAGCAGCAACTGATGAATCAACTCCTCCGCTCATCGCTACAACAACTGTTTTCTCCTTTGAATTTCTCATCTATTTTAAAACAAAGTTTGTTTTCTTCTCATATAAAATTAAACTTATTTTCGCCTTAAAAAATTTCTAAAATCACCTTTAAAAATAACATCCGACAACTCAGAAATTAAAAGACCTGCAAGCATCAGAATAGAACCAAATACAGCAAGAGGTGAAAGTTTTTCACTTAAAAATATCCACGCTATAATCCCAGCAAAAACTGGTTCCATTGTAAAAATGACAGCTGCGCGAGTTGGGGTTGTAAATTTTTGATACGCTGTTTGGACATAAGTTGCAAATACAGTGGCGAGCAAAGAAGTATAAATCAAAGCGAAAAACAAACCTGTTGTTAAATTTATCTTCGGTTCTTCAAAAATAAATGCAATCAAAAACGAAGAAACCGAAGTTAAAGCAAGTTGAACCAAAACAAGAATATGGGTTGGATGTTGCCTTGAATATATATCAATATAAACAATGTAAAGAGCAAACATCACCGCACAAAGAAGCGTCAGAAAATCTCCAATTGTAAAATTTTTCCCAAGTGAATAAACAAAACTTTCGATCGAATCATCCTTTGAAGTAAGCAACAAAAGACCTAAGGTAACAAGCGAAATTCCAATTAAGTTTCCCGGCTTCGGTGGCTTGCGTTCAATTATAGACTGAGCTATGGGGGTAAAAATTACAAGCATACCAGTTATAAAGGCAGACTTTGAAGCTGTCGTGTATTTCAACCCGACGGTTTGAAATGCGAAACCAGCAAATAAAAAGAAAGCAACAATTAAAGCATGCTTAAAAGCAAGAGAATTAAAATGCTTAAAAGAATTGTGAAAAAAGAAGATATATAAAACCGCTGAAATCCCAAATCTCACCCCAAGAAAAATTAAAGGCGAGACATCATCAAGTGCTTTTTTAACTATACTAAATGTCCCACTCCAAATAAATGTGATTAGCAAGAGAAGTAATTCGGCCTTGTATTGCTGCTTCATCTATAGATAAAGTAAAATTATTTCTGTTTAATTTGATTGTAAATCAAAATTATTGTCGCGACGGTTGACGCAACCGCACCTACCGTTGAAATTATATCTTTCGTGAGATTCCAATAATAAATTGATTCTCTTACTATCTTCTTTGGAACAAATATAAAATCACCCGGTTCAATTTCAGTACTTCCCGCATCATACCAAAGATACGTCTTTCTCTTTATAACTTTCACATCACCTTTTCTAGCAAGCTGAGAAAACCCCCCAGCCTTCAAAATATAATACTTGTAATTCTTTCCAGCTTCATAAGGTACAAACCCAGGATTGCTCACTTGACCGAAAACATAAACCATCGATGGTTGCTTCCGAGGCACAAATATAAAATCACCATCCTGAAGTTCCAAATCCAAATTTTTATTTATCACCTCCTTAATGTTAATCGATACAAATTTTACAGAATCTAAAAGCCCAACCTCCTGAGCAAAATTTATAGAATCCTCTTTTGAAAGCGAGAAGTTCTTAAGAAGAAAATAGCTGAAAATGAACTCTCGCTGTGGATCAAATTGTACTCCACCCCTTATTATATAAGCATTATCTAAATCGGAAGAAACAGATAAACCAGCCTTGCTAATTACCTCGCTTAACATTGTTCCATTTCTTGAAATCGGGTATGTTCCAGGGTATTTAACTTCACCTGCGATCGTAACGGTATAATTCTGTTTCAATGTTCTCTTTTCGGGGATGAAAATTCTATCGTTGTTTTCAAGTGTTAAATCACTTGTCTCACCGTTCAAAATTTTTCTCAAATTTATATTTAACTTTTCCTTTAGTTTCCCCTCTTCATCAAGCCGTATAATTTCAACGTTTTCAAGGTCGGCACTCTCAATTGTCCCCCCAGCTATTTCAACGATGTCAGTAAGCTTGTCACCTTGGACAAATTCATAAGCCCCTGGCTTATTCACAGCGCCGTATATTGCAACAAATGAGGACAAATCGCGACGCTGTACAACAATCCAATCACCCTCAAGAAGATATGGGTTATATTTATCATCTCCAGTTGCAAAGTATTTCCGCAAATCAACATTTATTACTTTCCCGTTCCTTTTTAATAAAATTTTTCTAAAGTTAACGCTATCAATCATTGTTGCTTTCCTCATCAATTGAAATGAATCTATCGGCAAAAAAGCAAGCCCAAGCACCGTCGAAACTCTATCAACAGATCGAACTTTGTATTTACCTTCATTTAAAACATATCCGGTTACAGTGACATTAAACGAGCGAGGGACTATAAGGGTTGCTGTAATTTCACTGGCTATATACTTTGATTTTATCTTCTGAATTATATTCCTTTTTGCCTCGGAAAGCGTAAGACCAGAAACTTTTACCTCGCCAACAGTTGGAATTATTGCTGTACCCTCAGTGGTTATCTGAACGGTAAAATTCAACGGGGGTGCGCTCCATATATTGACACTTAAGATATCGCCTGGTCCAACAATGTAAGTTTCAGGGTCGATTGGCTTTTCAAGTGCAAGAAGGGATGGGTCCAACACTGGATACTGAAAAGTTTGAGCTTGTTTAAGCAAATCGTCAAACTTTATCCCAAGTTCCTTCGTTGGAGCTTCAGATTTTATCTCCGGAATTTGCGAAAAGAGGTTAACATAGAAGACAAAGATTAGAATAAAAAACTTTTTCATAATAAAAGTCAATTTTTGTTTTCATTGCGGTTCATCCCAGCACCGAGCCTGACTATCTTTGCCGTGCTGTTTTCAATACCTTTTGTAGCATTTCTTGTGTCAATTATAACCTTTGAATTTCTAACTATAAACTCAAAATCGTAAATGCTGTGATCGGTCGTGATCACAACTATATCAAACTTTTGTAATTTCCTTTCATTCAGCTCAATTGATTCAAATTTTTTTGAGTTTACCCAAATCTCGGGAACATAAGGATCGTTGTAAAATATATTTATCGCACCTTCCCTCATAAGAAGTTCCATGATTTTAATAGCAGGGGAAAGTCGCGTATCATTGACATTTCTTTTGAAAGCAACCCCAAGAAAAAGTATGTTTGCATCTTTCAGTGTTTTTGGCAAATAACTTAACTCTCTCAAAATTAAATTTACGATATAAAATGGCATCGACTCGTTTGTTTCAGCTGCAAGTTCAATAAAATTAGTGTGGAAGTCATACGCTTTTGCAAACCACGAAAGATAATATGGATCAACCAAAATGCAATGTCCACCAATCCCTGGACCTGGATAAAAAGGCATGAAACCAAAAGGCTTCGTCGACGCTGCTTCGATAACCTCCCAAATATCAATATTACCTATCCTATCGCACAGCTGAGCTAGCTCATTGACAAGAGCTATGTTAACACTTCTAAATATATTTTCAAGAAGTTTAGCCATTTCCGCAACACGTGGCGATGAAACCAGATGCACATTCTTTGAGATTTGCTTTATAACTATCTCAGCCATACGGGCACATTCAGGCGTAACGCCACCAACGATCACAGGAGTATTTGAAAGATTCCATTCTTTGTTTCCGGGGTCAATTCTCTCGGGTGAAAAGGCAAGAAAAAAATCCTTCCCAACCCTTAAGCCAGTTTTTTCAAGAATGGGAAGGACATAATTTTCAGTTGTCGTTGGAAAGGTCGTACTCTTCAAAATTATAAGCTGCCCATGTCTTAACTTTTTGGCAATGTTTTCAACCGCATCCAGGATATGTGAAATGTTAGGTTCTTTATTTTCGTTGAAAGGTGTTGGAACACAGATGAAAATAACATCAAGTATATCAACAGCGGAATAATCGCTTACAGCCGAAAGTCTACCTGACTTAACAAGTTTTTTCACCTTCTCCGAATCAACATCAAGAATGTAATTTTCCCCTCTGTTCAACTTCTCAACTTTACTTTTATCAATATCAATGCCAATCGTTGTGAAACCCTTTGAAGCATATTCAACTGCAAGCGGAAGTCCCACATACCCAAGCCCAACGACGCCAATTTTTGCCTTTTTCTTGATTATCTTTTCCTCTAATTGCATCAAACGGTTAATTCAAAATTAATTTTTCAACCTTTCTTCATACCAAACCTGATAATACTTTTGATACTCACCCGAAATTATCCTCCGCCACCAGTTTTCATTTTGAATATACCAGTTTATAGTTTCTGTGATGGCTTCCTCAAAAGTGTAAACTGGTTCCCAACCAAGTTCATTTTTAATCTTCGTCCAATCCATCGCATATCTTCTATCGTGTCCAGGTCTATCTTTTACAAATTTTATCAACGATTCCGGCTTTCCAAGTTTTTTCAAAATTAATTTTACAATATCAATGTTCTGCCATTCATTGCTTGCACCGATGTTGTAAATCTCCCCAGGCTTACCTTTCTGAATCACAAAATCAATCGCACGACAATGATCAAGAACATAAATCCAATCCCGAACATTTTTTCCATCCCCATAAACGGGCAATGGCTTGTCGTTCAAGGCATTTATTATCATCAAAGGTATGAGTTTCTCTGGAAATTGATATGGTCCAAAATTATTTGAACATCTCGTTATGATAACAGGGACATCAAATGTTTTAAAGTAAGCTCTACACAAAAGGTCAGCGCTTGCTTTGCTTGCTGCATAAGGCGAGTTCGGCAAAAGTGGCATATCCTCAGTAAATTTTCCAACCGAGCCAAGCGAACCATATACTTCATCTGTTGAGATTTGTATAAACTTTTCAATCCCAAATTTCTTCGTCACCTCAAGCAAAACTTGAGTCCCAAGAACATTTGTCCTTATAAAAATTTCCGGACCAAGTATGCTTCTATCAACATGTGATTCAGCGGCGAAATTCACGATTACATCAATATCAAACTCTTGAACCACATATTCAACAAGTTCTTGATTGCAGATATCACCCCTTACAAAATGATAATTCGGATTATTTTCTACATCCTTCAAATTTTCAAGGTTACCCGCATAGGTGAGCTTGTCGAAATTTATAACTTTAACCCCCGGATAATTCTGAAGCATGTACCTGACAAAATTACTTCCAATAAACCCAGCGCCTCCCGTCACCAAAATACTTTGCATTTAAAAAACTCCCTTTTTAATTTGAATTTGACTCTACTTAACCCCCACCTAATGAAAATGGTGGAGGTGAAAATGCCAGAAATAAATCTATGAAAATGCGCTTAAAAAATCAATTGAACAACCTGTAAGCATTAAAACAAGCCCAGCACAGACAAAGGTATATAACAACTTTTCATAAGCTATGCGCTTTGCAATTTATGCCTTATTACTATTTGCAGGATTATGTTTTGCACAAATTCAAAGTGTTGAATTTGAAATTTCAAAAGGCGATTCAATAGTTAACCTTCCGCACCGTTTTATTATTCCCCAAAGCGAAATTTTAAAAATCGACACGCTTGTTCTTCTTCCGGGAATCCATTATCAAATCAATTATAATCTTGGGAAAGTTTATCTCCATAACTCAGTCATCTCAAAAATTGACTCATCGAGATTTAAATTCAAAGCAGTTTACAGAACCCTGCCAATTGATACGATATTCTTTAAATATAGAAGAAGCGAACTCACAGAAATTGACAAACCAATAGAAAAAATTCTAAAAGTTGAAAAAAACATTGAAGAACACAGTTCATTTGCTGGAAATATACAAAAAAACGGAAGCATTGTTCGTGGTTTTACGCTTGGGAGCAATCGAGACCCCACGCTTCAATCTGGCTTTAATCTCCAGCTATCAGGAAACTTGACAAGAGATATAGAAATCACGGCTTCATTGACGGATGAAAATATACCAATTCAACCTGAAGGAAACACACAAACACTTCAAGAAATTGATAAAATTTTCATCAGAGTAAAGTCAAAAAACTTATTTGCGACTTTTGGGGACTATGACATTGGCTATCAACTTAGTGATGAACAAAATCTATATTTTTCAGAAACCCCCGAATTTGCTAACATAAGAAGAAGGCTGCAAGGTGGAAAGTTTCAAGCAAATTATGAAACTGATTTTGCAAAAACTAAAAATACAATTGCCATTGCTTCATCTCGTGGCAAGTTTGCAACAAATTATTTTAACGGAATTGATGGCGTTCAAGGTCCCTATAGATTGACTGGGCAAAATGGTGAAAGAGATATAATTGTAATTGCAGGAACCGAAAAGGTTTACATCGATGGTGAGTTAATGACGCGGGGTGAAAGCAATGATTATGTAATTGATTATTCAACCGCTGAAATAACATTTACTTCAAATCGTTTGATAACATCCGCGTCAAGAATAACAGTTGACTTTCAATATACTGACAGAAAATATGCAAGAAACTTTTTTGGTTTTGTCTCGGATAATTTTCTTTTCAATGACAGGTTAAATTTGTCTTTTTCGTACTTCTATGATTCAGACAATAAAAACGCTCCAATTGATTTCGTCCTCGCACAATCGGATATTGAAATTTTAAAAAACAGTGGTGATAATTCATTAAAGGCGGTTAAAAGTGGGATAATTTATGTTGGATTTGATTCAATCAAAGGAATTGGGAAGGGACAGTACGTTAAGAAAGATACAATGATCGATTCAGAAAGATACGAAATCTTTGTATATGCCCCGGGGGATAAAAATGCTCTTTACTCTGTGAGTTTTTCTTATGTCGGCGTTGGAAAGGGAGACTATGCGCGCCGTGGAATCGGAAAATATGAATTTATTGGAAAAGGCAAGGGTGAGTACCTTCCTGTGATCTTTTTACCAATGCCACAATCGTCGCAAATTTTTGACATCAGGGCAAAGTATAAAACAGAAAACTTCAATTTCTTCGTCGAATCAGGCTTTAGCAATTTTGATAAAAATCAGTTTTCTTCAATAGATAATGAAGATAACAAAGGTTTTGCTTTAAAATATGGGTTCAACTATTCAAGTGGAAAAATTTTTGAGAAAGGTTTAAGAAAAATTGACTTCAACATTTATCAAAGACATAGAAATAAAAACTTCACCAGCCTTGATCGATTTAATGTGATCGAATTCAATAGAAAATGGAACCTCGGTCCCGAAACCTCACAATTTGATGAAATCATCCTTGAGTCTTCTTTGCAAGCCGAACTTTTTGAAAAAAGTTTTGTGAATTTCGGTTATGGATCTTTAAAAAATGAAAACATATTTAGAACGAACAGAGGTGTGGTTAGCCTGACGATCAATGAGGTAAACTTTCCTGAAATTAACAACACATTTGAAATTTTATTATCAAAATCAGACACGTTCAAATCAAAATGGATAAGAAATAAAGGCTCGGGTAAATATAAAATTGGACCCTTTCTACCATTTATAAACTATGAAATGGAGTCCAAGGAAAATTTAGAAGGTGACTCCATAAGCTTGGGAAGCTTTAGATTTTTAAGGTTAATCCCGGGGATTGAACTTGGGGTAGGAAAGTTCAAAACCGCGTTTTCTTATGAGTTAAGATTTGATGATGTTGTAAAAAATGGAAGCTATGCTCGATTAAGCATAATGCGAAACCAAAATTATAAGATAAATTTCGTCGATAAGAGATTTGAATTTAACGGGGATTTAACTTTAAACAAAAAAACTTTCCTTTTGGATTCGGTAAAGACCATCAACAATATCTTGATAAGATCACAGGGGAAAATGGAAGCTTTTAAAAGATCTTTAAAGGTAAATTTGATCTATCGAGCGATGACGAGAATGGTCTCGAGACTTGAGCCTGTTTTCATAAAGGTTCAAAGGGGCACAGGGAATTACAGATATCTTGGGGATTTAAATGGCAACGGAATCCAAGATGCAAATGAATTTGAACGAACGAAGTTCGATGGAGATTATATTATGCTCACATTGCCCGGGGATCAGCTCATTCCAACGGCAAATGTTGAGGCAAGCTTCAATCTACGCTTTTATCCAGAAAGATTACTTAAGCTTTTATCCCCATTTTCAAGTGATACATACTTCCAGGTTTCGGAAAGTAGTCTTGAATCGCAAGAGAAAATTTACCTGCTGAAGTTAAAATATTTCCAACGCGAGGATAAAACCATAAACGGAATGATCACATTTAGACAAGATATTTACATGTTTGAAAACAGCAGAAAGTTTTCTTTAAGATACAGATTTTTAAAAACTGGCTCAATGTTCAGCTATAATATTGCAACGAGGAAAACATCAGGCATTGAAAACTCAATGCGAATAAGATGGTATCCGGAGCTTGACCTTGGATTTCAAGTAGAGGGAACAATAAAAAATAAAACATCGGTTGGTGGATTCAAAGAAACTGATGTTTTTGACATAAAGGGTCAAAGTTTAAATTTTGAAATTTTTTACAAACCATCTAACAATGTTGAATTGAGCCTAAAAACTGGCGTTGGTCGCAATAAAGATTTTGCTGGTGCGGTTAAAAGCGCGGATTTAAATCGTGAAAGCATTAAGATAAGTTGGCTTCTGATGGGCAAGGGAAGAGCTGAGTTTGAGATTGAAAGAAATGAGGTGCTAGTGAAGGGCGTTTCGGGAATTGCAAGTTATGAACTTATGGAGGGAAATTATCCGAGTAGAAGTATATTTTTGCGATTGAATTTTTACTATAGCATTGGTGATTATATTCAGATTAGTGGGAACTACAACGGTCGCTTTCTTTCAACCGGGGTAATTCACATCGCGCAAGCAGAGGTGAGGGTATACTTTTAATGAAGTCGGGGCGCCCGGACTCGAACCGGGGACCTCTTGGTCCCGAACCAAGCGCGCTAACCATCTGCGCTACGCCCCGTTCTTCAAATTAAAAAATAAAGAAACTCTCATAAACTTACAAATTTAAAGCCCTTCCCCAAATTTGGGGAAGGGCTTGAACTTCTCACACAGCCACCTTTTCCTCATGAATTATCTTCGTCCCAAGAAGTTCCAAAAACTTCGCAAGCCATTCAGGATGAGCCGGCCATGCTGGAGCAGTTACAATATTCCCATCAACGATTGCTTTATCCCACGGCAATTCAACATATTCACCGCCGGCAACTTTAACCTCTGGACCAACCGCGGGATACGCATTTATCTTTTTCCCTTTGACAACACCAGCGGCTGTTAAGACTTGCGCACCATGGCAAACAGCAGCAATCGGCTTATTATTCTCAGCGAAATGACGCACAATCTCGAGAACTTTCTCATTCATTCTGATATATTCAGGCGCTCTTCCACCCGGAATCACAAGCGCATCATATTCCTCGGGCTTGATATTATCAAATGTCGCATTAAGTGTGAAGTTGTGCCCTGGTTTTTCACTGTAAGTTTGATCTCCTTCAAAATCATGAACCGCTGTTCTCACTTTCTCCCCTGCCTTCTTCCCGGGACAAACTGCATGAACAGTATGTCCAACCATTTGAAGCGCCTGAAACGGCACCATAACTTCATAATCTTCCACGAAATCCCCAACAAGCATCAAAATTTTCTTCCCCGGCATGGCAAACCTCCATTTTTGTTTAACTTGCCTGCAGAAATAATTTAAAAAGTTTAAACAGCAATGTCAAGGGGGTTCCCGTTTGATTGAAAAACGCCAATTTTATATATTAACAAAAAACAAATTCACGGATTAAAGTGAAGTTCAAACAAGTACAGCGCCTACTGTTAACTTTCCTAGTTTTTGTTCTAAGTCAAATTTTACTATCTCAAAATCTTGAAAAAATTTTAATTCTCCACTGGAATGATTTTCATTCGCAAAATGTCCCGATGCGTTCAATCTGTAGTGACACACCATGCTATGTCGGTGGAACTGCGAATTTGCTCGGATTGATAAATAAATTTAGAAGCGAAGAAAAAAATGTGCTTGTTTTGAACGCTGGAGACGATTTTCAAGGAACGCCAATTTCTTCACTTACAAAAGGGCGATCGCAAATTGAACTTATGAATTTGATAAATCCAGATGCGATGACGCTCGGAAACCATGAATTTGATTACGGGAGAGATGCACTTGAAGAGAATTTAAAGCTTGCAAAATTTAAGGTCATCTGTGCCAACCTTTGGGATAAAAGAAAAGGTAATCTTTTCACCAAACCATACACTGTGAAAAATCTCGGTAAAGCAAAAGTTGGCGTAATAGGTCTTACAACACCAGAGCTTTTCAAACTTTCACTCAGAGAAAATCTTAAAGACCTTGAACTCCTTGACATCGAAAAAGTCACAAGACAGTATATAAATGAGCTAAAAACTAAAGAAAAGGTTGATCTAATAATTGCACTTACACACCTTGGAGTACAAGCTGATTCACTGCTTGCCGTTAAATTTCCAGAGATAAAAATTATAATTGGGGGACATAGCCATACCGTTTTGAAGGAGCCAAAAATTGTAAATGGTGTGATCATTTGTCAAGCAGGCTCAAGGGGAGAATATCTTGGATATCTTGAAGCTATGATTGATGTCGACGGTGATTCGGTTTACTCTTACAAAGGTAAATTAATTCGAGTAGTTGAGGGGACTGTTAAACCAGATGAAGTCGCTTTGAAAAAGGTTGAAGAACTCGAAAAAATGGTTGATAAAGAATTTGGACAAGTTATCGGGAAACTTGAAGTTGATTGGAAAAGAAACTTTTATGGTGAAAGCAATCTCGGAAATTGGGAAGCCGATGTGATGAGAGAGTTTGCAAAAACTGATATAGCATTTCAAAACTCGGGTGGCTTAAGAAAAGATTTACCAAAGGGAGATATAAAGGTTCGAGATATATGGGAGATAAATCCATTTGGAAACACATTTGTCGTGTTTGAAGTCGATGGGAAAACATTAAGAAAAATGATGGAGTGGCAAGCGTCAGGTAAAGCCGAACTTATGCAGGTTTCGGGGATAAAAGTTGTGTTTGATTCAAGAAAAAAGATTGGCGAGAGAATTATCTCAATTGAAGTTGGTGGAAAACCGCTCGACGAAAACAGAATATATTCAATAGTTACAAATAATTGGGTTGCTGACCATCTCTATGATTTATTTGGAATCCCGCAAAATAGCGTTAAAATAAAAAATCTCGGCGTGGTTGATAGAGATATTTTCATCGAAGCCGTGAAAAAACAAAAAGTGATAAAATCCGAAGTTGAAGGGAGAATAATAGATCTCGCCAAACAAAAGGAGGAAATAAAAAATGAATATTGAAAGAGGTTTTAAATTTGTCTTTCAAGAAAAAAACTGGTTCGGTAAAGTTGTTGTCGGCGGTTTGATGCTGTTATTTTCTTTTCTGATTGTTCCCCTTTTGATTTATTACGGCTATCTCGTTGATGTTACAAGACGAACGATAAAAGAAGAACCACAACTTCTTCCCGATTGGGATGACATAGGGCAAAAAATTGCCAATGGTTTTAAACTTTTAGTGATCATTATAGTTTACCTTATCCCTTTCCTTGTTTTGCTCGTAATTTCACTCCCATTTGCTGAGATAGAATTTGAAAATTTTAAAAGCAGAGAGATAACTGCATTTATCATGCTGTTTCTATCAAACTTATTTTTCAAATCAGAGTTGACAGGTATTTCAATTTTATTCGCTATTTCATCTTTAGTTTACATTCTTTTCTTTGTTTTAATCTTGCCGTTCGTCGTTGGAAAATTTGCTGAAAGTGAATCAATAAGTGATGCATTTGCAATATCAGACATATTTTCAATGCTCAGAGATAATATCGGTGAGGCGATCATAGTTTTTCTTTTGACGATTTTCCTTCAACTTCTCGCTTCGCTTGGGCTTGCGCTTTGTTTTATAGGAATATTTTTAACTGGATTTTGGGCAAGTGTCGTTCAATATTATCTTTATGGTGAACTTTACAAAAAAGCAACCCAAACTAGAACAAGATCAATTTTGACAACTTAAAATTAAAACAAGGAGGTAAAATGGATAAAGTCGTAAAGAAAAAATTCGGCTTCATTGAACTTCGTACTCAAAAGTTAAATGAACAATTCACACGAATTGAGATAGATTTCAAAGGTCGCTATATCTGGACCACATGTAAAAATGGCGAGGAAAAGGAGGCAATACTTGAACTTCTAAAAGAATTGTTTGAAGATGAAATTGACTCACTTCAAAAGATTTGCACCGAGTTAAAAATAGATATCAAAAAAGTTTTTAACATCGAGAAAGCTAAAACTTGAAACAAGTAGATAGTTTAAACCGTCAAATTTACGGTTTTGGAAAATAAAAAATCTCTTGGTTTCAAAAATGCGCACCCTTTTGTCGTCTTTACTTTTTCTATCCCTCCTTGTCTCTCTTGGCTTTCCGCAAACCCCGCAGGAAATTATTAAAAAATCTGAAAACCAAATTAAGGGGCGAACATCGTACGGCATCGTTGAGATGAACATCATTACACCTGATTTTAAAAGAACTTTGAAAATGGAAGGATGGTGGGTAGGGAATGAAAAGGCTTTAATTGAAATAAAATATCCAAAAAAGGAAGAAGGAAATAAAACCCTCAAAATCGGAAACGAACTCTGGCTTTACCTGCGAAATACAGAAAGTTTGACAAAAATACCCCCATCAATGATGCTCCAGTCATGGAACGGCTCTGATTTCACTTACGATGATCTCGTTCGGGAGTCAAACCTTGAAAGAGATTATGATATGAGAATTATCTCTTCTGATGAAACTATAAACTCAGAGCTATGCTGGAAAATAGAACTTGTCCCCAAGCCACAAGCTCCAGTTGTTTGGGGCAAAATTTTTTATTGGGTTAGAAAGTCCGATTATCTTCCAGCGAAGATTGAATACTACGATGAGAAAGGAAAGCTCATAAGATATATGGAATTTTATAATGTAAAGGAAATCCGAGGTAGAAAGCTTCCCACAAGATGGGTTATGTATAACAATATTGAAAAAGGGAGAAGAACGGAGTTCACTTTGATAGATATCGTTTTTGACATAAAAATAGATGAAAAAATTTTCTCATTCAGAGAACTTGAAAAAAGAAGATGAAATTATGTTTTTCTTAAAATTTGCATGGAGAAACATTTGGAGAAATAAGCGAAGAACAATCATCACCATTACCGCTATTACTTTTGCTACCATGATAACAATTATAATGAGGGGAATCCAACTTGGAAGTTATGAGTATTTCATACGAACAATAGCAGGTGATTACTCTGGTTATATTCAAATCCAACGGGAAGGTTACAAAGATGATCCTTCGCTTCGCAAAACATTCATATATTCTGACGAAATAAAGAAGACAATTGAATCAATCTCGGATATCATAGCTTATGCCCCAAGGTTGTATGCTGATGTAATGATAAGCTCAGGTGAAAATTCTTATGGCGGAATAATTTACGGAATTGATCCAGAAATTGAATTAAACTTTTCAAATTTTCACAAGAAGGTAAAACAGGGTAGGTTTTTAAATAAAGATTCTTCATACGAAGTTATCCTCGGATATAAACTATTTGAAAATTTAAAAATTAAACTTGGGGATGAGATTGTTATACTTGCCCAAGGTTTTGACGGAGCACTATGGGATATGAAGTTCAAAGTCGTTGGGGTTGTAAAACTTGGATACACAGAGCTCGATAACTCAGTTATCTTTATGAATTTGAAAGATGCTCAGGAGCTTCTGTCGGCAGAAAATAGAGTTAGCGTCATAGCAATTTTATTACCAGAACTTGGAAAGATAGAAAAAGTTAGGCAAAAGCTTTTAAGCGAGCTTACTCAAAAAGAATTGGTCGCCTTATCTTGGGAAGATGTAATGGTTGAATTGAAACAATCAATCGATCTTGACAATGCAAGCGGAGTTTTGTTTTTGGCATTTTTAATTATAATAGTTGCTTTTGGAATTCTTAATACAATATCAATGTCCGTTGTTGAAAGATTTAATGAATTCGGTATATCTCTTGCGATAGGTTTTAAAAATCAAAAGTTGGTTTTGATCGTTTTTCTTGAAATAATTTTTATTGCCCTTATAGGCATATTGCTTGGATGTTTACTTGGAGGAATTTTCAATTACTATCTTATAAAAAATCCCATCGTTCTCACGGGTGAATTTGCCTCAGCTTACGAAGAATTTGGATTTGAACCAAAGTTTATTTCCTCTTTGCAACCGAGGATTTTTATAAACACAGGATTATCCATTTTGATCGTATCAATCATTTCAAGTATAATTCCACTTTATAGGGTTTATAAACTTGAGCCACTAAAGGGGATAAGATTCATATGATTTTCAAGCTCGCATGGCGAAACATATGGAGAAATAAGCGAAGAACTATCGTTGTGATGCTTTCAATTATCGTGAGCGTCGCGGTCCTTTTACTTGTGGATACATTGTCAGTTGGTATGATGAAGCAAATGCTTGATAACCAGATAAACATTCACATTTCACATATACAAATTCATAAAAAGGGATTCAAAGACGATAAAACAGTAAAAAATTATATCCCGGATGATCTAAAGGTCGAAAAAGCAATAATGGAAATAGAAGAGATAAAATTTTACAGCAAGCGTGTAATAACTTATGGAATGATAAATAGCGCATACAACTCTTCAGCGGTGATCATAGTTGGGATCCAACCCGATAAAGAAAAGTTCATAACGATAATATCAAATTCAATATCACGGGGGAAATACCTCGAAAACAAAGGAGAAATTCTGCTAAGTGAGAAACTTGCTCAAAAATTAAATGTTGAAGTTGGAGATAAAGTTGTTCTTATGGTTTCAGATGTTGATGGGAACATTTCTACAGAACTTTTCAGAGTTGTTGGACTTTACGAATCCCCACATTCAGAATTTGACAAAATCAATGCGTACATCACAATTGAAGACGCGCAGAAGATTTTAAAGCTTGACGGTAAGGTCATCGAGTTTGCTTTAATAGTTAAAGATCAAAAATATGTAAATCACATTAAGGAAAAACTTGAACAAAAGCTTGGGGATTTGTATGAAGTTTTAACCTATGCTGATGTTGCTCCATTTATAAGAATTATGCTGGATATGTATTATCAAATGATATGGATCTACTATTTTATTTTCGGGGTCGCAGTTTGTTTTGGAATAGTAAATATAATGCTTATGTCCGTTTTTGAAAGGGTTAGAGAATTTGGTGTTCTTAAAGCAATAGGAATGAAAAATAAAAACATTTTTCTGCTAATAATGACTGAATCGTTTATTATCGGTGTTCTTGGAACCATCATCGGGCTTGCGCTTGGATTTGCATTCTATATACCACTTTCAAAATCAGGGGTTGATCTTGGCTTTTTTGCCAAAAGCTTAGCGTGGTTTGGAACAGGGAGGATCATATATCCGGTTTTAACCAATTTCACACTTGCTCTCGTATCACTTACAATGCCTTTTATGTCCTTAATTGGGGCGATCTATCCAGCGGTTAAATCAATCAAGCTTGAACCGGTTGAAGCTATAAAACACATATGAAAAACCTATGACAATAATAAAAACAGAAAACTTAACAAAAATTTATTCCGATGGAAAAGTTGAGGTTGTAGCTTTAAGGGATGTCAACCTTGAAATTATGCAGGGCGAATTTGTCGTTGTAGCTGGACCATCTGGTTCTGGAAAGACAACACTTCTAAATCAAATTGGTGGACTTGATAAACCCACAGAAGGAAGGGTCTATCTTGAAGGGAAGGATATAACACAGATGAAAAAAGATGAGCTTGCAGAGCTAAGACTCAGAAAGATCGGTTTTATATTTCAGACATATAATCTAATTCCAGTTTTAACTGTTTCTGAGAATGTTGAACTTCCACTCGTTTTGCTTGGAATCCCTGAAAGGCAAAGAAAAGAACAGGTTATGGAAGTTTTAAACCTCCTTGATATAAGTGAGTTAGCGAATAAGAAACCAAACGAAATTAGCGGTGGACAGCAACAAAGAGTTGCAATTGCGAGGGCGATCATCACAAGACCTTCAATAATTCTTGCGGATGAGCCAACGGCGCATCTTGACTCAAAAACAGGAGGAATGTTAATCGATGTCATGATAAAAATGAACCGTGAAAAGGGAATAACCTTTATAATTTGCTCACATGATCCACAAGTGATCCAAAAGGCTGGACGATTGATAAGATTAAGAGATGGAATGATAGAGGATGATAAAAAAATTTGGTAAAACTTTCTTAATCCTACTTTTTCTTAATGAACTTTCCCCTTCACAAGCTTTTAAACTTTCTGGTTATCTTTCTGAATTTGCAATTTATCAAAATGTCAAAGAAGAGTTCGCTCAAACTTTTGGAATTGGCAAAAACCTATTGGTAAATATCAGCCGTTTACGACTTCGTCCAGAATTTGACCTTGCAAAAATTGGTAAAATTTATATAGAATATGAGGTGAATGGCTTTTATCATTCTTCAGAGTTATTTTTTAACCCAGTGGAACTTACTTCAAGAAGGCAGTTTTACAAAATGAGATGGGCTTTGCACGATGGGAAAAAACTTGAGATTTATCATTTCATTGACAGATTCTACATTAGAAAAGACTTTAACTTTGGAAATTTGATAATCGGAAGGCAAAGGATTTCTTGGGGAACTGGAAGAGTGTGGAATCCAACAGACCTTTTTAATCCGATAAATCCAGCAGATTTCAGCAAGATAGAAAAAGATGGCGCGGATGCTGTCACATGGAAAATTTACTTGGGAAGTTTTACAGACTTGCACGTCGTGTATAATCCGGTGAACCGTTTTAAAAGTAATAATTTTGGATTTCGTTTCAGATCAAATGCAAAAGGTTTTGATTTTTCCTTTATGTCGGGATATTTTGATAAGCGTGGCATTGTGGGATTTGATTTCGCGGGAAATTTTCTCAATGCTGGAATAAGAGGCGAGGGAATTATTTCAGCGGATGTTAAAAATCTGCGTTCAAATTTCTTAAAATTTATTCTTGGGTTTGACAACCAATTCACCAAAAATTTCTATGCCTTATTTGAATATCAGTTCAATGGCGAAGGAAAAACCAAAAAAGAGGAATATGAAATTGAAAGGTTGACAAGGGGCGAGATTTTGAACCTGAGCAAAAGCTATGCGTTTATCTCAGCAGTTTACACAATTAATCCAATTTTATCTTTAACATTTTCTTTGAATCAAAATTTAAACGATTGGAGTGGATTTGTAAATGCTTTACTTTCTTACTCCCCAACAGAAAATTCGGAAGTTGGATTTGGAATAATAATGTTTTTTGGTGACAAGCTGGATGAATACTGGTACTATTCAACATCCGCTTTTTTAAAATTTCAATTTTTCTTTTGATGAAGTTTCAAGAAGGGTGAATCTTTTTGCATCAATAATTGACCTTTCTTCGATTTTTATTAGATTTTAATTAGACACACAAACCTTGGGTTATTGAAAAATACTCGAGGGCATCTTAAAAAGCTCATCTGCTCCTGTACGATAACTTCATTACAAATAAAAAATTAACGGGGTAGAGTGAATATGAGATTACTAATAGTATCAAATAGATTGCCCATAACGATAGAGGAACAAGAAAGTGGTGAATTGTTAATTAAACAAAGTGTTGGTGGTCTTGTTTCGGGAATAAGTGATTATTTAAGTAGGCTCAAATTTTCTGAATTTTTGAAACCTGATTATGTATGGATTGGTTTCTCCGGCATAGATGTCGACAGTAAACAAAAGGAAAAATTATCCAAAAAACTTTTTCAACATTATAACGCTTGGCCTGTTTTTTTGTCCAAAAGGGTTGTGGATAAATTTTATCATGGTTTTTGTAATAAAATTCTGTGGCCACTTTTTCACTCATTTCCAAGCTATGTTGAATGGAACGATGAATACTGGCAAACTTATATAGATGTTAATAAAATTTTCGCACAGGAAATTTTGAAAATTGCCAAAGAAGATGATATTATATGGATTCACGATTATCATCTGATGCTCTTGCCTTCAATGTTAAGAAAAGAAATCGACAATGCCAAAATAATTTTTTCCCTTCATATTCCATTCCCACATTTTGAGATATTCCAGCTTCTGCCCAAGGCTTGGCGCACTGGACTGCTTAAAGGACTTCTTGGAGCGGATATAGTAGGTTTCCATACTTACGAGTATTCACAAAATTTCTTGCAATCTGTTTTGCGATTTTTGGGATATCAAAACGAAATGGGCAAAATCCTAACTGATGAGGGATTGGTAAAGGTAGGGACATTCCCAATGGGAATAAATTTTCAAAAATTTCATTTTGCTTTGGAAGATCAAGAGATCCTTAGCAAGGTTGAAACTTTAAAAGAAAAATTTAAAAATTACAAGGTGATACTTTCCATAGATAGACTTGATTACACGAAAGGTATATTAAACAGATTGAAAGCATATGAGCAATTTTTGAAGGATAATCCTCAGTACTTTGATAAAGTTGTTTTAATTATTGTAGTTGTTCCAGGGCGTGTTGGGGTTGAGCGATATCAAAAGACAAAAAACGAGATAGACGAATACGTCGGCAAAATAAATGGTGAATTTGGAAATATAGAGTGGACGCCAGTTATATATCAAACAAAATTTTTACCCTTTGAAGACTTAGCGGTTTTTTATAATATTGCGGATGTAATGCTTGTTACCCCTTTACGTGATGGGATGAACTTAATTGCAAAGGAATATGTTGCGTCTAAAAAAGATGCAAAAGGTGTTTTGATTTTAAGCGAAATGGCAGGAGCTGCAAAGGAACTTACCGAAGCAATTTTGGTAAACCCCTATGATATTTCTGAAATTGCCTCCGCTATAAAAGAGGCTCTTGAAATGCCAGTCGAGGAGCAAACAAGACGGAATAAAATAATGCAAAACAGACTTAGAAAATATGATATAGCTAGGTGGGGTGATGAATTAATAAAAGAGCTACTTTCCATCAAAGATGAACAAAATAAATTCTCCACCAAGTTACTGGTACCTCGATTACAGGAAAAACTATATAGTGAGTATAAAAAAGCTGAAAGAAGACTTATATTGCTGGATTACGATGGTACACTTGTCCCATTCGTGGCTTCCCCACCCAAAGCCCAACCTGATGAAGAACTATTAAACTTGCTTATGAAATTAACTGATGACGCAAAAAATGAGGTAGTCTTACTAAGTGGAAGAGATAAAGAAACTCTTGAAAAATGGTTTTCAACAATTGGGATAAATTTGGTAGCAGAACATGGGGTTTGGATCAAGGAGAAACATGAAAAAGACTGGAAAATAGTGATGCCCTTGAGGAGCGATTGGAAAGGGCAAATTTTACCAATAATTTCCACTTATGTAGATCGCCTTCCCGGTAGTTTTATAGAGGAGAAAGAATTTTCAGTAGCATGGCACTACCGCAAATCTGACCCAGAACAATCATCTCTCGTAGTGAAAGATGCTATTGAATATCTTATAAGCTTTACTGCAAATCTTGACATACAAATATTACAAGGAGAAAAAATCGTTGAAATAAGATGCGGTGGAGTAAATAAAGGTTCAGCGGCTCTGTATTGGCTATCTAAAAACAACTTTGATTTTATATTAGGCATTGGGGATGACCTTACTGATGAAGATTTATTTAAAGCTCTGCCAGAAGAAGCTTACACTATCAAAGTTAGAATAGGTCCATCTAACGCAAAATTTAATCTATATGACTACTCAGAAGTGAGGAAACTGCTTTGGAAATTAGGTGGGTAATTGAAATAAAAACTAATATAGAGTATGAACGAGATCAAATTTGCTACTGCGATCAACTGCATTGATGGAAGGGTTCAAATTCCAGTAATTGAATGGTTGAAAAAAGAATATGGAGTAAATTATGTGGATATGATTACAGAACCAGGCCCGGATAAAGTATTATCGGAAAACAAAAGTGACTTCACACTCCAAGAAATAAAAAGAAAAGTTGAAATCTCAATTAGTAAGCATGCTTCAAAGCTTGTCGCAATTGTTGGGCATCATAATTGTGCGGGTAATCCAGTAGAAAAAGAAACACACTTGAAACAAATTTCATCCGCTATTGAGACAATTAAAATGTGGAATCTTGATGTCGATATAATAGGGCTGTGGGTTGATGAAAATTGGAAAGTTCATAAAGTTGAGTGAATTTATAGTAGTTAGGGAAACGATCAAACTAATCCAGCCATTAAAACATCAATAATATCATGCAAGGGCAAGGTTGATACTTTTTCAAAATTTGATTTTTTACCTTGTCTTGATAAATTAATTCAAAGTTTTCAAAACGAATTTCAAAAATGATGATAGATAAACCACTTTCACCAGAGCCAGTTGTAAAAGTTGTAAAGTATTTCCCTGAGCCCTTTAAAAATGTGATAGCAACGGCAAGAACTTGTTATTCTTCAAAGGGTATTATAAAAGATGAAGAAATTGACATAAACAAATACATTGATTTAGCCAAAAGCATCTACGAAGCCGGGCATCACACGACTTTTCAACATGCATATTTTCAATTTGCTATTGAAAATGTTTCAAGGTACTTCATTTGGTCATTTCTTCACAGTCACCCCTTCTACAATTCAGAGCAAGTCTCACAAAGATATGTAGAGGTTAAACCGGGTAATTATTTTATACCACCGCTTGAAGGAAAAGCGCTTGAAATCTATATATCAACCATTGAATTCCAAAATGAATCATATAAAAAACTAACAGAACTGCTTCTACCAGTTGTAGAGAACGAATATTATCTAAGGTTTCCAGCACGAAGATTTAATTCAGAAAAATACAAAAAGGATATAAAACGAAAAGCTCAAGAGATCGCACGATATGTTCTTCCAATTGCAACATTTGCCTATCTTTATCACACGGTCAGCGCAATCACAATTTTAAGATATTATAAACTGTGTAATCAATTTGACATCCCCCTTGAACAAAGAATAGTTGCCAACAAGTTAATTGATGAAATTTTAAGGGTTGATCCAAATTATAAAATTGTTCTTGAAAAACCGATCGATGAGCATGAACTTGTCGAATTTAACTTTGTTCAAAATTTAAACGATGATAATTTATCAAAAGAATTCGCTGATGAATTTGATAAGTCACTGAATGGAAAGATATCACTTTTGGTTGACTACAAACCAAATGCGGAAAAAATTCTCGCCGACTCCGTCAGGGAAATATTCGGCTTGCCATCCACCGCCTTAAGCGATGATGAAGCAATAAATCTCGTGTTGAATCCCGCTATAAACAAAATCCTCGCCGAATCACTTGTCCTAACAACGCACAGCAAAATATCAAGGGCGATGTTCCACGTCTCGTATACCTTTAAAAAGAAATTAAGTCACACAGCTGATTCGCAAGATCAAAGACATCGAATGACCCCAGGGTCAAGACCTATTTTAATGCGCCAAATTTCCGATGAACCGGATTTTATAACCCCAAGTTTAATTTTGCAAAGTGATTCAGCGCTTAAACTTTACACTGAAACCATGGAAAGAATTTGGGAAAGCATTGGGAAGTTGAAAAAGTTGGGCGTTCCATCTGAATTTGCGCTTTATCTCTTGCCAAATGCCGTCAGCATAAGATTTACTGAATCGGGCGATCTTCTAAACCTTCACCATAAATATGCGATGCGACTTTGCTTTAATGCGCAAGAGGAAATATGGCGGGCTTCATTTGAAGAAGTCCAACAAATTTCAGAAGTCCATCCGAAAATTGGAAATTTCCTTCTGCCCCCATGCTCAATTAGAAATCTTGCAAATATAAAACCAATCTGTCCCGAAGGACCAAGATTTTGCGGCGTGAAGGTTTGGAGATTAAAATTAAACGAATATTCAAGGCTGATATGAGCATAAAAATCCCGGATGAGTTCCCAACCCTTAAGGATTACCTTGATTGGCTTTTCAAAAAATATAACACTCCCGAATTCATAAATTCCGATCCGGTAAAGTTCGTGCATCGTTTTTCAAATCCAAAAGATATGGAAATAGCTGGATTTATTGCGTCTCTTCTCGCCATGGGGAACAGAAAGATAATATTGCTAAGTAGTGAACGACTTTTCAATATTATGGAGGATAAACCTTATGAGTTTGTTTTAAATTTTGATCCGTTCTGGTATGAAAAAATTTTAAACAATTTCGTTCACTTCGCATACAGAAACATTGAAGGAAAGGACTTGCTCGTGGTTTTTTACCTTTTGAAACAAGCCCTTGAAAAATATGGTACTTTAAAAAACCTCTTTTTAAAGCATTACGATGAAAAACATCCAACAATAAAGCAGGCACTGTCAGGATTTGTTAAAGAACTTTTGTCTTTTGATCCCCCGCCCAAATTTAATGGCATTCCTGAAAGCGTTGGCGGTCTTATACCAGATCCAGAGAAAAATAGCCCCTGCAAACGACTTAACATGTTTTTGAGATGGATGGTAAGGAAAGACAATGTCGATGTGGGACTATGGAGTGAAGTTGATAAATCAAAGTTGATAATACCACTTGATACGCATGTTTCGAAAATTTCACGGGGTCTTGGGCTTACTCAAAGGAAAACAGATACATGGAAAACAGCGGAGGAAATTACAAACAACTTGAAAAAATTTGATCCCGAAGACCCCGTGAAATATGATTTTGCTATATTTGGGCTTGGGATAGAACTAAAACATGGATACTAACTTGGTCTTCCGCGCCATTCGCGCATCCTTTCCTGTCGTTCCTTTTTTATCGCTTCATATTTTTTCTTCTGTTCTTTCGTTAAAACAGCTTCAATTTCCTTATCGATCTTTTCCCACCTTTCACGCATTGCTTTCATCATCGCTTCCCTGTTGCCCTGATATTTTTCTCTGTCGATCTCGGCTTGTTTTTGAGCTGAATCAAGAATTTTTTGAATCTTTGTAACTTGTTCAGGCGTCAAATTGAGTTCCTGTTTCAACCTCTCAAGGAATCCACCATAACCTCTACCTCTGTCTTGAGAAAGCGCAAAACCAATAAAAATAAACGAAAATAAAATCGGCAAAGCAAGTATGAATACTTTTCTAGACATGATAAAATATCTTTTTTCTTTTTTGACGCACTAAGGTAAACTATGGTTGCATCTTATTTTATCTTAATTGAAAAGCCTACTGAAGTAGCGCGAAGCTCATCTCCCTCTTCTTCCTTTTTTGTAGATGACCATCCTATCCAGAATCCCCCGTAATTTATGTTATAATAACCAATATTCACGAAAACAAACCCAGGCAAACCCATGCCAACTTTAAATGAAAGTTTATCACTCTTTGAAAAATTGAACTGTAAAAATGTATATCCAGAAAAAAAAGGAACAATTTCATCATAAATTGGTGAAATTTCACTTTTCCCCTTGCTCTTTCTGAAAGAAGTATAGTTTCCAAATTCACCAGCTACCCCATCATATGTTCCAATTCCAACATTAAAGAAATAAAGAGGGATAAATATATTCACATCAATATCAGCGCCAATACCAAAATATGATTTTTCTCCCCTATTTGTCTCTATCTCTTGCTTATTTTGCACATTATAACTACCAAAATATGCAAAACCACCACCTGAAAGTCTATACCAACTTCCACCAGTTGTCCTCACTAAATTTGTTCTGAAAAAATTGTTTTCATCCCCTCCATTAAATCCACCAGCATTATTGTAATATGCACTTAAAAATGTAGATTCTTTTTTAACTTCAGTCGGAGCTAACATCGGTGGTGAAGAATCCCAAATAGCAGGCAGATAAGTCGGACCACAACCTACCATAAAGATAAATAAAAACAAAACTACGATTTTTAAAATTTTGCCAGCCATAGCACACCTCCGTTTTTGATTTTAAAAAATTTAATCTTTTACAATTTCCCCGACTGCAACCAAATCTTCAACATCAACAATTTTTACTGGTGTGATTTTATTAACAAGCGAAGGTTCATATTTTATCTTAACCTTGACATAGTTTTTCGTAAAACCAAACATCATCCCATCCTTAACCTCACTCTCCCATAAAACATCAAAGACCTTTCCAATCATCTGCCTGTAGAAAGAGTTTTTCTTTTTCAAACTAAGGTTTCTTAACATTTCGCTTCTCCTGTGCCTCTCATCCATAGAAACTTTATCAGGTAGGTTTACCGCATCGGTATTTGGTCTCTCTGAATATGTAAACACATGAAGGTATGAAATTGGCAGGTCATTTATAAAATTGTAAGTCGTTTCAAAATGTTCTCTTGTTTCTCCTGGGAACCCCACGATCACATCAGCTCCAATACACGCCTCCGGGTCCTTTTCTTTTATATACTCAATCCTTTTTCTGTAAAGCGTCGTATTATATCTTCTTCTCATCTTGCGCAAAATTTCATCGCTACCGCTTTGCAAAGGGATGTGAAAATGGTTGCAAATTTTTTCGGAATTTACGAAGTAATCAATCATTTCTTCGCTTAAAAGGTTTGGCTCAATTGAACTAATCCTTATTCTTTCTATGCCATCAATCTTTTCAAGTTCCTTAACAAGTTCAAAAAGATTTGTCCCAATCTTTCTACCGTAATCCCCAACATTTACCCCACTTAAAACTATTTCTTTATAACCAAGTTGTGCGAGCGTCTTCACTCTCTCAACTACGACGGCAATTTCAGGGCTTCTGCTCCCACCACGAGCAAGTGGAATTGTGCAATATGAACAATTGTAATCACATCCGTCCTGAACCTTCAAAAATGCTCTTGTCCTGTCGGATGCAGGGGTTGAACTTGCGATGTAAAACTCATTTGTTTCAGTTATAGGTGAGATAAAAATCTGTGCATGATAATTTTTCTGGAAATCTCCAACATAATCAAAAATTTTAAATTTTTCATTCGAACCAAGGATCAAATCAACCCCTTCAATCTGGGCTATTTCATCAGGGCGAAGCTGGGCGTAGCAACCCGTGACAATTATAAAAGCGTTGGGTGATACTTTTAAGGCTTTCCTTACAGCACGACGGCAATCCCTGTCTGCATACTCAGTAACAGAGCATGTATTTATAACGCAAACATCTGAAGGCTCACCAAATTCGACTATTTCAAAACCACGCTTTTTAAACTCCTCACCTATCGTCGATGTCTCTGCAAAATTTAATTTACATCCAACCGTGTAAAATGAGACCTTCTTCATCTATCGAGAAAATAATTAATTTTCAATTTTACCTTTCACCTTTTGCAGTAAAAATTGCAAAATTAAAATCAAAAACGCAAACATAAGCTAATTTGAAATTTTAAATGCCTTTTTTATCTTTACAATATCAAAATGAAAACGATGCATCAAGTGAAATTAAAACTGTGGCTTGTTATAACAATTCTATCGCTGATATTAACTCATACCTTAACTACGCAAAATTTAAATCTGAAAAATAGAAACTATGTATGTCTATCCGCTGGATTGGGTGCTAACTATATTAACTTCCCTGATGTCTCTGATTATATAACATCAATTACTGGAAAAAGAACAAAAGAATTTGACGGCGCCCCAGAATTTTGGGCATCAACTGAATTTAAAATCGGCAGAGATATAGCGATAAAAATTGACTATTCTTATATCTCAAAGCAATACAATATTGAAGAAACATCGACTGGTGTTTCGTTGAATTATATATTTACATACAAAGTTCATAACCCAGTTTTAACTTTAAACTATCTGCTTTTTCAGGAGCAAGAAATTTACATCGTCAAATTCGGAGCTGGGCTTGGCTTTACCAAGGGATATTTTTCACAATTTTTACCACTTTCAGGGAAAGAGGTAACTTACGGGACAAACGGAGGAATTTTAAAACTTGAAGCAATATTTTCATCTCGACTTGGCGAAAAGGTATATGTCCACCTTTCAACTGATGTTAAAATTGGTCTAACTGATGAAGCAAGAGATGCAAATGGAAACAAATTGATAATCCGCAAACCATTTGAAGAAGATAGAAATTTAAGATTAAATTTTACGGGTGTTGCAATTCGCTTTGGATTTAGTTATTATTTTTAAAAAATTCGCAAACGCCGATGAACTATCTTGAAAGTTTGATTTTATCAATTTTGCAAGGACTAACGGAATTTCTCCCGATAAGTAGTTCAGGACATCTTGTGCTTGCTCAACATCTGCTGGGAGTGAAAAAAAGTGGAATTGAATTTGAGGTTTTCGTCCACTTTGGAACGATGTTAAGTGTTTTGGCTATCTTCTGGAAAGATATAAGTGCAATTTTAAAATCGTTCTTCACAAAAATTTTTAAGGTGAGCGAATTAGGAACAAATTTAAAAGCAGATGAAAACTTTAAGCTTGCCGTTTTAATCATTTGGGCATCGATACCAGCTGGTGTGATTGGAATTTTATTTGAAGATAAAATTGAAACCGTTTTTCAAAGTCCGAAATTGACATCGATATTTCTGATGGTGACAGGATTAATTTTAATTTCGACACGCTTTGCTAAGAACAATCCTGAAAAAGATTTTAATTTCGTTTCATCTTTTCTTGTTGGAGTTGCACAAGCATTTGCAATTCTTCCAGGGATATCAAGGTCTGGATCAACCATAAGTGCGGGGATGCTTGCTGGGATAAATGGTGTTAAAAGTGCAAGATTTTCATTCCTGCTCTCGCTTCCAGCAATTCTTGGGGCTACAATTCTAAAAACGAAAGAGATTTTTGAATTTTCACTGTTTGACAAAGTTCCATTGCTTTTGTTTTCAGCGTTAATTTCATTTATCACGGGATACATAGCAATAAAATTTTTGCTCAAAGTGATCTCCCGTGGCAACTTTAGTTTATTCGCATACTATTGCTTAACCATTGGCTTAATTGGACTAATCTTTCTAAAATAAAATTGCCCTGAAAAAATGAAAACCATAACAATTATCTTATCACTACTTTTTTTAATCCCAAATCCACAGGAAAAAACAAAAGAAAAAGAAGTGGTTGTAATTGAAACAAAATTTGGGAACATAGTTATCGAACTTTTTGATGATGTTGCACCGAAACATGCGGAAAATTTCAAAAAGTTAGCGCGTGAAGGTTTTTATAATGGTACAACCTTTCATAGAGTGATACCCGACTTTGTCATTCAAGGCGGTGATCCCCTTTCAAAGGATAAAGACAGAAATAACGATGGTCGAGGAGGTCCAGGATATACACTTCCAGCAGAGATAAAGATGCCACACAAAAGAGGATTCGTAGGAGCAGCAAGACAGCCAGATAATGTAAACCCAGAAAAGAGGTCAAATGGAAGTCAATTTTATATTTGTTTAAAAGATTTGCCACATCTTGATGGAAACTACACAGTTTTTGGAAGAGTAATTGAGGGAATGGATGTGGTCGATAAAATAGCCCAAGTCCCAAGAGATAAAAGAGATAACCCAATTGAAAAAGTAGAAATGAAAAAAGTTTATCTTAAGAAGCTCCAAGTGAAATAATAAAACAAAAACGGAGGATTTATGGCTCAAGCGGTCGAAGCTCAAAAAGAGGTAAAATTTGAAGCAAAGCTTGGGCTTTTTGATGCAACGATGATAGTAATGGGCTCAATGATCGGCTCAGGAATTTTCATAGCCCCATCAATAATGGCTGGGTATATGCCCATTCCGTTGTTTCTGATTTTGTTGTGGGTTTTGGGAGGAATTCTAACAGCATTCGGAGCTATCGCGTATGGTGAACTTGCTGGGATGATGCCAAAAGCTGGAGGACAATATGTTTTCTTACGCGAAGCGTATAACCCACTGCTTGGATTTCTCTATGGATGGACGCTTTTCTTTGTAATTCAAAGCGGATTTATAGCGGCTGTTGCGATTGCATTTGCAAAATATCTTGGAGTTTTTATCCCTGCTCTTTCGGAAAATAATGTGATTTTAACTCTAAATATATTCGGCTGGAATTTTACTCTTAACAGCGCTCAACTTGTGGGGGTTGCTGTGATTGCCTTTTTGACCTGTATAAATTGTTTTGGAGTTGTTTTCGGAGCATTAGTTCAAAATTTATTCACCGTCTCCAAAATAGCAGCTATAGCTTTGCTTGTATTTATCGCATTTACAATTGGGAACGGGGATTGGTCGAACTTTTCCTCAAGTTTTTCACTTAAAGATTTCAAACCAATCGCTCCACCAGAAGCTTTATCAATGGGATTTTTAGCTGCGCTTGCTGTCGCGATGTCAAAAGCTTTATTTGCTTACGATGCTTGGAATTCCGTCACATTTGCTGCAGAAGAAGTTAAAAACCCGCATAAAACTGTGCCTCGTTCGCTCGTCCTTGGAACGATCGGTGTTATGCTTGTTTATGTTCTTGCAAATATGGCTTACCTTTACATCTTGCCAATAAAAGAAATGGCGCTTGTTCCAGATAACAGGGTTGCTGCAGCTGTAGCTGAAAAAATTTTCGGTACAATTGGAGCACAATTGATCGCAATAGCGATAATGATTTCAACATTCGGCTGTGACAATGGAATGATCCTTGCAGCACCAAGGGTATATTACGCAATGGCAAAAGATGGGTTATTTTTCAAGGGTGCAGGAAAACTTCATCCAAAATATAAAACCCCAGTAAACTCGCTTATACTTCAAGGAATATGGTCAAGTGTGTTAACTCTAAGTGGAACATACTCTGCGCTTCTAACTTATACCGCCTTTACATCCCTTCTTTTTAATGTGTTAACAGTTATTGGCTTATTCATCTTACGGAAAAAATATCCTGATCGTGAAAGACCATATAAAGCATGGGGCTATCCCATAATTCCAATTTTCTATATACTTGTCGCTGTCTTTTTTATCGTTTACATTATAATTGGCGATCCGAAAAGTTCAGGGCTTGGGTTATTGCTTGTATTGATTGGAGTTCCCGCTTATGTTTATTGGTCGAAAACAAAAAATAATGCGTCGTAAATGGGAAAGGAAAATCTTGACTTTGATGCTTTACATCTTGCGGTTAAGCATAAAAAGTTTGCCCCAGTATATGTCTTTTATGGCAATGAGGAATTTTTAATTGAGGAATCGATTAAAACAGTTGTTGAAAATGCCATCGACGATGGCTTGCGCGAATTTAACTTTGATACCGTCTATGGAAATGAAATTGATATACAAGGTTTGCTCTCGCTTTTACTTTTGCTTCCAGTGATGAGTCAAAAGCGAGTTGTTGTAATGAGAAATTCAGAGAAGTTTTTAAATAAACTATCGAGATCTAAAAAAGAAAAAGATGCGACGCTATTTATCAACTATTTAAAAAAGCCAAACCCTGACACAATTTTAATAATTGTTTTAAACGAGGTGGATTCTGAGAAGGAAATTTATAAAAAACTTTTTGAACTTGCTGAGGTAGTCGAGCTTAAAGCACCTTACGATTGGCAGATTCCGAGCTGGATTGCCAGGAGAGTTAAAGAACGAGGGATGCTCCCGCCGTGGAAAGGGAAAGAGATAACAAATGAAGCGTGTAAACTTCTTCAAGCCTATGTAGGTAATTCCCTTCGTGAAATTGACAATGAGATAACCAAACTTTTCATTTTCACGGGCGAGAAAAAAATTATTGATGTTGAAGATATAAAACAAGCCGTTGGAATGTCAAGAAATTTCACGGTGTTTGACCTTCAAAGATCAATTGGGGAAAGAAATTTACAACTTTCAATTACTATAGTTGAAAAAATGCTTCAAGCGGGTGAATTCCCACCAGTTATATTGACAATGCTCACAAGATATTTTTCGACCCTTTGGAAACTTTATGAGCTTAGGAAAACCGAAAAAGATCCTAAAAAACTTGCAAATTCACTCCAACTTAGCCCCTATCACATTCGGGAGTATTTGAATCAATTAGACAAGTTTAAAGAAAGCGAAATAAAAAATGCTTTCAAGTATCTAATTGAAGCTGATGAATTGATTAAAACAAGCCCAATTGACAGTAGAATTGTCCTAACTCAGATGGTTTACAAAATTGTAGCACAAAATCAAAATTAAAAATCTGATTCTCAATATCCAGCCAACTTATCGACAACATTGATAAGTTCTTTGCCATTAATATATCGTTTAAAATTTTCAATGAAAAGATTTGTCGGCTCTTCCCAGTAATTTGGGAAAAGACCAGCGATGTGTGGGGTTACAAGGACATTCTCCATCTCCCACAATGGCGAATCAGAAGGCAACGGTTCATCTTCGAAGACATCAATTCCAGCACCACGAATTTTTCCCTCTTTCAAGGCATTTATTAATGCTTTTTCATCAACAACAGCTCCACGACCAATGTTGAAAAAATATGGTTTTTTCTTCATCATATTAAATTCCTTCTCCCCTATCAAATGATGTGTTTCATCAGTCAACGGTAAAACTACAACTATAAAATCAGAATTTTCAAGAAGATGTTGCATCTCCGCCCTTGTCACCACTTCATCAACATATTCAACTTTTGTCTTTGTTCTCTTCATACCAATCACATACATCCCGAATGCCTTAGCAACTTTTGCAACTTGCCTTCCAATATTGCCAAGCCCAAGAATTCCCATGGTTTTTCCATAAAGAGATTCAAATTCCTTCGCCACTTGTTTATCCCACACCTTCAACCTTTGGTTGGCGTAAATTTTTTTAAACCCTCTCGTCAAAGTCAAGATCATTCCAAACAAGAACTCGGTCATATGATATTGGTGAATTCCTTTTGAGCAGGTGACAATAACATCCGAGTTTACAATTTCGGGATACAAGATCATATCAACACCAGCATATCCAAGATGAACCCAACGCAAATTTTTCGCCTTTTGAACATGCTCTCTCTCAAAATCCCCAAAAATTATCTCAACATCTTTAATAAATTCATCAACTTTGCTTTTGTCAGGCTCAAAAATTATTTCAGCTTCGCTTCCAATTTCTTTGATAATTTTATCAAGATGTGAACTTCGGATTCGGTGGGTTATAAGGACTTTTCTCTTCATCCAGGCTTAATCTTTTTTGGAACGAAATCGCTGCTATGACCAGGGAAGAATTTTGAAGATGGATCAATATAATTTTTTGCGCTGTTTACCGCAATAGCTGCTTCACCAAAGCCGGTTGAAATTAATTTTAATTTACCAAAATAGCCTGCTATATCTCCAGCCGCATAAATGCCGGGGATATTTGTTTCCATTTTTGAGTTTACCTTTATCGCGTTTTTATCAATTTCAAGTCCCCAGCCCTGGATAAATTCAAGATTTGCGAGAAAACCGAGAGATAAAATTATATGCTCAACCTCAAGATAAGTTTCTTCACCATTTCGATTATCAAAAATTGTAGCACCTTCAACATGTTCATCCCCATGGACACGTTTTAGTTCATAAAATGTTTTCACATGAACAGTTGAATTTAAAAGTTTTTTCAAGCTATCTTCATGAGCTTTAAAAACATCACGCCTATGGATCAAGGTTATATTTTTTGCTATGCCCTCAAGATTTAAAGCCCAATCAACCGCGGAATCCCCACCTCCAACGATGAGAATATTTTTACCCTTGAAGATTGATTTATCTTTAATGATGTAATGAATTCCGCGACCTTCAAGCCTTTGCACATCGGGTATATCAAGCTTTCTTGGGACGAAAGCTCCTATTCCAAGTGTTAAAACCACACTTTTCGAGAGGTGAACACTTCCACTTTCAGATGTGAGTTTAAGAATGTTCCCCCCTTCAATTTTCTCAAGATTGACAATTTTCTCGCTTAGACAAACTGTGGGTTCATATTGCATTGCTTGGCTTATTAGGTTCTCTGCCAAATCTTTAGCTAAAATTTTAGGAAAGCCTGCCACATCATAAATAAATTTCTCCGGATAAAGCGCTGTAAGTTGTCCCCCAAGTTGAGGGAGGGCATCAATTAACTTTGCCTTCATATCCCTCAGACCAGCATAATAAGTTGCATAAAGTCCAACGGGTCCAGCGCCAACAATCGTTATGTCGAAAATTTCATCTTTCATTTTGGGTTCGTTGGTCTTAAAATTAAATGGCTTAACATCGCTCTTTCTGGCAAAGTTGCGATAAGAAGAGCCGTTTGCGCTACATCTTCCGGTTTTAAAACTTTATTCCTGGCGGGTGGATTTGAGCCCGCAACATTTGAAAAGTTCGTATCAACCGAACCCGGGCACAAAGAAGCAACTCTAATGTTATATTCTCTAACCTCATGCATTATTGATTCAGTAAATCCATTCACAGCCCACTTGGTCGCTGCATAAACAGCCATATTTTTAACCCCAAGTGTTCCAGCAATTGATGAGATATTTATAATGACCCCGGAATTTTGTTTCATCATATAAGGCAAAACATATTTAGTAAAGAGAAAGACACCGCGAAAATTCACACCAACCATGCTGTCAAACTCATCCACAGTAAGCTCAACAACTGGCTTGTAAATTCCAAATCCTGCATTATTGATGAGTATATCGATTTTACCGAATTGCTCAATGGTTTTCTCAACCGCGTTTTTCACATCTTTTTCATTTGAAACATCCCCTTTAAAAATCAAACATGTTCCGTTATTAGATTCAATTTCTGACTTTAATTTTTTTAAATCCTCTTCTGTTCTTGCAATTGCTGAAATTTTCGCTCCTTCCTTTGCAAACAAAAGAGCAATTGCTTTTCCAATCCCCCTACTTGCTCCAGTTACAATTGTAACTTTATTATCAAGCAGCATTTTTACCCCATATTTATTTTTATGTTAAATCCTGGCTTATCAAATGCATGAATTCATCTCTCGTCTTAGCATCTTCTACAAAAACGCCATGCATTGCGCTTGTCGTCGCAACTGAATTTTGTTTTTCAACCCCTCGCATTATCATGCAAAGATGTCTCGCCTCGATTACAACTGCGACACCCTTGGGATTCAAATACTCATTCAATGTATCTGCAATTTGCTGTGTCAACCTTTCTTGAACTTGAAGGCGACGGCTGAATACTTCAACAATTCTCGGAATTTTGCTCAAACCAACTATTTTTCCATTCGGAATGTAGGCAATATGGACCTTTCCATAGAAAGGAAGGAGATGATGTTCGCACAAGCTAAAAAAGTCGATATTTTTAACTACAACCATTTCGTTATATTTTTCATTGAAAATCGCGCCGTTTAAAACCTTTTCTATCTCTTCACGATAGCCTTTTGTAAAATATTCAAATGCTTCGGCAACGCGTATTGGTGTTCTCTTTAAACCTTCTCTCTCCGGGTCTTCACCGATCTCAATGAGAAGTTCCCTTATTAAATCAGCGATTTTTTCAATGTCAAGTCTATTTTGAACAATTTGTTCCTTTCTATTTTCGCCCATACTTCAAACCTTTATTTTGTTTTTCTATTAAAAACAATTGAGAACCTCTTTATGTTTCAAGAGCCAAAAAGTTTTTTATCAGGTTTAAAATTTATAAATTCTTTAGGTAAGTTAAAAATAAAAACTAAGGGGTGACTTAAGATGACGCCGATAATCATCGCTCTTATAGTTGCAGCAGGAATCTCAATCTATGGATCAATTACTGGTAGAACAAAACAAACCATCCCAATTTCAATTGCTGTTTTGATAATTGGGTTGCTTTTCGCTTCTGTTGTAACTATCCCAGCTGGGCATGTTGGGGTGTTAACTTTGTTTGGAAAAGTTGACCCAGAAGAACTACCAGAAGGTTTACACCTGATAAATCCTTTAAAATCCCTCCACACAATGTCGATAAGAACACAAGAAATTTTTGAGCACGCAGAAGTTCCAAGCAAAGAAGGGTTAAGCGTCGGACTTGAAGTTTCGCTCTTATATCACATTGAACCAACGATGGCAAGCGATATCTATAGAACACTTGGCGAAAACTACGATGCTGTGTTAATAGTCCCGATGCTTAGAGCAGCGATAAGAAATGTAACTGTATATCATGAAGCCAAAGAACTTTACACATCTGGGCGCGAGGTAATAGCAGGGCAAATTTTCGCTGAGCTTGACAAAGCGTTAAGAGCAAGAGGGATAATTGTTGAAGCAGTCCTTTTAAGAAAAATCGTCCTCCCAGAACAAGTTCAACAAGCGATAAACAATAAACTTGCCGCAGAACAAGAAGCCGAAAGAATGAAATTTGTCATCCTCAGAGAAGAACAGGAAGCAAAACGCAAAAGAATAGAAGCTCAAGGAATTGCGGACTTCCAAAATATAGTTCGCCAAGGAATTGATGAAAGATTGTTGAAATGGAAAGCGCTTGAAACTGTAAATGAACTTGCTAAATCACCAAACACAAAATTTATAATTCTCGGGGATAAATCAGGGCTCCCGATCATAGTTCAACCATAAAATGACGGAGGCAAAAGATGCTTGAGGTGATCCTCATCATTGGAATTACAATAATTCTCATTGTTTTGATTTTCTTATTTCGTCAGAGCCAAAAATCATCAGATTTGTGGAAACAAGAAGTTTCAAATCTCCGACTTGAATTCATTCAGCAACTACAGGGAGTAGTTCAAAATGTGAACTCCCAAATACAAAATATGAGCAATCATGTTAACGCTGTTACATTCCAACTGAATCAGAAGCTTGACAACAGTATTTCTTACCTATCAACCCATATGAATCAAGCAATTGCGCAGATGGTTGGAACCGTTACAAGCAATCTTCAAACCATAACTGAGTCGACGGGACAAATGAATCAACGCCTTGACAATGCGTCAAAAATTATATCTGAGCTTATGAAACAAGTTGGCGAGATGAAAGAGGGAGCAAATCAAATCAAAAACATTGGTCAAAGCATAGCAAAACTTGAGGACCTCTTTAGCGTCCAACAATTTAGGGGAAGGTTTGGGGAGATAATGCTCGAAAATATGATCAAAGATATACTGCCCAAAGAATACTACGAATTTCAATTTGAATTCAAAAACAGGAAGAAGGTTGACGCGATAATAAAAATTAACGATAGACTGCTTTCAATCGATTCGAAGTTCCCCCTTGATAATTATCGGAAAATGCTCGACTCCAAAGATGAAGCCGAGAAAAAGAAATTAAAAGCCGAATTCATAAAAGATGTCAAGAAAAGGGTTGAGGAAATTGCCCAAAATTATATCCAGCCGACGGAAAACACATTCGATTTTGCGATGATGTATATCCCATCTGAAAGTGTATATTACGAACTCATCACAGATGAAGAAAGTGGGATTTTAAACTATATGCTTGAAAGAAAGGTCATACCCGTATCCCCAAGCGTTTTATATGCGCAGTTGGAGGTTTTCAACACAGGTTTTAAGGCAATTCAATTTGAAAGAAATGTTCACCAGATCATTGATTCACTGTCAAAACTTCTCTCAGAATTCGATGGGATAATGCGTGAATTTGACACGCTTGGAAAGCATATAAATAACGCTCAGTCAAAATATCTTGAAGTCGATAAAAAATTGGCACAGTTTAACAGTTACTTCAGACAAATAGCTGGCCATGGCACAGTCCCAGATTAAATTATGTCCCTTAAACCTTTTCTTGAATTTAAACAAATTAGTTATTAACTTAATTCAGGTCGCGAATAAAACTCATCGTCAAATGGCTTTGCCGAATCATCTAACAGTTCTGCGGATCATTCTTTCTCCAATTTTTGTTGTCCTGTTTCTCTCTGAAAATGTTTTCTTTAAACAATTATCTTTACTTGTTTATGTTATAGCTGCGTTGACTGATTGGTATGATGGCTGGATTGCAAGAAAATTTGGACGTGTGACACCTTGGGGGAGATTTATGGATCCGCTTGCGGATAAGATTCTAACATCATCTGCATTTATCTCCTTTGCATCTCTTGGTTTGGTTGAAACGTGGATGGTCGTCACAATAGTGATTCGTGATATATTAATAACTCTCCTTAGGTCTTATGCTGAATTAAAAAATAAGCCAGTCATAACAACAAAGGGAGCAAAGGCTAAAACATTTATTCAGATGAGTTTTATTTACTATCTTCTCTTCGCTTATGTCACTGATTTAAGTTTTAAAGGTGTAAACTTTAAGCTTTCTCTCTTGAATCCGACTTTGATATATTGGGTTATGCTTTTCGTAACTCTGATAACCTTATGGACCGGGGTAGCTTACCTTTACGACAACTGGAAGATAATCAAAACTTTTTATGTCGCAGCAGGCAAAAGAGCTTCGGAATCAGCATAAAATTTCGCTTTTTTCAAAGCTTATCGCTACGGGTTTTTTCTTCGGCTATTCACCAATTGCACCGGGGACAGCCGGAAGTGTGGTTGCAGTTTTGATTTATTGGTTTTTTTTAAGTTCAAACCTCCAACTTTTGATAATTTCAATTCTCTTTTTTATCCTTGGGGTCTTCACATCTACTAAATTTGAGCAAAGAGATGGGCATGATCCTTCAATTGTCGTAGTTGATGAGATCGTTGGAATGTGGGTCTCACTTTTGTTTATTGAGAAAAAAATTGGGACTATTTTAACGGCGTTTTTAATTTTTAGATTAATGGATATAATTAAACCACCACCTGCAAGAAAATTTGATCGGTCGGAAGGTGGCTTTGGAATTATGATGGATGATGTCATCGCTGGGATTTATGCAAATGTTTTGACACAAATTATCTGGCGTATATTCCTTAAATAAAAAATTAAACTAAAAATGCGGGCTGAAATAATAACCATCGGTGATGAACTTCTTATAGGTCAGGTCGTAAACACAAATGCAAGTTATATCGGCATGAAACTTTCTGAAATTGGAGTAAAAGTTGAACGCATTGTCTCAGTTGGAGATGTTGAGAAAGAGATAATCGAAGAGCTTAGGTATGCCTTTAATAATTTTGATGTTGTGATATTAACAGGTGGGCTCGGTCCAACACATGATGATGTGACAAAAAATGCTCTTTGTAAATTTTTCAATACTGATCTCGTTTTTAATGAGGATGTTTTAAACCAAGTTAAAGAATTCCTTGCAAAGCGAGGGCGAACCGAAATAAACGAAGCAAACAAATCACAAGCACTTGTTCCAAGAAAAGCAAAGATAATAACGAATTACTGGGGAACTGCTCCCGGATTTCTATTCGAAGAGCAGGGAAAGACCGTAATTGTGATGCCCGGCGTTCCAAAAGAGATGATGGGGATGATGGAAAACTTTGTGATAAACTACCTTTCTCAAAAAGCAAAAGGGCTTGTGATAAAACAAAGAGTTTTGAAAACAACGGGGATCCCCGAGGCTTACCTTTACGAAAAGTTGAAAGATACCGTTGAAGAAATTGAAAAATTTTGTAAAATTGCCTTTTTACCATCAGCTCTTGGGGTTAAAATTAGAATAACAGTTGAAGCAAAAAACCAAATCGAGGCGGATAATTTAATAAATGAAGCGGAGAAGAAAATCAGAGAAAAAGTTAACAAGTACATTTACGGAATTGATGATGAAGAGCTTGAGGAAGTGGTTGGAAAATTACTAACCGAAAGAGGTCTCAAACTTGCAATCGCTGAATCATGCACAGGTGGATTGATCGCAGATAGAATCACAAATGTTCCCGGAAGTTCAAAATATTTTGAGCGAGGGATCGTCGCATATAGCAACGAAGCAAAAATTCAAATACTTGGTGTTCCGGAGGAGCTTATAAAAAACCATGGCGCAGTAAGTCGTGAGGTTGCTGAAGCGATGGCTAAAGGTGTAAGAGAAATCTCTGGAGCAGACATCGGGATATCAACAACTGGAATAGCAGGTCCAACAGGGGCAACACCAACGAAACCCATTGGACTTATATGGATAGGATATTCAGATAAAAATGAAACCTTTGCAAAAGAATTCAGATTTGGTGATGACAGGCTCGAAAATAAACAAAGAGCAGCACAAATGGCTCTTGAGATTTTAAGAAGAAAACTACTTGGGATTGAAATATGAAAATAAGAACATTTATTGCAATTGATATACCTGAGAAAATCAAAGATGAAATTTTTGAAATTGAAAAAGAACTGAGCAAAGCAGCGGGTGAGGGCATCAAATGGGAAGAAAAGGAAAAATTTCACATAACTTTAAAATTTCTTGGTGATGTAAATGAAGAGGCGATTAATTCAATTTATCAGACTTTAAATGAAAGCTTAAGCGGGTTCGGGAAATTTTCTGTCATTTATAAAGGAATTGGCGCTTTCCCCGATTTTAAAAATCCGCGGGTTATATGGATTGGCTGTGAAGATCCAACTGGAAAACTTTTTGAACTTCAAAAGATAGTTGAAGAAAAAATGAGTGAACTTGGTTTTGAAAAAGAAGACAAAGAATATCACCCACATATAACCCTTGGCAGAGTTAAAAAAGCTAAAAATATTTCAAGCTTGATTAAGAAAATGGAAAATATTAATTTTGAAGCAAAGACAGGTGAGGTTGCAGAAGTTCTGATAATGAAAAGTGACCTTAAGCCAAGTGGTTCGGTTTACTCGGTTTTAAGAAAAATTAAATTATAATAAAGGAGTGATTTGAAATGGCGGTTGACAAGAGCGAGAAATTAAAAATACTTCAAACGACAATTCAGCAGATTGAGAAAGAATATGGCAAAGGTGCGATAATGCGCCTGGGCGAAGGTCCAATTGCAAAAGTTGAAGCAATACCAACTGGCTCGATCTCTCTTGATGCTGCGATTGGAATTGGTGGAGTTCCAAGAGGAAGAATAACAGAAATTTTTGGACCTGAATCATCAGGTAAGACAACGCTTTGTCTTCACATAATAGCAGAGGCGCAAAAAAGAGGTGGACTTGCTGCGTTCATTGACGCAGAACATGCCCTTGATTTAAACTATGCTAAACGCCTTGGGGTTGATGTGAGTAATTTGCTTTTATCACAGCCTGAATTCGGAGAACAAGCGCTTGAAATAGTTGAAGCACTTGTAAGAAGTGGGGCGATTGATGTTGTAGTAATTGACTCAGTCGCTGCTCTTGTCCCAAGAGCTGAAGTTGAAGGAGAAATGGGGGATGCAACAATGGGCGCACAAGCACGACTTATGTCACAAGCCCTAAGAAAACTCGCGGCGGCAATTAGCAAGTCAAATACAAGTGTTATCTTCACAAACCAGCTAAGAAGCAAAATCGGGGTCATGTTTGGCAATCCAGAGACAACGACTGGCGGATATGCTTTGAAATTCTACGCTGCGGTTCGACTCGACATAAGAAAAGTTGATGTGATAAAAGAAGGTCAAGAGATAATTGGAAACAGAGTTAGGGTTAGGGTTGTAAAAAACAAGGTTGCACCACCATTTAAGGAAGCTGAATTTGACATACTTTACAACGAGGGAATTTCTAAGGTAAATGACCTTCTCGACACCGCTGTCAACCTTGGAATAATTCAAAAAAGTGGCTCATGGTATTCATACAAGGATGAAAGAATCGGACAAGGAAGGGATGCTGTTAAAAAATTCTTCACTGAAAACGAGAATATCTTAAAAGAAGTTGAATATCTTGTGCGTGAGAAACTTGGACTTTTGCCTGAGGTGCCAGAGCAAAAAGTAAGTGAAGCAGAAGAAACCGCTGAAGAAGTGCAAGCTGAGACGAAACCAGTCAGAAAGAGATAAAGGTAAAAATTTATCCAGCAGATGCCCCTTGTTATAAATCTAAAACGGAAAAAAAGAACGAAGGAATGGTATCTCATTTATCTCGATGATGGGCACGAAATTTTATCCTATATCGATTTCATCATCAAATTCAAAATTAAAACTGGAAAGCAACTAACACAAGAACAAATTGATGAAATCAAATCATCATCTGAATTAATTTTCGCCAAAGAAATTGCGTATAAATTCCTAAGCTCCAAACCAAGAACACAAAAAGAGGTTGAAGAACGGCTTAGGCAAAAGGGAGTTAATGAAAATATAATTTCAAGAGTTGTCGAGGAAATAAAAAATTATGGTTTCATTAACGATCTTGAATACGCCAGGAGTTTTGTATTTGATAGGGCTCGATCGAAGACAGTTGGCAAATTTGCATTAAAACAAGCCCTGCTTGCGAAAGGAATTTCAAATGAAATAATTGACCAAGTTCTGTCAGAAAGAGAAAATGTTGTTGATGAGTTTGAAATAGCGCTTGCTCTTGCCAACCGAAAGCTAAAACAAATAAAATCATCAAAGAAGAAAAAGAGAGATAAAAACGAACAAAAAAGAAAAATCTATGAATTCTTAGCAAGACGTGGCTTTGATTGGGATGTGATAAATTCGGTCATCAGGAGAATTTTTAACGATTTCAAGTTTGAAAATTAATATTTGGGAAAAATGTCATTTAGCCAAAAAGCTTTTGTTTTCATCGGCATACCAGTAGCTATGCTTCTTATGGTTTGGATAGCTTCCCTTGCTATTCATATATCGTTAATACTGATCCTTTCAATTTTTCTATCTGTTGCTCTAAATCCCCTTGTGACATATTTTGAGAGTTTGGGGTTTAAAAGAATTATCTCTATAGCGATTGTCTTTGCAAGCTTATTACTTTTGCTTGTCTTTTTATCTATTTTCATAATCCCTGCATTTACACATCAATTTAAAACGCTTGCCGAGCAGCTTCAAAAAGTTCCCCTAGATGTTATAATCGTTTCAACAATCCAAAGCTTGAAAGAGAAATTCCCGCTCTTAAAAGGACTTGACCTTGAGCATAAAGCCCAAGCCCTTGTCGCAGAATACTCAATTAAAGCTGCATCTGCACTGACATCAGCTATACCCATGATTTTTGAACTCTTTCTTGCTCCGTTCGTTGCATTTTTCATCTTAAAAGATGGAGAAAGATTCAAGAAAAATCTCATAAGGGCGATACCGAACAAATACTTTGAAATGGGTTTAAATGTTCTCGATAAAATTGAAGCACAAATAACGGGTTATATTCGGGGACTTGTTTTAGAAGCAACAGCCCTTGGAATTATGTCTGCTATTGGCTCGGCAATTTTGGGGATTAACTTCGCATTTGTGATTGGCTTAATCGCAGGGCTTGCAAGCTTTGTTCCATACCTTGGTGCTTTCGTTGGGGCTATACCAGCCTTGTTGATCTCGGTTGTTCAATTTGGAGATGGACGGATGATCCTTCCATTGATAATAATGTTCGTCATAGTTCATCTAATTGATGATCTTGTGGTTCAACCTCTTGTTTACTCACACTCAGTTGGGATGCATCCAGTTGAAGTTGTTTTCGTGCTTTTAATTTTCGGTGAGCTGTTTGGATTGTTTGGGATGCTTATTGCAATCCCTGTTGAGGCAATCATAAAAGTTTCAATAAGAGAAATATATTGGGGTTTAACACATTATAAAATCATAATGACGAAACATGAAAGTCTTAAATCAACCTGAACTTAACGGCCAATTTATTGCCCAGCAGTTAAAAACCTTGAGATTGTCAATGGATAAAAAGATCACGGAAATAGCCGAAGCAACTGGATACGCACCATCTTACATTTCCCTGATCGAAAATGGGAAAAGGAGTTTGAACTATAGGATCTTGCGCCGAATTTTACTTTACGGATTCGGCGAAACATTGTCGAGTTTTCTTGCAAAGGTTCTGAATGATGACACAACTTCACACGACACACAAGTTTATAAAACCCCATTCAAACTCTATAACGAAGATAAAACGGTATCAGCTCAAATTTTGATACCAATGGATATTTCAAGGGGAATCGAACTTGTTAAATTAACGCTTTTACCCGGTTCATCATTCGAGGAGGAGTTTAAAGTTGATTTTAAAGTTCACGGCGCTGTTTTAAATGGAACCGTAGAAATTTACTATCCCGATCAAAAGATCGAAGTTTCTCAAAACGAAAGTTTTACACTTTCCATAAGGGCTGATTTAAATTATAGCTCGATTCGCTCAAATTTCAGAATCTCAAATTTATCTAAAAGCGTAGCGGATATCATTGTAGTTTTCACACCGCCGGTATTTTAACTCATCTCCCCGGCAAAGGTATAACAATTAAACTTTCATTACCATCAAGATCAACCGCCTGAATTCCAAATATGAAATTATCCTTAGATACATTTTTCAATGTGAACTCATTAACCTTCCCAACAAATATTTTCTTTTCCCACAGCGGAGATGTTGTTCCCCTGATACAGATATTATAACCCATAAGGTCTCCCTCAGTATTTAAATCCCATTTCAAAGTCGTGTCATACTCAAGTTCAGATATCTTTATCACTGGATTCTGCGGAGGATGAGGAGCATTTGCAAGATGATAAAGCACACTTGCGTTAGCTCTTGTGATGTTAGCACAATATTCATAATCGACAAACTCAGGAAGGTCACCGTATTTTACGCCTTTTTCAGTTCTAACATTTTGATGTTGCCTTGCGTAATTTTCGTTCATTTCACTTATTCTAACAGCTGGAAAACCTTGTTCATTGAACGGAGTATGATCTCCACCGCGCAGGAATCTATCTCGCCTGAAAATTAATTCAATCTGAAAATTATCAAGATACCTTTCCGCAACCTCCTTGAAATACCTTGCAAGTTGTCTTGAAGGTGAATCATTTTCAAGTCCCACTTGTGTAATCAACCGCAACATATTTTCATCTCTTGAAATCGGTAAACCCTCCGAAAAAACCCTAACTCGCGTATTATCCACAATTCCATTTCCACCTTCCGTGTTTCCAATTATATCATTGTTTAAAACACCTAGAACTACAATTCCAGAATCTTTAAGTTTTTTCGCAAGATGTCTGCTTCCGAGCAAACCCTGTTCCTCGCCAGCAAACAAAACAAACATTATCGTAAAATCAAACTCGTATTTACTCAAAACCCGAGCAAGTTCAAGAACAGCTGCTGTTCCACTTCCATCGTCATTTGCACCCGGAGCAAAGCCAGTTGAATCAAGTGCATCTCCAGCCCTTGAATCATAATGAGCGCTTACGATGTAAACCTTATCTTTGTAGATTTTTCCTGGAAGCGTTGCAATAACATTTGCCATCTTAGTTGGCTTTGGAACCCTCGGACCAGCCGGAGCTATAAACTCATCAAATTCAACTTTCAACCTTCCACCGCTTTCCCTGCTGTATCTTTCAAGTTCTGATTTAATCCATCTCCGAGCCGCACCAATACCACGATTTTGACTGATTGTATCAGAAAGGGAATGACGAGTGTAAAAACTTACAAGCTTTTCAATGTTTCTTTTAATGCTATCAGCTGAGATCTTCTGAATTATTTCAACAACGGTGGAATTCCGTTTTACAAGTTGCTGTGAGAAAAGTGTGGACGAAAAAAGCAAAAGGATCAAAAAATTCCTTAACCTCATCTTAAAACCAAGTTTTTTAACTTATTTACAAATTTTCAGACAAAAATCAAAAAATTTAGACAAACCCTTTTTAAAAAATCATCCCCCTAAAAACATGGTTGAAAAGTTGTAGTGTAAGGATCACCAAGAATGTGAAAGATTTACTTCACGCCCAATTTTTCACGGATCAGTCTAACTTCTTGGCTTGCCTTCTTTAATTCATTGTAAATCGCAACTGAAAAATTTTTAACTCTGTCGGGCTTTGGATTTGACTTGTTAAGCTCATCAATTAGATTTTTGTAGTGTAACTCAGCCTTTTTACAGTATTCATCAAGATAGGCAATATTCCCTCTCACAAGTTCAAGCTGTTTTTCGGTAAGTGCCTTTTTAATTCCAGCGTAAGATTGCTTCACGTCGCTTAAACATTCCCCAATTTTTTCACCATATTTTTTAGCAACCTCTGGAATAACAGTATTTTCCCTTTCAACTTCAGCCTTTAAAGCCCCAGCATATCCTCGTACATTACGACAACACTTATCAAACTCATCTAAATAATTCTTCAAGGATTGCCCTAAAAGAATAGCGGGAAGGATGATAAGTATAATTATGTGCGTTTTTAGGTGCTTCATACTTCGTCACCTCCATAGATTTTATGTTTAAGCGAACTTGTTTAATCTCCTAAAGCTTCAAGCCTACCCTTCTCAGATCATCAATAATCCGGACCAAAGGAGAAGTAGTAAACAGGTTTTGAAAATGAACCCCAATTAAACCGCCATGCAATGTCAATGCGCAAAAGCAATCCAAACAGATAAATCCTAAAACCATACCCTGTTCCAATTAACAGGTCTTTCGTCACTGTACCTGTAAATGGATCTGGCTCATAAAAAGCACGCCACGATCTCCATGAATCCCAAGCAGAGCCCGCATCAAGGAAAATAACTCCCATTATGTTTCTAAATGCAAGTGGCAAAGCACCTCCAATGAAATATCTTATTAACGGAAATCTGAACTCAAGATTCATAAGTGCAAACTTAGAACCGTTTTGTTCATTGTAAACATAACCGCGAAGCGGAACAATTGGACCACTTATGGCCTCAAAGAAAAAGAAGTCAGCAGTACTTTCGATCGGAATATAATCATTCTTAATAGCCCAGTTTATCCAAGCATCAACCCCACCGAGCATAAATCGTTGTCTGTTTTGCCCAGTGCTTCCTCCAGCCGTAAGCCTAAAAGCAAAGCTGTAATCATTCCACAATTTAAAATATTTTCTATAATCAAAAATTCCAGTTAAAAATTGAATCCCATTTGATCCAAGCTTCGGACTTGCGTAGAAAGAAAGATAATATCTTTCACCATTCGATGGGAAAATATAACGCCACAAGGAATTATCATGAACATAAGTTAGCGATGGCATCAAAATGGTTGAACGTTCCCCTATCTCTGGAAAATCAATATATTCACCAACTACATTGTAGTAACCAAGCCCAAAATCAATCCTTCTAAATTTATCAATCGGATAAGAGCCCATCAATGTCCCACCATATAATCTATATCTGTAATAAAGCGGATAATATTGATCTCCCACACCGAAAAATCTTGCTATATGAAAAGCCTCAATCCCCCAGTTAATTCTTTTCGGAAGGTAAAAGTAAGCAAAGGCGTAATCGCTATTTTTGAGATCAAACACAAGGCTTGTTATTAAATAAATTTGATGATTCCCAAGCATATCGCTAAACATCATAAACGCCTCACCCAAAACACCATAAAAAGTGCTATAACTGGCATTTGTATAAATTAAATCCGGTGTAAAATTAACTTTGTATCTGTAAACTTTATAACGACCTGATTCATCAAGGTTATCAGGTGGTCTCAAGGAATCAATCCGTGATTTAATTGACATTGCCAAGCTATCCTGCCTAAATACATCAGCAAAAATATAGCTTCGGAGATTAATTTTTATATCACTCCCATAAGGTTGAACCAAAGATGTATCAGTTTTGCTAGAAGATTCACCTAAGAGATTTTCTCCTTTAGCTTTTGCAAGCTCCCTTTCCTTCTCCTTCAAAAATTCCGTAACGAAAATTGTCGGCTCAAGCTCCTGAATCTTCAAATCCCTCTCAAACGGCTGACGCAAAAGGAAAATATCAAAACCACCATTATAAAAAGATGCAAACGCAAGTTTTGAACCATCATATGTGATCGATAATTGATAAATACCACTCAAAGAATTCGTCAATGGTCTTTCAAGCCCCGTTTCAAGATCTTTCTCATATATATTGTTAATTCCATTTCTATCGGAGATAAACAAAATTTTCTTGCCGTCAGGAGAAACCACAGGTGATGTTTCATCCCAATAGTCAGTATGTGTAATCCGCTTAATTTCGCGAGTTTCAAGGTCAACTGAGTAAATGTCATACTGATTAGGATCAAAGTTATACATTTTGAAATCCTGCGGTATCACATCTCTCGAAACGAAATCTTTTCTATCGGATGAGAAATAAATTAGCTTTCCATCAGGAGACCAAGTTGGATCAGCATCGCTGAAAATATCGTCAGTCAGATTAACAAGTGTTTTATTTGAAAGGTCGTAAACATAGATATCCGATTGCCCATGTTTCAAACCTACAAAGGCAAGCTTCGTTCCATCCCTTGACCAGTCAACTGAGAAAATACCTTCAAGGTCAAATGTTATCTTTTGCTGCTTTTCCGTTTTAACATCAATTATAAAAATCGCATCGCGATCGCCACTTTTAACGGCAAGGGCTATTTTATTACCATCGGGAGACCATGTCAGACCTGGTGTTAATAGATGGAGCTCTTCAAAATTTTTAGTTCTGTTCCCTTTCACAATCTTTTTTATTATCTTCCCATCAATTGCTGACATTATGAAAACATCGAAATAATCATCTCTATCGGAAATGAAGGCAATCCTATCACCAGTAGGTGAAATCGTAGGGCTTGTGTTATAAAAGTTACCTTTTTTCGCGTGGTCTGTCAATCGTTTAGCAAACTCGTCAGGGGCTTCTCGTTTTGAAAAATCAGCCCAATACAATTTTTTCTGCTCCTTTACCCATCTATCCGAAAGTTCCTTCAAAGATATACCAAGTGAACTTTTTATACCAGCTTCAACACTTCTTAAACCCCTGATCCTATTTATAATCTCACCAATTTTCTCATCTCCATACTTTCTCGAAATATACCAAAAAACAGATTGCCCCCCTCTATAAGCAAAATAGCCATCAAGATACTCTATCGGTGGAAGATAATCACTCACAGTTGCATCGCGCATAAACATATCAGAATTGACATCCCACCTTAACGCAGAAAACTCTGGTAAACCTTCAACTATCCACATCGGCAATTGAAGTTGAATATTATTTATCAAAGCAGATTGCAAGGAACCACCATAAAACATATCATTCATCACAGCATGGACAAGCTCATGATGTATCACATGGCGAAATTGTCTATATGAACCTTCAAATGGAACAACAACCCTGTTTTTGAATAGCTCCGTCACCCCACCGATTCCTTCCTCAAGATATTCAGCCACTACATTTGTCTGCTGAAAGTCATTGTGAGAATTATAAACAACTATCGGAATACGATTTATGATTTCGTATCTAAGCAACTTACTTATTTTAACATAAGCATCCTCCGCTACTTTTGCAGTGTACTCAGCAAGCTCATATCCGCCATCGGTAAAATAGATATCAAAATGGTCGGTTCGGATGAAATACCATGCGAAATCTTTATACTGAACTTTATTTTTCCCAAACGGGCCCTGCTGAGCAAATCCCACTGAAATTAAAGCGAAAATTAAAACAAGATATACGAAGAAACGCTTCATTTTAAAACGCCTCCGAGATTTTTTATTGGCTCTAAAAAAAATTAAATCATTTTTCGATATTTTTTGTTCCTAACCCAATTTGCGCCAAATTTAATTAAAATTCAAGTTAAAATTTTCTAAACCTTTCACTTTAAAACTATCATTTTTCTTGTTTCAAAGAATTTCTCAGCTTGAAGCGTGTAAAGATATACCCCCGATGGCATCTCACAAGAATAAAATTTTATTTTATGTCTCCCAGCTGGCATCTCGCCGAAATCAAAATTTCGAATAGTGCGACCAAGTAAATCATGAACCAAAAGTTTAACCTTCGCACTATACGGGATCTCAAACTCTATAATCGTCTCGGGATTAAAGGGATTTGGATAGTTCTGATAAAGTTCAAATCCGAATTTCCCACCTTTAAAGTTTTCCGCACCCACGACAACTTCAACACCGTATATATCAACTTCAACCCATGCAGAAACATTTGAACATAGCTTCACATAAACTATCTTTCTATTTGAGTCGAACCATGCTGAGATTGAGTCGCTTAAAAATTTTAAAGAATCATCAACGACTTTAACTTTGATTCCATTTACTTTAACCGAATCGAAAACCTCAATAAGATTAAACTTTAAAATCCAACATCTTTTATCAATCTGACCAACGAAACTTCCATTTGCTTCACTTATGTAAAGCTTAATCTCACTCCCATATTTTCTGCACTTGATTTGAGTTGTTGAAAACTCCCCTTTTTCATATCCAAGCGTTTTCCCATCGTCTTCATAAAGTTCAAAATCAACATCCCCAGGATAAATCTCAACCCAAAGCGTATCATCTGGAGACTCATCGACATATTTTTTAAGCTTAGCCATTGGAATTATTGATGGGATTCTAATAAACAAAGGAATTTGTTCAAGTGGAGCATCGACTTGAACTGTTTTACCACCAGTGTAAACTTCACCCGTCCAAAAATTAACCCACGAGCACCCCGATGGTAAATAAACATCTTTGATCCTTTGCCCAGAAGTGAACACAGGCGAAACAAGGATGAAATCGCCGAAAAGATATTCATAGCTTAAATTGTAAACATTTTTGTCATTTGGGAACTCATATAAAACAGGTTTTATTAGCGTTTCTCCATATTTCCATGTCTTGTAAGCGTATGTATAAATATACGGGATCAATCGATATCTAAGTTCAATATATTTTCTGACTATTTTTTCAACCTCTTCACCAAAAGCCCACGGTTCAAGGGGTTGCTCGTGCCCATGGGGGCGCATAACGGGACAAAAAGTCCCAAATTGAATCCATCTGATATACAACTCCGATGTCGTCGTTCCACCCGTAAATCCACCAATATCCGAATTATGATAAGGTATGCCTGACATCACCATCCCAATTAGCATCGGTATCTGAACTTTAAGTCCATTAAAACTTTTTTTCACATCCCCAGACCATGTGATGACACCAAAGCGCTGGATCCCTGCAAACCCAGATCTTGTCAAGTTGAAAATCCTTTTTTCGGGAAAATCATTTTTATAACCATCATATAAAGTTTTCGCCCAAAGAAAGTTGTAAATGTTATGAACTTTCCTTGCGCTTCCAAGGTGATGTTTTAAGAAGTCTGGATGATTTTCTGGCTCCCCCAGGTCAGTCCAAAATCCATCGACACCTTCATTTAAAAGATTTTTATATTTCTCCCACCACCATGACTGTGCAGATGGATTGGTCAAGTCAAGCAAAGATGAAGGCGTCGCCCAAAAATTTTGAAAAACATAAGTTTTTCCAGTTGAATCGAAAACAAAAAATTTATTTTGATCCGCAAATGAATAATTAATTGAAGAAAGATTTATATACGGTTCGGATATTAAAATTGTCTTAACCCCTAACTTTTTAAAATCTGACATCATCTTAACTGGGTCTTGCCAGTTATTTCTATCCCATGTCATATTCCCCATCTTACCCCAGCCAAACCAATAGAGATCGAGAATCAATCCATCAAGCGGAATATTTTTCTCTAAAAATGTATTGACAACCCCTTCAGCTTCCGTTTGATTTCTGTATCCGAACTTGCTTTGCAGAAAACCAAAAGCCCATTTCGGGGGAATAGGTGGAAATCCAGTAAGCCAAAAATATTTTTTCAATATCTCCTTCATTGAAGATGCGTAAATAAAGTAATAATTCATCTGCCCATCCTCAACTTTGTAATACCAGACCGATTGAGCAGAAACTCCGAAATCAAAATAACCAGAAAATGTAATATCGAAATATAAACCGTAATTGTAATTTGATTGAACGAACGGAACATTTACTTGCATAGTTTTTAATGGTGCTTCATAACCGACAATATGTTGATTATATGTGCTGAACGCATACCCTCTTCTGTCAATATCAATACCCTTTTGACCAAGCCCGTAAAAATGTTCATCAGGTTGAATTTCAAAAAAGACATATTTCTCCCTACCGCTGTAACCAAACCCGCCCGAATTCCTCTCCTTTAGCAAAAGCTTCCCAGCTTTGTCGTAATAATAAATTCTCAAAGGGAATTTATCAACTCGAATTAAAATTGAATCCGTTTCAATTAAAAACTTGTCATTAGCATCACTTAAACTCCACCTCACATTATCACAATTCTGAATTACGACAAGGCTTGCGTCTTCGACCGTGTTGTTTGAATCTTCAAAAAAGGTGACTTTCACAATATCAGATCGAACAAACTTAAATTCAACTGCACATGTTCCCGCATAAAATCTGACAGTGCTATCTGTCGTAATATGTCTTGTGTAATTTTCGACGAAATTTATCTGGGCAAGAGCAAGCGTTGATAAGAGTAAGGTTGAAAGAAATTTTTTAAGCATTTTTTGCTCTGTGTTTTAGTTTATCGTGCACTTTTAAAGTTTTGTTTGCTTTAATTTAATTTAGCCTAAAGGTGAAAAACAAGGATGCCCTTCGATGAAAAAGTTAAAAATGGAAATTAAAGAATTGGAAAATTGAAACTTTAGATTGAGTGTTTTTTCCGAAGAAACTTTGAAAGCCTTTTCAACTATAATTCCCCACCCCCATTTCTTGAACCCGTTGCGGTTTCGGAAAATCCACCAGCGGTTCTTTACAAAGTAAAAAAATAACTTAAGTTTCATCCTCAGACTTATGAACTGGTGGAAGCGACGAGCCCCCTAAACATCTTTTGCGATACTCAATTATCCGCTCAACAACTTCATCGACACTTTCCTTAACCATAATTTTTTTCCCCGTCGTTAAAGCTATGATTGTATCAGGCGAAGCTTCAAGATATTCGATCAATTCAGCGTTTATAACAATTTCCTGGCCATTTAATCTTGTTACCTTGATCACTTTGCGCACCTTATTTAATTTCAAAATTTATCATCCCCGCCACAGGAGCGGGGATTTAATAAATTAACGCTTTAAATTAGTAATCTCTTGTAAAAATTCATCGCTTGCTGTTATCACTCGCGCATTCGCCTGGAAACCACGCTGTGCAATTATCATACGCGTAAATTCCTCCGCAAGATCAACATTCGATTGTTCAAGAACCCCAGACATTATTTTAGACTGAATCGCTGAACCAGGTTCATCAATTATCGGGGCACCAGAATTTGCGGAGATATCAAACATGTTATCACCAACCCTCAACAATCCAGTTGGATTATTAAATGTTGCCACGAGAATTTGAGCGAGAACACGGACAGTCCCATTTGAAAATACACCAAGGATTTTACCATCTTCATTTACGGAAATTGTATTCAAAAATCCAAGCCCATATCCATCTTGGTCCGCAATCAAACTTGATGTTCCCTCCATTTGAGTTATCCCAGCGAACTCCCCAATCTTTCCAGGATCAATCACTATATCAAGGATATTGGCGGAGTTATCACCTGGATCAATTCTCAAGGTTGAACTCCCGTCATCAAAAAAGAAACTTCTTATCGAGCCATCGGAATTAAACACAATTTTCCCACTTCCACCTGCAACTATAACCTCATTCCCACCAACCTGCGCTGTCCATATCCATTGATTTGGTGTGGTCGCATCCTTTACAAATTTCAAGGTTATATTATGTCTGTTTCCAAGCGAATCATAAACAGTCACAGTAGTGGATGCTTCAACATCTTCGGCTTTCTGAACTTCAAGCCAGTTTCCAGGTTTGTTTTCAAAAATTGAGTTAAAATTATCTCTTCCTGTTGCGGAGATGTTAAGGTCAGTGATTTCATTGGCTTTGCCACCATCCGCATTAACAACAAGTGCTCCAGTGTTCTTGTCAATTTCAACTCCCTTTAGATTATTTATCCTAAATGCATTTTTAACAGCATCGGCAAAATCCTTATAAGTTGATGTAGAGCTCACAGTAAAATTAACAGTTGATATCGCTTTACCTCCAACCTTTCCATCAATTGTTATCACATCTCCAGCCACAAGCCCAAGATCATTCCCTTGTGCATCTCTTAAATTGATCAAAAGGTCATCAGCTCGTGCAACGCGGGAAAATTTATCGGAACCTTTGCTTGAGTTTGCTGTATAATTTCCATTCAATCCAGAAAGAGCGGTTTCAAAATTACGATTATTGCTTGATATCGAAACATTTTGATTAACGATTGAAGTCAAAACAATTCTACCTTGCGAATCAATTGAAGCCGTCAACGAGCCTGCGAAATCATTGTTGATCTCATCAACCAAATCTTTCAAGGTGCGGAAATTGCCATCCCCAACTCCACCATCCTTGCTCACATAAGTGTAGGTTTTAACTTTAGTTCCATCTTGAATTGTCACAGTTGTCGAACCCGAGATCATACCAGTTATAATTGTATTTGCTGTTCCAGTAGCGAGAAGATCATTTATATCAGAGTTACCATCCTCAACTGCATAGACTCGTGAGCTTTGAAGTATATTCCCTTTTGGAACGCCACCAGCGTTAAGATTACCTGTGAGCTTTATGAGTGATGTTGCTTTTGCTGGTGATTTTTGACCAAAGGGAATTTTTATATCTTCAAGCTTTGCCCCCGGAGGAACAACACCAGAAGAATCAGCCATCTTCCCTTGAACAATAGCGCCCGTTGCTGAGTCAACAAGGTAACCGTTTGCATCAAATCTAAATGCCCCGGCTCTTGTGAAATAATTCCTTCCTCCCTTTTTCACGATGAAAAATCCATTACCTTGAATCGCGAGATCTGTTACCTGACCTGTGGTTTCAAGGTTTCCTTGTGTAAAGATCGTGTCAATTGAACTTACATTCATCCCAAGTCCAACCTGAAGTGGATTGGTTCCACCAGATTCCGCTGAAGGTTGAGTAGCCCCGCGAAGCATCTGTGCAAATGCCTCACTGAAAGAAACACGAGCCGCTTTAAATCCGATGGTGTTGATGTTCGAGATGTTATTTCCGATTACATCCATCATAATCTGATGATTTCTCAAACCAGAGACGCCAGAGAATAACGACCTAAGAAATGACATTTTAACTACCTCCTTTTTAATTTTTGTTTTAAATTTTGATCTCGCCTCGGTCAGTCAGCGAGATTGCGGGGCCCCCTCAAACGAGGTCCAGCCCCTTTAAATTATCACAGCTCCATCAATATTTGTAAAGACATGCTCTTTAAGGCTATCACTATCAACCACAGTTATAACAGTTCTGTTCTTTACATTCACGATAAATGCGATATCCCTTAACAAAATTAGAACATCCCTTGTATTTTTTTGCTCCGCACGAAACAAGGCATCGTTCAAAAGTTTAACATCCTCTTCGTTTAATTTCACCTCCCTTTCCTCCATACGCTTTAAAGCATGATTTGAAAACTTTAATTTCTCGATCTCACTCTTAAAAATATCCTCAAACCTTGTCCCAAACTCTGGGACCTTTACACCCGTGCCTTCCTTCCTTAAAGTCTCAACTCCACCAGCTGGGATAAATGGAACCTTCACGCCATTTACTTCAATCGCCATTTTTACCCTCATACTTTATTTCAACTATATCAGCGATGTTGAATTCAACTCCATCAATCAATATCACTGCACCATCTGCTTTATATCTCACACCTTCAACAATCCCGCTGATGTAAGTATTCACAACCACTGGTTTCCCGTCTCCATCAACCGCCTCAATGCTAACTCTGTAATTTCCAGCTGGCAGATAATTACCAAGTTCATCTTTCCCATCCCATTTGAAGTCATACCTACCGCTTTTTCTCTCGCCAAGCTTAAAAGTCCTCACTACATTTCCAGAGGAATCAAGAATTTTAATTTCAATTGATTTAACATCGCCCTTCAATTCATATCCAAATTCCACACCTTTCTCAGACTCAAGTCTCAACGAATCCCCATAAACAGTGACCCTCTTTCCGATCAAATTAGCAACCAAAGCATTTGTGATCGAGCGATTTGTCGCATAACTTGCGTCGATGCTTTTCAAAAGATTTGAATTGATGTTGTAAAGTTGCTCCACCGAGCTAAACTGGGCAAGCTGGCTTGCAAATTCTGTGCTTTGAATTGGATTCATCGGATCTTGATAATTAAGTTGCGTTATCAAGAGCTTCAAAAAATCATCCTTTCCAAGAATCGCCTTATCAGAGCTTTGAACACTGCTTCCTGTTGAAGGAATGCCTCTAAAATTTTGAATTGAATTAATGTTCTCCACGATTCTCACCTCCTTTAAATTATTGCCTCTATTAAACTGCCACCGTAAAACTTAACAGCATCAAAAGAGTCAAAAATTTTCCTTTTGCTTGTTTTCTTCAAAAACTGCCCTCGATCTGAGTTTGAAGAATCAAAATAATTATTGTTAAGATTTTCACCCACAAGCAACACCCCAAGCTTTTCTGGATTTACATTGCTTGACTCAAGAGCTGTTCTTAAATTATTAAACCCCGACTCAATTAGTTGCTTTGCCTCAAGATTTTTAACCTCAAACAAAATCTTTACCCCATTTTCGCCTTGTGAAATTTTGACAACAACTTTACCAATCTCCTCTGGCTCAACCCTCAAAACAACTTCACCGTGCGCTAAATCACCATTCTTAGAAACCAAAGCCCTCACCACATCAGGAATTTCTTGGGCTTTCACAGATATCATAAAATCTCTAACATTGACTTTATCGCCAGCATCCACGGCATCAATAAAACTTAAATTCCAATTGCCAACTTTTTCATAAACCTTTTCAAATTTAATGCTACCAAGCTCAAACTTCTTAAATTCATGCTGTAAATCAAATTCATTTCTGGCTTGATTATGCTCAAAACTTACCGAAGCAACATCTTCCCTCACAGTTTTAACATCTGTATTATGCTCTTGATTTTTAAATTGAGATTGGGATTTTTTTGAACTAAAAACAGGTTCTTCAACATTGACTTTATTATTCTCTTTTAAAATTTCCCCAACCCCAGCCTTATAGATTTTAACATCGTTCTCAAGTGCAAGCTCCCTTAAATACGGCTCAAATTTTAAATTTAAATTCTCAACACTTTCATCCTTTCTTGAAACCAATTTAGATTTTAAATTAACCTCACTTTGCAAATTTTCTGGAGCAGTAATTTCAACTTTGCCATCCTTTACATCCCCATATTTAACTCTATTTGCAACGACAAATTCACGAATTGCTTCATTTAAGTCAACTCCTTCACTCTCTCCTTTAACAATAAGCTTGCGAATTTCCTGCTTCGGATTAATTTTATCTTTCGAATTTAAATTTTGAAGCGATTTTAAAGCTTCCCCTTCCTTCGCCAAAAAGAATGGCTCAATAGCAGAATTTGGACTTGCTTTAACTTCCCTCGATTCTTGATTAGGCATAAAAGCATTAAGTTGCTCTGCTATCTGGGAATTAGGATTTAGCTTAAATAAAATCAGCGCCTGTGATTCCGAAGTTTCTTTCTCATCTACACTTTGATAACCCTTTAGCTCTGAAATGGGATTGAAATAGAATTGTTCTAAAGATTCCTCAGTCTGTGGAAGGTAAATTGATTCAAAATTTTCCGTTTTAACATTTGAGAGAAATTGAGCCAAGAAAAGTCCAAGGATATCACCAAAATTTGTCGTTGCTTTTTTATAAAAAATTCCATTTTGCTCAGTTTGATTTAAACCTAAATTATTTAGTATGTCGATTAAATTTAATTTCATTTCAACTTTGAAAGTTTACTGGCTTTTGCGGTGTTAATTTCAGAGAGTATCTTTGCAGCTTGACGCCTCTGCATATTTAAAATAATTTGAAGTGCTTCATTTTCAGGCATGCTCTCAAGAATTCTTGCAGCTGCTTCTGGCTCCATCGACTCGTAAATTTTCGCCATAGCCTTGATTTTCTCATCTTGTTGATTTAAAACTTGGCGTTGCAGTCTTTCAACAATCAAATTCTTTTCCCTTATTTCAGCCTTAAGCTCATTAATTATCTTGTTAAGAACAAGGACGCTGTCTTTATACCTTTTTAATTCCGCAACTGCTTCGTTATATAAACTTTTCAAACTATCAAGCTTATACGCTTCAACATATTCAAGTCCAATTGAACTTGTGTCCTCCCATATGACACCAAGCGAATCATTTTTAAGTTTAAGCGAATCAACCATCGCTAAAACAGGGGTTGATTTTGGAATTGGTCTGAAAAGTTCAGGATAAAGCTTTGAAAGAACATACATACCCTCAAAAATCGTCACAAAAGAGAAAACAAAACCAAGTATATAGCCAAAGATCGGTTTTTCCATTTTTATCTGTTAGATATTGTTCTATATGCAATGGAATCCAAAAGTGTTTGCTCTTTCTTTTGGAAATCCTTCAAAATCTGCTCGTTAAATTTTTGCTTCAATTTTTCAATCATACGCTTATTTTGATTCGTCTTTATCAAAATATCACGCCTTTTCTCTTCTTCCTTTAAAACCCTCTCAAGCGCATTTTTCTGCTTTTCAACCTGTTCAGCAACTGCGTTTAAATAAGCATATTGAATTTGTAAATCAATCACCTTAACCTTTTCCTCAGCCTCTATATTCTCCATCTGTTGCATCTTTTCAGCTTCAAGGTCTTCTAACAATTTTTCGGCTTTTTCACGAATTACTTTAATTTCCGAAAGATCCCTTTTATATTTTTTTTCTTGGACTTGACGAACCTTAAGAACTGGATCAAGTTTGAAACGAGCCATCTCTTTACCTTAAATTAATTTTGCAAGTTCAATTAAACGATTAACCGAATCTTCAAACTCCGCTTTCTCTTTCATATCCTGTCTTAAAAACTCTCGTATTTTTTCAATCATCTGCAACGCCTTGTCAATTTTCGGATTACTACCTCGAACATAAGCCCCGATGTTTATCAAATCCTCCGCTTCCCTGTATGTTGCAAGTATGTCTATTATTTTTTCAGCTGACTTTTTATGCTCAGAGCTAACTATATCTGGCATAAGCCTACTTATGCTCTCAAGTGGCTCAATGGCTGGATAATGGCCCATATTTGCAAGTTTTCGTGAGAGAACAATGTGACCATCAAGTATCGACCTTGAAAAATCAGCAATAGGCTCATTGAAATCATCACCTTCAACGAGAACTGTGTAAAGCGCCGTGATACTTCCCTTTGAAGAAGTTCCAGCACGCTCAACAAGTTTCGGAAGCAACGCAAAAACCGAAGGGGTATAACCTTTCGTTGTTGGTGGCTCACCTATCGCAAGCCCAACTTCACGCTGAGCCATTGCAACACGAGTAAGCGAGTCCATCATAAACATTACATCAAACCCTTGATCTCTAAAATATTCTGCGATAGCGGTTGCAACAAGTGCGGATTTAACTCTTATAAGCGGGGGCTTATCACTTGTTGCAACTACGACAACGCTTTTCGAAAGCCCTGAATCGCCAAGTTCCTTCTCAATGAAATCTCTAACTTCCCTACCTCGTTCACCAATTAAAGCGATTACATTCACATCTGCGTTCGAATGCCTTGCAATCATTCCCATAAGTGTGCTTTTGCCAACCCCGCTTCCTGCAAAAATTCCAATTCTTTGCCCTTTTCCGCACGTAAGAAGCGAATCTATAGCCCTTATGCCTGTAGCTATCGGTTGAGTTATCCTGCTTCTTTCAAGTGGCGCCGGTGGTTGATTATAAATTGATCTCATTTCATCAGCTTCAATCCATCCTTTCCCATCAATTGGATGACCAAGCCCATCTATAACTCTACCAAGAAGTTTCCGTCCAACTGGAATTGAGAAAGTTTTCCCCATCGCAACTATTTCGCTCCCCGGGCTTATCCTATTTATATCTCCAAGTGCCATTGAAAGAACACGATTATTTTTAAATCCGACCACCTCCGCAAGGCAAATCACTTCATCATTCCTTGACTTAATAGCGCACACCTCACCAAGCGAAGCCGACGGACCAATTGATTCAATAACAAGACCAATAACTTGCGTTACCCTTCCGTTAACCTTGACTAAATCAAGATGCTCGATCTTATCAAGATATTTTTTCATCCTTGCATCAAGATTTAACATCTTCTCACAGCCTCAACCAAGTAAGTTTTCAATTAACGAAAATTGCGTTGATATTCTCGAATCAACATTTCCAAGCTCACTTTCAACCACACATCCACCTCTTTCAATCGCTGGGTCTGCTTCAACGATAACCTCGCTTGTTGAGTCAAGCATTTGCAAAAGCTCTGGTTTCAATTCTTTTATAAGTTTCTCGTCCTCAGGGTTGACCCTTAACTTTATCTTTTCAACGCCAACAACTCTTTTCACCGCCTCCTTCACCTGATTCAAGATGAAATCATTATCTTTTTCAATTTCCCTTTTGACAATTTTCTCAGCAATTTTAATGGCAAGTGAAAGAACGAAATTCTCAATTTTCGTCCCGAACGATTCAACTTCATTACAAAAATTTTTTAAAACCTGCTCCAAAATGGCGATACGCTCCTTCAATTCATCGTTTACTTTTTCCCTCAAAATCTTCTCCGCATCTTTAAATCCCCTTTGATATGCCTCCGCAATTTTCATCTCGTATTCATTTCTGATCTGTGCTATTATTGCGTCAATATTAACTCCCTCTTCATTTTTTCTTTCATCCTGCACGAAATCAATTTCATCGCTTGACCCCACTTCAATTTCGCTTTTAACACCCTCATCAGATAATTTCAAAATATCAAATTCAACAGGTTCTTCAATTTTTAATTCCTCAAACAAAAACTTCTCCTCTGGCAACCGATTTTTTATGACTTTCCTAGTAAACAATGTCCTCCTCACCTCCTCTTCCCGCAATTATAATTTCCTGATTCTCCTCAAGCCGTTTTATAACCTCAACAATTCTCATTTGAGCAGCTTCAACCTCACGCAATCTCACAGGACCCATATATTGAATCTCTTCTTGCAACATAGCAGCAGCTCTTTCCGACATATTCTTGAAAATTTTCTCTTTTATCTTTTGATCCGCTCCTTTCAAAGCAAGTGCAAGATCCTTCTTATCAACTTCACGCAAAATTCTTTGTATGCTTCTATCATCAATGTAAATGATGTCCTCAAACAAGAACATCAATCTCTTTATCTCATTTGCAAGATCTGGATCTTGTTCCTCTATCCTTTGCAAAAGTTCTCTTGCTTCCTGCGAGCCAACCTTGTTAAGAATTGCAGCCACGGTCCTTGATCCACCAGTTGCGCTAACCTCCTGACTTAAAGATGTTTCAGCCATAACATCAATCACACTCTCAAGCTCGGTTAAAATCGTTGGAGAAATCTTCCCGAGTTTCGCAATTCTATATACAACTTCAACCCTCAAATCTTCGGGAAATTGACTTATAACCTTTGCAGTTTGCTCAAGCGGTAAATGAGAAAGAACTAAAGCTATCGTCTGTGGATGTTCCTTTTGGAGAAAATTCGCAAGCTGCGTCGCATCTGCTTTCTTCAGCGCCGAAAATCCTTTTATCTGAGTCATACTATGAACCTTTTCAACTATCTCCGATGCTTTTTGTGAACCAAGCGATTTCTCAAGCAACGTTTTCGCATATTCAAATCCTCCAACGATAATATATTCCTGCGCCTTCATCATCTGGAAAAATTCTTCAATAACAGCCTGAACAACAGACGCTGGAATCCCCTCCAACGAAGAAATTTCTATCGCAAGCTGTTCCATTTCTTGTGGCTCAAGATAGCGAAAAACTTTTGAGGCCGTTTCAACATCAAGCGCAAGCAGTAAAATTGCTGCTTTCTGCTTACCTGTTAAATTTTCATATTTTAAATTCAACGCTTTTGCCATTTCTGTCTCTCCTCCTCAAGTAGCCAAACTTTAATTAACCTCGCTGCTTGTTCAGAATCTTCACGAATATATTCCCTCACCTTTTCTTTAATTTGCTCCTTTTTCACTCTTTCAGATTCAAGCTCTTCTTCGTCAACTTGTTGAATTGCCTCAACTGCAACTTGCTCCGGTCCCTTAAGTGGTGCTTGGGGTTGAATGGTTGGAAATTCTCTAATTTCAACAGTTGGAATTTCCTTCCTCGTCTTCAACTTCCCAAGAAGTGAAAACACAAGTATGATTGACCCAACTATTGCAAGCCCAATTACAATTTTTTCAATAAGCTCACGCCAACTCTCTTTTTTGTCCTCCCGTTGCACAAACCCAAGCTCTTCGCTCGCTGGCTCAAACGCCGTGCTGATAACAGAAACTTGATCATTCCTATCTGGATTAAAACCAACTGCATTTTTAACTATTTCAGTTAACTTTTGAATTTGCTCCTCATCCCGGGGAATGTATTCAACCTTTCTAACCCCGCCTACTTCATTTACCTTGTAAGTTCCATTTACAAGGACAGCAACTGAAAGGCGTTTTATATTCCCGACACCTTCAACTATCCTCTGAAGCGTCCTATTAACTTCATAGTTTGTTATCGTATTCGTTCTCTGTGAGCTTGTGCTTGCAAATGTTGAATCAACTGAACTACTTCTCTCCTGCGTCGTTTGTTCGCTTCTTATAACAGTTTTATCTGGATCATACTCCTCTATAGTCTTTTCAACTTGAGTGAAATTAAGTTCTACATCAACTCTAACTATTGAATTCCCCGGACCAACAACGGCGTCGAGTAAGCTTTGAACTTTATCAGTTAGATATTGCTCAACACTTCTTTTTAGCTCATACTGCTTACTGCTTATCTTGGCAAGTGGATCTGAATCGGAATTATCAGATAAAAGCCGCCCTCTTGAATCAAGTATCGTAACATTTTGGGGTTCAAGCCCCTCAACGCTACTTGCAACAAGGTAAGCGATGCTTTGAACATTGTCCCGACTCAACTTCGCTCCCTGCTTTAATCTGAGTATGACAGATGCTGTCGGTTCTTTTTGATCTTCTTTAAAAAGAGTCTTTTCAGGGATAACGATATGAACCCTTACTGCTTCAATCCCGTCGATTTGCAAAATTGTCCTCGCAAGCTCTCCTTCAAGTGCGCGTTTGTAATTTATCTTTTGAACAAAATCTGAAACCCCAATATTACTTTTATCAAAAATTTCATACCCAACAATACTTGAATTTGGCAAACCCTCGCCCGCAAACTGAAGCCTTAACTCATAAATATTTTGCTTTGGAACAAGTATAGTTCGACCACCATTTTCTAATCTATAACTGATTTTCCTCTCCTTCAATTTCTCAACTATCTTGCTCGCATCCTGTGGCTCCAAATTAGAAAACAAAATACCATATTCAGGCTCACGAACCCACGAGATCAAAAATGCAAAACCAACAATTGAAGCAACTGCGACTCCGATAAGCAAAACTTTCCGAGCAGTCGATAACCTCCCCCAAAACTCTTTTATCTGAGCAAATGAACTCATCAGAAATTAAATTTTTTGTTTAAACCTGCAAACGCATCAACTCCTTATACGCTTCAAGCATTTTATTTCTCACCTCCATCAAAAGCTCAAAACTTGTTTTCGCCTTCTCAACTGCAATCATAACATCATGAATGTCGCTTATTTCACCAGTTATCGCTTTTTCAATCGCCTCGCCCGCTTCGTTCTGAAGCTGATTCACATCTTTGATGAACTCCTTCAAAACGCTTTCAAAATTTTCAACACTTTCCTTCGCTCTCTCCCTTACCTCAGTTTTATAAAATTCGCCAGAAGCTATTAAACCAACTTGTTTAAGCATAACTCAAACCCTTTTGTTAATTATTTGATGATCAACCTCAATAACCAACCTACCTCGAGAATCATACTGATAATACTTTTTTATCTCTTCAACGCTTTCAGGAAAAAGTTCCTCAAAGAATTTAACCTCTTCCCTACTTAAAACTTCAGCAGGGCGTGAAATTTCCTTAACCTGAAAATTCAAACTGTAAAAATTGTTTACTCCTTCAACTTTCATATCAGATCTCCAATGCATCTTTTGCCATGTTTTTTGAAGCGTTAAAAGCAGTTACATTTGCCTCATACGAACGAGTCGCCGAAATCATATCAACCATCTCAACAACTATGTTGACATTTGGCATATGCACATAACCATTCTCGTCCGCATCAGGATGCTCTGGATTATAAACAAGCCGTTCAGGGGAATTATCTTCAACAACTTCAGTTCGCACTCCTCTCACCGCATCTCTGCCATCTTCGAATTCAACAAAATTAGAAGAGATGTGTTTCTCGTTCGTTACCTCAAGCCCCATAGTTTCCTTTTTCAAAACATTTGCAAAGTTCCCCTCAACCGAAGCCCTCATCACCACAACCTTTCTTTTGTAAGGAGTTCCCTTCTCCGTCCTTGTTGTTTCAACATTTGCGATATTTTCAGCAATTGCTGTCATCCTTTTTCTTTGAGCGCTCAACCCCATAGCACTTATGTTAAATGACGCGAAAAGCCTTTCCAACTTCATACGCCTCCTCCTTTTATACTTTTTTGAATTCCCCTGAACGACTCCGCTATCAACCTTGACGCAAGTTTATATCTTATTTGATTCTTCGCAAGTTCAGCCATCTCATAATCAATATCCACATTATTTACACCACTTGAAAGCGGATCAGGATTATATTCCGATGGTTCCATCACAGTTTCAGGTTGAACCGCATCAAAATCTTTCACACCAATTGAGAAATGCTTTTCATGCGTTTTCGCACCTTTTATAAATTCATTCCCCAAACTCTTCCTAAGCTCCTCCTCAAACTTCACATCAACTCGTTTGTATCCTATAGTTGTTATGTTCGCAATATTAGATGCAATCGCCCTCTGCCTCAAAGAATATGCATCCAATGCTTTTTCAAGAAGCGGTATTTTCGTTCGAGCGAAAAGAAAAAACTTTAACATTTCTTATCCTCCCTTATTGTGCATAAAGTTCAAATTGAATTTCATCCGTTTCCGTTTCAAAACTCTTGACAAACCTTTTCCTTCTCCGCATAAGAACGAAGATAGAGATCAAAATTCCAACGAATCCGAGCGATAAAATCAACGCTCTCATTTCTTAACCTTCTTTTATTTTGTTCAAACCTTCTCAAAAGGATTTAATGCAAAATAAATGCCACACCCAAAAATTGATTTTTACACTAAATTTAAAGCCACTGCCTATCCAACCCATGCAGAATATTATACAGATGCTGGATAATATTAAGCACGGATTTTGCTAAAAAGAGCCAGAATTAATAAATTTTTTAAAAAATCACTCAATGTTGAAGCTGACTTACTATGAAAACAGTTCAGAAAACATCGCTTAAAGGCTTAACCTTGTCTGAACTTGAAAAGTTTGTGCTTGAGCTTGGGTGGGAAAAATTCCGCGCAAAACAAATCTTTAAATGGCTATACAACAAACAAGTTGATAGCTTCTCTAAAATGAGCGACCTACCAAAGCACTATAGAGATGAACTTCAGGAGATAGCCGAAATAGACGAATTGAAACTTTTATCATTTGAAAGATCAAACTGCGATGGCACGATAAAGTTTCTATTTGAATTAAAAGACGGAGAAAAAATTGAAAGTGTTTTAATACCAGACGAATCCCGCCTTACACTTTGCATTTCAACACAAGTTGGATGTCCGATCGATTGTAAATTTTGCGCAACGGGAGCGATGGGATTTAGAAGAAATTTGACAGCAGGTGAAATCGTTGACCAGTTAATACAGACACAAAAGCACACCGACAGAAGAATTACCAATATCGTCTTTATGGGAATGGGGGAGCCGCTTCTAAACTTAAAAAATCTTCTCAAGGCAATCGATATAATAACAAGTGATGACGGTATAAGAATTGGGGCAAGAAAAATAACTGTCTCAACAGTTGGGATTCCTGATAAAATTATAGAACTCGCAAACGCAGGGAAAAAAGTTAAAATTGCGCTCTCACTTCACACACTTGATGAAAACCTTCGCTCAAAACTCATACCAATAGCAAGTAAATATCCGATTTCATCTCTCATTGACGCACTAAAATACTACTACAACAAAATCGGCTTAAGAGTGACCTATGAATACATCGTTTTCGATGGTTTAAACGATAGAGATGAAGATATCGAGAAACTTGTCGAGCTTGCCAAAATTATCCCATGCAAAATAAATCTCTTGAAATTTCACCCGGTTGACTTCATACGAAAGGAACCATATTTGAAACCTTCCACAAGGCTTGAAGAATTTGCCCAAAAACTTCGCGAACATAATCTTACCGTCTTTGTAAGAAGCAACGCCGGCGAAGATATAAAAGCAGCTTGTGGACAACTTGCAATTTTAAACCAATAAAAATATAAAAGGAGAACCTCTGATGAGACTGATAATTTTCGGTCCCCCTGGCGTCGGAAAAGGAACCCAAGCCCAAATTTTATCCCAAAAATTGAACATTCCACATATCTCAACGGGGGATATGTTGAGAGAAGCAGTTAAAAACCAAACCGAACTCGGCTTGAAAGCCAAATCTTTTATGGATAAAGGTGAACTCGTTCCGGACGATGTGATGATCGGAATAATAAAAGAAGTTTTATCCTCCGAAAGATGCAAAAATGGCTTCATACTTGATGGATTTCCAAGGACGATAGCACAGGCAGAAGCTCTTGATAAAATTTTTGAAGAACTTAACATAAAACTGGATTATGTGATAAGTTTGGAAGTTGATGACGATGAAATAATTAAACGATTGACAAATCGGCGTGTCTGCAAAAATTGCGGAGCGGTCTTTAACCTTTTGATAGATAAAATTCCAGAGGATAATAAATGCCCAAGATGCGGTGGAGAACTCTATCAAAGAAGCGACGACAACCCGGAAGTCATAAAGAATAGACTAAAAGTTTATAGAGAATCAACCCAAATTCTTCTTGAATATTACGCAAAAAAGGGAATTCTAAAATCAATAAATGGGGTTGGGGAAATAAGTGATATAACGGAAAAAATTTATAAAAGCATAGGAGTAAGAAGTTAAACAAGAAAATAATTTTGAATTTTCAACAAAAAACTTATAACTTACCTCCAGAGGGAAAATAAATGTTTTTTGTAGTATGGAAAACTCGGAGCTTGATATTTGGAGTAGGTACGAAAGGTTAAAGAGAAGTTTTAATGTTTTGACGCAAATCACCGCAAATATGGTGAGCACGCTTGAACTCGATGAACTTCTCCAGACTCTATTGGATCGATTGACCGAAGTTACAAATGCTGATGCTGGGATAATAGCAGTGTTTGAGAATGGGGAACTCGTGATAAAAAGCGTCGCTGGAATTTTTCCAAAAGATTTTGTCAACATAGAATTAACATTTGAGGAAGGCAGTTTTTCGTGGAGGGTTATAAACGAAGGCAATTTAATTTATCAGGAATCCGCACACTTACATTCCAAGATTTTGGATACAGCATACAAGCTTGGGATTTCAGCAAGTTTAGGCGTTCCACTTAAGAGGTTTAATAAAACCGTTGGGGTTATAAGCATTCATTGGGTTAAGCCGCATCCTCCGGATGATGAGGAGGTTCGTCTTCTTGAGATCACGGCAGAAAGGGCAGCTATGGCAATTATAAATGCAAATCTTTTTAAACAAGTGAAGATACAAGCCGAACTTATAGAACTTTCACCCGACGCTGTTATTGTGAGGGATTTAAATGATGTCATCAAGTTTTGGAATAAGTCGGCTGAAGAAATTTATGGTTGGAAGAAGGAAGAAGCGATAGGTAAAAAGATCACTGGGTTAATTTATGACCAAAATGAGCTTGAGACTTACTTTAAAGCAAAGGATTTTACGCTAAAAGAGGGAAAATGGCAGGGAGAGTTGAAGCAAGTGACAAAGGATGGAAAAAAGTTAACGGTTTTGTCAAGATTTAAAGTTTTATATGATAACTCTGGAAATCCATACCAAATTATCTCCGTAGATAGTGATATAACAGAGATGAAGAAAATTGAAACCCTTTTAAACCGTACTCAACGGCTTGAATCAATTGGGCGACTTGCATCAGGAATTGCTCACGATTTAAACAACATTTTACAACCTATCGCAATATTAACCCATGTTTTTAAAAGAAAGCTTCAAGATGAATCCGACTTAAAATATATCGAAATTATTCAATCATCCATTCAAAGAGCTACCAATATCATAAATCAAATTTTATCTTTCTCAAAAGGTATAGCTGGGGAAAAGGGGATAGTCCAAGTAAAACACCTGATAAGAGAGCTTGAGGTAATTTTAAAGGAAACATTTCCAAAAAATATAAAAATTGAGATTGAGGTGCAGAAAGACTTATGGCCAATAGTGGCTGAACCAAATCAGATGATGCAAGTGCTTCTCAACTTATGTGTTAACGCAAGGGACGCGATGCCAAATGGCGGGACATTAAAAATAAAGGCGCAAAATTCAATACTTGATAAACACTATATAACCCAGCTTCCAAATTTAAAACCAGGCCCATATGTTATCATATCAGTAGAAGATACGGGAACCGGAATACCTCCCGAAATAATTGATAAAATTTTTGATCCATTTTTTACTACAAAAGAACTAGAAAAGGGAACTGGATTAGGGCTTGCACAAGTGAACAGCATTATAAAAGAGCATAATGGAGTTATAAATGTGTATAGTGAGCCTGGAAAGGGAACTATATTTAGAATTTACCTGCAAGCAGCTGAAGAGGAATTTAAAGAAAAGGGCGTCGAAAAATTAAAAGAAGAAATACCAATTGGAAACGGGGAACTCATACTTGTTGCAGAGGATGAACCTGCCGTTCTCGAAATGATAAAATTAGCTTTGGAAGAAAACAACTATAGAACTATAACTGTGAATAACGGTGCGGAGGGAATTGTAAAGTACTCACAAAATAAGAATTAAATTAAGCTCATCATTACTGATCTTTGGATGCCCATTTTAGATGGAGTAGAAATGATAAAAATCATAAGAAAGATAGATCCGAATGTGAAGATTCTATTGACAAGTGGTTTAGATAGCCCAATCGAGGTATTGCCCCCCAATATTTCCTTTCACCTCAAAAAACCCTTTGATGCGGTAACCCTGCTCAAAAAAGTTAGCGAATTGTTAAAAGATTAACCCTAAAATATGCATCTCTTGATTTCCTAAGTTAGCCCTATAACCCTAAAAACCCCTTGCGTTTAACAAAAACTTTGCTTATAAATAATTAGGCACAGACCAATTTGTGTGTTGATAACTTGTGGATAACTTGTTTATTTTGTGCATAAATTTTTTGTCTTTAATTCGCCAAACTGTTCTTTTTCAAGGAGTTGTGAATAACTTCAGATTAAAGACCAAAAAATAATTGAATTCCAAGCAAAATTTTTGATACCAACATGTGGATAACTATGTGAATAAATGTTGATAACTTTGCTAACTGACTTGGCGACTTATCCACAGGTTATCCACAATTTTTATAAAAATGTTGATAAGTTTTAAAACTAAAATTTATTTTGCCTATGGATAAAGAATCAAAGATTTCCGAAAAAAGCGTCAAGCAAAACCAATTTGAGCTTACCCCCGATAATAATAACGCCTATACCGACGCTGAACTAGAGTCATTAAAAGCCGCAACAGATGGCAAAGATGTGAAAGCAATATGGAATGAATGTCTTGAAATCATCCGAGACAATGTCAATCCCCTAAGTTTTAAAACATGGTTTGAGCCAATTGTCCCCCTTAAAATTGAGGGAAAGCAGCTAACGATCCAAGTTCCAAGCCAATTTTTTTACGAATGGCTCGAAGAACACTATTATAGTTTAATTAAAAAAACGCTTACCAAAGTTCTAGGGGAAGGAGCTAAACTTGTTTACTCCGTTGTCATGGAAAATTCATCCTCGGACGAAACAAAGACAACGATAAATCTTCCTCCTGCTTCGAAGCCAGCTCCAAAACCGTCTTATCCAATCCAGGTCAAAACCTCTTATGACTTTCAACCTTTTGATAGCAACTTAAACCCGAAGTACACATTTGATAATTTCGTAAAGGGCGACTGTAATCAGTTAGCGACGGCTGCTGCTCTTGCAGTTGCGAATAACCCAGGGGGTACATCCTTTAATCCGCTTGTGATCTACGGTGGCGTTGGGCTTGGTAAAACTCACTTAATTCAAGCGATTGGAAACTATGTCGTCGCAAATAAGAAAGCAGCAAGAGTTTATTATGTTTCAAGCGAGAAATTCACAATTGACTTCGTTGAGGCTATTCAAAAAGATAAAGTTAATGATTTTTCAAACTTCTACAGAAGTGTCGATGTTTTAATTGTCGATGATATACAATTCTTTGCGGGGAAAGAAAAAACGCAGGATAACTTTTTCCATACATTTAACGCCCTTCATCAAGCAAGAAAACAAATTGTTCTATCTTCCGATAGACCACCAAAGGAATTAAAAGGGCTTGATGATAGGTTAATTTCAAGGTTTCAATGGGGTCTGATTGCTGATATCCAACCGCCAGATCTTGAAACAAGAATCGCAATCCTGAAGAAAAAGGCTGAGGATGCTGGGGTGGAGCTTCCACAGGAGGTCATTGAATATATCGCTGTCCATATAACATCAAACATAAGAGAACTTGAGGGTTGTCTTATAAGTTTACTTGCGAAGTCTTCACTTGAAAATAAAAAAATCGATATAGAGCTTGCAAAGGAAGTTGTGAGAACAATAGTTAAGGATACATCTGTAAAGGTTTCAATTGAGGAAATTCAAAGAATTGTATGCGAACATTTTGGAATTCCACCAGATATGTTAAAAGCAAAAACGAGAAAGCAGGAAGTTGTGATAGCAAGACAAATCGCAATGTATCTATGTAAAGAACTTACGGATTCATCTCTTAAAACGATTGGATTACATTTCGGTGGCAGGGACCATAGCACAGTAATTCACGCTTGCCAATCCGTTGAAGAAGATATGAGAAAAAGTGAAAAGTTTAGAAACCTTGTTGAATCCCTACGCCGAAAAATTGAGTTCAGCTCAAAATAATAACAGTGTTGATAAGTATGTGGATAAGTTGTTAATTTGTGTGGGTTGTATGTTAACAAATCAAAAAGTTATCAACATTCACATTGTGGATAACTTCAAAATGTGGATAAAATTAAAGTTATCAACACCAGATTAACACTCGTTATTGTTTAAGTTTTTCACACACCCCATAAAAAAGAATTGATGGACAAGGCTTTTTTAACCAATTAAAGCATTGTGTTTTTTTCTTAAAAGAGTTATCCACATATCCACAGCCCTTATTAATAATCTTAACAAACTTTTTAAAGAATAACTACTTATTTAACGGATTCCATTGCTTGCACAATTAGCGGGAAATATCTATCAAGTGCACATTCAACTGAATTTCTTAACTCGCAAACTCCGTCTGGTGTTTCTCTGCACTCTTTGCAAATATTTTCTCTTAAAGCAATTATGTAATCGTTCATATTATCACTTTTAATGCGAAGAACAATATTTACAATCTTAGGAAAATATTCTTTCACCCCGCACATTGACATTTCTGAAATTCTGCAAATTCCATCTCCATACGGATCACTGTCTATACAAACCTTACATACAGTGTTTTGAACCGCATGCCAGTATTTTTCAAGTTCTGGTGTCATATCAAATCTCCGATTTTGTTTTACAAGTATATTTTGAAAACTTTTTAGGAAAAAGTCAAGATAAGTTCATGTGCGAGATTGTTTAGGTTTGAAATTGCAAATTTTATTTGATATATTTTTGACAAAAATTTTCCTGATGCGAAAACGAAAATAAAAAGCAATGAGCAAAACTGGAATTATAAGAATCAAAAACGCAATCTTTTACGGTTACCACGGGGTTCATACATCTGAACAAAATTCAGGTGGAAGATTTGAGGTAGACGTTGATCTCTACTGTGATATTTCAGATGCTATGCAGACCGACTCTCTTAAAAGTACGGTTGACTATGAACAGGTTTATAATTTTTTAAAGGATTTGATAACCGAAAAAAGATTTTACCTAATTGAATCTCTTGCTTCCAGAATCGCCGAAGGTTTAATTAAAAAATTTGACAGGGTTCAAAAGGTTGTGGTTAAGGTTCGCAAGCCATCGCCACCTGTTGGTGGGGTTGTTGATTGTGTTGAGGTTGAGGTCGAAATGAAAAGAGATTGAACTGGTATCAATGTCATTTGTGTATCTTAGTATAGGTTCAAATATAGGCGATAGAATTGGGTATATAAAGAAAGCCCTTGTTGCTTTATCAAAACTTCCAAAGACAAAGATAACCAAAATTTCTTCACTTTATGAAACTGAGCCATATGGGAGAAAGGAACAGCCGTGGTTTGTAAACATTGTGGTTGAGATGTTTACAGAGTTAAGCCCTGTTGAACTTTTTAAAAAGTGCAAGTCAATAGAAGCAAAACTTGGGCGTCAGGTCCGTGAGAGATGGGCTGAGCGTGAAATTGACATTGATATTCTTTTATATGATGACCTTGTGATTTCAAGCGAAGGGTTCAAAATTCCACATCCAGATATGCACAACCGTCGTTTTGTCCTGATACCGCTTAGCGAGATTGCCCCAAGGGTTATTCATCCGCTTTTTAAAAAAAGCATTTCCGAGCTTTTAATTGAATGCAAGGACACAGCAAAGGTAATCCACATCCCGGAGAAAATAGATCTTAAAAAAACAATAGAGCCGGAGGTGAAAGAAATAAAATATATAGCAATTGAAGGGGTAATCGGAGCGGGTAAAACTTCACTCGCAAAAATGTTAGGTGAACGCCTTAACGCAAAAGTTGTCCTTGAACAATACTACGAGAATCCATTTCTTGAAAAATTTTATCAAAATAGAGAAAGATACGCTTTTCAAACGCAGATATTTTTTCTTTTGAGCAGATACCGACAGCAGTTGGAACTTTTGCAGAGGGATTTATTTCATGAGTATTTGATAACAGATTATATCTTTGACAAAGATAAAATCTTTGCTCATATTAATTTGAAAGGTGATGAACTTAAACTCTACGAGATGCTCGTTAGTTTGCTTGAGAAAAATGTACCGACTCCGGATTTGGTTATTTATCTTCAATCGAGCGTCGAAAGGTTGATGTTCAACATTAGAAAGCGTGGGCGACCATACGAGAAAAACATAAGCGAGGACTACATTCGTGAACTATTCGAAGCGTATAACGAATTTTTCTTTAATCAGTACAAAAAATCCCCTGTCCTTGTGATAAATGCAACCGAAATTGATTTTGTCAACAACAAGGAAGATTTTGAGGATTTGATAAATAAAATTTTAAGCCCAAGAAAATCCTACTTCGAATATTACAATCCCGGAAAAAGGTGAGGTGAAATATGATCAGATTACTAATTTTGCTTTTGCTTATCTACATAGCCTACAAATTTTACAAGCTTTTCATCTACTATAAGAACAAAGTCAATGAGCTTGAGCGTGAACTGAAAAAGAGGAAGATAAACGAGCTAAAAGATACTGATTACGAAGAAATAAAATGAGAGGAATTGGGAAATTTCTTTCCAAAATCGACCCGTTCAGAAATAAAAAGCTTAAAAACTTTTTTATTAAGCTCTTAAGCCAATTTTTTAAAAATCAAGTTTTTATAAGGGTTGATAAATCCGAGAGAATAGATGTTGATTTCGGTGATGTAAAGAAAATTTTAATTGTAAGACAGCATAATCAACTCGGGGATATGCTTTGTGCTGTTCCTTTATTTAGAGCACTCCGTCAAAGGTTCCCAAGTGCAAAGATTACGCTTATCGCAAGTCCTGTGAATTATGAAGTTGTGAAAGATAATCCTTTTGTTGATGAAATTTTAAACTTTGATAAAGTTAAATTTCTAAAATCACCATCGAACTTTTTTAAATTTGTAAGGAGTGTAAAGGTAGGCTTTGATATTGCCATTGTTCCTGTGACAGTTTCAATCTCAACAACAAGCAATTTGCTCGCTTATATTTCAAAAGCAAGAATTCGCATAGGTCCAGCTTCGCTTAATGGAAAAGAAAATCCAACCGCATTTCTTTTCAATTATCAAGTTGATCTTGACTGGCGAGATGAAGAAGAAAAACATCAAACGAAGCGAAACCTTGACATCGTAAAACCATTTGGAATTGATGCGGAAGATTTAAGTTATGTTATACCGTATTTTGATGAAGATAGGGAATTTGCGAAGAATTTTTTAAGCAAAGCTAAAGATTTTAAATTTTTAATTGGCTATCATCCGGGCGCTGGGAAAGTAAAAAACAGGTGGGATGCGGGTAATTTTGCCGAGTTAGCTTTAAAACTTGCGGATGAATTTAATGCTTTGACATTGATAACAGCAGGGCCAATGGATGATGAGCCTGTTGAAAAGATGAGGAAACAAATCGATGGGAAGATAGATTACCTTATTTTGAAAAATGAAAAGATTAGTAGAATAGTTGCAGTGATTGACTCGGTTGATCTTTTTATAACGAATGACACTGGGATAATGCATGTCGCTGGGGCTACGAAAACACCAGTGATATCTCTTTTTGGTCCAACTAATCCGTATCAATGGTCACCCCTTAACGAAAATAAATTTTTCATTTGGTCGAAAACTGGAGATATAAACGATATAAAAGTTGATGAGGTTTATAAACTTGCGGTTGAAATTTTAAGTAGAAAAGGGGCACGGGATTAAAATTTTTTCCTCTTTATGAAACTTTCAATTTCCTTTCTGAATTCAATAACTTTGTCTATAAAGTTTTCTTCTCCGCTCTCAATTTTATCAACAGCTTCAAGAACAATCCTTGTTCTTTCCTCGTTTATAAGTTGTTCATAGTTTGATTTTAAAAATTTAAAAACATCGAACCCAAGCCGTGTTCCGGATAATCTGCCGTTAAAGCTTTGTACATAGCCTCTGTCTTTAAGTTTTTGAACAATTGGGGCGTAGGTGCTCGGTCGCCCGATCCTTTTTTCACGCATCAATTGAATTAAGTTCGCCTCCGTAAAAAGTGGTTTTTCGCTGACCAAGCGAACCTGAATTTGAGATATGTTATACTCTCCGGAATCAATCGATCCAACTGTTTTGATAGGGGAGATCAAGTTGAAACCATTTTCAACGATACTTCCGTTAAATTGGAAATCTTGAATCAGGTCTCCGAGCTGTGCTTTAAATTTGAAAACTTTTAACTTTGCTGGGATCATTTGGCTTGAGATGAAGCGTTTAAAAATCAGCTCATAAAGCTTGAGATGTTTTTTGCTTAATTTTATTTGGAGAAGTAAAAGCTTTGTTTCGATGTCCGTTTCAAGTTCAAAAGAGTTTAAAGGTCTTGTTGGTCTTATACATTCATGAGCTCCTTCTTCGGTTCCCCAAGTTCGTGCTTTGAAATAAGAACCAAGTTTCTCTTTCTCAAGGTATTGTCGTGCTATGTTTATTCCGAAACTGCTAACACGAGTTGAGTCAGTTCTATGATATGTGATCAAACCGCTCTCGAAAAGTTCCTGTGCTATTTCCATAACATCGCTTGCTGGTAGGTTGAGCGTGTGAATTCCATCTTGAAGAAGTGAATCGGTTGTGTAGGGTGGAAGAGGATTTTGCTCTATTATTTCTTCGGTTAAATCAAAGATTTTAACTTTTTGAGTTGATTTTATTTTTTCAATTTCTTCCGGTTTGGCTGTGAAGTTTAAGCGTAGATTATTTTCAAGGAGAACATTTACTTGGGCTATCTTCTTTTTGCTTTCTATCGTTCTGTTGCAAACCCATCCAAGCACGGGCGTTTGAACTCTTCCAGCGCTTAAATCTTCACGGTTGAATTTTTTCTGAACTATTTTTGACAGTTCAAGTCCTATCCATGCATCTTCAACTTTTCTTAAGATTTGAGCCTTCAAGAGATTGAGATCAAATTGATCGGGATTTTTGAGTCCTTCAATGATAGCCCGCTTTGTAATTTCATGCCACTTTAATCGTTTTATGTTCTGATTGAATGGGTAAAGCAAGCATTTCAAATCCCAGGCTATTTTCTCACCTTCGGCGTCTGGGTCGGTTGCGATCAGGACTTCATCAACATTTTCGGCAAGTTTTTGAAGAGCAGAAGCGATTTCAGGTTTTACAATTTCAAATTTTACTTCAAGTTTTGAATCAACAAGCCTTGCACCAAATCCCGGTTGTTTTATTGCAAGGTCTGTTATATGTCCGCGCGATGCGGTTACAAGCAAAAGCATACCGGGTGCCATAACTTCAAAAACTTGTAAGGCTTCAGTTCTACTTTTCAGCGGTTTCCCGAAGAAATAAGCTATTGTTCTTGATTTGGTTGGTGATTCAACTATTAAAAGCTGTGAATTAAATTCTATATCAACTCCAATTTTCAATTCTCTTGTAGCGTTTATCTCTTCCATTACTTTTTCAATATCAAGGTCTTTAAAGTTTACGAAATTAACATCTAACGGTTCGAGTTGTTCTTTCATAAACTCAAAAGCGGATGGATTATCGATCATCAAAATTGATAATCCTTTTGTCAATCCTCCAATGGTTAATCTACTTGCTCTACCCGATGCTTGAATGTAAACAAATGGATCTGGGATTATAAGTGAATTTCCAGAGGCTCCTATTTTAGTAGCTATTTCTTGCCTTGACGAAATTTGGTTGGAAAATTCAAGCGACCTATTCATAACATCATAAGCGAACTTAACGAAATCTGATGTCCCGCTTGATTCTGGATCAAAATCTTTTGATCTTATCTTATTAAGATTTGCCTGACTTAATTCGACTATTTTTGAGAGGTCTTCAATTATATCAATAGCTTTTTGTCTTTCCTCACCTTCGAGATATTTTGCTATTCGACTTATTACCATTATCATTTTTCTTGGTGAGAATGTTTCACGATCAACCGTGATTTCCATTCGTGGAATTTCAAAGAATATTGTATATCTTAGCGCTGTCGGTAGGTCGATTCCTCGGACAAGTGATGAACGCCTTGATGATGTTCCGACGAGGACATCTATTTCATTATTTTCAAAGGCTTGGAATATCTTTTTTGAAGCTTTGATATATGCACTTGCTTTTATTCCGTTTTGATTTAAAAATTCCGCGATTTGTTCTGCCTTTTCGCTGCCCCTGACATATACAATTGCACCGCTTCCAAGTCTTTTTAGTAATTTTACCAGTTCTTCTTTAGGATCTCCTTCGGGGTAAAAATATGAATCGATTATGTTTCTTGTGAAAGAGTAGGTTTGACCAATATCAAATCCAAAGATTTCTTTTAAAATTTTAACTCGTAGAGTTCTCTTGGCAGTTTGGGTGGCTCCAGATACAATAATTTGCCCCTTGTTTGTTTTTATTTTTGAGCGTAGTTCGTTTAAATCTTCTGATTCAACCTTTTTCGCGATGATTTTTTTAGCATATTCAATTTGTTCATTAGTTATTCCAAGAATTTTTAGGACCGTGTCAATTGCTTGGGAACGGCGGAGGAAGCCATCGACATCGTCAATAAATACGGCTTCGGTTTTTAAAGATTCGAAAATTTTTTTATTTCTAACTATCGAAGCAGATGTTGTTACGATAATATCTGCGTTGTCAACTTCGCTTTGTTTTGGTTTTGGTGCGAGAGAATGAATTTGGGCGATCTTTTTGTGCGGGGCAACGCTTTGAATTTTTTTAGAGACTTGAAATGCAAGTGTTGAATTGGGGAGAAGTATAAGGGATTTTTTCAGAAGCGATAGCGCTATTGTTGTGGTTGTTTTGCCACTTCCCGTTGGAGCAAGCATCGCGAAACTTTCTCCCTTTAGAAATCTTCTCGCCCATAATCTTTGAGCACCCCAAGGTTTGAAATTGAACGGTTCAAAAATTTTATTTATATCTTCGGTTGTGATCGTGTTAAGTTTAATTTCACCACTTAAAAGCTCATCAAGCGACGCCTTTTGTGAACCGTGAAAGTTTAGGTAAATTATCTCAAGATCCTGCATTTGCTTTTTTAGTTTGTTTTTGGAAAAATTTTTATAAATTTGGATTACAAACGGTTCAGTATATTTTTAATTTGGCAAACAAATTTTAAACTTTCAATTTTTAAAGTGCTTGAGGGCAGAAAAATAATTGTTGGAGTAACTGGAGGGATTTCCGCGTATAAAACCTGTTATGTTGTTCGGGGTTTAAAAAAACTTGGTGCAGATGTAAAAGTCATTATGACTCCATCAGCAACTCAATTTGTAACTCCCTTGACATTTTCAACCCTTTCGGGGAATGAAGTGATCGTTGAAATGTTTCCAGCATCAACTCGCGAGGGAACAGATATAGGGACAAAGCACATTAACCTTGCTCTTTGGGCTGATCTTATGCTCATAGCTCCAGCGTCAGCGAACACGATAGCGAAAATTGCCCATGGAATTGCCGACAACTTTTTAACTTCGCTTGTCCTAGCTATAAGATGTCCGCTTATTCTTGCTCCTGCAATGGATGTTGATATGTATTTAAACGAAGTCACCCAAAGGAATTTAAAAATTTTGAAAGAGCTTGGTTACTTGATTATAGAGCCAGAGGAAGGAGAACTTGCAAGCGGTCTTGTTGGGGTTGGAAGAATGGCTGAGCCTGAGAGGATAATTGAGTTTGTTAAAGATTTCTTTGCAGGCGTGAAATTTGACTTAAAGGGGAAGAAAATACTTGTCACAGCTGGACCAACTTATGAACCAATTGATCCTGTTCGTTTCATAGGAAATTGGTCGTCTGGGAAGATGGGATTTGAAATCGCAAAGGCATCTGCTCACCGCGGTGCTGAAGTGATTTTAGTTACGGGTCCGACAAATCTTGGGACACCGAAAAATGTCAGAAGAATTGATGTTGTAACATCGGATCAAATGTTTAATGTTGTGGTTGAGTTTTATGATCAAGTTGATGTGGTTATAATGTCAGCTGCTGTTGCTGATTACACCCCAATTCAAAAATTTGAGAAAAAATTGAAAAAGGAAGATTTACCTGATGAAACAGTCGAATTAAAGTTGAAAAAAACAAAAGATATTCTTAAATATCTTGGAGAGCGTAAGAAGAGTCAAATACTTGTTGGATTTGCGCTTGAAACCGATAATGTTCTTGAAAATGCAATTCAAAAGTTAAAAGATAAAAATCTCGATCTCATCGTTCTTAACACAATAGGCGAAGGTTCTGGGTTCGGATATGATACTAATATCGTGACTATAATTTCAAAGGATGGGGAAATGGAAAGTTTACCTAAGATGACAAAATATGAAGTTGCACATAAGATTCTCGATAAAGTTTCATTGATTTTTAAAAAAGGTGAAATGAAAAAATGAAAAAGGAAATAAAAAAGGTTTTGGATGATGCGAAGCGTTATTTGGTTCAGCAGGAGAGTTTATTTGGGGATGAAATAATTTTGCCGAAACAATCGTCTGACGAACCAAAGCAATCACCTGTTGAAAAAAATGTTGGCGATGAACAGTTTGGAGTTGATCCGAGCTGGGTTGAGTCAAAAACGCTTAATGAGCTTGAAACGAAAATAAGAAACTGTGTTAAATGTCCCCTTGGTAAAACAAGAACAAATTTTGTTTTCGGCGTTGGGAATCCAAACTCGGAAATTGTTTTTGTCGGCGAAGCTCCAGGGATGGATGAAGATTTGCAAGGGGAACCTTTCGTTGGTAGAGCGGGACAGCTTTTAAATCAGCTTCTTGCGAGTGTTGGTTTCAGAAGAGACGAGGTTTATATTTGTAATGTTTTAAAATGTCGCCCGCCTGGAAACCGCGATCCACTTCCATCCGAAATAGAAGCTTGCAGTCCGTATTTGGTGAAGCAACTTGAAATAATAAAACCCAAATTGATTGTTTCGCTTGGTCGTTTTCCTATACAAACGCTTTTAAAGACGAACGCACCTTTAAGTTCCCTTCGTGGTCAGATTTTTGAATGGCATGGGATAAAATTGATAGCGACATATCATCCAGCAGCGGCTTTGCGAAATCAACAATGGAAGCGACCACTTTTTGAAGATTTGCGCAAGGCTCGGGAAATTCTTTACCAAAAATAAAAAATTTTTAAGCCATGGGAATTGAAAAGGGATTAAGGCAGGAGTTTCCACTTGAGAAAATAACTAAGGATTATAAATTAACTTCCATACCTGAGCCAAAGGAAGCTGTCCCAAAAGTTTTACCGCAGGCTCCTGAGCTTGAAGTTGCAGTTCTTTCTGCGATGATAATTGATCCTGAGTGCATCCCAAATGTTTTTGAGATTTTAAAACCCGAATGTTTTTACAAAGAAGAGCATCGAATAATTTTTGAAACAATCGTTGATCTTTTTGAGGCTGGAAAATCTGTTGATCTTTTCATCCTGAATCAGGAGTTAAAGAAAAAAGGGTTGCTTGAGAAAGTCGGTGGCGCTACATATCTGACGGAAATTTCGAACGCAGTTGCAACATCTGCAAATGTTGAAGAGTATGCCAAGGTTATCCACGATAAGTATATTTTGCGCGAGATTATAAAAATGTCAAATATGCTGGCAAATTCTGCTTTTAAAGAAGATGCCGATGCGTTTGAGTTGCTTGATTTTGCAGAGAAAAAATTGTTTGAAATCTCGGCTGAGAAATTCAAATCCGATACCATTGATTTTAAAAAAGCAGTTAAGCAGGTGCTTGAAAAATATGAGAAGGTGAATAGGGAAAAGATACTCCTTACTGGTGTTACTAGTGGATTTCCAGAGATTGATGCTTTGACTGGAGGGTTTCAGAAGTCAGATTTGATAATAATTGCGGGAAGACCTGGGATGGGTAAGACAGCATTTGCTCTTTCGATCGCAAGAAATGCAGCTGTTAGAGATCAAGTGCCTGTGGCTATATTCTCACTTGAGATGTCCTTGGAACAAATTGCATTAAGGCTAATTTCAATGGAGGCAAATGTTGACATGCACGCTTTAAGAACAGGGAGGTTATCCGCTGATCAATGGCAGAGGATTGCTGGATTTGTGGGTAGGATAAGTGAGGCGCCAATTTTCATTGATGATACTCCAGCGTTAAGTACGCTTGAACTTAGAGCAAAGGCGAGGCGTTTGAAGGCTGAGCATAACATTGGTCTTATAATTGTAGATTATCTTCAGCTTATGCAACCGCCAAAAGCTGAATCTAGAGAGCGTGAAATTTCGATGATTTCAAGGGCATTGAAAAGCCTTGCGAAAGAGCTTGAAATTCCTGTGATCGCACTTTCACAGTTGAGAAGGGCAGTGGAGGAAAGAGGTGATAAAAGACCATTCCTTTCTGATTTACGTGAGAGCGGTTCACTGGAACAGGATGCTGATGTTGTTATCTTTGTTCACAGACCTGAGTATTATGGCATAACCGTTTATGAAGACGGGACTCCAACCGAGGGAACTGCAGAAATAATTATAAGCAAGCAAAGGAATGGACCACTTGGAACTATAAGGCTTAGCTTCCTGAAACATTCAACAAAATTTGCACAACTTGAAGTAAGAAGAACATCGGAAGGTGAATATGGTTTAGGTGAACCTGAACCCCCTAAACCGCCATTTTAAAACAAAATCAGGTTGAAATGGCGCTTTCTCAAGTTCTAAGTGCGTCAACTTACGGGATAGATGCATTCACTGTAAAAGTCGAAACTCATATTGAACAAGGATTATTTGCTTTTACGATCGTTGGTTTGCCAGATAGTTCGGTGAAGGAAAGCAGGGAAAGGGTTAACGCTGCGATTAAAAATTCCGGTTTTAAATTCCCAAACAAAAAGATAACTGTAAATCTAGCTCCAGCCGATATAAAGAAAGAGGGTTCACAGTTTGATTTGCCGATAGCGATTGGAATTTTATCAGCAACTGAACAAATTCAATCGGATATACTTGACAAATTTATAATTCTTGGGGAGCTTGCTCTTGATGGAACCTTAAGACCAATTCACGGTGCTCTTCCAATTGCAATTTCTGCAAAAAATTCTGGATTAAAAGGAGTAATTCTTCCAAAGGAGAATGCGAAAGAGGCAGCGATAGTTTCGGAAATCGAGGTTTATCCAATGGGCTCACTTGCAGAGGTTGTTAATTTTTTAAACGGTGAACATCAACTTTTAAACCCATTTAAAATTGACATAGATGAAATTTTCAATCAAGAGAGCAAGTATACAATTGATTTTGCAGATGTAAAGGGGCAAGAAAATGTTAAGCGGGCTCTTGAAATAGCTGCAGCGGGTGGGCATAATGTCATAATGATTGGTCCACCTGGAAGTGGTAAAACAATGCTTGCGAAACGACTTCCAACGATACTACCACCTATGACACTTGAAGAAGCCCTTGAGACAACGAAAATTCATTCGGTAGCTGGACTTTTACCGCCAAACACAGCTCTTATTGCGACCCGTCCATTTAGAGCGCCACATCATACAATTTCTGACTCGGCACTCGTTGGTGGCGGAACAATTCCACGGCCTGGGGAAATTTCACTTGCACACCACGGAGTTTTATTTCTGGATGAACTTCCAGAATTTAATCGCAATGTTCTTGAGGTTTTAAGACAACCCCTTGAAGATAAAAAGGTTACAATAAGTAGAACGAAAATGACGGTTGAATATCCAGCTAACTTTATGCTTGTTTGCGCGATGAATCCTTGTCCATGTGGAAATCTTGGAAATCCACATCAGCAGTGCACATGCTCCCCAGCTCAAATTCAAAAATATATGGGAAAAATATCGGGTCCACTTCTTGATAGAATTGATATCCACATAGAAGTTCCCGCTGTTAAATATTCAGAACTTGCAAGCAAAGCAATAGGTGAAACATCTGCGCAGATAAGGGAAAGAGTTATTAAAGCAAGAGAGATACAGCTGAAAAGATTTAGGGGTAGAAAAAACCTTTTCAAAAACGCTGATATGCAAACGAGAGAAATTAGAGAATTTTGTAAAATTGATTCGGATGGGGAAGCAATTTTGAAAAACGCTATAACGAAGCTTGGTCTTTCCGCTCGCGCTTATGATAAAATACTAAAGGTTGCAAGAACTATCGCTGACCTTTCGGGGAGTGAAAGTATAAAGCCTGAACATTTGAGCGAGGCAATTCAGTATCGTAGCCTTGATAGAAATCTATGGGGGATTATGACCTGAGGTAATCAATTAATCTTTGTTTTTTAAATTTATCTCTCATTGTTTTAAGGTCGATATTTGCATCTTTCAGAATTTTGCGAACTGTGCCAACCGAAATTTTAATATTATAAATTTTTCGCATTGCCCTCACAATTGTTCTCAATGTCCAATATCTTTTCTGAATGCCAAACTCAAACGGAGCAAATTGATTAACAAGATCTATAATTTTTCGTCTGTCTTCCTCTGAAAATTTTTCTTTTTTCCCTCTTTTCTTCGGAATAATACCAGCCAAGCCTTTCTTTTTGAATAGTTTAACGATATAAGCAACAGCTTGCTTGGTAAAACCAATTTCCTTAGCTATCTCATCAAGTGATTTTCCCTCCGCTTTTAACAAAACAATTTTTGCCCTGCGGTAAAGCGTAGAGTTTGGATCGATTGAATTTTCCAAAAACTTTATAAGCTTGTTTTTGTCATCATCACTCAAGAATAATGCATATCTTCTCACCATTATTCACGGTGTTAAATTTCTATTTCCATCCCCTCAGCTGCAACCAGAAGGTTAAAATTATATTTTTTCTTTTTCATCTCGTTTTTACAGTGTTCAAAGATTTCATCCACCATATTGTCCGTGTGAGTGTGATCGTGATGAAATAGTAAAAGTCGCTTTACATTACCCTCATGTGCGACTCTTAATGTGAAAAGATAGTGTGAATGTCCCCAGCCAACTTTTTCAACATATTCCTCAGGTGTGTAAGTCGTATCATGGATTAAAAGATCAGCGCCTTTAACGAATTCAAAAATTCTACTATTCGGATCCCCAGGAATCTTATCAAACCTTTCAACAACTTCTTTTTCCCAATTAAAAAGATATGGTGTGATCTCTCTATCGAACGGTTCATTGTCGCTTATGTAGACAACAGTCTTATTATTGAAACTTATCCTGTAACCAAGTGTAAATCCTGGATGGTTAACATAAATTGTCTGGACCGTGGCATCATAAACTTTAAATTCTTCCTCGCCAACTTGCAAAAATTTTATACTTGCTTTTAGTTCGCTTAACCTTACGGGGAAATAAACCCTATCCATTTGATCTGCAACAATTTGCTCAAGGGTTTTGGTCTTTGCCCCTGATCCAACTATTGTAAATTCATTCCCTGAAATAAAGAGCGGTTTAAAAAATGGAAAGCCCTGAATATGATCCCAGTGTGGGTGAGTTATCATTATATAAGCCCTTGTAGATTCACCTTTATGAATCAGATAATTGCCAAGATTCTTTATTCCCGTTCCAGAGTCAAGAATTATCAAATTATTATCATCAAGTTTAAGTTCAACGCAGGGTGTATTCCCCCCGTAGCGAACTGTATCCTTCCCTGGTGTGGGAATTGAACCTCTACAGCCCCAAATTTTTAATTTCATAGTTTACCCCCTTTAAATTCTTATATTCCTTTGAAAGTTCAACATAATGAATGGCGGATTCCTCGAGCATCTTTTTTTCTTCGTTTGTCAGCTCTCTTACAACCCTTGCAGGAACGCCAGCAACGAGCGTACCTTCGGGCACAACAAATCCTTGCCTTACAAGTGATCCAGCGGCTACAAGTGAGTAAGGTTGGACTTCAGCGCCATCAAGAACAATAGCCCCCATTCCAATTAAACATTTATCTTTAATCACTGCCCCATGTAAAATTGCGCCATGCCCAACCGTAACATCATTGCCAACAATCAGTGGATATCTTTCCGTTGTCACGTGAAGAATGCAACCATCTTGAATGTTTGTTCTTTCACCAATTCTTATATAATTGACATCACCGCGTATCACTGCATTAAACCATATATTTGAATCTTTTCCAATCACAACATCCCCAATTATAACTGCTCCTTCAGCTATGAAAACTGATTCGTCAATCTCCGGAAATTTACCCCTGTAGGGTAATATTTTCATGTTTTAATTCCCCTTTGTTTCTTTTATATTGTTCCAGCTTTTTAACTCGACTATAACACTGCCAACTAAAACTTTTACCTTACCTTTCAACGGGATAGCTCTTTCATCTGCGCTTATCCAACCAGTGAAGTCCCCGGTCAATCCGAAAAATCCAATATAGCTTGCTTTCCCATCGATTTCATAAGCATCAATCGGTTTGTCCAGTGCATCTATTTTTATTTTTGTTTTCTTTTTGCCAAAGTTTATGATTGTAATTCCTTTTACTCCTTCAACAAATGTCGGCACTACCATCGTTTTAGATTGCTTAAAATTCGCTCGCGCATAATAAAAAAGAGATGGACCATCACAATACATGGTTAAAACTTTAACCGTATCTATCCTTTGCCCTTTCGTATTATACTCGAAGTTTTGATAATTTTTCTCAACAATATAAGCTGATAGATTTTTAGAAAACCAATACTTAACACTTTGGTAATACTTTCGCTCGTTAAGCTCACTGTAATATCTTCTTGCCACAAATCTCGAATCAAAAATCGCCTCAAAGCTAGCATGGATATCAATAAATGGAACAGAATAAGAATCAACATTTACTCTAACCTTATAAAACTCAATTCCGTTTTCAATGAACTTATCAACAACCTTGAACCTTATTTGACCAAGCTTAAAGAAAAGATACTTGACCTCATAAATTAGTTCCTCGCCTACTTGAATGAACGATGTATTAAATGACTTATCGAATTTTTCAAATTCCTGTTGAGAAACTAATTGCGTAGTTATAAATGATATTGTGAAAATTAGGATAAAACTAAAACGCATGCTCTATTCACTAGAACCAGATGCTTTTCTTTGCGCTCTTCTTCTCGCTGCTAACTTCTCCTCAAGTTTTTCTTCAATTCGTTGCTGTGCTGAAATTATTCTCTCTTCAAGTATTTTTTGATACGCTATTACTTCACTGGTTTGTTGTTTGAGAACATCAATTATTGTTTTTAAATCATTTGCAGTTACATCAATTTTTCCAGTAGCGGTTTCAAAGCTATCAATTATATTTTTCTCAGCTGATTTTGTTAACTTTGAAAGATTTATCATTCCAAAGGCCACGCCAGCTGAAAGGATTATAACGATAATAAACCCAACCACGAGCGTTGCTTTGTTTGAACCAAGCTTTGAGATAATTTCATCAAATTTTGAACTGCTTTCATCAATTTTAGTGGAAACTTCCCTTACGCCCTGGTTTACTTCACCAATGGAGCGTTTTACATCGCTGATTTCGGTTCCAACGCTTGAAACTTTCTCATCAACTTTGGAAATGCGATTTCTTAAATCATAACTTTGCGTCTCAACTCTACTGACCCTTTTAGAGAGTTGCTCTGTCTCGGATGAAATTGTTGATATTTTTGAATCAATTTTTTCAATTTTTGATGACAGTTCTTCTCTTATTTGATTCACACTTTGATTTAACTTTTGTTCAAACTCTCCACGAATTTCGTCAACCTTTCCCTTAAATGAGTTATCCATAGCTTCGAGTTTTTTCATTACATCATCGACGGAATATTTCGTTGTCTGCTGTTGAGCCTGTGCGAAGATATTCATGGCAAGTGCAAAAATTAAAAATAGCGCTTGTAACAATTTCATTTTCTCACCGAAATTTATTTTTAAATAAACAGCTTCCGCCTAAAAGCGGAAGCTGTTAAACCTATTTACTGCTCGCTAAAAGTTTCTCCGCCTGCGGCATCAACTCAAGGGCTTTTTGAAATTGTTCATCAACTTCAAGCATTATCGGATACCAACCCTCATTCCTCCAAATGAATCTTGCTATATGCGCCTTTAAAATGGCTTTGATATATGCCATGTCTTTTTGATATTGCTCCTCATCCCATTTTATTCCTTTGGAAACGACGAAGTTTTTGAATTCATTGAGCATTTCATCCGTTATCTGGAAGTTTTTTCTAAAATATTCAAAGTTATTCGCATATTTAGCCCTTATTTCATTCCCTTTATTGTCCATGAAGTTTGAAATAAAGATGTAGAATAAATTTTGCCTTCTTATGTTGACAGAAAGATCAGTCAAAGTCTGAGTTTTCACGAAAAAGTCTGGTGCAATTCCGCCACCCCCATAAACAGGTCGGGATAAAATTTTTGTGTTGTAAGCTATTTTCACTGAATCTTTACCTTTGCCGGGATGTTCGGCTAATGCTGTATATTTCTTTCCTTCATATGGTTTCTGAATCAATCTTCCACTTGGGGTATAGTATCTCGCTGTCGTTAATCTGATTGCAGAACCATCGTTTAATGGAAATTGTCTTTGCACAAGCCCCTTACCAAATGTAGTATCACCAACCACAAGTCCTCTGTCCCAATCCTGTATCGCACCCGCAACGATTTCGCTTCCCGATGCTGAACCTTGATTAACAAGCACAATGACAGGGACATCTTCAAGAACTCCTTCTGATGTTGCATAAAATTCTTCATTGTATTCAGGAAGGCGTCCCTTTGTGTAAACTATCAATTTCCCCTTGGGGAGAAACTCATCCGCAAGCCTCACAGCTTCGGAAAGAAGTCCGCCGGGGTTATTCCTCAAGTCAAGGATAAGTTTCTTCATACCTTGAGACTTCAACTTTTGAACAGCCTCTTTAAACTCACGATCTGTCGTCTCAGAAAATCTATTTACGCTTATATAACCGACATCTTTTGATACCATCACAGCAACATCAACACTATAGATTGAAATTTTATCCCTTGTTATAACAAAATCAAGCAATTCCTTAACCCCGGGTCTTAGGATTGTAACCTTTACCTTCGTTCCCTTTGGACCACGAAGTTTCTTTATAACATCTTCATTTTTCAATCCTATCGCCGGTTCATCATCTATCTTGATTATTTTATCCCCAGCCATTATGCCAAGTTGTTCGCTCGGACCCCCAGCAATCGGTGAAACAACATTTATAGTATCATTAATGATCGTGAATTCAATGCCAATTCCTTCAAAGCTACCCCTTATATCTTCATTCACCCTTTCCATTGCTTTAGCGGGAATATATACCGAGTGCGGGTCAAGGACACCAAGCATTCCTTCTATGGCAGCTTCTACAAGTGTTTGCGTATCAACTTTATCGACATAATTTTTTCTCGTCAGATTCAAGACATCGTTAAGTTTCATTATCTGTATATAAACATCATCGGTTGAAAGCAAACTGTTTAGATTTGCCCCAATTACCACTCCAACAATAAGAGTAATTATTATAGTCAACGGCGAAAATTTTTGCCTAAACATTTTTTCTTTACCTCCTTTAATAATCTACTTTTATTTTGAGGTAAGTTAAAAAATTTTTTTCATTTTTTCCAATACCTAATCCAAGCACAATATCTTTCTTTATCTCCCAAATCAAATCGAAGCCGAATCTGAAGTTATTTTCAACGATTCCATCAAGAAATTTCACTTTTTCAGCGTCCCATATTCGATGTCCGAGATTGAAATCACCTCCAACATTTATTGTGTCAGAACCAGCTACAGGGTTTTTCCCATGCCTTATTTTTTCTCCAAAAATCGTCAATATCGCTCTTTTTGAGAGAAGATAAACAATTTTAATGAAAAAATCATCTGAATTTGGCCCAATTTGGTGTCCTAATAAAAAACCATTGTGCGTGTAATTGTTTTCATTAAACTTGTGAGAGTAAACATATGGCTCAATCCTTGTGTATTCAAATATAAGATCAGCGTCTTTTACAAAATCGGCGAAATAAAATCCAACTTGATAACCAAGTTCGTTGCCATACCAGCCAGTGCCAATAGTTGGAAAGTTTATATCGTCAATTAAAACTGTTCCGTAAATTTGAAAATTTTTAAAAATGTTTGATTTGAAATCAAAACCAAGAAGTGTATTATCTCTATCTTGGAGCGAATGTTCGGCAGATTTGTAAAAGTTGATTGGATTAAGATAGGCAAGTTCTGGGAAACGCTTCGTGTAGATAACACCTTCCCAAACTCCGAAGTTGAACTTGTCCCAAAAGTTAAAATTTAACCTATGGGTTGCAAGATATTTTGAATTTATAACTGTCATATTACCTGCGATGGTGTCTGGAATTATAAACTTTGCACCGAGAAGCCATGAGTGGAGAAAATCGTAAGATACACCTTTGTATTTAAATCGAATTTTTAAGAAATCGAAAACTGGTGAAGTTTGCGAGACGAAAAGCTTGCCAGAAAATCCATAGCCCTGCGTTATCAATTCTCTGCCAAGTTGAAAACTCAAATGGTTTGTTTGATACTTTATGTATGCTTCGGTAAAGTCAAAGTTAACCGAGCCTTGCTCGTTAAATTTATAATTTTGCTTTAATCTTAAATCTTCAAGCGCCAGTTCTTTACTCCCAAAGGATTGTCCGTCTGTTGATTGAATGTAAAATCCAAGTTTACCACCGTATGTTCCCCTTAATCTTCCGCCAATTTCAGCTAAAGCGACCTTTGAATTTTTCGCAAACCTTACATCAAGGTTAAAAAGTAAATCGGCGAAGAAATTAATGTTTGAATCTCTATAAGCGTAAAGATATTTCGCTTTGTCCGAAAAAATTCCATCTTTGAATTTAAATCCATCGTTCAAGATCGATGTTTCAAAAAAATTTTCACTTTTCAATTCATTTTCAAACTCGATCATCAAGAGTTCAAGATATCCTTGTTCCTTTGTGCTTAACTTGTCACGCTTTGAGTAAATCTCTTTTAGAAAATTTGCAACCTCGCTTCTTGAGATCGGCAGGGAAGCGTCATCAAAATTTTTAATTATGCCCCTTACCTCCATTCTTTTTAAAAAGGCGTATACGCTGTGCGAGACAGGAACATTTTCAACTTGTGAGAAGATATTGGCTGAAAAAATAAAAAGAATTAAAAAAAACTTTTTCATCTTACCATATCCCACTTGCTTGAGATCGACTTTTTAAATAAGATAATTGAAACGGAGTTAAAAAACCACAAAGCAATGGTTCGCAGGTAGCCGTATTTTCTATATCTTCTCGGCGATTCATAGATTTTAACTCCGTAAACATTTATTATCTTCCCAAGGCGACGAAGTCGCACATACAGTTCGAAATCTTCACCAGCCACGAGTTTATCATTGTATCCATTTATGCTGAAGAAAACTTCTCTTTTTACAACATTACATTCACCTCTTCCCATTCCAAGCCCTATGACATTTAAAAGCGCAAAAAATTTATTTAGAAACCAGTGAAATATTTTGTCTTTAAATGTTTCCTCTTCGGGGTAAACTTCAACTTCAAAAGAGAGAGCAACCACTTGTGGCATTTTCATCAGATTATTGCATAATTTGAAAAATGTATCAATATCACTTATTCTTGCATCTGCATTTAAAAAAACAAGTATCTCTCCATTTGAGTTTAAAGCCCCAAGATTTCTTCCACTTGCAATGGTTTGTTTTTCCCCTAATTCATTTAAAACAATTTTATCGGCGAATCTTTTAGCTATTTCAATTGTATTATCTGTGCTTCCCCCGTCGCTTATTATAACTTCAACATCGTAATTTTGTTTCACTTCATTTGTGAATGTTTTTTCTGCCCAAAGGAGTGTTCTTTCTTCGTTTAGGGTTGGGATTATAACGGAAAATCGTTTCATTAGGGGCTTGGGATGTTTAACTTTTTGGCACTTCTATAAAAAATAGGGGGCGAAAGTCGCCCCCAAAGAATTAATTACAAGCTTTTTAACTCTTCAACGAATAAATCCATTTCTTTCTTTGTTCTTTTCTCGGTCACAGCAATTAACAAGCCGTCCCCATAGCCAGAAAACTTTGATAAGTCAATTCCAGGTAGAATTTTTTTAGCCTGTAACTTTTCTTTGATCTTGGATGCAGGAATAGGAGTTTGAACGACAAATTCCTTGAAGAACGGTTGATTATATTTCAGTTTAAAGCCATCGATTTTTGAAATTTGTTCAGCAAGATAATGACTCTTTTGGAGACAAAGGGTTGCAACTTCCCTCAATCCTTGTTTTCCCATCAAAGCCATATAAACTGTCGCAGCGAGCATCATCAAGCCTTGGTTTGTGCAGATATTTGAAGTTGCCTTTTCTCTTCTTATATGCTGTTCTCTAGTTTGAAGTGTAAGGGTAAAACCACGCTCACCATTTCTATCGATTGTAACTCCAGAAAGTCGTCCTGGAATTTTTCTGATTAAAAACTCTTTTGTAGCGAAAATACCAAGATATGGGCCACCGAAACTTAGTGGAATTCCAAGCGATTGTCCCTCGCCAATGACTATATCTGCACCATATTCGCCTGGTGGAACTAAAATTCCAAGCGAAATTGGATCAATCGCAACTATGAACAAAGCTCCCTTGCTATGTGTGAGTTTTTCAATCTCAAACACATCTTCAATATTTCCAAAGAAATTTGGCTGCTGAACAACAACGCAAGCTGTTTGATCTGTTATTTTAGCTTTTAAATCATCAATATCGCAAACGCCTGAATCAAATTTAGTTAGTTTAACATTTGCTCTTCTTGGGTGTGTATAGGTTCGAACTACAGTTAAATAATTTGGGTTAACTGGTCCAGCGATGACAACCTCATTTCTTCCAGTATAACCAAGCGCAAGTAAAACTGCTTCCGCAAGTGCACTTCCACCATCATACATAGAGGCGTTTGCAACATCCATTCCAGTCAACCTGCAGATCATGCTTTGATATTCATAGATCGCTTGAAGCGTTCCCTGACTTACTTCGGCTTGATACGGAGTATAAGCGGTGTAAAATTCAGATCTACTTATTATTGTGAAAACAGCAGATGGTATGAAGTGATCATATGCTCCACCGCCAAGAAATGAAATTGCGTGATTTAAGTCAAGATTTTTTTCGGATATGCTTTGAAGTTCTTTTAAAACTTCATATTCAGAGAGAGGCTCGGGAAGTTTTAAATCTTCCTTTAATCTTATCTCTTCAGGTATATCTGAGATCAATTCCTCAAATGATGAAACGCCGATTGCCTTTAGCATTTCTTGCCTATCTTCATCGGTATTTGGAACGAAGCCCATTTTATGTGCTCCCTTAAATTTTAAAGTTTTTACTTGCCTATAAGTTTTCGGTAATCTTCCGCAGAGAGAAGATTGTTAAGTTCGTTTAGATCCTTGATTTTAATTTTGATTATCCAGCCTTCACCATAAGGATCCTTGTTAATTAGTTCGGGTGAGCTTTTCAGCTTTTCATTTACTTCAATTATTTCGCCTGAAACAGGTGCAAAAAGATCAGCAACTGTTTTTACAGCTTCGATTGTTCCAAATGATTCAAGTTGTTTTACAACTTTTCCAATTTGTGGAAGTTCAACATATACAATATCACCAAGTTCACTTTGAGCATACTCTGTTATCCCAACAACGCCAATGGAGTTATCTTCAACCCTTATCCATTCATGTTCTTTTGTGTACTTTAGGTTTTCTGGGAATTGCATGGCTTTCTCCTTTTTAGGTTTTAATCATTCATATTAAATTTAAGGTCGACAAATTTTGTATCGTAGTCAACCCCACTTCTAAATTCGGGTGAATTTAAAAGTTTTATATGAAATGGAATTGTCGTATGTATACCCTCGATTACGAACTCTTCAAGTGCCCTCAACATTCTTGCAATCGCTTCGTCCCTTGTTCTCCCATGGGCAATTAATTTTGCTATCAACGAGTCATAGTAAGGTGGGACAACATAATCCTGATAGATATGTGAATCTACTCTAATGCCAAAACCGCCGGGGAAGTGAAGTCCAGTTATTTTTCCAGGCGAGGGCCTGAATCCGTTGTACGAGTCTTCCGCATTTATTCTGCATTCGATGGCGTGCCCGTTGGGTTTTAATTGCCTTTGTTTTATGTTAAGTTTTTCACCTGCTGCAATTCTAATTTGTTCTCTTACTATATCTATACCATAGACCATTTCTGTCACCGGATGCTCAACTTGAATTCGGGTGTTCATTTCCATGAAGTAAAAGTTTCCATTCTTGTCGACAAGAAATTCAATTGTTCCAGCGTTTCTATATTTAACGCTTTTTGCTCCTTTTACAGCTGCCTGGCCCATCGCTTCGCGAAGCCCAGGAGTTACAATCGGAGATGGTGATTCCTCTACTAATTTTTGATGCCTTCTTTGAATTGAGCAGTCCCTTTCCCCAAGATGTATTACATTGCCGTATTCATCCGCAAGGATTTGAATTTCGATATGCCTCGGTCTTTCAATGAATTTTTCAATATAAACTGCTGGATTTCCAAAAGCAGCTTCCGCTTCTGCTCTTGCTGTTTGCCATGCGTTTTCAAGTTCGCTTTCATCGTTTACCATTCTCATACCTTTTCCACCGCCACCTGCAGCAGCTTTCAGCATTATTGGATAGCCGATCTCATTTGCAATTTCTCTCGCTTCTTCTAATGTTTCAACAACACCATCACTTCCAGGAATCACAGGAACCCCTGCCTTTCTCATTGTTTCTTTCGCCAATGCCTTATCACCCATCGCTTCAATTGCATCTGGCGTCGGACCGATGAACTTTATCCCCGATGATTCGCAAATTTCAGCAAACATCGCATTTTCAGCTAAAAAACCATAACCTGGGTGAATTGCCTCGGCGTTTGTTATCTCAGCTGCTGCAATTATCCTTGGAATGTTAAGATAACTATCCTTGCTTGGTCCTGGACCTATACAAACTGCTTCATCTGCAAATCTAACGTGGAGGGAGTATCTATCTGCTTCGGAATAAACCGCAACTGTCTTTATGCCAAGCTCTTTGCAGGTTCTGATGATCCTTAAAGCTATTTCACCTCTATTGGCGATTAAAATCTTTTTAAACAATTTTTCCCATAAAATTTTTTTCTTTAATCGAGAAGCTCGATGAGGAAGAGAGGCTGGCCATATTCAACGGGTTGAGCGTTCTCAACAAGGATTTTGGCAACTATGCCGTGGACATCAGATTCAATTTCATTCATAAGTTTCATCGCTTCAACTATACAGAGAACTGTTCCAGGGAAAACCTCATCGCCAACTTTAACATACGGCTCTGCATCTGGAGCGGGCGCTCGGTAAAATGTTCCAACTATTGGAGATTTTATCTCATGATATTTTTTACCTTTTTCAACAACTGGAACCTCCGTTGCACCAGCGCCTTTTTCTTCTTTTGGAGCTTCAACTTTGGTTTCAGGGGTTTGAACTTGAGGTATAGTCATAGGTTGCTGAACTGCTCCAATCGGTGGATAAAATGGAAACGGAATTGGAATAAAGTTCGGGAATGAGTTCGTGCTGGATTGTGCAACGGTCTCACCCTTACGGTTTTTGCTTATCCTTAGCCTTGAACCCTCGATCTCTATTTCAACTTCTTCAACACCGCTTTCGTCAACCGCTTTAATGAGTTCTTTAATATAATTTAAATCCATCTTTGTTTAGTTCTCCTTTTATTTTACTCTTTCAACATATTCGCCTGTTCTTGTGTCAACCCTAATTTTTTCGCCCTGCTCAATGAACAATGGAACATTTATAACAGCACCAGTTTCAAGCTTCGCTGGCTTCATTACATTTGTTACAGTGTCCCCCTTAATTCCAGGCTCTGTTTCAACAACTTCAAGTTCAACAAAGGTTGGAAGCTGAATTCCAAGGATTTGGTCACCGTCGAATAAAATATCAACAGTTTCATTTTCCTTCATGAACAAAGCGTTATCCCCAACAAGATCAGACGGAACATGGATTTGATCAAATGTTTCAAGATCCATAAAAACAAATTCATCCCCATCTTTATACAAAAATTGAAATTTTCTAAAATCGAGCCTCACTATTTCAATTTCTTCACCTGAATCAAAAGTTTCCTCTAAAATCCTTCCTGTCTTGACATCTTTAAGTTTAACCCTTACAAATGCACCACCACGACCTCTCTTGACGTGCTGAAAATCAATAATTGTGTAGACTTTACCGTTATATCTTATGTTCAAACCATTCCTAATATCAGCAGTTGTAGCCATAATTTCTTAAGTTTTGTTTCGGATATGCTTTGAAAATATAAATAAAACCCCTAACAAAAGCAAGAATCAAGGCTTTAAAGCGCAAAACAGCTAAAATTTCGTTGATTGTTTTCAGAAAATTCTTAAATTATATTAAAATTTTGGCTGTCGATTTTAAATGCACGAACTTTCCATTGCACAAAGTATTATTGAAATTGCTGAGAATATCGCAAGGGAAAATGATTCAAAAGCAGTTAAAAAAATTAAAGTTCAAATCGGAGAGTTTTCTGGTGTGGTAAAAGAAGCATTGGAGTTTTCTTTTGATATAGCGAAAGTTGGGACAATTGCTGAAAACGCTGAACTTGAGATTGAAATAGTTAAGTTTAAGTCAATCTGCAATTTCTGTGGATTTGTTCTTGAAACAATGAATGATTTTAATTTATTTTGTCCCAATTGCTCCGAACCGATGAGCATTATCTCGGGCAGGGAGATGAGAGTTGAATATATCGAAATTGAGTAGATAAAAATAAATTTGGGGCTTGCAATGCACAAAATTGATGTCGGCACGAAAATTCTTCAAGCGAATGAGGAAATAGCCTTGGAGAACAAAGAACTATTTAGAAAATGGGGAGTTTTCACGGTAAATTTGATGTCAGCCCCTGGTGCTGGGAAAACATCTGTTCTTGAAGTGATGATCAAACATCTTAAGGATGATCTTGCTATTGCAGTAATTGAGGGGGACTTGCAAACGACGGTTGATGCCGATAGGATAAAAGCATTGGGTGTTCCTGCGTATCAGATAACAACTGGTAATGTCTGCCATCTTGATGCTCGTATGGTTCATAACGTGCTTCATGAGTTTAAAGTTGATGGATTTGACATACTTTTTATTGAAAATGTTGGAAATCTCGTTTGTCCAGCCGAGTTTTACCTTGGTGAGGATTTGAGGGTTATGGTTTATAGCGTTGTTGAAGGGGCAGAAAAACCTAAAAAATATCCGCTTATGTTTCATGAAGTTGAGGTTGTCCTGTTAAATAAAATTGATCTTTTACCATACGCTGGGGTTGAATTAAAAGAACTTGAAAAAAATGTTCTTGAAGTGAATCCAAATGCAAAGATTTTCCCAATTTCATGTAAAACTGGCGAAGGGATTGAAAGTTGGATAAATTGGTTTAAAAACAGGGTTGAAAAATTCAAGGAAAATGTTAAAAGCTCAAAAGATTTACATTGAGGGAATTGTCCAAGGAGTTGGATTTAGGCCATTTATTTTTAAGCTTGCGAATGAGTTTAATTTGAAGGGTTATATTTATAACGATACGAATGGTGTCTATATTGAGGTTGAAGGAGAAGAGGATGCAGTAAATGAGTTTATAAAGGAAATCCCTAAAAAAGCCCCGCCACTTTCGTTAATCGAAAAAATAGTTTGTGAGCCTTCTGAGGTAAAGGGTTATAAAGAGTTCTTCATCGAGAAGAGCAAAGAAGGTGAGGAAAAGTTCGTTTTAATTTCGCCCGATGTCTCAACATGCGAGGATTGTCTTAGAGAACTTTTTGATCCCGCCGATAGAAGGTTTAGATATCCGTTTATAAACTGCACAAATTGTGGTCCAAGATTTACTATTATAATCGATGTGCCTTACGATAGACCGAAGACGACGATGTCAGTTTTTAAGATGTGCGATAAATGTGAACACGAATATCATGATCCTTCAAACCGAAGGTTTCATGCCCAGCCCAATGCCTGTCCTGTTTGTGGTCCCCAAATTAAACTTCTTGACAAAAATCTGGATGAGGTAAATTGTGATGATGTTATAAAAGAAACTTCGAAAATTTTACGCGATGGTTTTATAGTCGCAATAAAAGGACTTGGCGGTTATCACCTGGCTTGCGACGCTTTGAATAATGAAGTGGTCGCTGAATTAAGAAAAAGAAAATTGAGGATCGAAAAACCGTTTGCAATTATGATCCCAAGCGTTGAATGGCTTGATAAAATTTGTGAATACGACGAAAGCGAGATAAAACTTTTAACATCAATTCAACGCCCAATCGTTTTGATGAAAAAGAAGAAAAATTGCCCCATAGCTTATGAAGTAGCACCGCGAAATTCTTATCTTGGGGTTATGTTGCCATATACTCCGCTTCATCATCTTCTTTTGAAGGAGGTAAATATTCCCCTTGTCATGACAAGTGGAAATTTGACCGAAGAACCGATAGCGTATAAAGATGATGATGCTTTTGAAAGGTTGCGAAATATAGCTGACTTTTTCCTTGTTCATAATAGGGAGATCCACATACGCTGTGATGATTCGGTTGCAGCTGTGATTTCTGGGAAGCCGACGATGATAAGGCGTTCGCGTGGATATGTACCTTATCCAATTAGAATACCGTTTGAAGCAAAGGAACATGTTTTGGCTGTGGGCGGGCATCTAAAAAATACTTTTTGTTTTTTGAAGAGAAGGTATGCTTTTTTAAGCCATCATATAGGTGACCTTGAGAATTGGGCTACCTTAAAATCATTAATTGAGGGAGTTGAACATTTTAAAAAACTTTTTGATTTAAATCCCAAAATCCTTGCGTACGATATGCATCCGGAGTATCTCTCCACTAAATACGCTCTTGAGCTTGACATCCCGATTAAAGTCCCAGTTCAACATCATCATGCACATGTCGTTAGCTGTATGGCAGAGAATAATTTATCTGAACCTGTGATTGGGGTTGCATTTGATGGAACAGGCTTTGGAATTGATGGCAAGATATGGGGTGGAGAGTTTTTAATTGCTGAACTTTCAAAGTTTGAGAGATTTGCTCACTTTGAATATGTCCCACTTCCGGGAGGCGAAGTTTCAATAAAAGAGCCATGGAGGATGGCGGTTTCATATCTTTATCACACATTTGGGCATGATTTTGTAAACATTGAAATTCCATTTGTTAAAAATTTATTTGAGGAAAGAGAAAACAAACTTAAGATTCTTTTGCAAATCATAGATAAAAAAATCAACTCACCTTTTACTTCCGCTGTTGGAAGGTTGTTTGATGCGATTTCTGCGCTTTGTCAGGTTAGATTAAATGTTAACTATGAAGCTCAAGCAGCGATGGAATTTCAAATGCTTGCCGATGAAAATGAAGACGGATATTACTGGTTTGAAATTAATGATGGTTCAAAGCCATTAGTGGTGAACTTTAAACCGTGCGTTGAACAAATTGTTGAAGACCTTGCCAATGGTGTGCCAATTCCCAAAATCTCTGGAAAATTTCACAACACAATTGCGAACACAATTTGTGAAGTTTCACGCAGAGCAAGGGTTGAAACGGGGTTAAATAAGGTCGTCTTAAGTGGTGGGGTTTTCCAAAATTCTCTGCTTGTGGAAAAGACAGTTTTAAAACTCACCAAACTTGGTTTTGAAGTTTACACCCATTCAAAGGTTCCGCCGAACGATGGGGGGTTATCGCTTGGACAAGCAGTGGTAGCTTTGTTCAGTGTCGTTTAGAAATTTTCTTTCCTTAACCATTCGATGTAGGAAATCAAGTAATTTATTTCATTTTCGCTTAAAACATTTTTATAAGCGGGCATTTTGACAATCTGATTTTTAAGAAATATATTTGCAATTGGATTCTTTTCAAGTCGTTTTATCTTTCCGTCCAATATCCACTCTTTAAGTTCATTTTCATCTTTGACGAGGTCTTTGAAGTCCTTCCCATCCCACCCAGGTATATAACCTTTGAATGAACCTTTATTTGGCATACCGCCCATACCGTAGGGACCGTGGCAGCCGAAGCAACCCAAATTTTTCGCTATCTCATAGCCAACCTTTGCGCTGTCGTTATCTATCTCGATCAATTCCATAACCGCATTAAGGTAGGAAATCAAATAGTTTAGTTCCTTTTCAGAAATAATTTTTTCGTATGCTGGCATTTTTATAATCCCGCCGTGCTCGGTGTTTTGCAATCTTTTAGGCTTTCCGTAGAGAATCCATTCTTTTAACTCATCTTCACTTAGAATAAACATCATCGCTGTTCCACCTTGCCATGATGGGATTTCGTGATAGCGATATTTAGGGTTCTGTATGCCTCCTTGTCCTTCAAAACCGTGACAATTGAAACAACCATATTTGAGGGCAACTTCTCTACCTTTCCATACCGATGTATGATTAGGGGAAGTTATGATGAGCCAGGAAATGATCAGTATAAATACAATGGCGAATATAATCAGCAACCAAATGCTTCGTTTCATCCTCCATTTTATTTTATTATTAAAAAGGGCAGGCTGAAAACCTGCCCGTTATAAGAATTACTTTGCTGGTTCAACAGATTCAATTACAACCCCAGGCAAACCACCACGCTGATATAAGACACCTGTTATCGTCACTTTTTCAGCTGCATAATTTTTTAACTTTTCATACGGCTCTGACTTTGAATGGTTTTCAACTATGAGATATACTTTCCCATCATCTGTTAAAATTCCAATCGGTGCACCCCCTTTAATGCACATGTCCGCACATTTTTTATGCTCAGCCCCTTTTTTTTCTCCAGCAATATAGCAAGCAAGATCGAGAACCTCACCTTTAAAGGTTACCTTCTTAGTCTCAGTTTTCTGCTGGGCTGGAAGAGATGAAAAGAAAAAGATGGTGATCAAAGGAATAAGAAGACTAAAAAAGAATTTCGCTAACCGCATCGTAGCACCTCCAAGTTTTGTTGTTAAATTCGGCTTACAATTTCTAACAAATTGATGCGGTTTAGAGTTTCTTGAATTTTTGAAAATCAGCTCCACAGCATGTAAATTTAATAAAAAATTCAGTTTTCAATGGCACGCAAACTTTACTATAGCGACAGTTATACCACGCAATTTAGAGCAAGGGTGATAGATGTTAAAAATCATAATGGACAAACCGCTGTCATACTTGATGAGACTTATTTTTATCCAACATCAGGGGGACAAGAGCATGACACTGGACTAATTGATAACGCAAGGGTTATTGATGTTATAGAGTCAGAAGATGGTGAAATTTTACACATAATTGACGGAAACTTGTCCCATGGTGAAGTCGAGTGTCAAATTGATTGGGATAGAAGATTCTCAAATATGCAACAACATACAGGTCAGCATATACTCTCAAGGGCTTTTGAGGTTTTGCTAAATTGCGAAACTATATCATCAAGACTTGGGGACGATGTTGGAACGATTGATCTTGACATTGAAAAGTTAGATTATGATAAAGTTCACGAAGTTGAATTTCTGGCTAATCAAATTGTTTGGGAAAACAGAGAGGTTAAAATTCATTTTGTCAATGATTCAGAAATTACAAAATTTCCGTTGAGAAAACCGCCAAAGGTATCTGGCACGATTAGAATTATTGAGGTAAGCGATTTTGATTACTCCCCTTGTGGTGGAACGCATGTTTCAAGGACTGGCGAAATAGGGTTGATAAAAGTTAAAAGGTGGGAAAGAGTCAAGGGCGGATTAACAAGGGTTGAATTTGTCTGTGGTGTAAGGGCGTTAAGGGATTATCAGATAAAAAATAAAGTTTCAAATGAGCTTGTCGCACTTTTAAGTGTTCGTGATTTGGAACTCGTCGAGCAAGTAAATAAAATTCTTGAGGCGCAGAAGGAAAAACAAAGGTTGATAAATTTCCTGACTGAAAAATTAATTGAGTTCGAAGCTGAGAGATTGATTCGGGATTCGGAAAAGGTGAACGGGGTAAATTTTGTCAGCGTAAGTTTTGAAAATAGAAACATTGATGAGTTAAAAATTTTGGCTCGCAAGTTAATCCAAAATCCCAAAACCATTTCTGTTCTTGCTTCCAAATTTGGCGGTGCAAATTTTATAATGGCAAGGTCAAGCGATGTTGAAATAAATTTAAGAGAGATTTTGAACGAGATTTTAAACTCGACTGGCGGTAGAGGTGGTGGGAAAGATGATTTTGTTCAATTTGGTGGATCTTTAGAAAAGTTTGAAGAGATGTTCAAAATTAGCGTTGATAGATTGAAAACAAAAATTTCTTGAAGAGCCATGTCTGGGGATTATGTTTGCGCACATATAATCGTTAAAGGTCTTGTTCAAGGTGTCGGGTTTAGATGGTTCGTCCAAAAGCACGCTAATCATCTCGGACTAAAAGGATGGACAAGAAATCTAAGCAATGGAGATGTCGAGATTGAAGTTGAGGGTGAACGCTCGCTTGTTGAAGAGCTGATAAAACTTGTAAAAGTTGGACCAAGGTATGCGCAGGTTGAAGATGTCCAAATAACTTGGAAACCTTACGAGGCTAAATATAAATCTTTTGAAATAAAGGGTTGGCTTTGATCTTGAGGATTGGAATTGGTTATGACATACATCCGCTCGTTGAAGGTCGAAAACTTTACATTGGTGGAGTTGAAATTCCATCTAACAAGGGTTCGCTTGGGCATTCCGATGGCGATGTATTGATCCATGCGATTTGTGATGCTTTGCTTGGTGCTTTGGGGTTTGGAAACATTGGGGAGTTATTTCCAGATACAGATGAAAAATATAAAGATGCGAGAAGCGAGATTTTTCTTAAAGATGTTAAAAAAATACTTGATGAAAAAAATTTTGAAATAGTAAACATCGACTCAACCGTGATACTTGAGGAGGTCAAACTTTCTCCATTCGTTGGAGAGATGAAAAAGAAAATATCTTCAATTTTGGAGATTCCTTTTGATAAAATTTCCATCAAACCGAAGAGAAACGAGAAATTCGATGCGACAGGTAAGGGAGACGCTCTTGCTTGTTTTGCTGTTGTTCTAATAAAATCAAAAGTAGGCGAGTAATGGAGACAAAACAGATTCTGGATTTTATTTTAAGCATTGACAATATATGGATTTATCTTGCGATTTTTTTCTTTGCTTATATTGAAAATATTTTTCCGCCTTCGCCAAGTGATGTTATCGTTGTTTTTTGTGCTTCTTTGTCAGGGCTTGGGAAAACTGATTTTACTCTCACTCTCATTTCCGCTGTTTTGGGTAGCACGCTTGGATTCATAACTATGTATTTCATCGGCGATAAATTTGGTGATGAGATAATTGAAAAAGGGAAAATCAAGTTCATAAATCCTGAAAATGTGAAGAAGGTGGAGGTGCTTTTTTCAAAATATGGATACTTTCTCATTGTTATAAACAGGTTTCTTGCAGGGACGAGAGCTTTCGTTGCGTTTTTTGCTGGGCTTGGGGAATATGATTTGAAAAAATCAATTTTGCTTTCTTTTATCAGCGCTTCTCTATGGTATCTAATCCTTGTGACAAGTGGCAAAATTTTAGGAGAGAATTGGCATTTGATAGCTGATGTAATTTCAGGTTATAGTAAGGTTGTAACTGCAATACTTACGCTTGTTGTGATCGTTTTTGTCTTGAGAAGTTTTTTGAAAAGTAAAAAAAGAAAACCTTGATTCAAGAACTTTTGCAAATCGATAAAGCACTTTTCTATTTTTTCAATGTTAAAATTGCGAATCCTGTTTTCGACATTTTAATGCCATTTATAACTAAAGATGTAAACTTGAGAATTTTCCTTGCTCTTATCTGGATTGGACTTTTAATTTTCGGGGGCAAGAATGGAAAAATAGTTGCCATTCTTTTAATCCCAGCAATTGCGATAAGCGACCAATTGAGCAGTCATATCATAAAACCTTTGGTCAGCAGGATAAGACCGTGCCATGAGCTTGAAGGTGTGAGGTTGCTTGTTGGGTGTGGAAGTGGTTTGTCTTTTCCATCAAGTCATGCGGTTAATAGTTTCACTGTTGCAACTTTAATATCAAGATTTTACAAAAAATATGCAGTGTATCTTTTCTCTTTTTCTTTTCTTGTTTCGTTTTCAAGAATTTATGTCGGGGTTCATTATCCAACTGATGTCGTTGCTGGAATGATAATTGGCTTAATTGTTGGATTTAGTGTGGTTTATCTTTGGATTTATGTAAGTGAACTTTACAAAAATAAATTCAGCGCTGGAGTTGAAAAAGAAAAAAATTTTTAACGAGAAATTTTTGCTCTCATTTACAACTGGAATTTTGCTTTCGCTTTCATTTCCACCGTTAAAGACGGGTTTTTTTGCGACGGTTGGATTTGTCCCGCTTTTGTTTTTGATCGATAAGATTGAGAATTACAAGCAACTTTTTCTTTACTCTTATCTTTCCTTTTTCTTTTTCAATTTATTTACGCTTTACTGGGTTGGGGGATGGTCGAAGGAAGCAGATCCATTTTTGATGGTTGGATGTGTGCTTTTAATTTTGTTTCATCCAATTCTTTTCTTTCTTCCGATATGGTTTTATATGTTCGTTAAGCGAAAAATCGGCGGGAAAGTTCATCTTTTCATTTTCCCGTTTGTCTATGTTCTTTTTGAATATTTTCGCTCGATAACTGAATTAGCCTTTCCATGGTTAACGCTTGGGAACACACAAACATATTTTATCGAAAAGATTCAATTTATCGAATTTACGGGCGTTTATGGGCTATCTTTTTTAATTCTTGTTGTGAATGTTCTCTTTTATCTTGCAATTAAGGAAATTTTCGCTCACAAAAAAATTCTTTCTAAAAATGTTTTGATCTACCTACTTTCGGGCATTTTGATTTACATCGCACCTGATTTCTATGGGATGTTTGTTTTGAAGAATTCCGAAAAATCTTCTTCTAAAATACTTAAAGTTGGTTTGATTCAACCAGACTTAAATCCGTGGTTGAAGTGGGAGGGGACGCTCGGTGAACAGCTTGAGCTTTACATGGGTATGACAAAAGAAATAATTAAAGCTGATCCAGATGTTGAATTGGTTGTCTATCCAGAGACAGCGATAACTTATTATTTTCTTCTTTCGCCGTATCGTTATTACTTTAACTGGTTTAAAAGTTGGATCGACAGTCTAAATGTGGCTATATTGACGGGTTTTCCAGATGCTAAGTTTTATGAGAATCCTTCAGATGCCCCACCGAGCAGTCATCTCATAAAAGAAACGGGTCAAAGATACGATGCGTTTAATGCGATGGGTTTATTTCTACCAAACTCGAATAGGATTCAAAAATATGCAAAGATGATACTTGTCCCATTTGGGGAGCGTTTACCTTATGCGGATACATTTCATTTTTTGATTGAGCCGTTACAGTGGGGCGTTGGGATAAGCAATTGGGCGAAGGGGAAGGATACAACTGTTTTCGAAATGAGAAGAAGGAACGGCGAACTTGTTAAGTTTTCAGGTGTGGTCTGTTATGAATCAATTTATCCATCGCTTGTCCGTGAGTTTGTGAAAAGGGACGCACAATTTCTCGTCGTCATCACAAATGACAGTTGGTATGGAAATACATCTGGACCGTATCAGCACTTTCAATATTCAATTTTGAGGGCGGTTGAGAATAGAAGAAGCATAGTAAGGTGTGCAAATGGTGGGATATCGGGCTTTATCGACCCATATGGTAGAGTTCAAAAGAAAACAAAATTTCATGAGAGAACACAAATCGCTGATGCGATAAAGTTAAACGACGAAAAGACTTTTTACACGAAACATGGGGATATAATAGTTTACATTTCGTTCTATTTAACAATTTTTGTTTTTGCCTTCGCTATATTCAAAAACTTTAAACAAAGGAGGGTGGCAAAATGAAGTTAAAACTAATCTTCACTTTTATGATGCTAATTTTCATTTTAGGTTGTGCAAGGCAAACTGAAGATGAAAAGTTTTCAAGGCTCGTAGATAAGTTCATGGATGAATATTTCAAGCATCATCCCGTCAGTGCAACTTGGATTGGGTATCATAAATATGATAATCTGCTCGACGATTTTTCTGAGAAAGCGTTGAAAGAAAGGCTCGAATGGTTAAAAAGCTATAGGGAGAAATTTTCAAAATTTGACCTGAAAAAACTTTCAAAAGATAATAGTATTGACTGCCGTATTTTATTGGAAGAGATTGATGAGAGAATTTTTAATCTTGAGGAGTTGAAAGAATACGAGTGGAATCCGTTGATTTATAACTCGGTGATAGGTGATGGTTTGATGTATTTAATAACTCAGGATTTCGCACCAGCGGAGGAGAGATTGAAAAACGCCCTTGAGAGGGTGAAACAAATTCCAAACTTTATTGAGCAAGCGAAGAAAAATTTGAAAGATGCGCCACAAATTCACATTGAAACAGCGATAAGACAAAATAAAGGGAACATCAACATCTTAAAAAATGATTTGATGAAATTTGCTGATACTTTGAAGATATCTGATGAATTGAGGTCAGAGCTAAAGAAAGCGGTTGAAGCTGGAGTTAAATCGCTTGAAGAATATGGAAGGTGGCTCGAAAATGAGTTGAAGCCAAAGTCGAAGCGTGATTTTAGGCTTGGCAAGGAACTTTACTATAAAAAGATGAAATATTATTTGAAATCGAACTTAACCCCAGATGAAATCCTTGATCTCGCCGAAAGGGAGAAGGAAAAAACTCATAACGAGATGTATCAAATCGCATTGCCACTTTACAAGTATTACTACGGCAGAGAACCAAAGGGAATGGATAAATTATCGGTTATAAAAGCGGTGCTTGATAAAATTGTCCTTGAGCATCCGAGACCATCAGAGATTATGGATAGGATAAAATCTGATTTAAATTATTTAACGCAATTTATCAAAGAGAAAAATCTCTTAACACTTGACGAAAGCAAGCCACTTGTTGTTAGAGAAACACCCGAATATCAGCGTGGTGTTTCGGTTGCGTCGCTTGAGGCACCAGGACCGTTAGAGAAAAATATGAAAACATTTTATAATGTCTCTCCTATTCCAGAGGATTGGACTCCTGAACAGGTTGAATCATATCTTCGTGAGTATAATTACTACTCACTTTTGGAGCTGAGCATCCATGAGGCGATCCCAGGGCATTATGTCCAGCTTTACTATTCAAACCGTTGTCCATCAATTGTGAGAAGTGTTTTTTGGAGTGGTCCAATGGTTGAGGGTTGGGCTGTTTATGCAGAAAGATTGATGATTGAAAACGGAATTTTAAACAATGATCCGAAGATGAAATTAATTCACTTGAAGTGGTATATCAGGGTTATAATAAATGCGATACTTGATCACAAAATTCACGCTGGAAATATGACTCAGGAGGAAGCGTTGTCCCTTATGATGAAAGAAGGATTTCAAGAGAGAGCCGAGGCTGAAGGAAAATGGAGGAGGGCGTGTCTTACTTCGGCTCAGCTTTCAAGCTACTTCACAGGATTTCAAGAGATAATGGCGTTGAGAGATGAGTATATGAAGTTGAAAGGGGATAAGTTTAACATCAAAGAATTTAACGAAAACCTGCTCTCGCACGGTTCACCCCCTGTAAAATATCTGCGTGAAATTTTGCTTCAATTGTAAAAACAAATAATAAAATTTTGATTTGCTGACATTTGAAATTTTAGATAAAAAAATTTTCATCGAATCACCTATTGATCCAATTGACAGTGGTAAAGCGATAGACGATGTTGTAGAGAAATATTCTGTTGATGACAATATTCCTTTTTGGATTGAGGTTTGGCCTTCAGCGGTTGTTCTTGCGGAGTTCATTCTTGGAAGGGATGAGTTTACGAATAAAAAAGTTCTCGAACTTGGGTGTGGGCTTGGGTTGACGAGCGTAGCCCTTGGGCTCAAAGATGCTATTATTACTGCAACTGACTATGAAATGATGGCTTTGCAGTATGCAAGAAGAAATTACATAAGAAACATCGGCGATGAAAAAAATGCAAAATTTATTTATCTTGATTGGAGACATCCATTTATTTCTGAAAAATTTGACTTTGTAATTGGTGCGGACATAATTTATGAACGCAGCTTGTTTGGCGATTTGGTAAATGTTTTAAAAGCTACGATGATGCCACAATCCATTTGCTATTTGGCTGATCCAAATAGAATAACTTCGCGTGAGTTCTTTGAAATTTTAAAGGATGAAAATTTCAGTTTTGAGACAGTGTTGAAAAAAGAAATCATGTATAAGGGAACGAAGGCAGTTGTATTAATTTACAGGATAAAAAAATTGGATTGAATTGTATGCGTAAATCGCTTGTTTTTTTAACTGGATTTATGGGAAGCGGAAAAAGTACGATTGGACCATTGCTTGCGCAGCATCTTGGATATGATTTTCTTGATGTCGATGACCTAATTGAAGATATTGAAGGCAAAAAGATAGTCGATATATTTCGCGAAAAGGGCGAGATTTATTTTAGAAACATTGAGCGAAAAATTTTAATCGAAACGGTGTTAAAACTGTCAAGATTTGTTGTAGCTCTCGGTGGTGGAACCATCACATTTGCTGATAATCTTTATCTTGTAAAGGAGTCAGGCATTTTAATTTATTTGATGGCAAACCCCGAAGTCTTGCTTCAAAGAATAAAATATAAAACGGATCGACCCCTTTTACTCGACCATCAGGGAAATATTTTACCGGAGAAATTGCTCTTTGAGAGAATTTTATCATTGCTGAAAATGAGGGAACCGTTTTATTTACAAGCTGATATTTTAGTTTCGACGGAAAAAAGCATTGAGGAAACCATCGATGAAATTTTAAATAAACTTGAAGGCAAAATTGCATAAAATCATTTTGAGTTTGAAAAATACAAGATACCCGATCTACATCGGGAATGAAATTTTTAGTAAATTTCCATCTCTTTGCAAGAAACATGGAATAAAACCACACCTGGCTGTTATAACTGATAAAATTGTTTCTGAATTGTACTTAGATGAACTTTTAAGCATTTTAAAAAGGGGTGGATTTAGCCCGGAGGTTATAATTGTAAATCCTGGGGAGACGAGCAAAAGTTTATCTGTCCTTTCGAAAATTATCACACAATTGATTCAGATGAAATTGCGTCGTGATGAAACTATAGTTGCTTTTGGTGGTGGAGTTATCGGAGACCTTGCTGGATTTGCTTCAGCGATTTATCTTCGTGGTGTGAATTTAATTCAATTTCCAACCACTCTTCTTGCGATGGTTGATAGCTCAATAGGTGGAAAAGTTGGGATTGATCATAAGCTTGGGAAAAATTTAATAGGTGCTTTTCATCATCCTGTTTTTGTTTTTTCAGATATAAGTTTTTTAAAAACCTTGCCGAAGCGTGAGATTATTTGTGGACTTGGTGAGGTGGTTAAGTGTGGAATAATAATGGATGCGGAAATTTTTAAAATGATTGAGACAAATTTTGAAAGCGTGTTAAATCTTAATCCTAAAATCGTTCAAAATCTCGTGTTAAGGTCGGCTATGGTTAAATCTCGCATTGTTAGTAAAGATGAAAAGGAGAAAAGATTGAGGATGATTTTAAATTTTGGGCATACGATTGGCCATGGCATAGAGGCGTCGCTTAATTATAAAAGATTGAAACATGGTGAAGCTGTTATGTTTGGGATGCTTGGGGAAAGTTTTATTTCTTTAAACAGGGGCATTTTAAGCCCGGATGAATTTGAAAGAATAAAAAGAGTCATTTTTAAAATCGGGGTCGTTTTTCCGCAAAAACTTCTTGAAAGAAACTTGATTTTGAAATATATTGGCTACGACAAGAAAATTTTATCAGAGCGATTAAATATGTATCTGCCTATCAAGATCGGTAAGATGAAATTTTTTGACGATATCAATTTTGAGGAAATTGAAAGAGCTGTGGATTTTCTATTTGATCAAACAAAATTAAACTAACCTCTATATGAGAAAACTTTACAGCTTTATTTTATCCATCCTTTTAATTTCAAATCTTTTCTCGCAAGTTTATCCAAAGAGGGAAACTCGGGCGGTGTGGCTCACAACAGTTTATGGTCTTGATTGGCCAACTGCAAAAGCGACAAGTTCAAGCGGAATTCAACAACAAAAGAATGAATTAATTCAAATCCTTGACAATTTGAAATCCGCAAATTTTAACACGGTTATAATGCAAGTTCGTGCCCGTGGTGATTTAATTTATCCAAGCCAATATGAGCCGTGGGCAACTTCTTTAACTGGAACACTTGGTCGAAACCCTGGATATGATCCATTAAAGTTTGCAATTGAGGAAACTCACAAACGTGGGATGGAATTCCATGCATGGTGGAATGTTGTTAAAGTTAAAGATGATTCAACGCTTCCACCTAATACAAATCCACCGCATATAGTCTTGCGTCATCCTGAATATGTTAAGTATTACAAACCTAATAACGAATGGTGGATTGATATGGGAAAACCCGAGGCAAGAAATTATTTGATAAATGTTGTTATGGAACTCGTGCGAAATTACGATATTGATGGAATACATTTTGATTTTATAAGGTACCCAAATCCTGATTTTCCAGATAGCGATACATATGCGCTTTACGCAAATGAGTATCCAGATATAAACGAGTGGAGGAGAGAGAACATAAATAAGTTTGTAAGGGCTGTGTATGATAGCATAAAGCGAGTGAAACCGTGGGTTAAGGTTGGCTCAGCACCCATTGGAATTTACAGAAATATATGCGATTCAAGCGGTGTTTATATCTATTCTCGAAATTGTGGTTCATGTCCAAGTGGTACAACGCCAGTTGCAACGGGATGGCAAGCGTATTGCTCTATTTATCAGGATTCAAGAAGATGGTTGATGGAGGGTAAACATGATTATCATTCACCCCAAATTTATTGGAATATAGCTGACAATCCTAAATTTAATGTTCTTGCTCGAGATTGGAGAAATAACAGCTATGGCAGGCATATTTACGCTGGCTCCGCTGCATATAGAATGGACTCAAATTCAGGAAATTGGGAAGTTTCTGAGATACTTTCACAAATAGATACAACCAGGGCGGTTGGAGCTGAAGGTAATACTTTTTTCAGATACAAATCTTTGCTTTTGAAAGGGTTGATTGATAGTTTGAAAAGTTCAAGGTATAAATATTTTGCTTTTATTCCGACGATGCCGTGGATTGATGCGGTGCCTCCAAATTCGCCATTTAATTTAATCACTCGAAAGACTTCAGATAGGGTGTTTGAGCTTATTTGGAGTAATCCCGGCTTAGCGTCGGATGGAGATAGTGTCAAGTACTATGCAATTTACAAATCTGAAACATCACCAGTTGATGTGGGTGATATAAAAAATCTTGTTGCCGTAGTTGAAGGTTCAAGGGTAAGCTATTCTGTGCAAATTGAAGATCCCAGTAAAAGATACTATTTTGTTGTAACTGCTTTTGATAAACTTCATAATGAAAGCTTACCTTCAAATGAGGTTTCGACGATCCCGGTTTTCGTTGCTGAATTTGGGGAGGGAATGCCGAATAAATTTGAATTGTACCAAAATTATCCGAATCCATTTAACAGTGAAACTATCATTGAGTTTGATTTACCCTTTGATTCATGGGTTAGTTTGAAGATTTATAATGTTCTTGGCCAGGAAGTAAAAACCCTCGTTGATGAATTAAAAAGAGCGGGGAAGCATAAAGTCGTTTGGGATGGACGGAATGAAGAAGGTAGCCCCGTCACATCTGGAATTTATTTCTGTAAGATGGTTGCTGGAACCTTCGCAAAAAGCATCAAGGTAGTTTTGGTGAAGTAGTTAAGGCATTTATTAGTCTTCCCTTTTAATCTGAATGTGAAGCTCCTCAAGTTGTTTTGGATCGACTTCAGAAGGTGCCTCATCCATAAGTGAGATGGCGCTGCTTGTCTTTGGGAACGCTATGACATCGCGAATTGATTTCATACCTGTGAAAAGCATAACAAGTCGGTCAAAGCCGAATGCAATTCCACCGTGCGGAGGCGCTCCATATTTAAATGCTTCGATGAGAAAACCAAATTTTCTTTTCGCTTCTTCTTCTGAAATACCAAGAAGTTTGAAAATTTTCTGTTGAAGTTCAGCATCATGTATTCTTATACTTCCACCTGCTATTTCATTGCCGTTTAAAACAAGATCATAGGCTCTTGCACGAACTTTTCCAGGGTCAACGTCAAGTAGCTCAATATCTTCGATTTTCGGTGCTGTAAATGGATGATGTACGGAGACCCAACGATTTTCTTCGTCATCCCATTCAAGCAGTGGGAAATCGACGATCCAGGCAAGTTTAAAATCATCTTCATCGATTAAGTTTAATTTTCTCCCAAGCTCAAGCCGTATATTTCCGAGGATTGAGTAAATTTTCTCCGGTTTATCTGAAATTAAAATTATCAAATCACCATCTTTTGAATTCATTTGTTGTTTTAATTTTTGAAGTGAAAATTTGGACATATATTTTGCAACTGGAGATTCAAGTTCACCATTTTCAACTTTGAAATGGATAAGTCCACCAGCACCGTAATTTTTTGCAAGGGTTGTTATTTCATCAATTTGCTTTCTTGAATAATTTCCACACCCCTGCAAATTTAATCCGCAAATTAAGTTCCCATTTTCTATGGCTTCTCTGAATACTTTAAATTCAGTGCCTTTAAAAATATCTGTGACATTTACAATCTTTAGGTCAAATCTTAAATCGGGTTTATCCGTCCCATAAGTTTGAATTGCTTCGGTGTAAGGTATCCTTGGGAATGGCGTTGGGATTTCAATGTTTTTAATTTCCTTAAATAATCTAACCATCAAACCTTCAACGATGTTGAAAACATCTTCTTCCGTTACAAATGACATTTCAACATCGATTTGTGTAAATTCGGGTTGTCTATCTGCTCTTAGGTCTTCATCTCTGAAACATTTGACAATTTGAAAATATCTGTCAAATCCAGCAACCATCAAGATTTGTTTATAAAGCTGGGGTGATTGTGGAAGAGCATAAAATTTTCCAGGATGAATTCTGCTTGGGACGAGAAAATCTCTTGCCCCTTCGGGTGTGCTTTTAACAAGGAAAGATGTCTCTATTTCAAGAAAATTATTTTCATCAAAGTATTTTCTGACGATTTGGGCCATTTTATGTCTTATCAGGAAATTTGCTTGCATCGAAGGTCTTCTGAGGTCGAGGTATCTATATTTAAGGCGAAGCTCTTCGGAGACATTTATATCATCTTCGATTAAAAAAGGTGGATTTTCAGATTTGCTTAAAATTTGGACTTCATCTACTAGCACATCAATTTCACCCGTTGGAAGCGATGGGTTTTCAGCTCCCTTGGGCCTACGCTCGACTTTTCCAGTTACTGAAATTACATATTCGGATTTTAATTCCTTTGCGATTTGATATGCTTCTAAGTTATGCTGGGGGGAGAAGACAATTTGTGTTTTTCCGTAGCGATCTCTAAGGTCGATGAAAATTAAGCCCCCAAGATCCCTTCTTCTGTCCACCCAACCATTTAATGTAACTGTTTTTCCGACATCAGTTGCTCTTAATTCTCCACAAGTATGGGTTCTTTTCTTAAAAATCATTATTTTCGCCGTTTCATTTTTTTTTTCAAAAATATATTAAATCCACGCCTCATTATCAAGCAATTTAAGAATGATGTTTAACTTTGTTCAACTTATTTGTGCAGGTGTTTAATATTAGCCATCAACTTTGAAATATATACTCAAAATTTGCGAGAAATTAAAACGATAAGGGGTGGCATAAATTTTGAATTAAAGAAAAGTGAATTGAAAGAACGATGGAGATTTAAACAAGTGCAAAAGATCATTTTGCTCGTTGACGACAATGAGATTGTGAGGATAACTTTGAAGGAATTTTTGACATTGCTGGGTTTGGTGGTTATTGAAGCCAGCAATGGTAAAGAAGGACTTGAAAAAGCTCTCAGCAGTGAATTTCACATTTTAATCACTGACTACAAAATGCCTGATATGACAGGAATTGAAATGTTAGAAGAAATTCTAAAGTTTAAGCAAAATTTTAAGGTCGTTATTTTAACTGGTTTTGCAAATGAAATTGACAGTGAGGTTATTAAAAAGTTGGGTGTTGTTGCAGTTTTGGAGAAGCCCGTTGCTCTTGGGGTACTTGAAAAGTTGATAACTCAACTTTTAGCAAATTCAAATAACAATAAAAAGGGATGGTAAAAATGAAAAAGGCAATTTTTCTTCTAGTGCTTTTTCAATCCCTTGCCTTTGCTCAAAAAGCCACACCACTGCAATATCTCTATTTGATGAAGTCTTTCAAGCCGGAGATTCAAAAGGTTGGAGTGATTTGTGATTTGAGTAGGAATCGGGGAATTGTAGAAAAGCTTCAACGTCCTGCTTTTTCGATCGGGGTTAAAATTATTGTGGTAGATGTAAGAGAATTGAAAGATGTATCACGAGGGTTTGAGGAGTTGGTGAATAATAGTGTTGATTTCATTTGGATTTTTAGTGAGGACGATGTATCCACGCAACCGGTAGCAAGGGAATATATTTTTAAGAATGCCCTTTTGAAGAAAATTCCGGTTGCGGTTTCAAATTTGGAACTCGTTAAAGAAGGCGCCCTTTTCTCACTTGAAGTTTCGGGGGAAGAGATTAAAGTTTATGTGAATAACAAAGTTGCAAGTGCGCTTCAACTAACAGTTCCAGAAAACTATAAGGAGAGGGTTCAATATGTGGCTAATTAGGAAATTCAACAATCTTAAATGGCGTTATAAAACTTTCATTGGGATTGAATTAATTGTTATTGTTATCGCTTTGGTAGTTTCTGTTATTTATTCGATAATTCTTGGCAGGGAGATGGAAAGACAATTTTTAAAAAGAGCTGAATCTATAGTTAAAGGATTTTCATCTAATTCTATTTATGGAATCTTGCTGCAAGATACAAATCAGTTAAATCAGTTAATCGAAAGTTTTTACGAAGATGGTTTTACAAGATATATCGCTGTGTATAGTTCTGATGGCAAGGTGCTTGTTGAGAAAAACCTTAAGATTTTACCTGATGAAAGAAAGAAGTTAAGGGATTTTAAGGGGGATATGGATTACACAGAATTTTCGATAGAAGTTGGTCATACACTTGACCTTCAAGCTAAAGTTTACCGTGAAGCTAATCTCGTGGGGTATGTGAGATTTGGCTTTGCGAAGGATGAAATAAACGCGGTTATATCGAAGGCGCATTTTATAAATTTTGCTTTTATTGCGTTTGCAATTTTGCTTGGTTTAGCTTTTGGATATCTTGTAGTAGTATTATTTGTGAAGCCCGTTGAGAAAATTCGTCATGCGGCTGAATTAGTCGCACAAGGCGATATCAATGTTGCGATTGCTGATAAATCTGCTGAGGGGAATGATGAGATTGGATCCTTAATGAAATCATTTAATAAAATGGTTGAAAATATCAAAAACGCAATTGAGGAGGTAACTTCTCAACGAGAGGTAGCGGAAAAATTGCGAGTTGAAGCAGATGAAGCCAGAAAAAGAGCGCAGGAGCAGCAAAGATATTTAGAGGATCAATTCAGGAAAATCTCTGATGTGGTTGAATCTGTTGCAAATGGGGATTTAACGAAGGAGGCAGTTGCTGAAAAGGATGACGAAGTTGGGATGCTTGTTAAAAAACTTAACAAAATGATAAATGATTTAAGAGTTTTGATAAAAGAAATCATTGATTCGAGCAATGCGGTTGCTAATTCGACATCGCAGATAAGTAGCTCAGCCGAGGAAATGTCGGCAGCGGTCCAGGATCAAGCGAGGCAAATTTCGGAGGTTGTTTCAGCGATTGAGGAGATGTCAAAGACAATAATTGAAAACGCACATCAAGCGGAAAGGGTAGCAGAACTTGCCCGCGAGAATAGTTCATCTGCGACTGAGGGAAGCAAAGCGGTAATGTCAACAATTGAGCAGATGCATCGGCTTGCTGAGGTTGTGAGAAATTCAGCCCAAAGCGTTCAAATCCTTGGTAAAAGCAGCACCCAAATTGGCGAAATAATTGATGTGATTGAAGATATCGCAGATCAAACAAATCTGCTTGCACTTAACGCAGCGATTGAAGCAGCTCGAGCTGGCGAGCAAGGACGCGGATTTGCAGTTGTTGCCGACGAAGTTAGAAAACTGGCTGAAAGAACAATGAAGGCTACCAAGGAAATAAGCGATATGATAAAGAAAATACAAAACGATACGAATGAGGTTGTACAAATAATGAAATCGGGGTTGGAAGTTGCTGAAACAGGAATTCGGCTTGCGGATAAGGCAAATCTTGCGCTTAAACAAATTGTTCAAAATGCGGAAGATGTTGCAAGTTTAATTTCCGAGATATCGCGAGCAAATAAAGAACAATCAAGAGTTAGTGAGGACATAAGCAAGGCAGTTGAATCGATAAGTTCAATTGCAGAGCAGACATCAGCAGGGGTTCATCAAATTGCAAAAGCAGTTGATGATTTAAGCAAACTTACGGAGAAATTGAGGCAAATAGTTATGCGATTTAACATTGGCGAGACAATCGATAGAGGAAGATATGAAAAGTTCGCAAGGGTTGGTGGGAATGGTTTATAAAAAATAAAATTTGTGTTCAACAATGAGCCTTCAAGATCTTGTAAACATAGGAAATTACGAAGAAGGGCTTCAGCTGGTAAGCTTTAAAATTGGGAACGAGGAATTCGGTGTGAATATCCTCCAAGTTCAAGAAATAAATCGCCCAACTCAGATAACCCATGTTCCAAATATACCTGATTTCATTGAGGGTGTGATAAATTTAAGAGGGAAAATTGTTCCTGTTGTGAATTTGAGAAAGAAATTCGGACTCGGAGAGAAAGAATATGATAAAAATACCAGAGTTATTGTAGTTGAGCTAAATAACAAGATAGTTGGTTTTATAGTTGACAGTGTAAGTGAAGTTTTAAGGATTTCAAAAAAGGTGGTTGAGCCACCGCCAGAACTTATTTCTTCAGGAATTGATTCCGAATACATAACTGGAATAGCGAAGCTAGATGATCGACTTTTGATTTTGCTTGACCTTGAAAAAGTTTTAAGCGCTGAAGAAAAAGAATCTTTAAAAGAAGTTCCCGTTAAAACAGATGAAAATTAAAATTTCACCCGACAAACTCAGAGCTTATTTAATCGTTGAATCAAGAAATGAGATTGAAAATTTATGTGTTGACGATATTTTAAATTTTGTTAATTCAAATGGCGTCGTTCAAGGAGTTAAAATTAGCGAAATCCAAGCTTTGCTTAACGATCCCAAGGAAGGAGAATTTTTAATAGCTGAGGGTAGCCCAGCTGTAAATGGGAAAGATGGATATATTTCTTTCGAATTTGATGTGAGCCGAAAGACCCTTGTTAGAAATGTCAAGGCTGGGGAGAAGATAGCGACAGTTTATCCGCCAACGCTTGGTGTTGATGGGTTTACAGTGACAGGCGAGATTTTAAAAGCTAAATCGGGAAAACCCGCTGATGTCTTTCTCGGTCAAAATGTGTCCATTTCGGAATCGGATAGTTCTGTTATAACTGCTACATCTGATGGAAATCTCGTCGTCAATGAAGATGGAACGATCGAGGTTTCACCTGTTTTAAGCATTGAGGGTAATGTTGATGTAACCTTTGGGCCACTCAATTTTGTTGGAACATTGATAGTTAAGGGTGATATAAAATCGGGTGCTAAAGTTGATGTTGGCAAAAATCTTGAAGTTTATGGAAACATTGAGGATGCTGATGTTGAAGTTAAAGGTAATGCTCTCATAGGAGGTGGGTTTATTGGCTATGGTAAGGGGCGACTTTATGTTCATGGTAATGTTTCGCTGAGATATATAACAAATCAGAATCTTGTTGCTGACGGGGATGTAACTATAAAACGTGAGGCGGTTAACGCAAATATCACATGCGGTGGTAGGGTCATAGCAAAAGATGCGGTAATAATTGGTGGGACGATAATGTGTAAAGGTGGAATTGAGGCAAAAAGTATTGGGGGTGCGGAATATTCAAAAACGGTGATAATCATTGGGAGAAGAGATAAACAGGCGGAAAAATTAAAGAAGATAACGGCTGAAATAAGACGGCTTGAGTCATATCTTGAGGGAGTTAAATCAGAGATATATGCACTTGCACGATTAAAGATTGATTGGGGAGAGCTTCCCGAAGATCAAGAAAGGCAACTTCAAAATCTTATAAAATGGCGTGACGAGATACCAAGGCGACTTCAACACCTTGAAAAGTTGCGTAAGAATTTGCTTGATGATATGAGAAAGACGGAGAAAGCAAAATTGATTGTCTATGGCACAATATATAAAAACACTTACGTTGAAATAAATGGTGCAAAGGAAGAGATAAGTTTTGATATGAAAAACTCTGTCTTTGAGGAAGACATGGGAATAATTGTAAGAAGTAAATTACAAGAGGTATGAGTAGGGCTTATGAGACAATAATTTCGGGTTTAAGCTCGTTTGACCCTGATGAGAGAAGGTTGTCGGTTGAAGCGAGCGTTAATTTTGGTGACAGAGAAGAAGTGCTTGGGAAATTGCTTGACCTTTTAAAAGACGAGGACAAAGGAGTTCGTGATGCAGTTGCAACTGCGCTTGTTTTAATCGCTAACAGGTTTGAGAAATCAAAAAAGAAAATCGTCGAGGGAATTTGTAACCTTATTTATTGCAAGGATATTGGGGTGAGGAATTTAGCATCTGAACTGCTTTTAAAAATTGGTGAAGACGCATTTGATCAAGTTTCAAAGCTTGCAACTCATGAAGATAAAGATGTTCGAAAGATAGCTATTGATATAATTGGTTTAATGAAGGCTAAATTTGCTGTTGATTTTTTGGTGGAGAAATTAAACGATCCAGATCCAAATGTTGTAACATCAGTAATTGAAGCACTTAGAAATATTGGTGATGATAGGGTGACCAAGCATCTGATTGATATGTTTTCTAAATCGGAATTTGCCCGACTTCAAATAGTCGAAGCTCTTGGGGAAATTGGCAAAAGAGCAAAGGATAAAAAAGTTGTATGCAATTTTTTAGTTGAGGCATTTGAAATCAGCGATGATCCAATTTTGAAGGGCGCAATCGTTGAGGCACTGGGCAAGGCTGGCGATGAAAAATACATTGATTTTTTAATTGGTTTGATCCATGATGAGAATGTCGCCGTTAGGAAAATGGCAACTGTTGCAGTTGTCGAATTATGTGCTCAATTGGGGTATAAATTTGGAATGAGGGAGGATCTTTTCAAATTATTTTTTGAACAGGGCAAGGAAATTTTTGAGAGAACAGATGACTTAAACTTTAAAGTTTGCTTTTTGAAATTTGCTTCAGAACGGATCGAGCTTGACGAAGTCAAAAGCTTCATCATCCAACTTTTGGATGGAAATGGCGAGATATCTGAGAAGGCATTTGAAATTGTAAATGAGAGAGCGAAGGAGTTTATTTTGTTTTCGCTTAAAAATAGTGTTGATGATGAAAGCTTTATCAATTTAGTGGAGTTAGCGCTGTATAATTCTAAAGAAATTTTTGAGGATTCCGTGTTGAAAAACTTGGTTCTTGAAAAGCTGTTGGAGATATTTAATAGGGTCGGGGCGGAGAAAAAAATCGCTGTTTTAAACCTTATTTCATCACTTGACAAAGTTATATTTGAGGAGATTTTGCAGAAGGTTAAAATGGATTCCGATCCAATTTTAAAAGCTTATTTGATGTCAATTTGAGATGGGTTAAAATTAAAGACCTTAACAATGTTTATTATGTTGATTCAGAGAAAAAATACGGATGTTTTAGCATTAACTGATGAAGAATTTTTGGAGTTGAGAAATTTTATTGTGAGGATCACGGGTATATATTTTCCAGAGAGCAAGAAGTATTTCATCGAATCAAAACTTCGGCCAAGGGTTGAGACGCTCGGTTTGAAAACATACGGTGATTATTTGAATTATCTAAGATATTCGCCATTTCGGGGAAGCGAACTTGATGTTTTGTTCAAGTTAATCACGATAAATGAAACATATTTCTTCCGTGATGAAGCGCAGTTTGATACAATTGAGAAAGAAATTCTGCCCAAGATTATAGAATCGAAGCCACGGAACGGTTTTAGAACTTTGCGAATTTGGAGCGCGGGATGTTCAACGGGGGATGAGGCGTATACAGTTGCGATGATTTTTCTTGAAAAGATAAAGCCAAAGTATCCAGATGTTAATGTTGAAATAATCGGCACGGATATCAACAGCGCAGTGCTTGATGTGGCGAGAAGAGGGATTTACAAACGATATTCGGTGCGATATGTCCCTGAAAATTATATGAGAAAATATTTCACGATTTTAAACGATGAGGAGTTTCATTTAATTGAGGATGTTAAGAGGCTTGTTAAGTTTAAACAGCTTAATTTGATGGATAAGTTTCAAATGGTGACGATGAGAAATTTTGATCTTATTTTGCTAAGAAATGTTTTGATCTACTTTGATGAAAATTCGAGGCGTGAAGTTGTTTCGTGGATTTATGATTCGCTGAACAGGGGTGGTTATCTTATAGTTGGGTATTCGGAAAGTTTAAGAAATCTTACAAAGGCATTTAAAGTAGTTTATTTTGATAAAACGATCGGGTATAAAAAAGAGTGAGGTGAGAGATTATGACAAGAACAATACTTATTGTTGATGATTCGCCAACGATAAGAAAATTTGTCTCACTTGCTCTTGAAAACATGGGTTATAAAGTTTTGACCGCTTCGGATGGCATGGAGGTGTTTGAGGTTCTTTCACGGGCTGGATTTGTTGATCTTATAATCACGGATATAAACATGCCAAATCTTGATGGATTTGAACTTATAAAATCATTGCGCTCCGATGAAAGATTCAAGAATATCCCGATAATAATATTGTCATCCCTTTCCGATGCGGAAAGTATTGACACTGGATTAAAACTTGGGGCTAACTCTTATATCATCAAGCCCCTTAATGTTAAGAGAATTCAATATGAAGTTTCAAAATATCTAAACTAAAAGAGGTGAGGCTTCATGGAAGATGGGAAGATCAGATTTCTTGTTGTTGATGATTCACCAACGATGAGAAGAATTGTAATAAATGCTTTAAAAAACATTGGGTATACGGATATAGTTGAAGCAGAGGATGGAAAAGATGCGCTTGCTAAACTTTATGCTGAAAGAATTGATTTCATAATAACCGATTGGAACATGCCGAATATGGGTGGGCTTGAGCTCACAAAGGCGGTTCGCTCAGATCCAAATTTTGCAAACATACCGATTTTAATGGTCACAACCCGCGCGATGAAAGAAGATGTCCTTGAGGCGCTTCAAGCAAGGGTTAATAATTATATTGTTAAACCTTTTACACCACAGATTTTAAAAGAGAAGATTGAGCAAATTTTAAAAACACTTTAAGGGGGAGGTAGAGCAATGAGCTCAGGTGGGATGGGAGTTATAAAACAGATTGATTCACTTTTGAAAGAAATAGAGGAATTAAAGGCAATTTTCGTACTTGGTCAAAGGGTGATACCATTCCTCGAGGAATTATTTCATTTCATTAGAGAAGTTGGACCAATGCTTGAGGAAATAAATAAATCGCTTGAGGAAAGCTCAAGTAAAATTCCAAAGGCTTCAAATCAACTTGACACAGTTACAAGGACGACAGAAATGGCGACGACGGAAATACTGGATACGCTTGATGAGATGAGTTTAAATTTCGGTGAGGTAAAAGGATTGATATCCACGATGAAACGTTGTTATGAAAAACAGGGGAGGCTGGCTAAAAGAATTAATAGACATATTGAAAACGGGGAATTTGAAAAAGTAAAGGAGTTATGGAGAAAGTTTTATGGGGTGTTGGAAAATTGCGGTGGTTTTGAGGAAGCGCTTGACAAATTAACATATATAAAGCAAAGCGCAGACAATATAATGATCGCTTTGCAATTTCAAGATATAACGGCACAGCAAATTTCAGCTATTAACCATTTGATTGGCTCCGTTCAGGAGAAATTAACGGACCTTCTTGGGAAGTTAACAAATCTTGAGGTGAAGAGTTCAGAGCAAAAGTTTTCCGAAGTTAAAGATGAATCGTTCAACCCAATGGCACAGTATGATAGATCAGGACTTAAGCAAAAAGCTATTGATGAAATTATTAAAGATAACGGGCTTACTTCTCAAAAAGAGATAGATAGACTGTTTGATGGCGAGGAAAAATAATTGGCATAACTCAAAATTAACAATATTTCGCATATGAATATACCGGCAATTTTTGATGATGAGATGAAAGAAATAGTCGAAAGCTTCATAGTTGAAACGAAGGAATTGCTTGAAAAACTTGACAATGATCTTGTTGAACTTGAAAAAAGACCCGAAGATTTGGAGATTTTAAACGCTATCTTCAGGTATGTTCATACAATTAAGGGGACATCGTCTTTTATTGGATTTGAACAGATGAGTGAACTCGCGCATAGATTTGAAGATGTTCTCAACAAACTTCGCAAAGGTGAGCTTAAGGTTAGATCAGATATAATGGATGTAATGCTTGAGGCGCATGATTTGCTTAAGGTTTTACTTTCGAAACTTGAAAAGAAAGATTTAACGCCGATCGAGATAGAAAATGTTATTTTGAAGCTTGAGAAGATAGCCCGCGGTGAAGTTATAAATAGGGATGAAGAAGCCACAGTTGAGGGCGAAAAATTTTCAACGGTCAACGATGGAGCAGATGTTTTACAAAAGGTGGGGTCAAAAGTGATTGATAAGACGATAAGAATCGATGTTGAACGGCTTGATGAGTTGATAAATCTTGTTGGTGAGCTTGTGCTTGGGCGAAATAGATTGATGCAGATAATTTCGGGCGTCGTTGAGAAATTTGAGGGTGAAGCGGCAACTCGTGAGTTAATTGACACAGTTTCGCAAATTGAGTATTTAACTTCCGAATTACAAACCGTTGTGATGCGCGCAAGGATGTTGCCGATCGCAAGAGTTTTCAACAAATTCCCGAGAATGGTCAGAGATCTTGCAAGGGAAATGAATAAAAAGGTTGAGCTTTTGATATACGGTGAGGAAACCGAGGTTGATAAATCAGTTATTGAGTATATCTATGATCCACTCGTTCATATAATAAGAAATGCAATTGACCATGGGATTGAATCGCCAGAGGAAAGAATTAAAGTTGGAAAACCAGAAAAGGGCAAGATAATTCTAAAAGCTGAGCATGAGGGAAATTATATTGTTATAACCGTTGAGGACGATGGCCGTGGGATCGATCCGGATAAAATCAGAAAAAGGGCGATCGAAAAAAATCTCATCACTGAACAAGAGGCGATGTCAATAAGCGATAAGGACATTTTGAATTTCATTTTTATCCCGGGTTTCAGCACTGCAAGCAAAGTCACGAATGTATCAGGGCGTGGCGTTGGACTTGATGTTGTGAAGGCAAATATAATGAAATTAAACGGTATAATTGATCTTCAATCGACCCCAGGGGTTGGGACCAAATTTATATTGAAGTTGCCTTTAACCCTTGCTATAATTCAAGGGTTGCTCGTTGGTGTGGCTGGTGAAATTTTCATAATTCCATTATCATCAGTGGTTGAGGTTGTTAGAGTAAAACCTGATCAAGTTCATTCGATTAAAGGCAGGGAAATAATACGCCTTAGGGATTCGATCTTACCACTTGTAAGGTTAGAGGAAATTTTTAATTTGAAATCAAATGATCATAGAGAGAAGAGAAATTTTTACATTGTTGTTTTAGGGCTTGCTGAAAAGAAAATCGGTTTAGTTGTCGACGCCTTGATCGGTCAAAAGGAAGTTGTGATAAAATCGCTTGGTTCATATTTAAAAAATGTCAAGGGGATTGCAGGCGCTACAATTCTTGGGGATGGGACGGTAAGGTTGATAATTGATGTAGCTCAAGTTTTTAAAATGTCAGCGAAAAACTCTTTGGATTTTATAAAGCTTTAACGGGTATACTTATGAACATAAATGGTGAAATAAAAGTTTTGGTTGTTGATGATTCCGCATTTATGAGGAAATCAATCACAATGATGCTTGAATCGGATCCACAGATAAAAGTTGTTGCAACCGCAAGGGATGGGCTTGAGGCAATTGAGAAGATAAAAACATTTAAACCCGATATCGTTACGCTTGATGTTGAGATGCCAAGGATGGATGGATTGACCACCTTGAAAATTATAATGAACGAATGCCCTGTTCCAGTTTTAATGGTGAGCTCTTTGACAACCGAAGGGGCTGAAGCAACGCTTGAAGCTTTAAAACTTGGGGCGGTTGATTTTATACCGAAGCAACTTTCTTATGTCTCGCTTGACATAATAAAAATCAAAGATGAATTAATTCAGAAAGTAAAGTCAATTGTAAATAGCAAATATATCCGCAGGAAAATTTACAGACATGAGGTTAAATCAAGCAAGGATGTAAAATTTAAACATGTTAAGAAAAATTTTGAGGTTGTCGCCATAGGTGTTTCAACAGGAGGTCCAGTTGCGCTTCAGGAAGTTTTATCAAGGATACCCGAAAATTTTCCCGCTGGAATTGTCATAGCTCAACATATGCCCCCAAACTTTACAAGATTACTTGCGGAAAGGTTAAACTCAATAAGTAAAATTGAGGTCAGAGAAGCTCAAACTGGCGATAAGGTTCGAGCGGGGCTCGCATTGATAGCGCAGGGTGGGAAAAACTTAATTTTTGAGAAGGTTTTCGGTGAGAAAATAGTTAAGATAGCTGATAAACCAGACACACTTTACAAACCGTCGGTTGATGTTATGATGGAATCTGCTTCAGAAGTTTTCGGGGATAAAGTTCTCGGTGTGATAATGACAGGAATGGGAAGAGATGGTGTTGAAGGATTGAAAAAAGTAAAAGAAAAGGGTGGGTATATAATTGCGCAAAATGAGGAAACATGTGTGGTTTACGGCATGCCTAAAGCGGTCATTGATGTTGGGCTTGCTGATAGTATTCTTCCACTTGAAAAAATTGGCGAGGCAATTGTAGAGATAGTGAGAGAAAGAAAAGAAATTTAAGAGCGAAGAACTTTATCTGGCTTTGTTCCAATTATTAATTTAACTATCCCATCGTAAATTTTTTCAACTCTTTCAACTTTGAACCCAGCTTCAAGCACAGTTTCCGCAGTCGTGCGGTTGATATTTTCTCCCAGGATTGAAGTAAATTTATTGCCCAAATCAAAAATTTTGGATAAAAATTTTCCCTCAGGTCTTACATGTTCAAGTAAAACTAATCTTCCACCAGGTTTTAAAACTCTGATTATCTCATCGAACCCTTTCTTCGGATTTTTAACCTCGCAAAAGACAAAGGTCGCAAAAACCGTATCAAATTGTTCATCTTTAAAGGGCAACATTTCCACATTACCACAGAGCATAGCGACATCCTTTTTAAATCTTTGCGTTTTTTTGATCGCCCTTTCTATCATTTCAAATTTCCGTTCAATTCCAATAATTTTAATTTCATTTGGATAAGCAAATGCGTTAAGACCCGTTCCAACGCCGAGCTCAAGTATTGTCTCACCTTTTATAAACTTTAGAGCCTTTTTTCTTAATTTTTTCAACCCAAGTTTTTCAAGCGGAAACATGAAGATGTCGTAAGCAAGGGCGAAAGATTTTTTATATAAACTTTTCAAAGCCATTTGTTTTCAACATACCAATTTATTGTGATGCGCATTCCTTCTTCAAGCGAGACCTTCGGGGTATAACCAAGTTCTTTCTTTGCCTTTTCAATTGAGCAAGCCCAATTTTTTTGTCTCACATCTTTTATTTTTTCAAGGTTCAAGGGCGAAGCTTTCTTTTGAAGTTTAAAAATTAATTCAGAGATAAACGAAACGGAATAAAGAATTGGTGCTGGAATTTTTATCCGAAAAACTTTTTTATCAAGCGCTTTCAAAACCGCTTCCTCAATTTCTTTCCATGTGTAAATTTTTTCGCTTGAGATAAAATAAATCTCACCTGTCGCTTGTTCGTTTTCTCCAGCAAGTATAAATCCATCCACAAGGTCGGAGACATAAACCAAGCTTAAAATTTGATCATCGGATAAAACGACGGGAAGGAAGCCGAATTTAACATATTTGAAGAGTTCAAATGTATATGTATCACGGGGACCATACACAGATGGCGGACGAACTATTGTGATCGGCAATTTATCTTTAAATGAAAGCGTCACTTTTTCAGCTTCAGCTTTGCTCTTTCCATAGGAAGTTATCGGATTATATTGCCTTGTTTCATCAACAGGAATGGCATCATCACCTGGGCCAACTGCTGCTAAACTGCTTGCGAGAACGAATTTTTTTAATTTTTGATTCTCTAAACAAGCTTCCAGCAAATTCTGCGTTGTTTCAACATTGCCTCGATAATAATCTTGATAGTTTTTCCCCTTCGTCACGCCAGCGATGTGATAGACATAGTCAACATCTTCGACTGCTTTTTTCAAGAAATCAATGTCAAATAAACTGCCCTTAAAAATTTCAACATCTTTTCCATTAAGCCATTTTAAATTGCTCGTATCCCTGACGATGCACCTAACTTCATAACCGCGGTTTAAAAGTTCATCAACAAGATGGCTTCCAATGAACCCAGTTCCTCCAGTTACAAGTGCCTTCATTATAAAATCATTTTTGTTTGACAGCTAAATGTATGGGATGCCAGTTGTCCCGTTTCCATTTAACAAGTTCAACTTTGACATTGCCTAGCGATGTTTTAAAGTATGCTCTAATTGGGATTCTTGCTGAATCATCTGAATAATATGCAATAAAATCACCCGTGACCCCAGCAATATCCTCGGCAATAAATGGAATTAAACCTTTTACCGTTTTCACTTTTATGTACGAATTTAGAAACTTAATGCTTGCATTTTCAGGTGGGAAACTTATTTCGACATCTTTAACATCAAGTTGAATTAAAACTGGAATTGTGAAATTTAAATTTGTTCCAAGAAGCTGTCTTGTCAAGAAAAAAGCAGCGATCCCATTGTAAAATTTTCTCGTGTTTTTTTCGGTAACTTCAAGAATTTCTCCCGTTTTGACATCTTTTTGCGTTGCAACTATTTTGTCGTTCTTTTTCTCAAAGATCGTTACAATTTTCCTGCCCTTTTTTGTCTCGTAAATTAGAAACTTGGCATTAAACAGCGAATCAATTTTAAATTCACTTTCAAATCCATAGTGAAGGTTTATGAAGAAAAGCCATGGGTTTGAATCCATCTGAAATCGTGACCTGATGTATCCGTTGTTCGTCTCATTCCAAATTTTTATACTGCCAAGATTTATAAATCCCCAGAAAGCGTGGTATTCAAGGTATTCATCTTTAAGCTCGAAATTGTTCTCTGGAGTTGCTCTTTCGACAAGGTAGAAAATTAAAAGCAATGCCAACGAAATCAAGAAAACTCGTTTCATTTATCTTTCAACTTTTATTTCAATAGCCCATCTCAATCTCGGTTTTTCATAAGTTAAGCCAATCGGAAATACCATACTTATGCTCAATCTGTTAAAACCTGCGATTAAGTTTTCGGCAATGGATGGAATAAATGTAAAAGGTTGAAATTTAATTTCAAAACCATAGTCATATCTAAGACCATAATCATACAAAATTACATAACCTTTTGTTGTGTCTTCCGGGAATGGCATAACCAAAGATGGTAACAATTCTCCCGTTTTCATAATACCCACATCTCCGAAGGCGGAAAAATTTATCTGCCTGAAAAATGTAAAATCTCTCAGTGTTAGAAATGTTAAGTCAAAGCTTAAACTTCCTCCCTTTTCAATCCATGTATTAGCTCTGTCAAAATAGCCTCTTAAATTCAAACCACCTTTTAGAAATAGCCTTGCTTTTTCGGAAAATTTTTCATTGATAAGATAAATCATCCTGAAGGATTGATTCAAGAATTGCTCATATGGATTTGCGGTGAAATAAAATTTTTCTTGTGTGGGCGTTTGACCGTAAGAATTTGCGAGATAAAATCTTGTTGTGAATTCAAATTTGCTTAAAGTTGTGTTTTGTTTTATCTCAATTGAAAACTTGGTGAAATTTTTAGTGCTATTTGATGATGTCGTTTTTAGGGAAAAAGTTCCATATAAAGTTGTGTTACCAATTATGTGAGTTATTCCCGCCGTGAAACCAAGCGTATTGAACTTCCCAGCATCCCATTTTAGATTTACAAAAGGAATTTTATTTTCAACAAGCATAGTGTGTTCAAAAAATAGCGAAATATTGTAAAACGGTGGAACTGTCAAATAAAGTGGTCTTATGTCTTTGAAGATTTCAAAATAAAGTCTTCTCAAACCATGAAGTTTAAAAATTTCAACTTGAAAACCGCTTAATCTTTCAAGTATGGGGAAGGTATTGTTGCGATAGTTTATAAAATAATCAAAATTTTTTGTCCTTGTGTTAAGCCACAATCCAAATTTTGTTTCGTTATAATCAAAAAGATAAGCTCCGTTTGTAAAGATTCCAGGTCTTGCTCCATCTCTTTGTGCAAACCAAATTGATGGTCTTACGCTAAACCAATATCTTTCAAGTGGCGGGTTTAGTTGCGTTTGTTCAAGTAGTTTTATCTGAACCTTATTGAAAACGCCTGTTCTGTTGTTTAACCTGTTAACATCCCTTAATTTTAATCTGCTATCAATTTCAACCATCTTCACCTTTTTGTCAAATGAAAGCTCAAACTCATAAACTGGGTTAACCCAAAACCAGTGGGGAAGTATTATCGCATTAGCTTCTTTCTTTGGTTTAAGTTGAAGGTCAAGCGGTATTATGACTTTTTGATATGTACCATCTTCAAAATAAATGTAAAAGTCAATCGGCATAACAATTTGCCCATGATTGCGCAATTTAACTTTGATGCTGTATTTTCTTAAGCCATTTTCAGATATCCATTTACCAGAAAAGCTTTCAATTCCATAATCACATTTTCTTGTAGTTTTAAGCCATTGATCGAAAAACCAATCAAGTTCCATTCCACTTACTCTTTCGGCAACCCTTTCAAAATCTTTTGTTGTCGGGTGCTTGAAGCTCCATTCTTTGAAAAATTCCTTCATAATAAGATCAAACACGCTGTCTCCAACGACATATTCAAGCATTTCAAAAACGGATGCGCCCTTACCGTAAACAGCATTTGTGTAAGCGACCGACTCACGGAAGAAATCTGAGTGTAGGAGGGTTGGTTCCTCATAACCAAATTGTGAAAATCTTATGTAGTTTTTATAACCGCCGAAGATGTCAAATTCAGGCCTTAACAGTCTATCGAACAAAGAAGAATCATTTCTCCATTTCTCGCCCAATAATTTTCTAAAGACCCTTGGAGTTACAAAACTTGCTCCGCCTTCATCTATCCAGGCCTCTTTTGATTCATTGTTTCCAATTAAACCATAGAACCAATTATGCCCGATCTCATGTGCGAGAATTCCGATCATGCTTGTTCTTCCGCGGTATCCAGTTATCATTATAAGCATTGGATATTCCATCCCACCATCCCCTGCTTGCGCAACTGTGAAACTTTTATAGGGATATTTATAAAACCATTCGCTGTAAAGTTTTATTATCTCTTTTGTAAATTTTCCCGTCTCCCGCCACAACATATAAACATCGGGTTGGTAAAGGAGATGAATTATTACGGTATCATTGTCAAGCGTCATCCATGTTATCTCGTGGATGTAATCTCTATCTGCAACCCATGCGAAATCGTGGACATTTTCAGCCTTGAAGTGCCAGGTTTTTAGTTGTGTTTTTAACTCTTTTTTCCACTGTTGGGGAAATATCACCGTATCAACTGGACCGAGTTCATATCCGCACATGACTTCATTTGGGTTTTGAATTACCCCCGTTGCTCCAACAAGATAATCCGATGGCAAGGTTATCTTTACATCAAAGTTTCCCCATACCCCATAAAATTCTCGTTCAATGTATTGGTCCGCATGCCACCCCTCAAAGTCATATTCACAAATTTTAGGATACCATTGAGCCATGCTGTAATCAATTCCTTCTCGATTATTCCTTCCATTTCTTCGCGTTTGTTTTGGAATTTGGGATTCGAATTCCATTTCAAGTTTTACAAAATGACCTGGGGCAAGTGGTTTTTTAAGCTTTGCTCTTAAAATGGTATCAAAAATTTCAAAATCAATGTCCTCATCATCGGCCTTTAAAAACTTAACATTTGTCCAACCATATTCATCAGGTTTCATCGCTCTAATCCTTTCACCAAGTCCATTTCTGATGACATCACCGCGAATTTGCATCGAACTGCCAGGTTTAAAAGCATTTAAATAGAGATGATAGTAAATCTCGCGAAGCGTATCTGGCGAGTTGTTATAGTAAATTGCCGTTTGTTTTCCAGTGAGTTTATGTGTTTTCGGATCAAGGGAAACATCCATCGTATAATCAACCCTTTGCTGAAAATAGTCGGACCTCTGTGCAAGGGAAAAGTTTAAAATGATAAAAACAACAAAAATAAGTTTTGTGTTAAAGCGAGCGGTTATTCCCATGTGAAGGCTTCGGTTATTTTTTGAATTTCTTCTTCGGTGAGTTTAAAGTTCACTGCCCCAGCATTTTCCTCAACTTGTTCTGGATTTCTTGCACCTACAATTGCGGTTGTTATGCCGGGTTGTGAAAATGTCCAGTTGATGACAATTTGAGCGAGGGTTGCGTTTCTTTCCTTCGCGATCGGCTTTATCTTTTCAAGCGCGTCGAGAACTTTCTTTCTGTTTTCGGGTTGGAACCAGAATTGTTTCTTTCTTAAATCTCCACTTTTGAATTCGGTTTCCATCGTGATTTTGCCCGTTAAGAGACCTTGCTCAAGTGGGCTATATGCCAGGATTGAAATTTTATTTTCAATGCAAAATGAAGCGATCTCATTTACTATAGCGCGATCTACTAAACTATATTTCACCTGATCGCTTTCAACGCGTGCATATTTAAAAGTTTCCTTTAAAAGATTTAAGTCAAAATTGCTCACACCAAATGCTCTTATTTTACCCTGTTCCTGAAGTCGAACCAAAGCTTCAAGCGATTCATCGATCGGCGTTGTTTTATCGGGCCAGTGAATTTGGTAAATGTCAATGTAATCTGTGTTAAGTCGTTTTAAACTTCTCTCACATTCTTCAATTATCGAGTTTTTTCGTGCGTTTTTGTAAACATAGTATCTCTTTCCATTAAAGTAAGTATCAAAGAAAAATTCACCTTCGTCTTTATCCCACCTCAAACCACATTTTGTTGCTATGATGACATCATTTCGCCTGCCCTTGATCGCTTTTCCGACAATTTCTTCGCCTAATCCAAATCCATAAACTGGAGCGGTATCAATGCAGTTCATCCCAAGGTCGATTGCTTTGTTAATTGCCTTGATTGCGAGTTCTTCATCTGTTCCACCCCAATACCATCCACCAATTGCCCATCCGCCGAAAGTTATAACAGGGATTTGAATTTCGGTTTGCCCAAATTGTCTGTATTCCATTTTTTGTTATGCTTTTGTTTTTGATATGTTATATCCGTAAAGCCAGTATGCTATTTCATTACTTTTATTTCTGACGGAGTGAATTGCACCTCGCGGGATAAACCATTCATCTCCAGGGTTTAGTTCTGCTACTTCTCCATCGCACTCAATTTCGAGTGTAACATTTAAAGGTGTTACAAGTTCATCGGTATCGTGCACAAAGTTTTCCCATCTTTGTCCAGGTGGGTCAACCCAGATATCAGTTGTAAAGCCACGCTCTTGCCATTCTTTTTCAATTTCTTCTTTGTCTTTTCCAAGCCATTTCCCTCTTTCAATGAATAAGGGCATACTCCTTGTGTTTTTTGTTAAAAATTTAAAGAGTTGCCAAGCATAAAAACAACTTTGGTTTTTAGTTGTTTTATTTTTAAGTCGTGGCTAAATTAAATTAGTTTCCAACTGAACTTTTAAAACAAAGCGTAAACTAACATGCTGGGTGATTATAAAAAGTATCTTGAGACGGCAAAGAAGGTATTTGAAGAAAATAAAACTCTTACTCTTGTAAGTCGTGGTAAAGATGGTAAGGTTTGGGCTGGAAAGGTTTATTTCGGTGAAGAAGATGGATATATTTATGTTGCACTTGAAAAAGGGAAAAATTATTTCAATATCATTGAAAATCCCCATGTCTTTTTTGTGATTGAACATGGCGTTCCGGATAGATTTATCCAAGGCGAGGGAATCGCTGAAATGCTCGGGGATATAGCTGATGTACCTGAACGAAGTATAATTTTTAGAAAAGCGATTGAGCTTGTCGTATACGCGAAGAAAATCCCTGGGGTTACGGTTTTTAGAATAAGGCCGACGAAACTTTACATCTCCGATTTCACCGAGGAATGGAAGCCAAGAGCTGAGATTGAAGTAACAGATGAGGTTTTAAGGCTTTTTCAAACAGAATTAAAAACGAGATATAACTTCTTAAAAGTTGCTTTTAGAGCGATAAGACCGTTTGCATTTCCAGCTACAATTGCGCCTGTTTTGCTTGGAACTTTTATAGCTCCACATGTTTCAATTCCGATGTTTCTTCTTGTATTATTTGGTCTTTTAATTGCGCATTCCGCTGTAAATGTTTTAAGCGATTACTTTGATTATATTCGCGGTGCTGATACATGGCGAGTTCTTGGCTCGAGTCGTGTCCTTGTGGATGGTTTGATGAAACCGAAGCATCATTTATTTCTTGGTTTAAGTTTGCTTTTGATATCTCTCGGGGTAGGCTTTTACTTTGTGTTCGCTGTTGATTATAAAGTTTTGTATTTTATAATCCCAGGTTTAATTCTTGGGCTTTTTTACACTGCTCCACCAGTTGGATTTAAATATAGAGCGTTGGGCGACCTCGCGGTTTTTCTTGCATTCGGACCTATTATGACGCTTGGGGTTTACTACATTCAAACAAGGGAAATCTCATTAATTCCTGTTATCCTTTCAATTCCGATCGGACTTTTGACGACGGCAATTTTACACGGGAATAATTTTAGGGATATCAAGGAAGATACTGAAGCTGGATATAAAACTTTCGCCGGTGTTATAGGTGTCAAGGCTTCAAGTTATTATTATGCTGTTCTTGTTTCGTTTGCGTATTTGTTGGTGGTTTATTTCATTTTTGAAAAGTTCTTGCCTGCCCTTGCAATACTTTCGTTTTTAACATTGCCCGTCGCAGTGAAAAATATTAAAGTTTCGTTCAATCAAGCGCTTGTAAATTTCACATTCCTTGATTTGTTGACTGCTAAACTTCAACTTTACTTTTCAAGTTTGCTTATAATCGGAGTAATTTTTGAAAAATTTTTACTTTAACTTCGCTAAAATAGAACATTAACATTAAAATGAAAATTACACTTGGTCTAAAACTTGTAGCTGATATCTTAACAACGCTTAGATTTTTAATCGGTCTTTACATCGTAAGATTCTCAACCTTTGAACCGAATAATGGCGTCCCACTGGCTTCAGTTTTTTTGTGGATCGCATGGGTGACGGATTTATTGGATGGGCCAATTTCACGACTTGATCCAAGAAAAGTTCAAACTTGGGTAGGGAGACATGATTTGACGGCAGATGTTACAGTTTCGCTTGGGTGTTGGCTTTTTCTGATTTTCTCAAATTTAATTAACCCGTTTATTGGTTTTGGATATATCTTTCTTGGCGCATTTCTTTTGTGGTATTTTAAGTCCGAATATTTGGCGTGGGCTTTTCAAGCACCTCCGTATGGGATGATGATTTTGGTTGCGTTAAAACATGCGCCCACATATGGAATGTTGCTTATTGTTTGGATTGTAATTGTAGTCATAATAACTTGGCCGAGATTCCCCAAATACACCCTGCCCGAGTTTTTGAGAGGGATGAGAGCACTGTTTAAATAAGTAGCAGGTAAACCTTTTGTGGACCGTGAACGCCAGGGACAATTACCTTTTCAATATCAGCTGTTCTGCTTGGTCCAGTTACCATAAAAATTGAATCGAATTTTCCTGCCGTTTTTGCGAAAAGTTCCTCAAATGTTGAGCAAATTTTTCCTCTATCTGCAATTATTATGTGAATTCGTGGAAGTAGTATACTCGATTTGAACCTGTTTTCTTTGTGAATGAAAACTATAGTCCCTGTTTCTGCAACCAAAAAGTCACATCCTGTAATTGACGCATCTATCTGTGCAAGTTGTTCTATTGAGTGCGGTTGCGTGATTATCTGAGTGACGGACAAGTTTTTTAAAATGTCGTCAATTTCATTTTCAAATTTTTCAATGAAGACTCGAGCTATGTTTTCAGTGGTGATGATAGACGAGATGTTGTTAAAAATTCCCTGGGAAGTTGTTTCAATAAAAATTCCGCCAACCCTTTCAAATTCAAATTTGAACCTTTCTATAAGATCAGTTTCGCCAACAACTTTCATTTGTTCTTTATGCTTCAGTTTCTTTTAATTTTTCCCATATCTCTTTAAAAGATTTTTCTGCAAGTTCAGGAAAAGCTCGTTCGCTTGACCATTTTTTAAATTTTGGTTTTATGCCCAACTTATAAAAGTATCTTAAAAATTTGGAACCAAACTTGTAAAGTTTATGATTTTTCATCCCGATCAGCCACAGCTTAAAAATTAACTTCTCAAACCGAGATGTAAAACCAGAATTAACAGCTTGAGACCTCAGCCAAACCAAAAGATGGGGAATCTCAATTTTAACTGGGCAAATTTCATAACATTTTCCGCATAAGGAAGATGCAAACGGTAAAGGCGTCGCTTTATCAAGTCCAAATTGTGCTGGGGTTAATACAGAACCAATCGGTCCTAGATAAATCGAGCCGTAGGCATGTCCCCCAACTCTTTGGTAAATAGGGCAAGCGAGCATGCAAGCACCACATTTGATGCAGTAAAGCGCTTGTTTTAACTTCTCCGACTTCAACAGGTTGGTTCTACCGTTGTCAAGTAAAATGACATAAATTTCCTCGGGTGAATCTGGTTTACTCTTTTTGGGTGCATTTATAATTGAAACGTAACTTGTAAACCTTTGAGCTGTTGCGCTTCTGCCCAAAATTTTGAAGAAAACTGTTAAGTCGGCAAGTCGTGGAATTACTTTTTCTATTCCTGTAATGACGATATGAATTTTGGGGAGAGTTGTGCTTAAGCCTGCATTTCCTTCGTTTTCAACTATTACGACGGAACCTGTCTCAGCTATAAGGAAGTTAGCTCCAGATATGCCGAGGTCAGCGTTTAAAAACTTATGTCGCAAAAATTCTCTGGCGATGCTTGTTAGTTTTTCGGGCTCATTTGTATATTCGACTCCAAGTTTTTCAGAAAAGAGCTTTCCGATTTCATCCCTTGATTTGTGCATTGCTGGAGCTGTGATGTGCGATGGCATCTCGCCAGCAAGTTGAACGATGAATTCCCCAAGGTCGGTTTCAACCGTCTCGATTCCATTTTCCTCAAGAAACTCCCTTAATCCAATTTCCTCCGTTACCATCGATTTGGACTTAACGCATAATTTTGCGTTTATTTTTCGGGCTATTTGAAGCACATAGTTTTTTGCTTCGGACGCATCTTTCGCTCGTAAAACTTTAATTCCATTTTCCGTCGCCCTTTTTTCAAATAGTTCAAGGTAATGGGAGAGGTTTTCGATGGTGTGTTTTTTTATATCATGAGCCCTTTGTCTTAAATCTTCCCAGTTGGGAAGTTCTGAAACTACTTCAACCCTTTTTGAAAGCGTGTGGGAGATTGCACGAGTTAAGTTCTTTCTTAAATTTGTATTCCTAAGGGCTTTTAGCGCATTCTCTTTAAATTTTAATGGTGTATAGTTCATCCGTGATTTTAATCTTTGTTAGAAGTTAGATAGAATTTGTGCTATGTGAATTGTTTTAATGTTAAGCCTATTCTTTCTCGCATAACCATCGATTTGCATAAGACAGCTTTGGTCTGTAGAGGTTACAAACTCAGCACCTGAATTTAAAATGTAATTAACCTTATACCTTGCCATATCGGATGATATCTCTGGAAATTTAACCGAAAAAGTTCCACCGAAACCGCAACAATCTTCCGAATTTTCCATCTCGATTAGTTTTAATTTTTTAACATTCTTTAGAAGGATCCGGGGCTCCGTTTTAACCCCGAGTTCTCTTAAAGCATGACACGAGTCATGATATGTTACCGTATGGTTGAATTCAGCGCCAGTTGAGTCGATGTTCATAACTTTCACAAGAAATTCGGTCAATTCAAAAGATTTTTTCGCTATGTTTAGCGATTCTTCATCACTAATGATTTCGGGATAAAAAATTTTAACCATACTGATGCACGAACCTGATGGGGAAATGATGTAATCAAAATCAGAAAAGGTTTTGATAAACTTTCTTGCCAAAATCTCCGCTTCTTTCCAATATCCAGTGTTAAATGCGGGTTGCCCACAGCAGGTTTGTTCAATCGGGTAATCAAACTTTATCCCAAGCTTTTTTAAAATCTTTACAGTCGCAACTCCAACTTCGGGGTAAAATTGATCAATGTAACAGGGAATAAAAAGGGCAACTTTCATTTTAAAATCTGCTTTGTTCTTTGATTAAAGATAATAACACATACATTTGGAATCAAATTTAGCCTGCCCACTTTTGAATCTGACAATTTTTCAGTAGAGTGGAGCTTTTCATTGCAAAAGTTATTTAAAGACTTGAATTTTTGAAGATCTTTTTTGGTTTGTCTAACAAACTGTCACTTGACAAATAGAGAAATTTTTATTATATTTATATCGCAATATAAAAATATTTGAATATAGCGATATGGATTTGAAGAAGTTGAAAGATTTGGACTTTGCCGAAGAGGCGGAGATATTGAAAATTCTTGGTCACCCAACTCGGTTGAAAATCATATGTGGTATAATTGAACAAGATTTATGTGTGGGTGATATAGGTAATTGCCTTGATGAACCGCAACCCAAAATTTCTCAACATCTCGCTTTGCTGAGGGCAAAGGGCATTGTGAAGGCGGAAAGGGATGGATTAAATATAAAGTATAGAGTTGTTCATCCGCTCGTTATAAAAATTGCCAAAATCCTTGAAAAGGAAAAATTGAAGAGCTGAGGGTTGGTATGAGGGAAAAAGTGTTTGATTATACGCAAATGGCGGAAACATTAAAAGTTCTTGGGCATCCAGTTCGCCTTAGAATAATTAGTGAATTAATTGGCTCTGATAAAACTGTTTCCGAGCTGTGGCATTCTGTTGGTCTTCCGCAGTCACTTGTTTCGCAACATCTTTCGATTTTGAGACATAGCGGGATTATAAAGAGTGTTCGAAAGGGCAGGTTGGTTTATTATTCAGTGGTAAGTCCAATTGCAGTTAGAATTTTAAATTTAATTCAAAAACAAAAATAAAAAGGAGGGATTCAAGTTATGTTTCTTGATGCTGACGACAGGGAAGAATTGAAGAAAAGATTTGAGGAAAATCTGGCTAATAAGGTCAAATTAATTCATTTTACTCGTGAGCTTGATTGTCAATATTGTAGAGAAACAAAGCAACTTCTGACAGAACTCGCTGAACTTTCTGATAAAATTCAGTTGGAAATTTATAACTTCTACACAGACGAGGATAAGGTAAGGGAATTCAAAATAGATAAAGTTCCTGCAACTGTCATCGCAAGTGAAAACAAAGATTATGGGATAAGGTATTTTGGTATCCCTTCAGGTTATGAATTTGCATCGCTTTTGTCGGACATTGAAATGGTTTCCCGTGGAGCTTCAGGCTTAAGTCAAAGGAGCATTGAAAAAATAAAGGAAATTGATGTTCCGGTTCATATCCAAGTTTTTGTGACGCCAACATGTCCATATTGTCCAAGCGCAGTACATCTTGCACATCAACTTGCAATGGAAAATGATTTAATCACTGCAGATATGATAGAGGCAATTGAATTCCCAGATCTTGCCGAGAAATATATGGTAATGGGTGTTCCTAAAGTTGTGATGAACGATGTCTATTACTTTGAAGGTGCGTTGCCCGAAAGACATTATGTCGATAAAGTTGTTGAAGCAGCGAGAAAAACCAAAGAAGCACTTAAACAACAAAATTAAGTTAAACTATGGCTGAACGACTCGTTGTAATTGGTGGCGTTGCTGCTGGGATGAGCGCAGCAAGCAGAGCTCGAAGGTTAAGACCTGATATGGAGATCACTGTTTTTGAAAAAAGTGGGTTTGTTTCGTATGGTTCGTGTGGTTTGCCATATTTTATCTCTGGTATAATAAAAGCGCCAGAAAATTTGGTTGTTTATGATGCAAAATTTTTTAAAGAGAAAAGAAACATTGATGTTTTTGTCCATCATGAGGTTTTGAAGATATTTCCTGCGAAAAGAACAATTCTTGTTAAAAATCTTGAAAATGGTAAAGAATTTGAAGTCGGATATGATAAACTTGTGATTGCAACTGGTGCCAGGGCTGTAAAGCCAAATATAAAAGGGATTGAGCTTAAGGGTATCTTTACAGTTAGATTCCTTGAGGATGGAATCAAGATAAAGGAGTTCATCAGTGAAAACTCTCCGCGAAAGGCTTTGATAGTTGGAGCTGGATATATAGGTATGGAAATGGCTGAAGCGCTTGTTTCACTTGGAATGGATGTGACAATTGTTGAGCAAATGCCAAATATACTTGGGACAATGGATGAAGAGATAAATGAAATTGTCGAGCAGGAACTTCAAAGAAACGGTGTAAAGCTTTTAAAGTCTGTCTCCGTTAATGAATTTATTGGAGAGAATGGATATGTTAAAAAATCAGTTTTAAGTAATGGTCAGGTGATTGACGCTGAGCTTGTTGTGGTTGGAGCTGGAATAAAACCAAACTCTGAAATTGCGAAGGAAGCTGGGATTGAAATTGGGAAGACAGGGGCGATAGCGGTAAATCAAAGGATGGAGACAAATATACCTGGAATTTACTCCGCTGGCGATTGTGCAGAAGTTTATCATCTTGTTTTAAATCGCCCAGTTTACATTCCCCTTGGAACCACAGCGAACAAACAGGGGAAAATCGCTGGTGAAAATGCTGCTGGCGGGAATGCAGTTTTTAAAGGTATTGTTGGGACGGCGGTGTTTAAGGTTTTTGATTTGGAGGTGGCGAGAACCGGAATCTCTGAAAAGCAAGCAAAATCTGAAGGGTTTGATTATGTTGCAACTTTGATCGAGCATGGTTCAAGAGCACATTATTATCCTGGTGGAAGCAAGATAAGGGTTAAACTTATTGCAGATAGAAAGACTGGGCGTTTGCTTGGGGCTGAAATGGTTGGAAAAGATGGCGTTGCTAAAAGAATTGATGTTTTTGCGACAGCAATTCATGCGAAATTGAGTGTTGATGAAATTTCTGACCTTGATTTAAGCTACGCACCACCGTTTGCACCTGTATGGGATCCAATTTTGATTGCTGCAAATGACCTTGAAAAGAAAATAAAGAGAAATTAGCTTTTATGGAGCAGAAACAACCAAAAGTTATAATTTTTACAACTCCAACCTGCCCATGGTGTAGAGCAGCAAAACAATACTTCATGCAAAAGAAGGTGAAATTTACTGAAGTTGATGTAACAAAGGATCAGCGTGCGGTTAAAGATTTGATTCGTCTCACAGGTCAAACTGGCGTACCTGTAATTTTGATAAATAATCGTCCTGTTGTCGGATTTGACAGGACAAAAATTGATCAATTACTTGGGTTAAAATAAAACTTAAAATAAAAACAAAAATAAGATTGGAGAAAAAATGAAGATTAAACCACTTGATGACAGAATTCTTATCGAACCACTTGAAGAGGTTGAATCAAAGACAAGTTCTGGGATTATAATTCCAGACACGGCAAAAGAAAAACCAAGGGTGGGGATCGTCATCGCTGTTGGCACCGATGAGGATTTACAATCAAAGATTAAAGTCGGTGATAAGGTTCTGTTTGCAAAATATGGCGGTGAGGAGATTGAAATGAATGGGAAAGAATACAGGATTGTTTCCAGAAGCGACATACTCGCAGTAATTGAGGATTAGAAAATTAATTCTTGATTAGTTATGAAAATTTCAATCCCAACAGATGACGGCGAGCATGTTTCCGAAGCCTTTGGGCATGCTCGCTACTTTTGGATTCTGGACACAGATACTCATGAAACAGATCTAAGAAATAATATTGAGATGCATAATACTCATGAACACATGCATTCTATACATGATCATGGAAGACATAAAAGGGCGGAGATAATAGCTGAGATTTTGAAGGATGTTGAGATTATAATTACATCTCATATTGGGAAACCAATGATTGATAAGATGCTTTCGGAGGGAAAAGTAATTTATATTGCTCCGAAGAAAATTAAAATATCGGATGCCTTAAGTTTATATTTTAACGGACAACTTAGGAAAATAAAACAAGAAGCTTGATATGGCAAAAATACTTGTTCTCGGTGGCTCATTCGCTGGTCTTACAGCGGCGCTCGACTTAAAAAGAAAACTTAAAGATAAAGCAGATATAACGGTCATCTCAAAGACGAAAAATTTTGTATTTATACCTTCGCTAATTTGGGTTCCGTTTGGATGGAGGAAACCCGAAGATATTTCTTTTGAGATTAAGCCAATGCTTGAAGATCGTGGTATTAATTTTATTCATGCTGAGGCAACGAAAATTATTCCTGAAAAGAATCAAGTTGAAACGACAGCTGGAACATATAATTATGACTTTCTTTTGATCGCTACAGGTCCCGATTTAAATTTTTCAGAGGTAGAGGGACTTGGTCCACATAATGGTTATACGACATCTATTTGCACCGTTGATCATGCGCTTCATGCTGGCAAGAAATGGGATGAATTTATCAAGGAGCCAGGACCAATCGTAATAGGAGCGACACAAAAAGCAAGTTGTTTTGGCGCAGCTTATGAGTATGTTTTTAACATTGAATACGCAGCGAGGAAAGCTGGGATAAGGGATAAGGTGAGCATCACATTCGTGACGGCTGAGCCATTTCTTGGGAATTTTGGAATAGGTGGAGTTGGAAATTCTCAAAAGATGACCGAATTTTTCTTCAAGAAGCTTGGCATTCGTGGAATTACAAATGTAGCGATTGAGAAAATAACAGAGGACAAAATTTATCTCTCAAATGGTGAAGTTCTTCCGTATAAATATGCTATGATAATTCCACCGTTCCTTGGTGTTAAAGCAATTCGTGATTCGGGGATTGGAAACGAAGCTGGATTTATACCAGTTGATGATACGTACAAACATATAAATTATGATAATATCTATGCAGCTGGTGTTGCAGTTGCTATAAAGTATCCTGAACCGACGCCGATACCAATTGGGGTTCCTAAGACTGGTTATATGTCTGAAGTAATGGCAAGGGTTGCTGCTGACAATATTGCATCAAGGGTTCTTGAGACAAATCATGCGAAAAAACTTAAATTTGAAGATATAGCGCCACTTTGTGTTATGGACACTGGAAATATGGGCGTTCTTTTCATTGCGAGCAGGGTCTTTAAGCCGAGAAAGTATCATATACTTTTCCCAGGTCCATGGTCACACTGGGTTAAAGTATGGTTTGAGAAGTATTACCTTTGGAAAATGAGGAATGGTTACTCTCAATTGCCGTAGGGTGATTGAATTTCAATAAAAAATTGCTTATTTTTAACCAATAAATTTTAGCGAAACATTTCCGAAACTTCGGTTGTTATTAAATTATGAATCGGTTTATTTAAAAACTTAAGAATGGAGATAGTATTGTGATTACGACACCTGTAAATAAGCAAAAGGCAAGGGTAATTGGGATGGTTATAACGGACTGTCCTAATTGCAAAAACCAAATCTTTCTTGAAAAGCAAAGCGTAAAGATATGCCCGTATTGCGAGGCGGAAGTTCACTTGGACATTGAAAATATCGATGTTCGTGTTTGGGCGCTTGTCCCTGAAAGACCCGCTCGCAGAAGAAGGAGAAGAAGTAAGACCGAAGATATTGACTTTTTAACAAATTAATTCAGGGAGTTAACCAATGAAGGTAAATGAAGCAACATGGGATAGGGTCTTGCGTGTAATCGTTGGTCTTTTTCTTCTTTCATTCTTGATTTGGATGGAAGGAAATTCAAAATATTGGGGATTAATCGGGCTTCTTCCGCTTATAACTGGGCTTGTCGGTTATTGCCCAGCATATTCGCTTTTTAAGATTTCCACTCGTAAAGAGTCTTAAACTCGGGGAGTTGGGATTTTCAAAGCCCCGAATTTTTCGGGGCTTCTTTGTAAAATAAAAACTTTGAAACATGTTTGTATTTTATATTCTTGTAGGTGTGCTTCTATTTTTTATTTTAATGAACCTAAGTGTTGTGTTAAGAGCGAAGTTAAAGAAAGGTCGTTTGGTTCCCAATATTGGTGAGGAAATTGGTAGAGCGATTGATAAAGGTGAAAAAGTTATACTTTACTTTTATAGCCCAACCTGCTCCGCCTGCAAAGTTCAAACCCCAATAATTGATAAACTTATCAACTCTGGAAATGGCAAAGCAAAGATATTTAAGATTGATGTGAGTAGAGATGTAAATGTTGCCTTAAAACTTGGGGTTATGGGGACGCCTTCAACCGTAGTGATTGAAAATGGCAAAATTAAAGAATTTTTAGTTGGAGTTAAATCTGAAAATATATTAAGGAGGTTCTTATGAAATATGGGATTTCAAAACCCGTGAACTTGACTTATGAAGAGGCTGTTAGTAAAGTTACTGAGGAATTAAAAAAAGAAGGCTTTGGCGTTTTAACTACCATAGACGTTAAAGAGACGCTAAAGAAAAAACTTGATGTTGATTTTGACAAATACATAATACTTGGCGCTTGCAATCCCCCTTATGCCTATAAAGCTTTACAAGCCGAGTATGAACTTGGGCTTATACTTCCATGTAATGTTATAGTTTATGAAAAAGATGGGAAAGTTACTGTGTCCGCATTTGATTCGATGGTAATGGCAGAAATAATTGATAATCCGAAATTGAGAGAGATTGCACTTGAGGTTAGAGAGAAGATAGAACGAGTTATTCAGAACGTTTAAAAAACAAGTTGAAAAAGGGAAAATGAAGAGAAAAAATCAGAAAAGTAGAACAGAGCTACTTCCAATAATTGGATTTATAATTTTAATCTTCACAATTGGTTATCTTGGCTATACTGCGAAGAACGCAGATAAAACCAAAGCTGATGAAGAAAACTATTCTACGATTGGAACTGCCTTAGCAAGTGTTCCTTCCGATTCAAAGCCAGCTCCTGATTTTGAACTTCCAGATGTCAATGGGAAAAAGGTTAAGCTGTCAAATTTTAAAGGTAAGATAATTATCCTTGATTTTTGGGCTACTTGGTGCCCACCTTGTAGAGCTGAAATACCTGGCTTTATCGAGCTTTATAAGAAGTATAAAGATAAAGGCGTTGAAATAATTGGTATTTCACTTGACGAGGGTGGAGTAAAGGATGTCTTGCCATTTATGAAGGAATTCGGGATCAATTACACAATTTTAATTGGTAACTATAAAGTGACGCAGGATTACGGTGGAATTCGTGGGATACCGACGACTTTTGTAATCGATAGGAAGGGTAATATAAGAGCAAAATATGTGGGGTATCGCCCAAAGGAAGTTTTTGAAAGAGATATAATCATGCTTTTAAATGAAAAATGAAGTTGTAAAATCATTTTATTTAACTCTTCCAAAGTTTGAAGATAAATTTGTGCGAAGATGTTCTAAGTGCGGAAACGAGATGATATTTATCAGAAGATGTTGTGGTGATAACGAGGTTTGGCGATGTGAAAAGTGTGAATATGTTGAAAAAGAAGTAAATCAAAACATCTGGTATTATTATATTTGGGCAAAATAAACTTGGTTTTGCATGATGATTTCTGGAATTATTGGGGCAATCATAGGTGGGATTTCGGGATTTTTAATTGGTCGGTATTTTTCAAAGTTAGGGGGTATGTGTCCACTTTTGTGTAATCCCAAGATAAGCACTTTGTATTTTGCTTTGCTTGGTTTTTTGCTTGCTTATAAAAAACTTTAAAATAAATTCAGGAGAATGAAAAATGCCAAATGTCGAAATTAAATTTGTCGATGGAATGACCTTTATTGGTAGAGGAGACTCTAACCATTGGGTAGTTATGGATAGTGCTGAAACTGTTGGCGGGACCAACGCGGGGACAAGGCCAATGGAACTTGTTCTTATCGCACTTGGTGGTTGCACAGGAATGGATGTTGTCAGTATATTAAAGAAGAAAAGGGTTAAATTTGACAAGTTCGAAATGAAAATTACAGGGGATAGAGCTGAAGAACATCCGAAGGTTTATACAAAGGTCGATATTGAATATGTAATCTATGGCGATGGAATAAACCCCAGAGATGTTGAACATGCGATTGAGCTTTCACTATCAAAGTATTGTTCTGTGTCAGCGATACTTAAAAAGTCGGGTGCTAAAGTAAACTATACTTATAAAATAGTTCAACCAAAACCAGAGGAAGTAAAAAATGAATAAGTTGATTTTAGCACTTACTTTGGTTTTTCTGGTTTTAGTTCAAAGTGATGAAAAAATTCAAAAAGCGCTTGAGCTTGGGCGGGACGCATCAAATAAACTTGTTGATTCGGTTAAATCCGTCTTGTTTCAAGAGCTCGGTAAAGGTGGCTATGTTGGTGCAATAAAAGCATGTTCAAATATTGCGCAGGATATAATAAAGACATATCAGGAAAAACATGGTTTTTATATTAGAAGGGTAAGTGAGAAATATAGGAACAAGCTTGATAAACCTGATGATTATGAACTTAAAATTTTAAGGAAACTCGATGAACTTAACAAGAAAGGCGAATTACCCCAAGAGTATTATGAAGTGGTTGAGGAGAACGGAGTGCGGTATTTAAGATATTTTAAGCCGTTGATAGTTCAACCTATGTGTTTAAATTGTCATGGATCAGATGAATTTTTGAAGAAGGAAATAAAAGAATTTTTAAAAGAGAAATATCCAGATGATAAGGCAGTGGGTTATAAAGCAGGCGATTTTAGAGGTGCAGTAAGCATTAAAATTAAACTAAGTGAGGATTTGTTAAAAAATTAAGAAAGCCGATTTAAAGTGCATAAATTTAACCCAGAGCACGGAAGCAGACTACTGAGCGAAGAAAGACGAAAAATCTTACCGCCCGAGGAAATTTTAAAATCATGTGGATTAGAAGAAGGGATGACAATGGTTGATGTTGGTTGTGGTAATGGTTATTTTACCATCCCTGCTTCTAAAATTGTCGGCGATAAAGGGAAAATCTACGCAATTGATATTCAGGAGGAAATGATAAACCAACTTAAGTTAAATGATTTGCCCGAGAATGTCATTCCAATACTTGCAAAAAGTGAGCATAAATTCCCACTTGAAGATAAAATTAGTGATTTCACCTTCCTTGCATTTGTTACGCATGAGAACGAAAACATAGAAATGTTTTTAGATGAGATCAAGAGAATAACAAAAGATAACGGTAGAATTGTCATCCTTGAGTGGAAAAAACAGCATGAGGAGATGGGACCACCATATGAAGAAAGAATTTCACAAGATGAGTTGATATCGCTGTTGAAAAAAGTTGGTTTATCAATAATTGAATATGCCGATGTAAATCAATCGCATTATAAAATAGTATGTGTTAAAAAATGAAGGCAAGGAATAAAGTTTTAATCTTTCTTTTTGCTTTAGTTTATTTCTTTGGCTGTTCGGTTCAAGGTGTAAAATATGACCAAAGTAGCTATCTTGATGTAAGCCCTGCTGAAGCAAGGAGAAAAATAGAAAAAGATAGAAATGTTCTCATTCTTGATGTTCGAACGGTGGAGGAATTTTCTGAAGAGCATATTAAGGGAGCGATAAATATACCTGTTCAAGAAATGGCAAAGCGATTGGATGAATTGAAAAAATATAAGAACTATGATATAATTGTCTATTGCAGAAGTGGAAGCCGAAGCAAAAGGGCAAGTGAGATTCTTGTCAAGAATGGGTTTAAGCATGTTTATAATCTCTCTGGAGGCATCATTGAATGGAAAAAATATTTTGAGGTGGAAAAATGAAGAAAATCACGAAAGATATAACAATTGAGGACCTTGTTATTGAATTCCCTGAATCAGTTGGATTTCTGATGAAAAAGGGAATAAAATGTATTGTTTGTGGTGAGCCGATATGGGGAACGCTTGAGCAAGCGATAAAGGAAAAAGGGAAAGAAGGTGAAATGGAGCAAATAATTGATGAATTAAACGAGGTCCTTGGTTTAAAAGAAGAAAAAGAGAAATAGCCCGCATGAAACGGTTAAGATTTTTGATTTTTTCTGGCGTTGGTGCTGTTGCAGGTTATCTTTATTATTTCTTCATCGGTTGTAAAACTAACACATGCCCAATTACCGCAAATCCATATCTATCAACGCTTTATGGCTTACTTATAGGCTTTGGAATTTATTGGGCATTTTTCGATAACAAAAGAAAGTAATGTGAATGGCGGTTGCACTTCAAATAAGTTTGTATCCATTGAGACAGATGGATATAATAGAACCTATCGATAAAGTTATAGATGTTTTCAAATCCTATGGGCTTGAAACTCATGTTGGTTCAATGAGCACGCTTGTTTATGGCGATGATGAGAAAGTTTTCAAAGCACTTCAAGAAGCGTATGCAAAAGCTTCAGAATTTGGTGAATTCGTTATGGTTGCAACACTTTCAAATGCGTGCCCATTGCCATTAAAATTTGACATTAAATAGGTTATCTTCTCTGCCTGTAACTCTGAAGAAGTTGTTGCATTACATCGGTTGACAATGATAAGCCTTGAATATTGAGAACAACGACAGTCATCATATCACTTATTACAATTGCCTGATTTTGGGGATCGCTGTAAAGATTATCAATTCTATCAACAATTTCTCCAACCTTTGTTGAGCCAATATCCGTATACCCAGTCCATTTTTGAAACACAGCATCAGCGGCATTTTGATTTATAATGCCATTCTTTTGCAGATTGGCTAACGCATCTTTTAAAACATCATCACCCCATGTAACGCCATTCCAGAATCCAGCGACGAAGTAAATTTTTGCATTTTTATCAAGCCCCTGCCACCATTTGCCATCACGCACAGATTGAGAATAAAGCGAAGCAGCAAAAATAATTAAAGCAGAAACGACGAGTGAAACTCTACTCATGGTAAATCTCCACGAAATTAATTTTTTAAATATTTTAACCGCACAAATCCATTACCCCAATAAGGGGAAGTTCACAAGTTGGGATTAATGAATAAGTGCAAAAGTAGTATAACTAAATTAAAAATTAAATCCAAATAAGAAATTACCAAACCGCGATCCCGTCAGGCTCTTTGCCCGTTTTTATGGTTCTGAGCATTTCCCCTGTTTCAAGTTTAATTATGCTGATAATATCCGCGTTTGAATTAGCAACATAAATGAAATTTTGCTTATCGATAGCAATACCTATTGGCACCGGGCTATCTCCAAAAGCCGAGCCAAATAATCTCCCTGCTTTTTCAACATCAGATTTTTCAGCTGTTTTAACTCTTCTCAAAACATTTTTACTTATTGCATCAACGATCGCTATTTCTCCGCTCCTTGCGCAGGAGATCACAGCAAACTTTCCATCTTTTGAAAATTTAACACGGATTGGGAAACCGTCAACTTTAAATTTCTTTTTAACATCAAGCGTTTTTACATCGATCACAGCGACGCTGTCTTCGGCTCTGTTCGTAACCCAAACTTCCTTCCCATCCGGTGTAATGTCAATTCCTTCACTACCCCTGCCAGTTTGTATAGTTTTGATAAGTTCCCTTTTGTTTAAATCAATCACACTTACACTTCCAGATCCAATATTCGCGACAAAGCATTTTGATTTATCCGGTGAAATTACGAGCATATGGGAAACTTCCTGTTCGGTTTTTATCCCCTTTACAATCTTTTCATTTTTAACATCAACAACGGCTATTGATTTATTTGCTTCTACTGTTACGACAACTTTTTCATTGTCAAGCCATTCAACGCCATGAGGTCTGCGAAGTTCGCCGAGGTTTATCACTTTTTCAAGTGTTAATTTTTCAAGATTATAAATTGAAAGTGAATTACCGGGTTTTTCACGAGTCCCGTAATTTGTGACAACAGCATATTTTTTATTTGGTGAAATTGCAACTTCATGTGGAGCTTCACCGGTTTGGAGCTGAGATATCAAACTATCGTTTTTCAAATTGAAAAACATAGCCGTGTTTTCAGATTTATTAAGCACAATTAAGTTCTGTGATGTCGCAAAAGAAAGCGAGAGAAACAAAGCTGGTATTAATCCTTTGAACATGACTTCACCATGATTTTTGTTTTTAAAATTAAATTACTAATGTTTACCTTGACTGCGCAAGATTTTTTAACTTTTCAAAATTCAAGATCACGATTTTTTTACCTTTTACTTCAATTAACCCATCATCTTGAAGCTTTCTCAAAGCCCTTGAGAGCGTTTCGATGACCGTTCCAAGGTATGAAGCGAGCATAGATCTTGAAATGTTTAGCGTTAACTCATTTCCCCCTCTGCTTTGACATTGCTTTTCATATTCTTCGACAAGATAGGTCGCTAATCGTTGGGGGACATCTTTTGATGTTAACTTTTCAATTTGTTGAGTTAATTCTTTTAATCTCTTTGCAAAGCCCTGTAAGATTTTTAGAGAAATTTTCGGATTTTTAACGAAAAGTTGAAGAAATTTCTCCCTGGGTATGAAGAGAAGAATCGAGTCTTCAATTGCTTCACAACTTGAGTCGTATGTTTTCCCATCGAACAAAGGAATTTCAGCAACAAGGTTGAATGGCTCAACTATTTGTAAAGTTATATCTTTACCGTCGGGGGTTAATTTAAAAATTCGCACCGCACCCTTTAAAAGTATGTAAAAACCAAGGTATGGATTTCCCTCCGAAAAGATGATTTCCTTTTTTGAAAATTTTTTTAATTGCGATATCTGTGTGAATTTACGAAGCTCTTCAGTTGATAACTCGGAGAAAAGTGGAATTTGTTTTATTGTATCGTGATCTGGCTTCATTTGAGTTCATCTTTTAATTTCAAGGAGACCCAGAATGTACGCTCCTGCGCCGAAGCCAACCATGGGATATTGACCTTGATAATCGGAATTAAATTCGTCGTATAATTCAGCTATGAGATTGTAATTTAGATTTGATTGAGAAGTTATCCAATCAAGAATTTGCTTTGCTTCCTTTTTAAATCCTGATTTTTTCATCGCAACGGCAACTCTTAGGTCAATAAAAATCCATTCCTGTCTATCATACCAATCTCCATTGTTAACTCTAAAGAAGCCAAATCTATTTTTTATTTTAAGATTTTTCTTTATCGCTTCAATTGTTTTTCGCGCAATTTCGCTGTTTGCGGGAATTAAGTCAAAGTTTATTGCCTCAACTACACTTGCATCAAAATATTCGAACTCATTTTCATTTTCAGCTTCAATCGTTCCTTTTATCACTCCATTTTTATCGACGAAATTTTTCAAGAAAGATTTCAGAATTGAATCAGCAAAAGAGTTATAAAATTTTTCAGCTGTCTTCTCTTTTAGAAGCCCTGCAACCTTTGCGAGCGATCTTAACCCTTTTATCGCCGCTATTGTTGTATATGCGTAATGTTTCCCAGGCAAATGTCTTTCCCATGGTCCTGATTCAGCTCGAATAACTCCATAATTATCAATCGAAGAAATCAACACATCTGCTATTTTGGTCGTCACCGTGTCCCAATATGTTATGGCAAAATCAAGATCACCACTTTTTTCAACATAATTCCCAAAAGTCCACAGGAAAAGTCCGAAACCGTCAAGTTCAATGTTGGGGCCATCTTCATTATGGTCGGATTCTTCGATTCCATTCCCGTAATATTTGCAGACGGTAATTTTATAATCTTTTTTAACTCCGTAATCTTTCCCCTTGTGGATAAAGTTTTTATAAGATCCAACTTTCGCCTTGAGCATGAATTCAAGGGCTGCTCTTGCTTCATCAAAATATCCAAGTTCAATTAAAGCGTTTATTGCGTAAACCCCATCCCTTACCCATGTATAAGTCCATTCACCAGGTGGAAGCGATGCAAGAATTTGTCCATAGGGACTTCCTTTCTCTCGACATTGTGCCATTTTTATAACAGCGAGCGATTGTTTGAAAAGCTCAATTTCTTTTTTTGTTAGGTTCTCAAGGTTAAAATTCGCTCTTTTAATAAAATTGTTCCAAAACTTTATCTCATCGTTAAGAATGTTGTCGTTTTCGGTCAACTCTGAAAACTTTTGTATTTCTTCTTTTGTGCTTGATGAAGGAATGGCTATAAAAACTCTCTTTTCAACTTCTCCACCAGTTCCATCACTTCGTTTTACAGTTTTTGTTTTTATGACTTTTTTAATTTGTAGTTGTTGAATTTCAAAGACATCACTTAACACATCTTCGGATGTTATTTCGCCGTAAATTGTATTTGCCCTAAAGTAAATTTTGCTCTGCCTGTATTTTTTATTGATTTTGCAAATTGCAACCATTACTGGTGCGTCAATTTGAAAAGGGGCAAAGTAGAAGATTTGAACCCCAAGTTTTTTGTGGTTCGCAAAAATTATATTTGTTCCATTTATATAGCCAACTTCATCTTCTGGAATCTCCGATAAATCATATCTTTTTCCATCAAGTTCAACAATAAAGTTAGCATCATGTATGATATTTTTTGTGTAGTTTCCAGGCGATGCGATTTTATAAACATGTTCATACATTGATATAAGTTTACGGTTTTCGACGCTGTAAACGATGGCAGTTAAGCCATTGCTTGAAACAAGCTCCTTTGCGGAGCGATGTGGTTTGGTTATTTCAGTCATTTTTATATTGAAATCTTTCTTCAAAATTAATCCAATTGGACCTTTAAAAATTCCACCATCAAAACCAAAATCACAAACTCTAACAGCGATGACATTATTTTTAGTTTTTAACAAACCTTTTGGCACGGGATATGCACGAAGCGTTGTCCATTCGGTTCTTCGTTCGGGTGGAAATTTGCCCGTTTCACCAATTTTAGAGCCATTTAAATAAGTTTCATCAGCGTCGTCTATACTGCCAAGCAATAAAATTAAATCTTCATTCAAAAGATTCCGTGGCACATCAAAATGTAATCTATACCAGACGAAACCATCGTAATCTTCAAAGCCTTGGCTTTCAAATGTTGAAGGAACTTTTATTTTAGTCCAATCGAAATCATCAAATTCGGGTTCAAGCCATTTTAAGTTATCACCCGTTTTGAAAAGCCATTCACCAGCAAGATTTAATTTAAGTTTAAAATCTTGAGCCGAAAGAATTGAGACCAAGAAAAAGAATAGTAAAAAAATTTTCTTCATCGAGTTTTTAAAGTCTCTTTAATTTTAACATACTTACTTTTGAGAAAGTTATTTGAATGGAAAATTAAGTTTTCGACAAAGTGTGAAAACCAAAAGTCTCGGTTATGTTCACCTGGGTAAATTTTAAACTCATGTTTTACTCCTTTGCTTTTTAATATCTCGTGCATCTTCAGGTTAGAATCTTTCAACCAGTCTTTATCGCCGACATAAAAGAATATGTTCAAACTATCAAAGTGCTGTGGTGTTAACTCCTGTGCAATTGATGTTGGCTGAATCGAATACCAATAAATTGAATCTCCGTTGTGGATATGTTTTTTATCTTTAACCCTTTCAAACGGAATCTCCAGCGCCCCCATCATACTTCCGATTGAGATAAATTTATCAAAATACTTAAATCCAAGAAGCATTGAGCCAAATCCACCCATTGAAACTCCATCAATCGCTCTTGTCTCACGATGTGGTATCGTCCGAAATGTTGCATCAACATAATTGATTAAGTCATCAACGATATATTGCTCATACATCCTTTTCCTATGTTTTGAATTTGCGTAAAAGGAAGAATCCGCATCGGGCATGATGATTATCATTTCGACAATTTTGCCAATTTTTATCAAGCTGTCCACTACAGAATTTATATTGTCATATTTCCAAGATTCGTCGCTTCCGCCGTAGCCATGTAAAAGGTATAGCACGGGATAGCGTTTCTTTATATCAATATCATAGCTTGGGGGAAGATAAACATAAAAATATCTCTCTTCTTGAAGCCATCGTGAGAAAAATCCAACTCGGAAGAATCTGCTGTTGTTCCCAATTTCAAGCAAAGAGCCGTTTTCAAACTTAAAGTATCTTATTTGTTCGTCGCTAAATTTTAAAACACCCGCTGTATCTTTTATCAATCTGACATAATCAGCGATTAAAATACTGTCGTTTTCGGGAGAATGATAGACTTTAAAATCGACATAATCAATCGAATATCTATTATCAGTTAGAAAGCTGCTTATCTGATTTAAATCCCTTTTCCAGAGTGTATATGTTTTTTCGTTTTCTCTAAATTTTAGGCTTAAAAAAGCAAGATATGAGGATAGATTACCCCTTGTGAGAAGCGAATCCATCATTTTAACAGTTAAGAAAACTGCATTGTATTCATCTTGACTTGCGAACTTTTTCTTTTCATTTTTCATTTGCCATAGTTCATCTCTTGAGACTATCAAAGTTGGACCTTCGTAAATTCCACCGCCAAGCCCAAGATCTTCAACCCTTACTGCTATGACATTATCGTTGTCATATTTTATTAGGTCGTTGGGAATGAAATAAATTCTTTCAAAGGTCCAACCCCTTGTGCTTCCAATTAACTCACCATTGAAATAAACCTTGTCGTTATCATCAATTTTACCGAGATAGAGATAAAGTTTTTTGTTTTTAAATTGTGATGGTATTTTGACATGTTTTCTATACCATGCAACTCCGTCAAAGTTGTACCCTTGCTTTTCCCATTGAGATGGAACTACAATTTCAACCCAGCCAAATTCATCAATTTTTTCTTCGCTCCAATTTTCAGCGTCACCAATTCTGAAGAGCCATTTACCTGATAATTCTATTTTTTCAGCTGAGTGTCCGTTATCTATTTTTTGTTTTGTATTTCCACCACAGCCCCAAAGAAATAAAATGAGCAACGATGTGAGAAAAATTTTCATTTCTAAATCTTGCCTTGTTTTATTTTTCTAATTATTTCCTTGATCAATAGTGAAAATTCATTTTTAACTTTTTGTGCAGCTTCTGTGACTTCTTCATGTGAAAGTTTAGTTGGGCTTATTCCAGCTGCGTAATTCGTAATACATGAAATTCCCAAAACTTTCATACCTAAATAATTTGCGGTTATAACTTCTGGCACTGTTGACATTCCAACAGCATCTGCTCCAATTTTTCTAAGCATATTGACTTCCGCGGGGGTTTCGTAATTTGGACCGCGGACGCCACAGTAAATTCCTTCGCGAATCGGGAGTTTAAGTTCAATGCCTGTTTCAATTGCGAGTTTTTTAAGGTTTTCATCGTAAGCTGGTTTGTTGAACCTGTTTATATTTGGTGAAAAGATTTTAAGCGGATTTAAGAACATGAAGTTTATATGATCAGCAATTACCATTAAATCGCCAGGTTTAAAATTTTTGTTTAACCCGCCCGATGCATTTGTGATTATTAAAATCTTAACTCCAAGTTCATAAGCTACGACAACTGGGTAAACAACTTTTTCAATTTTTCCCGATTCATAAAAGTGAATCCTACCTTGAAATCCGAGGACATTTGCATTGTTTATTTCCCCAAAAACCAAATTTCCTGCATGCCCCTCAACAGTTGGAAGTGGATAGTTAGGTATATCGCTTGTTTTAATTTTTATTTTGTTTTCAAACTCCTCAGCGATATCGCCGAGTCCGGAACCAAGGATTATCGCTATTTCAGGTTGGAAATTGTTTATAACTTTTCTGATGTATTTTACACTTTCTTCTACTCCCTCAACCATTTTTAAGTTTTTCTATCTTTTTTTTGAAAAATATAAAGCGAGATCAAGCCAATGGCAACCGCAAACCAAAGCGTCGCAAATCTAATTATTATGGTTATAGCAACAGCTATATCTTTTGGAATTTTATTTAAGATCAGAAGACCAGTCATACTCCCTTCTGTAAGTCCAAGTCCACCAGGTAGCATTGAGATTGCACCTGCAATCGTTGAAAATGAATAAATGAAAGTTGCAAGGTTAAGCGAAATATCAACCGAATATCCATAAGTTACGAGGTAAAAACCTATACATTCAAAAAACCATGAAATGATTGTAATTAAAATTGATGGAATTAAAATCTTTGGTTCAATTAGTTCAAGCGTGTTGTTATAGGCGGTGTGAATTTTTGATGTAAATTTATCTCCGATTACTTTTTTCACTTGATCAAGTACGATGTAAAAAATTTTTTTCTTGCTGACTATGAAAATCCCACCGAGAATTACGAATCCAATGGCGAGAGTTAATTTTTTCCCGTAGTTGAAGTAAAATGAACCATACAAAGCCAATATGACAAGAGCGATAAAATCGGTTAATCTCTCCACAACAACTATCGGAGCGGACCGAGAGATCTGAACATTATCCGTAATTTTAAGCAGATATGATTTTAAGGCTTCGCCAAATTTTCCTGGTGTGATTGACATCGTAAGACCGCTTGTGAAGACAAGGAAGCTTTTAGGCAGGGGAATTTTTATGCCAATTTTTCTTAAATAAAACTCCCAACGAAGGAAGCGAGCAATATAGTTTAAAGTTGAAAGTGTTAAGATGGGAATGATAAGAGCCCATTTAAAATGTTTTAAACTTAAAAGAAGTTTTTCAAAGTTTGCATATATTGTCATGATGGCAAGGATTAGGATGCCAATTAAAATTGAGGTAAGGATTTTTTCGTGAAGATTTTCAATCATCAGATAAAAATTTTTTCATTGCAAGGTAAAACTTTGTAAGTGGGAAGCCGACGACATTATAGAAGCAACCATTGATCCTTTCAACAAATACAGCTCCGTAATCATCTTGGATTCCGTACGCTCCAGCTTTATCGAAGGGCGAACCAGTTGCAATGTATTGTTCAATTTCGTCATCCTCTAACTCTCTAAATTTAACATCGGTAACTTCAAAGTCGGAATAAATTTTGCTCGTTTTCGTATCCAAGATCGTGAAGCCAGTATAGACCTTGTGTGTTTTTCCCGACAATTTTTTTAACATTTGCCTTGCTTCATCAGGGTCTTTGGGTTTATTTATGATTTCGCCATCAAGAACAACAATTGTATCTGCTGAAATTATCAGTGCATCATTGTAATTTTTTGCAACTTCAATCGCTTTTTTTCTTGAGAGTGTAAGAACATATTCCTCAGGTGAAGATGCTTGAGATAAGTTTTCCTCAATCCCACTTGGATGGACGATAAAATTTAAGCCGAGTTGTTTTAATAGATTTTGCCTTCTTGGTGATGTTGATGCAAGTACAATGGTTTTATTTATCTTTAGCATTTCTTGTTTCGTTTATTAATAAAAAATCCCGACACGAGGTCGGGATTAAAATTAAAAAATAAAATCGTTAAATTCAATCGAAACCTAAATTTACCTAAACATCGCTTTTATGCTTCCCCAAGTCCTTTTTACGCTTGACACTTTGTGAAGCACAGTTATAGGACCAACATAAAATGAACCATTACTTGTCACAACTTGCAATCTGTATGCGTAGATATTGTCAGTCTGTTTAAATGCGGATGCATCAACATATTCATAAATTGAATTGTTCCCCTTCGGATTTATCTCGGCGAGCTTGGTAAATTCATTAAGTTGATTTACGCTTCTTTCAAGTATAAATTTTTGAACCCCTGTCTCATCTGAGGTTTTCCATCTCACAATGATGTTATCATTTTGGCTCTGTGCGGTGAAATATTCAACAACCGAACCAGCCGTCGCTAACATAAAGCTTAAAGCCAGACATAAAAGAAGTGCTTTTTTCATGGTTTACCTATGTTCGGTTTTATTTTTTCAATTCAAAGTTAATAACATTTTCAATAAAAGTCAAGTGAGCTAATTCACATTTCATTTTACTTCGCTAAAACTCATAAGGTTTTAAATTAAATTTTCATCCTAATCAAAAGGGAAACCCAGTGGATTCTTTGTTTTTCTCAACGAGTTTGAGGAATGCGGAATAAACTGTTTCAACGGATAGTTCTTTCATACATATATTCCCGATTGGGCATTTTGTTAGGTTGCAGGCGATACAATCAAGGTCTTCTCTTCTCACCCATAGATGTTTTTCCCCATAGGGACCCTGTGCATAAGGGTTTGTTGGTCCATAGATGCCGAGCGTTGGTGTTCCAACGGCTGTTGCGATGTGCATTGGAGCTGAATCATTGCTTATCATAAAAGAACATCTTTTCAAAATCGAAGCCATTTGCTTTAGGTTTGTTCTGGGTGGGATTATTGGTTTTATTTCCATCATTGATGAGATTTTTTGTGCGTCTTCAAGTTCGTTTTGATTCCCCCATAGGATTAAAATCTTTGCTTTGAAATTTTTAGCTATTTCATCTCCGAGCCTTGCAAATTTCTCAAGTCTCCATCTTTTTGTCTCCCATGTCCCGCTAGGGTTCAAGGCTACCACGACTTTCTCATTTAATTTGTTTTCATTCCAAAATTTCTTTGCAAAATTTTCAGCATTTTCATCAATTGGCATATAAATTTCTTTGTCGATTATTTCAAGCCCTAAGGCTCTCAAAGCATCAAGATTAAATTCAACATTGTGATGAACTTCCTTTCTTGGTTTTAACTTAACATTATAAGCATAGCTCCTTCCACGAAAGGCATAGCCAACTCGATATTTAGCGCCTGTTATAAATGTGAGCAACGCAGATCTTGGATTACAAAATAGATCTATAACAAGGTCGTATTTTCTTTTTCTTAACTCGTAGAACTTTTTCAGACTATTTTTTTCTCGCTCAAAAATTATAAGTTCATCAACATATGGATTGCCTTCTATGATCTCTTTTGACGGCGGTTCTGTTAAGAAATCAATTTTCACATGTGGGAAATTGTGTCGAAGATTTTTTAAAACAACAGTTGATAGCAAGACATCGCCAATTGCACGAAGTTTTATAACCAAAATTTTAGATATTTTTTCTTTGGGGATGTTAAGCATAATAATTTTGTTTTTTCTTTAACTTAATTAAAATTAATAACGAACGAGAAACTAATCCAAAGAAAAATCCGTCAAAAATTTTTGAATCTTGGATTAAAAAACAAAAAAGGTAGCACCATGCTTAAGCGCACGCTTCTTTTAATTCTTCTTTTATCTACCACCATAATTTTTGCCTTATCTCAAGATGAAGGTCGCCTTTTTCGTTTCCCAGCGATCTATGATTCACAAATTGTTTTCACTTATGCGGGGGACCTTTACACCGTATCTGTAAATGGGGGAATAGCAAGAAAGCTCACAACCCATAGTGGCTATGAGATGTTTCCAAGGTTTTCTCCCGATGGGAAGTATATCGCTTTCACAGCTCAATATGATGGCAACACCGAGGTTTATGTGATGCCTTCTGAGGGTGGCGTTCCGAAAAGATTAACTTATACTGCGACGCTTGAACGAGATGATGTTTCCGATAGGATGGGACCTAATAACATTGTAATGGGATGGACACCAGATGGTAAATATGTAATTTTCCGTTCAAGGATGAAAAGCTGGAATGCTTTTCAAGGAAAGCTGTATAAGGTTTCACTTGATGGTGATATTCCCGAAGAACTGCCGTTGCCAAGGGGCGGTTTTTGTTCTTTTTCACCCGATGGTAAAAAGCTCGCCTATAATCGAGTATTTCGTGAATTTCGCACATGGAAAAGATACAGAGGTGGAATGGCTGATGATATATGGATATATGATTTTGAGACGAAAAAGACTGAAAATATAACGAATAACCCCGCATCTGATATCATACCGATGTGGTATGGAGATAAGATTTACTTCCTTTCGGATAGGGATGAAAACAAGCGAATGAATCTTTATGTTTACGATTTGAAAACGAAGCAAACAAGAAAACTCACAAATTTCAAGGATTACGATATAAAATTTCCATCGATTGGAAAGAATGCGATCGTTTTTGAATATGGTGGATATATCTATAAGTTTGACCTGAAAACAGAAAAAGCCGAGAAAGTTCCGATTATAATAGCTGACGATATGGCAAATGGTAGAGGTGGGGTAATCAAAGTTGCTGACTTCATCACAGATTATGATATTTCTCCTGATGGTAAAAGGGCTTTGTTTGTCGCTCGGGGTGATATTTTCACGGTTCCCGCAAAGGAAGGTCAAACCAGAAATTTAACTTCAACTTCAGGTGTTCATGAGCGTGACGCAGTGTGGTCGCCCGATGGTAAATACATCGCTTATATTTCCGATGCATCGGGTGAGGATGAAATTTACATAATACCGCAAGACGGAAGTGGTAAGCCGATACAGTTAACATCTGGTGAAGATACATACAAATATCACATTGTGTGGTCTCCCGACGGTAAAAAGATAATGTGGTCGGATAGAAAACTGCGATTAAGATATGTTGATGTTCAAACTAAGAAAATTAAAGATGTAGCCCAAGCAACCGCTGGAGAGATAAGACAATATTCTTGGTCGCCTGATGGTAAGTGGATTGCATATGTAAAGCCTGAAGAGGAAGGGCTCTCGAAGATTTATTTGTATTCACTTGAAAAAGACGAATCGTATGAGGTCACAGATGGTTGGTATTCCTCGTATAGTCCAGTTTTCAGCTCCGATGGAAAATATTTGATCTTTGTTTCGGATAGAGATTTTAATCCGATTTATGGGAGGACGGAATTTAACCATGTTTATCAGGATATGGCGAGGATTTATTTGATAACTCTTTCGAAGAGCGTTGAATCGCCGTTTAAACCGACAAGCGATGAAGTTAAGGTAAGCGAGGAAACAAAACCCGCTTCTCAAGAGCAAAGCAAGAAAGAAACATCCCAAGATAAGAAAGCGGTTAATGTCGTCGTTGACCTTGATGGGATCAAGGATAGAATAATTGGCGTGCCTATAACTCCTTCCAACTACACAAACATCGGTTATGTTTCGGATAAAATTTATTACATCAGAAGAGGATTAAAAGATGAAAAACCGTTGCTCTTGATGTATGATTTAAACGAGAAGAAGGAGACGGAAATTGGTCAGTTTAATAATTTTATCATTTCATTTGATGGAAAGAAAATGCTTGTCGTTAGAGAGAAAACATATGCTATAATAGACCTTCCAAAGTCAAAGGTTGAGTTAAAAGATAAACTCGATCTCTCTGGGCTTGAGGTAAATCTCGACAGGCGTGCTGAGTGGACGCAAATCTTTAATGAGTGTTGGAGGCAGATGAGGGAATTTTTCTATGATCCGAATTTACATGGCGTTGATTGGGAAGGTGTTAAGAAAAGATACGAAGTTTTACTTCCGTATGTGAATCATCGGGCTGATTTGACTTATATAATCGGTGAAATGATAGGAGAGCTTAACGCAGGACATACTTATGTTGGTGGAGGAGATCTGCCGAAAATTGAGAAAACGAGAGTTGGTTTGCTGGGTGCTGAACTTGAAAGGGATAAAAAGTCAGGATATTACAGAATAAAGAAAATTTTGAAGGGACAAAATTGGGATAAAAATTTACGTTCACCTTTGACCGAGGTTGGAGTGAATGTGAAAGAGGGTTACTATATTCTTGCTGTCAATGGTAAGTCGGTCAAAGAGATGAGAAATATTTATGAGTCACTTATCAACACTGTTGATAAACAAGTTAAACTTCGTGTCAATTCTCAGCCGAAGGAAGAAGGAAGTTGGGAAGTCACAGTTGTTCCAATAGGAGATGAAACAAGACTTTACTATTACAATTGGGTTCAAAGTAATATTGAGAAAGTTGAGAAAGCAACCAATGGGAAAGTTGGTTATATTCACATCCCTGATATGGGTATTATGGGATTGAATGAATTTGTAAAGCATTTCTATCCACAACTTCGAAAGAAAGCATTGATAATTGATGTAAGAGGAAACGGCGGTGGTAATGTTTCTCCGATGATAATCGAGCGGTTGAGACGAGAAATTGCGATGGTCAGCGTCTCAAGGTATATGAGTCCAACTCCAAATCCAAGGGATATGCACTACGGACCTAAAATTTGTATAATTGATGAATTTTCCGCTTCGGATGGTGATATATTCCCATACAGATTTAAAAAGTACGGGCTTGGTAAACTTGTTGGGAAGAGAACTTGGGGTGGCGTCATAGGAATAAGAGGGACGCTTCCACTTGTTGATGGTGGATATCTTAATAAACCTGAATTCGCAGTTTATGGAGCAGAGGGCGAAGGATGGATAATTGAAGGATATGGCGTTGAACCTGATGTTTATGTTGATAATGATCCTGCGAAAGAGTACGAAGGGGTAGATGAACAATTGAACAAGGCAATTGAACTTATACTTGAAGAGTTAAAAACGAAAGAGAAGAAACTCCCACCAATTCCACCATATCCGAAGAAGTAAAGAAACAAGGGGCGAGGTTTCTCGCCCCTTTTTATTTTAATTTCAAATTTTACAAAGAGCATTTTTTTCTTTATCTTTAACTTAGATAAGATGGTTGCCTTTATCCTCGCTTTTGCGGGGATTAGAGGTAAGATGCGTGGGTGAAAATTAAAAATTTTTCTCACAGGGAGGATGGCGGAGGTAAAAGCTAAAATCGAACCCGAACTTGTCCAGATTGACGGCTCACAAGGGGAAGGTGGCGGGCAAATGTTGAGAACATCCCTTGCTCTTTCGGTTCTTCTGTTGAAACCTTTTGAAATGATAAATATCAGAGCGAATAGACCAAATCCCGGACTTCAAGCCCAGCATCTTAAAGCAGTTGAAGCATCCGCCAGTATTTCAAATGCGATCATCGATGGTGCAGTAATTAAATCAAATCGGATAAAATTTTTTCCAAGGGAGCTTAGACATGGGAATTTTAAATTTGATATAGGCACAGCTGGTTCAACATCACTTGTTTTGCAAACGCTTTATTTACCGCTTTCATTCGCAAACGGAACATCAAATTTAATAATTACGGGTGGAACTCATGTTTCTTGGAGCCCAACTTTTGATTACATTAAAAATTGCTGGCTTTACTTCATGAAAAGAATCGGTTTGAAAATTGATGTTGAGTTGAAAAGAGCTGGATTTTATCCACATGGTGGGGGAGAGATCAAGGCTTTGATAAATCCAGTTGATGAAATAGAACCTTTAAATCTCATTGACAGGGGTAAACTTATAAAAATTCAAATTTATTCAGCGCATACGAACTTAACAGATGAAGTGGCGAGAAGACAGGCAAGGGCAGCTGAGAAAATTTTGAAAAATTATGGTGAAGTTGAGGTAATAGTTGATGAACTTCCATCTTATTCGAAAAATACAACTATTGCGATAACTGGAATTTTTGAAAATTCGATATGTTGTTATACCAATCTTGGTGAAAAGGGTAAAGGGGCAGAAGTTGTGGCTGAGGAAGCAAGTGAAAAGTTTTTGAGGTTTTTATCAACTGATTCAGCCGTTGATGAATATATGGCTGACCAAATTTTGCTTCCGCTTTCCTTGGCTTCTGGAGTTTCGGAGTTTACCACGCCGAAGATAACAAATCACTTGAAAACCAACATTGATACCATAAAAAAATTCGTGGACGTCGAATTTGAAATAGTTGAACTTAAAAACTCGTATAACATAAAAGTAAAACCAATGAGGTTTGATGCCTGTGAAGGTTAGATTTCTTAAAATAAATGATTTAAAGGAAGCAATTGAGGAGCTCTCAAGGTTTGGTGAAGTTGATCATTCTCTTTCATCTGAATTTAAACCGGAAAAATTTGTTAACATTAGTTTGAAAATTGAAGGTGTCAGCGATGATATTTCTTTGTTGATCTCACGACAGATTGCGAAATATCTTAACAGCGATGTCCTTGTGTCAAGGGTCGATGAAAACGGGAAGAGAAATTTGATAATTTCGGTTAAAAATGAAAATTTTGAGCATCTGGTGAATATGTTAAAGAACTTCTCTGGTGAAGGTAAGCTGCTTGCCGATAAATTAACAGTGGCGATGAATAATTTTTTCCATGATCCCGTAGTTTACAGATTTGGTTCAAAAGAGTTTGATTTTTCAAGGAGGACTTACATAATGGGGATTTTAAATGTGACGCCTGATTCGTTTTCAGATGGTGGAAGATACTTTACGGTCGATTCGGCAGTTGAACATGCTATGAAGATGATTGAAGATGGAGCGGATATAATTGATGTCGGCGGGGAATCAACGCGTCCGGGCTCTGAACCGGTCCCGCTTGAGGAGGAATTAAGACGCGTTATACCAGTGATAAAGGAAATCGTTAAACGAACTGATGTTCCCATTTCAATTGATACCTATAAATCTGAAGTTGCAAGGCAGGCTCTTGATAATGGGGCGGTGATTGTGAATGATATTAGTGGTTTGAGATTCGATGAGAAGATGGTTGAGGTTATCGCCCAGTATAATGCAAGCGTTGTTATTATGCACATTAAGGGGACCCCAAAGACTATGCAGCAAAATCCGTGTTATGATGATGTTATATCAGAAATTTATGGTTATTTGTCCGAAGGCATTGAAAGAGCCCAAAGTTATGGAATTAAGCAAATAATAGTTGATCCGGGGATTGGTTTTGGCAAAAGGTTAGTTGATAATCTTGAGATAATAAGGCGACTTCGTGAATTCAAGTCGCTTGGTTATCCTATTTTGATTGGCGTTTCAAGGAAGTCTTTTATTGGAAACATTTTAAATTTACCCGTTGAAGAAAGGCTTGAGGGAACTGCTGGGGCAGTGGCAATTTCTGTGTGGAATGGAGCAAATATTGTAAGGGTTCATGATGTTAAGGAGATGACAAGAGTTGTGCGAATTGTCGATGCGATAAAACAGGTGCCAATAAAGCAAAATCACATTCAATGATTGAAATTTTAAAAATAGGGTTTCTACACCTTACGCTTATCGACTTAATTGATATTTTGGTTGTAAGTTTGATAATCCGTCAGCTTTATATGTGGATGAAGGGGACGATTGCTGCGCAGATTTTTCTTGGACTTTTATTTATTGTTTTGCTTTCTTTTGTTTCAGGACTTGTGAATTTAAAGCTTCTCAACTGGCTATTGAGACTGGTCAGCGATGTTTGGATTATTGCATTTATTATTCTTTTTCAGCCGGAATTGCGTCGACTTCTCATGCTCGTAGGTAATAATCCCGTATTTCGTCTTATTTTCAAACCAAGTGTAACAGCTGTGATTGATGAAATAATTGAAGCAGTCGGTGAAATGTCGCAAAAACAGATTGGGGCATTGATAGTTATACCAAGGCAAACCGGGATAAGGTCAATTATTGAAACCGGTGTCCCAATTCAAGCAAAGGTTACTAAGGAACTTCTTTTAACGATTTTTTTCCCCAGATCTCCACTTCATGATGGAGCCGTTGTGATATCGGGAGATAGAGTTGAAGCAGCTGCGTGCACTTTGCCATTAAGTGCACAATCAAGAATTGGAAATTTTCTTCTTGGGACAAGGCATAGGGCAGCGCTTGGGTTAAGCGAAATTTCTGATGCAATTGTGATAGTTGTAAGTGAAGAAACGGGAACTATCTCAGTTGCGGAAGCTGGCAAACTAACACGTGGATTATCACCAGAGGGATTGAGGAAAAAATTGCTTGCTGAACTTCAAGCAGGAGATAAAACACCCAAAGAAATTTTTGAAGAGGTCTCTCAAAGTGAGTAATATCTGCGCAGTAATTCCTGCATATAATGCTGAAAGGACGATCAAAATTTTGATCGAAAGGGTAAAAAAGTTCATCCCATTGGAGGATATAGTAGTCGTTGATGATGGTTCAACTGATATGACTTCTGAGATAGCTTTGGGTTGTGGTGCAAATGTTTTAAAGCATGCTAAAAATTATGGGAAGGGGAAGGCGTTGAAAACTGGTTTTAAATTTGCAATATTAAAGAATTACGATGCGGTTTTAACTCTTGATGCTGACCTTCAACATGATCCCGATGAGATACCGAAGTTGATTGATAAGTTCAGTGAGGGTTTTGATATTGTGATTGGGAATAGGATGAAAAATTTGAAATCGATGCCCGTTGAAAGAATTTTTTCAAATAAAATGACATCTTTTTTGATTTCACTTCGCACTGGACAAAAAATTCCAGATAGCCAATGCGGATTCAGATTAATCAAGAGAGCTGTGATCGAGAAAATTAGTGTTAAGAGCGATGGTTTTAGTTTTGAAAGTGAGTTTTTGATAAAGGCGTTGCTTGCTGGTTTCAAGGTTGGATTTGTTGAAATCAAAACTATTTACAACGGTGAGAGAAGCTATATAAAACATTTTAGCGATACATTCAAATTTATTGCAGTTTATACCCGAAGTTTTTGGGGTTCTGATTTTCTTGAATTAAAAAATAAAAGGTAAAAGTTTGATTTGGGAAAGTTTGAGGATGAAAGGAAAGCGATGGTTGAGCTTCTGCGCAAGAGAGGGATAAAAGATGAGAATGTTTTGCGAGCTATGGAAAAGGTTCCGAGGCATCTTTTTGTCCCTGAAGCCTTTATACATTATGCTTATGAGGATTCAGCTTTGCCTATAGGTTTTTATCAAACGATTTCTCAGCCTTATACCGTCGCCCTTATGACTGAAGCGCTTGAGGTTAAACCAGGAGACAAAATTTTAGAAGTCGGAACTGGCTCAGGATACCAAGCTGCAATTCTTGCTGAAATGGGGGCGAAAGTTTTTACAATTGAAAGATTTGAAGAACTTCTAAAGACTGCGCTTGAGACACTTTCAAAGCTTGGATACAATGTAATTGGAATGGTTGGGGATGGCTCTATAGGTTGGAGTGAATTTGCTCCCTACGACGGGATAATTGTCACCGCAGCAGCACCTAAGATTCCAAAATCCCTTGTTAATCAGCTTAAAGTTAACGGACATCTTGTCATACCAATTGGTGATCTTGAGGTTCAAGAACTTTACATTATAAAGAAAATCGATGAGCATAAGCTCGACATAAAGAAGAAGTTCGGTTTTAAATTTGTCCCATTGATTGGCAAAGAAGGATGGAGTGAGGAAAAGTCTAAAAACAACGGTAGATGAGTTTATAAATTTATGGAGAGAAAAGTTCTTGCAATTGTAGGACCGACCGCATCGGGGAAGACGAAATTATCAATCATTGTTGCTGAGAAGATAAATGGCGAGATAATCTCGGCGGATTCAAGACAAATTTATAAATATATGGATATTGGTACTGCAAAACCATCAAAGGAAGAAAGAGAAAGGATAAGACATCACTTTGTTGATGAACTTAACCCAAATGAGGAATTTAACGCTGGTATTTTTGGAGAGAAGGGGAGAGAAATAATTGAAGATATATTTTCAAGTGGAAAAGTTCCGATAGTTGTGGGCGGTTCGGGACTTTATATCAGGGCGTTGATCGATGGATTTTTTGAGGGACCTGGAGCTGATTGGGAACTTCGTGAAATACTTTACAATAAGGCTAAAAAGCTGGGCGTTGATGTTCTTTATGAAGAACTTAAAAAGGTCGATCCAGAATCTGCGCAAAAAATCCATCCGAACAATTTGAAAAGAGTCATAAGGGCTCTCGAAATTTATTATTTAACTGGAAAACCAATTTCCAAACTTCAAAAGGAAGTCAAACCGAAGATAAACTTTACAACTGTTCAAATTGGGCTTAAGTGGGATAGGAAAAAACTGTATAAGCGAATTGAGGAAAGGGTTGACTGGATGATAAATAACGGTTTAATTGAGGAAGTTAAACATTTAAGAGAGCTTGGTTATGATAAAAATTTAAACTCGCTTCAAACGGTCGGATATAAAGAAGTTTTTGATTATCTGGATGGTTTGATCACTTATGATCAGATGGTTTATTTAATTAAGCGAAACTCAAGGCGATATGCAAAGCGACAGTTTACATGGTTCAGGCAGGATAAGCGAATTATTTGGATTGACGTCGACGAAAATACAGATTTTAATGAGCTTGCCGATAGGGTGATAGAAATTTTTAAATCCGCAAGACCCGGGAGTGATGTTGAGGATTCCCCCGGGCTTGAGAAGAAAGAAGTTTAATAAGTTATCCCTAAAACTTTGAATATGAACGCATAAATATCCGTTTGTTCTTCTATGACCTTTGATGTCGGCTTTCCAGCTCCATGTCCAGCTTTTGTTTCAACCCTTAGGAGAACTGGTGTATCACCGGTGTTTGCGGCTTGAAGCGTTGCAGTAAATTTATAAGCATGGAGTGGAACAACCCTATCATCGTGATCAGCAGTGGTAATTAAAATTGGCGGATAGGAAGTCCCTTTTTTAACGTTATGAAGCGGGGAATATGCGTATAAAAATTTGAAATGGTCGGGGTTTGCTTCAGCGTTTCCATATTCAGGTATCCAATATCTACCGACGGTGAATTTATGATATCTTAACATGTCAATCACCGGAACTTCGCATATAACGGCTCCGTAAAGGTCTGGACGTTGAACCATACATGCAGCGACAAGTAATCCGCCATTACTTCTTCCATTTATCACAAGTTTTTTGGAATTTGTATAACCATTTTTAATAAGCCATTCTCCAGCGGAGATGAAATCATTAAATACATTTTGCTTTTTATCGAGCATTCCAGCTTGATGCCATTCCTCTCCGTATTCGCTTCCGCCCCTTAAATTCGCAACAGCATAAACTCCACCTATTTCAAGCCAAAGTAGTCTAATTGCCGAGAAAGACGGCATAATACTTATGTTAAAACCACCATAACCATAGAGCAACGCTGGATTATTTCCATCAAGTTTTAAATTTCGTTTATGGACTATATACATTGGAATGCGAGCGCCATCTTTTGATTCATAGAAAACCTGTTTTACTTCGTAATCGTTTGGGTTGAAACCTTTTAACTTCGTTTCAAAAAATAGCTCAAGTTTTCCAGTTGTAAAATCATATCTGTAAACATTCAATGGATATAAAAACGATGTAAATCCAAAAAACATCTCTTTATCATTTTGCCTGCCGGAAAGCCCCGAGATGGTTCCAATTCCCGGCAGTTTGATTTCTTTAACAAATTTTCCATCGAGTGAGTAAATTTCAATTCTGTGCTTCACATCTTCATTGTAAACAATGACGAAGTGATTGTTAATTATCCGTGCATCTGATATAACTGCTTTTTTGTTTTCTGGAATTATATCTTTCCAATTTTTCCTTTCGGGATTTTTTATGTCTATGGCGATAATTTTATACTTTGGGGCATTTAAATCGGTGAGGAAATAAAAGATGTTGTCTTTATTCCCAATAAAATCATAGCTTGCATCCGCTTCATCAAGCAGGCGAATGAAATCGCCATCGCTGTTTAGCTCACGATAGTAAATTCTATTTTTGGGGCTTGTTCCATGTGTGACGGTTAAGATCAAATATTTTCCATCCTCGGTTATGCTTGGATAAAAGTTAAGTTCTTTAGCATCGGGTCTTTCATAGATAAGTTTATCCTCCGATTGTGGCGTGCCAAGCTTGTGGAAATAAACTTTGTTGTAATTATTTTCATCTTCCTTTGGAACTGTCCCTGGCTCAGGGAAACGGTTGTAATAAAATCCTGAATTATCTGGCAACCATGCGATGCTTGAAAACTTGCACCATTTTAAAACTTCATCGTACTCTTTTCCACTGACGACATCTTTAATTTTTATCTCCTGCCAGTCGCTACCACTTACTGAAATACCATAAGCCAGAAATTTTCCATCTTTGCTATACGAAAGATTCATCAAGGCAACCGTTCCATCCTCACTAAATTTGTTTGGATCGATTACAAGTATATCTTTGCCTTTCAAACCCTCACGCATATAAAGAGCCGACTGATTTTGAAGTCCATCATTTTTGAAGAAAAAGTATTTAGTTCCTGCCTTCACAGGAACTGAAAACTTTGGATAGTTCATTAACTCAGTCAACCTTGCTTTTATCTTTTCATAAGATGGAACCGAACGAATGAATTCAAATGTAATTTTGTTTTGCGCTTCAACCCACTGTTTTACTTCGTCAGAATTAAAATCCTCAAGCCAGCGATATGGATCGGCAACTTTAACGCCATGATAATCCTCAACGACATCTACTGTTTTTGTCGGTGGATAACTTAATTTTTGAGCGGTTGAGATCGAAATAAATACCGCAAGGGCTAAAATAATTGCTATGCTTTTTTTCATGTCGATGAGTTTATTTTGTTTTTAATCGGATTTTTTCTGGATGAAGGAATTAAGTTTAGCACCGCAATGTTTTCAATATGATATGTGTGTGGGAACATATCGATTGGTTGAATTACCTCAATCTCATAATTTGGGGTGTATTCAAACAGCATTTTTATATCTCTTGCTTGAGTTGTTGGGTTACAGCTCACATAAACAATTTTTCTGGGCTGAATTTTTGCCACCGCTTTTACAACATCTGGATGCATTCCAGATCTCGGTGGATCAATTATTATCACATCTGGCTTCGGGGTTTCTTTCATCCAACTTTTATCTTTGTAGAGTTTCTCTCTTAGATCACCAGCTATAAACTTGCAATTTTTTACATTATTTAACTCTGCATTTCTCCATGCGTCCTCAACTGCGCTTTCAATAATTTCAAGTCCAGTGACGCTTTTTACATAAGGCGAAATAAAGATTGAAATTGTTCCCGTGCCAGAGTAGAAATCGTAAACCACATCATTTGGTTTGAAATTGGAAAACTCAACTATTTTTCTATAAAGTTTTTCGGCTTGTCTTGTGTTGGTTTGAAAAAAGGAATTTGATGAGATTTGAAAGATAAAATCACCCAATCTTTCAATTATTGTCCCGTTGCCGTGATAAACTTTTTCGTATTCACCTGTGGATATTTGTGCTTTTCGTGTATTGATGTTATTGACGATTGTGGTTATTTGAGGGAATCTTGAAAGTAAAGCTTCGGTAAACTCCCGCATTATTTCTGGGTTATCTTCAAATGTCACAAGGTTAACCATAACCTCGCCTGTGTTCTTTCCTTCTCTTATCACGAGAAAACGAAGATAACCTTCATTCTTTTCGGACGAGTAAATAGAAATCCCTCTTGATTTAAAATAATCTCTCGTAAAGTTTAAAATCTCGTTGCTCAACTCAGAATGCAAAAAACATTCATCAATGTCAAGAACTTTGTCGTATCTTTCTGGTGGATGGAAACCTAAAGCAAAATTTTTACTACTCTCATCCAAATCTATCGTTTCATCCTCTGGGAACCAGCGTTGTTCTGAAAATGAAAATTCTATTTTATTTCTGTAAAAGAAAATTTCATCAGATGGAAGCGTTCGCAAAACCAATTTGTCAATTCCCTTGAATCCCCCAATTCTTTCAAAACTTTCAATCACATGATCTCGTTTAAATTCAATTTGTGCATTATAGTCAAGGTTTTGCCATTTACATCCACCGCATATGCCGAAAAATTTACACCTCGGTTTAACTCTTAAGTTGGACTCTTGAATTATCTCAACAAGTTCTGCTTCAGCGTATGATTTTTTAACCTTCGTAATTTTCACTTTAACTACATCGCCAGGGACAACATTTCTAACAAATAAAACAAAGCCATTAACCCTTGCTATGCTTTTACCCTCAAAAACGCTTTTCTCTATTTTTACTTCTATTTCACTTCCCTTTTGGAACATTTTGTCTAATTGCCTTTTTTCAAAACTTCCAAGAGTTTTTTCATGTCCTCGGGCAGTTCGGAGTCAAATTTCATGAATTCATTTCTTGCTGGATGTATGAAGCCAAGTGTCTTTGCGTGTAGCGCCTGTCGTTGCATAATTTTCAAAAGTTCATCAACAAATAGTTTTTTCTTTCTATCAATTCCTCCCCATGCGATCCTTCTTCCACCATAAGTTGGGTCTCCAAAGACGGGATGTCCAATATATGCAAGGTGAACTCTTATTTGGTGTGTTCTTCCAGTTTTTAATTTTAACTTGACAAGTGAAAGGAAATCAAACTTTTCAAGAACTTCATATTCCGTTATTGCGAGTTTACCACCTTTTACAACTGTAAATTTTGTCCTATCGCTTTTGCTTCTTCCAAGTTCAGTTTCAATTACGCCACGGGTAGAGTTAAAATGTCCCCAGACGATTGCCCAATATTCTCTATCAACCGTTTTATGAAAAAATTGCTTTGCAAGATGTCTATGAGTTTCATCATCTTTTGCAACAACAAGAAGTCCGCTCGTATCCTTATCAAGGCGATGAACTATGCCAGGGCGAACTTCACCACCTGAAACATTTACTTTTGAAAGTTTTGAGCAATGATACAAGAGCGCATTAACAAGGGTTCCTGTGTAATTTCCATGCCCTGGGTGAGTGACCATTCCTGCTGGTTTATTGACAACAAGAAGGTAGTCATCTTCATAAACTATATCAAGGGGAATCAGTTCAGGTGTGAGTTCGGGGCGTGGCTCTTTTGGGATTTTCACAACTATTTTTTCCCCGGGAGAAATCCTGTGGCTTGGTTTAACGGTTTGACCATTTACAAGTACAAGTCCAGATTCAATCAGTTTTTCAATTTTGCTTCTGCTTGAGTTTTCGATTTGATTTGTGAGAAATTTATCTATTCTCTCTCTTTTTTCAACATTTGGTACAATGATTTCAATTTCTTTTAGAATTTTCAGCTTCCCGGAAATTTCTACTACTTCATTTTTCGTTGCTGGCATCATCCAGCATAAGGGGGTTTATTTCTTCAACTGGCTCTGAAGCAGGCTTTTCACGATGGGCGAAAAACAAAAGCAAAACCCCGATTGTAACAGATGCGTCAGCAATGTTAAAAATCGGCCATCTGTCAATATGATAACCGAAAAGAGTAAAGTTAAAAAAATCGATATCAATAAAATCGATAACTCTACCGTGAAAAATTTTCCCATAGTTAAAGATAACACTATGAAAAACTCTATCTATTAAATTTCCAATCGCTCCACCGAATATCATCCCAAGAGAAAGACGTGTCAGAAAATGTCCATTTCTCACCTTGTAAAGATAAATGAAAACAATACCTACAGCGACGATAGTTAAAAGTGTGAGATAAAGTTTATTTCCAAAATTTATACCAAATGCTATGCCGGGGTTTTCAGTGTAAGTTATCCTTATAAAGTCGCCGATAACTTGTTTTGATTCACCAAGCCTCATGCCTTCAACCTTGATTCCAAGAAATGGAATTTCAAAGCCTCTGACGAGCAATTTTGTTATTTGATCTAATAGGACTATAAAAAGTGATACGAAAAGTATCCGCATGTTTACATTTTTTTCTTTTGCGCTAGTTTGCATTCAATGCAAAGTTGGGTATGGGGCACCGCTTCAAGGCGCCGTTTATCAATTAGTTTGCCACAGCTTATGCAAACTCCGTAGGTTCCTCGCTCTATCCTCATAAGTGCAGCGTCAATGTAGTTCAACATTTTTTCTTCCCTTGCGATGAAAAACATTGTTTTCTCCCGCTCTTCCGTTTCCGTCCCATACTCCATATGGATGGAATATGGGGTTCCAAGCGGTTTATCATTTTGCGTTGCCGATTCAACTAAGGATTGTCTATGGGATTCAAGCATTTCAAGGATCTCCTCTCGCTTTTTAAGAAGAATCTGCTTGAAGTACTCAAGCTCTTCTTTCGAGTAAGAGTTCCGCCCAGACTGATTCACGGATTTCTTTGCAACTTCATTATCATTTTTTATAGGGCTGGATGAAACCGTAGCAGTTGTCACATTCACAGTTTCAATCTTTTCACGCTTAACTTTTTTAGCTCTTCTTTTTACAGTAGCTTTTGTTGCTTTTTTTGATGGTTTCTTAACCGTCCTCTTTGCGGCGGTTTTCTTCTTTCCTGGTTTGCTTTTTTTCTTCGCCATATTTGCACCTCTCTAAAGTTTTAAAGTTAACTTAAATTTACTCTTTCAATTGAAATTTCGCAGGGCTCGTCGTTTACATCCCACGATTTGACATATTCGGCTTCTTTGAAATTGTCACTTAATTCAACCGCGAGAGTTTCATTTTTTATGTAATCGCTAAAGGCGAAAACAGCTTTCTTTAGCTTCTCGGATTCACTCTTGAAAAAGATGCGAATCCTATCTGTGACCTCAAAGTTAGCTTCTTTTCTCATATTTTGAACTCTGTTGATGAACTCACGTGCGAATCCTTCGTTTATCAATTCTTCAGTTAATTCAGTATCAAGTGCTACGGTTATCACTCCGTCCGACTCAACAACCCAACCTTTTATGTTTTCGCTGTAAATTGTGACATCCTCCTTGGTGATTTCAAATTTTTCTCCGTCAATTACGATTTCAATTTTACCATTGTTTTCGAGTTCCTTTATCTGCGGCTTCTTAAGCTCTTTTATTGCTTCTGCAACCTTTTGCGCCTTTTTCCCGAATTTCGGACCTATTGATTTAAAGTTTGGTCTCGTTTTCTTTTCAACAATCTCCGAATCATCATCAACATACTCAATTGCCTTAACATTAATCTCGTCAAGTATAACATCTTTCATCATTTCAATTTTCTCTTTTTCGCTTTCGTCAGACACAGGTATGATGATTTTCTTTAACGGTTGTCGAACTTTTAAATTTGTTTTTGCTCGCAACGATCTAACAATATAAACAATCCTTTGAGCGAGTTCCATCCTTTTTTCAAGTTCAAGGTTGATCTCATCTTCATTTGGTTCAGGTATATAGGCAAGGTGCACAGATTCATAAGGTTCTTTTTTTGTGACATTGTTAAGATTTCTATAAATCTCATCTGCCAAGAACGGTGCAAACGGAGCCATAAGCTTTGCTATTGTGATGAGACATTCATACAGCGTTTGAAATGCAGAGATTTTATCCTTTTCAACACCGCTCTTCCAAAATCTTCTTCTGCTTCTTCTCACATACCAATTTGAAAGCTGGTCAATTGTGAAATCTGAAATTAAACGAGCAGCCTTGGTTAAATCATAGCTATCCATTGCTTCAATGTAATTTTTAACAAGCGAGTTTAAAACTGAGATTATCCATTGGTCGATTTCAGGTCTCTCTTTCAAAGGAATTCTCTCTTCTGAATATGTGAATTTGTCAATGTTTGCGTAAAGCGTGAAGAATGAATAAGTGTTAAGCAGTGTGCTGAAAAATTTGCGTTGAATCTCAACTATATCATCTTCGTTGAAAAGTTTGGGTTTCCACGGCGGGCTCACAGACATAAGATACCATCTTACTGAATCCGCACCATATTTTTCAACAACTTCAAATGGATCGACCACATTCCCACGGGATTTCGACATCTTTTGTCCTTCTTTATCAAGTATGAGCTCATTTACAACGACATGTTTGTAAGCGGGCGAGTCAAAGAGAAAGCTTGAGATTGCATGAAGCGAATAAAACCATCCACGGGTTTGATCAATTCCCTCAGCTATGAAGTCGGCAGGGAAGTTTTCCTTGAAAAGTTCGACATTTTCAAACGGATAATGAAATTGAGCAAAGGGCATCGCTCCAGAATCAAACCATACATCAATGACCTCAGGCGTTCTTTTCATCACCCCACCACACTTTTTGCAGTCAAAAATTATTTGATCCACAAACGGCTTATGAAGGTCAAGTGGCTCGGGCAGATTTTTAGCTTCTTTCTTTAACTCTTCGATGCTTCCAACTGCCCTCATTTCACCACAGTTTTCACAAATCCAAATGTTAAGCGGAGTTCCCCAAAATCTATCTCTTGATAAAGCCCAGTCTTTGTTTTCCTCAAGCCAGTTTCCAAATCTTCCAGAACCAACCTCAGGTGGATGCCATTGAATTTGCTTGTTGTATTCTATCATTTTGTTAACATATCGAGTTGTGCTTATATACCAAGATTCACGAGCATAGTAAAGCAATGGCGTTTTGCACCTCCAGCAATGCGGATAGCTGTGCACGATCGTCTCTTTTTTGTAAAGCAACCCTCGAGATTTCAGGTTTTGAATTATCTCGGGATCAGCATCTTTAACAAATTTTCCTCGAAAATCAACAATTTCATCCGTAAATTCCCCGCTTTTATTCACAGGCTGAAGCGTTGGCAAATCATACTCCCGCCCCACCTGATAGTCTTCCTCTCCAAACGCAGGAGCAATATGAACTATTCCTGTTCCATCCTCTGTGCTGACAAAGTCGGCTGTAACAACATAAAAGGCTTTTTTATCAACGGGTATGTAACTGAACAAACGCTCGTATTCTTTCCCTTTTAAATCTTTGCCTTTATATTCTGCGAGAACTTCGTAATCTCCGTCAATTACAACTAATCTATCTTTAGCAAGGATTAAGTTTTCACCTTTGTGTGAAATTTTAACATAAGTCACCTCTGGATGAACTGCAAGGGCAACATTTGAAATTAAAGTCCATGGCGTTGTCGTCCAGACAAGAAAGTATGTATTTTCGTCATTTTTTGCCTTTATCTTAACATAAATTGATGGATCTTTCACATCTTCATATCCTTGAGCTACCTCGTGTGATGAAAGTGGCGTTTCACATCTTGGACAATATGGTTGGATTTTATAACCTTTGTAAATGTAGCCTTTATCAAAAAATTGTTTCAAAGCCCACCAGATTGACTCAATATATTCGTTTGTGAAAGTTATGTATGCGTTTTCAAGGTCGATCCAATATCCGATTCTTTCAGTCATTTCTTCCCAGTCGTTGAGATACTCGAAAACAGATTTTTTACACTCTGCGTTAAACTTTTCTATGCCGTATTCAACTATCTCGTCTTTATGTTTTATTCCAAGTTTTTTCTCAATTTCAATTTCAACAGGGAGCCCGTGCGTATCCCAACCAGCTTTTCTATAAACTTTGAATCCACGCATTGTTTTATATCTGCAAACGAGATCTTTGATGGCTCTGCTCATAACATGGTGAATTCCAGGGCGTCCGTTAGCAGTTGGCGGTCCTTCATAAAATGTAAAGTTAGGTTTCCCTTCTCTCGTGGCGATGCTTTTCTCAAAAATTTTGTTCTCCTTCCAGAATTTTAAGATCTCACGCTCAAGTTCTGAATACTTAATTTTGTCAGTTAACTCCTTATACATTCCATAAAAATTAGTTTTGTTTTTCAATGTTTAATGTTTTCTAAATATAAAGGATAAAACCCACAGTATCAAAGTTAAAATTATGCTTAACAGTATGCTTGTTGTGAGCGGAAAGTAGAAAGTAAAGTTTCGCTTTTGGATTAAAATATCACCTGGCAACTTTCCAATGAATGGGATCTTTCCTCCAATTTTATCAGCGATCAAAAGGATAAAGCCAAAGGCAAGAATTAATGCGCCAAATAATATAAAAATTTTGCCAATGGATTGAAGCATGGCAAATTATACATTAATTTTTTCTACCAAACGTTTCATCAGTAAAGTTAACTTTGGTTCAGTTTCCGATGCAACTTTTATGACTTCTTCAATACTTAAGGGTTGGAGCGCATCTGGAAAACATTCATCTGTGATCACCGAAATCCCAAATACCTTCATTCCCATGTGATTTGCGACTATGTTTTCTGGAACTGTTGACATCCCAACCGCATCAGCACCGATTAAACGTAGAAATCTATACTCAGCTCTTGTCTCAAGGCTTGGTCCTGTCATCGCAACATAAACACCTTTTTGAACCCTTATTTTTTCTTCGAGCGCTATTTGTTCTGCAAGCTCAATGAGCTCTTTGCTGTATGGCTCGGACATATCAGGGAATCTCGGGCCGAGTTCATCGTCATTTGGACCTATCAATGGATTATCGCCAAGCAAATTTATATGATCCGTGATTATCATCAAGTCACCTTTTCTAAAAAGTGGGTTTAACCCGCCAGCTGCGTTTGAAATTAAAAGGTATTTAACTCCAAGGAATTTCATCACTCGCACCGGAAATGTAATTTGTTTCATCGTATATCCCTCATAGTAATGAAATCTTCCTTGCATTGCGACAACATCTTTACCACTGAGCTTACCAAAAATTAGCTTACCGTGATGTGATTCAACGGTCGATATTGGGAAGTGGGGTATGTCGCCATAATCGATTATCACCTCAGGTTCAATTTCCTTAGCAAGTCCGCCGAGACCAGTTCCAAGGATTATACCAATTTTGGGTTCAAGTTTCGTCTTTGTTCTTATGAAGTTTAGTGCTTCCATTATTTGTTGTCTTAATTCGCTCATACTTTATCGTCTTATTTTTGTTTTATTGTTCGAGGTTTTTAATTATATCATCAAGTTTAATTTTTTCTTCGATTTTTCCCTGTGTTTCTGATTTTGTAGCGGGTTCAAAAAGATTCAACTTTTCAAGTTCGGATGATAAAAGATTTCTCAAATCCTTAAGAATTCTATCTCTTTCGAGTTTCAAAATTTGAATTTCATTTTCGATTTTTGAGACTTCAAGTTTTGCTTTGTCTATGCTCTCTTTCGCTTTTAGTTCTGCCTCCTTTATTAAAAGTTCAGCTTGCTTTTTTGCGTTTTCAATTGTTTTGGTTGCCGTTTCCTGCGCCTGTGTTACTGCAAGATGTAAATTCTTCTCGATTTGCTTGTAAGTTGAAATTTCGGTTTCAAGCATAGCTATTTTTTCTTTCATTGCTTTATTCTCCTGCAGGAGATTTTCATATTCGCTTGCAAGCATTTCAAGGTAAACTCTTACCTCCTCAACATTGTAGCCCCTAAATGACCTTTTAAACTGTTGCTTTTTAATTGAAAGTGGTGTGAATTTCATTTTTGTAAAATTTTTTATTTTCTTGGTCCAAATATAGCAGTTCCAATCCTTACGATGGTTGCGCCTTCTTCAATTGCAATCCAATAATCATTGCTCATCCCCATCGATAGATGCCTCATTTCAACATTTTTAAGATTAAGTTTTGCTATTTCATCGCTTAAGTTTTTCAACATTTTAAACATTGGCCGAGCATTTTCTGGATCCGGCGAATATGCTGCAAGCGTCATCAAACCCTTTATATGTACAAATTTACAGTTTTCCGAAATTTGTTTGACGATCTCAATCGTTTCTTCCGGCTTAACACCGTATTTTGTTTTCTCTCCCGATGTATTAACCTCAATTAAAACATCAATATGGCGATTTATCTTTTCTGCTCGTTTATCAATTTCAAGAGCAAGTTTTAAACTATCGACTGAGTGAATCAAGTGAATAAAATTAACTATATATTTAACTTTGTTAGTTTGCAAGTGTCCAACGAAATGCCATCTTACATTTTCAAGTGAGTTTCTCTTTTCAAGGAGCTCTTGAACTCTATTTTCACCGATATCATAAATTCCGGCATTGATGGCTTCTTTGATCTTTTCTACAGGTACAGTTTTTGTAACCGCTACAATGGTGATCTCATCTGGATTTCTACCTACCTTTTGACAAACCTCCCAAATCTTTTGTTTTATTTTGAGGATGTTTTCAGAGACCATCCCGAAGAATAAAATATGCTTTTGAGTTTTAAATATAAGTTATAACTCGTAAAAAATCAAATTGGGACTTTCTGGATATAAACTTGAAAATTTCATCGTAAAATCGTAAAATTGTGAAAAAACTTCGAGATCAAATGACAACAAAAGCGCCATCACCGATTAAAGAATTTCCGTTGGATAGCCTTGAGAAGATTGCCTACTCAAGTGTCGAAGGTATCCCAGCGGAGGAGCCCAACGATTTAAACCGACTTGGGTATCATGTTTGGCTTTATCTTACTGGAAAAATTGAATCGCTCGAAACAGCAGTAAAAATGGCGAGAGCAAGGCTGAAAATTTCTGAGGAAGAAGCGTTGGAAATTGTGAAGAAAAAATTGAGTGAAAGAGGATTTTAAAATTAAAGGAGGGATAGAAACTTGGAAAAAGAAACTAAAAAATGGGCATTAATTCTTGGTGCGTCAAGTGGCTTTGGAGCTGCTACCGCAATTGAACTTTCAAAGAATGGTTATAATATCTTTGGTGTTCACCTTGATAGGGCTGCTACAATGCCAAATGTTGAAAAGGTAATAGAGCAGATAAAAGGGAATGGGGTTGAAGTTGAATTTTTCAATGTCAACGCCGCAGATCATGAGAAGAGAAAAGAAGTTTTGGATGCTATTGAAAAAAGATTTGCAAGCGAACCATCGATCATAAAAGTTGTTCTTCATTCGCTTGCTTTTGGAACTTTAAGACCGTATATAGCTGAAAACCCGGAGGAACAGGTGACCCCGAAGCAAATGGATATGACACTTGATGTTATGGCACATAGCTTGGTTTATTGGGTTCAGGATTTATTTCACCGCAAATTGATAGGCAAGGGAACGCGAATTTTTGCAATGACGAGTGAAGGGTCCACAAGGGTTTGGGCATATTATGGGCCTGTGTCGGCAGCTAAAGCTGCTCTTGAATCTCATATAAGACAGCTTGCTTATGAACTTGCAAAGTATGGAATAACGGTTAATGGAATAAGAGCTGGGGTTACAGATACGCCGGCGTTGAGAAAGATCCCGGGAAATGAACAGATGATTGAGTATTCGCTCAAAAGAAATCCATCGGGTAGATTGACAACACCGGAGGATGTTGCAAAGGCAATCGTTCACTTAAGTCATGATGATATGCAATGGGTTACAGGAAATATAATTGGGGTCGATGGTGGGGAGTTTATAGCTGGATAATGTGGGCGGGCTTTTAAGCCCGCCTTTTTTATATCATCTGTTCAACATTTAAGACAAAAGCGTGCAATCCTTCATCTTCAAATCTATTATTTAAAAATCTCACCTCATTTAAAATATCACCAACTTTATCATCCGCGACCACGGTGAAGATAAGCGTGTTAATTTCAGGCCATACATGCGTTCCTAAGTGTGGTTCACCTTTATCAGAGCCTCGGCCATAAACATCATTGATTTGAGTGAAACCACGAATGTTTAATTTGTCAAATATCTTCATAACTTCGTTTTCAATCGCTTGGTTAAAAACAAGCATCACAAGTTTCATTTAACCTCCACCTTTTTATGTTCAAAGATTGAATAAATAGTTGGCACAAGTACAAGGGTTATCAAAGTTGAAAATGTTAAACCACCAAGCATCGTTATACCTAAGGGACGCCAAAGTTCCGAACCTTCACCTTTAAAAACCGCAAGAGGTAAAGTTCCTAAAATTGTTGTAAGGGTTGTCATCAAAACAGGTCGCAAACGAGTTCTTCCAGCGGTAACTATCGCGTTAAAAAGTTCATAACCTCGAGCTCGTAAAAGGTTCGTGTAGTCAACAAGGACGATCGCATTGTTAACAACTATACCAACGAGCATTATTAGACCCATAAATGCAGTAAGACCAAATGGAACACCAAAAATGAGCAACCCAAGCACAACTCCTGTAAAAGCAAAGGGAACAGAAAACATTATAACGAACGGATGAAGAAGGGATTCGAATTGTGAAGCCATGATCATATAAGTTAGTATTATGCCAAGAATTAAAACTTGGAAAAGATCGCGAAATGATTTCGCTTGTTCTTCAACCTGACCACCAAATCTAATTTCAACGCCGGGTGGTATATCAAGCTTTGAAATTCGCTCTTGCAAATCTCTCACAACATCGCCCAAGGCTCTACCTTCAACATTCGCACCCACGGGTATAATTCGCTGTCTATCTCTTCTTTGGATTTCGATTGGGGAAAAAGTGTCGTAGATTCTTGCTATATCTTTAATTTTTACAATATTTCCCGAGATGCTACGCACAGGGATTTCACTAATATATGAAATGCTGTTTCTCAAATCAGCATCTGGGCGAATTGTTATATCGTATTCATCTCCAAGCTCTTTATAAGTTGTTGCTTTAAGTCCATAAATGCTTGATCTTATCGTGGTAGCAATAATTGCAGTGTTAAGCCCAAGCGAAGATGCTTTTTGCTTGTCAATTTCAATTCTTATTTCCGGCGTAAGACCGCTTCTACCAATTTGAACATCTTTTGCTCCGGGGATTTTTTCAAGTTCTTCTTTAATTTTTTCTGCTACTTGAGCTGTGAGATTAAGGTCATAGCCTACAACTTCAACGGTTAAAGGTTTTCCACCACCAAAAAGTAACGCTTGAAAGTCGGAGCCACGCGAAATTTCAAACTTTTCAATCCCGGGGATTAACTTCGCTCTTTCTCTAATTTTTGCACCAAGTTCTTGAACGGTTACTTTCCTTTCCTTCAATGGGACAAGCCTTGCCCCAACGGTTACAACATTGTTTCCTTCAACTTGGCCTGTTATTGTGGCAAAGCCTTGTTCGGTTGTTCCAACTCTCATAAAAATATATTTTCTCCATTTTTCAGGTATTTCCTCCGCTACAATTTTTTGTAATTGCTCGCCTACTTTTATCGTTTCATCAATTCTTGTCCCAACGGGAAGTTGTGCAATCACCTGAATTTGTCCCGTGTCACTTGCAGGGAAGAACTCAAAACCAACCAATCTAAAAAGTATGAACGAGCTAATAAATAAAACCAAAGCAGTAAGTATAACTATTGCCTTATGTCTCAAAGCCCAAGATATGAGGTTACCATAAAAACTTTCAATTGCTTGGAACCATCTTTCACTTGTGTTAAAAAGATTTGAAAGGAGTTTATTTTTTATTTTTTCCTGACCTTTCAACCATTTGGATGATAAGGTTGGGGTTAAAGTCAATGAAGCAAGGAGCGAAGTTAAAACCATTACTGTAACGAGTATCCCAAGTTCTTTGAAAAGGAAACCGGCTATTCCAGTTAAAAAAGCAAGCGGAAGAAATACAGCTATGTTAGTCAAGGATGAAGCAGAGATCGCAAGTCCAATTTCATTTGCAGCTATAACTGAAGCTGTTTGAGGATTTTCTCCTCGCTCAATGTGTCGAGTTATGTTCTCAAGCACAACTATAGCATTATCAACTACGATTCCAACTGCAATGGCAAGGGAGGCAAGTGAGATAAGATTTATGGTACCACCAATTAGATAAAGCGTTATAAATGCAACTATCAATGAGAATGGAATTGTTAGAATTATTATCAAACTTGCTCTGATCTTTCGGAGGAACAAAAGGACGACAAGAATTACAAAGATGCCCCCGTATACAATTGCGTTGCTTAAGTTTCGAATCGAATTTTTTATAAATTCAGATGAATCAAAAGCAATGTTAAGTTTAACATCCTTTGGCAATGTTTTTTCAATTTTGGGCAGAGCTTTTTTAACTGCATCGACAACTTCAATTGTATTTGCGGTTGCTTGTTTTTGGATAAAAAGTAGAACCCCGGGTGTATTGTTTATCCTAACATAAAGAGTTTGTTCCTTTATTGTGTCAATCACATCTGCCACATCCCTTAAATAGACGAGCGCACCCTGGTAATTCCCTATAACAGTTGATTTAATTTCTTCAATTGATTTAAATTCACCCGGGACACGAACGCTGTATTCTTTGGTTCCAACTTTAATTATCCCGGCTGGAAGAGAAAGATTTTCGGAGTTAAGGATTTGAGCAATTTGCGGTATCGATAAGTTATATGCCTCAAGCTTTTTAGGATCAACTCTTATTAAGATTTCACGATATGGTCCACCTATTGCAAAAACTGCGCCAACACCTGGAACTTGTCTCAACGGCTGTGCTATTTTATCTTCAATGATCTTATTGATCCCAGGGTAACTTTCACTTGAATTGATTCCAATCATCATAACGGGCAAAGTCGATGTGCTAAATTTAAAAATGGAAGGTTCTTCCGCATCATCTGGAAGTCTTCTTTTAACCCTGTCTATAGCATCTCTGATATCATTTGTTGCTTCAGCTATATCCGTGCCCCAATTAAATGTAACAGTTATAATCGAGATGTTATCTTTTGAGCTTGATGTGACTTTTGAAACATTGTTTATCGTGCTAACTTGTTCCTCGATTAGTTTTGTGACCTTTTGTTCAACGTCTTCCGCTGATGCACCCGGATAAATTGTGACGACGCTTATTGCTGGGGGTTCAAGCTTTGGAAGAAGGTCTATCGCAAGGCGTGAAAGAGCAAAGGCACCAAGAACTGCTAATGCCATATAAAACATTATGACGGTAACAGGTCTATTTACGGATAGCTTAGGTAAACTCATTTTTTACACCTCCGGTAAGTTTTACTCGATGACTTTTACTTTTGTTCCATCGGAAAGTTTTGTTTGTCCAGTTATCACAACCATCTCGTTTTCACTTATTCCACTTAATACTTCGACTTCTCCATCAAACTTTCTCCCAATTGTTATATTTCTCCTGTTTACAACATCACCCTGCACAACAAAAGCATAGTTTACATTTGAGCCAGGGAGTGGAACCACAGCTGATTCAGGAATTATTATACCTTGACCTTTGCCAACTTTTATTTTGACTCTCGCAAACATCCCGGGTCTTAAGAGAAACTGAGCATTTGGCACTTCAACCTCGGCTGAGAATGTTTTTGATATTGAACTTACAGCTGGATTTTTTTGAGATATCTTCCCGATAAACACTTTATCAGGGTAAACATCAACAATTACTTCGGCAGGTTGATTTAATTTTATCAATGGGAAATCTCTTTCGGCGATGCTTAATTTTATTTTCACAATATCCATTCTCATCAGGGTAACTATCCCAGGACCTCCAGCACCCGTTGGAACGAGTGTGAAAACCTCGCCCTCATTCATGAGCTTCTCGGTTACAATTCCGTCGAAAGGTGCACGAATTTGAGTATTAGAAAGAATGAGTTCATAAGAAGCTTTTGCTGCCTCATAATTTGCTTTTGCTCTTTCAAGTTGTTGTTCAGGGATCGAGCCAGTTTCAAAAAGTGACTTCATTCTTTTGTAGTCAGATTCCGCAAGCTCATATTGTATTTTCGCTTGGGTCAGTTGTTGAGTGTTCATCCGTGCGAGAATCTGTCCCTCTTTTACAAAGTCCCCTTCTTTTACATAAATTTTTTCTATCGTTCCAGACATTTGTGCGCCAACTCGAGCTTTTTGATAAGGTTCGACAGTTCCAGCATATTCGAGTATTATATCATAACTTCTTTTTACCGCTTTCGCCACTTTAACTGGGACTATATCTTCATTTAGATTATCTGATTTAGAGTTTTCATTTTTTGATGCACAGCCAAAGAAAATTAACCCAACAATTAGAAATGTGCTTAAAAACGATTTTTTCATTTCTCCTCCTAATAGTTTATTTTACCTATTAGCCTTTCAAGGTCACTTAACGCTGTAAGATAGTCATAAATTGCCTGTTGATAGTTTAATCGTGCTTGTGCAAAGTTCACTTCTGCGTTGCTGACTTCAAGTTGTGTTCCAACGCCACTTTCAAATCTTTTTCTTGCTATTTTATATCCGAGTTCAGCAAGTTCTACTGCTTTCTTCTGGGCCTCTATTCTTTTCTTCGATTGTTCAATTTTATAAATCGTGCCTTTTAATTCATTTTCGAGAGCCTGCTTTATAAATCGCAATCGTTCTGTTGACTGTTGAAGTGATACTCTTGCTTGATCAATTCTTGCTTGCGTTCCAAAACCTCTGAATATTGGGATTTGTAGTTGCAAGCCAATAAATGTTGTCCTTATCCACCTATATCGATTGAAGTTGAAATCGTTCGCTTGAGCTTGGTATTGAAGATTTCCCGTGAGAAATAGAGCAGGGAGGTGACCAGATAATTCGAGTGAAACAAGCGATCTCGATAGTTCTATTTGATATTCCGCCTGTTTTATGTCAGGATTGTTTTCATAAAGTTCTTTTAGAGCATTCGTATAATCAATTTCTGTAAAATTATCAACATTCATTTCTCCAACCACATCTATCTCTTGGTTGACATCAATCCCAAGAAGAAATTTAAGTGCATTTTGGGCAAGTTCAAGATTGTTCTCAGCTTGAACCAACAACGGTTGCAGGTTTTGATATTGAACTTGTGCGTTGATATAATCATATTCAGAGGCTATGCCTTGACGATACATCTTTTCAACGTTTTTCAGATTATCTTCGGCAAGCTCAATTCGCATTTTTGTTATTTTGTAAGCTTCTTTTACGAGGAGAACATTGTAAAAAGCCTTTTTTACATCACTTATCGTTTTCAAAGCGACACTTTTGTATGTTTGCTCCGCAATTAAACGCCCCTTATTTGCAGTATTTATTCCAGCATAAACAGACCATGAAAAAATGGGCATCTGAAGATTAACCAAACCAATGTAAGAGTTATCAAAGCCTATCTCGATCACGCCACCCGTTAACCTTCCAAATGGTGAATCTGGGGGGAGAAACAAAACGGGTTTCTTTAGGTATCTTGAATAACTTCCAGATAAAGTGATTTGTGGAATTAGGTTTGATCTTGCTTCAACAAGTTTTTCATCGGATTTGATAAGTTCAAGGCGAGCAGTTCTCACTTGATTATTGTTTTCAAGCGCTATTTTTACTGCATCTTCAAGTGTTAATACCTTAGGCTGTGATAGCAATGTTACTGGTAGAAGCACAAATAAAATTAATGCTTTCATGTGTTTCTTTTTTATTTGTTTTTTGATATTCCGTCAAAAATTATCTGGATGACTGCATCTGGCATTTCTTCAGGTTTTAAATCCACTTTGTTTTCAGTAATGCAACCATAGATGATATCTCTTAGCATGCCGTTGAAAGCCATTATGACAAGGTTTGGATTTATGTTCTTCAGTTTGCCGTTTTTAATGTCAGTTTTAACTATGTCAGTTAATATTTTTGAAATCTCTCTCAATCTTTCTATAACGTATTTTCTCGTTAATTCCCTTTCTTTGCTTTCCATTTGCATGCTCGCCTGCATCATAACATGGAATGAATAATTATTTTCGGTTAGGAAGAAACGGATGATATTAACGGCGTAAGTTTTTAGTTTCTCGCGGGCGCTTCCCTTGAGATTTTTTGCTTCCTCTGCAAATGATTGAACTTTATCGAAAACTGTTTTCAAGATTTCATGGAAGAGATGTTCTTTGCTTGGGAAGTAAAAATAAATGGCGCCCTTGCTGAATTGAGCATGTTCTGCTATTTCTTCAATGGTTGTGTCTTTATAACCCTTTTTACCAAACAGATATAGCGCAGATTCAATAATCTCTTGTTTGTGTCTTTCTTTGATTATTTCACGTCTTTTTGACTTTGACATGCTGGTTTATTTTGAGTTTTGATTTAATCAAAATATAACACTTTTCGACTTAAAAGTCAAATTTTGACCAATTGTTCAAAATTTAGTCAAGGGTTGTGAAGCATAGCGATAAAACTGCCTTATTTTTGATTTGAGGAGTTGATTTTTTAAATTGAATGTAAAATCATATCAAATTTTAAACCTTTGATGAAATATCTTGAGGATACAATCGCTGCGATTTCAACGGCGATTGGAGAGGCTGGGATTTCTGTGATCAGGATAAGTGGGAAGGATGCGATAAAAATTGCTGATAGAGTTTTTAGAGGCAAGAAGAAACTTGAAGAAGTTAAAACCCATACGGCTCATTACGGGAGTATAGTTGATTCAACGGGGAAGGTGGTTGATTATGTAGTTGCCACTGTTTTCAGGGCGCCACATTCATATACGGGCGAGGATACAGTCGAGATAAGTTGCCATGGTGGAATTTTCGTCACAAGGAAAGTTCTTGAGACAATACTCGAAGCTGGAGCACGACTTGCGCAGCCAGGTGAATTTACCAAGCGAGCGTTTTTAAACGGGAGGATAGACCTTTCACAGGCTGAAGCAATTGCTGATTTGATACGTTCTGTGACCGACCTTGCATATCAAAGTTCGCTATCTCAACTTGAGGGTTCACTTTCGAGGAAGATTAAAAAGATGAGGGATGATTTGATAAATTTATGTTCGCTTGTTGAACTTGAACTTGATTTTGCGGATGAAGATCTTGAGTTTGTTGATAAGCCAGAACTTGCGAACAAGATTAGGGATGCGATAGCAGAAATTGATGAGTTAATAGAGACTTTTAAATACGGGAAAATTTATCGTGAAGGGGTAAAAGTTGTCATCGCCGGGAAGCCAAACGCTGGGAAATCAAGTTTATTGAATGCTCTTTTGAATGAAAATAGAGCTATTGTGAGCGATATCCCAGGAACGACAAGGGATATAATTGAAGAAAGCTTGAATATTGATGGTATTCTTTTCAGAGTCATTGATACAGCAGGTTTAAGGGAAACTTATGATATCATTGAACAAGAAGGAGTTAGAAGAGCAGAAGAACAACTTAAAAAGGCAGATATGATTTTACTTGTGATAGATTCGACCGATGAAATTAGTGAAAGTGATATGAGACTTTATCACCGTGTTTTAAATCTTGCAATGGATGAATCAAAGAAATGCATAATCGTTTTTAACAAGGTTGACCTTTTGGATGGAAGACAAATTCAAATGGAAAAAATAACGAATAATTTTCCAGTTGTTAATATATCTGCCTTAACTGGGTTTGGGCTTGATAAGTTGAAAAAGATAATGGTCGAGCAATCTTTCTTTGGAACAAATAGGACGGATGCAAGCGTTGTTGTTACAAATGTGAGGCATCGTGATGCACTTATTAAAGCGAAGCAAAGTTTGCTTTATGCTTTAAAATCACTCGAAGAAGGAATGAGCGGGGATCTTGTAGCTGTGGATTTAAGAGCTGGGCTTAATCATCTTGGCGAGATAATCGGGGAGGTGACAACAGACGATATTTTAAACAACATCTTCTCAAAGTTTTGCATTGGTAAGTAAAAGTGTTTCACGTGAAACATTTTGAAAACAAATTTTAAAGCAAAACGATGATAATAAATCCAACGATAGATGAAACTTACGATGTCATAGTTGTTGGTGGAGGTCATGCCGGAATTGAGGCGTCTTTAGCTGCTGCAAGAATGGGGATGAAGACGCTTCTTATGACAATGGATATAACTGCGATAGGACGAATGTCGTGTAATCCTGCGGTTGGCGGGACTGCAAAAGGACATTTGGTCAGAGAAATTGATGCGCTTGGTGGAGAAATAGGTAAAATTGCAGATGCAACCGCAATCCAATATAGAATTTTGAACAAGTCAAAAGGTCCCGCAGTATGGTCTTTAAGAACTCAAAATGATCGCGAGCAATATTCGATAGAGGCGCGAAAGCGTGTTGAAGCTCAAGAAGGGCTTGATATAATGCAAGATGTTGTGACCGAAATTTTTGTCGAAAATGGCAAGGTTGTTGGAGTTAGGACTGGGCTTGATATAAAAATTGCGTGTAAGGCACTTATAATTGCAGCTGGGACATTTTTAAACGGCAAGATGTATACGGGGCTTATAAGTAGAGTTGGTGGAAGGTTTGGCGAGCCTGCTGCAACGGGGCTTACGGAGTCACTTGAAAAACTTGGTTTTGTAAGCGGAAGGTTGAAAACTGGAACCCCGCCAAGAATTGATGCGCGAACCGTTGATTATTCAAAGGTTCAGGTTGAACCAGGAGATCCCGATGCTGAACCTTTTTCTTTCCAAACGAAAGAAATAATAAAGGATCAAATTCCCTGTTATTTAACATATACAAATGAAGAAACACACAAAATTTTAGAAAAAGGATTCGATCGATCGCCACTTTTTACAGGTCTTATCAAAGGTCGAGGTCCGAGGTATTGTCCTTCGATTGAAGATAAAGTTTATCGCTTCAGGGATAAAGAAAGACATCAGATTTTTCTCGAGCCTGAAGGAAGGGATACGCATGTAATGTATGTCAACGGTTTTTCGACAAGTTTGCCAGTTGAAATTCAACTTGCAGGGTTAAAAACAATACCTGGGCTTGAAAATGTGAAAATGCTTCGCCCAGGATATGCTGTTGAATATGACTTTTTCCCACCGCATCAATTGAAGTTGACGCTTGAAACAAAGCTTGTTGAAGGACTTTATTTTGCTGGACAGATAAATGGAACTTCTGGTTATGAGGAAGCCGCTGCACAAGGAATAATAGCTGGGATAAACGCTGCGCTTAAAATTAAAGGCGAGGATGAATTTATTCTAAAGCGAAGTGAGGCTTACATTGGGGTTTTGATTGATGATTTGATAAACAAAATCATTGATGAACCTTATAGAATGTTTACATCAAGAGCTGAATATAGATTAATGTTGAGACAGGATAATGCAGATAGAAGGTTGATGAAATATGGGTATAAATTTGGGCTGATACCGAGCGATGTTTACCAAAAGTTGCTTGAGAAAGAAGAAATGATCAAAGAAGCGCTTTATTTCGTTAAAAATAGAAGTGTTAAACCTTCCGAGGTCAATTCATATCTTGAAAGGATAGGTTCAAAACCACTTGAGCAAAATGAAAAGCTTGAACAACTCATAAAAAGACCTGAGGTTAATGTATCTGAACTTTTTGAGCTTGAAGCATTCAAGTCCGATGACATTCTGCAAAAAGTTTTGAGAAGGAAAGATGTATTAAGGCAAGTTGAGATCGAGGTAAGATACGAAGGATACATTCAGAGGCAACTTGAGGAGATCGAAAAGTTTGAGAAGTATGAGACGATGGAAATTCCGCCGGATTTTGATTATAATAAGGTTAAGTCGCTTTCAACCGAAGCCAGAGAAAAGTTGATGAAAGTTAGACCCAGATCGATAGGTCAAGCTTCGAGAATTTCCGGTGTTTCACCTGCTGATATATCAGTTCTCATGGTCTATCTGAAGGGTTAAAAGTGTTTCACGTGAAACACTTTTGATGTGATCGTTAAGTTAAAAAGTTTTTTCAATGAGCTTTGAAGAGTTTATCGAGATATGTAGTTTGAATGGTTTGGAGATTTGCGAGGATAAAGCGAGGCTTTTACAAAATTATGTAAATTTTTTACTTAGCTGGAATGAAAAAGTAAACCTGATCTCAAGGGAGGAAACAGACATTTGGGGTAGACATATACTTCATTGCATTTCACCTTTGTTTAAAATTGAGATTGAACCGAATTCTTTGGTGCTTGATCTTGGAACAGGAGGTGGGCTGCCGGGGATACCTTGGGCAATTTTAAATGAAAATGTAAAGTTTGTTCTTCTTGATGGAACACGGAAAAAAGTTGAAGCGGTATCTGATATTTTAAAGAGGTTGGGTCTTGGGAATGCCAAAGCAGTTTGGGGAAGGGCGGAGGAAATTTCAAAGTTAGAAGAATATAGAGGGAAATTTGATTATGTGATTTGCAGAGCTGTTGGAGAATTAAAAAAGATTGTTAAATGGAGTGTGGGATTTTTCAATTTTCAAAATTTCTCAAAAAAATTCTTGGAGAAAATAAATCAAAAGAGTTATCTTCATTCTGGTTCTTTAATTGTTTTCAAGGGTGGAGATATTGAAGGTGAGATTAAAGGTGCCCTTAGAACCGGTTTTGTGGCTGGCGTTGAAATTCTTGATTTAAATTTTCAAGGATTTGAAAAAGTAGGCTTTAAAGACAAAAAGGTTGTGTTAATGAAATTAACAACAAAAAAGGTGTAAAATGGCGAAATCAGGAAAGGAACTATTTGATGAACTATTGAACCTGATAACTGAACAGAGAAATCCAGCGAGCATGGATATTGATTCAAAATCAACAATTGAGATTTTAAAAATCATCAATGATGAGGATAAAAAAGTACCTTATGTTGTTGAAAAAGAGATACCATACATTGCACAAGCAGTTGAACTTGTCGTGCAAGCATTTAAGCAGGGCGGAAGATTGATTTATGTTGGAGCTGGGACAAGTGGTAGGCTTGGGATTCTTGATGCCGCTGAGTGTCCACCGACATTTGGAACTGATCCAGAGATGGTTCAAGGGATAATCGCTGGAGGACCAGAAGCTGTATTTAGAGCTCAGGAAGGTGCGGAGGACAGGGAGGAAGATGGAATAAGAGATATTGAAGCGAAAAATGTCAATGAAAAAGACGTCGTCTGTGGAATTGCGGCAAGTCGAAGAACTCCTTATGTGGTTGGAGCTATAAGAAGAGCTAAAGAGCTTGGTGCGAAGACAATTTTTATAACTACAAATCCGCGAAATCAATTTAATTATCCCTTTGTTGATGTTGCGATTTGTGCTGAGGTTGGTCCGGAGGTGATAATGGGTTCAACGCGAATGAAATCGGGAACAGCGCAGAAGTTAATTCTTAACATGATTTCAACGACTGCTATGATACGGCTTGGAAAAGTTTATGAAAATCTTATGGTTGATCTTCAGATGACAAGTGAGAAGTTGAAGGAAAGAGCAAAGAGAGTTGTCATGATAGTCACTGGGGTTGACTATGCGACAGCTGAAAAATACTTAAAAGAAGCAGGTGGTCATGTAAAGACAGCTATTGTGATGATAAAGGCAGGTTGCTCTGCTGAAGAGGCGCGGGAGAGACTGAGAAAAGCAGATGGATTTGTGAGGGCAGCGATTGAAGGTAAAACATTGATTTAAGTTTGAGACAATGGATTTTGTTGAGAAAATTTTCAAAATAGATAAGTTTGAAAAGTTAGGTGAGTTTCTGGGGAATCAGGAGAAAAGCATAAACTTAAAAAATGTTGCAGGCTCTCTTTTTAGTTTTGTTGTTGCTTATGTGTATCGGGGTATTAAAAATAGGGTTATAGTTCTTGTTCAAGATGAGGAGTTTGGGCGCAAAGTCGCGGATGACCTGAATTTTATCCTTGGCGAGGGCAAGGTTTTTGAGTTTATTCCAGATGAGGACATGCTGGCAGATGATATTGATGTTTTAAGGGTTAAATTTGCCCATGAATATGCGCGGGCTGATAAAGTTATAATTCTTTCGATAAAACAAATCGATGAGAGAATTCCTTTAAGTAAAGAACTTAACAATCACTCTTTTGTTCTTTCGGTCGGCGAGAAAATAAATTATGATGCGTTTATTTCTTACCTTGTTAAGGAGGGTTTTGAAAGGAAGAAGTATGTTGAATCGAGAGGAGATTACAGCGTAAGGGGAAGCATTATCGATGTTTTTGGATTTGTTGGTGAGTTCCCTATAAGGATTGAATTTTTTGATGATGAAGTAGTATCGATAAGGGAGTTTGATATTTTTACGCAGAGGTCGTTGAAAAATTTAAGTCGAACCGTTATAGTTCCAAAGCTTACAAATTTAAATTTTGAGACGGTCGAGGTTTCGAGGTTATTGAATGATTCGGTATGTATTGTTGAGGACAAAAATCTTGTGATTCAAGCGGTCGACGAGGATATATTTGAGGGGGTTGAGTTTAAGAAGTTTATAAATATCTTAAAGTTAGAGGCAGGGGACTTAAACGGGAATGTTGTGAATTTTTCGTCAAGAGCACAACCATTTTTCAATAGTAGTATAACTTTTTTCTCAGAGGAAGTTGCAAAATTGCTAAGGGATGGGTTTGAGGTTTTCGTTTTATGTGATGGAAAGGAACAGATGGAAAGGATGAAAGAGCTTGTTGAAGACGCAATGGGCTTTGAAGAGGCGATGAAGATTCATTTTAAGGAAAAATCAGTAAATTTGGGTTTCATTTTAACTAAGGATAAAATTGCTGTCTTCACAGAGCATGAAATTTTTAACAGGGTTAAAGCTAGGAATTTTTTAAAGTACAGAAAGTTTAAAGGGATAACACTTCATGAACTTGAAATGCTTAAACCAGGTGATTTTGTTGTTCATGTTGATTATGGGATTGGGAAATTTGCAGGGCTTCAGAAGATAAGTATAAATGGGATTGATCAGGAAGCTGTTCGGCTTGAATATGCTGATGGAGGAGTTTTATATGTGAATTTGAATTACATTAACAGGATAAAAAAGTATCGTGGGGAAGAAGGGATTGTTCCAAGGTTAAATAAGCTTGGCTCGGCGGAGTGGGAAAAACTTAAAGAGCGGGCGAAGGATGGCATTAAAAAGGTTGTGAGAGATTTTATATGGCTTTATGCAAAACGAAGTTATGTAAAGGGTTTTAAATTTTCTCCAGATAGTTATCTGCAGAAAGAAATGGAAGCGTCTTTCATTTATGAGGATACACCTGATCAGCGAAGGGCAACGATTGAAGTCAAGCAAGACATGGAAAGCGAAAAGCCGATGGATAGATTAATATGCGGTGATGTTGGATTTGGAAAGACGGAGGTTGCGATAAGGGCAGCATTTAAAGCTGTTTTGGATAAAAAACAGGTTGCGGTGCTTGTTCCGACGACAATTCTTGCACATCAGCATTATAAAACATTTACAGAAAGGTTGAAAAATTATCCTGTAAGGATAGAGGTTATTTCAAGATTTATTCCAAGAGCAAAACAGGTAAAGATAATCGAAGATCTTGAGAAAGGAGAAATTGATATAATCATCGGGACACATAGGTTGCTTTCAAATGATGTGAGATTTAAAGATCTTGGTTTATTGATTATAGATGAAGAGCACAGATTTGGAGTTGAAGCTAAGGAGAAGTTGCGGAAAGTGAAGGTTAATGTTGATACTTTGACTTTAAGTGCTACTCCCATTCCAAGGACGCTGTATTTTTCGCTTATGGGCGCAAGGGATATGTCGATAATCAACACTCCGCCACCAAATCGCCTTCCAATAATTACGAAAATAATAACGGTCAATTCTCTAAAGTTTGCTGATATTGTTAAAAACGCAATTTATCACGAAGTAAGCAGAGGAGGGCAGGTTTATTTTGTGGTTGATAAAATAGCAGAGATTGAAGATATAGCGAAATTTTTAAAGGAAATTGTTCCAGATTTAAAGTTTGATGTTGTTCATGGGAAAATGAAACCGTCTGCGATTGAGAAAGTAATGCTTGGGTTTCTTGAGCAAAAATTTGATATTTTAATTTCAACGAAGATAATTGAGGCTGGAATTGATATCCCAAATGTAAATACAATTTTCATTTACAACGCACATACATTTGGTCTTGCGGAGATTTATCAACTTCGCGGTAGAGTTGGGCGTTCAAATAGGCAGGCATACGCTTATCTTGTGATACCACCAGTTGAAACGATTGGAACGAATGCAATTCGCAGGTTATCAGCGATTGAGGAATTTACAGAGCTTGGTTCAGGTTTAAATCTTGCCTTAAGGGATATGGAAATTCGAGGTATAGGGAATTTGTTTGGTAAGGAGCAAACAGGTTTTATCAACTCAATTGGATTTGATCTTTATTGTAGGATACTTGAAGAAGCTGTTGAGGAACTGAAACAGCGTGAGTTTAAAGATATTTTTAAAGGCGAAAGGAGGTTGAGAAGGAAATTTGATGCCATAGTTTCTGCTGAGGTAAATGCTTTTATTCCAGATTATTATGTTGACTCTGATTCTGAACGGTTCAGCTATTATCAAAAATTGTATGAGGCTGAGAGTTTAGAGGAAATCGAAGCAATAAAAGATGAACTTGAAGATAGATTTGGAAAATTGCCAGAGGAAGTGGAGAGTTTAATTTTAATTTCAAAGGTAAAGCATTTATCTGAAAAGAATCATATTCGACGCGTCGAGATCACCAGGGAACATGTTGTCGTTACTCCAGGAGATAGCTTAATAAATTCGGAAATTTTCAGGGAAGTTGTGGATGTTTTTTCGAGGGGTTCGGGTTTAAAGTTTGAGAAAGTAGGAGGAGAAACAAAGTTGGTTTTGAAATTCAAATATTCAGCCACAGCAAGACAAAATCTCGTTAAATTTTTAAGTTTGCTTGAGGAGTTAACGCTTCAGTTTTCTTATGATGAAGGAAACTTCACCACCAATCCATAAGTTTTTATCCCCTTCTTTAAATTTCAGGGTTTCGTAACCCCTGCTTGATGGTATAAGGTAAATTTCGTTATTTTCGTTTTTATAGTGTCTAATTAAACCTTCGTTTTTAATTACGGCGAAGACGATGCTTCCATTTTTGATTTCTAAACTTTGGGTTATAATCGCTATATCTCCTTTGAAGATTCCATCCTTTTGCATTCCATCGTCGGTGACTTCAACTGCGAAAGATGGCAAGGTATCAAAGATTTTCATATCAAGTTTTATGGTTCCATTTAAGTTTGTAAACATTCTCAATGGATTTTGAGCATCGAAGGTTGAGATAAGAGGTATTTCTTTGAGATCAATTTGGGTTTTGTCAAGTTTAAAATCGTTAATATTTATATTCCTTGCTTTCAAGTTTGTTCTTTGAATATATCCTTTCCTTTCCAAAGCTTTTAAAACCGAGTAAGCGGAATTGGTTGATTTAAAGTTAAATTTTTTACAAATCTCTCGTATCGTCGGTGGCTTGTGATTTTCAATTGTATATTTTTTTATGAATTCGAAAATCTGATTTTGTCTTTTGGTCAACGCTTCTTTCATTGGTTTTTAAGCTTTTGTTCTCTTGGTTTTCCATGTGGCAATATACTGAACATTTGTTTAAAAATCAAATCCCCGCATTTCTCTTTCCCACGGGGTTCTATGTAAAGCAGAAATAACGCACTTATATCGATTAGGCTGGGTGGGGGCTTGACTAAACGATTTAAAAATGTATATTTAAGAGTGCAGTGGTAAATAGTGGTGATTTGTGGTAAAAATTTTAAATTATTTATGCTTATGCTATCGTTTATAGGAAGATACAAATATGCAGTGGATGAAAAAGGTAGAGTGAGTATTCCGGCGAGGTGGCGTAAGTCTCTTTCGCCAGAGGCAAATGAAACCTTTGTGATCACGAGAGGTTTGGATCGGTGTCTTTTTCTTTATCCACTTGATGAATGGGAGAAGATTGAAAAAAGATTAAGAGAACTGAACACGTTCAATCCTGAGCATCGTTATGTTATGAGAGTTCTTTTGATGTGGGCAAATGAGGTTACGCTTGATAATCAATCCAGAATTATGATCCCGAAAAATCTTCTTGAGTTTGCGAAGATAGATAGAGAAGCGGTTTTGATCGGCACGCTTGATAAAATTGAAATCTGGAATCCGGAAGTTTATGAAGAATATGAAAAAGGTCAACCTGATTACGAAACTGTTGCAGCAAAAGTTCTTGGTTCAAGATAAATATGGAAAAAGGTTTTCACATACCCGTAATGGTTGAAGAAGTTATGAAATATTTGATAACTCGTGATGATGGAATTTATGTTGATGGGACGATCGGTGGCGGAGGACATAGCGAGGAGATCTTGAAAAGGACCAAGGCAAAGGTTATTGGATTTGATATTGATCCGGAAGCGGTTAAGTTCGCCAGTGAAAGATTAAAAAGTTTTGGGGACAGGATTTTAATTCTTAACAGAAATTATGCGACTTTGAAGGAAAGTTTATCTGAGATTGGAGTTGAGAAGATAACAGGTTTTCTGCTTGATCTTGGAGTCTCATCGTTTCAGCTTGATCATGGTGGTGGTTTTAGTTTTAGACTTGATGATAAGTTGGATATGAGGATGGATAGGAGCTCTGAACTGACGGCGGAGCATATTTTAAATAATTATTCTGAGAAGGAGATTGCGGATATAATTTTCAAATTTGGCGAGGAACCAAGAGCAAAGATGATTGCGAAGGAAATTGTCCGATACAGAAAGAGAAAAAAGATAGAAACGACGGGTGAGCTTGTAAAAATTGTTGATAAAGTTGCGAGCAAAAAATATAGATTGAAGGTTCTTGCTAGAGTCTTTCAAAGTTTGAGGATTGCAGTTAATAGAGAGCTTGACAATTTAAAAATTGCACTTGATTCCGTTGTGGATGTTCTCGAGAAGGGTGGACGGATTGTTGTGATTTCGTATCATTCACTTGAGGATAGAATTGTTAAGATGTTTTTTAAGAGTAATGAAAAAAGGTGCATATGTCCACCGGATGTTTTCGAGTGCAGGTGTGGTAAGGTTGAAGTGATAAAAATTCTTACGAAGAAACCCGTAGCGCCGAGTGAGAAAGAGATAAGTTTAAATCCGAGAGCGAGGAGTGCAAAACTGAGGGCTGGAGAAAAAATGGTTGAGTTTGCATGAGTAAAGAAAAAGATAAAATAAGTGGCGCGAAAATTTTTATTTTTCTTTTGATCGCCGGCGTGCTCATAGTTGCTTACATTTGGAATTCTTTTATCGTTGATAGGCGTGCAGATGAAATTATCAAACTTGAGAAGAAGCTTGAGCTGTTGAAGATGGAAAGGTTACTTCTTGAAGCAAGATATGAGAAGCTCGTTTCGGTGAACTATGTGGTTCCATATGCTCAGCAGAGGCTTGGTCTTGTCTTTCCAAAGGAGAAGCCCAAAGAAATTGAGGTGAAGGAGTGAAGATTAAAGTCAGAAATAATTACGGGTATGAGAGAGATTTAGAAACGGTGTTCAAAGTGAGATTAGATTTTTTATTTTGGGTTTTTACGGCGCTCCTTGTGCTTATTGTCTTGCGACTTTTGAAGGTTCAAGTTTTTGATCACAATTATTATTCTTCGCTTTCAAATGCTCAGTATTATACAAAGGTAACTTTGTTTGCTAAAAGAGGTTTGATTTTTGACAGGGAGGGCAGGATTCTGGTGACTAATCTTGTTGAAACTCAGATCGGAGCGGACCCATTTTATTTGAAGAAAGTTGGCGCAGATATAAATAAAGTTTCAGAGGAGTTAGCTAAAATTTTTGGCGGGGGAAAAGAATATTATTTCGAAAAATTGAGAGATACAAGTAAAAGATTTGTTTGGCTTGTTAAAAATGCAACTACGGAAGAAGTTTCGAAATTCGATGCGTTTGTAAGTGCTTTAAGAGAGCCGAAGGAGAAAAAAATTTATAAAGGTATAGTTAAAGTTGAAAAGTTTAAAAGGTATTACCCTTATAGTAAACTTGCAAGCCATGTGCTTGGAGTGACCAACACTGATGGTAAGGCTTTGATGGGGGTTGAGCTTGAGTTTGATAAAATTTTAAGAGGTAAAGATGGATTTATGAAATTGACAAGGGATGCGCGTGGTGTTATGAAGGCATCTATTGAGGTTGAAAGAGTTGAGCCTGTCGATGGGTATAATTTGAAGTTATCTATTGATGTTGGGGTTCAAACGATTATTGAAAATGAGCTTGAAAAAGCTGTGAAGGAATTTGAAGCTGAAAGCGGAGTTGTAATAGTTGTTGATCCATGGACTGGGGATATACTTGGTCTTGCAAATTATCCAAATTTTGATCCAAATAATTATTGGTTATTTGATGTTGAGAATTTCAAGAATAGGGCGCTTCTTGATGCCTTTGAGCCCGGTTCAACTTTCAAAGTTATTCCTGCTTCGCTTTTGCTTGAAAAGGATCCGAACAAGTTGTATTCGAAAATAAATGTTGATGGTGGTAAAAGCATCATTAGAGGTGTTAAAGTGGTTGATTTTAAACCGAACGATGTTTTGAGCTTTACAGATGTTTTAAAGTACTCGAGCAATATTGGTATGGCTAAACTTGGGCTTGAGCTTGATAAGGTTGAGTTTTATAAACATATTAGAAATTTTGGTTTTGGGGCTTATACTGGTATAAATCTTCCAGCTGAATCAAGGGGTGAGGTGAAAACGCCTGATAAGTGGACACCAGCGACCAAGATTTACATGTCTTTTGGTTATGAATTGAGAGCAACAGCTCTTCAAATTGCGATGGCTTATGCAAGCATTGCAAATGGTGGGGTTTTAGTTCAGCCCAGAATAGTAAAGGAAATACTTGATTCGGAGGGTAAGGTTGTTAAAAGTTTTCCTGTTGTTAGAGTCAGACGAGTTATTTCAGAGAGAGTAGCAAAGATTTTAACAGAGATATTGGAAAAGGTTGTGGATGAAGGAACGGGAATACAGGCAAAAGTTGAGGGTTTAAAAGTTGCTGGAAAAACTGGGACGGCACAGATTTATGAGTTTGGGTTTTATTCAAAGGCACGCTATCGAGCTTCTTTTGTTGGATTTTTCCCGGCTGAAAAGCCAAAGTTTGTTTGTTTTGTCATGCTTGAATCTCCCAAGAAAAATTATGCTGGAGGAATTGTTGCTGCACCCGTTTTTAAGAGAATTGCGGAGCAGTTAATTAAACTTTCACCCGTTGAAACCGAGCCCCAAGAACTTGAGATTGCTAAGAATGAAAGTGAAGTATTTTCATCTGATGAAAACACTATCATGATTAGAGTCGGAGATGGTAAAATGCCAGATTTGAGGGGTTTGGCTCTTCGTTCGGCGCTTTCGAAAATTTCACCTCTTGATTTGAAAGTTAACATTATTGGTTCCGGCGTGGTGATTGATCAGGTACCAGCGCCGGGTACAAGAGTAAAAGCAGGAATGAAATGCGTTCTTTATTGTCGTGATGATTCAAAGATAAGCCTAAATGAAAGATGAAACTTTCCGAAATTTTAAAATATCTTAGGGTTAAAAAGTTTGTTGGCGATGAAAATGTGAATATAAGCGGAATTGCTTATGATTCCCGAGAGGTTGAGGAAGGTGATCTTTTCGTTGCGATAAGAGGTTTAAATGTTGACGGGCATAGATTTATTCCAGAGGCGGTGCTTGCAGGTGCAGTTGCAGTTATTCTTGAGAACGATATAATTGATGATAACTATTTTGTCGAGAGAAATGTGGCAAAGATCGTCGTGCCAGATTCGAGAAAAGCGCTTGCAGTTGTTTCATCAGCTTTTTATGGTTTCCCATCCAAGAAGTTAAAACTTGTCGGTGTGACCGGGACAAACGGTAAAACGACAACGACTCATCTTATTAAATCAATTCTTGAATTTGGGGGATTGAAAGCTGGTTTGATCGGGACGATAAATTATGTCATCGGTGATGAAATTATCCCTGCAGGTCAAACGACACCTGAATCGCTCGAACTTAACAAGTTTATCAGCAAAATGGTTGAAAAGGGAATTTCAGCTTGCGTGATGGAGGTTTCATCGCATGCTTTAGCGCTTGATCGGGTTTATGAGCTTGATTTTGATGTTGGTGTGTTTACGAATTTAACACATGATCATCTTGATTTTCATCAGACTTTTGAGGCTTATTTTCAAGCGAAGAAAATTTTATTTGATTCACTTAAACAATCTGCTTATGCGGTTTATAACATCGATGATCCATACGGAGAGAAAATCATCGCGGATACAAGGGCTGAAAAGTTATCTTATGGGAGGAGTGAAAGAGCGGATGTGAGAATCAAAGAATTTAAATTTGGTTTCGATGGGACACGCGTCGTCGTTCAATTTCCGAACGGGGCGGAGTTGGATATAAATTCAAAATTGATTGGCGAGTTTAATGTTTATAACATCTCATCTGCTGTCGCTGTTGGTTATGCGCTTGGAATTGAGTATGAAGACATAAAAAGAGGGATTGAGGCTGTTGAGAATGTAAAGGGGCGATTTGAAAAAATAACTTCTCCAGACGGTTATACGGTAATAATAGATTATGCGCATACGCCGGATGCGCTTGAGAAGTGTATTGATGCGATTTTAAAGGTGAAAGAACAGGTAGGTGGTGGAAGATTAATAACGGTTTTCGGTTGCGGTGGCGATAGAGATAAGAGCAAAAGACCAATAATGGGGAAGATTTCAACAGAAAAAAGTGATATCACCGTTATAACATCGGATAATCCAAGATTTGAAGATCCAGAGGAAATTATTTCCGATATTCTTGAGGGGGTTAAGGAAAATTCTGTTTATTATGTTTTTGTTGATCGTAGAGAAGCTATTGAGCGAGCGCTTGAGATGGCTGAAAAAAATGATGTTGTTTTAATAGCTGGAAAGGGACACGAAGAGTATCAAATCATAAGAGATGTTAAGGTTCCATTTAGCGATAGTCAAGTTGTATTTGAATATTTCAAAACCAAGGTAAAGGGGCAAAGTTGAGTTTAAGCATTGAGCACATAAGAAGGATGGGTTTTGTTGATGCCTTAAATCTTGAGAGGATAAGAAGAAAAAAGATTGTTGGGGTTTCAACGGATTCAAGGAAAATAAGAAAGGGTGAGATATTTTTTGCGATAAAGGGTGGGAAGTTTGACGGGCATGATTTTGTTAGTTCTTCTTTTAAAAAGGGAGCTGTGGCATGTGTCGTTAATTTCGAGTGGTTTGAAAGGAATAAAGAAAAGTTTAAGACAAAAATTTTGATCGCTGTTGAAGACACATTAAAAGCACTTGGTAAGCTCGCAAATGTTTATAGAAAAGATTTTGATATCCCGGTGATAGCTGTTGCAGGGAGCAATGGTAAAACGACGACGAAGGAAATGATAGCATTTGTTCTTGGGCAGAAATATAAGGTGTTAAAGTCTGAAGGAAATCTTAACAATCAAATTGGTGTTCCATTGACGCTTTTCCGACTTAGGAAATCGCATCAAATTGCGGTTATTGAGTTTGGGACGAATCACTTTGGTGAAGTAAGGTATTTGTGTGAGGTTGCTGAACCGGATCACGGTTTGATAACGAACATTGGGCGGGAGCATATTGAATTTTTTGGTGATGTTGAAGGCGTTGCAAGGGAAGAGGGTTCTCTTTTTGATTATCTTTATGAAACAGGTGGATTTGTCTTTGTTAATATTGATGATCCATATTTGAGAAGGATGGGGGAAAAATTCAAGAATAGAATCACATTTGGTTTCGCTGAAGATGCGGATGTTAGGGGTGAGATAGTTGATGTCGACGATTTTGCGAGGGTTAAGTTTAAGGTTAGATTTGACGGGAAGGAGCAGATTTTAAAGTTAAAAATCCCGGGTGAGCATCTTGTGATGAATGCAATTTCAGCATTTGCTGTTGGGTTAAAATTTGGAGTTTCTGCAAATCTTATAAAGAAAGCTTTGCAGTCGTATAAGCCATTTTCAAAGCGGATGGAGATTTTGAAAGTTAAAGGGATAACGATAATAAATGATACATACAATGCAAACCCAGATTCGGTTATAGCCTCTCTTAAAACTCTTGTGCAAATGAAGTGTTCTGGCAAGAAGATTGCGGTGCTTGGTGATATGCTTGAACTTGGTTCATATGCTGAGGAAGCTCACAGGGAAATTGGTCGGAAGGTTGTGGAGTTTGGCATTGATTATCTTTTTACTTATGGCTCGGATATGCATTATGCTTATGAAGTGGCTTCGGATTTGATTAAACATTCGATGCATTTTGACGATAAAGATCTTCTTGCTTATCATCTTTTTGAAGTCGTTGAGAAAGGTGACATAGTGCTTGTCAAAGGTTCAAGAGGTATGCAGATGGAGGATGTAGTTGAAAAATTTGTAAATAAAATTAAGGGTCTGGCATAATGTTATATTATCTTTTCGATTGGATAAACAGGTTATATGCTCCACCCGGGTTTGACGCTTTTAGGTTTATAACCTTTAGAAGCGGTCTTGCAGTGTTAACTTCTTTAATTATTTGTTTCTTGTTCGGACCGAAGATAATAAGAAAGTTAAAAGAACATCAAATTGGTGAGACAATTCGTGAAGAGGGACCTGAAAGACATAAGGCGAAAGCTGGAACTCCGACAATGGGTGGTTTAATAATTCATCTTGGGGTTCTTGTTCCGATTTTGTTATGGGGTGATTTGAAAAATATGTATGTGTGGTTAGCGATTCTCGTTACCGTATGGCTTGGGATAGTTGGTTTCATTGACGATTATCTTAAAGTTGTTAAGAAGTATCCAAATGGTTTAATCGCAAGATATAAGTTAATGGGGCAGATAAGCATTGGTTTAATTGTTGGGGTTGTGCTTTATAATTCGCCTGAATTTGATGGGATAGAGACGATAACGACATTGCCATTTATAAAAAATTTGAATTGGGATTATGTTTATTGGTGGATTTATATTCCCGTGATCGTTTTTATAATAACGGCGACATCTAATGCAGTTAATTTAACCGATGGTCTTGATGGGCTTGCGATTGGGGTAGTTGGGATTTCAGCTCTTACGCTTACTATTATGGCTTATGTTTCGGGGCATATTGAATTTAGCAGATATTTGAGCATAGTTTATCTTCGAGGTTCGGGCGAGCTTGCGGTGTTTCTTTCAGCTCTTGTTGGGGCGTCGCTTGGTTTTCTATGGTTCAATGCGTACCCAGCTCAGGTTTTCATGGGTGACACAGGTTCGCTTGCGCTTGGTGGAATAATTGGTGCCGTTTCAGTGATGATAAAAAAGGAACTTTTGCTTCCTGTTTTCGGTGGGGTTTTTGTAATTGAAACATTGAGCGTTATAATTCAACGCCTTTATTTCAAGTACACAAAGAAAAAGTATGGTCAGGGAAGAAGGGTTTTTAAAATGGCGCCGATCCATCATCATTTTGAATTGCTTGGATGGGAGGAGCCGAAAATTGTCACAAGATTTTATATAATTGCGATAATTTTTGCCATTTTAAGCTTGGTTACATTTAAACTTAGGTAAAAAGAACTTTATGGGTTTGATCGTTCAAAATATCGAAGGTAAAAAAGTTACCGTAATTGGTGGAGCAAGGAGTGGTCTTGCGGTGGCAAGGCTTTTAAAAAAGATGGGTGCGGATGTTTTCATAAGTGATATGAAAAAACCTGAAGAAATAAAATATGTTAAGTTCACACCTGAGGAGCTTAACTCAGCTGGGATAAAGTATGAGTTTGGCGAACATAGTGAGAAGGTTTATGATTGTGATTTTATGGTGATAAGTCCGGGCGTTCCATCAAATGCACCTGTTGTTCAGAAAGCAATGGAGCTTGGGATAAAAGTATGGAGCGAGATTGAAGTTGCATCGTGGTTTTGTAAAGCGCCGATCATTGCTGTTACAGGGACGAATGGTAAAACAACCACAACGAGTTTAATTGGGCATATTTTTAAAACAGCTGGTTTTAAAACCATCGTCGCTGGGAACATTGGAGCACCTTTTTCGGATTTTGTTCTTGATGCTGACGAAGGAAGTATCGTTGTTTTAGAGGTCAGCAGTTTTCAACTTGACCATATTGAAAATTTTAAACCGAAGGTTGCTGTCCTTTTAAATATAACACCTGATCATCTTGATAGATATGATTCGTTTGGAGATTACATTCTTTCAAAATTTAGAATTTTCAAAAACCAAAAAGAAGATGATTTTGCGGTTTACAATTACGATGACGAGATAGTTCAGCCATATGTTGAAAGTTTAAATGTTATCAAATTGCCATTTAGTGTCAGGGATAAACTATCCTGTGGTGGATTCATTGAGGATGGGTATATCACTTTAAATTTCAAAAATAAAAAAGAGAGGATTTTAAAGATGAACAATTTAAGAATCAGGGGGATTCATAATGTTTATAACTCACTTGCTGCTGCACTTGCAGCAAGAGCAATGGAAGTTAAGGATGAAATAATAAGGGAAAGTTTGCAAAGTTTTGAAGGGGTTGAGCATCGGCTTGAGTTTGTGCGTGAGATAAACGGCGTTAAGTTTATCAATGATTCGAAAGCGACAAATGTAAATTCCCTTTGGTATGCGCTTGAGAGTTTTGATGAACCAATAATTTTGATCGCTGGTGGAAGGGACAAAGGCAATGATTATTCAAAAGTTTATGATCTTGTGAAAAGGAAGGTTAAGCTTATAATTGCTATAGGTGAGTCCAAAAATAAGATTTACAATGAGTTTAAAAACTTGACGAATGTAATTGAAGTTGATTCAATGGAGGAGGCGGTTAAAAAGGCTTATGAGAATTCAGCCCCTGGAGATGTTGTTTTACTTTCGCCAGCGTGTGCAAGTTTTGATATGTTCAGGGATTACGAGCATAGGGGTGAGGTTTTTAAAAAACTTGTAAATGAACTGTGATGAAAACTTCAGAGCAACATATCGACAGGATTTTATTTACATTTGTCGTCCTTTTAATGTTTATTGGGCTTTTTGTTGTTTTTTCTTCAACTATTTACATCGCAGGCTCAAAGTATAACTCTGGGATTTATTTCCTTGGGAAACATTTTCTTCGTGTTTTGCTTGGGCTTGCAATCATAATTTTCTTCGCTGTTTTTGTCGATTACTCAAAGCTCAGGGAATATGCGCCCCATATTTTTATCATTGTTTTGCTTTTGTTGATCTCTGTTTTAATTTTTGGGACTGGAGAGGCAAAGAGATGGCTTCAAGTTGGTCCATTGGGTTTTCAAGTTTCAGAGTTTGCCAAGATTGGGACAATAATTTTCCTATCTTATTTGCTTGAAAAAAATCGTGATAGAATTTGGGATTTTAAATTTGGTTTTTTGCCTTTGTTTGGCACTGTTGTTCTTGTATTCATCCTTGTTTTATTGCAAAAGAGTTTTACGATGGCGTTTTTAATTTTTTCCGTTGGGATTCTTTTAATTTTTATTGCTGGTGCCAAATTTAAACATCTTGCCTTAAGTATTTCAGGAGGTTTACCTTTGCTTGTCTTTATGTTTTTCATTGAACCATACAGATTTCAAAGATTGCTTGCTTATATTAATTTCAGTGAGGCTCCAAATGATGCTAAACATCAAGCGTTGCAGGCATTGATTGGACTTGGCACAGGTGGATTATTTGGAATTGGTCCAGGACATAGCAGACAGCGTGAGTTTTATCTACCACTTGCGTATAACGATTATATATTTTCAATTTTTGGTGAGGAATATGGTTTCATCGGCTCTTTGATTTTACTTTTTATTTTCTTTGTCATTTTTTATCGAGGTATCAGAATTGCAAGATATGTAGTTGACGACTTTGGTAGATTTCTTGCGGTTGGGATCACATTTTTAATTTTTTTAACTGCGGTTGTTCATATCGGCGTTGTCTCGAGACTTTTACCGCCAACTGGGATACCACTTCCTTTTGTAAGTTATGGCGGTAGCGCTATGATTGCAAATTGCATTGGTGTTGGGATACTGTTGAACATTTCAAAGCAAATTAAACATTGAAATGGTAAGAATAATGATAACAGGTGGCGGAACAGGTGGACATATTTTCCCAGGGATAGCAATTGCTGATGCAGTGAAAAGAATTGAACCTGAGGCTGATATAATTTTTGTTGGAACGAAAGGAAAGATTGAATCAAGGGTTGTTCCCAAAGCTGGTTATAAATTCGTGCCCATTTGGATTTCTGGATTTAGGCGTTCGTTTGACTTAAGGAATTTGTTATTTCCACTGAAGTTAATTGTAAGTTTAATTCAATCTTTCCTGATCCTAAAAAAATTTAAACCTAATGTTGTTGTCGGAACTGGTGGGTATGTAAGTGGTCCAGTTGTATTTGTTGCTTCTTTACTTGGTGTGCCAACTTTAATTCAGGAGCAAAACAGTTATCCTGGAATAACCACTCGTCTTCTTTCAACGCTTGTGGATGAAGTTCACATAAGTTTTGAGTCAAGTCGCAAGTATTTGAAAAGAAAGGACAATGTTTTTCTTACTGGAAATCCGGTAAGAAGCAGTTTAAAAATTTATCCAAAGGGTGAGGCTTTAAAGTTTTTTGGGCTTGATGAGGGCAAGAAGACTTTGTTTGTGTTTGGAGGGAGCACTGGAGCAAGGTCAATAAATGAGGCGATGCTTGAGATAATTGATGAACTTGTCAAAAGAGATATACAAGTGATCTGGCAAACTGGTATGCTTGACTTTGAAAGAGTTAGAAATAAATGTGAAGGCGTGCGTGGAGTTAAAGTTTTCCCGTTTTTAGATGAAATTGATTATGCTTATTCAGCCTGCGACCTTGTTGTGTGTAGAGCTGGAGCGACAACGATCTCTGAGATCACTTATTTTGGAGTTCCGTCAATTCTTGTCCCGTATCCATTTGCGGCTGCTAATCATCAATATGAGAATGCAAGGGTTTTGTCCGAAAATGGGGCGGGTGAGATTCTTCTTGATTCAGAATTGAAATCGAAATTAAAAGAGAAAATTTTAAATTTAATCGCTGATGACCAGAAGTTGAAGATGATGCGAGAAAAGGCAAAATCATTGGCTAATCCCGAGGCAGGAGATATGATTGCAAAGTCAATTTTAAAATTGGCGAGAGGAAGAAATGTTCAGCACCGTTAGAAAAATACATTTCGTTGGAATCGGTGGAATTGGGATGAGTGGAATTGCAGAGATTTTACTTGATCAAGGTTTTAAAATTACTGGCTCAGATAAACAGTTGTCCGATATAACCGAACGACTTGCGAATCTTGGAGCAAAAATTTACGAAGGTCATTCTCCTGAACACGTTGAGCCAGATGTTGATGTTGTCGTTTATTCTTCTGCTGTGAAATTGGATAATCCCGAAATTCAGGAGGCTATGAGACGTAAAATTCCTGTGATCCGCAGGGCTGAGATGCTTGCGGAACTTATGAGATTAAAATATGGAATCGGGGTAGCTGGGACGCATGGGAAGACAACGACGACATCGATGGTCGGACTTGTTTTAATAGAAGGTGGATTTGATCCAACTGTTGTAGTTGGCGGCGTGTTGCGTGATCTTGGTGGAACAAACGCACGGCTTGGACATGGAGATTTTATAGTTGTTGAGGCTGATGAGTTTGACAAATCTTTTCTTCAACTTACGCCAACAATTGCTGTCATTACAACGCTTGAACCTGAACATCTTGACTCATATGGAAATGTTGAAGAGTTAAAATCAGCTTTTGTTGATTTCGCAAATAAAGTTCCTTTCTATGGTTTTGTTGTTCTTTGTCTTGATGAGCCAATGATTCAAGATATCATGCCACGGATAAAGAAAAGAGTTATAACTTACGGATTAAATGCCCAAGCTGATGTTCAAGCAATTGAACCTGAATTTGAAGAGAGGCGCTCGTCTTATACTCTAATTTACAAGGGTAAAAACTGCGGAAGGGTGAATTTACAAGTTCCGGGGCTTCACAATGTAAAAAATTCGCTTGCGGCGATCGCTGTAGGAATGGAGCTTGGGATTGACTTGGATAGAATTAAAAATGCACTTGGGAAATTTAGAGGAGTTTATAGGCGTTTTGAGATAAGGGCTGAAGTAAATGGTATAATTGTCGTGGATGATTACGCTCATCATCCAACGGAGATAAAAGCAGTTTTGCAGGCAGCAAAAGATAGTTGGAAAAGACATGTAATCGCTGTATTTCAGCCGCATCTTTATTCGAGGACGAGAGATTTTTATCAGGAATTTGGGCGTTCGTTCTTTAATGCTGATGTGTGCGTTATAACTGATGTTTATCCAGCAAGGGAAGAGCCAATCGAAGGTGTAACTGGAGAATTAATTGCAAACTCGGCGAGAAATTTTGGACATAAGGAAGTTCATTATGTTCAAGATAAGACTGAAATCCCAGATTACGTTTTGAAGCTCGTAAGCCCTGGGGATATGGTTATATTTATGGGAGCTGGTGATATAACAAAAATTTGCGGTGATTTCATTAAAAAACTTCGAGAAAAATTTAAAGATGATTAAACTCGAAGAAATAAGAGAAATAGTTAAGGGAGAAATTTTGATCAACGAACCACTTGCTAAGTATTCAACTTTTAAGATAGGTGGACCAGCTGATATATATATTGCTCCAAGGGATGTTGATGAGTTGTTAAGGTTGATTCAATATTTAAAGGAGGAAGGAATTGATTTTATAATCCTTGGGAATGGGAGCAATGTGTTGATAAGTGATGAGGGTTTTAGAGGTGCGGTGATAAATCTTGAGGCTGGTTTAAACTTTATCAAAATTGAAGGGGAGTATGTTGTTGCGGGTGCTGGTGTTAAGCTTGCAAAGTTTGTTGATTTTTGTATTGAAAATGGTTTTCGAGGTGTTGAAATGATGGCGGGAATACCCGGAACTTTGGGAGGAGCGATAGTGATGAACGCAGGAGCTTACTCAGCTGAGATTTCAGATCATCTTGTTGATGTGGATGTGATAAGGGATTTGAATCTTGTTAGATTAAAGAAGGAGGAATGTGGCTTTGGATATAGGACTTCGAATTTAACAAAGGATGTTGTTATCCAAGCGAGATTTAAGTTTCCGCCTGGTGATATTGAGGAAATGAAGAGGAGGAGGCGTGAAATTTTAATTAAACGAAATCAAGCGCAGCCCGTTAATTTCCCCAATGTTGGTAGCATTTTTAAAAATCCACCGGGAAACTACGCGGGTAAGTTAATCGAAGAGGCGGGATTGAAAGGGATTCAAATTGGTGGTGCACAAATTTCGGAAAAGCACGCAAATTTTATAATCAACAAAGGAAATGCAACAGCAAGCGATGTGCTTGAATTGATAAAGCTTGCACAACGAAAGGTTTACGAGAAATTTGGAGTAAAGCTTGAGCTTGAAGTTAGATTAATTGGTTTTGAAGAAGAAGAAATTCAAGATTTGATATGAAATTAGCCGAGAGAGAAATAAGAATATGGACTTTTGTGGCTTTAGGTGGATTTTTTATTGTGTTGATTTTTAGTGCCATGAGTTGGCGTGAAAATAGAGTTTTGAATAAAATAATTGTTAAAGGGAACGAAGTGATACCAGACAAAAAAATAATTGAACTTGCTAATGTCAAACCGGGTGTCAAACTTACAGATATTGATCTTTCAAGAGTGAGAGCAAATATTGAAAAACATGGGTTTATAAAATATGCCGAGGTTTATATAAATTTGCCCGATGTTCTTTTCATAGAGGTTGTCGAAAGGGAGCCAGTAGCTATGTTAACATATCAAGGTAAGATCTATTACATCGATTCTGATGGTGTTGTTATTTCTTTTGATGAGGTTAATAAAATATTTGCAGTGCCCCTTCTCAGTGGGGTTAATTATAAGCCCCTTTATGTTAATTTAGATACTGTGGGTCAATTGAGAAAACAGTTTGAACTTATCAAGGCTTCGATTGATAAAAAGATTTATGGTTTAATTTCAGAGGTGAAGTTCAAGGATGGTGAATTTATTTTATTGACATCGGATGGCGCAGTTACTGTTTTTCTTAGTGACGATGAGTTTGAAAGGAAGCTTGCTTTGCTGAGGGAATTTTGGACACAAATTATCCCAACGCGTGGATATCCGAGTTATATTGATTTGCGTTATCATGGAAAGTTATATGCAAAATTTAGTCAAAAAATTAACGAGTGAAGTATGACATATATAGTTGGACTTGACATAGGAACAAGCAAAGTTTGCGCACTTGTTGCTTCCCTTGAAGAAAATGGGAACATTCATATCCTTGGTCTTGCAAAAAGCCCAACCCATGGACTTGTTCATGGTGGAATAGTTAACATTGAAAGGACAGCTGAAGCGATACGCGGCGTTATAAACATGGTTGAGAATCAGTCGGGGGAGCGGATAAAAAAAGTAGTTGTTGGAGTAGCTGGCGAAGACATAAGTGGAATTTCGAGCATAAGCGTAGTTACAACACGAGCTCCAAATCATGTTATCACAGAGGGAGATGTTACGCGTTTGATAGAAGATGCCAAAAATATTCGCTATCCATCTAACAAGGTTATTCTGCATACATTGCCCCAAGAGTTTAAGGTAGATGGAGTTGAAGGGATAAAGGATCCTGTTGGAATGGTTGGGATAAGAGTTGAGGCAACAGTTCATATCGTTATGGCTCCGGTATCTTTGATTGAAAATTTCAGAAGGACGGTTGGCAAGGCGAGGCTTGAAGTTGAAGAATTTGTTTTTCAGCCACTTGCTTCAGCGTACTCTGTACTTGAGCCTGAAGAGATGGAAATAGGCGTTGCTTTAATTGATATAGGAGCGGGCACAACAGATGTTGCGATATTTGAAGACGGTATAATAAGATATTCGGGAAGTTTGCAAATGGCTGGTGAGCAAATAACCAAAGACATAAGAAAGGCATTTGGGATTCAGAGAGAACTTGCGGAAAAATTGAAGGTAACGGAGGGGTATGCTTACATAGATGCGATCACAGAGGATAAAAGCATTATAGTTCACGGAATTGGAGGTCGGGAGCCATTTGAAATTACCAGAAGCATGCTTTGTAGGGTAATTCAGCCGAGGGTTGAGGAAATATTTGAAAATCTTTATGTCAATCATTTGAAAAATCAAGGCTTTACGAGAAGAAACATACCCGCTGGAATTGTTTTAACTGGGGGCACCGCGCTTTTGAAAGGGATAGTTGAACTTGTGAGTGAAAAATTTGAACTGCCAGCGCGCATTGGGATACCAACGGGATTTGCAGGTGGACTTGTTAATGAGGTTCAAAATCCAATCTATTCGACTGTTGCAGGTTTAGTTTTGTATAGAGCTGAGAATATTAAGAAAGGTGAGGCAGTTAAATCGAGCAATGTCAAAGGTTTAGTGATGAAGTTAAAAGAATTCTTTAAAGGGATCTTTAGTTAAAAAAATAAATTTGGAGGCTATTATGATGATTCTGGCTGATGAATCGGAGCAATTATCGAATCTTGGTGCTAAGATAAAGGTTGTCGGCATTGGAGGATGTGGATGTAACGCTGTTAATACTTTGGTTAAAAAAGGAATCACTGGAGTTGAACTTATAGGGGTGAACACTGATTTACAATCCCTATCCCAATGCAAAGCGCCAATTAAAATTCAGGCAGGAAAAAATTTAACAAAAGGACTTGGTGCTGGCGCAAGACCTGAAATTGGGCAAAAGGCAGTTGAAGAAGTGCAGGGTGAACTTGAAAAACTTTTACAAGGTAGCGATCTTGTCTTTGTCACTGCAGGAATGGGAAAAGGAACAGGAACAGGCGGAGCTCCCGTGGTTGGTAGTATAGCTAAAAAGTTAGGTGCGCTTGTCATCGCCATAGTTTACACTCCATTTGGCTATGAGGGTTCTCTTAGGATGAAAATAGCTGAGGAAGGTTTGAAGAACCTAAGGGAGGTTGTTGATACGCTCATTGTTATAAGCAACCAAAAATTGCTTACTCTTTTGGGTGATGCTGATATCCTTTCTGCGATTGAATTTGGAAATGAAGTTCTTTACAATGCCACTCGTGGTATTACTGACATAATAACAAAGCCTGGTGTTATCAATGTTGATTTCAATGATGTGAGGACAATTATGCGAGACATGGGTGATGCTGTTCTTGGGACAGGTGTTGCGCGGGGTGAACATAGGGCGGTTGAGGCAACTCAAAAAGCGATATCAAATCCACTTATCGAGGGGTTATCGATAGTTGGGGCGAAAGGCGTTTTAGTTAATTTTGTTGGAAAGGGCATTTCAGGTAATGAGCTTAGAGATGCTGTGAAAGTTATAACTGAAAAAACAGGTGAAGATGTGAATTTGATTTATGGAGTCGTTGATGATGAGTCTATGAACGATGAACTTAGAGTTACTGTTATAGCAACTGGTCTTACTACATCAACTTATTCTCCAAAAAAAACACCAACCCCGTCTAAAAAGATAACTTCGGTTTATGAGAAAGCAGAAAATGTTCAACTAGGTGAGAATTTAAATGTTCCAACATTTATTCGCAGGGGCATTATACTTAATAAAGATAAAAAAACCAGTGAAATTGAAAATGAAAAAGGTAACGAAAACGAAAATGACAACCCAACTTTTCTAAAACAAGTTATGGATTAAAGTGTGAAGTTGAGCAAATTTGAAATAGATGACAAATTAAAAAATTTAAATGGCTGGATTTACGATAGCGAGAGAGATGCAATTGTTAAGGATTTCAAATTTAAAAATTTTCGTGATGCGATTACTTTTGTGTTAAGGGTTGCCTTTGAATCTGAAGAAATGGATCACCATCCTGATATATTGATAGAATATAATCGGGTTCGTTTCACTTTGAGGACACATAGTGAAGGTGGGGTGACTGAAAAAGATTTTGAGCTCGCATATAGGATCGATAAGATTTGATTTTAAATTCTGAAAATTTTATATTTATTTCAGTCAAGCCGAGGTGGCGGAATTGGTAGACGCGCACGTTTGAGGGGCGTGTGGGGAAACCCGTGCGGGTTCGAGTCCCGCCCTCGGCACAAATCTTTCCGAAAAATTAATTTTTTAGACGCCTTCCTTTTTGTTCAATTTTTACTTGACAAAATGAAGAGAATTTCACAAATTAAAGGTGCATTAAAAAATAAATTTGCGGAGGTGTGGTTATGCGTTATTTTAAAATCGCTTTAATCTCCCTCCTCAGTTTAATCCTTCTCACTTCTTTAACCCTTGCTCAGGGTAGCGGTGCTTATACTGCTTCTGTTACAGGTAAAATAGTTGATAATGAAGGTAAGCCTATACCTGATGTTGAGGTAATTGCAAAAAATGTCGAAACAGGTTATACCAGAGGTGCTATTACAACGGCAGGTGGAATTTACAACATTTTATCAGTGCCACCAGGAACTTATGAAATCAGCGCTTTACATATCGCTTATGGAAAGCAAACAAAGGTTGTTGAATTAGGAGTTGGGGAAAGGGTTACAGTTAATTTCACGCTTGTTTCGAAGGAACTTCAAGTTGGTGAAGTTGTTGTAACTGCTGAGGCGCTTGATTACGAAGTAAAGAAAGCGGAGCTTTCAGTTCCATTAAGACCTCAGCAAATCTCTGCTTTACCGGTTAACACGCGGAATTTTCTTGAGCTTACAAGTCTTGTTCCAGGTATGAAACCAATCGGTGCAACCTTTGGGAGCGGTGCACTCCAACCAACATGGGTTGGATTTTATTTTGAGGGAACGGAATTTAAAAATGAAATCGTCGAGGGTGGTCTTGCTGGACAATTTTTAAGTGGCGGTAATCCATTCCCGCTTGATGCAGTAAAAGAAGCTAGGGTGATAACTCAGCTTTATAAAGCAGAATATTCAAAAGCAGCAGGTGGAGTTGTATCAGCCGTTTCTAAATCTGGAACAAATGAATTTCATGGCTCGGTGTTCTTTACATATCGTGATAAGCAACTTAACGCTCGGGGACCTTTTGAGAAAGAAAAACCTGGATTTAAACGGCGCCAAACAGGTGTAAGCTTGGGCGGACCAATTATAAGGGATAAACTTCATTTCTTTGTTTCTTATGAAGGAACATTTCTTGATAAGTTTGCAACTGTAGTTGTTGGTCCTTTGTTTTCACAATATGCTGGAACATTCCATGTTCCATTTGGCGGGCATGTCGGCCTTGCAAGGTTAACATTCCAGCCGTCAGTTAATCATTTCTTCGATTTTAGTTACTATGGGAGATTCGACAGGGATTATATGGGTATCGGAGGTTTATCTGTTTATGAAAGAGGGCGTTTGTTTTATAATCGAGTTTATAACTATGTTTTGAAACATCAGTACATCATTTCTCCAAATTTGATGAACGAACTAAGAATTAACTTCCAACGCTATAATTGGGAAATAGCAAACATTGCTCCATTTCCAACACCTGGGAAAATTTATCCATCTGCATATATAGGTGCTTTCTCGCATGCTCCACAGAATTGGTTCCAAGATCGCTATGCTCTTTATAATGACATAACTTATGCAATGGGTAACCATGTCTTTAAGGGTGGATTTTTCATTCAGAGACTAAGATATGAGGCAAACCAAAAACTTTATCTTCACCCGATATTTTACTTCCAGTATGACACAAGCACCGCACCATATCAAGCAAGGGTTGGCGTTGGTACACCAACTGTTGAGAAATGGAACACGCAACTTGGGATTTATATCCAAGATGATTGGAATGTGACTCCTTATTTAACTTTAAATCTTGGGATAAGGTGGGATTATGAGTCGAATATGATAAATAATGATTTCGCTGTTCCTGACACAGTTAGAAGAGATTTGCAACAATTTTTCCCGGCGAAATATTTTTCGACTGGCAAGGATAGAAAGCCATATTTGAAGGCTTTTCAACCAAGGTTTGGATTTTCATATGATATAAGCAAGGAAGGGAAAACTGTTATCTTTGGTGGAGCTGGAATTTATTACGATAGACATGTTTGGAATGTTGCTTCCGATGAAATTTTAAGGTACACTTGGAAGGTTTATTATCTTGATTTTGGTCCAGGTAAACTTGCCTGGGATAATAGATATTATAACCGTGATGAACTTCTCAATTTAATTGCGCAAGGTAGAGTTCCAGCCCCCGAGATTTTCTTGATTCCAAATGATTTAAAGCCACCAATGACGGTTCAGTTTAGTGTTGGCTTAAGGCAAAGAATTAGCGATGTGCTTTTGAGTTTAAGTTATACGAAGGTTCTTGGATATAATGAAATCACCACCTACAATGCTAATGCGAAGTCAAGGTTAACAACGAAGTATGGCCCAATTCAAGTTTGGACAGATGCTGGTAACTCGTGGTATGATGCTATATACTTTACATTTGATAAACCTTATAAGCCTGGTTCATGGGGATTGAACATAGCTTATACGGTCTCATGGACTTATGATGAATTTGATAACACGATTTATTATGGTTACTTATACTACACAAGCCCTGACATGCTGAAAAAAGCACCATCGTCACTTGATGAGAGACATCGTATTTCAATTAATGGAATATTTGAGCTTCCATTCGGATTTAAATTAAGCGGTTGGGGAACATTTGCAACTGGAAGACCTTACCTTGTGTTTACTGGAACTGATGATAATGGAGATGGGGTTATCGGGAATGATTATCCAGCTGGGTTAGGTAGGAATGCGGGTAGAGTTCCCGGGCAAAGGTTCATATTTAAATATGTATTTGCTGAAAGGAACTTTAATTTGCGTTTGTCAAGGGACTTCTCATATCGTGGTTTTACTTTGACTTTAATGCTTGAGGCATTTAATGTTTTCAACTGGACTAACTTCGGAGGATATGTTGGAAATATGAAGTCAGCATTGTTTGGCAAACCGACAAGTGCTGGTGCCCCAAGACAAATTCAACTTGGAACGAGAATTAGCTTCTAATCACCGATAATTTACTACCCCCTCTTTTTTAGAAAAGAGGGGGTAGTTTTTAGCTTACTTTATAATCCGTTAGTTCACGCCTTATTCCTTTTTCAGAACCGGTTGCAGGGGTTTCATGCTTAACTGGTCCAATACCTGGAGAAAACCAAATATAGTTTTTTGAAGTAAAACTTGCAACTGTGACTCCCCCAACACTTACAGAACCTGTCATAAGTGCCTCAAATTTATACGAATCATATTTGCCAGCTGGTAGTTGAATTTGTTCGTGAGTTACAATATTACCAGTTATGTTGATTTTTATGTTTAGTGGGACAAGCTGTCCTTGATAATTTACAGTAATCGTTGTGTCCAAGTTTAGGATAGTATATGGTTCATTTAGATTCCCAGAAGCTTTTACAAATGGAACCCATCGTCTATATTCAAAACCTGGAATCCCAACCTCTCCTGTTAAATCTATCCATGCGTAAAGATATCCTCCCTCAAGATAAACGAGAAGTGTATCAACCTCAATGCTTCTATTGGCGTATTTAAATGAATCAATCACAACATATGGATTTTTTCCTTGGAACTGAATTTGTCCAACTATTGTCGTTGATGAGTTAAATTCCGTGCCACTGATTTTAGTTCCAGCGGTGTCAATTTCATACCCTGAATAATACCAAACATTGCCAACTTTAAGTGGGAAAAGATTTGATGGAATTGTTTCAATGATCGGCGTGGTCTCTTTTTTGCAACCCCCAAAGATAAAAGCAAAAAATATTAAAAGGGTTATTACTTTTCTTGCCATATTTTGCCCCCATTAATTTAGTTTTAAAATAAAAAGCGGGCAAATTCTTGCCCGCTTAAAAATTTTTAGTCAAACTTTAACGAATCAATTATCTTCTTAACTCTGGATGCAGAAGCGTATAAAGCTTGTTTTTCTTCATCTGTGAGTTTTAATTCAATTATCTCCTCAACACCCTTTCTTCCAAGTTTAACTGGAACACCAATGAAGACATCGTTTAATCCATACTCTCCTTGGAGTAAGACAGAACATGGCAGGATGCGCTTTTTGTCTTTTACAATTGATTCAACCATTTCAACGATCGCAGATGCAGGAGCGTAGTAAGCACTTCCTGTTTTCAGATAACTTACAATTTCAGCTCCACCTTCACGAGTTCTTTTAACAAGTTGGTCGATTTTTTCTTTTGGAAGTAGTTCAGAGATTGGAATTCCCGCAACTGTTGTATATCTTACCAACGGAACCATATCATCACCGTGCCCGCCCAAGACAAATGCGTAAACATCTTCAACGGAGACATTCAATTCCATTGCGATGAAAGTTCTAAACCTTGCAGTATCAAGCACGCCTGCCATACCTATAACTCTGTGTCTCTCAAACCCGCTTATCTTCCATGCTGTATACGCCATAACATCAAGTGGATTGGTAACAACAATAATGATGGCGTTAGGTGATTTTTCGATTGATTTAAGTGTTGCTTCTTTAACAATTCCAAAATTCGTGTTCAAAAGATCTTCTCTACTCATTCCAGGTTTTCTGGCAACCCCAGCGGTTATTATTACGATGTCTGAATTAGCAGTTTCATCATATCCATTAGTCCCTATAACTTTTACATCAACTCCGGTTATCGGGGTTGACTCATACATATCAAGTCCCTTACCTTGTGGGATTCCCTCAACGATATCGACAAGAACAACCTCATTTGCAAGTTCGTTGTCAACTATTTTTTGTGCTGTTGTTGCACCAACATTTCCTGCTCCAACTATTGTGATTTTCATTGTATAACCCTCCCGGTTTATTTTAACAAAGGTGCTAATTGCTTGCTACTTCAACTGGGTAAACGCTAACCATTTGTTTGTCTTTTGTTAGGTATTCAAATTTGACAATTCCATCAATCTTTGCAAAAAGTGTATAATCTTTACCCATACCAACATTTAAACCAGGTTTGAATTTTGTGCCCCTTTGTCTGACGATTATATTTCCTGCTCTTACGAATTCACCTCCAAATCTTTTGACTCCAAGTCGTTTGGAGTTGCTATCCCTTCCGTTTTGGGATGAACCGCCACCTTTTTTATGCGCCATATTGATTCACCTCACTTTTTTAGTTTTTTATTTTATCAAACTTGCAACTTTTGATTCAAGTGCAGCGAGTCGTTCTCTTATTTGAATTGCAATATCGATCTTTTCGTCAAGACGTTTTATCTCTGTCCTAAACTCAGTCTTAAATGCGTCTAATTCGCTGCGAACATTATCAATATCTTTTTTCAGTCCGGAAATATCGGCTTTTAATTCATTTTTTAATCCGGAAATCTCAGTTTTTAATTCATTACGAACAAGTTCAATTTTTTCATCAACTCGCCTAAGCCCAGAATCAATTTTTTCATCGAGTCGAGTAAGTCCAGAATCGATTTTTTGTTCAAGTCGTCCAAGTCCAGAATCAATTTTTTCATCAAGTCTTTTAATTTCTGAATCAAATCTCGTCCTTAACTCCTGAATGCTTGATTTAATATCGTGAAGTTCTGGAACTATAAGCTCTTGAATTATTTTTGCTACATCTACCTTTGGCATTAACTTTCAAAGTAAATTTTATTGATTTCGATTTGGGTATAGTTTTGGCGATGTCCTTTTGTTACTTTATAACCTTTGCGACGCTTTTTCTTAAAAACGATAATTTTTTCTCCCTTTACATGGTCAAGAACCGTTGCTTCAACAAAAGCTCCGGGTACATATGGATTTCCGATATAAGTTTTTTCGCCGTCTTGAAGTAAAAGGACATTCTCAAGTTTAATTTTGCTTCCGGGTTCTTCTTCAAGTTTTTGAACGAAAATTTTATCGGACTCCTTCACCTTGTATTGATGCCCACCAATTTTTATAACTGCAAGCATCTTTCCCTTGCATTTGTTTTGAATTTAATGTAACTAAATTTAGTAAATCGAGCCCAAAAAAGCAATAAATTTTGATTATCTTTTTGTTCTTTTTAACTTTAAAACTCTGGACAGTAAACCCAACTAAATTTCTTCGAATTTTTAAATGGGAAAGAGCGTAATCGCCATAGTAGGAAGACCAAATGTAGGGAAATCGACGCTTTTCAACAGAATTATTGGTGAACGAGACGCCATTGTCGATCCAAAGAGCGGTGTCACCCGAGACAGACATTATGGGACAGCTGAATGGAACGGCAAAAGATTTTCAATTATAGACACGGGCGGATATGTCCCTGATTCTGACAATGTTTTTGAGGCAGCCATAAGAGAGCAGGTTCAAATTGCAATTGATGAGGCGGATGTGATAATTTTCGTCGTCGATGCGATTTCTGGGGTTACACCTATAGACATTGAAATAGCAAAGATGTTAAGACAAACAAAAAAGAAAGTTGTGCTTGCGGTGAATAAAATTGATAACGAAAGACTTGAACTGTATTCAGCTCAATTTTACGAACTTGGGCTTGGGGATCCATTCCCAATATCAGCACTTCATGGGAGAAAGGTAGGTGATTTTCTTGATGAGGTAGTCAAAGATTTGCCTGAGGTGAGTGAAGAAGTTCAAGGTGTTGAAAACCAGATAAAAGTTGCCATCGTTGGGCAGCCAAATGTTGGAAAATCTTCGTTTGTGAACGCTGTTCTCGGCGAAAATAGAATAATTGTAACCGATATACCTGGAACAACTCGAGATTCCATTGATACATCTTTTGAATATAACGGGGTTAATTTTGTTCTCATTGATACAGCTGGATTGAGAAGGAGAAGCAAAATTAAAGAAAGTATAGAATTTTACAGCGCTATAAGAGCTTTAAAGGCACTTGAAAGATGTGATGTTGCAGTTGTCATGCTTGACGCAACATGTGGTCTTGAAAGGCAGGATTTGAGAATCGTTGGAGAAGCTGCAGATTTGAAGAAGGGAATTATAATTGCCGTAAACAAGTGGGATCTTATCGAGAAGGATTCAAATACCGCCCTTGAATATGAGCATGCCCTTAGGGAAAGGTTAAAAGTCTTTGATTATGTTCCCATTTTATTCATATCGGCGAAGACAAAACAAAGAATTTTTAAAGTTCTTGATTTTGCAAAGGTTGTTTATGATGAAAGAAATAAAAAAGTAAAAACAAGCGAACTCAACAAAGTTTTATTCCCAATCGTTAAGGAAACTCCACCGCCAGCGGTTTCTGGTAGGGAGATAAAAATTAAGTATGTCACACAGGTTAAAACCGCACCACCCGTATTTGCGTTCTTCGCAAATTTCCCCGACGATATTCCAGAACATTATAGGAGATTTCTTGAAAACAAGATCCGAGAGCATTTTGGGTTTGTTGGTGTGCCCTTGACTATTGTATTTAAAAAGAAGTGATGTTTTCTATTTTTCTTTGCTTTCAACTAGTAAAGTTACAGGACCATCGTTTATTATCTCAACAATCATCATCGCCTTGAAGACGCCCGTTTTTACTTTTTCTTCTCCCATTGCTTGCTTGAGGTATTCAACAAATTTATTGTACAAAATTTCTGCCTCTTCTGGCTTTGAGGCTTGTGTAAAGTCAGGTCTATTACCATGTCTTGTATCTCCGTAAAGTGTGAATTGTGATACCACGAGAGCTTCTCCATTCACATCTTTTACAGATAAATTCATTCTTTTGTTTTCATCGTCGAAAATTCTAAGATTTGCACATTTGTTCGCAAGATATTTTGCATCTTCCTCCGTATCCCCATTTTTTACGCCGAGCAAAATTACAATTCCTTTTCCAATTTGACTATAAATTGAACCATCAATTGTCACGCTACCTCGAATAACTCTTTGGACAAGCGCTCTCATCTTTTTTCAACCTTTATTTTTGCAACCCTTTCAATTCCAAGATAATCGTTAAAAATTTCAATTTGATTGCATCCGATGTCATTGAAGATTTTTTTAACTTTTTCAGATTGACCGTAAGCCATTTCAACAAAGATGAAACCAACATTTGAGATGATTTCCCTTCCGACATCGGCAATTCTTTTATAAAAACTCAATCCGTTTGCCCCGTTGGTAATTGCAATTTTAGGCTCAAAATTCTTTATCTCATCCTGTAAACTTTCAAATTCATCAATGGCTACATATGGCGGATTAGAAACAATTATGTCAAATTGATTTTTAAATTTAGATGCGAATTTTTCATCAAACAGATCAAACTGGATAAATTGAACATTTTTGACATCGTTTAAGATGGCGTTTTCATTTGCAACTTTAATTATCCCTTCGCTTATATCAATTCCGACCACAAAAACTTTATCTTTCAGAAACTTCGCCAGACTTATGGCTATGTTTCCGCTTCCAGTTCCGATATCAAGCACTTTAACTGGCGTGTTAGGAAATTCTTTTTTAATTGTCTCTATCGCTTTCTCAACAAGGATTTCGGTTTCTGGTCTTGGGATTAAAACATTGGGCGTCAATTTAAACTCAAGCCCCATAAACTCAGCTTTACCGATAATATATTGAAGTGGTTCTCTTTTCACCCTTCTCGTTATCAATCCCCTTAATTCTTCAAGCTCTTTTTTTGCGAGAGGTTTTTCAAAATTAATGTATAAATCAACCCGTTTGCAGTTTAGAACATGGCAGAGCATTAATTCAATTGTTAATCTTGACTCATCAATTCCTTTTGATTTAAGGTATTCAGTTCCCCAGTTTATTATGTCAATTATTCGCCAAGTCTTTGTTTCAGTTTTATTTTTATCCATTTTTAATTTCGTTTAAAATTTTAACGATTCTTGTAGTATGTGAACCATTCCAATAAATTTTGCCACATTTTGGACATTGATAGAACTCTTCAAATGACTTAGCCGTCTCTTCGGGAATTAGATTTATAATGCTTGATTTCTCAACTTCAACTATTTCAGTGTTGCAAATTGAACAGCGAGAAAACAAATTTGTTTCGGTGTCAAGGTGTAAATTTTTGATGACTTCATTTAGCTGTTCTTTAAACTTCTCAGCTTTTATGATGTAGAAATTTTTTGCTCCAAATTCTTCAGCAACTCTTTTGCTTCGGGTTAGAAAAACTCTTTCTTCTTCATTTGCGATTTTGACGAGTTCCTTTGTTGAAAGTTTTGGATTATAAATTGTATCGTATCCAAGTAGTCGCAACCACCTTGCAAGTTTGCCAAGCATTACATCTGCAACAAATCGCATAGATGTGAGATTTACTTTTGTTTTTCAGGTTTTAAATTAAAAAATTAGCGATGGATTTGCAATAGAGTTGGATTTCAAATTTATGACGAAAAAGAACGCAAAGAAAACACATAAAACTGCTGTTGTTATAATTCCACCAGAAGATGTGTGGGATCCAATTCAAAAGATAAGAGAAAAGTATGACAGACAATTTAGAAGATGGATGCCACATATAACATTGATTTATCCGTTTAGACCTTTTGAGGAGTTTGAAAGGGTTTATGTGGAATTTGAAAATGTGTGTAGGGGTATCAAAAGTTTTGAGGTTGAGCTTGTCGAGATTAGATTTTTTCAACATTATAAGGAAAGTTATACGATGTGGCTTGCACCCCAACCCTTTGATGAAATTGTGAAGTTACAGGAGAGATTGCAGGCTATCGTTCCAGATTGTGATGATGTGCGTAGGTTTGAGGGTGGTTTCACTCCACATTTGAGCATTGGGCAGGTTAAGGGGAAGGATAAACTTAAAAATTTGTTGAGGGAACTTCAAAGTTCTTGGAAGCCTGTCAAGTTCAATGTAAGCTCTATTTTCTTTATTTGGAGGGACGATCCACCTGATGATGTTTTTAGAGTTTGGAGGGAAGTGAAATTTGGGAGTTGAACAATTGTTTTTTCTGATTTTTGTTGGTATAATTAAAAGGTTTCACTTAAAAACAAAATTTGTAAAGAAAGATGTCCACAACGATAGTTGACATTCAAGCACGTGAAATTCTTGACTCAAGGGGTAATCCGACCATTGAGGTAGATGTTTATTTAGAGTCGGGTGCGATGGGCAGAGCTGCGGTTCCAAGCGGGGCTTCAACTGGGGAGAACGAAGCTCTTGAGTTAAGGGATGGGGATCCAAAAAGATATTTGGGCAAGGGTGTATTAAAAGCGGTTGAAAATGTTAATAACATCATTGCTGATGAGCTTGAAGGTTGGGATGCTTTTGATCAGGTTGGCATTGATAGGTTTTTAATTCAACTTGATGGAACTCCAAATAAATCTCGGCTTGGTGCGAACGCAATTCTTGGTGTTTCACTTGCGGTGGCAAAAGCGGTTGCAAATCATTTGGGCATACCGCTTTACAGATACATCGGCGGTGTTAATGCTAAAGTTTTACCCGTTCCGTTGATGAATATTTTAAACGGTGGGAAGCATGCAGATAATAATGTTGATATTCAAGAATTTATGATCGCACCTGTAAATGCACCTTCGTTTTCGGAGGCTTTGAGGATAGGTGTGGAGGTTTTCCACTCTCTTAAATCTGTTTTGAAATCAAAGGGTTATAATACTGCTGTTGGGGATGAAGGTGGATTTGCTCCAAATTTAAAATCAAATGTCGAAGCTATAGAAGTTATACTGGAGGCGATTGAGAAATCTGGTTATAAGGCTGGGGTTGATGTTTATTTGGCTCTTGATTGTGCAGCCAGTGAATTTTATCAAGATGGCAAATATGTTTTTTTCAAGTCGGATAAGTCCCAAAAAACATCTGAGCAAATGGTGAAATTTTATGAAGAGCTCGTCAAACAGTACCCAATTATTTCAATTGAAGATGGGATGTCGGAGCATGATTGGGAGGGGTGGAAAATGTTAACGGAAGCACTTGGCGATAAGGTTCAACTTGTTGGTGATGATATTTTTGTGACAAACATTGAGATATTTTCCAAGGGAATTGAATCTGGAATAGCGAATTCAATTTTGATAAAATTGAATCAGATTGGCACTTTGACAGAAACGCTTGATTGTATTGAGCTTGCGAAGAAAAACGGTTATACCGCTATTGTAAGTCACAGATCTGGGGAAACAGAGGATACAACGATTGCAGATCTTGTTGTTGCAACAAATGTTGGTCAAATAAAAACTGGCTCAGCTTCAAGGACGGATAGGATTGCGAAGTATAACCAGTTATTGAGGATTGAGGAGGAACTTGGTGAGGATGCCGTTTTTGCGGGGTTAAGGGCTTTTAAGGTTTCAAGGTAAAGGGTTAGCAAGTTTGATTTTGCCCCCGATTTTTATTATTTTTACAAAAATTTTGCAGGAAAACCCAAAAGTTTTTGATTTTTATGGAGAAAATAAAGGTTAAATTGCCTGATAATAGTGTTTTGGAGGTAGATAAAGGGACGACACCTTTGCAGATAGCTGAAATTTTAAGCAAGCGGCTTGCTAAGGATGCAGTTGCGGCAAAAGTTAACGGTGTTGTGATAGATCTTACTCGTCCACTTGAGGAGGATTGCGAACTTCAAATCTTGACTTTTGATGATCCTGAAGGTAGGGAAGTATTTTGGCATAGTTCAGCTCACCTTATGGCACATGCGATTGAAGAACTTTTCCCAGGTGCAAAGTTTGGCGTTGGTCCACCAATTGAAGATGGATTTTATTACGATGTTGATGTTGATAAACCGCTTACAGTGGAAGATCTTGCTAAAATTGAGGAAAAGATGAAAGAGCTTGCACAAAGGGATGAGCCTTATGTTAGAAAAGTTGTCACGAAAGAAGAAGCGCTTGAATTTTTTAAAAAGAAGGGCGATCCATATAAAGTTGAAATCATAGAGCAAATTGAGGATAATGATATAATAACCTTATATAGCGAGGGAAGTTTTACTGATCTATGTCGTGGCCCGCATTTGCCATCAACTGGGAAGATAAAATATGTTAAGTTGCTAAGCATTGCGGGAGCTTATTGGCGTGGCGATGCAAAGAATAAAATGTTGCAGAGGGTTTATGGCGTTGCTTATCCGAAAAAGGAACTCCTTGATGAGCATCTAAGACGACTTGAGGAGGCGAAGAAAAGGGATCACAGACGGCTTGGGAAGGAGCTTGAGCTTTTTGTTTTTCATGATATTGCTCCAGGTGCACCTTTTTGGTTGCCTAAGGGGATGATCATTTTCCGTGAGCTTGAGAAATTTATTCGTGAAGAACTCGACAAGCGTGGTTATGAGGAAATTTCAACTCCAATCCTTGTAAAGAAAGATCTATGGGAGAAATCGGGACATTGGGAGCATTACAAAGAAAATATGTTTGTGCTTGAAGTTGAAGATGAAATTTATTCTTTAAAGCCGATGAATTGCCCTGAGAGTACGTATGTCTATAAGATGCGAACAAGGAGCTATAGAGATTTACCACTGCGACTTGCGGAGATAGGAAGATTACACAGGAATGAAATTTCGGGTGCTCTTGGTGGAATGTTTCGCGTTAGGCAAATAACGATGGATGATGCGCATATTTATTGTAGGCCAGATCAAATTTTAAACGAGATAAATGAGCTAATTGATTTTATAAATTATGTTTACGGAATTTTCAAGTTTCAACCAGCGTATTATCTTTCAACGAAGCCTGATAACGCAATGGGAGATCCAGCCTTGTGGGAGCAGGCTGAACAAGCGTTGAAGATGGCACTTGAGCAAAACGGGATAAAGTATGGGTTAAAAGAGAAAGAAGGGGCATTTTACGGTCCTAAAATAGATGTTCAAATTAAGGATGCGCTTGGCAGAGATTGGCAGGTTGCAACGATTCAGCTTGACTTTGTGATGTTGCCTGAAAGATTTGATTTAACTTACATTGATGTTGATGGCCAACCGAAGCGACCAGTTGCAATTCATAGAGCGATATTTGGTTCTTTTGAAAGATTTGTTGGGATTTTGACTGAACATTTTGCAGGTAATTTCCCGGTTTGGCTTGCGCCAGTTCAAGTTGCGGTTTTGCCGATAACTGATGCACAAAACGATTATGCAAAAACAATTTGGGAGAAACTTAAACAGCAGAAAATTCGGGCGGAAATCGATTTGAGAAATGAGAAGATAACTTACAAGATAAGGGAAGCAGAGACCAAAAAGATTCCATATATGCTTATAATTGGTGAGAAAGAGAGAACAAGTGGGACAGTTTCGATAAGAAGGCATGGCAAGGGAGATCTTGGAGTGTTTGATTTGGAAAGTTTTATATCCCGAATTAAATTTGAGATAGAAAGCAAAGTTGTGGAGTGAGTGATGAGCTTTTATGAGATACTTACGCTTGGTGGAGTGATGGCGACAATTCTTGGCATATTTTTAACTTTGTATGCAATTATAAACAATAAAACTTTGAAAGCTGAGGCAAGGAACACGAACGAGCTTATAAATCAATTCAGGAAGGAACATCACGAGACAGTGCGAATTATGTCCGGAAATCTTGATGAGTTTAGAAAAGAGCATCGTGAGACGATGCGAGTTATGTTGGAAAATCTTGAAGAGTTCAGGAAGGAGCATCGCGAGACGATGCGGATTATGTTGGAGAATCTCGATGAGTTTAGGAGGGAGCATCGTGAAACGATGCGGGTTATGTTGGAAAATCTCGAAGAGTTTAGGAAAGAGCATCGCGAGACAATACGAGTTATGTCTGAAAAGCTTGATGAGTTCAGAAAATCGCATGAGGAAACCATTAGATATATTGCAAATTTGATTGTCACAAACGGTGAGAGGACGAGACAGCAAATAAGGAAAAAAGCAAAGCGTTAAATTTCAAAACAACAAGGGGAGCTGCCATAGAGAAAGAATTACGCGTTAATGAACAAATCAAGGTCCCACGAGTTAGAGTAATAGATGAAAATGGGCAGTCAATTGGTATAATGAGCACGCGTGACGCGTTAAGGTTAGCTGAGGAGAGAGGTTATGATCTTGTTGAAGTTGCTCCCCAGGCTAATCCGCCTGTTTGCAGGTTGATGGATTATGGGAAGTACAAGTATGAAAAGCAAAAGGAAGAGAAGCTTCACAAAAAGCAAAGAGCAGCTGCTGTTCTGAAAGAGTTGAGGTTTCATCCAAATATGGGCGAGCATGATTTTCAGTTTAAAGCGCGTCATGCGAGAGAATTCATACTTGATGGACACAAGGTTAAAGCGCAGGTTATTTTTAAAGGTAGAGAAATTTTGCACACGGAGTTTGGAGAAAAGATATTAAAAAGATTGATCGAGTTTTTATCCGATGTTGCACGGGTTGAACAAGATATAAAGCTTGAGGGAAGTTCAATGAGTGTTTTATTTGCACCGGATAAAAGGAAAATTCAGATGTTAAAAGAGCAGGAAGAAAAAAATAAACAATCTGGAGGACAAAAGAGCAATGCCGAAGGTGAAGAGCAATCGCGCAGCAATGAAGCGCTTTAAAGTTACAGCGACTGGAAAGATAAAAAGACAAAAAGCTGGTAGAAGTCACCTTGCTACAGGTAAATCAAGAAAAAGAAAAAGGCAGCTTCGCAAGCCAACGCTTGTGCATCCATATGAAGAGAAAAGAATTAAACAATTGATTCTGGCTTGATTTTTTAAAATTAAATTTGGTGAGTGAAAAGATGAGAGCAACAAATAAACCTGCTTCAAGGAGAAGGAGAAAGAAGATACTTGAAAGGGCGAAAGGATTCTGGGGAATGCGTGGCAATACCCTAAGGCAAGCTAAAGATCATGTTGCAAAGGCACTTCAATACTCATATCGCGACAGAAGAACAAAGAAGCGAGAATTTAGAAGACTTTGGATAGCAAGGATAAACGCAGCAGCAAGATTAAATGGAACCACTTATTCAAAACTTATTTCAGCTTTAAGAAAGAAGCAGGTTGAAATTAATCGAAAGATGCTAGCTGATCTTGCTGTGAATAATCCTGATGCTTTTTCAGAAGTCGTGAAATTTGCATTTAGTTAAAATTTTGCTCCCATCATTCGGGTTATTTGATGTTGTTTAATCCCGAAGATGGGAGTTTTTTTATTTGAATTGACAAATTTGAACAAAGATCGGCATAAATTGAAAATGATTAATCAGATTGAAGAAGTTAAAAAGAAGTTCCTTGAGGAAATTGAAACCGTAAAAGACGAGAAACAGCTTGAGGAATTTAGAGTCAAATACCTTGGGCGAAGGGGGATAATTCAAACATTATTTGATAAGCTTAAAGAAATTCCACGCGAGGAAAAACCAACGATTGGGAAATTTTTAAACGAATTTAAAGAACTTGCGCAGATAAAATTTGATGAGAAAAGGAAAGAAATTGAAAGTGGGAAACGAAAGGTTGGTGAGTTAGTTGACTTAACGATTCCGGGTAGGTTTAAATACACCGGTAGAAAGCATCCGCTTACGCAGACACTTGAAGAAATAAAGAAAATTTTTGTCGCGATGGGTTTTGAAATTGCTTCAGGTCCGGAGATTGAAGATGACTATCACAATTTTGAGGCACTTAATATCCCCCCTGAACATCCGGCGAGAGATATGCAAGATACGTTTTTTATCAAAGAGAATATAATTCTGCGAACCCACACATCGCCAGTTCAAATAAGGGTTATGGAATCAAAACAACCGCCAGTTAGAATCATTGCCCCGGGAAGGGTTTACAGGAATGAGGCAATAAGTGCAAGAAGCTATTGTTTATTTCATCAAGTTGAGGGTTTGTATGTTGATGAAGGTGTTTCTTTTGCGGAATTGAAGGGGACATTGCTTTCATTTGCAAAACAAATGTTTGGAAGTAGTGTCAAGTTGAGGTTCAGGCCAAGTTTTTTCCCATTCACTGAACCAAGCGCGGAAGTTGATGTAAGTTGCTTTATCTGTGGGGGCAAGGGCTGTAGGGTTTGTAAATACGGTGGATGGCTTGAAATTCTTGGTTGTGGTATGGTTGATCCAAATGTTTTTAAGTTTGTTGGTTATGATTCTGAAAAATACACCGGCTACGCCTTTGGGATGGGAGTTGAAAGAATAGCAATGTTGAAGTATGGAATTGATGACATAAGATTGTTTTATGAGAACGATTTTAGGTTCCTTGAGCAGTTTTAGTTTTGAAAATAAAATTAGACTTTGAAAGTGAAGATTTCGCACAAGTGGTTGAAAAATTATATTGATCTTGAAGCAGAGCCTGAAGAGGTCAAGGAGAAACTTACAATGCTTGGGCTCGAGGTTGAAAGTGTTGATTATCCTGGGGAAAAGTTTAAGAATTTTTATGTTGGTGAAGTTCTTGAAGTTAGCAAGCATCCGAACGCGGATAAATTAACAGTTTGTAGAGTTAGGGTTGGGAAAGATACTCTTCAGATAATTTGTGGCGCGCCGAATGTCGCTGCGGGTCAAAAAGTCCCTGTTGCTTTGGTAGGTGCAGTTATCCCGCGAAATCAACATGACCCGGAGGGGAAGCCGTTTGTTTTAACGAAAGCGAAAATCCGCGGGGTTGAATCATACGGGATGATTTGTTCGGAATTTGAACTTGGGCTTGGGGATGATAAGGAGGGGATAATGGTTCTTGAACCTGATGCGAAAGTTGGTCAACCGCTTGCGGAATATTTTGGGCTTGACGATGTTATTTACGATATTAGCGTAACTCCAAATCGCCCAGATTGTTTAAGTCATATCGGGGTTGCTCGTGAGCTTGCGGTTGCTTTCGGATTGAAGCTAAAAAAACCCGAATTTAAGGTTGTTGAGTCCGACGAGCGAATTACAGATTATGCTTCTGTTGAAATTATTGATACATTAAACTGTCCAAGGTATGCAGCGAGGGTTGTTTTAAATGTTAAGGTTGAACCTTCCCCGAAGTGGTTGCAGGATTACCTTAGGGCTGTCGGTTTAAGGCCGATAAATAACATCGTTGATATAACTAATTTTGTCCTTTATGAAGTTGGTCATCCACTCCATGCGTTTGATTATGATAAATTAGCGGGGCATAAAATTGTTGTTAAGTGCGCTAATGATGGAGAAGTTTTTATAACGCTTGATGGTAAGGCGAGGGTGTTAAGAAAAGACACCTTAATGATATGCGATGCTGAAAAGCCAGTTGCAATTGCAGGTGTAATGGGAGGAGCCAATACAGAGATAACAGATGAAACCAAAAATGTTCTGATTGAGAGCGCCTATTTTAACCCAATTAGCATAAGAAGAACTTCAAAATATCTCGGTTTATCAACAGATGCATCATACAGGTTTGAAAGGGGCGCTGACCCTGAAGCAGTGATATGGGCGGTGAACCGAGCAGCTCAACTTATGGCTGAAATCGCTGGCGGCGAAGTTCTTCAGGGCATAATTGATGTTTATCCAGTTGAGATTAAACCGAAAGTTGTTAGCCTAAGGTTTTCAAGGTTGAATTCTGTTATCGGATTTGAATTTTCGCAGGATGAAGTTGTAAAAATACTTGAAGGGCTTGAACTTGAGATTTTAAATCGTGATGAAAAAAGTTTAACTGTAAAAGTTCCAACTTTTAGAGTTGACATTGAGAGGGAAATTGACCTAATTGAGGAGGTTGCAAGAGTTTATGGGTATGATAGAATTCCCGATAAAATGCGATCTGTAGTTCATTTTTCTACTGAGAAGGTAAGAGTAGATTTCCATAATTTTGTTCGTGAAAGGTTGATTGGGGCTGGATTTAAAGAAGTTGTGACAAACAGCATGCTTGACGAAGAAAAAGCAAGTCTTCTCGGAGAAAATTTTGTCAAGGTTTTAAATCCGTTGAGCCGAGAGATGTCAGCTCTGAGGACAAGCTTGATTCCGAGTGCGCTTGATGTGGTTAAGCATAACTTTGGATATGGTGTGAAGAATTTGAAATTTTTTGAAATAGGGAAGGTTTTCAGACTTGCTTTTGATGAAGATGAAAAGCCGAGGTATGTAGATAATTATGTCGAGGAAGAAAGACTTTTAATTTTGATGACTGGGGTAGCTGAGCCAGTTTCTTATGATTTGGGTGAGAGAATTTTTGACATCTATGATTTGAAGGGTGAAGTGGAAAATTTATTCAGAGGCATTTTTCTTGAAAATTATCGGTTTATTTATTATTCTAATAATAGTGATATTGCGGAACTTGAAATAGGCATTGAGATTGGCGGAAAATACGCTGGAAGGCTGATAAAGGTAGGTGATGAGATTTTGAATAAGTTTGATATTAAGGCTGATATCTATATTGCAGAGATTGATTTTGATTTACTCTGTAAGAATTCAAGGTTTGAGGAAAGGCATTATATAGAGTTGCCAAGATTCCCAAGTGTTTTCAGAGACCTTGCGTTTGTAGTTGATGAAAGTGTTCCAGTTGGAGAGGTTGAAAATGCAATAAAAGAAAAAGCAGGTGCGGTTTTAAAGTCCATTCGTCTTTTTGATATTTATAGAGGTGAAAGAATCGGAGAGGGAAAGAAAAGCGTTGCTTTCTCTCTCGAGATTCTATCGAAGGAAAAAACATTAACTGATGAGGAAGTAAATGAGTTAATTCAGAAAGTCGTTAAGTATGTTGAACAAAAGTTTGAGGCTAAACTTAGGAGTTATTGAGCTTGGAAGGGATGGAGAGTAAAAATAGTAAGTTAAATTTTACGAATCTGATCGAAGAGCTTCAAGGGAAATTTGATAGAGTCTTTGAGTATGTGCAGAGCTTGAAGAGTGAGAATGAAAGTTTGAAGCATAAAATAGAATCACTTGAAACAGAAATTGAAAAGTTAAAACGGGAAAATGAAGAACTGAGAAAGAACGGAGTTGTTTTGTTTAGTGAAGTGGAAAGAGAGGAGTTAAAGAAGAAAATAGCATTTTTGTTGGAAAGAATTAATCAGTATCTTTGAAAAATTTTTCTGACGCTGGTTTCTTCCTAGTTTTAAAAATTTAGAAAATAAACTTTGAAGAGAACTTGGAACTTCCACACTCAAAGATCGTGAAGGTAAAAATCTTTGATAGCGAATACACCTTGAAAGTTGAGGATGAAGAACTCGCATATAAGGCTGCGGAATATGTTGATAAGATGATGAGAGAATTGCACGATAAATTGCCGAATCAATCCATCTTGACAATTGCAATTTTGACGGCTTTGAATATAGCTGAAGATTTATTTCGCGAGAGAAGAGATGTGGGATGTATTGAAGGTGAGATAGAGGATTTGTTGCGCGGTCTATCTTCCAAGGTTGATAAAATGTTAAGCTTATAACCGCGCTGTCAGCTTAGTTTAAGCTTAGGGGAGAACCAGCGTCAGTGCTCGAAGGGTAGCCTGGCTCTTGGATGCGGATTACAGGCCACGATCCCACGAAGAAGAAGTGGGATTCCGCTGTCCTGGTTTAGCCAGGACTTAAAAAGGCGGACGGTGGAAGTAAGAAGTATCCAGGCAGGCACCGGTTCTCACTGTTAAGCTTGCTAAGCTGGCAAGCGCGGTTTTATTTTTAAAGTTATTTGAAAAAAAATTTTCGGAGGAATAAGGATATGGTTGTATACATAATTGTTTCTGTCATCGTTTTGTTTGCATTCTTTCTTGGATGGTTTTTCCATTCAAAGGTTGAAGAAAAAAAGATTGGAACTGCTGAAGCTAGAGCTCAAAAAATAATTGAAGACGCTGAACGTGAGGCAAACAATATTAAGAAAGAGAAACTTCTCGAGGTAAGAGATGAATGGTTTAGAAAAAAACAAGAATTTGAAACAGAAGTAAATCAAATAAAGCAGAAACTCCAATCTTATGAAAAACAACTTTTGGCAAAGGAAGAAAAATTAAATGAAAGGGCTGAGGAATTAAATCGAAGGGAGCGTGATCTTAACAAAGTTCAACAACAGCTTGAGGAACAGAGAAAATCAATTGAACTTAGACAAAAAGAGATTGAGCAAATAATTGAAGAGCAAAAAGCTCAGCTTGAAAAAATTGCTGGTTTAACTCGCGATGAAGCAAAGAAGATACTTATTGAAAGTATGGTTTCTGAAGCGAAAGCTGAAGCAGCCAAGATAATTCGAGAAATTAGAGAACAAGCAAAAGAGGAAGCGAAGAAGGAAGCTCAAAAAATTATAGTTCAAGCAATTCAAAGAACAGCTGCTGACCATTCCGTTGAGACGACAGTCACCGTTCTTCATATTCCGAATGATGAATTGAAAGGAAGGATAATCGGCAGAGAAGGGAGAAATATTCGAGCTTTTGAGCAGCTTACGGGTTGCGATATAATTGTTGACGATACGCCTGAAGCAGTTATAATTTCAGGTTTTGACCCATTTAGAAGAGAAGTTGCGAAGATTGCGCTTGAAAGGTTGCTTGCCGATGGAAGGATTCACCCAGCTCGAATCGAGGAGGTAGTTGAAAAAGTCAAGCAGGAACTTGAAGAGGAGATGATAAAAGTCGGAGAGAATACTTTACTTGAGCTTGGAATTCATAATGTTCATCGTGAGATTGTTCGACTTGTTGGTAAGATGAAATATCGCTCAAGCTATGGTCAAAATGTTCTGCAACACAGCATAGAAGTTGCATATCTTGCAGCGATAATGGCGTCGGAACTTGGGCTTGATTCGCATCTTGCGAAGCGAGCTGGATTATTCCATGATATAGGTAAAGTCGTCGACAAGCAAGAGGGACCCCACGCGTTGATAGGTTATGAAATTTTAAATAGATATGGAGAGCATCCTATTGTTGTCAATGCAGTTGGTTCTCATCATGAAGATATACCGATGGAATCACCGATCGCTGCAATAGTTCAAGCAGCTGACGCGATAAGTGGAGCAAGACCTGGTGCAAGAAGAGAATCTGTCGAAGGTTATGTCAGAAGATTGCAAAAACTTGAAGAGATAGCAAAATCATTTGAAGGCGTTGCAAAAACTTATGCAATTCAAGCTGGTCGTGAGGTCAGAGTTATAGTTGAACCTGATAAGGTTGATGATAATCTCGCTGATCAACTTTCGAGGGACATTGCGGCGAAAATCCAAGAAGAGATGGAATATCCAGGGCAGATCAAAGTTACAGTTATAAGGGAAGTTCGTTCTGTGGCTTATGCGAAGTAAAGTTAACGGCGGGGGTTAACCCCGCTTTTTTTATTTTCTTTGCAAAAATTTTAATTTTCAGAAAAAAATAATTTGAAAAGTTGCAGTTCAAGCATGGAATACTGACAGTTGGAGTAACTGGGGGGATTGGATCGGGTAAAACAACCGTGTGCAAAATTTTTGAAGAATTTGGGGCAAAGGTGATTTACGCTGATGAAGTGGCAAAGAGAATTATGGAGGAAGATGAAAAGTTGAAAAGAAAAATTAAGAAACTTTTTGGCGATGAAGCCTACATCGGGGGAAAGCTTAACAGAAAATTTATATCTGATGTCATCTTCTCAGATGAGAAAAAGAGAAAAGTACTTGAATCCATTGTTCATCCAGAGGTTATAAAGAAAATCATAACGGAGTTTAAAAAAATTTCAAAGAATGAAAACCAAAGTTTTGTCATAGTTGAAGCTGCACTTATATTTGAATCTGGGTTCGATAAAGAACTTGATTATGTTGTTGTGGTTGATGCTGATGAAGAGTTAAAAATTAAAAGAATTATGGAGCGAGATAATTGCACAAGAGAGGAAGTTTTAAAAAGGATGAAGGCGCAAATGAGCCAATCTAAAAAGAGAAGCCTTGCTGATATCGTGATACAAAATGATGGGGATATTGAGGCATTAAGGGAAAGGGTAAAATTTCTTTATTCACTTTTTCAAAAGATTTCAAAACCAATTGGAGAGAATTAATGCAAGTTTTGGAGATTGAGAGAGATTTACTTTTTCAAACTTACAGACGGCTTAGGATTTATGTTAAGTATGGTGAAGGGGTTTACCTTGTCGATTTTGATGGCAGAAGATATCTTGACATGATAGCTGGCATCGGAGTTAATGCGCTTGGTTATGGAAACGATAGAGTTAAAAGAGCGATTTTGGATCAGGTTGAAAAATATATTCATTTATCAAATCTTTTCGTTCAAGAGCCGCAACTTGAGCTTGCGGATTTACTTCTAAAAATATCGGGTTATAAAAAGGTTTTCTTTACAAACAGTGGCACTGAGGCGATTGAGACGGCGATTAAACTTACAAGAAAATGGGGAAAGAAATTTGGGAAGAATGAAATTGTAGCGTTTTCAAATTCATTCCACGGTAGGACGATGGGTGCGCTTTCGCTTATGGATAAGATAAAATATCGTGATGGGTATGAGCCATTTCTGCCAGAAATTTATATCGCAAAGTATAACGATGTTGAGGATATAGAAAAGAAAGTTAACCACAGAACAGCGGGGGTTTTTCTTGAGTTTGTTCAAGGTGAGGGAGGGATAATACCTGCTGATGAGAGATTTGTGCAGAAAATTTTTGAGCTTCGGGAAAAGTTTAATTTTCTTGTCGTCGCAGATGAAATTCAAAGTGGCTTATGGAGGACTGGAACCTTTTTTGCTTTTGAGCATTACGGTGTTAAGCCAGATGTCGTTGCGCTTGCAAAACCTCTCGGCGGTGGATTACCGCTTGGGGCTGTGCTTGGGAATGAAAGGGTTGCTGATGTATTTACACTTGGGACACATGGTTCAACTTTTGGTGGAAATCCCGTAGCTTGTTCAGCAGGTTGCGCAGTCATAAAGGAAATTCAAAATGGAATAATTGATAATGTTAAAGAAATTGGAAACTATCTCCGTGAAAGGCTTTTAAAGCTAAAAGATAAACATGGCGAAATTGTAAAAAATATTCGCGGTATCGGTTTGATGATTGGGGTTGAACTTAGCACTGAATGTTTCAACATTGTTGATCGTCTCATTGAGAAGGGTGTAATTGTAAATTGCACAAGCAACAATGTTATAAGGTTATTGCCACCACTTATCATAGAAAAAGAACATGTTGATTTATTTATTGAAAAATTTGACGAGGTTTTAAACGAAATCAAACAACAAAGTTTAAGGAGTTGAAATGAAGGGAAAGAAATTAAAAATCTGGACCGAGAAGGATTATCTCGATTGGGTTAAACAAGAAACACCTTTAAAAGAGAAATATTTTGCGATGTATTCAACGGTATGGGATGCGGTTGTGACAAACCCGAACCTTATGACGATCCCGTTTGATGACCATATGGTTCACCGTGGCGATGGGGTTTTTGATAATTCTCTCGTCGTCAATGGAAAAGTTTACCTTCTTGATGAGCATCTTGATAGGATCATTCGCTCTGCGACTGCCATCGGCATTAAAATTCCGCTGTCAAAGCAAGAGATGAAGGATATAATTCTCGAAACGATTGCGATAACAGGAAAGCGGGATTGCATGGCTAGATTCTGGATTTCAAGAGGGACTGGTGGTTTTAGCGTTTATCCTGATGAATCGCCAAAGGGGCATTTTTATCTTATCATAACTTCATCACCAAATTACCCTGCGAGGTATTATGAGGAAGGTTTAAGTGTTGTGACAAGTCCATTTCCATTAAGACAGCCGTTTACGCCTCAAGTAAAAAGTTGCAATTACCTTGCGAATGCAATGATGGAATTCTTTGCGCATAATGTTGGTGCTGATACAGCAATTGCAATTGATTCTGAAGGTTATCTTACGGAAGGTTCAAATAAAAATGTTGCAATTGTAACTCGGGATGGGATTTTTAAATATCCACGGCTTGAAAAAGTTTTACATGGGACGATGCTTAAGAGAGCAATCTATTTTGCCAACTTGCTCAAAGGTGAGGGAATTTTAAAAGATGTAATTTCAACGGACATTCCAATAAGTGAAGCATATAACAGTGCTGAGATGATGTTTTTCAGCACAACGCTTATTGTGGCTCCGATTGTAAAATATGACGGCATCACGATTGGCGACGGTAAACCAGGTGAAATTTATAAACGACTTAGAGAAATGTTTAAAAAAGATATGACTGAAAACAGTGAAGTTTTAACCCCGGTTGATTATGACTAAATGTGAGCCCGGGAGGGATCGAACCTCCGACCTCCTGCTTAAAAGGCAGATGCTCTACCACTGAGCTACGGGCCCAAAGCATTGTAAATATACAAAATTTTTACTTCCTACGCAAATTCCACCCCTTGAAAATTTGGCATTTATTTTGTTATAGGTTATATTTTAAACAAATACAAAACTTTGCGGTTTATGGAAGACCCAAACCTAAAAATTGAAAGGATTAGACGGAAGCTTGGGATTGATACAAGACTTTGCGTGTTTGAGTTATCTGAAGGTTTCCTTAAAATATCTGATGCAAAAATAATTAAAAGCGCTGGTAAGCTAATCAAACATTATTTTATCAAAACCCCCGTTAAACTTTTACCTGATAAGGAACTATCTCTAAGGTATGGCGTTTGCAATGTTGGAACTGCTCCCGTCTTTAAAGAGCCATCTATGAGAAGCGAACAAACAACCCAAATTATATTGGGTGAAACTTTTGATGTCCTTGAAATTAAAGATGATTGGGTTAGGATAAGGTTGCATTTTGATGGATATATTGGTTGGGTTTACAAGCCGCAAATGGCTTTAATGGATTCGGGTAAATTTTCAGAGTATATGAATAAACCCAAAGTTGAGTTTACTTCGAATTTCGGCTTCGTTTATTCAAAACCTGATGTTAATTCAACTACTTTAAGAGATGTTGTCGTTTGTTCTGTTTTAAATTATCTTGGTTCAAAAGATGGTTGGTTGAAGGTTGAACTTCCTGATGGAACTTATGGATTTATCAGAAAATCGGAAGCAAAACAATTCAAAGCTGTGAAGAAACAAAATATAAGCGATATAATCCAAACGGCGAAGAGGTTTCTTGGTGTATCTTATGTGTGGGGCGGAAAAACTCCAAAAGGTTTTGATTGTTCTGGATTTGTCCAAACTGTTTACAGGATAAATGGAATTCAATTGCCGAGAGATTCGGATATGCAGTGGGAGGTTGGAAAATATATTGGGAAAAATTTTTCAAAGTTTAAAAAGGGCGACCTTTTGTTTTTTAGTTCGGATGGCAGAAGGATAACACATGTTGGAATTTTTACAGGTAGAGGTAAAGAAATAATTCACGCTTCAGGGTTTGTAAGGTTAAATAGCCTTGATAAAGGAAGCGGTCTTTATAGCGAACGTCTTGAGAGAACTTTTGTGGGTGCAAGAAGAGTTTTTAATTTTAAAAAACAGGAAATAGTTTAAATTTTTCAGTGGAGGTGAGTTAAATTCAAGGGAGAAGTTCAATTCAAATTTCGTTTATACGAGAAAAAAGGAGATGGGATATCAAGCCCGTTGGACAAAAAGGTTCTCGTTTTAAATCAAAATTATGAGCCGATGAGTATATGCCCTGTTAGAAAGGCAATTAATTTGATTTATCTTGGCAAGGCAGAACTTATCGCAGCGAAGGAAGGACAATACATAAGGTCTGTTTCGTATTCGATTCCTTTCCCGACGGTTGTCAGGCTTGCATATTATATTCATATGCCATATCGGAGGATAATTTTAACTCGGAAAAATATTCTCAAAAGGGATAACCATAGGTGTCAGTACTGTGGGCGCACAGGCGTTCCGCTTACAGTTGATCATGTCATCCCTAAGTCAAAAGGTGGGGAAGACACATGGGAAAATCTTGTTTGTGCATGTGTGCAATGCAACAATAGAAAGGGCGATAGAACACCCGAAGAGGCAGGGATGAAGTTGTTGAGGAAGCCAATGCGACCCAATCCAATTCTTTTTATCAAGAATTTTGTCGGTGAGATCGACGAAAGTTGGAAGCCGTATCTATTCTTGTGAGAATCAAACAGTTCTTGAAAATATAGGTTTTTCCCTCATCATTTTTTCGATGTACGCATCAAAGCACATGGCGATATTCCTTATCACGAGTCGCCCCATCAGGGTTACGATTATTTTATCATCTGTTAATTCAACAAGCCCATCTTCAATGAACTCTTGAAGCTTCGGAATTGAATCGGCAAAGTATTCATCAAAGTTTATATTGAACTTTTTCTCAACTTCACTTTTCGTGAGTTCCATATCGCACATCAATCGCATTATTACATGTTTTCTTATGATGTCGTCCTGATTCATTCTATAGCCGATGGCTGTCGGAAGTTTACCTTCGTCAATCCTTGCGTAATAATCTTTCAATTCCTTATAATTTTGTGCGTATATGTTTTGAAATTGGCTTATCGCAGACATTCCGAAGGCATAAAGATCAGCTCCAGCTCTGGTTGAGTATCCTTGAAAATTTCTATAAAGTGTTTTTTCCTTTTGGGCAATTGCAAGTTCATCATCTGGTTTTGCGAAGTGGTCCATTCCAATGTAGATGTAGCCAGCGTCGGTGAGTTTTTCTATCGTCATTTTCAAAATTTGCAGTTTAATCTCAGGTGCTGGCAAATCTTCTTTTTTTATGACGCGTTGATGTGGTTTAAGCCATGGTACATAAGCAAAGTTAAAAACCGCAAGTCGTTCGGGGGAAAGTTCAATCACTTTATCGATTGTTTTCTCAAATGATTCAAGAGTTTGAAAAGGCAAACCGTAAATTAAGTCAAGGTTTATGCTCTTAAATCCAAGTTCACGCGCCCAATCTATCGCTTGTTTTGTGATCTCCTCGGGTTGGATTCTGTTTACTGCTTTTTGAACTTTTGGATCAAAATCTTGTACCCCCATGCTTATTCTGTTAAATCCAACCTCGCGAAATGCTTTCATATGTTCGTAAGTTAAACCGCGCGGGTCAATTTCAACCCCAACTTCAGGGTCATCAACATATTGAAATCTCTCGTTTATAAATTCCCCAAGTTCCTTTATCTCATCTGGATTAAGATAAGACGGAGTTCCACCGCCCCAATGTAGTTGGGTTACTTTTCTTTTGGGTGAAATTAATTTCCAAACCATATCAATTTCTTTTTCAAGATAGTCAAGATATTTTCTTATCGTTTCGCGTCTGTGTGTTACAAGCATATTGCACCCGCAGAAATAGCAGAGCGTATCGCAAAAGGGTATATGGAAATAGAGCGATAAATCAGCAGTTGAATTTTGGAGATTATTTTCAACGATTGCATTTTTGTAATCATCTGGACCAAAATCTTTTGAAAAAGCAGGGGCTGGTGGGTAACTCGTATATCTTGGTCCAGGACGATCGTATTTTTTCAAAAGCTCTATATTGATATTTTCAAACTTCATGGCTCATTTGCATTTATTTTGTGGTAATTTTTGCTTTTCGTTTTAACTGTTTCGACAAGAACTTTCACATTTTCAACTGGGGTGTCAGGCAGGATACCATGACCAAGGTTGAAAATATGTCTGTTGCCAATTCCATATTTTTCAAGAATTTTCATTGCCTCATGTGCAACTATCTCTGGCTCGGAAAGGAGAATCACTGGATCGAGATTTCCTTGAATTGAGATTTTTTCATGAGATTTTTCTCTTGCTTTTTTTATATCAAATGTCCAGTCAATACTTATAACATCGCACCCTGTATTTATGATTTCCTCAATCCATTGCCATGTCCCCTTGGAAAATAAGATCACAGGGATTTCATCAAATTTTGATTTAATCCTTTCAATTACATACGCGATGTATTTGAGAGAGAATTCTTTAAATTCATCGTAACTTAAAATTCCACCCCATGTATCAAATATCTGAACTGCGTCAGCTCCATATTCAATTTGTGCGATTAAAAAATCTGAAACCGCAAGTGTGATTTTTTCAAGTAATTTGTGTGCGAGTTTGGGTTTTAGGTAGATTAACAATTTTGCATTTTTGAAATCTTTTTCCTGCTCACTTTCAACCATATACGCAAACAATGTCCAAGGCGAGCCAGCGAAACCAATTAATGGAACATCAATATTTCGTTTTGTTAATTCAATGGCATTTAACACATATTTTAATTTTTCAGTTGGATCGGGAATGCAAAGATTTGCGATGTCAGATTCACTTTGAATATATCTCTCAAATCGTGGTCCTTTACCCTCATCGATATAAAGTTTTAATCCCATCGCTTCGGGTAGGACGAGAATATCGGAGAAGATTATTCCTGCGTCAACCCCGATTATTTCGATAGGTTGGATCGTTATCTCCGATGCAAGTTCGGGAGTTTTTATCATTGTAAGAAAGTCGTATCTCTGCCGTATCTTTCTATATTCAGGTAAATATCTCCCCGCCTGACGCATTATCCATATCGGCGTTCTCTCTATTTTCTCACCTTTGCATGCCTTTAAAAATATATCGTTTTTCAATTTTGAGCGAGCAATTTTGTTTTCTCTTCATTCATAAGTTCAGCTAAAAGTTTGGCGTTTGGCTTCGGTGAAAATTTCATCGGATTTATATCAACATTTAATCCAAATTTTTCGCATTCTTTTAGCGTTGTCTGGCCAATCACTGCTATTTTTTGACCGTTGAATTTTATATTATTGAAAATCTCAAAAAAATTTCTCACGCTTGACGGGCTGAAAAAGGTTATAAATTTTATCTCACCATTTTCAATCATTCTCTCGATGTTTTCTTTTTCCACTTCGCTTATCTCTGGTTTTATCGTTTTATAAACGATCACATCATCAATAGCAAGACCTTTTTCCTTAAAAATTTTTATGAAGTTTTCATCGGTGAGATTGCCTCTTGGGAATAAAAATTTTGCCTCCTTTTTCTCTGAAATAATCTTCAAAAACAAACTCTCTTTATCAGATTTTTCGGGTAGTATTTCAACATTGAAGCCATATTTTTCGATTTCTTCTTTCGTTTTTGTCCCAACAGCGTGAAATCTTTTCCCACGCAGTTTTTCAAGTGCGTGGAATTTTGTAAATCTATCGAAGAAAAATTTAACTGCGTTTGTGCTTGTAAAAATTATGTCAGTATACTTGTCGATTTGTTTGATTTTTTCATCGACCTCTTCCCATGAATCTGGTTCAACTATCTCAATTGTTGGAAAGAAGACACAGGTGAAGCCATACGATTCAAGATATTGGGCGAATTCGGTCGCTTGCGATTTTGCTCGTGTTATGAGAACTTTCATTTTTTATCATTTGCTTTTCTTACCTCATCAAGTATTTTAGCACCACCTTGCTCAAGGAGTCTTTCAGCGAGTTCAATACCAAGTTTTTCAGTATCTCCATTTACATCTCCTTCAATTGAGTCACGAACGAGAAGTGAGCCGTCAAGGCTACTTATCATTGCTGAGAGCTTAACTTTCCCATTTGAGATGCAAGCAAATGCTCCAATTGGAATTTGGCACCCACCCTCAAGATGCTTTAGGAGTGCTCGCTCAGCTTTCGTTGCAAGTTCAGTTTCCAAATGATTTACTTTCCTCACAATTTCGAAAATTTCTGTATCATCCTCCCTTATTTCAACCGCTATCGCACCTTGACCGACGGCAGGTAAGATTATATCCGTTGGGATCAATTCAGATATTCTGTTGGTGTAGCCCATTCGTTTTATTCCAGCGTACGCTAAAACCATTCCGTTCCAGTTTGATTCATCAAATTTTTTAAATCTCGTGTCAACATTACCGCGAATGTCAACGAACTGAAAATCAGCTCTGAAGTGAAGAAGTTGTGCTTTTCTTCTCAGGCTGCTGGTTGCAATGGTTGAATTTAGGGGAAGTTCTGCGAGTTTTAAATTATCTTTGGAAATCAGAGCATCTCTCACATCTTCTCGCTCTAATACGGCACCAATTATTAAGCCATCTGGCAATTTTGTCGGTAGGTCTTTTAAGCTATGAACTGCAAGATCAATTTCACCATTTAAAAGTTCAATTTCAATTTCCCTTGTAAAAATTCCTTTATCTCCAATTTTTGAAAGCGGTGAGTCAAGAATTTTATCCCCTTTGGTCTTGATGATTCTTACTTCAAATTCAAGGTCTGGGAAAATCTTCAAAAGTTTTTCCTTTACAAATTCCGTCTGCCACAGCGCAAGCTTACTACCACGCGTACCTATGATTATTTTTTGCTTCATTTCGTAGCGGTTTATTTTTGTTCAAGTCCAAACAACTCCCTTACAAACTGTATAAACTTTATTCTTTCTGACTCAGGTTTTCCATTTGATGATTCTCGGATGTTTACCGTTGGTGTGTGAAGAAGTTTATTTATAAGCGATTTTGTAAGTGCATCAACTTTTTCAAAATCTTCGGGAGAGAATTTATTTTTATATTTTTCAATCTCAAGTCGCCTTATCTCTTCGAATCGATCTCTCAAAAGTTTTATCGTCGGCGCGACTTGATGAGCTTCATACCATTTTATTAATTTCTTAAGCTCTTCATCAATTATCTGTTGAACCTTGGGAATTTCATTTAACCTTCTTTCGTAGTTTGATTTTGCTATTGATTCGAGGGAGTCGATATCTTCAAGAAATACATTTTCGATATCTTTGATTTTTGGCTCAACATTTCTGGGAACTCCGATATCTATGATCAGGATTGGTTTATTTCCTCTTTTTGAAATGGCGTTTTTTACTTGGTGGAAGGTGAGTATATAATTATCGACCGTTACGGAGCTTATGACGATGTCAACTTCAGCAAGCTTATCTGGGATTTCTTCAAGTTTTATAACTTTTCCATTAAATTGCTCAGCGAGTTTTTGAGCTCTTTCAATTGTTCTGTTTGCGATGTAAAGCTCACTTATACCGTGAGCTACGAGATGTTTTGCTGTAAGTTCAGCTGTTTCGCCTGCCCCGATGAGCATTCCTTTCTTTTTGGAGAGATCTGCAAAAATTTTTTCTGCAAGTTCGACAGCTGCGTAGCTTACTGAAACCGCACCTTCGCTTATTGATGTTTCCGATTTCGCTCTTTTTCCTGTTCTAAAGGCGGTGTGAAAAACTTCGTGTAAAAGCGTTCCAACCACGCCACATTTCACAGCAACTTCGTAAGCATCTTTCACCTGTCCAAGAATTTGAACATCACCGATTAACATTGAGTCAATGCCTGAGGCAACTTCAAGCAGATGTCTGATTGCATCGTAAGAGCGCATTATATAAAAGTGAGACGGATCTACAAATCCAGTGGCTTCTTTTTTAGAAATCAAGAAATCTATCAATTGTTCGGGTTTAATTTCTTCGCTTTTTAAAACTCCGTAAAGCTCGGTTCTATTGCAGGTTGAGAGGAGAACCCCTTCTTTTAGAAACAGATAAACAATTTCAGGCAGTATCTTTTCTGTTTCTTCAAGTGTATAGTAAATTTTTTCTCTTACTTCAACGCTTGCCGTTTTATGATTTAATCCAACAAGCAATAGATCCATCGAAAGAAGGGGGATTTAATTGTTAATAAAATCTGTGAAATCCTGACATCGCATTTGCAAATCCCATAAGAATGAAGACAAGTATAAAGCCAACTATTGTCATAGTGGCTGTCTTTTTACCCGATAGGTTTGCTATTTTTCTAATCCCTAAACCGCCACCGTAAACAAGCCATATTATTAAAGTTCCAATAAGTTTTGCATCTGTGTAGGAGAAATTTTTAAATGCTTTGGGTAGCCAGATAAACCCAACGGTGATGACAAATGTCAATGCGAAAAAGCCAACGGTTGCTGATTTGCAAAGCATGGATTCAATTTTTTCAAGGTTTGGCAGATTTTTATAAACCGTATCAAATGTTTTGCTTTTGATTTTGTTATAAAGCATTATGTAAAGAAGTCCGTAAATTGCTGAAAGGGCAAAAGCAGAATATCCAACGAGGGCTGAAGTTACATGTAGCGCAAGAAGCTCATTTTTTAAAACATCATATTCAAAACCATAAATATCCCTTGAGAAAATCCCCGACACTATCACAAGAACTGAGGCGATAAGAATTGCAAAAAAGCCTGTATTTTTAATTTTTGTTATAAATTCAATTATGACATAAGCAAGTGCAAGCGAGAATCCAAGCACATTCAAAAGTTCAAAAACCGATGTCACGGGTGGGTGTTTAAGTTCCGCTGTCCTGATGATAAGGTAAATAAAGTGGAGTGTTAAGGTAAAGATGAGAGACTTGGTTTTTAGTCTTCGTGCTATTTTGTCGTCTTTAAAGAACGCACGACCATAAAGCCAACTTGTTATTATGTATAAAATCGACAAGGTGATTTTGAAAATTTTCAGAACCAGAAGCACGATAATTGAATCGTTAGTTTTTACAGATGTAAATATAACTTGTTTTCAAGATTGAAGCAAGTTTTGGCAATTTAAGGTGCTATTGCAACGGGGAGTTTGTAAAATCAAAAAATTTTATTATTTTTAAATCCAAAAATAAAAGATGGCGTCCAAAGATGTTTGAGAATTTTAGGGCAAAAGTTGAAGAAATCTCCGAAAGGTTTGAAACTTTAAGGAGGTTTCTTTGACATAGAGGGAAAGAGGAATTATTTGGCTGAACTTGAGGGGAAAACTGCAAATCCTGATTTCTGGAACGATTTACCATCGGCACAAAAGACTATGCAGGAGATAAGCAGAATTAAAGATTGGCTAAACGAGTGGGAGAGCGTTCAAAAGATGCTTGAGGATGTAAAAGTTCTCGTTGAACTTGCGGAGGAGTCGCAAGATATTGCATTTACGAGTGAACTGCAAAGGGAGATAAAAAAGCTTGAGAAAAAGATTGATGAGCTTGAGCTTAAAAATCTTCTGAATGGTGAAGATGATCCTAAAAGTGCGATTTTAACAATTCATTCAGGAGCTGGAGGAACGGAAGCGCAGGATTGGGCGGAGATGCTTTTGAGAATGTATCTGCGCTGGGCTGAAAGAAATGGATACAATGCAACTGTGGTTGATATACTTGAAGGGGATGGCGCAGGGATAAAAAGTGCTGTTGTTGAAATTGAAGGTCCTTATGCCTATGGCTATTTAAAGGCAGAAAGTGGCGTTCATAGACTTGTGAGGATTTCACCTTTTGATGCGAACAAAAGAAGACACACATCTTTTGCTTCAGTTTTTGTTTACCCAGAACTTGACGAGGGAGACACAAAAATAGAGATAAATCCAGATGATTTAAAAATTGAAACATTTAGAGCGGGAGGACATGGCGGTCAAAATGTTAATAAAGTTGAAACCGCCGTTAGAATTACGCATATACCAACTGGAATTGTCGTTCAATGTCAAAGCGAACGATCACAATATCAAAATAAGATGAGGGCGTTGCGTTTGCTCCAGTCAAGGTTGTATCAACTGCAGAAAGAGAAGGAGAGGGAGAAACTCGACGAGTTTGAGAAGCAAAAGAAAAAAATAGAATGGGGAAGTCAAATCCGTTCGTATGTCTTCCACCCATATAATCTCGTCAAGGATCACAGAACTGGCTATGAGACATCAAACATTCAAGCAGTTATGGATGGTGAAATAGATGAGTTTATAAAGGCATATCTTTTGAGTTCTGTTAAGGCAAATTCCAACTAAAGTTTCTCTTCATCGCAGATGCTTTCAAGCATGACAGGTTTTGGCAAGGCTGAGATTAAACAGGATGGAGTTTCTGTTTCTGTTGAAGTGAAAAGTTTAAATTCTCGTTTTCTTGAGGTTATTCCAAAAATTCCGAGGATTCTTCAATCAAGGGAGTTTGAAATCCGAGAGTTAATTCGCAGGAAAATCGCAAGAGGTAAGATTACGATTTTAATTGATCTTGAAATTGATCCAGCGTATTTAAGAACATTTGAAGTTAATTTTGACATTGTAAATCACTTTGTGAAATTGCTTCGTGAGATCAAAAAGAAAGCTAAAGTGAAGGGCGAGATAAAGCTCGAACATCTTCTTATGTTTCGTGAAATTTTTGAGTCAGGTTTGACTAATGATATCTCAGACGAACATTGGGAAATTGTTAAAAGTGCGATTGATGAAGCGCTTGATAAACTTGTTGAGGCGAGAAAAAAGGAAGGACTTGAACTTTCAAAGGATATTGAGAACAGAATTAATTTGATTTCGGATCACCTTGAGAAAATTTTAACTCTTTCCGAGCAAAGTTTAAAAAACAAACAAAGCACTCTAAAGCAAAAGATTGAAAAAATTTTCGAAGATGTTGAATTTGACAAGAATCGTCTTGAGATGGAACTTGTCTTGCTTGCTGATAAACTTGATGTGACGGAGGAATGTGTCAGGTTAAAAAGTCATTTGAAGTTTTTCCTTGAGACATTAAAAAGTGATGAAGTTGCTGTTGGGCGAAGATTAAATTTTTTACTTCAGGAGATGCTCCGTGAGGCAACGACAATAGGTGCAAAGACGGAAGACGCTGAGATAACTTATCTTGTCATCGCTGTTAAGGAAGAAATTGAAAAAATCAGGGAGCAATTACAAAATATTGAATAAATCTTAAAGCTTGTGAAAGATGAACAGAGGTAAGTTAATAGTTGTTTCGGCGCCAAGTGGCTCTGGGAAAACAACGATTGCTAAAAAGATATTGGAAAAATTTCCTTTTATGAAATTTTCGGTTTCTGCCACTACAAGACCAAAACGAAATGGTGAGGTTGACGGAAAAGATTATTTCTTTTTGAGTCGGGAGGAATTTGAGAAAAAGATACAAAATGGTGAGCTTTTGGAGTGGGAGGAAATTTATGGAAATTACTATGGGACATTGAAAAGCGTCGTTGAGAGTGCGTTAAAAAATGGCGATATCTTGGTTTTTGATGTCGATGTAAATGGTGCAATCTCAATAAAAGAAAAATTCCCTGAAGATTCCGTTTTGATTTTCATTAAGCCCCCAAATATGGAAACGCTCAAAGAAAGATTAAAGCGGAGGAAGACTGAATCGGAAGAGCAAATTAAAAGAAGGCTTGAACGAGTTCCGATGGAACTTGAAAAAGCTAAATATTTTGATTATATTTTTATCAATGATAACCTTGAAAGCACGGTAAAATCCGTTGTAAGAGCGATTTTTGATGAAATTGAGAAGTGGAAAGCTATTCAAAAACATGAATATTAAAAACAAAATGAAATAAACTTTGAGATGGGGATCAAACCACTTGACTTAAAGAAGATTCAGGAACTTGCTGGGAACACATATGAAGCAATTGTCATAATGGCGAAGAGAGCAAGACAGATAAATGACGAGAGGAAAATAATGTTCAATAAACGACTTGAAGAGATGAAAGCGCTCAAATCGCAACAGCAGAGTACACCGCCGGCAGAGGAGGAGAGCATTAAGTTGATTGATGAGGAACAAGTTTTGAGAGTACCTGTAGAACAACTTAAAATTGCGGAAGAGTTTGACCAGTTGCCAAAGCCGGTAGATGTTGCAATAGAAGAATACCTTAATGGAAAGCTTGTGTGGAATTATGAGAAAAGACGTTATTAAAGGATGTTTAAGATTGAAAGGTTAAACTCCAGAAGACCAATACTTGAAGTAGTTGAAAATAATCCGTGGGAAAACAAGGTTGTTTTTAATCCCGCCTGTGTTCTTGTTGAAGATAGGGATGAAATAGGGGAAATAATTGAATCAATTAAACCCGATAAAGAGACTTTAACTGAAATTCAAAAACATGATGCTATATGTTTCTTGATTTATAGAGCTCAAGGGAGAATGACGCAAAATTACGATTACAGACGTTCTTCCCTTGGGCTTGCTATTTTATCACCCGATTTAAACCTTATCAAAAGATTTCCTTACCCAATTTTAAAGCCAGAGGAAAAGTTTGAAGACTTAGGGGTTGAAGATCCAAGAATTACAAAGGTTGGTGATAGATACTACATGTTTTATACAGGGTATCAAAGTGGGAAAGAGAAAAACAAAATTAACATTTGTATAGCTGAGACTAAAGATTTTGTGCACTGGACAAAACATGGAATTTTAAAGGGCAGGCTTAACGAGGTTGATAATAAAAACGCTGTCCTTTTCCCCGAAAAAATAAATGGGAAATTTGTTTTGCTACATCGACCGATGGAAGGAGAGGGGGCAATGTTTATTCATTATGCGACGAGCGATAATATACTTGGGGAGTGGAATGATGAGGGTGTTTTGTTTGAGTCAATTTCAAGGTCTGGATTTATAAAAACATGGAATGGTGCTGGCGCTCCACCGTTGAAAGTCGGGGAGGGGAAATATGTGATGATTTACCATATTGGAAATTTAAAAATGGACGGAACAAGGGAATATGATCTTGGCATTGCAGTTATAGATGAAGATAGAAATCGTTATATAAAGTTTGTTAAAAAATTTGAGCCATTCATGTGTCCTGAAACTGAGTTTGAGACGAGAGGGGATCCAGAGCTTGGTGTAAATAATGTTTTGTTTATTTGTGGTTCGTATTTTTACAGTGATTATCTTTATTTTCCATATGCTGGAGCTGATAGTGTAATTCTTGGTGGAAGAATTTCAAAAGACGAAATTTTACGCTGGGCTTTAACATAAAAAAATTTAATGGAACAAAGCACATGGCAATTGGAATAACTTTTCTGGAAAAAATCAAAGAAAAAGCGAAACAACTTAAAAAGCACATTGTCCTGCCTGATGCACTTGATGAAAGAACCTTGAAAGCTGCAAGGATTATTACCGATGAGAAAATCGCAAATGTAACTTTAATCGGTGATGAAGAGAAAATTTATTCTCTTGCGGAAAAGATCAATGTTGACTTATCAGGTATAAGAATTGTAAACCCACTGCGTTCGGAAAAATTAAGCGATTTCGCTCATATATTTTACAATTTAAGAAAGCATAAAGGGATTAGCTTTGAAGAAGCGAAAGAAACGATGAAAAACCCGTTGTTCTTTGGTGCGATGATGGTAAGGGAGGGATTGGCGGATGGAAGCGTCGCTGGTTCGATTTCAACAACTGCTGATGTTTTGAGGGCTGGAATTCAAGTTGTTGGGTTGATGGATGGGATTTCAATTGCTTCAAGTTTCTTTTTGATTGTTTTCCCAAACAAGGTTTATTCATTTGCTGATTGTGCAGTTGTTCCAGATCCGACAGCGGAGCAATTGGCTGATATTGCTATTTCAACAGCAATAAATCATAAAAAGCTCACTGAAGAGGAGCCCTATGTTGCAATGCTTTCATTTTCAACGAAGGGAAGTGCAAAACATGAGATGGTAGATAAAGTTGTTCAAGCAACGCAAATAGCAAAGAGCAAAAAGCCCGATTTGATAATTGACGGTGAGCTTCAACTTGATGCTGCAATCGTTCCTGAAGTCGCAAGAAGGAAAGCACCAGATAGTCCTATTCAAGGCAATGCAAATGTGTTAATTTTCCCAAATCTTGATGCTGGGAATATTGGATATAAGATGGCTCAAAGGATGGCTGGAGCGGAGGCGCTTGGTCCAATCGTTCAGGGGTTGAAGAAACCATGTTTTGATCTTTCGAGAGGTTGTAGCGTTGAAGACATTGTTAATGTTGTCGCTATAAATTGTGTTATGGGTTAGCACATCGAAATGTAAAGTTTTTCAGTTATTTGCAAAAATTTTTCTCGGTTTTTATATTTTAAATGCAAAGCCGAAGTGGCGGAACTGGAAGACGCGCGGGACTCAAAATCCCGTGGGGCTTTAAACCCCGTGTGGGTTCGACTCCCACCTTCGGCACTTTCTTATTTTTTATTTTTTAAAATCCCTTGATTGGCAAATTAAAACGATTAAAAATGGAAACCCTTTATTTAATCCCAATTCTTCTCTTCAGCGTTGTCGTCCATGAAGTAATGCATGGTTATGTCGCGCTGAAATGTGGTGATCCAACCGCAAAGTATGCAGGGCGGTTGACATTAAATCCAATTCCACATATTGACCCTGTGGGTTCAATTCTCGTGCCTTTGTTTTCGATTCTTGTTGCGGGGCGTGTTTTTATCGCATGGGCTAAACCTGTTCCTGTTAACCCGTTGAATTTTAAAAATTATAAGAGGGATTCTATTCTCGTTTCAGGTGTTGGTCCTTTTTCAAATCTTTTTCTATCCCTTTGTTGTACTTTTGCCGTGATCATTCTTTTAAAGTTTGAGGGATTTTTTAACTCTTTTAATTCGGAGACAGTTAAACTTGCTTATGAATTTATTTTAAAGATGTTTTACGGAGGAATTTATCTTAACATAATTCTTGGTGTCTTTAACTTAATCCCTGTTCCCCCGCTTGATGGTTCGCATATTCTTGCGTCAGTTTTACCTGATAGAGTGAGTGAAAGCTACAGGCAGATCGGTTTCTTTGGAATTTTCATCGTAATATTTCTAATGCGTGTGCCTGTTTTTTCGCATATCTTCTTCTCAATAGTTCGGGCTATAGCAAAGCCGATGGAGTTTCTAATTCAAATTCTGGCTTGATAATTTACAGAAGTTTTATTTAAGTGAAGGTAAGGGCGGTTTTAAACCGCCCTTTTTGTTAAGTTAGCCCACAAGAACTCCTGCGATAGTTGCTGTCATTAAGTTAGCAAGTGTTCCACCCAAAACAGCTCTTAATCCGAGTCGTGCCAAATCAGCTCTTCTATTTGGAGCCATTGGACTTATTCCACCAATTTGAATTGCAATTGATGAGAAATTAGCGAAACCACAAAGTGCAAACGTTGTCATCGTGATGGTTTTTTCTAAAACAATTTTATTTTGGGCTATTAGTTCAGAAAATTTCAAATATGCGACAAATTCATTTAGAACTATCTTTGTCCCCAGTAAACTTCCAAAATTAAGCGCATCACTCCAAGGGATTCCAATTGCCACACCAAGGTATTGAAGTATAAGGCCGAAGATGAGCTCCAGTTTAAGGGGAGAGCCAAATTTTTTTATAAGGAAATCGTTAAGTCCACCAATTGTTCCAATTTTTTCAAGACCCCAGTTTGTCATAGCTATAAGAGCGATGAAAGCAATTAACATTGCGCCGACATTTAAGGCGAGATGTAAGCCATTTGATGCTCCTTCAGCAGCTGCTTCTATAACATTTTGTGCTGTCTTTTCAACTTTCACTTTTACAGTTCCTTTTGTCACTGGTTCCCCAGTTTCGGGGATCATAATTTTCGCCATCACGAGTGCAGCTGGTGCAGCCATGACGCTTGCTCCAAGAAGTTGCTCGGCAAATTTCACTTGCGCAGTCATTATGTCAAGGTTATGTGCTTGAGCAAAGGAATAACCGAGCATTTGAACATAAGCAGCCATAACTCCGCCTGCTATTGTAGCCATTCCGCCAACCATCACTGCGAGAAGTTCCGAGATCGTCATCATCGCTATGAATGGTCTAACCATCAATGGTGCTTCAGTTTGACCGACAAATATATTTGCGGTGCATGATAAACTTTCAGCTCCGCTTGTCCCCATAAGTCGAAGCATGATCCAAGCCATCGCTTGAACAACTCTTTGCATAATTCCAAGGAAGTAGAGCACGGACATCAAAGATGAAAAGAATATGATAGTTGGTAGAACTTGAAAGGCAAAGAAAAAACCAAGTGAATTGTTTTGTCCTGGACTGATTGCTAAATCTCCAAAGACAAATTTTGCTCCTTCAATTGTAAAGCCAAGTATGATAACGAAAGCTTTGCTTATCCACTCAAACAAAATTTTGGGCCAGCCAAGTGGTGCCCATAAATTAGCAAGTTCACGACCCTTCAAAATAAAAACAGCAAAAATGATTTGAATTAAAAGTCCTGAAATAACAAGTCGCCAGTTAACCCTTTTTTTATTGTTTGAGACAAGGAAAGCTATTCCTACTATGACCACCATCCCCAATAGACCATTGAGAAAGGAAAGTAGCTTCATTAGATGTTTTCTCCGTTAGTTTTTATTCCTCAGGGGGTTCAAAACATTTTCTACACCTTGCTTCATAAATATCGGATGCCCCAACGACTATTCTTTCACCAGCTTTTATTTTCCTTTGAGTTTTGCTTGCTGGATTGCCGCATACAACACAAATAGCGTGCGTCTTTGTTATGTATTCCGCTATAGCGAGAAGTTGTGGCATCGGCTCAAAAGGTTTTCCTCTGTAATCTTGATCAAGCCCAGCGACGATTACCCTTTTACCTTCGTTGGCAAGTTGTTCACATACATCAACTAAATCCATGTCAAAGAATTGAGCTTCATCGATCCCAACAACTTGTGCATCTTTTGCAAGTTCAAGGATTTGTTTTGCGTTATCAACCACCATTGATGGAATTGATATATCACTGTGCGAAACGATTCTGTCGATGCTATACCTTGTATCAATTCTTGGTTTGAACACAGCTACTTTTAGCTTAGCAATTTGAGCTCTGCGTATTCTTCTTATTAATTCCTCTGTTTTACCGCTGAACATACTTCCAGCTATAACTTCTATCCAGCCTGTTCCCTTTGAACCTTGTGGGACTTTTTCAAACTCTGTGATGTCCATGAATTATTCCCCCTTTTGTTTTAAGGTCTTTTGAGCTGAAGGGTAATGGAAGTAATTCTTTCAATTTTAGGATTTTTTTCCTTCCTTTTGAATTCGTTAAGATAACCTCAAGTTCTTCGCCAGCTAAATCCATCAACACCTGCCTACATGCGCCACAAGGTGATGTATAATTTTTTGCGTCCGAGACAATTGCGATTGATTTGAATTTTCTTTTTCCAGTTGAATAAGCTTTAAAAATTGCCACTCTTTCGGCACAGATGGTCAATGAATATGAGCTATTCTCAATATTGCAACCCGTAAAAACTTCCCCATCGTCGGTTAAGATAGCTGCTCCGACTTTAAATTTTGAATACGGAGCGTAAGCAAATTCTTTTGCTTTGAGGGCAAGTTTAACCAATTCATCATGTTTCATCAAAATTCTCTGTTTAATTTTGGATACAGGTAAAAATATATTCAAAGTTGCCGATAAAATCAATTTGGTCATGCTTGGGGTTGTCTTCAGAATGCAAAAACTTTTTAGTATATTTGCAAGGAGAAAAGTAAAAAGAAAAGTTTAGTAGAACAATGAACATAGGGATACCTAAAGAAAGCAGGGACGCTCAAAAAATCCTTGAAAGAAGAGTCGCTCTTACACCAGCGGGAGTAAAAGCACTTGTCGACCGAGGGCATGAGGTTTATGTGGAGACATCTGCGGGGGAATATAGTGGTTTTAGCGATATTGAATATGAAAAGATGGGAGGAAAGATTGTTTTTTCACGCGAGGAAGTTTATAAAAGATCGCAAATGATAGTCAAAGTTTCACGACCGATGGAGGAGGACTACGATTATTTATGCGAAGGTCATATTTTGTTTGGTTTTCTTCATCTTGCTGTTGCACCGAAAAGGTTTATTGAAATTTTGCTTGAAAGAAATATCACTGCAATAGGATATGAGATAATTGAACTTCCCGACGGGCGCCTTCCTATACTTCAGGCGATGAGTGAAATTGCAGGACAAATGGCAATTGTAGTTGCGGCAAGATACCTGCAAAACGAAGATGGAGGTCGGGGTATCATTTTGGGTGGAATTCCGGGTGTTCCCCCTGCAACCGTTGTAATACTTGGTGCTGGCGTCGTTGGGCAAAATGCGATAAGAGCAGCTCTCGGACTTGGAGCACATGTCATGGTCCTTGATAATAACATCGATAAACTGAGGGAAGTTGAGAAGTTGTTTGACAAGAGAGTTGAAACTGCGATCGCAAGTGTTTATAATATTGAAAAAGCAGTTCAGTTTGCGGATGTATTAATAGGTGCTGTTTTAATTCATGGTGCGTTAACCCCTAAACTTGTAACGGAGGAAATGGTTAAAAAGATGAAGCCAGGATCTGTAATAATTGATGTTTCAATAGACCAAGGTGGTTGCGTTGAAACCAGTAGACCTACGACGATTGCAAATCCTGTTTTTGTAAAACATGGTGTAATCCATTATTGTGTCCCGAATATGGCATCAAATGTTGCAAGAACGGCAACCCATGCGCTTACCAATGTGAGTTTACCTTATATACTTGAAATTGCTGAAAGGGGCTTCCCGCAGGTAGCCAAGGAAAATCCCTACTTTAGTAAAGGTGTTTACACACATGCTGGCTATTGCACTAATAAAAATATAGCGGAAATTTTCAACCTTAAATATAAAAAAATTGAAGAACTGTTATGAGCTGGACAAAGCACTTTAAAGAAAGAATTGTTACCGCTGAAGAAGCAGTAAAAGTTATAAAATCCGGAGACAAAGTCTGGGTTCATCCCGGATGTGCTACCCCGGAACCTTTGTTAAAAGCACTTGTTGCAAGAAAAGATGAACTTGAAAATGTTGAAATAGCACATATTTTAACGTTTGGCGAAGCTCCCTATGTAAACCCTGAAATGCAAGGACATTTTAAACACCGTGCATTCTTCACTGGTCCAAATGTCAGGGATGCTGTAAATGACGGTAGAGCTGAATTTGTCCCAATTTTCCTTTCTGAAATACCAAAATTATTTTATAGTGGAGAGTATAAGATTGATGTTGCGTTGATAACTGTTTCTCCGCCTGATGAATATGGTTTTTGCAGTTTCGGTGTTGGTGTTGAATGTACCAAAGCAGCCGCTGAAACAGCGAGGATTGTCATCGCTGAAGTGAATTCCAATATGCCGAGAGCACTTGGTGATAGTTTCATCCATGTCAGCAAAATTCATTATTTTGTCGAATCTGATCGACCACTTTTTGAACTTCCGAAGGAAGAGATAACAGATCTTCACAGAAAGATTGCTGGTTATATTGCTGAATTGATTGAGGATGGTTCAACTTTGCAGATGGGAATAGGCGGTATTCCAGATGCAGTTTTACTTTTCATGAGGGATAAAAAAGATCTTGGAATTCATACGGAAATGTTCAGCGATGGTTTGCTTCCACTTATAGAATCTGGCGTGGTGAACAATGAGAAAAAAACTTTACATAGAGGAAAAGTTATAGCGAGCTTTGTTCTTGGTACTAAGAAACTTTTTGATTTTATCGATAATAACCCGCTTTTCGAGTTTCATCCATCAGATTATGTTAACGATCCGTTTATTATAAGTCAGAACGAGAAAATGGTGGCTATAAATTCTGCCTTGCAAATTGATTTAACTGGTCAGGTTTGTTCTGATTCAATAGGGTATAAGATTTACAGCGGAATAGGTGGACAAGTTGATTTCATCCGCGGCGCTGCGCGTTCGAAAGGTGGAAAACCGATAATTGCTCTGCCATCAACTGCGAAGAATGGCACCATTTCAAGAATTGTGCCGACTTTGTCGGAAGGTGCGGGTGTTGTCACTTCAAGAGGGGATGTTCATTATGTCGTCACTGAATATGGCGTCGCTTATCTGCATGGTAAAAGCATAAGGGAAAGAGCGAAGGCATTGATTGAAATCGCTCACCCTGATTTTAGAGATTGGTTAAAATTTGAAGCGAAAAAGAGGTGTTATCTCTGATTTAAAACAAAAGCTCGGACAATTAAAATGTTTTCCCTTAAGGAACAAGATCCGGAAATTTATAACGCAATCGCTGGCGAAGTTGAAAGACAAAATTATACGCTTGAGCTTATAGCCAGTGAAAATTTCGTCTCAAGGGCCGTACTTGAAGCAATGGGCTCGGTTATGACAAATAAATATGCTGAAGGTTATCCCGGCAAAAGATACTATGGTGGATGTGAATTTGTGGATATTGCTGAGAACATTGCTCGTGAGAGGGCGAAAAAACTTTTCAATTGTGAATATGCAAATGTTCAGCCGCATTCGGGAAGTCAAGCAAATATGGCAGCGTATTTTACTTTTTTACAGCCCGGCGATACAATTATGGGTCTAAACTTGGCTCACGGTGGACATCTAACGCATGGTTCGCCTGTTAATTTCTCAGGCAAACTTTACCGGGCTGTCTTTTACGGAGTGTCAAAAGATACTGGTATGATAGATATGAACGAGGTTGAAGATATAGCGAAGCGCGAGAAACCAAAGATGATAGTTGTCGGAGCAAGCGCATACCCGAGGGATTATGATTATCAAGCCTTTAGAGAAATTGCGGATAAAGTTGGGGCTTATCTTATGGCGGACATCGCTCACCCTGCAGGATTGATAGCTTCAGGATTATTGAAAAATCCTTTGCCTTATTGTGATATAGTCACATCGACGACACATAAAACATTAAGGGGACCGCGAGGTGGATTAATTTTGATGCATAAAGATAGAGAAAACCCATTTGGAATTAAAACTCCAAAAGGTGATCGCCTTAGGATGATGTCGGAAATAATTGATGGTACTGTCATGCCCGGGATACAAGGTGGACCGTTAATGCATGTGATAGCGGCTAAAGCTGTTGCCTTTGGAGAGGCTTTAAAGCCGGAGTTTAAAGAATATTCAAAGCAGGTCATAAAAAATGCAAAAGCGCTTGCAAATAAATTAATTCAGTTGGGATATAACCTTGTTTCTGGAGGCACTGATAATCATCTTGTTTTAATTGACTTGAGAAATAAAGGCGTCACTGGAAAAGATGCAGAAAAAGCCCTTGAACTTGCGGGGATCACAGTAAATAAAAATATGGTGCCTTTCGATGATAAAAGTCCGCTTGTGACGAGCGGAATTCGACTTGGAACACCTGCATTGACAACGCGTGGAATGGGCGAACCAGAAATGGAATATATAGCTGAACTTATCGATAAGGTCATTTCAAATATCGGAAATGAAAATGTTTACAAGGAAGTAAGGGAACAGGTTAAAGAGTTGTGCGAGAGATTTCCGCTTTACGATTTCGTTTCTTTAAGCGCTATAAGTGTTAAGTGAGAGAGTAATTTTATGGGGATAAAAGTTTTTACTGATGTTGAAATTAATTCACACAGGGAGAGAATTAAGTATGTCCTTAGAAATTTTTCGCTCGCTTACAAAGTCGATTTAACCTTTGTAGATTCTCTGGATGAGGTTTCGGAGGATGACTTATTGATTTTTTATGGGAAAGATTTTAAACATAGTGGCAATGTGATTTTTATAAGAAAGAGTGAGCGAGCAATTGAACTTTTTGAGCGTGGGAAAGCGTATGATGAAATTTATGATCTTGCCACGATTCATTTTGTTAATTTATCAGCGCCGTTAGTTCCAGAGAAGTTTGATGGGTTTAGCCTTCCGATATTTTTTAAAACAGGTGAACCAGTTTTTGAATTTGAAGAGGGTTGTGTTATAAACTTCGATCTTTTATCGTGTGCGTTTTATTTTCTTTCATCTTGGGATGAAAGATTTAAAACCAAGAAAGATAACCTTGGGCGTTTTCCCGATGAGGAAAATTTGCTTGTCAAACTTGGCATGGCAAATTTCCCCGTGGTGAATTTTTACTTTTATATTTTGAAGTTTTTAATTGAAAGGAATGGTTTTGTCGTCAACGGGAGAAAATGGAGGGGTAAAGATTTCGCAGTTTGTCTGACTCATGATATCGATGTTTTAAAAAAGTGGTCTGCGTTTGGCGTTTATAATGAGGTTATGAATAAATTCATAATGGGTCGAGAAGACATTCAAGCAAGGCGTGAAAGGTTTGCAAAATTTCTCTATTTCTTTGCAAAGGGAATGGATCCGTATCGAGATGGGATGAGAAAAATTTTTGAGTTTGAAAAATCATTCGGGATTAAGTCAACATTTTTCCTTAAATCGGGTGGGAAATCGAAGTATGACGCAAGGTATGAGTGGAATGAGTTCATGAATGATTTTGTCAGTGAATTGATAAATTCAAATTTTGAGATAGGGCTTCATCCGAGTTTTGATTCCTTTGATAAAATTGAGTTGATGGAGGAGGAAAAAATAAAACTTGAAAATTTGACAGGGTTGAAAATTCGTGGGGTGAGGCAACATTATTTGAGGTATAATTTTGAAAAGACGCCGTTAATTCACAGCAAGCTCGGTTTCAAGTATGATTCAACACTTGGTTTCAATTTACGCTATGGCTTCAGAAGTGGTTATGTGTTTCCATATAAAATTTATGATGTGCGGAATAATGTTGAGCTTGAGATTTATGAGATTCCGCTTGTGTTTATGGATTCAGTTTATCAATATGGAAGAAGCAGTGCTGGGGTTGAGGATATTTTAAATGAGATTTTAAAACTTGCCGAAGTTGTTAAATGTTTCGGTGGAGTGATGACCGTTCTATTTCATAATTCGGTCTATGATGAGTTTGATTTCAAGGGTTGGAATTTTATTTATGAGGAGTTTGTTAAGTTTGCTTTAAATGAAGGTGCTTTTATTGGGAGTTGTAGCGAAGTTTTGGATTTATTTGAAAACGAATGAGGCTTGAGATGGTCTATTTTTGGCTCACTATACAGACATTGATAGCAAGTTTAACTCATATAATTGCAAAGGCAGTTGTAAAGGAGATTTCTCCGCTTGCGCTTACACTTTTAAGGTCTGGAATCGCGGGAGTTGGATTTTGGTTCATAATTCATTTCTCAAAATACAGGCGGATTAGGGTTGAATCTGCTGATAGGTTAAGGTTTTTCATGCTTGGTATTCTGGCTGTGCCATTAAATCAGTTTGCTTTTATTTTCGGCATAAAGTATACAACTCCTGCGAATGCTTCTTTGATTTATGCCATGACACCAATTTTTGCGCTTATTTTTTCGGCGATGTTTTTGAAAGAGAAGATAAATTTTTATAAAGTTTTGGGGGTTATGTTAAGCTTTGTTGGAATCGGAATCGTTTTCGCTGAGCATGGGATAAGTTTGAACTTTGAATATTTGAAGGGAAATATCGTAATAATGTTTGGGGCTATGTTTTGGGCGCTTTATTCAGTTTTAGGGAAGCCGATGATAATTAAGTATGGTGCACTTTATGTGACAGGGGTTGCGATGATAATTGGAAGTTTAGCTTATCTTCCGTTCGGTTTGTATGATTTTATCGTTCTTGATTTTAATTCCATTTCTTTTGCATCTTGGCTTGGGGTTATTTATCTTGGTGTTGGAACTTCAATTTTTGGTTATTTTCTTTGGTATTATGCTATTGGTAAAATTGAAGCGAGCAAAGTTGTGATCTTTACAAATGGACAGCCGATAATGACTGCAATACTTGGTATGATAATTTTTGGAAATCCGATAACATTGCCTTTTTTGATAGGTGGGACGCTTGTAGTTATTGGCGTTTTCCTTGTTCAACTTGGATAAATTAAATCATTTAATTATGCCAGAAACTTACAGAAAATATCTTGATCCTAAGGTTGTCTCAAAGTTGGGCAATCTTGAGTTGATAGCTCGGCTTGTGGTTGAGGGATTTATAGTTGGGCTTCATAAAAGTCCATATCATGGTTTTAGCGTTGAATTTTCGGAACACAGGCAGTATGCGCCAGGGGATGAAACCAGATATATTGATTGGAAGGTTTACGGAAGGACGGATAGATATTTTATTAAGCAATTTGAAGAGGAGACAAATTTGAGAGCATATATAATCCTTGATGCGAGTCGGTCGATGGCTTACTCTTCAAGTGGTAATATAGCGAAGTTTGAGTATGCTTGCTATCTCGCGAGCGCTTTGTCATACTTAATGATGATGCAAAGGGATGCAGTGGGGCTTGTAGTTTATGATGAGGGTATAAGAAAGTTTTTACCGCCTCGTTCTATTAGAAGTTATCTTGATGTGATACTTTCCGAGCTTGAAAGGACGGAGCCGGGTAATCGCACAAATACTGCTAAATCACTTCATCTCGTCGCAGAAAGAATAAAAAGAAGGGGGCTTGTAATTGTGTTAAGTGATTTGCTCGATGATCAGGATGAGGTGATAAGTGCTTTTAAACATTTTAAGCATAAAAAGAACGAGGTTATAGTTTTCCAGATACTTGATCCGATGGAGAGAAATTTTAATTTCGGTGCAGATGCGGTTTTCAGAGATATGGAAACATTTGAAAAAATAATGACGCAATCACTTTATATTCAGAAGGATTATCAACGGGTGTTTGATGAATTTATAAAAAGGTATCGATTGGAATGTCTCGTTAATGGAATTGACTATGAGATTATGGACACATCTACCCCTTTTGATGTGGCGCTTTTTAGGTACTTAAGCAAAAGGCGGGAGTTGATGTAAATTTTTGGGTTTCGTTAAATTTGAACAATTTTTATTGACAAAGTCGCTTAAATTTTCTTATATTTTCTCAAAGTCTAAAGTTCTTGCTTTTAGCATTGCTGCGAGCTATGTAGAAAAAGAAAGGCTTTATTGAATAAGTTGAAGTTTTAGAGTGAGTGCTTTTGATGAAGTTCGTTAGGAAAGAACGAGTTTAAAGAGATGGAAGTTGATTTTCTCAAAAATGTCAATTGATCTATGAGATTTACTTTAATCATTGCCCTTGTAGGTTTATTGCTTAATTTGTCCATTTCTCAGGAAAAACTTTCCGACAGGGAAAAGGCACTTAAAATTTTGAGGGAACATTTTAATAAAGAGCGGGAAGCCCAGAGAAAAATTGAACATGAGCTTGTAAAGGATTATTCGTTGATGCTTTTGCAATCTTATCTTAAAGGTGGCTCGGGCAAAAGAGAAGAAGTTGAAAATTCTAAGGCGAAGGATAATTTTGATCTTAGGAAAATAAAAGCGTATGCCGATAGAAAAAGTTTGATTATGAATGGCAATAAAATAACAACGATAATTTATAATTATGGTGCAATTGGGGCAGGGGGCAATTTTAATCGTCGGTTAAATGCCATATGGAACAATTTGCCCCATATTTTTGAATTTAGCCCACTTGTCGCTGCTTCTGTGGTTGATACGAACAATAGAAGAATTCACATTGTAAGTGATGGATTAAGATATTATAGTACAATTTCGCCAGATGGAACAGAATTTTGGACGTTTAATCCTTTGTCGGGTTATGCGGATCCAAATCAGGATGAGATAGCGCATAATCCCGATAAAGACAGAGACGGCGATGGTAAACCTGATTCATGGCCATCAAGTTGGTATGATCCAGTTTTGGGTAGGTATGTTTGGCCTGGATATCTTTCAAGAGATGCAACGCAAGCTGATCTTGAGGCGTTTTATGTTATGGATGATAGGGACAATAAAGAACATGCTTACTTCCCGTTTCCTGAGGATTCATCAAAGAGAGGGCTTGGGGTACAAGTACAGGTGAGGGCTTTGCAATGGGCTAATCCGCTTGCGGAAGATTGTATTTTCTTTGTTTATACGATTACAAATGTATCCCCTAAAACTCTTGATTCGGTTATTTTTGGAATGTATGGTGATGCTGACATCGGGGGTGGTGCTCCGACTAGTAGTGAGCAAACTGACGATGACGCATTTTTTGTACCGCCCCATAATGTTCCGAATTATCCACCTGTTGATAATATCCCTGTCTATGCGAGAAGTATGGTTTACATCTATGATCATGATGGTAAAGGTGAATTTGGTTTAAAGCCGGGTTATTTTGGGTATAAATTTTTGGAGTCACCTGGCAATCCTTACGATGGGATAGATAACGA